>Ga0335069_10000003_pt1 | contig 450492 bp, 362 predicted proteins | sample Lox_Sample_11_FD_206714 | JGI IMG/M metagenome (GOLD analysis project Ga0335069, IMG submission 206714) | Soil microbial communities from Loxahatchee National Wildlife Refuge, Florida, United States - Lox_Sample_1.1 | ecosystem: Environmental > Terrestrial > Soil > Wetlands | place: USA... | reverse complement strand
CGTGGCTCGCCCGTGACATGGGTGCCAACCGCCAGAACGTGCAACGGATTATCAACGACCTGCGCAAGCAGGGGCTAGTCGCATTCGAAACCAACCCACATCATCGGCGAGCACAGCTTGTCGTTCTCACTGATAAGGGGAAACAGACCTTTGACGCCGCCATGCGCTTGCAAGCCCCTTGGATCAACACCCTCTCGGAGGAGATTTTGGTCAAGGACCTTCAGACAGTCCAGCAGGTCGCTGCCGCGCTTCGAAAAAAGTTGGAAAGAAACGGTTCAGAGCGAACCTGACCAGCAAAATCGGCCACCCCAACCGGCCAGCTCCATTCTTTGCTCAATCATGGTTGTCGCACCGCGTTGTCCACTTCATCCACGACGCTTTGTATAGCACGGATGACTACTTCGGAGTGATTTTGCATGATCCAGTGATTGCTCTCTTCAAGCACTACATGTTCTCCGAGAGGTAACCTTTTTGCGATCGCGGCGTGTCCGTCTCGGCGGCGAACCGAGGCGGAACCGGCGGTCAGGAGTATTACCTTCTTGTCGCAAAATCTTTCGATTCTTCCGACCTGTTTTGCGCTCACAGGTAAATTTTCCAGTTGGCTAGCGATAGTCAGAGCGAATTTCGGCTGAATCCAAAAGACCGCGGCCATGGAGCGTTCGTCCGGTGGAAGGGCGAAGAACCAGGGACTGGAGACTGAGCCAGCATTGGAAGGCGTGCCCCGGCTGATCAGGCGCACGAGATGGCCAGCAGCACCCTTGAGCGGCGAATTGAGGAGCGAGGCAACAAGGCGAATGATACCCATTCTTGCCAGTACGGCGGCGCGACGACACACCTTCGCTCCGATGCGGGAGTTCCTTGCATCCTGCTCCGAAGGCGGGTCCCATTCAGCGGGCACGACCGCGTCGATCAAAACCATGCCCATGACTTCGTTTGGAAAGCGCGCCGCAAACAGCTGCATGGTTAATCCGCCAAACGAATGGCCCACCAGAACATAAGGAGCAGCAATACCAGCTTTTTCTAGTGCGAGATGAAGCTCGTCGACGATCCGGTCGGCTGTTCTGGTCATCGGTCCCAGTTCGCTCCAACCCAGCCCAGCGCGGTCATAGCTCACCACCCGAAACGATTTGGAAAGTTCGCGTTGCAGCTCCGTCCAGCTCAGGACCGTGGACATCAGTCCGGATTCGAGCACAATCGTGGGACCTTCGCTCCCGATCTCATGGAGATGCAGGCGATGCGTCCCCAAGTCGACCATTCGACCGGGAGGCGGATGAATTCTCTGGTCTCTTCGTGTGCCAACGAATTGATACACAATCCCCAGCATCATGCCGAGCAGCAGTAAGCCGCAAACCCACGCCAAGATGAGAAGCAAGGTTCGTTTACTCCTCGGAAGAGTGCGTTTCCGCTTGGATGTTTGTTTCGCCAAGTTGGCTGTGCACGCTTTCCGCGATATGGAAAGCCAACTCGACACATTCCCCGATCGAGCGCCCCTTCAAATAATTGCCAGCCAAATGCAAATTGGGCAGAGTCGACAGCGAATCATAGATCGCGGCGACTCTATTGCTGTGACCAACAGTATATTGAGGCAACGCTCGCGAATAAATCCAGGAATGGGAGGCTTCGGGTTTGCCGGTAATCCCGAGGATAGCCGCGTTCTCCGCTTCGATGGTTCGTGCGAACGCATCCTCTTTGATCACAAAGGGTTCTTCGGTCGACTCGCTTCGAACAAAGCTGGTCATCAGCACTTTGCCTTCCGGAGCTCGTTCGGGGAACAGCGAAGAATTCCAAAACGTGCAGATCGTTTTGATTCCTTCCTTGCGCGGAACCATGAAGCCAAAACCTTCCAATCGGTTCTCCACTTGATTTCGGTCGTAGGCGCTCGAGACGCCTCCCATCGGCGAGTATTCGATGGCATTGAGCTCACACGTCAGTGTCGGAGCACTGCGCTCAAGTATGCGCGCGGCTTCGAAAGCAGGCACCGATACCACGACCTGCTTCGCGGTGATCGTCCCGCCATTGGGTGATTCGATCTGCCAAAATGTCGGAGAGTCGCGATTCTCGCTTCGCTGCTGGGTCAAACTTTCCACTCGAATACCGTAGCGAATCTCTTCGCGAAGCTCTTCCGCAAGACGCTCAGGGAGTCTCGCCATGCCGGAGCGGAAAGATCCGAGAGAGGGCAGCGAGTCGGTAACCTTCATGGACCCCGAATTCGTTTTTAAAGTAACAGGCGAAGCTCTCCCATTCGTTGTGCCTTCTTGGCGTTTGGAATTTCGCGCACGAATGGCACCGCGCACAAGGCTGCCATGTCTCCGCTCCCAGTCCACTAGAGCCGGAAAGGCACTTTCCATACCAATGTTGTAAGCGTCGCCAAGAAATACAGTCGAGATGATGGGGTCAGCCAGATTGTCCACCACATCCGTTCCGAACTTGCGCGTCACAAATTCGGCCAAGGTTTCTTCCCGCGACGGAGGCTGCGTGGAGCGCAGGGCCTCGGAAAGGATGCGGAACTTCGACGACAACTTGACTAACCGCGTGGTAAGCAATCCAGCAGGCGAAAACGGGGCAGGATGCAAAGCGCCGTAGCGAAAGATGTGTCGTTTGGCGGCTGGATCGCCAGCGATAAACTCATTCTCCAGTTGAAGCTCTCGCACGAGCCGCCAGACTGGCGCCGGAAAACGCGGGCACTGGGGTCCCAGTTCGAGAAGATAGCCGTCCCTCCGCACCGTGGCAATGACTCCGCCAGGACGCGCTTCTGCCTCCAAAACAAGGCATTGGGCCCCGAGCTGCTTGAGCCGATAGGCGCAAGCTAGGCCGGAGATGCCCGCGCCGATGACTACGACTTTTTGTGCGTATGCCACGGCAAGTAGAACGTATCATAAGAGCATCGAAGTCTCGACAGCACGGGAATTGAAACTCTCCTTTCGAATTGATGCCAAAATGCCTTGCTGAATCACTGCTGAGCTGGAAATGCGCATGCGTACGCTTCAGTCTGACTGAGACAATTTCGGCTTCCGAGAGAACGACAGTTGCCGAATCAAAAAGTAGGCCAGAATCAAACCAGCCACTGCGGTCAACGAATACCATTTGTGATGGAGTACAAGCTGTTTCGCTTCTTCACCGTATCGCGTGCCGAGATATCCCTCGATAAGAAAACGGATGCTGCGACCGGCTAGCGTGCCAAGCAAAAACGTCGCGAACCGGACTTGAAACACGCCCTGTGCAATCACAAATGGTTTGAATGGCACGGGAAAGGGTGCGACTGCGGGCAGAAAAACGCACGCGACCGGATGCTGCTCCACGAATCGTTGGATGCGCTTGTCAGAATGCCCTTTCGTCCTCAGATAGAACGCTTCTCCGCCTTTTCGGGCGAGCCAGTAAATCAAAACGCAGCCTCCTAGTGACCCTAGTGCGGCCATCGACACATATAAGGGCATGCGGAGCGGGTGAAGGCTGGATAATTCCATGACGAAGAGATCCGTCACCAACGGTAATGGGATAAACGAGGAATCAATAAACGACGAACAGAAGATTCCGACGCCGCCCAGCGCGGGCAGCATTGTCTTCAGCCAGAGAACGATGTTTCCTCTCACGGAAGGCTCGTCCGATTACGCGAATTCGAGCAATGAATATCATGCATCGCTCGGGCAATCCATGGCGCAGACCATTCACCATTGGATCTCCAGTCCAAATTGACCCTACTCCACGTCAATTCTCGACTTAACTTTTTATACATCACATTGCGCTGTCCAGATACAGCGGTCCAAGAGCACCACGCAAGTCGAGGTACGTCGCGAGAAAAACGGAGGCTCATAATCTTTGGTTCGAATTCCTCTGGATGAAGTGCGCGGCGTCACATGGGTATGTTCGGTGAGGCCGTGCGGACCTTCCCCAAAGGGTAGTAGACGGCATTCCCATTCTGCGTCTAAAATATTTATCGATGTACGTATCCTAAGCGGTATAAGCAGTAACTTGTTGCCTACATCTTTACCCCGCAGGAGAGGTGCTAATTTATGACCTCTGTCGAACAGCGTCCGCTTCCGACAGTTCCCACGTTGCCAACCCAGCCGTTTCGCCTGGATGTCCCGTTACACACGCTGCTGCAACAGCCGTCGCAGTCCCCATCGCTGCAACCTTCGGCCGAGGTAGCGGTGCTTCCGGGTCCGGTATTTCCGCAGCATCCGGAGCTGCTGCACGAGCTCGACCAAGCGGACATCGCGGCACACGAGCACGTCTTGCGAACCGGAAAAAGACAATGGCCGGCTTCCCGTATTCTCAAAACCATGCGCGGCTGGATGGTACCTTACTTGCAATCCCGTGTTCTGCCTGGCGATTTTCGGCCCATCATTGCGTATTTATTCACCGATTGGAAATGTAATCTGGACTGCCACTACTGCTGGTCGTACGACAACCGTGTGAAAGGCATGACCGAGGATACAGCCAAGCGGGCCATTGATTGGCTGGAATCAACGCCGTGCCGCGTGTTGGCTCCCACGGGAGGTGAGCCGCTACTCCGGCCGGACTTCGTGCACAAAGTGATTTATTATGCCGCCAAGAAAGATTTCTGGATCTACCTGGCAACCAACGGGCGGCTGCTCCGACCGGAGGTAACCGACCGGCTCGCCGATGCCGGTATTGCCACCATTAATTTTGCCGTGGACGCGATTAAAGAGAAGCCCGGGCTGCCCAAGGCCTTCGAATACGTCAGTTCCAATTTTGATTATCTGGTGAAGAGGCAGTACCGCTACGGGTACACGGTTTTCTTCAACACCAACATTTGCCGCACCAACATCGACGACGTCAAGCAACTCGTCGAAATCGCCCACGACAACGGCATTTCGCTGACTTTCCACGTCAACGAAGCTCCCATGATGGAGCAATCCCATTTCAAGCACCTGCACGAAAACGATACCTACATCAGGCCGGAAGACTTCTCGATGGTAGACGACCTTCTGGATTGGCTGATTGACAAGCAGCGCCAGGGCTACAAAATGGTTGATTCCATCCCTCGGTTGCAAAACATGAAAGGATTCATGCGCGGTTTCGGAGAACACTGGGGCTGCCGCGGCGGTCAGAACTGGTTGATTATCCGCACCGATGGAACGCTTGCACCTTGCTTCCCCATGTACAACGCCACGTATGACTGGGGCACCATCGAAAAACATAAGTTCGACCTCAAGCAACTTGCGGAGATGAAACAAGGCTGCGAGCCTCACTGCTTCTCCACGTTGGGCTACAACGTTGCTTATTGTTACAACATATCTCGCGTCATAAAGTGGCTCTGGAAGCAGGCTCTTTGCGGATTCCAGGGTGTAACCGGCAGTTTCGAATAATGCTGGCGGAGGAGGCGCCGTCCAAGAGCCTCATTTGTTGATTCACAAGATCGCATGCACAGGCATTCTCACCGCATCTAAATAGAAAGGAGTGGTCGAGCAGGAGTAGATGTTCTGCAGGTAACTACCATGAACGGCAAGAGAAGTAAGGCGCGACGCTCTTGTGGAAGATGGTCTTGGCTGGCCCTCGTCCTCCTGTTTTGCAACGCACCGGCGTGCTCGCAGCAGATCGAGCCTCCCGATGCGGAGCAACGCGGCCACCGACGAGAACCTGGGAAAATCGCCGGAGCAGTAGTCGATCAGACCGCACTCCCCATCACCGGCGCTAGCGTGATACTGACGCTTGACGGCGACACCACGGGCCAGGAAGTGGTCACCGATGAGGATGGGAAATTCTATTTCTTAAACGTCCCGCCGGGATCGTTCAAACTGAGGTTTTCCTCGCCAGGCCTCGCGTCACGCGACATTACGGGAACACTCGAGCCCGGGCAGTCCTATGAGACGCCGCTCGTGATGCTGGCGATTGCCACGCAGGTGACAGAGGTACAGGTGTCGCTCACGCCCGAAGAAGTGGCTACCGCCGAGATCAGAGAGCAAGAAAAGCAGCGCGTGCTAGGCATTATTCCGAATTTTTACGTCAGCTATTCCCCGCATGCCGCTCCTCTCACGCCAAGACTGAAATTTGAGCTGGCGTGGAAGTCTTCGACGGATCCCTTCACCTTTGTTGCCGTTGGCATGGTCGCTGGATTGGCACAGGCCGGCGATCGTTGGGGCGCGTACGGGCAAGGTGCACAAGGGTACGCTAAGCGTTTCGGCGCAACCTATGCGGACGTTGTCACGGGCACGTTTATTGGTGGGGCCATACTGCCTTCGATCCTGAAACAAGACCCCCGCTACTTTTATAAGGGGAGAGGAACCAAGAAATCTCGACTTCTCTACGCGCTGGCAAACCCGGTGATCTGCAAAGGCGATAATGGCCACTGGCAGCCGAATTACTCCAGTGTGCTCGGCAACATCGCCGCTGGAGGAATCTCGAATCTCTACTATCCTTCTAACGATCGCAACACGGCCGGAGTCATCTTCTCGACAGCGTTTATTCGGATGGGCGAGATGGCAGTCGCAAACATCTTCCAGGAGTTTGTCGTTCCCAAACTGACACCAAACCTTCCCACGCGAGCTCCGCAGTCCGGAGACCCTCCCACCTTCTGATCATCCAGACTCCGAATCCTGTAAATCCCTCAGACACCAGGTTGCAAGCAGACCTCACTTCGACCGATTGATCGGATTGCAGGAGAGGGTGCGCCAGGTTGCGGGGATGTTCTTGGTAAAGTCGCGCCCGCGAGCAGGGATGCAACGCCCGGGCACGTTTGCGCAGAGAATCTGCCCGTTTTGTGGCCTGATAACGCCGCGAGGAAACGGCACTGTCTGGAATGCGGGAAGTCCTTCAAGCTGGCGTAAAAGCCAGCGCGCAAAGAACAACCAAGATGCCATTCCGTGGTGATTGCTGTTCGTTTGAACCTTCCACCCATGCCTGAAAAACAAGAAGCCGAGACAATGTCCCGGCTTCTTTGACCACTCCTTACTGAATTCGATCGCAGCTGGATCGACAAGGACGCGTTTCAGAACATTGGACTCATTTCCAAGACCTCGGCCAGAAGGTGAGCTGCACGGACGAGGTCCAGTCCGTTTGCGGCATTTCAGCCAGCACCGGAATCTTCCAGTGCTCGTATTGCAGGAACGCCGAGATACTGATTTCGTTGCCGATCCAGCGGTTCAGCCGCACCGAACCGTCGTCGATGGACTCCCCCTGGGGAATAAAATTGCTGGCTACTTCCGCGTGGCGATAGGCGAACTGCAGATCGTTCTTGGGGCCGAAATGAACCGTTGACCACGCCTGGTAGCCTTTGCCGTCGCGGCCGATCCAGCTCCCAATGATGTTCCCGTGGTTGGTGTAGAGGTCGTGATAGAACAGTTCCCAATACACATACCGCCCACCGATGGGACTCAGGCCCTCATCCGCCGTTTCCGTCATCACCGCCTCCACCCGCAGGTCCAGCCAGGGCAACCGAGGAACATGTGACAGGTATAGTCCGGCATCCCATGCCGAGCGACGCAATGAGACGAGCGGTATGGGATCGATGGGTGAAAGGCCGTCCGCATATAGGCTCAGCCAGTTGCGCACGAAGGGCAAGCGGTAGGTCATGTCCACGCTACCCGTGCGCTTGCCAGGATTTTCATTCGCCGCGTAGCTCACCGATGAAGAAAGGGCAAAGAAGCTGTTGAAGATTGCTTTGGGTGTGATAGCGCGGCCGATGCCCCCGAATTCCGAAGTCGCGGCGAATCCAACCTCCAGGTTGGGCGATGGCTTGAAGCTGAACTTCACTCCGTGCGTCAAAGGGCGTCCTGGAAACTGATTGCCCTGCAACCGGCCAAAAAAGAAATCGACCTTGGTTGGTCCGAGATACCGCATGATCCAGGGCATTTCGAAGGGCGCCGTGCGGCTCACCTGGAACATGTAGGCCGGTGCGGCATTGTTGCTATAGAGAAATGCGCTGCCGGTCGCCGGGCCCCACCACAAGCTCTGCTTGCCAAAAGAAAAATTCCAGCCTTCGATGTTGGTGGCCAGATAGGTGTCTTGCAGGGCGAAACGATTGACTTCGCTCACGGGTTGCGCGGGCTGCACGGGATTCGCATCCACATTTGCAATGATCTGCTGCTGTGCAGGTGTAAACCCCGGCGCAGACGGCGCATGCTGGAATTCCCCGCTGACGTATAACGCGAAACGCCCATTCAACGAATAAGCGGAAAAGCCGGTGTCGCTGTTATAGCCTTGCTGATAAGGTCTTCCATCATCATTGATCAGCGTTTGCCCGAAGTGGTAGCTGTCGTTTAGCGGCGTCCCGGAAATCCACGTACTGCGCGCATAGATGGATTCCATCTGAGAGCGGCTGTTGTTTACTTCCTCAAACGAGCGCAACTCCGGTGCAAATTCCCTTTGCAGATCGTTGAGTATCTTGTTGGCTTCCCGGAATTCCGGCGCGCGCTCGCGTACCTTCGCATCCGCCTCCACATAAAGGTTCGTACATTCCAGGCGCGTCCATGGTTTGATCCCTTCGAATTCCGTATGCAGGAAGCCCATGGCGCCCAACCGCTCCAGCGCGGGATAGATCCAACTGTCGAGTGGCACAAAGGGCGAGCCGAAGCTTTTCGGCCCTGGCTTCCAGTGCTCGCGGAAATACTGGCTGGTGGAATTCCAACCGTTGCCTCCAAGCTCCGGATCAAAGTGACGGCTGTAGACGCTTTGCGCGATCATACTGCCCATCACACTGCCCACCAGCACGTCGGAATTGAAATGCTGTTGGCCCTTGACGCGCGACACCGCCACCATCGTCGCCAGACCGTAAGCCAGGATCTTGGGAACCGGGCCGGGATATTCGTGCGCGATTACACCGGCAACCGCAAAAGCCACGGCCGCGTGTTCGGACGGAAACGAAGTGCCTCCCGATTGAAAAAAGGAGCCATCGCCGTTCCCCTGATAAGGCCGCTCGCGCCGCAAGGAATATTTCATCAGTTCGACCGCAGCCACCGTATTCAGCGCTGCTTCACCGGAGAGAAAGCCGGTCTCTCGCCAGTGCTCGTTATGCTTGGGGAAGCTCATCAGCCACAACCCGCCGGCGCCGCCAACCAGCGCGGCGATTCCCGCGTTGGAAAGGTTTTTATAATGGTTGATCGTGGAGGGATCGTGCGACAAATGGCGGTTGAACTGCGCGTCGGTGACAAACATCGTCGAAGCCAGCCCGCCCAATGGCAGCAGCCAGCCTGCATCGGTTATCCGCAGCTTGGCCGGACTCGTCCAAATCTGCTGCTGGTCCAGCAGAAATCGCTCACCCAGCCTGCCTGCGTTTTGCAACGCCGCGGCTGAGTTCTCCGAGGCTGAGCTGCTACCGCTCGCACTTCCCTGCTCCGCTCCGGGTCCCGCTTTCGCATCCTTAGCCTGCGGCACCTCCACCTGAGTCCCTTTTTCCTGTGGAATAGCCATCACGCGAAAATCACCCGTTAAGGTGAATGACGCCCACATTACGGCCAAGATAACGATGCGCATTGTGTGTTTCACTGGCTAATGAATGTAGGCCGCAGCCAGCGCCACCGATGCAGCCACCTGCGCCGACTGCATAATCAACTGCCAGTTCGGTCCGCCAACCTTCGGAGTCTTTTCGGGAACAACGACGGTGTCCCCGGCGCGTAGCGGCGCGTCCAGTGGATTCCCCGACCACCAGCTTTCGCTATTGTTCTTGGCGGAGACGACTGAGCCATCCGCGCGCACCACAAACACGGCTTTCTTGTCCGCGAGCGGAGTCACTCCGCCGGCCTGGCTCAGGTACCATTTCGCCGAACGTCCGGGCAGCGCGTTGATGGCTGTGGGATTGAAGACCTGCCCATTCACGAGCACCACATTCGCCTTTTTCGGGATCACCAAGGAATCGCCGTCGCGCAACGTCAGGTCCGCCGCGGTGTCTTTCCATTCCTTAAGGTCCTTATCGATATGGATGACGACGCGGCCCACTGGAGGATTGTTGGCCAACTGACCCAATTGCGCATCGGTCTGCGCAATTGCGTTGACCTTTGCATTTTTCTGGTCGGTGTCGCCTTCGGGCAGTTGGGCTAACTGCTGGCGCTCAGCCGCCAGTCGGGCAATTAAGGCTTGCTGATTTTTGGTTTCCAGTTCGCGCACTTCACGCCTCATCAGGACAGCGCCATAAGGATAGGCTTGCGGCGTATATCCCCCGGCACGCTCCAGCACTGAGCTCAGGCGTTCACCAGGCTGAATACCAAATGTTCCGGGATGCGTGACTTCGCCATCGATGGCCACGGATGCGCCAATGTTCTTCCACCCTGTTTTTTCCCGAATGGTGAGCACATCACCAGCACGGAGAGCGCTATCGTTGCTTGCGTTCCCATCGGCTAAATCAGCCAGCGCGATATCGGTATGAGAGCCCGGGACGCCCTCCGCTGTGTAACTCGTAAGATCCGCTTTGGTTGTATCCGCGCTAACTTTCAAGCCGCCCGCGGCCCGGATAAGATCTTCGGCGTGCATGTTTTCCGTAAAGGGATAACGCCCGGGCTTAGCCACCGCGCCGGTAATCTCCACAAAACTCGGTTCGACGCGCGCTTTGTTCGTGTGAATCAACAAACGGTCGCGCGGCTGCAACAAGATGTTGTCCGTGGAATCCCCACTCAAAGCGGTACGCAGCTTCACCGTGAACACTTCCGAACTGCCGTCGGGATTGAAGCGGAAAACCTGGGCGGTATTCACCGCTGCATCGGGCGTAAGGCCACCGGCGAGAAAGACAGCGTCTCGCAGCGTGATTTGCCCTGAAGTGCGATACGTTCCCGGCTTGCGAACTTCCCCGTTTACCGAGACCGTCGGCGGCAATTCAAAATCGAAGCGGCTGAAAATTCGAACCGTGTCCAGCGGATTCAACGCCGGCGCAGAGGCAGGGTCTTCCATCGCCGCGGCCAGATCAAAGCTGACGACACTTGGGTGAAAGTCCGGCGGATTCAGCCGAATGATTTCAGCATAGTGCGCCGCAGGTTCGGGGAGAATGTCCTGGTAGGACGCCACCAGGTCGGTCAGCTTTATGCCGTCGTGGTAGGAATAGCGACCCGGCCGAAGCACATGGCCTTGCAGATAGATCGTGCTCTGGCTGTAGGGCGCGATGGGGAAGATGTGGATGGCATCGCCATCCTGCACGCGGAACGAAGTGATTTCGGACGATTGTGCAGCATCGGAGCTGAGATCGAGGCTCAGCATCGTGCGTTTCTCGTGAGCTTCCAGACGCTGCACCTCCACGTGTTTCAGCGCCGCTGCCGGCAAAATGCCGCCGGCGAGCGCGAGTACCTCATTCAAGTTCTTTTCGCCATTTAATTCGTAAACCGCAGGGCGCCGGACCATGCCCGTTACCGTGACTTCAGCCCCGATCGGCGGCACCATCAGTGTGTCTCCATTCTCGAGTTTTTTTGCGTCCGGCGAAACTCCATGGAGCAGCAGATCGTAAGTGTCGATTTGCTCGATTTCCTCCCGCCCGCGCATGTGCTTCAAAGTACGCAACGAACCCTTGGGCGTCACTCCCCCGGCGGCAACCAGCGCATTGAGCGCGGTCGAAAGCGAACTGATGTCATAAGCGCCGGGTTGGGAGACTTCGCCGACTACGTAGATTCGAATCGTGCGGAGGTGTCCCACGGAAACATCCGCCGATGTATCCCGATAAAGGCCGGTAACCACTTTCTGGACGGCCGTCTGAACCTCGCCGAGCGACCGGCCGCTTACCGGCACCGGACCCGCTTCCGGCAGAGACACTCGCCCCTGCCGGTCGACCACAAGAACCAGCTTGGTGGAATACCCGCCCCAGAGGTCGATGTTTAATGTGTCGCCAGGTCCGACAACGTAATCGGGGCCGACCGGCAGGTCCATGGGGATGTTCCTCGAATCGCGGACACCATCGTGGAATACGGAAGCGCCGAACCTTTGCGGTGGAATATCGCGGGCCGGCGCCTGTACATATAGATCGTAGAGCGAGGGAATGTCAGCATATGGATTCGCACGGCGAACTAAACTCGGCGCCACGGGTTGGCCCGCTGCTAGCACGGGATCGCCTGCAGCATTAGATGAGGCGGGCAGTGGCAAGGCCGAGTCACCCGATTCAGGCCCACCAACCTCCGACCCACTCGAAGCAAACGCCCGTGAGCGCCCCACGTCTGAAGCACTCGGGCTGTTTGGTAAGCGACCCACGCTTGCCGAGGTCTGCAGGAGTGATACGCCGTCGCCAGAGAGAGGATCATACGGGAAGCTGCTCGAAGTTCGATCGGCCTGCAGAATGCGTGGAGACGCGGTGGCAGGTTGCTGGTCATTGGGAGCGTGGGGCAAGCTCAGTGGAGCCGAAGACGCAGGCGCTGCGGGAGCGGACTGTGCGCAGCCGCCGGCCGTATTCCATGTGCAAGGCGTAGACTTAGCCTCGACGCTGCCGGCGCCCTGCCGAGACGATTTGATGGCCTCTTCATCTTCCAGTGCCTCGACCTGCACCATGCGACGCACACGTTCCTTCATCAACAGATCCTGCTGTTTCCCTATTTCCGAGCTGGGATTTACGGTAGGCAGCAAATAGCCGTAACGCTGCGCCAGGCGGGTCGCAAAGGAGCGCAGCTTCACGTCTTTTGCCAGCCGATTGAAAACGGCGTCGTCGGTCAGGTCCTCTTCACTCATTATTTGGCCGTTATCGCTGGCTTCCTGCGCCATCCAGCGTTTCAGTTCCACTAGCAAACCTGGATCCTGCGTGAATATCTGTTTTAGATGGAGCTCCGACGCCGCCACAAGGTTCAGATTGTCTTTGGCCAGATCGGAAGTAGCGGGGCGAGAACTCGAAAGTGTCTCGGACCGAGAGGATGCGTTGCGTTCCTGCTCCTGGGAAAAGGCTCCGGCGCCAAAAATTAGCAGGCAGACGAAGAAAGCTGCTAATCGCCCCATTCGGTTCACCGCACCCTGAAATTCAGACTGGCAAATCATTGAACGACTCTCCCATTCGCTATCGATGGCTCGAAGACTTTGACTGTGAATAATCCGCTGCTCGCCTGCCGCCGCCTTAACACAAGTTACGCCAACAATTCATGCAGAACTAACACCGACCTCACGCACGCCTAATATGTTGCTGGTGGACTAAGCATGGTCAGACGGGTTCTTTACTCCAAATCCCCAATGTAAGAATCGGGCCTTTGCGACAAAAGTTCGAACGGTAATGTTTTGCCCCTTGAAAAATGGTCATGTTGGGCGTTTTTCTAGTTTGGGCTAGGGACCTACAAAATTATCCCAATGAAAGATGAATGGTTGTTGAAATTTAGAAGAAAGCTCACTGAGCGACCCTTTGAAGCTGCCGAGGATCCCATCGACAATTCGCCAAGCTATCCCCAAGCCATGAATGGGGCTGGGACAGGGACACTCATCATCGACCTCTATTCCCGCTTGCGCCCTTCTCTAAGTACTTATTTGACGGCGCGAGGATTAAGCAAGGAACATTCCGAAGATGTGATCCAGGAGGCCTTTCTGCGACTGGTCCGGGCAAACGTTACGCTCAGTATGGGTGACAACCCGAGAGCATGGGTGTTCCGGGTGGCCCATAACCTGGCAATGGATCATTACCGTTCTCAAAAACGCCGGCAGATGGGCAGTGAAATTGAGGTACACCTGGCCCTTCATTATCGCGCTGATCCTGCGCCGGACCCGGAGCAGATGATCCTCAATGAAGAACGTTTTCGAACACTTCAATCCGCGTTTTCTCGGTTGACTCCAAAGCAAAGGGATTGCCTGCGGCTGCGGGCAAAAGGCCTGCGTTACCAGGAAATCGCATTGGTCATGGGAGTGAGCGTTCAGAGAGTGGGAGAACTCATGCAACGAGCCATCTCACGAGTTGAACTGGAAAGTTTGGACAACTCAAGGCGCGTTAAGGTGGATTGGTAATGCGTTGTCCACGCGAAACAGCTGATTTTTTACAGCTTTGTGGCGATGCGGCCACCAGCATCGATCCGGTTTAGGAGTATGGGGATGCGATTTTGTTCAAAATATTCATCACAGGCTTTCCGTGAGCCCTGCCAGTGGCCGTAATCGTCAATGATCAGCACACCGCCCCGGATTAGGCGGGGGAAAAGGTGAACCAATTCGTGGCGCGTGGATTCATACCAATCGGTGTCCAGCCGGAGCAGGGCTATGGATTCCGGGGCTGAAGCCGGGAGCGTATCCTCGACGCGTCCTTGGACGAAGTGGATTTTCTCCTTGGGATAGCCAGTTGCGTACAGCACCTCCTTAACTTGCGTCAACGGCGCCTCGCACCAGGGTTTATCGGCGCCGACCGAAGCCGCCTGCACTTGCGAAGCATGGGCGCCAGAAAAGTCCACGTCCACGGCGGTTGGCTGAGTCATGCCCTGAAAAGTGTCGAACAAGTACAAATCGCGGCTGACATCCTGCAATTGCAGCAAAGTTCGCGCCGCGGCTGCCATGCTGCCACCCTTCCAGACTCCACATTCCACGATAGCTCCCGGGATCGCGGCTCTGGTTAGGTAACGCACGGCCTCGATCAGCACGTAAACCCGCTCCGGGCTGGTCATGGTCAAAGGGCGCACAGCCTGAAAAATTTCCGTCTCGTTCGTGCGGAAGTCAACCGGAGGAAAGCGAACGACATCGAGTCCGAATGAGTGTAAAAGCTGGTGCACATGCATCTTAATTCGTTTCATAAGACCTTATTGCTTTCCTCTTTATAAGCTGAATAATGATTTCGCTTTCGTCGCGTATAAACAAAATGAACATGTTAATTGGTCGAGTTGCAGCGATGCAAGCACATTTCTCTTACGTTACTGAATGATTAAAAACGTGGTCGCTGCGCCTTGGGCTACGCGTCCGGTTTCCCTAAATAGCGGATAATGTTCCGATCGAAATTCGATTTCATTTCAACTGGAAGCATTGGAGCAACCCGTGAGTAGAAGGCGTCGCAGCCGGAACCTTCCGAGCGCTGACTTGAGCCGCAAGCCCGTCGATTCTCTCAATCCCCCCAGTCCTTCCTCAACGATCATCGCGCGGAATTTGACGATGGTTGTAGGCCTTGCCGTCCTGGTTTACGCGTTTCTTGCTGGACTTCGAACGGTTACGGACTTTGACCTCGGTTGGCAAATGGCTACGGGTCGGTGGGTCTCCCTGCATCACCACGTTCCATCCAATGACGTCTTTTCCTACACGGCCTCAGGGAGTCCTTGGATTTATCCGGTCGGCTCCGGGCTCCTCTTTTATGCCACTTTTCTCCTGGGCGGGTTTGCGCTCCTCTCCTGGCTTGGGGCGGCGGCGTGTACAGCCACGGCCGGCTTGCTTTTGCGCCGCGGTTCCACGATCTCGGTCGCGCTGGCTCTTTTTGCGATGCCCGTGTTTGCCGGCAAAACCACGCCGCGTGCCGACATGTTTACCGTGGTGCTCTTTGCCGCCTTTCTCAGTCTGCTTTGGGAGCAGCACGAAACGGGGCGCGCAAAGCTCTGGCTACTGCCACCTCTGATGGCCGCTTGGGTAAATCTCCATTTGGGATTCATTGCGGGGTTTGCACTGGCCGGAGGCTATGGAATGGTGGAGTGCCTGGAACTCGCCTGGCCAGACCGCCGCAAAGCCGCATGGGTGCGGCTCTCGAAGGCTCTTCCCTGGCTGTTTCTGACCATCCCCGCCACGCTCCTCAATCCATGGGGATGGGGAATCTACCGGGCCATATTGCGCCAGCAGGAAGTCACCGCCGCGCATTCCGAACGGATTTCTGAGTGGCTCCCTTACCGGCTTAACTGGACGGTAATCGAAAACAACCTGTCCTTGCGGCATCCCGATCCATTCTTGGTCTTGCTGTTTGTGGCGGCTTTGGCCATTCCCATCGCGCTTGCGAAAAAACAACTGGGCGCCGCACTGTTGATCACCGGCACCGCCTTCATCGCATTCCAACATGTGCGATTTCAAGTCCTGTTTTGTGAAGTGATGGTGGTGGTGGCAGCCGGCGTCCTCTCTTCCGCTCTGGCACCCCTCTTTCGCAGGGCGGGAAGTTCCCGCCACAAACTCATTTTCGCAGCGGTCGTTTCAAGCTTTCTCCTGCTTCTCGTCATTGTGCGCTCGGCGGATCTGGTAACAAACCGGACCTATATGAGCGCGACAAATCTGGGCTCTTTTGGCGCCGGATTGTCCTGGTGGTTTCCCGAACGCGCCGCAACCTTTATCGAACGCGAGAACCTACCCCCCAACATTTTTAACAGCTTCAACGAAGGGGGCTTTTTCACCTGGCGCCTTGGCACGAAATATGGGGACTATATCGATGGACGCAACATTCCCTTTGGGGCGGAACTCCTGGAGCGGAATCACTCCCTGATGCGGACACCGCCTGACGACCCGGAATGGCTGAAAGAAGCAGATCGCTACCATCTCAATGCCATGCTGATTCCCTTAGGCCGCTATCACGCCTTTGACTACTTCCCCTATTTGCGCCAGTTTTGCGCGAGCGAAAATTGGCGCCCGGTGTATCTGGACGAAGTGAGTGTCGTTTTTCTCCGGCGCACCCCGGCAACGAAAGATCTCATCGAGAAATTGCAAATCGACTGCCGCACGGCGCCCGTTCCCCAGGTCCCCCCGAAAGCCGACGACAGCATGGCCTTTAACCAATGGTCAAATGCTGCAACGGTTTTGCACGGACTCGGGAGAAATGCGGAAGCACTGGAAGCCATCAGCCGGGCATTGAGCATTTTTCAAGATAGCGGCTACTTGCACGCTCGCCGCGGGAGCCTGCTTCTCGATGCGCAGCGGTTCAGCGAGGCGAAGCAAGAGTTTTTGCTCGCCGTCGAACTGCAGCCAACGGGGGAAGTCTGGTCCTTGCTCGGTGAGTTGTACCATCAAGATGGTCAATTGCCGGACGCAATCCATGCATGGGAGCAGGCCAGCGATCTCCTGCGCGACCCCGCCCCAGCGTTGCTTTCGCTGGCCTACGCCAATCTGGAGGCGCATCAACCGCAAGAAGCTCTTCGTTTTTTTGATCGAACTGCCCGCGAAATCGAACCACAAAACACAGGTTCTGACAGATCACTCATGGCAAGTCTCGCCCATGGCCGCGCGGTGGCCTATAGCACCCTCGGAGATTGGACTCATGCTGTGCAGTTTCAAGAAGAAACTGTGCGAATCGCTCCCGATCGTAACAGTGATTGGCTTTACCTTGCTGATCTCTACGAACGTATTGGTCGAGTAAGCGATGCGCAGGCGGCCAAGGGCCGTGCCGCTTCGCTGGGGAACAGATAAATTTAGGAACTTGGCACCAGCTAGGACCTGATGAATCGTAAAACGACGCTCCGATTCGTTTTCGATTAGCTCTACGCCCATGACTTAACCTTTTCCCTCGCAAAAGGGGACCGCAGCAATTGCCAAATTACCAAAAGAAGCTCGAACCCCTACCGCTAACGTCGCCTTAACCTAACTTGCGCCAATAATTCACCTAGAACTAACAACGACCTTACGCGCGCATAACATGTTCGGTGTTGTACTGCGTATGGTTCGATGGGTGCAGTTCCCCAAAATTCCTGACGCACGTATCGGCGCTTTGCAACAGAAGCTCGGAGAGCCTTCCTTTGCCCTTGAAAATGGCTAAGTCGAGCGTTGCTTCTCAGTTTGGTTTACCGGCGGGCGAGAGTATCCCAAGGCGGGACTGCCTGCGGCTGCGAGCGAGAGGCCTGCGTTGCCAGGAAATCGCATCGAGAGTCGGAGAATTGATGCAACGAGCTATTTCCTGAGTCGACCCGCAAGCTTAGCGCAGCTCAAGGCGCGCCGGGCAACCGGGTGGGTCGGGAAACGACGGAGGTGAGGCAGTTCGCGGGGTGGATGTACAGTGCTTTGTTGTCTGCAATCAAGTCATGAGGAGGCAACTCTGGATTCGTACAGTTCGAGCAGCGGCGAGTTACCTGCGGTTGCCACTCGTAAACGGTCATGGAATTCAACCGGGCAGTCTCTGATGGATGTTGGCTGCGAATCAATGTTCTCCAGGTTTCCCGGGGATCGAAGGAGTCCGGCCTGCTCAGCACCAGAATTATCGGCACAGGAGAATTGGCAAGCTGACTCGTGGCCTGGTTCAGGTCCCAGCTGCTTCCTGCGATGGCAGAGGCAGGAGCGGCCCGGCCGACCCGAAGAATTGCGTCATAGTCCGGGGAAGGAGACCACTTTTCAACATTGATTCCGTAATATCGGGCCGTAACCGGGTCAGCCGCCCAAATAATCACGGCGCCCTCGTCACGAGATTTTTCCAAGGCGATGGAACTGGCTTCCCGGTAAGAATCTTTCTGGTACTTGCTCAGGAAAACGAGGCGGAGGTCGGAAATTCCCCAAACGAGTGCGAGAGCACTAAGTGACGCAACTGCCAGACGCGAGGATCTCGGCGAAAGAGACGGTCGTGGCTGCGACATCAGGAGGGCCATTAAAAGCGGAGGAAAGAGTACTGCCATATGCCGGCCAAGTACCTGAAAATGCTCGAATCGCGAGAAGAACATGGCGACTACCATTCCGCAGGCAACGCTAATGGCGAGATTCCGCGCCAGTCGTGTGCGAGTGCCGGCCAGGACGCTATACGCAACCGCAAGAAAGGCGAGAATCGCAAGGAGAAGCCAGGGCACGTAGGGGAGGAAAACAGCAAGACCATGGACTTCGCGAATATCATTTCGGGGGGGGCCAATGCCAGCCAGACCTGCGAACTCATAGAGAATGAAAGCAAGATTGGAAAGACTCGGGGTACCTTCGGGTTTGTTGACCCCATTGGCTGAGACATAAAAGAAGAAGGCAGCGAGCGCAGAAAATGCAGGAAGGAAGCAGAGGATGGGACGGCGCCAATCACGAAGGAAGCGGGACCTCAAATCTGAATTGCCGTAGAGAGATGTCGCCACCAGGATCAGCAGAACGGGGAAAAGAAAGAACGTGAGAATGTGCATGCCCCATCCGAGAAACAACGCCGCAAGGCAGTACCAGGGGGCATGCTTTCCATATCGTACGGGATCCGCGAGGTATGCAAGAAGCGCGACGCAGGCGGCACTCGAAAAAGCAATGATCGCCGCGTAGGGACGCGCCTCGTTGATATAAAACCAGAAGAAAGGAGATATGCAGAACAGGGCCCAGAGATGATCGTTCCAGAATAAGCGCCGGGACGCCCAGCTCAGCGAATACGCGTAGAGCACCGCAAAAGGAATATTTGCAGCCCGCAGCGCCAGCTCACTGGCCCCAAAAAGCTTGATCCAACCCCAAATGTGGAGGAGAAAAAAAATGAACTGAGGGTCGCCAGGATCCCCGCGAGTTCCAATCAATGCTCGAAGAAACGACTGGAAATCGCCATGGTAGGCGAACCAAACTGTAAATCCCTCATCGATCCACAGGCTCTGCCGCGTGATGGCTAGGCCCAGAGTAAGGGGGAAGCACGTCCAAACAAGCAGACGAACGAACTGCCCCGTTCTCCCGGCGGGGACGGCTGTGCTTGTCCCTGAAAGAGGAGCGAATAGGCCGGCCGAATATGGAAGATGCCGAAGGGCCATGGCGCCATTATAGGCCACTCTTCAGAATTGGATATCGGCGCGGGTGGGAGTCAGTCAATGCCTGGCCGGACTCCCCGATCATCGTCCTGGAGTGCTCAAGGAGAGATGTTACACGAAAGTGGGTTGCAAGAGCTGCAATAGTTTGATGTAGGAACGCGAGTTTCTGGACCTTGGAAAGACGCATGCCCGGGAAAAACTCCAGGCCGATCCGGTCCTCCGGCCCAAGGAAATCCAGGGGGTGCAAAAGCAGCGACGGCGATATGCGGCGGATCCGGCACAACTCGAGCGCAACACGGAAATAAGATAGCGCCAGGCTGGTGGAAAACGAGCTGAGATAAAGAAGATAGCTCAGGTGGATCGGCATCCGCACGATAGGCATGGTTGTAACGGGAATTTCCACCAGACCTTTTCCATGCCGCCAGCGGTAAGGTGCAAGAGGGCGGAAGCCATCCATCAGGCTCCCAAACAGCATGTTGCGTTTCTCGAGGTCACCCCCCTTCAAGTTGGAATGGCGAAGGTAATAGAACCTTGCGAATGGCCCGATAAAGGTAGGAAAGGTAGAAGCGTCGTACTGGTAACCACGCGCCTCCAGGACCTCCAGAGTCGTTCGTGAGAAGCTGAAACCCGGGCCGCGGTAGCCTAGCGGGCGTTGTCCTGTTACCTCCCCTATGTGCTCTTCAGCAAAGGCTATTTCGGATTCGATGCGTTCGCGGCCGAAATGATGGAACCAGGGCTCGTGCGAAAAGGAATGGTTACCGGCCTCGTGGCCCGCCGCGGTGAGCATCCTTAGGGCTGCGTGATTCTTTTTGAGGGCAGCATCCTGCCCAACGATGAAAAACGTAATCTTCAGGTTTCGTTCCGCAAGGAATTCCAGCACTCGTGGAATGAGCAAATCCAGATAAGACGGAAAACTTTCCCATCCCGAATCGCCATGGACTTTCAGGTAGGACCACTGGTTGTCCAGATCCAGCGAGAGACTAGCTATGGGTAGCGACGAGTTCATGAGGGAGGAGTCCAGGAGCCAGGTGTTCCGCTGGCTGCGGTTCTGCAAATCGGCGGGCGGCGGATTCAGCAAGCCGGACCGTTTCATTTACGTTGAGCGTGCCATCCAATATCTGAGAAGAGTTGACGAGGTATAGACCTTGGACGGAAGTTGAGAACGGAGGCCGATTCGCGAAAGAGTTGATCGTCGGGATAGGAAGTAGATATTTGACGCGGGAAACCTGGAAGCACGCGACGTCTTCTCTACTGAATCTGGGGTGCATTTGTTCCAGTGCTCGCAAGAAGCTTTCGCGGATCTCAGCCTCTGGCAAAGCCAGGTCCGGGGAGTCCGAAGAAACATACTTTGGGAGATAGACGAGGGACCTTCCACCGAATTGCCTGCGGTCCACAAGAGCGCTCATTTCGATGACTGCAGTGAAGGGTACGCGGCTGTCTGCGATATTGGTGATGTAGAAAGGCGACAATGGATGACGCAGAAGGAGCGAAGCGCAAATCAGTCCTTGATACTTGATTCCCCGAAGCCGGCTGTGTTCCGTTTCCTGCAGAAGAGGGCAAATCTGTGACGCCAGTGGAGCGGCCGCGGTGACTACAACATGCGAGAAAGCCTTCGACTGGCCTGAGTCAAATTCGATTATCAGTTCGCCGCCGGACAGCTTCCGAATTGCGCGGGCTGGCTGCTCCAGATGGAAGCTGACTCCAGACCGGGAGAGTAACTGCTCGAATGCATTCAGGATCCGCGCGTATCCACCCGGGACGTACCCAAAATGCTCGGTCTTCGCGCCGCTTTTTCGAGCGGAGTACATGCGCGCAATGGTGGCCCAAATGAAAGTAGCCGAAGTACCTCGGTAGCCATCGCCAAGCTTTGCCCGGAGGAGGGGCAGCCACACTTTTTGTGTGACTCCCTTTCCGGACCAGGCGTTCAACCAATCTTCCACGGGTATTTTGTCTAACTTCTCCACACTGTGGGGGATGCGGGACGCCCACAAGATCGTAGCTGCCAGCCGCAACTTTTCCGGGAGAGTCAAGGGGGGAAACCGGAGAAACTCGAGCGCGTTCGAAAGCGAGTGCAGCCGCGAATCGACGTAGAAGCCTGTTTGCGCCCTGTTCCAGCACAATTCTTTCTCCAGGCCAAGCTCTCGCAGGAGAGACAAAAGGTGTGTGTCCGAGGAAAGCGTCACGTGGTAATGGCGATCCCAGGTAATGTCGCCAAGCTGCCAGGCGGACGCCACACCACCAAGAAAGGGCGAAGCCTCAAAGAGCGTGACGCTCTTGCCCTGCCGGGCGAGGCGCAAGGCAAGAGTCATACCCAGGAGTCCACCTCCAACTATTGCCCACGATTGCTTTGTATTGGTCAGGGTCATTCGGCGGGGAAACAAGGTCAGCGTGCCGGCTCAGAGCCAGCAACTTCAAGATTTTATATAGGCCGCTTTAGCCAATTTCAGATCAGGTTGCTTTCGCGATTCGAATCGCGGAGGGCCGAAAAGCGATGGGCCGCATGCCACGGGTTGCTTCTCGCGGAGAGATTGATAGGCCAACTCGATGACCCTCACGGATTCCAGCGCGTCGTCTGCCGTGATGAGCAACGACTCTTCACCGCGGATGGCACGGGCAAAATTCTCAATCTGATTGCGGAAGGCCTGTATCTTGTTGTAGCCGTTTCCAAGCGGCACCCGCTGGTGATGAGCGGAATCGAGACGAACGGATTTCTTCCAGCCGACGGACACCGCTCCCTGCGTTCCGCAAATATCGAGATAGCTGTCCCTTTGCGGCCAAACGCTCCAGGAGAGGTCAATCTTGCAAAGTACGCCGCTTACGCTGCGGGCAAGGAGGAATACCGTGTCTTCCACAAGCAGTCCCTGTCTGCGTTTTGCCTCCACCGCATGCAATTCCGCAAGTGGACCGAGAAAATAGTGCACCAGGTCCACCGAGTGGGTCCCGTTGTCAATCAGCACTCCTCCGCCGCTGATATCCGCTCTGGAATTCCAACGCGAGGACATATCGACGCAGTGGGAAAAGACATTTTCGAAGAGGATCAGGTCCCCCAGCATGCCGGAGGCAATAATGCTCTTGGCCCGAATCACGTCATCCACATAGCGAAACTTGGATGCCATCGTGATCATCACCCCGGCTTGGCGGGCTGATTCCAGCATCCGTCGAGCGCCCTTCGAGTCGATCGCAAATGGTTTTTCACAAAGGACGTGGATCTTATTTTCCAGAAGGTAGACACAAATCTCCGGGTGGGTCACCGGGGGGGTACAAACGAGAGCCACGTCGAGCTCAGCTTCCGAGACCATTCGTTCGATGGAGTCATAGCTGTGGCACCGCATGCGCTCGCCAATGCGCCAAGCCGCATCGAAGCGGGAATCCGCAACAGCTACAAGCTGCACCTCTGTGCAGTGTTCCAGGGCCTGAATATAAGACTGGGCAATGGCGCCCGCGCCAACCAGGCCGCAGCGCAAGGCACCCTCGCCAATCCTAGTGACTGAGTTCGGATATCGCATCGTGAATGGCTTCAGAAATCACTGCAACGTGCTGCTCCTGATAGTTTTCATTCCAGGGCAAAACCAAAATATTCCGGAGGGCCCGAAATGTTGAGGGGAACCGGTCTTCGCCATATTCAAGAACTTGCGGCCGGGCCAAGCTGAAGGGGAATCGGCTGCGGCCCAGAGTTTTCTGTTCCCGGAAAATTCTGCAGCAAAAGGCCGGCTTTTGAATGTAGCGCGGGGCACAAGAGATATTGCGTTCCTTGAGGGCCTTCCCCAATGCGTCACAACCCCCCGGAATCAAATCGCTGTCCACGCGAAGGCAATATTTCCAATAGCTATGGACAGATTCCGGATAGACAAAAGGAGTGGTAAGCGCGGGAACATCCGCCAGTTGCTCTGTCAGCAGGCGGGCCGCGTCGATGCGACGCCGCACAGAATCTTCTAACTTCGGCAATTGTGCGGCGGCCACCGCTCCTTGCAACTCGCTCATGCGGTAGTTCAAAGACAGGAATTCATGATCGGGGTTTTGTTCTTCGTAGCCCCATCCCTTGTTCAAAAAAAGGCTCAGATGGCGCGCAATGGCATCATCGTTGGTAACAACGATGCCTCCCTCCCCCGTCGTGATGTGCTTACCTTGTTGCAGGCTGAAGCAGGCGATTTTGCCAAAGGAACCTACAAAACGGTCGCGAAAAGAAGCGAGATATGCCTGGGCACTGTCCTCAATTACGGGGATGCCGTTCGCATCGGCGAGAGCCATAATTTCGCCCATTTCGCAGGGATTTCCAAACAGATGTGTCACAACAATCGCGCGCGTTCGCTCGCTCAGGCGCGTCTCGATCGACTGCGCGGTGATGTTCCAGGTCCTGGGGTCAACTTCCGCAAACACTGGAATGGCGCCCTGATAGAGGATCGGTGTCAGCGCCCCCATGTCGGTTATGGGGCTCGTTACGATCTCATCGCCCGGCTCCGGGTCGATCGCGGAAATGGCGGCGTGTATCGCGGCAGTCCCGGATGAGCACGCGAAAGCGTGCCTCACGCCTATTTTTTCCGCAAAAGCCGTCTGAAACTCTCTGACATATTTCCCCTTGGTGCTGGTAAGGACTCCCCCAGCCAACACTTCAGCCAGATTGGCCAATTCCGGCTCGCCAAAGCTCCGCCCGGAGCTATCCTGGTCCGTCGGTAATTTTGCATTCTTGCTTAGGGTCAAACCCATTCGGGATGCCTACAAATCTCCGGGGCGCGCCGAAATCCACTGAGGAGTGATCGTCGAACTTTGCTTAATCCTGGCAACAATCAATTCCCCAAGTAGCTGAAGATGACCAAGCAACACTTTGGCCGTCTTCATTTTCGAAGCCCCGTGGATGCGGGACGTTAATTTAGCGGGATGTTCCACAATCATCGAATCCTGCAAATCGAGTTTCGCCAACAGTTCGGCCACGGCTAGAAAGCCACTTTGCCCAAGCTTCAAGCCGAGAATGCTGCTCCGCCGATAAACGCGAAAACAGCTCGTATAGGTATAGAGTTTCTGCTTCAGCACGATCCGATACAAAAGTGAGGCGGTACGGGACAACATTAATCGCCAGGCCGGTACGAATTCCACTTCCCCTTGTGGATGATAGGGGGAAGCCGTAACCAGATCCACGCCTGGTTTTAACAGAGGGATCATCTGCACCAGGTCGGCCGGGTCGTATGTGCAGTCGGAGTCCATGGAACAGACGATCTCTGTCATCGCTCTCCGGACTCCCGTCAGGATCGCGCCGCCAATCCCCAGATTCCGTGGGTGGCGTACCAAATCAACATTCGGATCTCTTCCAAACAGGCGGGATAACACGTCCCACGTTCCGTCTGTGCTGCCGTCGTCAACAATAATGAAGTGAACTGCGTATTCTCTCCGTAGCAATAACTCGGCAGACTCCAACTTCTCTCGCAGACGAAAAAGACCATCTTCTTCGTTGAAGCAAGGAACAATAATGCTGACAGCGATGCGCCGGCAATCCATATCCAAGTATTCGGGCGGGAAACTGCAAAGGTGATCCACATCAATTAGTCTACAGAGATAGCGCAAAGTCTTGCATACACTTTCTCGATCCTGCCGCTTCGGTATTATAGGTACCGTTGAGTTGACCGTTTAGAAAATCCATCAATACGCTGACAATTCGGCTCGCGCTATCGCCTGCTCCGTACGGATTCAGGCATCTTGCTACCCCGTGCACCCAACTGCCGGGGAGGCATGCCTCTTCCAACATCTGCTTCAGGACATTGGGACTTCCACCCACCAGCCGCGCCACACCCGCTTCCACACACTCGGGCCTTTCTGTATTTTCCCTGAGGATCAGAAGCGGCCTTCCCAGGCTGGGCACCTCCTCCTGGATGCCGCCCGAATCTGAAACGACCAGCCAGCATTCTGAAACCAGTCCAAGAAACTCCGGATAGGGTAAGGGCGGGGTCAGGATGATCCGAGGGTGACCCGCGAAAATTTCATTCGCCGCAGCCGAAACATTCGGGTTGGGATGTACCGGAAATACCAATACAAGATCTTCATGTTCTTGAATGAACGCGCGCAGAACTTCCAGATTGCGGCGCAACGCCGGGCCGAAGGACTCTCGGCGATGGGTCGTGAGTACAATGTACTTCCGCCCCCCAATACGGGCCGCCAACTCAACTGGGATGGGAGCATTGTGTTCTCGTCGGGTCAACCCGATGGCGTCAACCACAGGATTGCCCGTTACGAAAATATTGTTTCCGGGAATTCCCTCTCTCAATAATAGGTTGCGGTTCCGCGGGGTTGCCGCAAAATGCAGCGTGGAAAGCCGCGAAATCTCAACACGATGTATCTCTTCCGGGTACGGGCTCAGACGATTGCCGGAGCGCAATCCGGCTTCCACATGAGCAACCGGTATGCCGCACATTTGTCCCGCCAATGACCCGGCCAACGCCGTAGTTGTGTCTCCTTGTACCACGATCAGATCGCACTCCTGCTGATTTAGCGTGCGGCTCATTTCCAGTACGATGCGGTGAAGCAATCCCAGGGAATCCTGGTTGGGCCTCATGAGGCGCATGTCCAGATCCACGCGGATGCCAAATAAACTCACGAACGGGTCCACGAGGTCGCGGTGCTGCCCCGAAGCCACGTTCATCGTGCGAATCGAATCGGAATGTTTTTCAAGCAGACGGAGAACTGGCGCCAGCTTTATCACTTCCGGCCGCGTGCCAAATAGAGTAAGGACTGTCTTGCGTGCCATTCTTTCACCTGTTTTCGAATGGGCGGGTCGGGAATTCGGGGAGAGCAATGCTCAATTGCAACTCACGCTGTTCCGCGCAAACCCTCTTCTTCCGGAGGATTCGTGGTTTGTGATCGGTTCCTATCAAATCCCTTATCGGAAGCATCGTGTGCGGATGTAATGCTGGGACCATCCGACTCGCGCAACCCTTTGTTCCAGCCCAGAAGAAAGAAAAGGCCGCGTTTGAGCTGAATGGAACCCGGTAAGTGAGGTTCGGGTGCTGGTTGGGCCACGGGATTCAGGAAACGCTTCTCCTTCAGATCGATCCAGATCTCCTTGGCCAAAGTCTTGCCCCAGTCATCGGGATCGCGATCTTCCCAGCTCTTGTTGGCCAGCAGAATGATGATTCCGGAGAAAAACGCAATTGCCGTCGAGGAAGTCGCAATCAACCTGCGCGGTGGAAAATCTTTCTTTTCCGGCACCTCAGGCGCATCCAGCACTTTAACACTCGGCGTTTCCCGCGCTTCCTCTACCTTGGCGAGTTCGTGCTCCTGGGTCAAAACTTCATACAGAGTCTCTTCCACCCTGGTCCGGCGGTACAAATCCGCATAAGTTACACCAAGCAGAGGCAGCTTCCGGATGGAAGGGTATAGGTCCGCAGCGGACGTCTCCGGGCCCGCAACGCCTCCCTGCCCCAGACCTCCTATCTTTGACAACTGCTCCTGCAGCTCTGCAACACGGGCCTTTTGCGTACGTACGCGAACATGCGAGTCAGAGTAGATCTGCCGCAGCCCTTCGAGTTCGGTTTGTGCGGAAATCAACTGTCCCTGGAGCGTACCAGCCACTTCCAACATGGTTTTGCTCTGTTCTTTTACGTCGATTGCGCCGCTCTTGCTGGCAAACCGGCTGAATTCCTGCTCAGCGTTTTCCAGGTCTTGATTCACTTGGACCAGACGCGCTTCCAGGAAGACACGCTCCCGATGGGCTGAGGAAGTGCTCAATTCTGAAACAAGCCGGTTCAGCTCCTCGGTATACGCCGTAGCCATCTCCGCGGCGCGCTGCGGATTTCGATCCGCCACGCTGATGGTGATCATCTGCGTTTTTCGGTCCACGCCGATGCCCACCTTGCGCGAAAGACGAGCCCGTGCATCAGTCATGGTACTCACACCGTAAACGCGCTTCAGATCAAACTTCTCGATAATACGGTCCTGGAGGGTCCTGCTGAGGAGTATCTCGGCGAACACTTCGCTGTTGCTTTTTACACCCAGCAAATCGCCCGCGAGTTCGCCGACTCCGCGTGTTACGCCGAGAGCGGCCGCTGTGACCGCAAGCGCCGAGCCCGCTTGATTGTCCGGAGGCATCAGGCGGGTTGTCGCCGTATAACGCGCTGGAAGCAGAAAAGCTGCCAGCAACCCCAGGATTAGTCCCAAAACCGAAATTCGCACTAAAAAGGTGCGCTCTCCCCACAGCAGACGCACGTTTCCGGCAAAGCGCAGCCGCGCCCGCTGCCGCTGGGCCTCCAGATGGGGCTCCTGGGCCTTCAGGCGATGAACATTAAGCGCCGTTTGACCGCGTTCGTCTCGATACACGCTTTACTTTCCTTCCGTATGGACACCCATACGAGATTCTTTTTCCAATTGGGCGGCGGGTGGGTTGTATTGATCGTTCAAGAAACCAGACTCTCTCCAAAATCCCCCGAGATCTACCTGGTCACGACCGGACAGTTAGCCGATAACCTTGGGAATATATCATGTGCCTTTTTGCAACACAAAAAATACAGCCATCGGTCGCAGCTTCTGTATCAGATTCGTCGCATGATAGCGCCTCGACCAGATCGGAAGGCTGCAAACATAGTCGTCCAAGGCCGTGATCCACGGGGTGTTATACACAAACTGTCTTTTGGGCAGGAAGTATTGTATTCGTGACGTCAGGGAGAACATGCACTTTCGCTCCCTGACGATCTTGAGTCCCGCATCAAGGATAAACTTGCGCATCAGGTGTTGCGGAATTCCCCTCTCCCGCGAAGTCAACATGTGCCGCGGGCGCTCCCAGTTCCCCATCGAATGGCTCGGCTCACAAATCAGTTGCCATCCCGATGGCCGGGTACACCGGGCCATCTCCGAAATCACGGTGGATACATTTGGGATGTGGTGCAACACACCGAAACAAGTCACCAAATCAAAGGTATTGTCCGCAAAGCGCATGCGGCCGCTCGGAACAGGTTCTACGTACTCAAATCTGGGATTTTGGAAACCACTCGCGGGCTCCAGCACTGTAACGCGCTTGGCGCGATTTAAAACAGGCTGGAGTTCGTCGCCGAACGCACCGCCCAGGCACAGGACATGTTCAAACGGTGACGACGGCAGGTACCGGAATCCGTGCCTCCAGTTGCGGGCATGGTAAGAATAAAGTCCAAGCTCCTGCTCCAGAGGTAAGTTGTAATAAGCCTCCGCTTCGTCGCGAAACCACTCTTTGATCTCACCTAGCGAAAAATCATTCCCGACCAGGGCGTTCCCGTCGCAGTATCGTTCAAAGCTGTGCTTAGCCCCTCGGTTTTCTGTTGCCACTTTATCTTGCAAGGTCCCAACCTCTCCTTTTTGAATTCAGTATCCCGTTATGTGTAAATTTCGAATTTGCTAGACAATCCGGTTTTTTCGACTGGCTTTTGCCCTGAACAAAATCACCGCTCAGGGCTCACTTCACGGATTTGCCGGCGGGAGTTCTGCCACGCCGCGCGGGAAAAGCCGGTCGCGCAAGCGCAGAACGGGAAATTCAACCATCTTAGTTACAATAACTCCAAGCACGATCGCCGCCGCATACTGCCCCACCGTTAGAAATATCCAGCCCACCGATTCGGGAAGCCTCCTTGCCAAATTGGCCAGTGGCTCGCGAACCGAAAGATGCCAGAGATAGATTCCGTAAGAGTAGGTGCCGATCCATGCAACCGCCCGGTACAAATAACTGTGAATCAGGCCGCCATGGTAGCCGTAGATCAGTAATGTCAATGCACCAAAACAAAGGTAGTTCACCGTGTATCCGAAAGTGGACATGTAGGAAGTCCCTGCGCCGCCTTGCAGCAAGGCGATTGCAAAGACCGTGACACTAAGCGCAGCCAGTATGACCCGGTATTGCAGAACGCGATCGAACTGAGCTCGAGACGCATACAACACATGGCTCAGCAATACGCCGAAGAGCAGACTGTCCAGCCGAGTGTGCGTCTCCCACTCCGTCCGCACCGGCCCTGATATCGGAAACGTGGCCACGCGAACGCACAGCACAACGGCGCAAACACCCATCAGAATCAGCCGAACGTGCGGCCGGAGGTGATTGCTTTTGTAAACCCATAGAAGCACCACAGGCAGCAGCAAATAGAAATGCTCTTCAACGGCAAGGCTCCAGGTGTGTTTCAAAGACGTGCCAACGTAATTCTGAATATTGAGAAGGTTTTGCCAAAGAAACGAGTCCAGCGGATGCCGCCGAATTACAATCTGAAACAATATGTAAAAATAATACGCAGGCCATATTTTCAGCATCCGCCGCACCAGGAAACGCTGCACCCGAATCGTTCCTGTGCGAGTGACTTCCTGGACGAGCAATCCTCCCACCAGAAAGCCGCTTAAGACGAAGAATAGATCTACGCCCATCCATCCAACGCGGGTTCCCACAAAGTGATTCAACCGCCCAAACAGGTTGTCTGTCGGCAAGAAAATCGCATGGAAATCAATAACCATGAGGATTGCAATGCCCCGGACAAAGTCCAGCTGCACCACTCGCGATGGGGCTTTCCCAGGAGCGCTACTCTTCTTGGAAGCAGGCTTGGGAACCAGAAGGTCAGCTGGCGCAGCCGGAGACCCTACCGGGTCGTTGATTGTAGCGGAATTTGGCATGATCGACTGCCGCGGTAAGCGCGGGAAGCCAACGCTTCCTCATAAATTCTGCAGAGCTGAGAGTAGTTTTTCTCTGCCGTATATTCCTTTTCGTAAGTGCTCCTTGCACTATGGCCCATCCTGGCCATTTCGGCTTCGTGGCTCCAGGCCCATTCCACTTTTGTTGCCAGATCCCGCGGATCGCCTGGATGAAAATGCAATCCCGTGGCGTTATCCTGGACGATCTCCCCCAGCCCTCCCAGCCGCGAACAAATCACCGGTGTACCGCAGGCGAACGCTTCGACAACAGTCATGGGAAAACCTTCATACCAGATGCTGGGAACTACGATGAATCGCGCTCCTTTGACGATTTCCAAAGACTCGGCACGCGGCACCCACCCTCGAAATGTAATCCCCGCCAACTTCCGCTCGCGAACCTTCTCTTCCAGTGCCGCTCTCTCGGGTCCGTCCCCAACAATGTACATGGGGTACGGTTTGGGAAGGAGATCCCAGGCATCCAGCAAAATGTGAAGCCCCTTCTCCTCGGTCAAGCGCCCAACGTACACCGCGTAATCCCCTGAGTTCGTCCGCTCCTGCGGATCAGGATCCGCAAAATTCGGCTTCACCACGAATTGCTCGGCTGAGAACCCGCCTTCGACAAACTTCTGCTTCGCAAATTCCGTCAATGCGATGAAGCGCGTCACGTGTCTGTGCCAGGTGCCTAACATGCGATGCACAGCAAGCATCGCGGCCACTCCCGATGTCGCTGCCCGGGAATGGCGGTAGCATCCATGTCGAATGCTTTCCAGCAGCGACCCCTTCACGCAATCGTGGCATAGATTGCCATCTCGAAAGAACGTGCCCGCCGGACAGATCAGCCGGAAATTATGGAGTGTCTGCACCACTGGAATTCCACGCTCTGTGCACAACGAAAAAATGGAGGGTGAGATCACCATGAAGCTATTGTGTACATGCACGATGTCCGGTCGGAATTCATCCAGCACCGCGGCGAATTGATTTCGCGATCTCCAGGACCAAACCATCTGGGAAGCAATGGCAACTCGATCCAATGCCGTATTATCTTTCAGCTCCTGGTTGCTGCGCTCAAAAGCAACCACCTGGTGCCCAGCTCGTTCGAGTAAGCGCTTTTCGCTCTCGAAAACAACATCCTCGCCGCCTGCCTCGCGATACCGGTTGTGAACGAGTAGAATTCTCATCAAAATTGACTACCTTGTTTTTACCTATGCGCTTCAGGTCACCGGTTGCGGGCGTTCCTGATTTCCGGAGTGAGGGCCGACCATCAGGCGGTTGAGTTCTTCCACGATTTCAAGCCCGAGTTGCCGGGCTGTCTTAAGCCGGCCCGTGTCGGGCTTCGGCAGCCCGTTGGAAATCGCGGCCCCCAGCTTCTGAGAAAAATCGTTCAGGTCATCCGGTGTGAAGATCTGTTCCGGCGCGAACAACTCCTGGGCGCAACCCGCGTACTTGGAGCAGAGCATCGGGACGCCGGCCAGCATGGCTTCATTCGCAACAACGCCCCAGACGTCTTGCATCGTCGGGAAAACCACAATATCCGCGCTGCGGTACACAGAGACCATATTCTCCTGTGGTTGCGCAGGCAGAAAATGCACATTCTTTAGACCGAGCGTATACGCCTTCTTCTGGAGATCATTTTTGTCAGGGCCGTCCCCTACCAATACCAGGGAAAACTCGAATCCTTTCTTCTGCAGGATCGAGGCTGCGTCCAGAAGGAATCCTAGACCCTTTAGTTCGACCAGCCTTCCTGCATGAAGAACCACGGGTCTAGGCTCAAATCTCCAGGCCGGCTCGGCTTCGGCTGTGAACCGTCTTTCGTCTACGCAATTCTGCGACTCCAGAATCCGTTCGCGCCTGACTCCCAAGGACAAGAGATATTCCGTGGAGGATTGACCGTAACTAATCCACCGGTCGCCCAAAGAGCGGAAGGCTTTCCGGATCATGCCGCGAATCGGATCGATATTCCTCTCGGTATGCAATGTCCCGCCCCACCAGATCCAGATCGGCTTGTGGAACAAAGTCGCGTAAGCCAGGGCGATTGACGACCGAAAACCCATTTCATTGCTAATGATCGCGTCTGGACAAAACCGTAAGAGGTGCCAGAGAAGCCCCGGTGTGATATGCAGAAATCGCTCCTCAAAGATTCTGCCATTCACTCTTGGACTGTGCCGAAATTGCCAGCCCCATGCTCGTATCACCTTAGCGCCCGACAAGATTTTCTCTGACTTGCTCGAAGATTCCCGATTTGCTTCACTCCCACCATGCAGGATCAGCAGCTCAAACTCCTCCGCCAGAACGGAGTAAATTGGAACACGATGCGGTGCAATCATGTTCGTCAGCAATGCAACTTTCAGCTTTCGCGTGTCGGGGACCATGGGAATATCTTGGGAAGAATTGCAATTTCTGGAGTGTCTAGCGCACCATCGCTTCGGAATCTGCCTGCTGATTTGCCGCGCTGCGCCGGCTATATCTGTTCAGCTCATCGACCATTTCGCGGCCCAAATACTCCGTGGTCTTCAGCCGGGTGGAATCCGCCTTCGGGAATCGCCCCGAAATAGCCGCTTCGAGTTTTTCAACGAACTCACTCGGATTGTCGGGCGAAAAGATATTCTCTGCGGGAAATAACTCGGCGGCACACCCTGCGTATTTCGAGCACAGCACTGGGACACCGCAGAGAAGCGCCTCATTCGCCACGAAACCCCACACATCTTGCAAGGTTGGGAAGACCACCAGGTCGGCACTGCAATAAACCGAAGGCATCGCCTCGGGCGGTTGCGCGGACTGAAAATGCACATTTTTCAAGCCTAGCTCTGCTGCGTGTTGCTCGAGCGACTCCTTCTCTCGCCCTTCTCCCACTAGCAGTAGGGAAAAGTCGTGGCCTCTTTTCTGCAGCGTCGCGGCTGCATCCAGCAACAGCGCGACTCCTTTGAGCTCCACAAAGCGCCCCACATACAAAACCACAGGGCGCGGACTCAACTTCCAGGCAGGCTCGACGGAGGCCTGAAATTGCTGCTCGTCCACGGAGTTCTGTGACTGCAGAATCCTTTCTCGTTTCACGCCCAATTCAAGCAGATACTCCGTGGAACTCACACCACAGGTGATCCAGCGATCGGCCCAGAAAGCAAAGAACTTCCGGAACGCTTTCCTCAAAGGGTCGATGTTCCGTTCGCTATGCTTCGTCCCTTCCCACCAGATCCAGACCGGCTTTCCAAAAACGATTCCGTAAGCAAGCGCCACAGCCGAGCGAAATCCCAGTTCAATGCTGATAACGGCGTCAGGACCGTAACGCACCAAATGCCACATAAAGCCCGGTGTGATGTGAAACAAACGCTCGTTGTACACTTTTCCGTTCTGCTCCTCCTGGAACGGTATCTGCCAGCCCCAAGCCTTCACGACTCTCGCGTTTGACAGCGCTTCCTCTGCCTGCCGCCAGGATTGCCGGTTCGCCTCCACTCCTCCATGCAGCACCAGCAAATCGAAGTGGTCTCCCAAGACCGAGTAGATGGGAATCCGGTACGGCGGAATCATATTCGTCAGCAACGCCAGTCTTTTTCTTTTGTTTGCTTCCCTCTCGATGTTCTTCAACTGCTACTTCCCCCATTCTTTTTGCAGCAGACTGCTTTTCCTACCGGCCTATGAGCAACAATGGTAGCGGCCCTATATCAATGCTTGACCCGGTGAAAGCGCCCCCCTCCTGAAGGAGCGGTGTAGCTGTCTTCACACGCCAACTGCCTGGTACATCGAATTTGCGATTTCCGTCGGGATTCCAAACGATCCATTCTTTTTTTCCCGAACGATTCAGCTCGCATGTCCAAGTATGGTCCGCGCCTGACTGGCAACTCCGCATGGTCGCTCCAACCAGCCATTGTTGGATCACCTGATACGCGTTCCCGGCCGGTGTGACTTTGTGCTCGTCTTCCTTATACGTAACGATCGCCATCAGCTTGTTATCCCAGGCATACCAGTAGAATCGCTGTACCCCTGCCGCCCAAGCAACGATATAGGACCTCGCAAGAAACGCAGCGCCCATTTCGTCCGACTCCATCACCGCCGGCCGAATCCACCCGGTCTCCGTATTCCAAAGCGGTTTGTTTCCCAGTCCGTTCTCCGCCATGATCTGCTGAACGCGCCGGATTACGGCCACCATCGCTTCCGGAGGGGCAGCAGGCGGATACGCGTAAAAGTGATATCCCACAACATCTGCGTACTGTACGCCGCCCTTTTTCACAAACTCAACAAACCAAGGAATTCCCCACTCGGCTGTCGGCGAGGCCGAAACGATGATCGCCTGTGGGTCCACGCTTCGGATGATTGCCGTCGCCTCTTTTGTGAGCGTCACCATCTGATCCACGGTTCCGAGCCAAAAATCACCCAGATTGGGTTCGTTCCAGATTTCGTAAGCCTGAATGCGGCCTTTGTAACGAGACACCACCGTTCTCACGTAATTTCGCCAATCCTCCATGTTTTTGGGCGGTATCGTCACTTCCGGCCGGCCGGTCGCCCAGTTTGGAGAATACGCCAGCGGCAACAGCATATGGGTCCCGTGCTGCTGCGCCAGTGAAACATAGAGATCCAACCTCTCGAAATGCCATTGCCCCTTGACCGGCTCCAACTGCGGCCAAGACACCGCCGCGTCCCACATCCTCCATTCGGGTATGGGCATATTCGGCCAAGGCGTGGTGGGCGCAGGAAAATTCAGGTGGTGCATATGAAGGCCAAAGTAAGAACTCGGAATCGCGCTATTCGGAGCCGACAATGTCTCCGGCGCAGCAGGCAGAAGTGGCGCCCCCATCAACAAGCAAGCCACGATTGCGGCCCAGTAGCGCACCATCTCCGTTTTCCGTTGCTGCCTAGCGCGGTGATTCTCCACACCATCCCTCATCTTTCTATTTGCGCGCGTTCGATCCTCAATCAGCAATATGCTTCTTTGCCTGTACGCCGATTCAGTGAGGAGAACTCGATAGCCCTTCTTCTCCGCGGGAATCAGTTGCGGGATTCCAACGCGGAAGCTTCCCATCGGCTTCGCCGCTTTGTCGTCCCGCAGCATCGAGCACTTTCCAATAAACACTCTCCAAATGCCTGGTGCAGCGCTGCAAATCGAATTGCCGGAGCATCGCTTCGCGGGCAGCCCTGCCAAAGCGCTTCCTCAATTCGACGTCCCGCAAAAGGATAGAAAAGTACTCAGCCAAGCCCTGGTAGTCCCGCTCTTCCGCCAGGAAGCCCGTGGTACCGTGTGTGATAATTTCCGGTATGGCCCCCGATTTAAATGCCACCACCGGTTTGCCCGTCGCCTGCGCCTCCGCGCATACCATTCCAAAACCTTCGGCCGCTCCTGAAGGAGTTGAAATCGACGGCATACAAATCAAAGCAGCGCGGTTCATCCAATCACGAACCTCGTCCAATGGGCGTCCACCCAGGAATTGGTATCGGCGCAGCAACTGCTTCGCAAGTTTCTCCAGATCGCCCCGCAAGGGCCCATTTCCGATTAAAACCAATTCGACGTCCGGGAATTGCTTCTGCACCTCTGCCGTGGCCCGGATCGCAAACTCCTGCCCTTTTTGCTCAGTGCAACGCCCCACAACCAGGATAACCGGCCGGTCTTCCGCAGGCTCCGGGCTGAACCTTTTTGTATCAATGCCTGTGTAGACAAGATGCACATTCTCGGCGGGATACCCCATTTCCAAAACTTTCTTCTGGACGAACCTCGAAACAACCAGGAAGGTGGCACCGCTCGCCTTGAGTCTTCCCCGGTTCGCAAAATAGTATCGAAAGCCCCAGTAGGGCTTTTCATAACGCAAGTCCGTAATCGTGATGTCCGAGCCGTGGAATGTAACAATCAGTGGAATTTTCAGGTTGCGCGCGATGGGAATGGCATAGAGCCCATTTGGGCCGTGATGGGCATGAAGCAAAGCTGGCCGCACCGCCCCTAATCTCTTCATAAACTCCGGAGCAAATCCCGTGAGCTTAAATCGCAGCTCCCGGCAGTTTCCCCAAAAACCTCCCTCATTCAGGAGGTACATCTCTTCCTCGCCGGCGTCCAGGCCAACGTCCTTCCGAGATCCCGCATAAACGGGTTCGAATTGAGACAGTGCACCCGCTTGGGCTTGGACGAAAGTTTCCGTCAGTCCTAACAGATGATTTTCGTAAATAATAACTTTCGGTTTATTGGGAGAACTCATGTGAGACTTTCTTCAGGCTAAAGAACAGCTCCGTTTAAGCGGAATCGCGGATTAGAACCCGTCGTCAGAATCAATAGCTTCATTCCAGGCTATCGGCCGCCATAAACAGGGATCCCTCCCCAAGGTTCGCTTCTGGTGCAAACAGTGCCAGGTCCGAACCGGCAACCGCCGCCACACACAGCGCCCACTGCAGGTCTTGCAGGAAAATCGTGCATTCGCCCATGTTAAATAAGAGGAAATAACTGAGAAGGGCGACCGGCCAAAGATTTGTCCGTGATTCCTTGTGCTGAGACCATCCGTAGGCGCGCTTGACGCCCGTACCAATAAAAATCAGCGCCAGCGACAAGCCCAGAGCTCCAAGGGTCAGAATTGTATCCAGATAGCCGTTGTGCGAGTACAGATGTCGCCCAATCGCTCGCTCCAGCGTGTCGGACTCCGCCGATGCGGACCAGAATCCCGAATACCCGTAACCGAGTATCGGGCGTTCCTGGATAAATGCGATTACCCAGCGCCAAATCTCTGTTCTTCCCGTGAGATCCGTCGACCGGCCAAGTAATGCTGCGAACGCTTCGCTCTGTGGAGCGACCAGTGCAAATCCGAGCCCGAAGATCACTAAAGTTGCTAAGACTGTTGCGTATAAAGGCATCCGCAGGCGAAGGATCGAAAAATTGTAGATGCCAACCAGAATAAATGCTCCGGCCAGTGCCGTCATCGGAGTGACCGAGTTCGAAAAGAAAAGCAGCACAGCGGATAGGAGCATCGCGGCCACGTTGAACACCTTCTGCCGCCGGCCCCTGGTTGGAAGCTGCCATTCGACCAATAGCGATATGGCCATCATCGCGCCAAAAGCGTTCTTATAGCCAAAGACGCCGCGCCACTCCTGCTCCTCTGACACGGAAATCCCGTAACTCGGCAAGAAAATTACGCAGGCTAGGCTGAGTATCGCTATTCCCCGAAAGATCCAACTGAGCATTCGCAACTGCTCTTCGAGCGTCAATTTCACGGCCAGGGCCACGCCGAAGAGAGTTGCACCTGTAACTGCAATGCAACGTCGAAAAGTAAATGCCGGTGTCTCCGCCCAAAGGCAAGACGCAAACGCCAGTACCACCAGGGCCGCGAGCGTCCAGTTGCGCTGCACTGCGAGCACGGCTTCCCGGCGGCACGCGATGAGCGTCAAGGCCACCAGGAAATAACTGACGCTCAGCATGAGCCGTCCCAGCGCGTTCCCTTCCAGCGCGGTATCTCCCGGAGTCAGCGTCAGCGTGGTAATGGCTCCCGAAAGCATGAACGTGCAGTTCGCCAAGGCGAGCCATTCGAATAATTGTCTGCGGGTCATCATGCTTCCGCTCTCAAAGCGAATCCCTTTGTTTCACCTTCGATTGCTGGTGAGCGTTTGCACAAAATGAACGCAGCTGCTCCGATCCCGCAAGCCAAAAGCCCATCCGACGCAATGCTCGACCAGGCCGCGCCGCGCCACGAATAGGCGGGGATAATCCACAAATTGATAAGGACATTAAAAATCGCCACGCCCAACTGGATCAGGCTCTTCAATCCTTGATGCCCGGCGCCGCTCAGCGCATCCGAAAGGAATGTGTGAATGACTTTCAGCATGGGGAGCACAGCAAGCCATCGCAGAGCTTCGACGGTCAAACGATACTCGCTCCCCAGGACGTACGGCACGATCCCGGCGCCGGCCAGCATGGTTGCGCTGACCAGGGCTGCATAGGCGAAGGCACGCCAGAACAACGGCTTGGCATACCGAATCGAGCTCAAAATGCCCGTGCTGCCCGCCCTGAAAAAGCCCGCATAGGCCGCCGCCAGCAACGAAGCTACCGGAGCGAAGCTCACGTCAATCAACCGATAGGCCGCTCCATAAATACCCGTGGCTTCGAGAGTACCCAGCCGCGCCAGCATGGTCTTGTCTATATCGTTGTAGATCGTTTCTGTGCTCCGGCCGGCTGAAAAATAAAAACCTTCCCGGAATTCGGTGAAAGTACGATTCAGCTTCAGCTTTGGCGGTCCGAGCTTTGTGATCACCAGGATCAATGACACCGTTGCGGCCAACCATGTACTTGCGAAATAGAAACGGCCCCATTGCAGTGCCGTTGGATTACGATAGATCGCAATCAGAATTAATGCCGCCAGCATTCTTGTCGCACTCAAAAGAGCGTTTATGGTTGCCGTCCACTTCAATCGCTCAAATGCCAGGAATGCCTGGAGGCTGATAACAACCAGACTGGCTCCAAAAAGGTCCGATGCCGCCACCAGCATCGCCAGGCTCACCGGGATTGCCGCCGGGAGTACATAACGCGAAACCACGGTCACCACTAAAAAAAAGACCGAACTGACGGAGATCGTGGTCAGAAGTGCAAGCCCGAAGTTCGTTCGAAATGTCTGAGGCTCCCGGGCCACGTTCTTGATGAGCAGGACCCCGCTGCCCATGGCCCCGAAGGGAGACAAGATTCCAACCAGGCCTACAACTCCAACAAAGGCGCCATAATGCTGCGCTCCCAATGAGCGCGCAATCACCGTGAAATAAACCGCTTGAATGCCCAGTTTGAGCCCGAATCCAACCAGCATCCAGGCCGTGTTACGCGCGAGTGTGCTGTCCCGGAGGGACCTGAGATTTTTTAATCCTGGCAGCACGAACAGGGACCTGGTCTGCGTCCCGCCTTTCTCATTCCTGCTTCGATCCGCATCCGCAAACTTTTGGCTTGCCTTCCAACTCTCATGGGTCCAAGCGCCCTAAGCTTGCCCTGCCTTTGCGCAAACCGAATTTCATCCCGCTCCCAACCCGCGGAACACCGCCGGGATTGTCATCGCCAATATCTTGATGTCCAGCCAGAAAGACCAGCGATCGATATACTGCATATCCAACGCCATCCACTGTTCAAACGGTATCATGTTCCGTCCGTACACTTGCCAGAGGCACGTAATCCCCGGCGGCACGCTGAAGCGCCTCCGCTGCCAGTCCTCGCTAAAGAACTGATAATCCCTAACGGACATAGCCCTGGGTCCAACCAGACTCATGTCGCCTTTCAGCACATTAAACAGTTGTGGCAGTTCATCGATGCTCGTCTTGCGTAAAATGCGTCCCAGCGGCGTCACCCGCGGATCGTTCTTGATTTTAAAGACCGGGCCACTCATCTCGTTCAGGTGCGCCAATTTTTCCTGAATACTCTCCGCTGTGGGCACCATGGTACGGAATTTATACATCGTGAACTGTCGCTTGTTTATACCCACCCGCTTCTGTGCGAAAAATATTTTTCCGGGCGACGTCAATTTGATCAAAGCGGCCACCAAGAAGAATAGTGGCGACAAGAGGAGCAGTAAAATGGAAGAGCCGACGATATCGAACGTCCGCTTCATCAGCAACTGCCACCCGTCTATCCCGAGGCCGCTTGCTATTACGTGAGAGACCCCATTCGTCGCATCTGCACGGTGCCGTACAAATTTCAAATCGAAGATATCCGTGTCCAACCGCACCAGAATCCCGTGGAGTTTTGCGAGTTGTGCGATCTCTGCGGCGCGCTCATAAAAGGAGCGCAGTGGCAGATAGATGGCGATCTCGTCCACCACATTCTTCCGCAGGAACTCCGGCAAACCTTCCAGGTCGCAGGCAACTTGAAAACCGGACTGATTGAACTCCTGCGTGCCGCTCCACGCGTTGTCTACGAATCCCAGAAGCCTGTACCCGCGATCAGGTTTCGCTTCGATTTGCCTGGCAAAATCAACCGCTCGCCGGTTTGTTCCCAGGATCAATACGCAATGCACGTTACCGCCGCGCCTGCGAATCGTACCCAAAATAGACCGAAGCAGCATGCGAGTGCCGACGATCAGGCCCGTACTCACGCCCCAAAAAACGGCCAGGAAATATGCCGTATTTCCGGCCACTCTGAATAGCTTGGCCTCACACCACAGGCAGATGGTAAAAAGCGCCATAGCACCAAGCACATCAAGCGCCTCCGCTCGCTTCGTCGAAAGGCGTTTTGACTGATACAAATTGCTGACCACCATTATCCCGTGCCCCATCAACAGTGCGATGGAAAACAGGATCCAACGCAGGACGGTGACCTTGGTGGACAGAAAGCTCGCAAAATCCGTCCAGCGCTCGCCGCTCTTCGTGATGAATACCGCGGCGGCAAACGACAGCACCAGGAGCAAGATGTCGATCAACATCAATGCCCGGAGCATCATGGCGCGCAAAATTTCCTGAATTTTCATACCCATTGGAGTGACCCGCGACTGAAAAACTAAGTAGGTTCTACTTCAAATCTCTCAACCCGTATTGCAACTGATTTCTGAATTAGATCCACGGAAACAACCAGGCTTTTCTCATTCCGGATGGCCGAAAGAATCCCTTCGATCCCTTCAAGCACTCCTCCGCGAATTCTCACTCGTTGTCCAACTTGAAGAAACTCATGAGGCGCTACCGGTATTCCGTTTGAGACTATGGCCTGCAGATTTTCGATCTGTTCGTCGGGAATGGGCGTGCCTCGGCCGCTTCCACCTACGAATTGCGATACGCTCCTGGTCTGGAGAACACGCAGGCGAGAGTCACCATCGCCCGGAAGCCGCACGAACAGATACTGCGAGAACATGGGCAAATCCACCCATTGGCTTCTATCACTCCAGCGCCGCTTTTCGCGATGCAGCGGTAGAAAGCTGTGAATTCCCTTCTCCCGCAATTGCGAATACGCCTGCTTCTCGTGTCTCGCTTTGGTCTGCACTGCGTACCAGAAAGATGCCTCCTTCTGCGCGGATGCAATCGCCGGCGGGCATGGCTCAAATTCGATTAGTTGTGTTGTCAACAAAGACAAAGCTCCGCCATCCTCAGTCCCAGAGGCTTTTATTTTCTGACCATCAAACTCTTCCGTGGCCGGCTTAAAGGCGCTTGTATACCGCCGCTGGTATCGGGAACGTACGGTTGTTTAGCACCGCTCCCAACACTGGAATATTCATGGCCTTTAAGCTTTCTGTTACACGTAGCGCTGCCTCTCGGCGCGTCGCGTTGGCCTCCAGGATCAAAACCACTCCGTCAACCAGCCGCCCCAGCAGCATCCCATCCGAGAACCTACCCACCGGAGGAGCGCTCAAAATCAGGTAATCAAACTCTTGCCGCAATTCCGCAATTCTTTCCTTCATCCGATCCGAATTGAGCAGAACCGCGAAATCTTCCACTGGCGCTCCCGCCGGCAACAGCCAGAGACTCTCCGGCCCCAGCAGCTTAGTGAATTCTCCAATGGGCGCATCGCTTCTCAGCGCATCCACAAATCCGCGAGGATGGTCCGTCTCAAGAAAATCCCGAATGGTCGGTTGGCGAAAATTCCCTTCCACCAAGCAGACTGACCCCGGCACGCTTTTCGCCAGGATTTTTGCGGTCACGGAGCATAGCCAATCGCAACTGCTGCTGCCGTCCACGGCCGCAAAAACGACCGCCTTGGGAGCCGCCTGCTGCGGTATCACGAAAAGCTTTTGCACCAATTTCAAAGCTTCGTCGCGCACCTCCGGGACGAGGCTCGAAACAACTTCAGCGGCCCTAACGGCGGGAGTTACATTCTCGTTGGCGCTCCCTTCTGTCTGAACCGTCGGCGCAGTTCCGAGATTGAACTCTGCCCGCTGCAGCAGCTCAAAATTCTTGCTCATCGGTTATCCCCTCGCTGCGCAGGCGCTGAAGAGGCAACCGTTTTGTTTATCTTCGTTGCGGATTTATCTCCGCTTTGCTGGCCCGTTGAATGCCTTTTGCCCTTGGCGGCCGGCGTAGTTCGACGAGTCTTTTGCTCTTCACCAGGCGTGACAGGGGCCGCACTGCTCTCCCGCCCTCCCGCGGTTGGCTGCACTTCTGCCGGAGCAGGCAGCGGACTCGTGCTTCTGCTGATCGTCTCCGCCGCAGCGGGCCGGGCCAGGACTTGGTTGTTCTGTGGGGACGCCAGGTACAGCATCAGCGCGAACAAACAGATCAAAAACGCAATCGCGGCTGCCCAGCGGTATTTCGAAGCATCCGGGTCACTATATGTAGGGTTGAAGATCGAATAAGTTCCGCCGGAGAGCTTGCTTGCTGCCGGAACTTCCGTCTTCTGAATCGTTGTCAGATCCAGATCGCCGATTGTTTCGCGCACCATCAAGGCATCCACTTGGCTCTTGTTCAACGCGCATGCCAGCGACATGGCGTTGAAACACAAATTATTGATGTTCCGCGGTATGCCGCCGGACTGCTCCGCAATCACCGCGTAGGCCTCTTTCGAAAAAATCTGCCTGCCTTCCGCAAGGCCCGCCACCCGTAAACGATGCTCGATGTATTCTCGCGTTTCTTCCGCATTGAATGGGGCCAGCCGCGCAACGATGGAAATGCGCTGGCGCAACTGCACGAGGCTTTCCGAAGAGAGCCGCTCCGCCAACTGCGGTTGTCCCGCGAGCACCAGATGCATCAGTTTCTTGCCTGGCGTTTCAAAATTCGAAAGCATTCTCACCAGTTCCAGCACTCGCTCGTCCAGATTCTGCGATTCGTCAATCACCACCACAACCTGGCGCCCGTTCTTCGATTCTTCCAGCAGGTAGGAATTTAGCTTCGCGTGCATCCGCACTGGATCGCCGCCCTCGTCGTTGAGACCTAGATCCCCAAGCAGATACCGGAGAAACTCTTCCGGGCCGCACAGCGTCTGAAACAAAAACGCTGTCTTTGCATTCCCCATTAGCAGCCCGAGAAGATGAAACAACAGAGTCGTCTTGCCCATTCCCGGCGGTGCGATCAAACCGGTATATCCTCTCCCCGCCTGAATTCCGTAGAACAGCGAAGCCAGCGCCTCGCGGTGCGTCCGGCTCAGATAGAGGAATCGGGCATCCGGTGTGACACCGAATGGTTGAGAGCCAAGATTGAAGTGTTTCAGCAGCATCGGCTTACGCTACCCGCTTGGGAACCGCCGCAAGGATCGGAATATTCAGCGTCTCTTCCACTTCAGTCGGCGTCCGGAAGGATGGGTCGGCGAGCTCCGCGAGATACCCTGCGGCGATCGCCGCAAAAATAGCCAGCCAAAATCCAGAGAAGATAACCGACGCCGGATTCCTGGCCGGCAGAACCGGGACTCGAGCCGGAACGGCGATCTCCACATTCGCGATGCGCTTGTCATCCAAGGCGTCGGAGGTCCGTTGCTCTTCGCGCTTCGTCAGGTACAGCAGATAGCTCTCTTCATTCGCCTTCGCTTCCCGCACCAGCGCCGACTGCTGAATCGCTTTGGCGTCCCAATCAACCATTTGAACCTGCATGTCGCGGATGGAAGACTGCAATTTCGTCACGCGCGCCCGGTCGGAAGCCAGGTCGGCCTCCGTTTTGGCGAGATCCTCGCGGAGATACTCGAACGTCGGATCGCGGTCCGTGGTCGTATTCACATATTTGGCTTCGTCGGCGGTCGCTATCGCTTTGTTGGTTTCCTCAATTTCTGCGTCAACCTCTTTTACCAAAGGGTAGGAGGGGTCGTATTTCATCAGGAGCTGCGTTCTCTTCAGCTGCGATGCCAAAAGCGAGGTGTGCAACTGCTCGAGCAATGTATTTGCTGCGAGCGACGTCTCCGCCGTCGAGGATCGCGCCGGGGTCTGTTTCAGCTGACGCTCAAGGTCGTCACGGCGTTGAACTTCGGCCGCGATTCTCTGCTCCGTGTCGTGCAAGTTTCCCTGCGCAGAGACAAATTGCTGCGCCAGCGTGGTCCTCAGCACTTCTGGCGAAGCTACCTGCTGCATCTTGCTGAACTTCACCAGTTGTGCTTCCGATTCACTTAGCGCCTTCTGGTATCGGTCCGTCTCTTCGGCGAAAAATTCCAGCGCGCCCGGCGGGCGTTGCAGCCGTAGATGCTTCTCCAGGTACAGTTTTCCCAGCGTCTGCAGCACACAAGCGGCTTTCTCCGGCGATTCCTTTGTCCCATACCGCACATTGATCACACGCGACGTTTTTTGAAAATCCACTTTGACTTGACCCTCAAGCGTATTCGTCGCCTCTTCTAACTCTTCCGCGCTCTGAACTTCGGGACTCTTTGCGCCGAACCTGCTCCAGAAAGAGGCGTTGTGTTTGACCAGTTTGCACGTCTGGGCCACCTCCCTCAGCATGTCCGTGCCTTTCAGCAGCGTCACCTCCGAGGCCACGTCATCCGTCGCGATCGCTTTATTGCCGCTGTCCTGAATCGCCGCCGTCGGCTGTGCCGTCACAGCTGCGTCCAGACGCTCTCTGCCGACGATCACTTGCATGCTGGCCTCGTAATAGTGGGCGGCCCACCGCCAGGCAACCAGCACCGAGCCGAACAGAACCGCGCAGAACGTCACTAGCATCACCAGCCTGTGGCGGAACAACGGACGTACCATGTCCCGCAAGGTTAGATTGCCCATTTCATTCCGGGCCGAACTCTTCAAGTTTGAATTTTTTTCTGTCGTCATTTCAGTCTCTCCACCGGAGCGCCTTAGAAACTCCCCGGATACGGAGTGAGGCTGAACGAATAAGGTACATATCTCTTGAAGTTGGTGATAAATTTCTCGGGCACATACACCATGTCTCCGGACCGTAGATGCACGTCTTCGCTGATGTTCTTCCCGCTCAAAAGGTCTTTGAGCTTCAACTCACGTACCTCTGCCCAATTTGCAGATACGGCTCGGTACAAAAAGACCTGGGTCTTGGCATTCGTAGTGAAGCCTGACGCCACGGCGATGGCCTGCGAAACCGTCGTGTCCCTTCGAAGTTCGTATTGCCCCGGTTTTCCCACTTCCCCCAATACCGTGAAAAATGGTTTTTGAAAGTCCAGGAGATCCACGTCAACGATAGGATCGTGAAGAGTGCTTGCGTACGCCTTCTTGATCGCTTCAATCAGCTCCGGCACGGTGAGCCCTTCGACGTGAATGCTGCCCGCACTCTGCAGGGATACGTATCCATCCGGCTGAACCGTAACTTTCTGATTTAATTCCGGAGTCAGTGGGAATGAGATTGACAGCACGTCGTCGTGGCCGATTCGATATCGCGGGTTTCGCTCCATGGCGACGGGGTGCTGCACTCCGTCGTTGCCTGCCCCAGGGCTCTTCACCAGAGCCTGGCTCGAAGCCGGAGCGTTCTCTTGTCCTGAAGCCGCAGGCAAATACAAACCGAGCACACCCAGCGCCAGGACAAGCCAAATTCCGTAGATCGCCCACAATCTTATTGCTTTCATTTCTACTTTCCTCCAACCCGCAGGCACTTCGGCTTTGCCGCCCATCGGCTCTGAGCACATAGACACCTGAAGAAAGAGCAGACGACTCGGGAAGCCTGCATCCCTGCCACTCGGTTCAATATCAAACTCCCCAAAATGGAAATCTACTGGCCTTCCGAGCTGCGATCCGATCACTCTGCCCGAAATCCAAGTCTGCGGAACCGATCCCTGCGATTGTCTTTGTGAGCTTCGCGGGCGACAAGAAGGCTCAACAAACACAGTGTTGGGTACAGGACTTTATCTCGGATTATTACTAAACGTTGAACAATAGAATGTGAATAGACGTTTACGAGCACCACAGAAATCCGATTTTTACGAGGTTGTCACGATCGCTTCACAAGGACTCAATATCTGGAACTTACCGTGCTCCTAGTCTTTGAACCGTCTTCGAAACGCAAAGGTCCTGTGCGTAGTAGGAGTTATCCCGTGTTTGGCGCCTTGGGCCATTTGGCGGATAACTTCTAGACTCCAGGCAGCTTAGCAGGTTGGGGAAAATCCCAGCTGTGTCAATTGCATCTTCTCCCCCGAACTATGGCTTACGGTGCAGAAGAGCCTACGCCAAGCAGGCCTTCTCTGTTTTTCGTTATTTCTTGGCAATCCCGCTCATAAACCTCACGCGCGGGACGGTTGATGATGAGTTTGAGCAGTGATTTGCATTTTAAATGGCGGAGCAAGCCGAATATGTCCCGAACGATATTTAGATTACTGAATTTTCTGGCGCTTCTTATTTTTGCTGCTGCCTCACTCCATGCCCAAACTGAAAAAGCTGAAAAGGGCAAGGTGACCGGACAGATTGCCGACCCTCAAGGTCTCGTCATTGCCGGCGCAAAAATATATCTCGTCAGTCAGGAGGGCGCAGAGGCTCCCGACACCGTTTCCGACGAGACCGGCCACTACACCTTCGCGAGTGTCACCCCCGGAAAATATAAGTTGAGTGTGGAAGCGGAGGGTTTCAATCCCTTCGTCAGTGACGAGATCGTGGTGGTTGCCGGACAGACCACTACCTTTGATGCAAAACTAACGGTCATTCAGTCCAAGGTTTCCGTGACCGTCGAGGGCGGAGGCGCCGGCCAGGTCGAAACACAGACCGCCGAAGTTTCCGGAACCATTAATGAAACAGAAGTCAAAACCCTCGCCCTCAACGGCCGTATCGCTTACCAATTAATCGCGCTGGTTCCCGGCGTTAGCAACCAGACCGGCCAGGACGAAGGCAAAACCGGTGTTGCGGGCAGCGCGAAGTACAGCGTCAACGGTGGGCGCGTCGAATACAACATCTTTGAAGTGGACGGAGCCGACGTCCTCAACAATGGAATCAACGCCGCACGTGGAGCCAACACCTTCGTTGTCAATCCAAGCGTTGACGCCATTGGTGAATTGAAAGTACTTACTTCCAACTACGGCGCGATGTACGGTAAGACCGCATCCGGTATCGTCCAGATCACCACGAAATCCGGTGGCCCTGAATTTCATGGAAGCGGCTACGAATTCATCCGCAATGAAGTCTTCAACTCGCGGAATTTCTTTGACCAGCCCGGAAAAGCGCCCCTCTACCGGCGCAATGACTTCGGCTTCACCATTGGTGGTCCCGTCTACATCCCCGGCAAGTACAATGCCAGCAAACAAAACACATTCTTCTTTTTCTCGCAGGAATTTCGCTACGAAAAGACGCCGGTCGCCTACAACCAGGCTGTGCCTTCCAACGCCGAACGCGCCGGCAATTTCGGCGACGTTTGTCCTGTGGATAAGTCGCAAGGGATCACACCTCAGACCAAATCTCTATACCCGGACTGCCCGGTCCTGAATTACGTTCAGGGTCAGGGAGTTTACGTTCGCTCCGGTTACAACGGAGCCAGCAACGGAGTTGCAACGGACCAGGTCCCCATCGATCCGACTTCCCAGGCATTGCTTAACACTGGCCTCCTCCCGGCGCCCAATTCGGTCACCGGTTGCAATTCCCCGGTCACCTCGCCTTCCAATCCGGCCTGCTATGTGGCCTCGGTTTCGCCCAGCACAAAGTGGATCGAATCTCTGTTCAAGATTGATCATAATTTCTCGGCGACCCAGATTTTTTCTGTTCGTTTCATTCACGATTCCTGGAATACGGATGTCTTGACGCCGCAGTGGGGCCTCGTCGAAAACAGCTTCCCCACCGTACAGAACCACATTGATGGGCCAGGTTTGAGCGTGATCGCCAGCCTCACCAGCGTTCTCCCACATGGTTTTGCGAACCGCTTTTCGTTTGGGTACGTCCAAGCCAAAATCAATCTCAGCCAGAAAGCGGGGCCTGGCGCGGACTTGACCCGCCCGTCGCTTCTCGATGCCTCTTGCCCCACGGATAGCTCGGGAAACCTGAACTGCTCGCAAACGAGCACAGGTATCACGCCCGTAACCTCTCCAATCGGCCCGCTGGGGGCATTCTTCGATAACGGCTTCGGCGGAAAAATCCCAGCGCTCCTCTTTAAGGGCACCAACGCCGCTTACGGATCACATGGTTTCAGCATTGATACGGGTTACACGCCTTGGACGGACACGATCCCCACCTACACCTTCCGCGACGACGTTACCAAAACCTTCGGCAAGCACACGGTCCAGTTCGGTGTGGAAGCGATCATCGCCCAGCAAAATGAAGTCAGCGCCGCGAACGGCGTCAACAGCGGGGATATCCAAGGCGTCATTTCCTTCAACGATCAGGGTGCTGGCGCCAGTCCTTCAAACATCAGCGGTATCTGCATTGCCACTGCGGCTTGCACTGCGGCGATTGACACTTCAAACGTCTTCGCGAACTTCCTTGGCGCCCAGTTGTCCTCTTATCAGCAGGACAGCGTCCAGAACAAATACTACAACCGCTATCAAGTCGTTGAACCTTATATCCAGGATGACTGGCACTTTAACAAGCGGCTCACCCTCAACCTCGGTATCCGGTTCGGGTTGTTTGGCACCTGGTACAACAAAGAGGGTACCGCCTACAACTGGCAACCTTCCGCTTACAATCCCTCCATTGCCTCGAGCGTCTTTCTCGACCCCACTTTCGGTTTCCTGATTCGGCCGGAGTCTTCCCCTTCGGGCAATTCGCTGGTCGCCGTGCCACAGAACTTGACCAATCCTGACCCCGCTATCGTCAATGGCCTTGTGCAGTGCGGCACTCATGGAATTCCAAAAAGTTGTCAATCCAGCCACGTCTTTAATCCAATGCCCCGTATTGGCCTCGCTTACGACGTTTTCGGAAACGGCAAGACGGCGATTCGCGCCGGCTACGGTATCTTCTACGAGCATGGCACCAGCTACGAATCGAACACCGGCTCGCTCATCGGCAGCGCCCCTCTCACCATCAGCCAGACGAGCTTGAACCCAGCAAGCTATCAGTGCCTCGGCGGATTCGGCCGGCTTGGTACGCCGTGCAGCTCCTACTTCGTCTCGGATGCTTTGAACCCCGTCATCTCCGGTCCAATCGCCTATCCCATTAACGTAACTGCGATTCCTACCAAAGCCACTTATCCCTATGCGCAGCAGTGGAGCTTGAGCGTTGAACAGGAACTGATGAAAGGCCTGACCGCCACCGCCGCCTATGTCGGAAGTTCCGGCACGCATCTCACCACCGTGCGAGATCTTAACCAGGTTCAGCCCGTTGACCCGGCCTTGAACCCCTTTCCCGCAGGCCGTCCTCTGATCTGGACCGAAGACTGCGCTGGAAGCTCCGGCGGTGTCTTCGAACTCGGCGGCGTAGGCAACGCCAATGGCGGCGCGGTGGTTACCAGCGGGCAGCCCGCTTGGGTGAACCTGAACATCGCTTGCTACGGCGTCCCTGGATTTGGAAAGCCATTCAATCCCAGCGTATTCCGCCCCTACTCCACGTTGGGCAGCATTCTCCAGGTTGCCAATACGGCCAGTTCGAATTACAACGCCTTTCAATTTAGCCTACGCAAAACTACGGCGCCTCTCTCCCTGGGCGCCTCCTATACCTACAGCCACTCCATTGATAACTCATCGGACCGCGCAGACGCTGACTTCGTCAATTCCTACGACCTGGCCGCCAATCGCGCCAGCTCAAACTTCGATCAGCGCCAGAACTTCAGCCTCAGTTACATCTACGTACTTCCCATTCGCAGCGTTATAAGCAGCGGGCTTCACATTTTTGACGACGAGTCCACCAATACGGTCTCCTCGCCCAAGTCGGCCGGAGATGCTCTCGATTCTTCGATCGCAAAAACGTGGCTTGATGATTGGCAGTTCTCGGGAATCATCGTTCATCAAACCGGCACGCCCTTCAGCGTCATCAATGGCGGCAGCCCTGGAGGCATCGGCGTTTCCGATAACAGCGGCGTCGCAAATTATTTTGGAACCGGCTCCTATGCCGATTGCGTGGGCAGCGCAACAGCCAGCGTGCCGTATGGAGGAAATAGCATCGCCGACACCGTCGGCCCTCTCCTCTACAATCCGGGAGCCTTTGTGGCGCCCCGCGGTTTGACCTTCGGAAATTGCGGACGCAATTCCCTGAACAACCCCGCGCGCACCAACTTCAATATGTCCTTGTTGAAGCACTTTAAGGTTTTCGGCGAGCGCGACCTCGAATTCCGCGCCGAGGCGTTCAACATCTTTAATCACACCCAGTTTCGCGTTTATGACCCGTCTCATCCTGGCAACCCCGGCAACAACATCATCGGCTGCTATGGCAACGCGAATGTCAACTACTCCGCCGCAGGTGGAGGAGGCGTGGACTGCCTTACGGGCAATTCCTTCCTGCATCCCGTGGACGCTCATGATCCGCGCATCTTTCAGTTTGGGTTGAAGTTTAGCTTTTAGCGCGGGGCCCCCGGGTGCAAAGAGCTGTGGCTCCTGGGCGGGCTTATCCTGCGTGAACATCGTTTAAAGGTACGAGGTCAATTTATGATGGCGCAAATCCAGAAAATGGCTGGCGTGACGATCCTGTCGCTGGGCCTGTGGGCTGTATCGCTCGGATTGACTGGCTGCAGTGAATCCGCTGCCCCGGTTACAAGCCCGGCGGCTGGCAAAGTAAATACCTATTTCAGCGGCCCCTTCAATGTCGCGGGAAGTTCGGTAGGCCGCAGCAGCACCTCTTTCGACCATGCAGCCGGACAAGTTGCCGTTTCCGGCTTTGTTACCAACAACCAGTCCATTCTTGTTCCAACACAAACACTCAGCGGCTCCTTCACTTCGGCGAGCACCGGATTCCTTGCTGTCTCCGAAAATTTCATTACCACAACCACGGGCCACCTGATCCCTCAGAACCCTCCCTTGTCGGGAGCCTGGGCAGTGGAAATCCCCGGTGCAGGCGCCTTGGGAAACTTCCTCAACGTCAATAGCACCTCTAACCCTCCCACGATCACCGCCGCGCCCGCGGTCATGGCGGACAACACCGCTTGCCCCTATTTCCCGAGCCAGTCTACTTTCCTTTACGTCAACGTTCCAAATCCATCGGCCGTTTCTCCGTCGGACACTTCGAATTACGGAATCGTCGCTATTACCACCCAGGGTTCAGCGGTCACTTTCAACGCAACTCCGTTCCTGGTTGGACCGCTAGCCGGTACACAGTCCACTCTGACTGGTGCGTGCTCCGTATCCACCTTGGGCGCGCTTACCGCTTATCCGCTCAACTCCTATGGGCAAGCCTCCAACGTCGAACTCGTCAGCATCGGGAAATCCGGCCTGCTCGTGAGCAGCTTCACTTCTGCCGGTAACGTGAGTTCGATCGGCGCCTTTGGCGGCGGCAATGGCGTCATCGGCGTTCAGCAGCCTTCCTCGCCCGTGGATCCCGGCAGCCTCATTGCCGCAAAATATAATGGCTTCATGTACTCCCCTAAGAACCGCGTCGTGGGAGGCACCTACGACATCACCCAGTTGGCGTCCGCCTTCGGCAATCACGCAGGGACCGATCCGGTCTGCTCCGCTTTGCAATCATCCCTGGCTGCGAACCACGGTCAGGGCGCGAATACCGTACCGATCCTGCCTTCCCCCAACACGATCTTTGGTGGCGAATTTCTTGTGGATGGACCTTCCGGTCGCGTGAACGATCCCAGCGGCCAATTGGGCTCTGAAAATTGCGACGTCGCCATAGACTTGGGCAATGAGGATTCCAACAACGCCGGAATCTTCCCGAACGCCACCATTTTCATCGGCTCCAATTACCCGCCGTTTAGCACCACCAATCCTTGGAACTGTTTCGGCACTTCGTCGCCCTGCGCTGTCTCCTTTCCTGCCGCTGCCGTCGTTGGTCAAGTCCAAAATCAATTTGTCATCCTGGTGGTCGCTACGCCAAACTCCAATCCACCGGCACAACTGCCCGATTCTTTCAACAGCCTAGTCAACCAACCCTTCGAGATCTACCTGTTTCAAAATTCTCAGTGAGATTCAAGCGGTGTCATTGGGGCTCATGGTGGGACACGCGCTGAATGGGCCAGCCGTTTGTGGAAATTGCTGACGGTAACCAAACTTTCACATTTCGCACCCTTGAAAATTCGTATTTCTGACGTTCTACCCGTAGATGAGTGTTGGTGTGTCTGCTCGGGCCTCGTCCCCGAAGCCCGTAACGTCTCAAAAGTTATCAACTGTTGATTTTTCGTTGATAGCCCTTAAAACAGGCTCGCTTATAACTGTGCACACGTGGTGCTTGGGATTTTTGACGGAGAAAGACGGAGAAAAGACGGAGAAAATGCTTGCCAGGTCTCTCGCGTCGTTGTCTTTCCGCTCATTTTGTCCATGCGCCTCGTTCACGGGAGAGATTCTCACCCTCGCTCTTCTGCGATGTGGTCACTCACTCAATCAGTAAATCTAAGGAGCGGATATGAAAGCAATGAAGTATCTATTCGCGCTGGCGGGTGCACTCTGTGCAACCGTGGGCGCTTCGAATGCGCAGACTGTCGCTATCGGCGGCGGCTCTTCAGCCTTGGCTCTCGAAATCGGCCAGGCAGCCGTTGTCTATGAAGACAGCCTTACGGGTCCGAACACGGCCTGCGTTTGGTCGCGCACGACCGGCCACCTCAACGGCGGCAGCACCATGAACGCGAAGGATGACCGTGCGGGCGTTAACAAGACCGAAAGCGGCAACGTTTGGGTCGTTTGGGGCAAGGGCGGCGTCGGCGGCACCTGCGCTGCTCCCGTGGCACCTTACAACGTCTATATGTACACCAACATTGACTCCGTTCTCGGCCAGCGTGGTTTCTTCGCCACCAACGCCGCCGGCGTCTCCGGTTTCCTCCAGAACCTCACCCTTGTTGCCGCTGACTCGAATCCCGCGGTTCCTGACAACATTCTCAACGTCAACCCGACCGCCGGCCACACCTTCACGGACACCGCCGGTGGTATCCCCGCGGTGGTGATCGCCCTCCTCAACGGCTCGCGCTGGAACTTCGCCGGCACCGACATCCGTCCCGAAGACGGCGTCTATGCCACCTTCCGTGCCGAAACCACCTGCAACACCTATATCGCCCGCCAGCCCTTCGACAACATCGTTCGTAGCACCCTCGGCCTCGGTTATGCCGATGGTTCCTTCGTTCAGGATGATTTCGGCGCCAGCAAGAAGTTCAACGTCTTCAATTACGCCATCAGCGGCAACGACCCCTACTCCGCCAAGCCGGTCCCGAACTACACCGTCGGCGTCGTTGGCGCTCAGCCCATCATCGTTGCTGTCGGCCCCTACACCAGCGGCACCAACACTGGCGTGTACCTGGCGAAGGACATCCCCTCCTACGTCGCAGCTCAGTTCTTCAGCGGCGTTTCCGGCCGTGCGACTGACCTGATCGGCCCAACGGCCCCCTGGCCCGTCAGCGCCCTTGTTCGCGAGCCGCTCTCCGGCACCTACAACACGTTTGAATACAGCGTGATCAACACCTCGAAGTATCACACTTCGATGGACCTCAACAACTGCACTGGCGCCGGCGCCATCAACCCCATGCACAACCTCTCCATGAACGGTGCTCAGGCTGGTCCTCCGCTCTACTCCTATCGCCGTCGCGTAATCGGCACCGGCCAGATGGTCACCCAGCTCGGCAACGCAACCGAATCCGATGAGCGCATCGGCTTCTTCTTCTGGAGCGCCGCCAACGTTGGCGCGGGCTCCGGCGCGGCCAACATCAAGTACCTGACCCTCGATGGCGTTGATCCTCTCCAGAACGCCTACACCACTGGCGACCTGCCCGGCAGCGGCTCCCCGAACGACCCCTGCGCCGGCAGCATCATCAACCCGGCCCCGGCTTGCCAGCCGAACCCTGCTCCGCTCACCTCGATCGTGTCCTTCGCCGGCCTGAACTCTGGCGACTACGCGGCGTGGTCGGCTCTGCGCCTCGTGTGGGACCCGGGCAATGCAGGCGTCAACACCCTTCTCACCAACCTCATCGCCAATGCTCAGGTCCTGAACGCCACGCAGTATGACTTCGTGCCCCTGTCCAGGCTGAACGTGTGGCGCACTCACTACTACATGAACGCCATCAACATCAACACTGCAGCCAACGGTCCGAACATCGCTGGTGGCAACGACCTCTGCAACTCCGTTGCCCCGGTTCTGGCTGAGCAGGGTGGCGATGCAGGCGGCGCGATCGTCCTCAAGAAGGTCAACTCTGACTTCTGCAAGGACTACAACAACCCCGGCGGTCTCGTGAACGTGACCGAGTAACCGATCCAGGCCGGGGGTACCACCTCCGGCCTGCGATTACCAACGGGGGCGGGTCGCACATGCGACTCGCCCCCGTTCTTATTTCTGCAACAATTTCTTGCGTTCCTTTGTAGCAAAAACCGCATCGGCAGCCCTCAATTCCGTCCCGAATCCCCGCCTTGCATCCCAGCTTGCCACCAGCCCTGGCTCTTGTCGCGTCACGGACAATTCGTTTCGATGTAACGCTGAATACACACAAGAATGTGATAACCGTCATACCGCTTTGCGATGCACGGCACAGATCATCCGATCAAGTGCTACGCGTCACCCCAGGTCAGCCAGGTCACTTAGCAGGATCACTCAATTAATTACGTTAGGGAGGATCTATGAAAGTGATGAAGTATGCTTTGGCGCTGGGGATCGCATTTGGTGCGATCACAATCGCCTCGAATGCGCAGACTGTCGCTATCGGCGGCGGCTCTTCAGCCTTGGCTCTCGAAATCGGCCAGGCAGCCGTTGTCTATGAAGACAGCCTCACGGGTCCGAACACGGCCTGCGTTTGGTCGCGCACGACCGGCCACCTCAACGGCGGCAGCACCATGAACGCGACCGATGACCGTCCGGGTGTTGGCAAGACCGAGAGCGGCAACGTTTGGGTCGTTTGGGGCAAGGGCGGCGTCGGCGGCACCTGCGCTGCTCCCGTGGCGCCTTACAACGTCTATATGTACACCAACATTGACTCCGTTCTCGGCCAGCGTGGTTTCTTCGCCACCAACGCCGCCGGCGTCTCCGGTTTCCTCCAGAACCTCACCCTTGTTGCCGCTGACTCGAATCCCGCGGTTCCTGACAACATTCTCAACGTCAACCCGACCGCCGGCCACACCTTCACGGACACCGCCGGTGGTATCCCCGCGGTGGTGATCGCCCTCCTCAACGGCTCGCGCTGGAACTTCGCCGGCACCGACATCCGTCCCGAAGACGGCGTCTATGCCACCTTCCGTGCCGAAACCACCTGCAACACCTATATCGCCCGCCAGCCCTTCGACAACATCGTTCGTAGCACCCTCGGCCTCGGTTATGCCGATGGTTCCTTCGTTCAGGATGATTTCGGCGCCAGCAAGAAGTTCAACGTCTTCAATTACGCCATCAGCGGCAACGACCCCTACTCCGCCAAGCCGGTCCCGAACTACACCGTCGGCGTCGTTGGCGCTCAGCCCATCATCGTTGCTGTCGGCCCCTACACCAGCGGCACCAACACTGGCGTGTACCTGGCGAAGGACATCCCCTCCTACGTCGCAGCTCAGTTCTTCAGCGGCGTTTCCGGCCGTGCGACTGACCTGATCGGCCCAACGGCCCCCTGGCCCGTCAGCGCCCTTGTTCGCGAGCCGCTCTCCGGCACCTACAACACGTTTGAATACAGCGTGATCAACACCTCGAAGTATCACACTTCGATGGACCTCAACAACTGCACTGGCGCCGGCGCCATCAACCCCATGCACAACCTCTCCATGAACGGTGCTCAGGCTGGTCCTCCGCTCTACTCCTATCGCCGTCGCGTAATCGGCACCGGCCAGATGGTCACCCAGCTCGGCAACGCAACCGAATCCGATGAGCGCATCGGCTTCTTCTTCTGGAGCGCCGCCAACGTTGGCGCGGGCTCCGGCGCGGCCAACATCAAGTACCTGACCCTCGATGGCGTTGATCCTCTCCAGAACGCCTACACCACTGGCGACCTGCCCGGCAGCGGCTCCCCGAACGACCCCTGCGCCGGCAGCATCATCAACCCGGCCCCGGCTTGCCAGCCGAACCCTGCTCCGCTCACCTCGATCGTGTCCTTCGCCGGCCTGAACTCTGGCGACTACGCGGCGTGGTCGGCTCTGCGCCTCGTGTGGGACCCGGGCAATGCAGGCGTCAACACCCTTCTCACCAACCTCATCGCCAATGCTCAGGTCCTGAACGCCACGCAGTATGACTTCGTGCCCCTGTCCAGGCTGAACGTGTGGCGCACTCACTACTACATGAACGCCATCAACATCAACACTGCAGCCAACGGTCCGAACATCGCTGGTGGCAACGACCTCTGCAACTCCGTTGCCCCGGTTCTGGCTGAGCAGGGTGGCGATGCAGGCGGCGCGATCGTCCTCAAGAAGGTCAACTCTGACTTCTGCAAGGACTACAACAACCCCGGCGGTCTCGTGAACGTGACCGAGTAACCGATCCAGGCCGGGGGTACCACCTCCGGCCTGCGATTACCAACGGGGGCGGGTCGCACATGCGACTCGCCCCCGTTCTTATTTCTGCAACAATTCCGTGATATTCAAAATGAGATAAATATCATCCCAGTTGGACACATGGAACGGATTCTGCGCAAGCAATGAGTGAAGCACGCCCACAGTCAACTGCCCTGAAATACCGACCGGATATAGATGGCCTGAGGGCTGTAGCCATTTTGAGCGTTATGGCCTTTCACATCTGGCCATGGCGAGTCTCCGGCGGCTACGTCGGTGTGGACGTCTTTTTCGTTATCTCCGGCTACCTGATCAGTTCCATCCTGTTCGCGGAGATCGCTTCCGGCAGGTTTTCCGTTATTGGCTTTTATGAGCGGCGAATTCGGCGTATCTTCCCTGCCCTTTTCGCCATGCTGATTGTCGTAAGCGTGGTGATCGGCTTTTTCCTGCTCCCGAATGAGCTGATTGACTACTCGAAATCGGTCATCGCCGCCACTACCTCCACTTCCAATTTCTATTTCTGGCAGCATTCCGGCTATTTCGAAGCGCCCATGTCAAAGCCTCTGCTGCACACCTGGTCCCTCGCCGTCGAAGAGCAGTTCTATCTGACATTTCCCATCTTTCTGCTGCTAACGCGGCGCTATTTCCCAAGGTTCCTGAAACATGCTGTTGTTTTGATGTTCTTCGCATCCTTCGTTGCCAGTGCCGTGGTCGTCCGCATTGACCCAAACACGGCGTTTTACATGCCTTATACGCGGGCTTGGGAACTGCTCCTTGGAACGCTCATTTCCCTGCGCTTTTTCCCGCGGCTTCCTCAAGCGTGGCTTCGCAATGCGGTGACACTTGCCGGGATCGGATTGATCGCCTATTCCGCCCTACGATTTGTGCCACAAACTCCTTTCCCGGGTTTCGCAGCCTTGGCCCCCTGCATGGGCTCCGCGCTGATTATTGGAGCCGGGGAGTCCGGGAAAAACCTGGTTGGCCGCCTGCTCTCCTGGAGACCTGTGGTCTTCATCGGCTTGATCTCCTACTCCTTGTACCTTTGGCATTGGCCCGTCGTAGTCTTCAACGACCTTGGACTTTCGGTGAATCTAAATGAGGTGCTCTCCGGCCATCCCCACGCGTTGTGGCTGCAGCGGACCGGGCTTCTGATTGAGTTCTTCCTCAGTATCTTCCTTGCAATTCTGTCCTGGCGGTTCGTGGAACGCCCCTTCCGGAGCGGCGCCTCCAAAAGAATTGAGCGAAGGCCTCTATTTGCGTTTGCGGCAGCCGTCATGGTTGCGATCATTGCATTGTCGGGAGCTGTCATCACGTCCCACGGATTGCCAGGGCGGTTCCCCAGCCGCGCGGTTCAAGTTGCTTCCTTCCGCTTGCCGCCGGACACGCTGATTGGCCAACTCGGCGACTGTCCGATCACTCCTGAGAACCAGGCTTCCGTGTTTGACGATGGGCATTGTCTCAATCTCGATCCCGGTAAGGAAACCTACCTCCTGCTGGGAGATAGCCACGCCTACTCACTCTCAAATGGTCTGAAATCTTCCCTGCCGAGTTCCAATATCCTGCTTGCCGCCGCTTGGGGCTGCAGCGCCTCGCTCGATCGTGATGCCTACCGGGAGCGCGTGGGAGAGGTGAGCCGCATCTGCGGGGACATGATGCACTTTGTCTTTCAGGAGTATCTGCCCGCGCATGCGATCAAGGCCCTGCTGGTGAGTTACCGCTGGAAGGCAAGGGATTTGGACGGGCTTGCAAACGTCGTAACCTGGGCCAAAGATCATGGCATACGGGTCGTGCTCTTCGGTCCAGTCGCGGAATATGACGCGCCATTACCGCGCCTGCTCGCCTACTCCATTGCCTGGAATAACCCGAAGCTCGCACAGCAGCATCTCGCTCCTTATTCGGCCATCATGGACACACGCATGCGAAACTTGGCCGAAAATGACTGGCACGTCGAATACGTGTCCCTCTTCGAAGCCACCTGCGAGATGAATCGGTGTCTCGAATACGCCGACGACAAAAATGAAATTCCCATCCTGAAAGATCAGGACCATCTGAGTGAAGAAGGCTCGAAATTCCTGGTTCGACGGCTATCCGACTTCGGCAAGTTAGGCTGGTCCCGGCAGCCCCCCGGCACTCCTCAGCCAGAACGGCTAACGGCCACTCCTTGAATACTAAATTCCATGGACCAGACCCGTTCTTCATTCAGAAACATTCCCTTGCTATGCTTCTCACCTGAATAATCCCAATGGATCGTTAAATCTTTCGGAGACTCTATGCGTGTTCGGAAACTTGCTTTGGTTGCGTTTGCCGTATTGGCCACTTCCTTCGGAGCCTATCCCCAGCAACAGGCCGCCCCGCCTTCGGATGCCCCGAAGACGGATATCCCCACAGATCTGAAAACCCTGCCCCCGCCGCCCGAAGAAAAAGAGAACTGGGCTTCCCTCACTGACTTGAAAACCGGACTGACGCCCCTTCCCCCTGTGGCCCTGCAAAGCAGCGAGATTTCCGGTGGTTATGTGCGTGAATTGGTGGACTTGCAATGGCGTCCAAAAGATTCGATTGAGGTGTGGATCTCCCGTCCCAAGGGTAAACAAAAAGTACCAGTCATCCTCTACCTCTACGAACATACATCTACTACCGAGCGTTTCCACGATGACGGTTGGTGCAAGCGCGCCATTGCGGATGGCTACGCCGCGGTCGGATTCGTCCCCGCTTTAGCTGACCAGCGCTACGTAGGCCGCCCGATGAAAAAGTGGTTTGTGAGCGAGCTGCAGGAGTCTCTCGGCACCACTGTCCACGACGTCCAGTTGATTCTCAATTACTTGGCCGAGCGCGGGGATATGGACATGGACCGTGTGGGAATGTACGGTCAAGGGCCAGGTGGCACGATTGCCATTTTAGCCGCCCAGGCTGATCCCCGTATCAAGACAATCGACGTGCTGAACCCTTGGGGAGACTGGCCGGAGTGGCTGAAAACGAGCCCCGTTGTGCCGGATAAGGAGCGGCCCAATTACGTTACCGATGCTTTCTTGAAATCCGTGGCTCCCCTGGACCCGGTCGCATACCTTCCTACCCTTAAAACGCCACACATCCGCATCCAACAACTAGCTTCTGATCTCGCTACGCCAAAATCGGTGAAGGAACGCATCGCCGCCGCCGCGCCGCCTCAGGCTCAGGTTGTGAAGTATGACGGTCCCCAGGACCTGATGAAAGCCTGGCAAATTTCCGGTCTTTCTGGCTGGATCAAGCAGCAACTTCGCCCACAATCGGAAAAAGAAAAAGAAGTGGCCACCGGCGCCGCCGATCATCCGGCGTCCAACTAGTTTGTAAACGCTTCGTTACCGACTATTGTTCAGCGGTTCATAGAACCTATCTACTATTACGGTTAGTTCCACACAGCGAGTGCGGCGGCGCATTCGTCCTCGCCAGGCCCAAAACCTGTCTTGCGAAAGGCTGAAATTCCGCCTAGCGCGTAACGACTTCATCGAGTGAAAGGGCACGAAGTGGTTATGAATCATTTGCTTTGGGGTTTCTTTGCACATACGAATTTTCACACGAGCAATCTGATCAGGCGCCAGAGATTTCAGGCTCTCGCCTCTCTCTCCCTCGCACTTTTGGCTGGCTGGGGGCTTTCCGGCTGTTCCAATAGCCCTGCCAAGAGTCAGAGCTCGCAAACACCCGTTATTTCTTTGACGATCACGGAAACGCCGCCAACCAGGGTTATTACCGGTAGTTCCTCACAGGTGTCCGCCACTGTGGCTGGTGATCCCGCCGGCGCCGGTGTCGATTGGGTGGCCACCTGTGCCAGCGCTCCGAACTGCGGAAGCTTTAACCCGGCGCACTCCGACAGCGGCACACCCACCGTATTTACCGCTCCCACCGCTGTGCCGACGAAAGCCACCGTCACCGTCACCGCGCTATCCTCCACCGACCACAGCAAATTTGCCGTATTCACCGTTTCCATCGTCTCCACTGTGAACAACATCGTCATCACTAAGTATCCTCCCGCTTCCGCCGCCTCCGGTTCCACGGTAAGTGCAACGGCCGTTGTGGTCGGGGACCCGGCGAATCTGGGAGTTGATTGGAAGGCAAACTGTGGCGGCGTCGATTGCACACCGCCCGCCTTCCACTCAGGCTCCGGTGTTCCGGTGAACTTCCCGATTCCTTCCATTTTTCAGAATCCCAACATCGTGGGTGAATCCATCACGCTTACGGCCTATGCCGCCGCCGACCACAGTTTCAGCGTCTTCACCTCGTTTGTCGTTGCGCCTCAGGTTATGGTCGACATCACGCAATTGCCGCCGAGCACCCTGCAAACCAATGCTACGGCCACACTCATTGCTGTCGTTGAAAATGATCCTACAAACGCCGGTGTGAACTGGTCTGTCAGTTGCGCAACCCCACCGTGCGGCACCGTCGTCCCCGCGCATACTGCCAGTGGAGCCTCTACCGTTTACACGGCGCCACCTGTAGTCCCTGGAGACGCTCAAAATCCAAACCCCTCTGTGAACATAGTTGCGCAAGCGGCAGCAAGCCCTAGCGCGACACTCGTTGCGAACGTGACCATTCTCGCGCCAGTCTCCATACAACTCCTACAAGGAGTCTCTAATGGCACCATCGTGCAAGGGAGTACCGCTTCGCTTATCGCAACCGTCGCAGGTGATCCGGCCAACGCCGGTGTGGATTGGTCGGTGAACTGCGGCAGTCCGGGAAGCTGTGGCAGCTTCAGCCTTTCTCATACGGCAAGTGGAGCCACCACCGTTTACACGGCGCCGCCATCCATCCCAACGGGTGGAACCATCACCATCACCGCCGCATCCACCACTGATCCGACGAAAACGGTTTCACAAACCGCGACGGTCACTGCCGCGCCGCCTCCCAACAGCCTGCTCACCGGCCAATTCGTCATGCTGCTTACCTCCAACAATTCAGCGAACGGAGCCTTTGTGGTGGGTGGCGTGCTCTCCGGTGACGGAAATGGCGCAATCCAAACAGCTTTCTCTTTGTTCGATCTCGTAGATGCTTCCGGGAATCTTGTCCAGGGCATACCGCTTACGTCGGGCAGCTACTCCATCGGCGCTGATGGTCGCGGTCTGATTAATTTGCAACTGCCGAAGCAGCAGCTTAATTCCAGCGGCTTTGGAATTAACGGCTCCGGCGCTCTTAATTTGAGCGTGGCCTTCGTGAGTCCGCAGCATGCCATTCTGAGCGAATCGGACAGCTTTGGAACTGCCACGGGAACGCTCGATTTGCAAAACTACTCTTTCACGGGATCCCTGAACCCGGGAGTCTATACTCTCGCCTTGTCCGGCTCGGAGAGAGCCCGTCCCACAGCTGGATTCTTGATCTACAGTGCTCTCACTATCCCCGCCAGCCCTGCGCACTATTCCTACACTTCGGACCAATCGGACGGCGGTGTCATTACGAGTGTGCCTTACACCACCGACCGGTCCGCCTTCCCGAACCTCTCTTCGAACGCGCCGTTCTACTATTCACTCTCTTCGCTTGATTTGGGTCTGCCAAACCAATACTTCTTGCACCTCTGGCCGATTGACAACGCCCATTTTGTTGTCACTGATTTGGATGCGTTCACGGAAACGCCCTCTACCATTATCGGTGGCCATTTGACGGCCCAGCCCTCGTCACCGTCTGTTTCTGGAACCTATGCCTTCACGCTGACTGGCGCGACCGCTACTGCCCAACCACAAGTTGTAGGGGGTATCTTGACGTGTGGTTCGGCCGGCGTGCTCGATATCGTTCCACTCAGCGGAACGCCTTTGACCAACCAATCTGTGAGTGCGAGCTGTGGCCCCGTATCCAATGGCCGTGGCGTCATCGCGCTGACGGGCGCCGCCTCATCCGGTATCAATCAGTTTGCCGCCTACCCGACAGTGGATCCCGGAACTTACGTGATCGAGTTGGACGGCGGTGCAACGGGAACTTCCGGCTCCTCGGGTTTCGGTCTGACGTTGCAGCAGACGCTCACACAGCCGATTGCTGCCTCGGCCCTCAACGGCAACTACGCCTCGACCTACAACGCTACAACAGCATTGGGTTCTCAAGCGTTTGCCGGCGTAGCCAGCGCAAACGGCACATCCGCTCTGAACGGAACCGTGGACGTGGATTCGTTTAATGCCAATTCAAATATTGCCACGCCCTCGCTTGGGGCTACGATTAGTGGCACCTATACCGCATCAACCAATGGACGCTTCCAATTCCCCTTGGTCATCGCTCCCGCTACGGGCCAGCCAGCGGCTCAAGTCCCGAACTTGAATTTTGCCTGTTACGTCGTTGACTCGAACACTTGCCTGCTTCTGGATCTGGATGCAACCGCTCTAGGCACGGGCATCCTTCAACTGCAGAACCTGGGCTTATAAAGGCCTGGAGAGGCTCCATGGGCAGACAGTTCCCGAGATTCCCTGGCTTGCTGGGGCTAGCGCTTTGCATCTGTGCGCCCTACTCACCCGAATGCCGCGCTCAGGCATATCCCGGTGAACAGTCGGCCCCCGTCAAAACGGATGCACAAGGACAGCCTCTGCCGGAACGGCCAGATTGCCCGCCGATCGCTGTCTTCTACCCTTTGGCGCTGAGCAAGGTCACTACTTGCCAGAAGAACGCGGATACGGAAGTCACGATGCCTCTGAGTCCGGACGCCAGCGGCCGAGCTCAGGAAAAGCGGGTGCGCGGCGCATTCGAGTTCCAAGAATACTTGCTTCCGGAAGCCGCTCAGGATGCCGCTTTTGATAACCTGGTTAGGCTTCTCCCGATTGCAGGTTTCACCATCAAGAACTCCAACAAACCCTCCTCCATAACCGCGCGCAAGGGCGACATATGGATTCTCATTAACGTAAGCGGCGAATACTACAATTACAGCGTGGTTACCGAGCCGGTGGAACCCTGGAAGCCCGTGAAATCGGCCGACGAAATCGCCCAGGCAATGAAGGCGAATGGCCACGTTGATATCTATGGCATTGAGTTCGCGGCAAGAGACCAGGCTATTCAAGAAAGAAAATCGGATATTCTCCTCGAGATCTTGAAGTACCTTAAAGCGAATCCTGACCTTTCAATTGTGATCGAAAGTCACAAGATCAGTAATATCGGTTTACCGGAAGACGATTCGGAGATTACCCGGGAACGCGCCAACGCCGTCATGGACTGGCTGGTTGCACATGGCATTGCTCGTTCCCGTCTACAGCCGCGTGCCTGCGGCCGCGACAACCCCATAGACGACAACGACAGCTCAAAGGGCGCACAGCGCAACGAAAGGATTTCTCTCGTCAAATCGAACTCCTGATCGAGACCCTCGCTGGAAATTGCTACCCCCATCATTTTTTTGTCTGCGACTAGCCCTTTTCTGCAGACTCACCTCCTGACCCCTTGTTTCCGTAACCCTAGACACGGTTCTTGCCCACCTGACGTAAATTAAAAAAACGAAGCCCGCCGACATGTGTGGTCGGCGGGCTTGCAGTTTGATATTGCGAAAAGGCCGCCTTTGCAAGGCAGCCCCTTCGTTTAGTTGGTAATGTTAATCAGGCCGGTTGGATTCTGGTAGTCCACGCAGAAATCGAAGTTGACCTGTCGCAGTACCGTCGCGCCACCCGCATCGCCGCCAAATTCGGGCAGTGCGTTACCCAGGGGCGCGCAAAGATCGCCGGGTGCGTCGATCGTGGTGCCATTCGCGGCGGTATTCGAAAGAACGGCGGGCAGATAGTAATGCGAGTGCCAAACGTTCAGGTTCGCCGGCGAGACGAAGTTGTGCTGGCTATTGTTCAAGGCCTGCGTGGCCGTTACCAAAGCGGTTACGCCGATCGGGGTCGGATTCGTGCTAAGGATGCGTAGCATGGACCAGATAGGGTAATCGCCAGAGTTCAAGCCCGCAAAATTTGTGTTGCTGAGCGGATGCGCCGCATCGACACCTGGCAACACACCATCGGTGTAGCTGCTTTGAAGCGGGTCCACGCCATTGACTGTGAGGTATTTGCCGTTTGCCGCGGTGAAAGATGCCGCGTTGGCCGCGCTCCAGTAGAAGTAGCCCATACGCTGGTCGCTGGGAGTTGCAGCTTGGATCTGGCTGATCATTTCATCAGTGCCGAGCGCGCGCACGCGGTAAGCCGGAACCGCGCCGTCCGTTGATAGAACGTTCAGGCCGTTCGTGTAGACCTCGCCAGTACTTGGGTTGCAGTTCCAAATATCCTGGGAGCTGTGAAACTGCGAACTGTTGGTAATGCTGTACTCCATCACGGTGTACGGACCTGAGAGTGGTTCGCTGATGAGCGTCGTGACGGTGGCTGAATCGTCGGTTGGCCCAAGCAAATCCCGCGCTCGCCCAATCGTACCGTCGGTGAACTTGGATAGAACGTAGCCGGGGATGTCCGTCGCCGCACCGATCCCGGTACCGCCGGCGGGGCTCACTACAATCAGAATGGGTTTCGCTCCCAGGTTCGTAACGCTGTAGGACCTAACCTTTTGCGAAGTATTCAGCGGGTCGTTCCCGGTAAAATTGAAGTCCAGCACGTTAAGCTGGGTGCTACTCACCGCGCTCTTCACAGGAGTTCCGACGCCGGTTGAAGCCGAGGCTCCCTGATATCCAAGGCCGAAGGTCTGCCGCAGGATCTGGTCATACGGTTGGCGGTAAATCCATTGATTGCACGGAGTGAACATACGCAGAACTGCGTATTTAGCATCCTCCGGTAGAATGTCGGTTCCTACCGCATTCCAATGCTGGTTATGGAGGGCGTTAATCACACCGGCGGGGATTGGTGTGTCCGGTCCGTAAACGCAGGGGGCCGTCGGGTTGCAAAGTAGATTTTCACCAGCCGTTTTGCTTGGGGCCGCCGTGAGAGATTGAATGCAACCATGAGTATTGTCGGCTGCGTCGACCTCGAAGTAGCATTTTACGCCAACGGCAGAGTCAAGGGAGGTGTAAGCGTACACGTCGAAATTGCCCGCAGGTTGAGCGCAGGTTCCAGTCCCAGGACCCCACGTCACCCAGATGTCGCCCATATCTGAAATGGGCAGGCCACCCAGCGACACCGGGCGGTTGTCCTGAGCCAGCGCCAGTTGGGTCTGTTGATCCGTATTCACGGAGTAAGTCCAAACGCACGGAGTCCCGGTGAGTGGGGACGACACCGCTGCTTGCCCCAATTCGCGGAACATCGCGGAAGATCCGCCGCCAAGAAACATGAGGTTTGCATTCAGCTTTTTCACGCCAAAACGCACGGCCGGGCTTGTTATCCCATTGTAAGCGGCGGTTATGGTAATCGTGCCAGCCAGCGTCGTATACGAATAGCCCGGGGAATTTGGCTGATTGGAAGAGTCAAATGTTGCCACAGTCGAATCGGATGAGGTCCAAGTCGCCACACTCGTCAGGTCTTGAGTGCTGCCGTCGCTGTACTTGCCCTTGGCTGTAAACTGTTGATTCGTGCCGGAGTAAACTGCGACGCCGCTTGGCGTTACTGCGATGGAAACCAGCGTGGGCGGGTCATCTGCTGTTTCCGGGTTCAAATGCATTGATTTTGACGCTGCCGAAGCAGCATGCGCACAAATTCCAGCCACCATCGCAAACGCAAGCGTCGTCGAAAGCAGGCTGGATACCACCGTTCTGGTTGATACTGGGCCGAGACCTTCCAGACGGATGGAGAAAAAGGTCATACACATCTCCTTGGGGACGAAATAGAATCCATCTAGCCGCCATCCTAGAAGCAACCTCTTTGCATCGCTTCAAAGTCCCATAAACATCGCATTTAACTTCGTGTAGTACTCAGGTACTGGGACGACTTTATTAGCTCAAAAACTCCGCTTGTGCTCGTGTTTTCGTTCCCTTCGATTCAAACACCACGACTCCGACTCGATGCATTGCCCCTTGCTCATCGCCCGAGATCGTGGGCGGGCAGGGTTCCGCTATGTCACAAAACCGTCAAATCCCGGTAACACCGCTGTTCTTTTAGTTCGCTACCCTTGGGTACTACTACCAAATGGGTAGCGGAGGCTTTCTTGGCTTGGTTCGTCAGGATTTGTACGTTCACCATGTTCGTGGGTCTTGCTGTATCCCCGCGCTGCCCCCTCCCGGCTGCGGAAGTCTCGGAACTGAAGGCTACCGTCCGGAGTTGGGATGTCCCGACCAAGGGCGGCAAGCCTTATGCAGTGACCGTTGGCCCCGATGGCTCCGTTTGGTTTAGCGAAGAAAGCGCCAACAAAATTGGCCAACTTGATCCTAAGACCGGCAAGTGTAAAGAATATCCAATCACGGAAGAGAAAAACGTCGCCCCGCATGGGCTCGCTGCCGACTCGAACGGCAACGTCTGGTTCGCGGCGAGTTTGGGCGGCTTCATCGGCAGACTCGATCCCAATAGCGGCAAAGTAACCGTCTACAAGATGCCTGATCCCAAGGCCACGGACCCGGAAAGTCTGGCTTTCGATCGCAAAGGCATTCTTTGGTTTACCGTGCAGAACGCAAATATGGTTGGGAAGCTTGACCCCACCTCCGGCATGATCACACTGAAGCCCGCTCCTTCCGCAAACGCTCACCCCACGGGCATCATCGTGATGCAGCAGGGCTTTCCGGTGTTCGCGGAGCCTGGTGCGAATAAGATCGGCTCGATTGCGCCGGACTCTTTCTTAGCTCATGACTTCTCGCTGCCGCCGGGAACCCGTTCCAAAAAGCTCGCCATCGCTCCGGACGATAACACCCTGTATTTCACGGATTACGTCAGCGGTAATCTCGGCAAGCTGGATGTTTCCATTGGCGCAATGGTCCTGATGCCGACGCCGAGCGGAGCTGAATCTGTCCCGTCTGGCATCACGATAAGTGCCGATGGCACCGTGTGGTACTGCGAAACCGGCGTCCAGCCCAACAACCTGATCCACTTTTTGCCCCGCACCAACGCCTTTGCGCGGACCCCCATTCCTTTTGTCTCCAGTGCGGTGACGAGTATGGCCGCTGCACCTGATGGCCGGATCTACTTTGTGAGCAGTGATGTGGACAAGATTGGCGTGGTGGAAGTCCCTAAATAAGCTCTCCCGGAAATAACCGGGGTTTATCGCTCCGTTCGAGAAGCAAAGACTTCAACTGGATACTGCGAAAAGATTTCGAATGCAGAATGAAATCAGAATCAGTCCAAAAGCCACCGACCGCTGCGACCGGGTTCACGCGGATCTCCTGAATTCGCATTACTGTGACTGGCTGCGTTTCCTGGAAGAAAGCGAATCCTGGACTTCTGCGCAAATCACGAACTACCAATTCTCACAGTTAAAAAAAGTTACGCTTCATGCCTACGAGAATTGCCCCGGCTATCGCGGTACTTTCGATCGGAATGGAATTACACCTGCCAGCATCAACTCGCTGGACGATGTGGCCCGGTTGCCATTCATCTCAAAAGAGGATTTGCGAGACAACCTGGAGGAGTTTTCCTCTCCGTGGCCGGATCGTAAGTATGTGACGACGGGCGGCAGCACCGGCATTCCATTCGGTTTCTATCGCGATGACATCGCATTCGGCCGTGAGCTCGCTTCCAAAGCTCATCAATATCACCGGATTGGCTGGAAAGAGGGAGACCGCCAGTTAGTGCTGCGGGGACTCCCCCTACAGACTCCCGATCAAATGATGTACGTGCCGGAATTCGAAGAGCTTCGTTGCTCTTCCTACCACCTGACCCCGGCTCATATGGAGACTTTCTATCTCCGCGCCCTGGAATATGGCCCCAAATGGCTCCGCTGCTATCCCTCCTCCGGCCACATTTTTGCCCGTTTTCTGAATGAGCGCGGCTGGAAGGTTCCCTCCATCCAGGGCGTTCTCTGCGCTTCGGAAAATCTATACGGGTTTCAGCGCGAACTTCTTCAGAAAGTGTTCGGTCCCAACGTTTTTAGCCACTACGGCCACTACGAACTCGCGGTACTAGCGGGTTATTGCGAACGAGTCCCCACCTACCACGTCCTTCCGCAATACGGTTACGCGGAACTCCTGGATGCGCATGGGAAGCGCGTTTGCACTCCCGGCGAAATGGGCGAGATTGTGGCCACTTCCTTCCTGATGTATGCCACGCCCATGATCCGCTACCGCACGCGCGACTTCGCAGTATTCAAGAGTTCCACCTGCGCGGAGTGCGGGCGCCCCTACGAAGTCTGGGATCGCATTGAGGGCCGCTTGCAGGAATTCGTTATTACCGGAACTGGCCGCCTGATTTCCATGACCGCCATCAACATGCACGACGCAACTTTTGATTGTGTGCGCCAATTCCAGTTTCATCAGGCAGAGCGCGGCAAACTCACCCTTAATTACGTGCCACGCCCCGAATGCAGTGATTCTTCGCTGGCTTTTATGAGATCGCGCGTAATGGAGAAGCTTGGCCAGGACCTGACTCTAAGATTGATGCCAGTAAACGAAATCCCTTTGACCGTGCGGGGCAAACATCGCTTCCTGATTCAGGAGCTTCCCGTGGAGTTTCACGATGCCTGAAGTGGCCTTCCAAAACGCCGCTTTAGTGGACCCGGCCCGACCGAATCCCGCGCGGCCACGCGTTTGCGTTGTGGACACGCAAGATGCACTTTATCCCCGCACGGCCCCTTATCATCCTTCGCAGCGATACCCGGAGTATCCCTTTGGCGAAGCAGTGTCCCCGGAGCCAAACTCGGCATACGACGGAGTCCGCCGCGCCCTCGCCGAACTCGGGTATGACGCATCCAACTTCGGTTCCGCCTCCTGGAATCCGCTGGGACACATCATTCAGCCCGGCATGACCGTGGTGATCAAACCCAATTTCGTGCTGAGCCGCCACGCCGATGGTAAAGATCTCTATTCCATCATTACCCACCCTTCCGTTTTGCGGGCCATCGCCGACTATTCCTGGATCGCCCTGCAGGGACGCGGCCAGATCGTCTTTGCAGATGCCCCTCAATACAATTGCAATTTCGCGGAACTGCTACAAAAAACAGGCCTGGATATAATTTGCGAGTTCTTCTCCGAGCACTCCGGGCCACAGGTCTCTTATAGAGACCTTCGTAACTACTGGTCCAGCGGTCGCCACTTCCCTTCCATGAAGCAAGGCCTCGGGGGCGATCCCGGCGGTAAAGTCCGAGTCGAACTCGGAAGGCTCAGCGCCCTGTATGGCAAAGCGAATGTCGAACAACTCTATGGCGCTGTCTACAATCGCGATGAAACCATCAACAATCACCACGGAGAAACACAAGCGTACGAGATTGCTTCCACGATTCTATCCGCCGACGTAGTGATTTCCGTTCCGAAGCTGAAAGTCCACAAAAAAGTCGGCGTTACCCTCAATGCCAAAGGGTTGGTCGGAACCGCCACGAATAAAAACATGGTCGTCCACTACACGCTCGGCTCACCCAGCGAAGGCGGCGACCAGTATCCTGAGGGACTCTTTAATCCCATTGAAGAGACCTTGATTAAAACGGAACGGTGGATGTACGACCACTTCCTCGCGGCGAACTCCAAACCCCTCGAATTTCTGCATCGCTCGATCTACTGGCTGCATAACAACACAACGCGTCGAATGGGTTTGAAGGTCGCCGAACACAAACGCTTGCTGGATGCCGGAAACTGGCACGGTAATGACTCTGCCTGGCGCATGACCGTCGATCTTCTTCGCATTTTTTATTTTGCTGACCGCGAAGGCAGGATTCAGGATAAGGTTCAACGCCGCTTGTTCTCAATCATTGATGGCATCGTGGGCGGCGAAGGCAACGGTCCGCTTAACCCTGATCCCAAACCTTCTGGTGTCTTGGTGGCCGGCGAAAATCCGCTGGCCGTGGACCTGGTGGCTACCCGGCTGATGGGCTTCGACGTGCGAAAGCTTAAGGTCTATTCAAATCTTTTGGCTGATAAGCATCACAACTTCGGCGTGCGTAACGCGCAAGAAATAGATGTGGTGACCTCTCGTGACGATTGGAAAGACTGCGTCACCGATTCAGCCTCAGCGTTTCTGAACTACCGGCCACACCCTGGCTGGGTCAATCAAATGGAAGTCGCTCGCTTTCACGAAGGAGAAAGCAAATGAACCCTGCTATTTCAATCGTGGGTCTCGGCAAACTTGGATTGGGCTTGGCCACGGTTTTCGCCGACTCCGGTTTCCACACCATCGGTGTGGATATAAACCCAGAACTGATCAAAAAGATTAACGCCGCCGATGGCTCGGGATTCGAGACAGATATTGACGGCCTCGTCTCCCGCTTTGGCGGAAAGTCCCTGGTTGCCACGGACTCGCACGAAATGGCGATCCGCGAAACGGATGCCACTTACGTCCTGGTGGCTACGCCCAGCAACGAAGCGGGCCACTTTTCCACCAAGTTCCTGGAGCAGGCCTTCCGATCCATGGCGGAAAGCCTGGCAAAAAACTCCAAGCCTTACCATCTTTTCGTGGTGGGCAGCACCGTGACGCCTTGCGCGATCGAAGACGTGATTATCCCCGCCATTGAAAAGCACTCCGGGCGCAAACTGAACGAAGGTTTTGGCGTCTGCTACGTGCCGGAATTCGTGGCGCTTGGCGCTGTGGTGAAGGGATTCTGCCGGCCTGACCTGGTGATTATCGGCGAGAGCGATGCCCTAGCCGGCCAGCACGCGGAAGACATTCACCGCAAGATCCTTCGGAATTCACCGGCCATCAAGCACATGTCCATCCGCAACGCGGAGATCGCCAAGGTCACTCTCAACGTCTACCTCACGGTGAAAATCAGCTTCGGCAATACCATCGCAAATTTGTGCGAGCGCATCCCCGGGGCTGACCCCGACGTCATTGTGGACGCGATCGGATGCGACCGCCGCATCTCACCCTATTATCTTCGCGGCGGCTTGTCCTACGGTGGTCCCTGCTTCCCACGGGATACCCGCGCCCTCAGGGCGCTGTCCAGAGCTCACGGTTATTCACCAGTGCTCGTTGAAGCCACCGATAAAGTGAATGAACTTCAGGACGAACATCTCCTGCAGAGCGTTCTGCGCGCGCATGAGGATATGCCCGGAAGGCCAGTGGGCATCCTTGGTCTCTCCTTCAAGCCCGATACCTCGGTCATTACAGAATCCGCCTCCGTCAAGTTGGCGCGGAATCTTGTGGAGAAAAAAATACCCGTGGTCGCCTACGATCCGCTCGCCCTGCCCTATGTGCGTGAAGTGCTCTCCGACCGGATTCAGTACGCGGAATCGCCGGAGGACTGCATGGCGCGTTCCGGTGTCTTCGTCATCTCCAATCCGGAGCGTGTGTACAAGGAGGCCGTCGAGCGTTTCCAGCCGGCGCAATCCAAAATTGTCTTCGATTGCTGGAGACTACTGGATCGCACCAGCCTGCATGAGAACATCCAATATCGAGCCTTGGGCCTTCCTACCGCCAAGCAAGTGCCGCAACCTGTCCGTAGAGCCTACACGGTTCCCACGAGAAAGAAACTCGATCGAGTCAACATCCTGGGCGTCGGCGTAAACGCGGTGAACATGCAGATGGCGCTGGATGAGATCGAAGGATGGATTGAAGAGCGCAAACAGAATTTCGTGCTCAACGTCCCGGCCCATTGCATCGTGGAATGCCTGCGGGATGACAATCTTCGCAAGATCTATAATCGCGCAGGACTGGTGAATCCGGACGGCATGCCTATCGCCTGGATTGCGCGCTGGATGGGTCATCGCCATGTCTCGCGAGTCTGCGGACCGGACTTGATGCTCACCCTCTGTGAACGCTCCGTATCCAGGGGCTACCGCCATTTCCTTTATGGCGGCTGGCCTCCAAACGTTGTTGAGCGCTTGGCCGACAAATTGGAAGAGCGCTACCCGGGGATTCAGATTGTCGGAAAATTCGCGCCTCCCTTCCGGCCGCTGACCCAAGCCGAAGACACCGAGATCACCGCGATGATCAATCGCGCCAATCCGGATATCGTCTGGATCGGATTAGGCGCCGCCAAAGAAGAATTTTGGGCGGAATCGCATATGAATCGCGTGAACGCGCCCGCATTGATCGGAGTCGGCGCCGCTTTCGACTTCCACGCCGGCCTCAAGAGCCGCGCGCCGGAATGGATGTCCCAGGCCGGGCTGGAGTGGTTCTTCCGCATGCTGACCGAACCCAAGCGCCTTGCGCCACGCTACCTGAAAGACAATCCAGTATTCGTTTGGAACGTGCTGCTGCAAGCGCTCGGCCGCGAACCCCGTCCGCTATGAGCGCCGGGAGCATGACTCATCCTCTGGCTGCTTAATTATATTTCCCGCAGTGGGTGGCATCAGTCAAACTTGCCCTGATGCCGGCAACCGCGTTTTTCACTGAGGACAAGGAGATTCATTCATGGGGACCCAGGTAATGGATTCGTGGGCCATCCCGCGCCAGGCGGCGCTAAGCGCCGTCCGGTTTGCCGAGTGTCTTTTTGTGGGAGTTTTCGCTGCTCGGGCGTTTACCTCTTCCTCGATCTATTTCAGCGACGGTCCTTTGCATCTGGCCGCCATTGAGGCGCGGACGTACGTTATTCAAGCGCCAGGCTATTGGCTATTTGCCCGGACCGCATCCCTCTTCCCCAATCCCGAAATTGCCATCTCCATAATGAATTGGGTGTTCTCCGCCGCCGGCGTCGTCTTCTTTTATCTTGCCGCCCGCAAGCTCGCATCGGAAACCGTAGCTCGCCTGGGCGCCCTTCTGTATGCGGCTGTCTTCTTTGCGTGGTTTTCCGGCAACGTGCATACCACCGCTGCATCGCAACTGTTCTTTCCGATCGCTTCCTTCTATTTCGCGCTGAATTATCGGGAGAATCAGGACCGAAAGTGGCTGATTCTGGCCGGGATTGCCTTTGTGCTTGGCGCCGGATTCAGGCCATCCGATGGCATATTCGTTGCTCCAGTTTTTCTCTATGCGCTAGTCAGGGCGCGGCGCAAGGATGCGATTTTCGCCGCCGCAACGACCTTCGTGGTTGGGCTCTCGTGGCTAGTACCCCAGCAACTGGCTTTGCGAGCCATGGCCAATCCAATTCACAAACACGTGGGAAGTCAGTTGATGTCGCTGGCGAACGGCTTTTTGATTAGCGGGTTGAGCCAGTACGCGTTTACCAATGCACTGCGTTATATTTTGCCGCTGGCTCTGGCGCTCTTTCCGCTGATCCCTCTGATCTTCCGCAGCAAGTCCCTGCCATTGTGGCTCTGGGTCTTACCCGCCTCGACTTTCTTCCTTTTGGTCTACATCGCCGAAGCTACATACATGAACTGCATGCTTGCCCCGCTGATCTTGCTGGCCATCACGGCGCCTCAAGTCTCCGATCAGCGGAAAATTCGCCTTCTGGCCGCCGCTATCTGCCTGAATCTGGTCTTTTATTTGGCGTGGAGGCCCATTCAACTGCAGAATCCTCGCCTTCAGAAAGCCGAATATGTCGTGGAGTCGGACGCAGGCAAATACACTTACTTTTCCGTGCGCAATCACCGTCAGCTGACCTTAAGCGAACTGCTCCACGTACCCACCTTTTACCGGCACTAAACTAAATGGGCTGCAGCAGTTTCGGTCTTGGCGGCGGCTGAATCAGAACTTTAGTTTCTTGCCGATGCTCTCGGGTATCTCTCGAATCACGCGCATGATCAGTCTCCAGTATCCGGGCACATAAATTACCTCGGCTCGTCCGCTGGTCATAGCCCGATAGATTGTCTCCGCCACCATTTGGGGCGAGGCCATCCGGTCGGCTCCCGGCATTGCAGCCGTCATCGGCGTAGCCACCGGCCCCGGCTTGATCGTCAACACGCGAATACCTGAGGATGACAGTCGCGCTCGCATGCCTTGCGCGAATAGCGCCAGCGCGCCCTTCGCTGCGCCATATGTGAAATTGGATCGGCGCGCGCGATCGCCGGCCACCGAGGTAATCACCGCCAGCACTCCGCTTTGCCGGGCGCCACCAGCTTTCTTTGCCCGATTCTCAAAGTACGCCGCCGCATAATTCATGAGACTTGCCGGACTGTTGAAGTTGACTTCCACCTCATGCAGCATGTACCCGGTATCGGTTTCCGAAAGCGCCTGATTGCTTAGCGAGCCGTAGGCGATCAGCACCTCGCTGATCTCCCCTGCGGCTTCCTCAATCTTCTGCCACAAGTCTGCATGCTGGCCAACGACTTCTACCGCGCCGACAATCACCGAAACCTGTTGCGCCCCGCGTGCGGACAAGTCGCCGGCGACTGCATCCAACCGGTCCTTGTTGCGCCCGACCAACACCAATTTCCTTTTCTTGCGGGCAGCCACGCGCCCCACTTCAGATGCAATCTTGGAAGTCGCGCCGATAATCACCAGTGTTCCTGTCATTTCGCGTCTCGCGAAACTCGGCGCCAGAAGCTTGAGCTCAACGCAGGATCGATCCACCTTCGAAACTCATCCAGCCTCGGGTAGGAGGCCCGGAACATCGCTGGGCTCATGCGCGGATCCTTGGCCGGATACAACGCTCCGCCCGCAGCCAACACTACGCGGTCCAGTTCCTCAAACAGCTTCAATGTCACTCCGTCACGAAACGGAAAATCCAGCGCCAGGGTAAGCCCCGGACGCGGAAATGACATCATGCCCGGCGATTTTATGTGCCCAAACTTCTTGATCACCCCGAGGAACGATCCCTGTCCAGTTTGAGCGATCCGCTCCAGAATCCCCTGGAATGCCACCGCTTCGCTTTCCGGCACAACGCACTGATACTGCGTCATCCCGTTCTTGCCATAAATGCGATTCCAATTCCCCACCTTGTCCAACGGATAGAAGAACGGATCGTAGTGAGATACGGTTTTCCCGCTCTTCCTTCTTCCTGCCGCATAGTAGATAGTATTGAAGGCGCGAATCGTCAGAGGATTGAGCGTCATGCCGGGCAAGTTGAAGGGCACGCGCAGGCCGGACTTCTCTGAATGCGGGTTCAGTGCACCGTCCGCGGCATGGTTGCCGCGCAGAAATAGCCCGCGCGTCTGGCGCCCGCTGAGGCAATCGATCCAACCGACCGTGTACTCCCAGCTCTTTCCTTCTTCGTCGCTGCTGAGCCGGACAAAATCCTCGAAGGTATTGAACGGCACCGTCTCCATCAGAATCTGCGCGCTGGAAATTTTCTTCAGTCTTAACGAAGCTCGCCGGATGATACCCGTCAATCCCATTCCGCCAATCGTTGCCGCAAACAGTTCCGGATGTTCCTCGAGGGAGCACCGCACGAGCTCGCCGGTGGAGCGCACCAGTTCCAGTTGCCCGATGTGGCAGCCGATCGTTCCTTCCAGGTGATGATTCTTGCCGTGCACGTCGTTGGCGATTGCCCCACCTAGGGTTACCACCTTCGTGCCGGGAGTCACTGGCAAAAACCAACCTTGGGGCACCGTCATCAGGAGAATTTCTCCCAGAGAAACGCCCGCTTCACAAACAATCGTCCCATTCTTGGCATCAAAGCTGAGCACGCGGTCCAGTTGGCGCATATCCATCAAGGCGCCGCCGTCGTTCAGGCAGGAATCTCCGTAGCTGCGTCCCAGGCCAAAGGCTAGCAGCGGCGCATTTTGCGCCAACTTCTCCGGCGTAATTTCATCCATCCACGCAGGCCTTAGCACGGCCGTGTGCGTCGCCCGCGGGTAATTGCCCCATCCGTGATAGCTGGTAATCTGACCTGTCAAACGTGTCTCACCGCGGACGTGAATTTCCACTCTCTCAGTAAACGCTCAAAGCGACGCAAATCGCGCACGCGAAGCCCACCAGGTAGCTCACCCGGTCGTGCATGGCGAGCGCCACAGGATCTTCATCCAGTTCGCCACGCACCGCGCGCAGCCACATCCGCAACAGCCAGTAAAGCAGCAGCGGCGCTATCAGCAACAATCGCCCGGAGTGCGGATACAACCCGCTGATCTCCGGCGCATGGCAATACAAGCTGAAAATGATTACAGCACAGAAACTGCTCGCCACGCCGACCATCGCCAGCAGTTGCGAATCCTCCAGCCTATAGCCGCGTCCGGAGTGTTTCCCTTTCACAAGATCTTTTGCATGCATCAGTTCGCTGAAGCGCTTGGCAATCGCCAGGCTGAAGAAAAAGAACATTGCGAAGATCAGAAACCAGTGTGACAAATACGTATGATTCACCGCCGCCCCGGTAATAATGCGGATTCCGTAGAAGCCCGTCAGGACAAAAACGTCCACCAATACCCGGCGCTTCCAGCTCATCGTATAGGCAATGGAAATTGCGCAGTAAGTTGCCACCGCCAGGCTGAACATCTTGCCCAGCGTGAGCCACCCCACCGCAATCGGCACTATTAACAGCGGCAGGAACATGAATATGCCGTGCTGGATTGGGATCAATCCGCTGGCCAGCGGTCGCCGCCGCTTCCAGGGATGCATCCGGTCGCTCTGCAGGTCCAGCAGATCGTTGAACACGTAAATGCCCGAGGCTGCGAAACTGAATAGCATCAAGCCAAACAGCGACCTCAACCAGGCGATGGCATGGTGCTCGTGCGCCAGAAGCAGCGGCAACAGCAACAGCACGTTCTTGCTCCAATGGTGCGGACGGAGCGCCTTCCGGTAATCCTTCCACTCGCCGCGCTGCACAGGAATACGGCAAACCACTTCGCACGAATCCGGTATCTCCGCCTCCAGCTTCTCGCTGCCCACCAGCACGGCCTGCCGCACCTCGGACCACACTTGCAAATCCGCCTTGCTATCCCCGGCATAGAGCACATTGAATCCGTACTTCTCTTTCAACAGTGCTGCCTTGGCCTTTCCCTTAAGATTGACCGTGTCGTCGGTGGCCAGCACTTCATCGAAAACGCCAAGATGCCCGGCCACAGCCTCCGCAAGTTTCCGGTGAGACGCCGTCGCCAGCACAATCCGGCAACCGCGCTCCCGCAGCTCGCCAATCAAGTCCAAAACCGGTTGGCGATAAGGCAACAATTCAGCTCTCAGGTCAATCCGCTCGGCAAGCCTTTCCTTCAAAGCGTTCCGGCCTTGTAGAAGCCAAAACGGTACCTTCAGCAATTGTCCCGGATGATGCTTCGCCAGCGAAATCAAGCTCTCATAGAGCAAATCCGTCTCGATTACGGTGCCGTCCAGGTCAAAGCAACAAACAGGCGGTATTTCAACCGCCTTCGGGCTCAAATCCAAAGTCTCGCTAGGTATCGTCATCGAGCAAAAATTCTCGCTATATTGCTTCATTTAGGGTCTGGCACCGGCTCGCATCCGTGGGGACAGGAGAAACAGCACCAGACTTTAGATAAACCGTTCAGGTGCACAACCTGGGCTACTAGCCTTCTTGCCAAGAAACGCTTGATCGGGGACGGCGGATGCAAGCAACCAAGGAATTGTTACCTTCCATCATTACAGGCCTGTAAACGAAGGCGAAATGATGTCCCTGAGCAGCTTCTACCGCTCAGGTTTTTCACAGAGGTGCCCTTGACATGACTGGCTTGACCTAGACCAGCGAGAGCGAGTAAGAGAGAATCATAGGTAAGGGGCTGGATATGCCCGGTTTCTTTCCCTGTTCATCCTGCTTTCAACGCCGATTCACATGGACTCTTTTGAATAGATGCAGATTCTTTCCCCTCAGGTAGTCCCCACAAGCTGACGCCGCTGTTAGTCAAAGAGGAGAGTGGGATGGTACTGCTCAACGCCTTGCGCAAGACTCCGTTTCTCTCAGGCGTCTTTCTGATCACCTTCTCCTTATTAATTTTTCAGATTTTGCAGACGCGCATCCTGTCTGTTCTCGCTTGGTATTATCTGGCCTTTTTTGCGATAAGCGTAGCCATGCTCGGGATGACCGTTGGCGCCGTCTGGGTCTATCTTTGGAGGGAGCGTTTCGAGTCCGCGCCGCTACCTGTCACTCTTTCCAATTTCGCGCTCCTGACTGCTGTGGCTATGCCGGCATCGGTAATAGCTCAGTTTTGCTTGATCACTGCTCCTGCGCTCTCGCTAACCACGTTGATTTCGTGGAGTTTACTGTTGGGGGCCATGGCGGTGCCCTATGTTCTTTCGGGAGTTGTAGTGAGTTTGGCGTTGACGCGCAGCCCATTCCCGGCTGGTCAGGTCTACGGTGTAGATCTTTTAGGTGCCGCACTGGGATGCATAGCTGTGATTGGCATCTTGAACGTTGTCGATGCGCCGAACGCCACTTTTATCGCCGGAGTCATCTCTGGATTATCTGCGCTGGCCTTTGCCGCAAGCGCTAGCAGCGACGACCAGCAGACTCTGAAGTCAAAAGCTTGGTGGCGACGCCCGATGCCCGTCTTACTGGTTTTGCTGGCACTGGCATTAATTAATGCTTTGTCGCCCGTCCGTTTTCGTCCGATCCTGGTAAAGGATGAGATTGAGGCGTCTCCCGGCGCGTACGAGAAGTGGAATTCTTACTCCCGGGTCAGAGCTGATCTCCCCGAGACAAAGCCTCCCATTTTGTGGGGCCCCTCTGACAAGCTGCCACCGAACACAGTTGTCTCCTTATCCGTTATGAACATTGACGGCCAGGCCGGTACCGTCATGTACCATTACGACGGGACACTGGAATCCATTGACTTCTTGCAATACGATTTGGCCAATCTGGCCTACCATCTTCCCGGAATCCGAAAATCTGCCGTGATCGGCGTTGGTGGCGGCCGCGACCTTTTATCCGCTCATCTATTCGGCGTGCAGGAACTCACGGGTGTGGAATTGAATCCGATCTTTGTGAATCTACACACACGCCATCCCTTTTATAGAGAGTACTCCAACCTGACAGCTCTACCGCATCTAACACTCTGCATCGACGATGCACGCAGCTGGTTCGCAGCCACCAAAGAGAGATTCGACCTCGTGCAAATGAGCATGATTGACACTTGGGCCTCAACCGGCGCGGGTGCTCTGAGCCTCAGTGAGAATGGACTCTATACCTTGGAAGGCTGGCGAGCCTTTCTCAACACCCTCAAGGGGAATGGCGTATTCACGGTGAGCCGCTGGTACAACAGCGGCGAGATTAACGAGACCGGGCGCATGATTGGATTGGCGGCTGCGTCCCTGTTGGATGCGGGTGTGCAAGATACGCGGCAACACCTATACGTTGCGAGTACTGGGCACATTGCCACTCTTGTCCTTTCGAAGACACCGTTCACTCCGGAACAACTGCGCGCCCTTGATGGTACGGTGCGCGATCTCGGCTTCAACGTGCTCATGGCGCCCGGGCGCGAGCCGGCGTCTGCCCTGTTGCGTCAGATCACGGAGAGTCATGACCTGACTTCCCTGAACCGCGTGCTTGGGAGCTACTACCTCGATCTGACGGTGCCAACCGACGCCCGGCCGTTCTTCTTCAATCAATTGCGCCTCTTCGATGTGCGGAGCGCTATGACACTGCTGCGCCTTCGATTGCACAATAACCTGGCGGGCGGTGTTGTGAAGGGCAATCTCGTCGCATCCGCCGTGCTTTTGCTGATTCTATTCATCTCGGTGACCGCGGTGATCGCGACAATCATTGTTCCTCTGAAGGGCGCCGCACGGCAGTGTGCAAGGCCCTTGGTGGTCGCAGGAAGCCTCTATTTTTCGCTCATCGGTGCCGGCTTCATGTTGGCTGAAATTGCGCTTTTGCAGTACTTCAGCGTTTATCTTGGCCACCCGATATATTCTTTGGGTGTGTGCTTGTTCAGCCTCATCTTGGCCTCCGGCCTTGGTAGCTTGACATCCGACTGGCTGAGATTACGCACCCGAGGTAGTCTCCTGGTGTGGGGCGCTATCTTGGTGGTTTACTTGATCGTAATGCGCCAGTTTCTCCCAATCGTTTTCCAAGCCACGACAAATCAGGAACGCATGGTCCGAATCGGGATTTCGCTCGCCGTCATTCTCCCCCTGGGTTTCTTGCTGGGCTTTGCATTCCCTACGGGAATGCGGCTTGTCGAGGCCGTGGACACGGAACCGACTCCCTGGTTCTGGGGCATTAATGGAGCTACCGGCGTTCTAGCGTCCGTACTGGGCGTCGTCATCAGTATGTCGGCGGGCATCGACACAGCCATGCTGGTGTCTGCATTCTGCTATCTTTTGCTGATCCCAACGAGTTTTGCCCTGTTGGGGATGGAACGTCAGACCGCCCAACGGTGAGAGCTAAGAGTTGAAGAGGGTATTTCGCAGCTCAGGTAAGGGTTGGGTGGACGTGGAAGGGGGCTTGAACCCCAAACGGACGTGAAATGTGGCTACTTACTTCAGAGAGCTGAGAGGAGGAACGTGAGAGCAATGGATACGCCTGGGCTCTGCTTTTTCGTTCTCCGGCTCCCTGTCCCCCGGCCGGTGCCGGATACGCAGCCATCCTTGCCAGTTTAACTTGCCAGTTTACCTTCTAATCTCCTATCCTGTATACGTATGGCGCGCAAACCTTTCGACTCTTCCGTCATCGACCTCACCCAGTCCATCGGCATGATCGTCCGCCGCATCCGCGCCGCTGCCGCTTCTCACGAACTCTCGCTCACCGAATCCGCCGTGATGGCTCGCCTCGACCGCGACGGCCCGGCCACCATCGCCGATCTGGCGCGCGCCGAACGTATCAAGCCGCAGTCCATGGGCGCGGCTATCGCATCTCTCGAGGAGCTCGGCATGGTCGAACGCAAGCCGCATCCCAGCGACGGCCGCCAGTTCCACATCGCCCTCACCGCCAAGGGCCTTTCCGTTCGCAACTCCTCCAAGGACGCCAAACGCACCTGGCTGGCGCAAGCCATAACGCAGCTCACGGACGGGGAGCGCGAAACCCTAATCAAAGCGGGGGCCATTCTCAAGCGCCTCGCGGAAAAATAATGCCCGCCGGAGCCAATCCCACACCGTGAAGCAAGGCCCCAAAACTCAGGACACTCCGGCAATCGCTGCCCCTCGCCTGCCTTTTGCCCACGCCTGGCGTTCGCTTCGCCATCGTAATTTCAAGCTGTTCTTCTTCGGCCAGACTATCTCCATGATCGGCACATGGATGACGCGCCTCGCCATCAGCTGGCTCGTCTACCGTATGACGCACTCCGCGCTGCTCCTCGGCGTCGTCAGCTTCGCCGGACAGATCGTTGCGTTCGGCGTTGGTCCCTTTGCGGGCGTCTGGGTCGAGCGCCTCAACCGCCGCAAACTTCTGGTCTGGACGCAAGCCGCTGCCGCTGCCCAATCGTTGCTGCTCGCCGTTCTCGCCCTGTCGCATATCATCAATCTCTGGGAAATCATCGTCCTTGCGGCATTGCAAGGCCTGATCAATGCCTTTGACATGCCCGCCCGCCAATCCTTCCTGGTGCAAATGGTGGAGGATCGCAGCGACCTCAGCAACGCCATTGCCATCAACTCTTCCATGGCCAATAGCGCCCGCCTCATCGGCCCCGCGCTGGGCGGCATCATCATCTCTGCTGTCGGCGAAGGCTGGTGCTTTCTCTTCGACGGCCTCAGCTATTTCGCGGTCATCGCTTCCCTGCTGGTCATGCGCATCAATTACAAAGAGTCGCGCAACCAGGTCCGCAGCATGCTCGGCCAGATTCGCGAAAGCTGGGAGTACGTCCGCACCTTCCGCCCCATCCGCGACATCCTGATTCTCTTCGCGCTCACCAGCCTGATGGGTTTTCCCTACGGTGTCCTGCTACCCGTCTTCGCCGGACAGGTTCTCCACGGCGGGGCGCACACTCTCGGCTATCTCACCGGCGCTTCCGGCATCGGAGCTCTGATCTCCGCGATCTCCCTCGCCTTGCGCAAAAATGTCCTGGGGCTTACCTGGATGTTGCAAATCGCCACCGCCATCCTTGGCGTTGCTCTCGTGCTTTTCGGCTTTTCGCAGTCGCTTTGGGTTTCGCTTCTGCTGATGGTCTTTGCCGGCTTCGGCCTGATCCAGAACGCTTCGGTCAGTAACACCATCATTCAGTCACTCGTCACAGAAGACAAACGCGCCCGGGTGATGAGTTACTACACCATGGCCTTCTTCGGCGCGGCGCCTCTTGGCAGTTTGCTCGCCGGCGGCCTCGCGCAGCGCATCGGTGCGCCCAACACCGTCATTCTTACCGGCGTGTTCTGTATCGTTAGCTCCATCTGGTTTGCGTGGGAGCGTCCCAAAATCCGGTCCGCCATGCGCCCTGTCTACCAGGAGATGGGCATCCTCCCCCGCCCGGCCATGCCCTTCGTGGCGGACGCGCAGCAGGCCGCAAAACAGCTGTCGTGAAGGTTCCGCCGTCAAAGGCTGTAGTTCGCCACCACGCGTGTCACCTTGTGGCTGGCATCGAACTCCATGAACTCGCCGGTCATGCTCCCGTTCTGATTCTTGTAGTAAAGGATGACGCTGGAAATTCCCCGCAGCACATCCACAAGCTCAAATTTCAGGTTGGGATAAGCGTCCAGCCCTCTCCGAAAGTATTGGCGAAGGGCGGACACGCCTTTGACCATCCCCGATTCGTCTTTCAATAGCCTCGCCGCGGCGGGTGACGTCAGCACAACCTCCGGCGCATAGTGGGAAAGTATCGCCTCAAGAGCGTGCGCATTCCATGATCGTATCCACTCTTCCGCAAATTGCCTGACCTCGGATTCATTGCGCATGCAACAGCTCCTCTACCGAAGTGCCCTTACCTTCTCTCTTGGGTAGCCGTCTGCTGCGCGGCCACCAACCGCGCCACCGTGATCGCCATGAACAACACCCCCGTCGCGGCTTCCATGGTCGCCAGAATCCTCGCCGTCGGACGTACCGCAACAATATCCCCGTAGCCCAGAGTCGTCAGCGTTGCCAGGCTGAAATAGAGCAACTTACTCGTATCCACCCGCGCACCCAGTGTCATTCCACTTTCCGCATACGAACCCGGCCACACTGCATTCAAGAACGTAAAGACTGAAAACCAGAAAATTCCCAGCAGGAAATACAGGCTGACGGAAACATATAGCCGGCCATTGGTGATTTCTCCGGGCTTCCCCAGATAGGAAAACAATCGTGCCACCACAATTCCCATAAACACCGCCAGGATCAGATGGCTTGCCACAAGTGTCAAACGCGTCTTGAGCGCATAATCCAGCACGATCAGAATCATCGCGATTCCCGCCGGTATCGCAACACTCCAGAGAACGCCGCCCCTCTTCCCCCCAACCTCTAGCGTCGCGGCGACCAGCGTCAAAAACAGGCTGACCACCAGAAAAAACTCCCCAAGCTGCTTCCCTTCCAGCAGCGGCACTAGCACGATGAACGCCACAATGGTACACAGCAGGAACAAGGCGCGATTTTCCGCATTCAACTTTTCCATGAAATTCCACCGTATGCCGTTCGAATGAACGAAATTTATATCAATTTCGCCGGTCCCACAATGCCGGACGTACACCAGGAGATGAGTTCACTACCAGTTGTGCATCGTTCCGTCTTCCAGGCGGTTCACCGGCAGGTACGCCCGCTGGTAGGGAAATTTCACCGCAAGCGATTCGTCCAGATCCACGCCGAGTCCCGGCTTATCCCCGGGATACATGCTCCCATCCGCAAAACTGTACGCGTGTGGAAACACCCGGTCCGTCTCCTCCGAATGCCGCATGTACTCCTGAATCCCACAATTGTGAATACTCAGATCGAAATGCAGCGCCGCCGCCATGCATACAGGACTCAAATCCGTCGCCCCATGGCATCCGGTTCGCACTTGATACAACTCCGCCAGGTGCGCAATCTTTCTTAAATGCGAAATGCCGCCCGCATGCACCACCGTTGTGCGGATGTAATCAATCAACTGCTCCTCAATCAATTCCCGGCAATCGTGGATCGAGTTGAAGACTTCTCCCACCGCCAGCGGTGTGGTCGTATGCTCGCGAATCAGGCGAAACGCCTCCTGGTTTTCCGCCGGAGTGGGATCTTCCATCCAGAACAAATGATAAGGTTCCAGCGCTTTCCCCAGACGCCCCGCTTCAATCGGCGTCAATCGGTGATGCACGTCGTGCAGCAACTGCACGTCAGGCCCAAACTCCTTCCTCAATCGCTCAAACAATTGCGGCGCAAAATTCAAATACCGCGCACTGCTCCACACATTTTCCGGCGGCACCCCCACCTCCGCCGGCTCGTAGTGCATCTTTCCCCGCCCTACTCCATACGTGCTCGCCAATCCCGGAATCCCGGACTGTGCGCGAATCGCACGGTATCCGTGCTTCACATATTCCCCAACCTGCTCAACGGTCTCCTCGACGTCCTTCCCGCTTGCATGCCCATACACCAGCACAGACTCTCTAGAAGCCCCTCCCAACAACTGGTACACCGGCAAATTCGCCGCTTTCCCCTTGATGTCCCAAAGTGCGGTATCCACCGCCGCAATCGCGGACATCGTCACCGGCCCGCGCCGCCAGTAAGCCCCCTTATAAAGGCACTGCCAGATATCTTCGATTCGCCGCGCATCCCGCCCGTTCAGCAGCGGCGCAATATGATCGGAAAGATAGCTTGCAACCGCCAGTTCGCGCCCGTTCAGCGTCGCATCCCCCAGCCCGTAGACGCCGTCCTCGGTCGTCACCTTCAGAGTGACGAAATTCCGTCCTGGGCTGCACACAATCACTTTCGCGTCCGTAATTTTCATCTCGGTTTCCTCAGATTGCGTAATCGACGGCTCTTAAGATAGCAACAAACCGCCCTGGTTCCCTTCCCGTTTTCATTCCGTAGGGCCGTGCAGCGTTTCGCCGTCTAAGCTAGAATCTCTGCGTCACTCGGGAGCCTTCCATGCGCCGTTATCTCTGCAGTCTTTGCCTTCTTCTGATCTCGCTCGCAAATGCAGCATTGGGTCAAAATAAGCTCTCTCCCAAATGGGAGGAACTCACCGCCGCGGAATTTCGAGACGCTATCGCCAAATCCCAAGGCACTTGCCTGCTGCCCTTCGGCATTCTCGAAAAGCACGGCCCGCACCTGCCGCTCGGCACGGATCTCCTCAATGTTCGCTACGTCGCCGAACACGCCGCCCGCCAGGAATACGCCATCATTTTTCCCGAATACTATTTCGGCCAAATCTCCGAAGCCCGCCACGAAGCTGGCACGGTTGCCTATAGCGCGGACATGCAAATGAAACTCCTGCAGGCCACCACCGACGAGATGGCCCGCAACGGCTGCAAGAAAGTCATCATCGTCAACGGCCACGGAGGTAACGAAGATTTTCTTCCCTACTTCGCGCAGTCGCAACTCGATTCCCCGCACGATTATGTTGTCTATGTTCAATGGGGACACGAAGCCACGAAAAAAATAGGTGCGGAAAAGGAGGGACCCGATTGGCACGCCGGCGAAACAGAAACCTCCAACGTTCTGGTCACGCATCCCGACCTCGTTCACATCGACCGCGCCAAGGACGAATCCGGCGCCGACCAGAAGCGCGTCAAACTCCCCGACAACGTCTACACGGGCATCTGGTGGTACGCCCGCTTTCCCAATCATTATTCAGGTGACGGTTCCACAGCCACCAAGGAACAAGGTGAGGCCGACATCCAAAGCTGGATTAACGCCGTTGTCCGCGCCATCCGCGCCGTCAAGGCCGACGACGAAAGTCTGAAATTGCAATATGAATTTTACGAGAAGAGCCGTCATCCACTCGACACGGCCCATTAGAACTTCAAGGAAGGACTGCGGGAAGGAAGAACAGAATCATCGTGCACGCCGCAGGCTTTCGATCCAGGCTGCCAGCAGGTCATTGCTCGGCGGTTCCAGGTCAAAAAACTCGATGCCCATCCCCACGCGCGGCTTCACAATGCGCACCACCACCAGGGCTTCCAGCGTCTGTCCCTTGCGGTGCATCTTCATGCGCGCCCGGGCGTTCAGCGGAAGCTGCTTGCTGGAACAAACGAAGCACCCTCCCAGCGAAATATCCGAGGTAACTCCCTCTACCTGCTTGCCACTCTCCAGATCGATCAATTCCACATCGGCGGCGAACGGAAACCGTATAGCGTAGCGCCGGTCCCGCACACCGCCCATTCCCGCACGTAATCCGCTGCGATCTGGCATGGAAATTACTTTACTCACCTGGGGCACCTTGTGATTCTTCGGGGACGGAGAAAGTCTCCGAGCGCAGAGACTTTTCTATGTCCAGTTTGCCTCAACCCTTTCTTCCTGAAAACGCCCGCCTTCGCCCCGGCGGCGTAAGGGTAAACCGTCCGTCTTCGCTCCCCTCATGGTTATTAGTGGGTACGACATTCCTGCCTCTGCCGTCGGATTCCCTTGCTTTTCCGCGTGTTACGCTGAATTTGTTAGTCAATTTCCCCATTCGAATCGAGCCATGCGTACCGAAGGCATTCGTCAAAGTGACCGGGTTGCCTTGCGCCTGGAGGTGGAAGCCTCCTGGTTCAACAGCGACGGTCTTGCCGTCAAAAAGCCCGCGGAATCTCTCCTCGTGAGCCGCAACGGTGGCGTGATTCGTCTTCAGGAAAAGCTCTTTCCCGGCCAGGAATTGACCCTCAAACGGGCTTCGGAAGGCGATGCCATCAAATCCGCGCGCGCCAAAATCGTCGCTGAAATTGATCGTGAACCCGAAGGTTTTCTCTACGCCGTCAGCATCCTCGAGCCTCGCGCCGATTTTTGGGAGATCGATTTCCCTCACCCGCATCAGGCCGAGGAAGCCCTGGCACGCATGCTCATGGAATGCAGCCTCTGCCAGCGCCGCGAAGTCGTCTACTTGAATGAAATAGAATTGAAGTCCTTCGAGATTCGCCGCTGCGTCGCGCGCAACTGCCGCCATTGCGATGCGCCCTCGATCTGGATTGAGGCGCAGTCCGATCAGCCCGTGCTTGAAGCCCAGCCCTCTCGCGCGGCCGTGGAAGAGCGTGTCGTCCCTCGGCGTAACCGCACTCGCGTCAAAGCCCGCGTCCTGGCCTGCATCCGCCAGCGAGGTTTTCAGGAAGAGGTGGCGGTCTGCGAAGACTTGTCGAAGGGCGGCATCAGCTTCCGCAGCCGCAACCAGTATCCGGAAGGTTCACGCCTCGAAGTCGCCGTACCTTACACTCCCGGTGCCGGCGCGATCTTCGTTCCCATCCGCATTGTTTTCTCTCAGCGAATCACTTCTGCAGGGCTCTTCCGCCACGGCGCTGCCTATCTGCGTCCGCCCGAATAGCCCCAGATACTTTAATTATTTCTCCGCCGCCTTTTTGTCCGCCGAAACGATCGCTTGCCAGTTCAGAATCGCGTTCCAAAGCATCCGCTGGTCTCCACGATTCAGGTCGCGGTGCATCGGATTAAAGTTGAATGAAACCACGTGGCCGTTCCCCACTGGCGAATCCAGAATCGCCGGCCGCCCAATCAGATTCCCTTCTCCCCATATCTGTCCGCTCACCAGAATGGGCGCCCCAGCGGTGTCTCCCCATTCCAGCACCACGCTGCTCGGATCCACCGGTCCGTCCAGGCACGTCGTGCAATACGCCATCCGCAGCCATTTCCTTGGGGTGCCGTAGAGTGGAAAATTCTGCCGGAATACGTAAGTGTGTTGCGAATATCCATACGCAATCGGATGGTCTGGCCTATCAAACGTCACCCGCAGGTGCGATCCCGGCGTCCGCGTTTCCACCTGTTGCGCCGCTGCCGCCGATTCGCTCCCCCCTCCTTGCGAACTCCGCGGCACTCCTCCCGCGTCGCGCCGTATCCCACGCACAATCCCACCTTCCAGCGCCAGCATCGTTCCGCTGCCCAGCGTGATCATCAGCCCGCCGTGCTCCACAAACTCCTGAATTTTGGCGAGCCCCTCATAACCAATCCCGCCGGTGATGTCGCTGCTTTCCGCCGGCGTTCCCAGGCTCGGCGACTCAGCCGTTTTCTGAAACGCCATCGGACTCCACCGCTTCGGTATCCCCTGAATCTGCTCGGCCAGTTCAAGATCAACATGCCCGTAAAGCAGCACATCCATCTTGTCGTTGAGATGCCCCGCCCGAATGTCCTCATCCCGTATATAAACGTAGGGAATATGCCGCTGGTCCAGCGCATAGCGCACCCAGCCAATCGAATCTGTATCCGCCCACGGCACCCAAACCCCCAGCCGCGGCACTTTCGCCGTATGGTGCGGCACGTCGGGCGCGCTGCTGGCTCCCGCAAAGCTCAACCCCAGTTGGTCCGCCAGGTTGTGAACTGCCTCTCCCAGTCCCGGCTGCGCGGGCAGAATCCAAGATCCCGGGGGATATTCGACTCCTCCAAATGCAAACGGGCGCTCCGCAATCTCGATTTCAAATCTTGCCAAAGCGAATCGCGCTTCCAGCAACTCTTCCTGCCCCGAGTCTTTCAGCAGAAATACCGGCCCTGAACTCGAAAGGCTTCCCTTCGGATGCGGCGCCTCGCTCAACGGCACAAGGTTTGCATCTCGAATCGCAGTGTCCGCTGTCGCCGCAACCTGCAAGTGATAGTGGGCCGGCAACTCCCACGAAACGTCGTCGTAAGGCTCCGTCGCATCTTTTGGGTAGAGCTGCGGCGTCAACAAATCCACCGCGTAATTCCGGTACGGCTGGTCCAAACGCACCACGTAAGTCCCCGCCGGATACTCCCCATCACTCAGTTTGATTGGCGCATTCGCGCGGCCCACTTCAATATGCTGGTTCATCAGCCGCGTTACCAACTCAGCCACGCGCCCTGGATCGCCCTGATCCGCCGGAATCAAAAACGCATACGGCGCCTCATGCAGCCCTTTTTCATACGAGTGCGCGCCCTTCTCGTAAAAATGCCGCAGAAACTCCTTGGCGTTTGTTGCCGTATAATCCAGCGCCGCCAGTGCCCCGGTCTCGTTGTAATTCACATTATCCCGCGCCGACCACGAAAACTTCCCTGTGGGCGGCGGCAGCGCGCGATACCACTCACGTGAAGTCTCTTCCGGCGAAAGCGTCCATTCCAGAGTCTCCGCGGTCCCATTTCCCCAGGTCTCGTAGCCACGCCCAATCGAATTGTGATTCATGGCCACGGATTCCAGAAAAACCTCGGAGAAACCTTCGCCAAAATTCCATGTCGAAACTCCCGGCATGCCCATTCCTGTCATTGTCTGCACTTCATGAAAACTCATCGCTAGAAATTCCGTCAGCGTAATCGGATCTACATGCGGGTTATAAGGCCCGGTGCCGTTCCACGACATCAGCAGTGCTACCGCCTCATGCAGGTCGTGCACCACCGTCGGGTGCCACTCAAAAAAGATGTGCGAGACCGCTTTTGTCGTCTCCTGCGTTAACTGGTGCGCATCGCGGTTGATGTCCACATACACATACTTCCCCCAGTATGGCGGCGCCTGCCGCGGCAAACTCGCGCGATCCGTCTTCCCTTTCAGGTAGCGGTAGAACCACTCCACTTGCTTGTCGCGGCCGTCCGGATTCGCCACCGGATTGATCAGCACCACCAGATTCTCCCGAATCCGCCGGATCATCGGCTGTTCGGAAACCGCCAGCCGGTAAGCCAGTTCCAACACCGACTCCGTCGATCCCGTCTCATCCGAATGCAGCCCCGCATTGAAGTAATAAATCGGCCGCGACTTGGCAATCAGTTCTTCGGATTTTTCCGGAGATACCTTTCGCGGATCGGCCAGCGCCTCGGTCGCCCCTCGCAACTGCTCCAGGTTTGCAATTCCCTTCTCATCCGCTATCGCCACCAGCAAAATCTCACGCCCCTCCTCTGACTTGCCTGCTGTAAACACCTTCACTCGCGGCGATGCCGCCGCCAGCGCCCGGCAATACGCATAAGCCTTCTCCGCGTTCACAAACTCTCCCGGCGCTCCCATCACTCGCCCGAAATACGCTCGCGGCGAAGGCACGCTCTTCGACGCCGGCAGATACGCTACCCACGGCGAACTGAACCGCGCCTCCGTCGTATCTTTCGTGATCTCCTCAATCGATCCCGGCTCCGGGGTATCGGGGCTCACGTCAACTTGCCCGTGAACTGCATTGGTCAATAGCAACATCGGAAAAAGTAGAATAAAAGGCCGGAGCAAACCATCCTCCCAAAACTTCTCAATGAACTGAGATTTCGAACCACCGGAGTGTACTACAAGAGTTTCAGCTGTGACTCGTTACCGAATGAGGAGCAACTTCACTCCTGCGTTTTGAGCTGCGGCCGCAAGTTTGGCGTCACCTGTGGCCAGCGAAGTGCCACGCCGCAGTGCGAGTTCTAGGTAAGCGGCGTCATATACCGTTAATCCGTGCACCCCGGAGAGATGCAACGTCCTTGTCCAGGCATGCTCATTGGTTTCAGAATCAACCTCCACCGGCAGAAGTGCGAGCTTTTGAATCGCTGCATCTCGATAAGCCAAATCAATGCGAACCCGCTTAATTCCGACTTGAAGCGCATTCGCAACCTCCAGCCGCCAAATCCCGGGAACAACGGCACCCTCGTCGGCTACGTGAGCAAAAAGCCGGTCGACAGCGAGCATGTTTTCTTCTCTCAAGATCCAACTCAAGGTAACTGAGGCATCAATCACCCCAATCACCGGCGTCCCTCATTGATCCATTCGTGAATGGTCGCGTCGTCAATCTTCAGGCCCTTGCGCATTTTCTTGATATCTTCTACGGCTTGGCGCGCGGCTTCGCGGTCAAAAGTTTTCTGGACGGGCCCGAGTTTTGCCACTTGCCGCCCATGGCGGGTAATGATGATCTCTTCCCCGCCTTGCGCCAAATCAAGCAACTCTGCCAGTTTGTTCTTTGCCTCGAATGCCCCTATCTCCCTCATATAAAATCCCTTTTTTCAATCTAGCTGCCAACTAGCTGTATCAAGACTACCACTGAACCTCCGATTGCACAACCACTTGCGCTGTTCTGCCTGACAACAAAAAGGCCCCGTTCCCGGGGCCTGCTTTAACACAATTTATGAGAGGCAGCCGAGATTCCATCAGCGTACATCCGCGAGTTGCTGAAGTCCCCCTAATCCAACGCCGGAACCTCGTGTCGCTCCACCCTGCGCCGGTGCAGATAATGCATCGCAATGTTCAGATAGATCCGCCCGCAGGGCGTTTCCACAGCCAGCACCATTGCCTCGGTATCCTCGCTGCCGCCCAGTCCTTCTTCGCTCATGTGAATCTCGGGTGGAAATACCTTGAACCGGAATCCCTGATCATTGAGCAGCGTCACGCTGTTCCCGATCACCATGTTCGCCAGTTCGCAAACCGTCTCCCGGATCACCTGCTCGCTCTCTGGCAATTCCGCGCCAGCCAGTTGGCTTGCCACGCGCATCGCCACATCCGGCGCCAGGTCCAGAATCACTCGGCCTTCGATGTCGCCCTTGATCGCAATCAGCGCCGCAACTCCCTTTCGCCGGTACGTATCCTCGTCCATCGAAAGGTCCGCAATCTGTGTTGGAGCTTGCAGCGCCTCCGCAAACACCGCGTCGGCCGCATTAATAAAAGGCTGGATCAGTTCCATTCTCATGCCTGGTGCTCCCCCGCAAGCGCCACCGGCCCGCCCGCGGCATTTGGATCGTCTCCCAACACGTACCGCAAGATCTCATACAGCACTTCCGGCTTCACCGGCTTCTGAACGAAATGCTTCGCGCCCTTCTGCAGCGCCGCCAGAATGTTTTCCTGGTAGCCCACTGAAGAGACCATCACGATGCGCGCATCCGGGTGCTGCCGCACGATGCGTTCCACCGCTTCAATTCCTTCCATCTGCGGCATGGTGATATCCATCAGCACGATGTCCGGCTTGGTGCGGTTGAACTCAGCAATCGCGGTCAATCCGTCGCCGGCTTCCCCGGCCACTTCCCCGCCAAAGAGCTCGATCATCTTCATGATGTTCTTGCGTGCGAAGACGGAGTCGTCCACCACAAGGTATCGGACCGGTCGTTGGTCCTTGCGAAGTAGCGGTGCGAACTGTGCCATAACCTCTCCTTTTACCCCGCGGCCCCTCAGGCGCGCGGAGTAGAAACGGGAACTTTTTCACTTTTCTCTGACTTTTCCGTGGCGTCCGCCTTATCCGGCGGTCCGCCCCGGTCTGAACCGTAATTCGCAATCAGGTAAGCCGCCAAACCATCCAGCGGTACCACCTTTTGAATGAATCCCTTTAAGATCGCGGTGCGCGGCATCCCGCTCACCACACACGTCTCTTCGCTCTGCGCCAAAGTCATTCCGCCGGACGCCTTGATCGCGCCGATGCCCTCGGCTCCGTCTTCGCCCATCCCCGTCATGATGATCCCAACGGAAGTCAGCCCAAATTCTTGCGCCACGGAGTGAAACAGCACGTCCGCTGACGGCCGGTGCCCGTTGATCGGCGGCGTGTCGGACAGCACCACCATGTCTCCGCGTGGCATCCGCCTTGCCATCATGTGCCGGTTTCCGGGGCAGATCAGCACACGCCCTGCAACCAGTAAATCGCCGGACTTCGCCTCTTGCACTTCCAGCGCGCAGCACTCGTCCAGCCGCCGCGCAAACATGTCCGTAAATCCCTCCGGCATATGCTGCACGATCACAAACGTCGCCGAAAAATCCCCGGGTATCTGGGAAAGCAGATATTGCAGCGCGTTTGGCCCGCCCGTGGAAATCCCGATGGCAATCACGCGATTCGGCGGGAGCGCGGGCCGCACCCGCTTCTTCGATGAGGCCACGGCAGTTGGATCGGCCGCGGGCTTCGGAATTGCCTTCGGTCCGCCCGCGCGTTTCGCCATCTTGATCTTCTCGGCGAGTTGCGAAGCCACCGGCTCCAGATTCCCCGCCGCCGCATCCCTCGGCTTCGCCACAAAATCAATCGCGCCCAACGCCAGCGCTTTGAAGGTCGAATACGCGCCCTCTTTCGAATGCGTGCTGAACACAATCACCGGCATGGGTGCGCCACGCATAATCATGCGCAGCGTTTCCAATCCGTCCATCCGCGGCATCTCCAGGTCCAGCGTCACCACATCCGGCTGCAGCTCCGCGATCTTCCTGAGCGCAAAAGCGCCGTCCATCGCGGTGCCCACCACCTCGATCTCCGGATCGCGCTCCAGGATCAAAGGAATCAGCTTCCGCATCAATGCGGAATCATCCACTACCAGCACTCGCACGCGGTCTTTCATGCAATCGCTCCCAGGGGTAAGGATCGAGACAACCGCGAAAGAATTGCCGGAACATTCAAAATCAATACCACCGTGCCGTCGCCCAGGATCGAAGCACCGCTCACCAGATCGCTTGACACAATCTCTCCGGGCAGCGCCTTGATCACCAACTCTTCTTCCCCAACCAGGCTGTCCACCACCAGCCCGAACCGCTTCTCTGCCAGCCCAATCACCACCACGAAATTCTTCGCCTTCTTCGAATTTGGCGATTCCACCGGATGAATTTTGTGCAACTGGTTCAGCCGCACCAGCGTCAGAATCTGGTCACGCAGCCGCAGTACTTCCCGCTTGTCCACCTGATGAATTTCCTGGTCCTGGATGCGCGTAATTTCCACCACCGCCGAGAGCGGCACCGCAAACAATCGGCCTCCCACGCGGAACAATAGCGTCTGAATGCTCGCCAGCGTCAGCGGCACGCGCAGCTGTATCGACGTTCCCTTGCTCTTGCTCGACGTGACGTGCACCGACCCTTTCAGCCGGTCGAGCACCGTCCGCACCACGTCCATCCCCACGCCGCGCCCCGAAACCTCCGTCACTTCTTCCGCCGTGCTGAACCCCGGCTCAAAGATCAGGTTCATTACATCCTGGTCCAGCATCCGCGCCGCGTCCTCTTCCTTAATCATTCCGTTGCGCACTGCCTGCTTCCGGACCAACTCCAGATCAATCCCGCGCCCATCATCATTTATTTCAATGACCACCTGCGTGCCCTGGTGGTGCGCGTTCAGCGAAATCGTTCCCCGCGCCGCCTTGCCGGCCTTTACGCGTTCTTCCGCCGGCTCAATCCCGTGATCCACGGCATTCCGCACCAGGTGCGTCAGCGGTTCGGAAAGCGCGTCCAGAATGCCCTTGTCGAGGTCCGTATGTTCCCCGGAGACTTCCAGCGCCACGTCCTTCCCGCACATCTTGGCGATGTCCCGCACCACGCGCGGAAAACGCCGGAACAACTGCTCCACCGGCACCATACGAATCTTCAGCACGCACTTGTGCAGCTCATCCAGCACCCGCGACTGAAACGCCAGCGCTTCCGCCAGCTTCACGCGGATCGGATCTCGCGCATGCTTCACATCAAATTCTGTCAGCGTCCGGTTGAGCATGGACTTCCCGATAATCAACTCACCCACCAGATTCATCACCGCGTCAATCCGCGCCGCATCCACGCGCAACGAAGCCTCTGACACCGTGGCCACTGCGGAATTCCCCGCCACCGGGTTCGCAACCGCCGGCTCTGGTTTTTCCAGCGCTTTTGCGGACACCTGCGCCGCCTGCGCCTCCAGCAGATCGCCGAGCAGCTCATGCTCGGACGACGCCGCATGGTCTGCCGCCTCCACGCGCACTTCAGACACCACCGCCGGAATCTGGCAGCGATGAGCCACGTGCTCCAGCGGATGATTGCTCGAAACCGCCGCTTCGACTATCTCCACCGACGCTGCCGCGGCATTATCTTCCGGCCGCAGCGCAATCACCGTCCCGCATGCGTGCAGCACATTGCGAATCAGTTGAAACGCCGCCGCCCGCATCGCGCTGTTCGGGTCCACGCGCAGCGCAACGTTGTACACATTCTCGCCGCGCAATTGCGCCTCGGAGATCATCAACTGCTCGTATTCGCTCCAGTCAAAGCGCGCGGGAATCGCGCCGGATGCAATCTTCGAGCCCGCCTGTGTATCCTGCGATGCGTGCAGCAAGTCTTGAATCAGCGAACGCAGCGACACCGGCGCAGGCGGCTCCGCCTGCTTCTTATAGGCCGCCAACATGCTCTCGAACGTGTCCACCGCCGAAAGCACCACCTCCGCCATCTTGCCGCCCTGCGCCAATGCAATCTGCGGCGAAAGCACGTCTTCCAGTTCGTGCGCAATTTCGCTGAGTTTCGAAAAACCGCAAGCCGCCGAGTCGCCCTTCAGCGTGTGCACCGCGCGCCGCACGCTGCGGATCAGCTCCTCGTCGGCCGGACGCTTCTCGAGCTGCAGGCCCGCATCATTAATGGCCTGCAGGATCTCGCCCGCGCTCTCGAAGAAGAGCGCGCGCAACTCGGCGCCGCGATCATCGGGCAAAAAACTCACGCACCCACCTCAATCCGCTTGTAAGCCGTTCCGTTATTCTCATGCACCATCCGGAACTTCTGCGTCAGACCGAACAGGCTCTCCGCGTGCCCCACAAACAGGTATCCGCCGGGATTCAAGCAATGCCAGAACTTTTCAATCAGCCGCTTCTGTTCCGCTTCGTCGAAATAGATCATCACGTTGCGGCACAAAATAATGTCGTTGCGCCGCGGCAGGAATTCCGTCTTCAGGTTGTGGAAGTCGAACTGCACCAGCTCCTTCAACTGCGGCTTCACGGCGTATTTATCGGAACTCTTTTCGAAATACCGCAGCCGCGTTGTGTAATCCACCGGCTCCATCTGCAATTCGCCGTAGAGCCCTTCCTGTGCCGTGCGCAGGCTCGCGTAGCTGATATCGGACGCCACAATTTCAAGCTTCCAGGGCGGAGGAATCAGCGGCTTCGGCGAAGGCATGTCAAACGGAAGGGGATTTCTCAGGTAGTAGTAGGCCAGTGCATCGCAAATCAGGATCGCCACCGAATAGGCTTCCTGCCCCGTCGAGCATCCCGCGCTCCAGATGCGGATGTTCCAGTCGCGCCGCTCCTGCTTGTGGCGCAAAATCTCTTCCAGGACCGATTTCTGCAGCAGATCTAGTTGCGGCCGGTTCCGGAAAAAACTCGTTTCGTTTACCGTCAGATTTTCCAGCAGCAGCGCCAGTTCCGCGCGGCCTTCGCGGCTGGTCAGCAGCCGGTAGTAGCTATAGAACGAATCGAGTTGGCAGGCTTTCAATCGCCGCTGCAGGCGGTCTTTCAAAAAATGAGAGCGGCGCTCGTCGAAAAACATTCCGCATTCCTGGTAAACGAGCGTTTGCAGCAGCTTGAGTTCGGCTTCGGTGAGCTGAATCTGCGCGGTAATCGTACCCATATTGCGTAGTGCGAAAACTCCGGGCGGTGGCAACGCAATTCTGCGCTACCTGGTCATCGCTACGGGTTCCGCGGCCTCCTCGAGCTTCCGGAATTCGGATTGGCGCAGGAGCCGGGCAATGTCCAAAAGGATGATGAGGCGACCCTTGAGTTTCCCGACCCCGGTTACATAGTTCGATTCACCTTCCGCAAAAACCGAGCCGGGGGCTTCGATTTCGGAAGGCGGTATTTTCAAGACTTCCGACGCCGAGCTGACAATCAGCCCGATCAGCTTGTTTTCCAGCTCGACGACGAGAATGCGGTTCTTCTTGTCCGGCTGCACCGGCGTGCTGCCGAAGCGTTTCCGCAGGTCCATCACCGGAATGATCTTTCCGCGGAGGTTGATCACCCCTTCCACGAGGTCGGGCGCGCTGGGCACCGAGGTGATTTCCGGCACGCGCACGATTTCCTTCACCGACGCGATGCGCACACCATAGGTCTCGCTGCCGATGCGAAACCCGACGATTTGGAGTTCTTTCTCCATCGAGGTCTCTCCGCCTTACGAGCGCAATTCGGCGTATTCGAGCTCGCCGCTTTCCTGGGTTGCCGTGTGACGCCGGGAACCACCGGTGTCGCGGCGGTGGCGCCCCTGGCCGGCACGGTCGATCACAAACCGATCCATCGTGTCCAGCAGGTGGCGTGAAAGCTTCAGCATTTGCTCGGCGGCGGCAGAAAGTTCCGTTGAACTCGACGCCGATTGCTGCACGAGTTCCCGCATCTTGTCCATCGCGCGCACAACCGCTTGCGCTCCCGAAGCCTGTTCTTCGACCGCGGAATTAATCTCCTGCGTGATTTCCGTCAGCCGGTTCGTCGCCTTGGCGATTTGCGCCGAGCCCACCGACTGCTCGTTCGTCGCCGCTCCGATCTCCTGCGAGAACTTGTAGACCTCCGTCACCACGTCGGAAATTTTGTGCAGCGCGCTGCCCAGATCGTTGCCCAGGTTCAAGCCCTCTTCCACGATCTTCGTGCTGTGCTCCATGTTCTCCACGGCTTGTCGCGCTTCCCGCTGAATGCTCTGAATCAGGTCCGCGATCTCCTTTGTGGATTGCGTGGATTTTTCCGCCAGCTTCCGGACTTCGTCCGCTACAACCGCAAAGCCCAGGCCATGTTCACCCGCGCGCGCCGCTTCGATCGCCGCGTTCAACGCCAGCAGGTTGGTCTGTTCCGCCAGGTCGTCGATCACCTCGATGATCTTCCCGATGTCGTCCGCGCGGTGGCCCAGAATGTTGATGATTTCCGCCGAAGACTGAATCGCGCGGTTCGTGCGGTTCAATCCGTCCGTGGTCTTCTCCATCGTCTGAATACCGGTCGACACTTCTTCACGCGAGCGGTTGGCGATATCCAGCAGCACCTTCGCCGTATCCGCCACTCGCTGGATCGACGTCACCATCTGGTCGATCGAAGCTGAGGTTTCCGCCACGCTCGACGCCTGCACTTGCGTGTTCTTCACCACGTTCTGCACGTTGATGCTCATCTCGTGCATCGTGCTGGTCACCTCTTCAATCGCCGAAGAAGCCTGCACGCTCACCTTCGCCGATTCATCCGCCGCGCCCGCCACCTGATTGGAACCCGCGGACACCTGCGAAGCGCTATCTCGCGTCGAGCGCACGATCTCCTGCAACCCGTGCGACATCCGCATGAACGCGTTGCCCAGCGTGTCGCGCTTCGACCGCGGCGTCACCTCCACCGTCAAGTCCCCTTCCGCGACGGCCATCGAAACTCCGGCCATCTCCTTCAGGTACGCCACCATGTTGTTAAAGGTTGTCGCCAGCGCCCCGATTTCGTCGTTGCGGTGTATATCAATGTTCTGGTCCAAGTCGCCCGAGTTCCCGATCTCCTGCGCCACCGTAATCAGGTGCTGCAGCGGTTCGGTGATGGACTTGGCTGTGCGCACCGCCTGCATCGCTCCGAAGCCGATCGCCAGAATCGTGCCCGTAATCACGATCAGGAAGCTGATCATGCTGGCGCGCGAAGCGGTTTCCTCCGAATCCTTCAGCGCCTTCCCAATATCCGTATTCGCCTGGTCCAGCACCGTGGAGGACTTCGCCAGCCAAGAGGCGGGGTCCTTCTGCAAATAGAAGATCTGCAAGTCGGAAACGGTCGCGTCGCCCGAATCCACCTGGTGCCGCTTCGCCAGCAGCGGTTTCGCAAAATTATCCGCCCAGCTCGATTCCGTGCTTTCCACCTGGATCAACGCGGTCCGCAGAAAGTCATTGGTAGTCTGCGATTGCCCGCGCTTTACGAGGTCCCCCAGGTCGTTAAATCCCCGGTTCACCTTATCTTCGTCGCGCGGGTCGCCGCTCAACAGAAAATTGTTCAGGTTCAGGCGATTCTGCATGATCTGGTAGCGCACGGACTCGATCGTCCGCACGCTTTCCAGCGTGGAGGCGGCTTCGTTGCTTGCCAGGCGCGCCTTCCAGATCGATCCCACGTCCACGATCAGCAGGAACAGGAGCATCACGATGATGGTCCCGAAACTTTTGTATAACTGTTTTCCGATGGTCATTGCGTTACTTCCTCCACGCCCCAAATCAAAACCTTTATCAGCGGCTTTCCTGGCCCATTTCTTCCACGCTTCCCTCTACTGACGGAAATCGAACTCCACCATCTGTGTCGTCTCTTCCGGCGCCGGTTCAAACTTCCAATCCTTCACGGCATCCAGGCACGACTGCACCAGTAGCGGATGCCCGCCCACTGCGCGCGACGTCTTCACGTGCCCGTCCGGTGCAATCACCACTTCGATCTTCACCTTGCCCGAAATGTTCATGCGGCGTGCCAGTTCCGGCACCGCCGGCGTCACCCGTGTCTTAGCCTTGCGCTTTCCTTCTTCCACACCAGTCTGCGCGGAAGCCACGGAAACGGCGAACACGGCCGTAGCGGCAGCGACGAGCAGTTTCTTTCCCCATTTAAATTCCATTGAGACCACACCCTCCTCCAGTGGAAAATACCCCGCAGGAGAAAAGGCAAGTCCAGGGCCAAGATGAGAGCTTCCCTAAATTCCTTCCCTTTTGAAGCTAACCGCGCTGTAACCAGCTCGAATTACAGGGGATAGCAAACTCACGGGCATGATTCTGCACCTGCGCCAGCTTTCCCTTACGTCTCACCACTCTCTCCCCAGCCCTTCGCAGGTCTCACGCTGAGACTTTCGCGCAATTTCCCGCGACTCGACCGTAACGATTCCGCATCATCAGGGGGAAGTTCCATTGACTCAGATTGAGATGCCTCGGTAGCTTGGTAACTGCGTGGGCTTCTTATTTTGAGACGCGCGCTAAGCCCTTAGCCCCTATGCGTAATCGCAAGCGTATTTCTGCGCGGCGCCCCTCCGCCGCTTCCGGCCGGACATTCTCCGCCCAGACTCCGCGCGACTATTCCGTCGAATTAATGGAACTCGCCGTCGAAGCCGCCAATTCCCGCGTTCTTCCTGAATTCCTTCGCAAATTTGCCGACCGCGCCGCCGAGATGCTTCATGCGAATTGGGCTGCCATCGCCGAACTCGTCTCCGCTCGCATCGAGGTCTATTCTCCCCAGCCGGAACTCCCCGTCGCCGGCAAGGAGCGTGACTGGCTCATGGAGAGCCTCGCCCACAAGCGCCCTGGCCTCGAAACCCTGCCACTTCCCCGTGGCGGCCGCTTCGCTGCCTTTTATCCAATTTATGCCAGCGATGGCGAATTGATGGGCACACTGTGCCTGATCCGAAAAAAAGCCGAGTTTTCGCCCGCGGAAGAAAAGCTTTTATCGGCTCTTGCCAGCCACGCTGCTCTGTCCATGGAAAAAGTGCGGCGTTTCTCACAGCTCGAGCGCTCCAAAAAGCAATGGGTCGAAGACATTGACGCCATCAGCGACTACATCGCCGTCCACGATCAGTCCTGGCGCATCGTCCGCACCAATCGCTCTCTCGCCACCCAACTCGGCATTCCTCCCGCCGCACTCGTCGGCGAACCTGTCGGCAGCCTGCGCCACATCGCCGAAACCGGCAGCGCCCTCCCTTGCCCCTTCTGTCGCGATACCCGCGAAGCCCGTGAGGAATACGTCGCCACCAGCGCCGGCCGCACCTTTCTCGTTTCCACCTCACGCACCCGCGGCGCCACCGAAGAAGAAGCGCGCACCATTCACGTCTTGAAAGACATCACCGATCGCCGCGAAGCTGAACGCCGCTACCGCGAACTCTTTGACAGCATCCAGGAAGGCCTCTTTTTCGCCACACCGGAAGGCCAGTTCCTCGACGTCAATGACGCACTCGTCCGCATGCTCGGCTACGATTCCGCCGAGGAACTCCTCCGCGCCGACGTCAGCGCCCACCTTTACCCCACGCCCGCGGCCAAGGAACGCCTCGCCAACGCCATCGCCAAGCGCGGCGCCCTGCGCAACTACGAGGAAACACTGCGCAAGAAAGACGGCGGCTTGCTCCACACCATGCAGAACATCAGCGCCGTTCGCGACACGATGGGAAATGTCGTTCAGATCCGCGGCCTGATGCTCGATGTCACTGAGCAGAAAATGTTCCAGTCGCAGCTCCAGCGCGAGCGCGATTTCAACCAGAAGATTCTCAACACTACCCAAAGCATGATCCTGGTGCTCGATACCGCCGGCCTCATCAGCTACGCCAACCGGCGCTGCTACGAAGCCGGCTATCGCCAGGATGAGCTGATCGGCCACCGCCTCGTCGAATGGGTTGAACCCACGCACCGCAAGGATTTTGAAGCCGCGCTACAAACCACGGCTCACGGCCACCAGGTGGACAACCTCGAATTGCGCGCGCGGCGCGCCGATGCCTCCCTCGGCCACTTCTCCATCAGCCTCAGCCCCATGCGCGATGAAGCCAATCAGGTCAACAGCGTCGTGGTCGTCATGACCGACATCACCGACGCCGCTCTGCTCCAGGCCAAGCTGGCCCACTCTGAAAAAATGGCCACTATCGGCCGCCTGGTCTCCGGCGTCGCCCACGAAGTGAACAATCCTCTCGCCGCGATTCTCGGCTTCACCGATCTTCTCCTCGAAAATCCCGAAGTGCCCTCAACCGCGCGCGAAGACCTGCAGATCATTCTTCAGGAAACCCAGCGCACCAAGGAAATTGTCCAGGATCTCTTGAGCTTCGCTCGCCAACGGCCCACGCAAAAAGAGCCTGTCAACGTCAACGCCGTCCTGCGCCAGACGATCAAGCTGCGCAGTTACGATTTCTCGAGCCATGGCGTGGAAGTCTCCGAAGAGTTCGATGAGAACCTCGGTCCCACCCTTGGCGACGCCCAGCAACTCCAGCAGGTTTTCCTGAATATCCTGAATAACGCATACGACGCCATCCAGGAATCCGGCAACCACGGCCGCATTCGCATCCGTACCCGCCGCGCCGAAGACGACATCGAAGTCGCCTTCATGGACAACGGCACCGGCGTCACCGATCCCGAGCGCATCTTCGATCCTTTCTTCACCACCAAGCAGGTCGGCAAAGGCACCGGCCTTGGCCTCAGCATCTGCTACGGAATCGTTCGTGCCCATGGCGGTGAAATTCTCTGCTGGAATAATGAAGGCGAAAGCGGCAGCACCTTTGTCGTGCGCTTGCCCGCGGCCACGGAAAACACTCTGGCCGCAGCTGCCAAGGAGGCAGGCCGATGAACGCCACCGCCATGCCTCGCCCGGCTGCCACAATTCTCGTTATCGAGGACGAGCCTTCCGTCAGCGCCTTTGTCAAAGCCGCCCTCGAGCGCCGCGGCTACTCCGTCGTTGAAGCATCCTCCGGCTCCGCCGGCCTCGAAAAACTACAATCCGGTTCCTTCGCCGGCGTTATTTCCGATATCCGCATGCCTGGCAAAATCAACGGTGCGGACATCCACGACTGGATCCGCAGTAACCGTCCGGACCTGGCCACGCGCCTCATCTTAATCAGCGGCGACACCGCGAACAGCGAGACCCAAGCACTGCTCGCTTCCAGCCCCACGCCTTGCCTGGAAAAACCTTTTCGGGTTCAAAAATTGATTACCATAGTGGAGAAAACTTTCGGAAAACCATGAGCGACGAATTTAAAATCAAACTTCTTGTTGTCGACGACGAACAAAGCATCCGCCGCCTTTGCATGACCATCGGTGGCTCCCTCGCATTTGTCTGCCAGGAGGCGGAAAGCGCCGAAGCCGGCGTCACGCGCCTCGAAACCGATCCCCCCGATCTCGTTCTCACTGATCTCAAACTACCCAATCTTTCGGGCGTCGAATTTCTCAAACAGATCAAAAGCGTCCTCCCACGCACCGAGGTCGCTATCATGACCGGCCACGGCTCTATCGAATCCGCCGTGGATGCCATGAAACTCGGAGCCTACGACTACATCGAAAAGCCATTCCGCGTCGAAAAGCTCCGCCTGCTCCTTCAGCGCATGGCCGACAAGGTCCGCCTGGTCAATGAAAACGCCTTCCTTCGCGAGCGCGTCAACACCGAAGAAAATCTCGACGGCATCATCGGGAGCTCCGCCGGCATGCAGGACGTCCTGCGCATGATCTCCCGCCTCAAGGACACGCGCACACCCGTGCTCATCTCCGGTGAAAGCGGCACCGGCAAGGAGCTCGTCGCCCGCGCCATCCATTTCCGTGGCGCGCTCGCGCAGATGCCCTTCATCGCTGTGGATTGCGGCGCGCTGGTCCCCACGCTGATGGAAAGCGAACTCTTCGGCTACGAAAAAGGCGCCTTCACCGGCGCCACCAAAACGAAAGCGGGACTCTTCCAGGCCGCAAATGGCGGCACCATTTTTCTCGATGAAATCGGCGAACTTCCTCTCGAAATGCAGGCCAAACTTCTCCGCGTCCTCCAGGAAAAGGAAGTTCGCCCCGTTGGCAGCAACGATCGCATCAATGTGGACGTCCGCGTCATGGCCGCCACCAATCGCGACCTCGAAGCCGCCTATCGTGCCGGCACCTTCCGCAAAGACCTTTATTTCCGCCTCAACGTTGTCACCGTCCACATTCCTCCCCTGCGCGAACGCCGTTCGGATATTCCCATGCTCGTCCACCACTTCCTGAACCGTTATGCGCCCAACGGCCATCTCCAGGTCACCGCTCCCGCCATGAAGAGCCTTCTCCAATACGATTGGCCCGGCAACGTCCGCGAACTCGAAAATTGCATCGCGCGTGCCGTCACACTCGGCGACCAATTGGTGATGGACGTCAAGGATCTTCCGCCCGCCATCCGCACGGAGCAACCCGCCGGCCGCGACTCCGCGGACGCCGCCGAGGCCGCATCCCTCTCCACCACGGCTCTCGCCGAAATGGAGCGCATGACCATTCTCCGCGTCTTCGAACAGGCCAATGGCGATAAAGCCCTCGCCGGAAAAATGCTCGGCATCAGCCGCGCTACCCTCTACCGCAAGCTCAAGCGCTACAACATCGGCCTGCGTTCCGAGGAAAAACCCAGCGCCATGGAAGCCGCTGCCGGCGACCTCTAATAGCCTCTCTCATGCGCCGATTCTAAAATGAGGAGCACATCCGGAGGTTCGCGCCTATTGCGAGCTGAATGATCTCGGTTCCAAAACTCGGCAACTCTTTTTCTTGGAGCCCCGTCTCAAACAACTCTTGAGACGCCCCGTTTCACCGTGAGACATCTGCGCTTCTCGACTCCTCCGGGAACTTTTTAACCCTTCTCTTTTCTTCCAGTTGCATTTCAGAAACGCCTCCCTTCCTTTGGCGCTCAGCGTGCAATTCCCTGCTTGGGACATTGTGTCCTTCTCCGTCTCCGGGCGCTTTCTTGTGCCCGGATCGCCGGAGCCGGCCGCAAGAATCTCTTTGGCAACGGGGCATACGCAACTTATGGCGCTGATCTCGGAAGAGTTGAGCTGTTCGGAGCAGTTGGCACGATTTTTTCCCAACCTACCGGCGGCGAAGATTCCCGTGCGCGTTGCGCCATTGAGCCCCGGCGTTTCGCCCGTGCGGTTGCAGGAAGCCGTGATGATCGAATTCGGCTCGCATGAATTCGCGATTTTTGTCAGTACGCTGCCGCTGGAATTCGCCGATCGCCTGCGGATTTCGCGCGAGGGAGGAGGACATTCCGCAGAGGCTACCGTGGTCGCGCTGCAATATCACGAAGGGCGCAAAGCGGTCGCTGTTCGCTTTCAGGACGGCCCCTGCGAATGGATGAGGCAACCGTGACTAAATCACTTACTACTTTGAATCTGCCGGCGCCGCCAAAGGCCGACAACACGAGGCAAATGCAGTGGGAAGAACTGCGTTCCGTCTTTCCCATCTACGTTGCCCTGGCCAAGCAACTCCAGCTCGAAATTCCCATTCCGCAGAACAAGCGCATTCTGCCGGAAAAAGTGGACCCCGACCTCTTCTCGCAGATCCATAAGTGGCTCGACACCATGGATCAGCAGGTCATGGTGCACCAGTTGCGCCACCTCCTGCAGATGACCACGCTGAACGCCAGCGAAAGCGGCTTGCGCGCGCTCATCATGCGCCATCTCCGCAAGCCTTCGAAAACCACCGTGGATCGCGACAAGATCGACTTTCTTCTCGTCCAGTATTTCGCGCTCACCGCGCCGCCGAAGATCTACCACAAGCAGATCGAGCTCCCCGACGTCGCCAATGTCATGAAACCCGTCTTCGGCGAGGTGGACTCCACTCCACTCCCCTGGTGCGAACCCCTCGAGAAGATGATCATTTCCCTTCGCGGATTCAAGAGCCTCCGCGACATTTTGAAAACCAATTTCATCGAACAGGGTCGCCGTGTGAAGGAGAGTGCCGGAGGCATGTTCTACGACCCCTCCGCCATGCTCGCCTTCATTCGCTTCAACTTCCTGCTCCGCCGCACGCTGATCGAACTCATGCACTCCGATCTGATTTTCATTCGTTCCGGCCTCGCCCAGTTGCAGCAGGCCGGCTCCAAGATTGTAGATTGCCAGGCCGTCGGCCTCGGCAAGGGCGAACCCATCGGCAAGCTCGAGCAGCTCACCACCGAATGGAAGCAGCCTTTCCAGAAGGAATACACCGAACGCACGGTAAATCAGGCTTTTGACAAGCTCCTCGGCTTGCGCGCCGACGTAGAGCGCGCCATGGAGAAAGTTCTCGGCAAAGCCTCTATCGCTCCGCCGCCCGCGGCCGCCAGCCCGGAAAAGTCCGCCGCCAAGAAAGCCCCGGCGACGGAAGCTCCCACGACCCCTGCAGCAAAATCGAAAGAGCCGCCGGCTGCGCCAACTCTGCCGGAGGATGCCTCCGAACTCACCCTCGATTTTGAAAATTGCATGGAGCAGATCTGGGAACAGTTGATCGCCGCACCGCCTTCGCGTGGCCGCTCGATGACCACCGTAAAAGTCGGTGGCGCACGCCTCCTGATGTCTTCCTGGGAAGTCGCTGCCTTCGTCAGCGAAGATGGCGCCTCCGCGGAAGATTTGCGCCGCGCCGTCGTCGCTCGCGCGCTGGTCACTTCTGGTCTCGAGCATGCGAAAGAGACCGGCAACGCCACCGGCCTCGATCGCGCGTTGACCATCGCCCGCGTCGAAGTCTCGCGTTTGCAGGAGCGCGTCGAAGTTGCCAAGCAAGCCAAAGACACGGAAGCTGCGGTAAATCTCGGCATCAGCACCAAGCGCCTGCTTTCGGCACTCGACGAAGCCGAGAAATTGTAGCGGCCGCCTTCAAGTGGCCAATCGCTGAAGTGAAATCGGTTGTCGTGGCGTGGAAAAAGATTTGGGGAGCCAGGGTCCTTTGCGAAATTCAAGCGTACTGATTCTTACCGACGAAGCCGAATTTGCCAGGCTTCTCACCGCCTGCTGGCAGGTGGAGCGTCAGCTTCCGGGCATCTGCGTCGTCACCAGTGATCATTGGAAAGATGCGGACACCGCCTCTCCGGATCTGATCGTCATCGGCCCGCTTCAGGACGGCAAGCTCGCCGACGTCCTCCGCTCCATGGAACCCAACACCGCGCTCATTCTCTGCGCGCCTGCCGAGCAGCGCGAACTCGGGCTGCTTCGCAACAAATATCCCAAGCTCCTTCACGTTCCCCTGCGCGAAGACTGGACCCAGATGGTCCTCCTCCTCGCCGGCGAATCTCTCCGCCGCACCGAAGCCATCAAGCTGGCGAAAAAAGCCGAGCGCCACGCCGCGCAATACGCCAACCAGGCCACGCTTGGCCGCTACATGTTCGACATGAAGCACAACCTCAACAACGCGCTCACCTCGCTCATCGGCAACGCCGAGCTTCTTCTCCTGGAACCCGGCGAACTCTCGGCGCAGTCTCTGGCGCAGATCAAGACCATTCACACCATGGCCCTGCGCATCAACGAAATCATGCAGCGATTCTCATCCCTCGCTACCGAACTCCGCGACGATGAGACGCCTTCGCAACTTGAGACGCAATCCGCCAATTCCACTCCGTCCCCGCGCCGCTGACCCTCTGGAATAGCCGCCTAACTACTTTTTTTTCAATTGCATAGAAAAATTGAGAACACTCCTCAACCTGGCCCACAAGGTGGCCTGCCACGTGCAATTTTCTACCGTGGAGTACTGTGCGGAGTGAACCCTTGTGCAGAAAAAAGTCCTGATCGTTGATGACTCTCCGGCCCAGGTGAAGCTGATCCAAGGGCTTCTCGAAACCGAAGGCTACTGGCCTGTCGGCCTCAACGACCCCAAGCGGGTCGAGGAAGCCATTGTGGCCGAGCGCCCCAGCGTGATCCTGCTCGATGTGGTCATGCCGGAACGCAACGGCTTTCAGGTTTGCCGCGAGCTCAAGGGACACGCCGAGTTCAACAACATTCCGGTGATCCTCGTGACCTCCAAGGACACCGCCAGCGACCGCTACTGGGGTCAGCAGCAAGGCGCGGACGGTTACGTCACCAAGCCGTTCACGCGCGACGAGCTTTTGCGGGCCGTTCGCCGGTTCGCCTGAAGGAGCACAGGTAAAGGCTAAGCATGAACGAAGATTTCCAACTCGCGCCGATTCCTCCCGATGCGGAACTCGGCGAACTGCTCGAAGCCATGGAAGCCAGCGTCCAGCGCACGCCGGAATCGCAGTATTGCGTCTTCCGCAGCGGCCGCGAACGCTTCTGCCTGCCCGTGCTGGACGTCGAAGAAGTTCTGGAGTGGCCGCTGGTCACCAAGCTGCCGCTCGCCCCGGCTTATCTGCTCGGCATCTTTAATTTGCGCGGCGCCATCGTGCCGCTGATTGATATCGCCATCACGGAGGGCCGCCGCGCGGGCTTGCTGCCCAAGCATGTGGTGGTCGCTTCCTTGCGCAGCGATGGGCATCACGACGATGTTCGGCTGGGTATCGCCGCCGACGAAGTCGTCGGCACCTTTTCGATTCGGGATTCGCAGGATTTGCTGGAACAAGCGCCGGAGAACGTCCCGCACTGCGTTGGCATGCTGCGGCACGACGATCGCTTGGCGCTGCTGATCGATTTACGCAGGTTGCTCGAAGTCTATCCGGGGCCCGGCATTTGACGATTTTGGGAGATTTGGGGAGGCAGGAATGAAATCGCGACTCAGTAGCACATTAAACTTGCTGGTTTTCGCAAACGTCGCCGCCTACGCGGTGGCCATCTGGTTTGCGTTCAGCGCCGGCAAACAAGCTGGCAGCGGAGGCTCGTCAGAGAGCACCGGCATCATCATTGCCGGCGTGGTCGCCCTGGCCATGACCATCGTTCTCTTCTGGCGCCTCGGCACCATTAGCGCGCCGCTGAACGAACTCGCGGCTTTCTCCGAGCGACTCGCCGCGGGCGACGCCAAGGCCCGCGTGGACATTCAAACCGGCGACGAGTTTGGCTACATCGCTGACAATCTCAATCGCGCCGTCGCCAAGGTTTCCAAGGCTTCCGTCAACCAGGAAGCCAGCGAATCGCTGCAGCGCAGCATCACCGACCTGCTGGCCGTCATTAACCAGGTCGCACGCGGCGATTTGACCCTGCGCGGCAAGGTCACTAACGACGCCCTCGGCAACGTCTCCGACTCCATCAACTACATGCTCGACAACTTCACCAAGGTTCTCGAACGCGTCCGCAAAGCCGCCATGGAAGTCGCCGTCTCCGCCAACAACATTCTTCTCGCCGCCGACGAAATGCAGGCCGGCGCTACCCAGCAGGACCAGGAAATCACCAACACGTCCAGCGCCGTGGAAGAGCTAACCGTCTCGATGAAACAGGTGTCCAACAACGCCGAAGCCAGCGCCGAAGCCGCGCGCCGTGCACTCGACGCCGCCGAACAGGGCAACCGCGCCGTGCGCGACACCCTGGAAGGCATGCAGCGCATCCGCGCCTCCGTGCAGGCAACCGCGAAAAAGATCAAGTCGCTCGGCGACCGCTCCCTGGAAATTTCCGAAATCATCAACGTAATTAACGACATCACCGAGCAGACCAACTTGCTGGCGCTCAACGCCGCCATCGAAGCCGCCCGCGCCGGTGAAGCCGGACGCGGTTTCGCGGTCGTTGCCGACGAGGTCCGCAAGCTCGCCGAACACTCCCGTAGCGCGACGAAAGACATCGCGGCCCTCATCAAAGCCATCCAGGCTGAGACGAACGAGGCCGTCGTCGTCATGGAAGATGGCACCAAGGAAGTGGAAGGCGGCGCGCAACTCGCCGATCAGGCCGGCCGGGCTCTCGACGCCATTTCCAGCGTCGTTCGCCAGTCCGCCGAACTCGTCCAGGAAATCTCCCTTGCTTCCAAGCAGCAGGTGCGCGGCACGGAAGGCGTGGCGCACGCGATGCAGATCATTTCCGGCATCACCCGCCAGACCTCGCAAGGCACTCGCGGCACGGTCGCCACGGTGAGCCAACTCGTGAAACTTTCCGACCAGCTCAACGAAGCCCTGGCGCAGTTCCGCGCCAACTCCAAAGCTGCCGCGGCGCCGGCTGCTGAAGAGACTGATCGTCCGGTACCCGCGGGAGCGGTTCGTTAAGGATGCAATTTCCTCCCGCGCGTACACCGGGAGCCGAGTGGATAAATCATGAGTGATCGCCACGGGGCGGGACACGGTTTGACGGACCACGAATTGAGCGAGATCCGCATGTTGATTGAAGAGCGGACAGGCATTCACTTCGACGAGTCGCGCGAGCGCTTTTTCTCAACGCGCGTCCGCGAGCACATGCATGCCCGGGGTCACGCGCGTGGCAATGAACTTCTGCGCGCAGTCCGAAAGACCAACGTCGAATACGAATCCTTGCTGGAGCGCCTGCTCACCCAGGAAACTTCGTTCTTCCGGTACCCGGCTGTCTACGAAGCTTTCGAAAAGCGCGTTCTCCCCGAACTTCACGTCTCCAAATTCTGGAAGAACCCGCGCACCATTCGCGTCTGGAGCGCCGGATGCTCCACCGGCGAGGAACCCTATTCCATTGCCATCACCATCGCCGATTCCCTTTCTTTCGCCGATGCCTGGAACGTCGAAATCCTCGCCACCGACATCGGCCGCCACGCGCTGAAGCACGCGGAAGCTGGCCTTTATAGCGGCCGCAGCCTCGCCAGCGTCAACGCCAAGCAACTCGCCACGCATTTCACTAATGTCGACGGCAAATATCAGGTGAAGCCGCGACTTCGCAAAATGATTTCCTTCGCGCCGATGAATCTCGCTTCTCCGGTCTACGTCGGCCGTATGGACATGATCTTCTGTATGAACGTCCTGATCTATTTCACCGAGGAACGCCGCCGCGCTCTCGTCCAGCGCTTCTACGATGCGCTCGAACCGGGAGGCTATCTCTTTCTCGGCCACTCTGAATCGATTTCCAAGATGCCCGTGAAGTTTCAGGCCATCGTTTTGGGCGATTGCATCATGTACCGCAAACCGACCGAGCTGGAAAAACAGAAGGCCGAGCTGGTGACGGAGGGACGCGCTTGAGCACGCCGGACCGCGAAGCCGTCGAACTCTTCCTCCAGGAAGCCTCGGAGCACCTGCAGTATCTGCGGGAGTACGTCGGTGTGCTTCAGGAGATTGAGCCGCGCCGCGAAGACCTCGAGCGTCTCTACATCTCCGCGCACACGCTCAGCGGCACTTCGGCGAGTTACGGCTTCCCGCGCTTCTCTGAAATTGCCGGAAAGCTTGCGCACGTCTTCCAGTACGCGCTGAACGCGCCACTCGGCGAAGATCTCCACGGCCCGCTCACCGAATTTCTGTCCGACGGCATCTCGCTGCTCGAAACCAGCCTCCTCGAAATCAGCGACACCGGCCAGGAAAACGTCGAAGACGTCGCCGCTTTCAAGGATCGCTACCGCTTTGCGTTTCCGCCAGAGCCGCCGCCGCTGAATCTCAGCATGCCGCCGGCCCCGCAACTCTCGCAGGAATTGCCGTCCTACGAGGATGAGGCCGAAGCCGTCCACGTCGGGCAGACCGGTTCCTACTTCGACGCGCTCCCTGTGGACGACGAAGTCCCCGACGAAATTCTCGAATTTTTCCAGCCCGAAGCCGAAGAACATCTCCAGATCGTCGGCGATTGCCTGCTCTCGCTTGAAGGCAACAACAATCCCGAAGATATCAACCGCCTGTTCCGCGCCATTCATACCGTCAAAGGTTCCGCGGCCCAGGTCGGTCTCAAGCGTCTCGGCGCCATCGCTCACCGCGTTGAAGATTTGATCGGACGCCTTCGCGATGGCGAACTGCAACCTTCGCCTTCCATTGTGGATATTTGCCTCGAATCTGTCGATGTCCTCAAGAAAACGCTCCATCGCCAGTGGGCCGATGAAGCCGAAATGCGTGAAGGCGTCGATTCCCTGCTCGGCAAGATCGCAGCGCTCGCTCCTCAGGAAGTCGAAGAAGAAGCGCCCGTCACGCAAGCCGAAGAAGCGCATGAAGAAGTTGTCGCTGCAAAGCCTGCTGGAGAAAAAGCCGCTCCCAAGGCTCCTCTCACCGCCAAGCAGGCCGCCGCAAACAAGTCCGTCCGCATCGCACTCGGCCGCCTCGATCGCATGATGAACACGGTCGGCGAACTGGTCATCAGCCGCACCAAGATGGTTGGCCGCGTCACCGAACTCGAAAAGCTTATTGACACACTGAGTTTCTCTAAGGAACGCCTGCAGGGCAAAGTCAACGAATTTCAGGAAAAGTACGAGTTCAACCGCATCCGCTCGCAGCTCTCCACACCCTGGGCCAGCCAGCAGACGCAGAAAATGCTTACCAGCGCCGCGGCTGGCGAGAGCCAATACCTAGACGAGTTCAGCGAACTCGAAATGGACCGCTACGACGACTTCAACATTTTGTCGCGCTCCATGACCGAAATTTCCGCCGACGTCAACGAAGTCCTCACGCAGCTCGAGAACTACATCAACCGCGTGGAGGGCGACATCGACGAGTTCACCAAGCTCGCCCACCACTTGCAGGACGAAATTACCGCCGCGCGCATGGTGCCCATCGGCACCCTCTATTCCCTGCTCTCCCGCGCCGTCCGCGACGCCGCCAAATCCGCGCACAAGCAGGTTGAACTGGATTTCTCCGGAAGCGAAACCGAACTCGATAACAACATCATCCAGCAAATCTCCGACCCGCTCGTCCACCTCGTGCGCAATTCTGTCGCCCACGGCGTCGAGCTTCCGCACATCCGCGCCGCCAGCAGCAAACCCGAGCAGGGCAGGGTCTCCCTCCGCGCCTATCACCGCGGCAACCACATCTATATCGAAGTGGAAGACGACGGCCGCGGCATTGACTACGAACGCGTCAAGCAAAGCGCCATTGATTGCGGCCTGGTCTCCACGGAAACCGCCGATCGCCTTACTGAGCGCGATCTCCGCGAAATGCTCTTCCATCCCGGTTTCTCCACCGCCGCGGTGAAAACCGAACTCGCCGGACGCGGCGTCGGTCTCGATGTTGTGCGTTCCAATCTCAACGCGCTGAACGGCGAAATCGAAGTCCAAAGCACTCCGGGCTCCGGCACGAAGTTCACGCTGAAGGTACCTCTCACCCTCATCATTTCACCCGCACTCTTCGTCCGCTGCGGCTCCTTCAACTTTGCCCTGCCGCTTGCGGTCGTCGAAGAAATCCGCCGCATCCGCGCCGACGAGATCGAGGACGTGGGCGGCAAACTCCTCACCAAGGTTCGCGATATCGTCACCGAAGTCGTCCGCCTGGACTCCTATCTCGGCCTGCCGCCGCTCGAACCCATCAACGGCTACTTCCGCATGGTGGTCGCCAATGCGGGCAACCGCCAGATCGGTGTCGTCGTCGAGGAAGTCCTCGGCAAAGATGAAATCGTGATCAAGAATCTCGGCGAATATCTTCGCCGCGTCAAACTTTTTCCGGGCACCACCATCGCCCCCGATGGCAGCCTGATTCTCCTCATCGATCTCAACCGCATGGTTGCTTCGGATCCCAATGACCGCCGCGCCGTCCAGGCCAGCGCCAGCGCCGCCCGTGTCTTCGCTCCGGGCTCCGCCGCCGTGGCTCGCGGAACGATCCCCTCCGAAGCCATTGATCGCGTGGATCAGGAACGCGTCATCGTCATCGCCGACGACTCCATCAGCGTCCGCAAGTTCGTTGGCCGCATGCTAGAGAAGAACGGCTACCGCGTGAAGCTCGCCGCCGACGGACTGGAAGCCGCCGAACTCATCACCCAGCAGGGCTGTCATCTCGTCATCACCGACCTTGAAATGCCTCGTATGACGGGCTACGAATTGATGGCCCAGTTGCGCCAGGGTCCCACCACGCGTCGCATTCCCGTCATGGTCGTCACTTCGCGCGCCGGCGCCAAGCATCGCGATCGCGCCATCAAGGAAGGCGCTTCCGCTTTCCTCACCAAGCCCGTGCAGGAAGATCAACTTCTCGCTGCGGTCGAACAACTTATGGGAACGGAGGCGGCACGCCCGGTCGTGCCGGTTGGATAAACGCGCATGCCAACGGCTCCCTCAAAAAAGTTTCGGGTTCTCGTCGTAGACGATTCCGCCTTCATGCGCAAGGTGCTCGAATCAATCTTCAATTCCGACGATCAGCTCCAGGTCATCGGCCAGGCCAAGGACGGCCGCGAAGCCATCGCACTCGCCGAATCCCTCAAGCCCGACGTCATCACCATGGACTTGAACATGCCGCACATGGACGGCCTCCAGGCCACGGCGCAGATCATGACCACCAATCCGCGTCCCATCGTGATCGTCAGCTCCGAAAGCAAAGAAGGCGCAGCCAGCACCCTGAAAGCGCTCGAACTCGGCGCCATCGATTTCGTCACCAAGCCCTCCAGCGGCATTGATCTCGACATGCAGAGTGTCAAGGATGACCTGTTACGCAAAGTCCGTGTCGCCGCAAAAGTCCGCGTCGTGCGAACCGCATCTCGTCTTGCCGCACAACTCCATGTCCCGATGAACGGCTCCCCCAACGCGACGCCTCTCCCTCTTCCTCGACCCGCCGCCATTTCTTCATCTCCCGTGGCTCCTGCGGTTCTTCCCGCGGACATGCGTTTTCCTGTCGTTGTCCTCGCCGCCTCCACCGGCGGCCCGGCCACGGTCATGCGCCTCGCCCCCGGCTTCACCAAGGACTTTCCCGCGGCAGTCATTCTTGTTCAGCACATGCCCGCGGCCTTCACTACGCAATACGCGCTGCAGCTTGCCGAATTTACCGGCATTCGCGTCAAGGAAGCCGAAGCCAACGAATCCATCGTCCCCGGTACCTTCTATATCTGCCCCGGCGGCCAGCACCTTCGCGTCTCGCCAACCGGCCGCATGCAGCTCGACGCGGTCACCGGACGCATCGAAGGCTACTTGCCCAATATTGACGTCACCATGGAGTCTGTCGCCGCTTTCGCCGGCGCCTTGAGCATCGGCGTGGTTCTCACCGGCATGGGCAGCGACGGCGCACGGGGCGCCCGCGCCATCAAAACCGCTGGCGGCTATGTCCTCGCACAGGACGAAGCCACTTCCGTCATCTTCGGCATGCCTGCCGAAGCCATCAAGAGCGGATGTGTGGATCAGACTCTCAGCATTGACGACATCTATTCCGCCATCGAAAAGCGAGTTCTGAGCCTCAGCCGCCTCTCTCCCGTGGGAGCGCGCTGATGCAGCTCTCCCCCGCCAAGAAGGCGCCCACGGTCCGCACGGAACAGATCATCCTTTTCCGTTGCAGCAACCAGATTTTTGCCATCTCGTCCGCTTCCGTGCAGGAAGTTCGCGCTGTCGACGGCCTCGCTGGTTCACCCCAGGAGATCCACATTCCCGAGCTTCCCAAAGTCCGTCATATGTTCCGCCGCGGCGAACGCAATCTCTACGTCGTCAACGCTGCTCTCCACTTCGGCTTGCGTCCCACGCCGGCCTCGCTCATTTTCCTGATTCGCAAATCGCGCACCGCTCTTCTCATCGACGGCATCGAGAAGATGACCACCATGACGCGCCTTCAGGCTCTGCCCAATGCTTTCTGCCACGAAGAGCGGCTCTGGTATCGCGGCCTCACCGTCCTCGACCAGAACGTCGTTCCCGTCGTCAATCCCGCGGGATTCCTCACCGCCGACGAACTTTTCCAACTCGATGCGGCCGCCAGCCGCCTCACTGTCCCCGAACTTCCCGCCGGCGGAGAAATGGGATTGACGGTATGAGCCACATCGAACAACTCGATGCCCGCTCCTGCGTCCTGCTTCGCCTGGGCGAACGCCGCTTCGCGCTCACCGCGGAGCAAATCGCCGAACTCGTAGCGCCCAGCCGCGTATTCCGTTTTGCGCATCGCACGCACGAACTCGATGGCGTCCTCCTTCGCCGGGGCCGCGTCGTCCCCGTCTGTGACGTCGCCGAGAAGCTCACGGGCAAGCGCCTCACTTCGCGCCGCTTTTATCTGGTTGCCATGCGCCGCAATGGCGCCTCGCTTGATTGGATCGCTCTTCCCGTCAGCGGCGAATGCGAACTCATCACCGCGGATCTCACTCCTGCAGGCGCTTCCGATTCACCGCACGTCGCTGCCTGGCTCTCGCACGATGGCGAAGTCATCGAAGTTCTGAATCTCGACGCCCTCACGCCGGGCGCTTCTGAATTCGCGGCATCATCACAAACCACTCTGCCGGAGGCGCATGCATGATCGCCCCCGGCAAGCCCGCCAAGATTCTGCTGATTGACAGCAATGTGCTTTTCGCCAAGCGCCTGGCCGATGCCCTGCGCCGTGAAGGTTTTGAAGTCACCACCTCCACGCAAGCCGCCTTTGCGCTCACCACTCTCGAATACAATCCGCCTTCGGTGATCGTGTGCGCCACTAACATGCGCGAAATGGGCGCTCTCGAAATGGCCAAGATCATCCATGCCGATCCGAAGAACGCTTCCCTGCCCATCATCGCCATGGGTGACGGCACCCAACGCGCCCTTATGGAATCATTTCAGGCCGGGTGCGACGACTATATCGATCGCCATCTCTCTCCTGCGGTCATCGCCAACCACATTAAAAACATCATGGTCAGCAAAATGGAGGGTTTCCAGCCCACGCAAATGCTCGGCCAGGCGGACACCAGCCTCTCCGGGAATCTTACGCACCACGATCTCACCGGCGTCATGCAGATGCTCGGGCAGGCGCACCAAACCGGCGCCCTTACCATTAACGCAGGCGAAACCGACGCCGTCCTTTTTTATGACGCGGGCGAAATCACGCACGCCGAGTGCGGCGCTCTCTTCGGCGATGAAGCCGTTATCCACATCCTGAAGAGCTGCGTGCAAGGCGGCTCCGGTGTTTACAAATTTATCTACGGAACCACTTCGTCCCAGCGCACCGTTCTGCGTTCGGCCACCGATCTCATGCTGGACGCCATGCGCGAATTCGACGAAGCAGAACGTGACTCCACCGATGAATTAGCAGACAAGGAGGCCCTATGAGCGACGCCATCGTGCTGCCGCATACCGGCGAAGCCGAAGCCAAACGAACGCCCACCGTCTATTTCATTGACGACAGCGCCACCATGCGCGAAGTCATCAAAATCGCTTTCCGGCGCGAAAGTATCCACGTCATCACTTGCGCCGACGCCGCTTCCGCCCTCGCGCAATTCGAAGAGCATCCGCCCGATGTCGTCATTACCGACGTCATCATGCCGGACACCGACGGCTATTCCGTCTGCAGCCAGGTGAAGCAGAATCCGCAATTCGCCAAAACGCCCGTTATTCTTATGTCCGGCGTTGTGAACAAGAGCGTCGCCGATCGCGCCGTTGCTGTGCAGGCCGATGAGCTTGTCCGCAAACCCTTTCAGCCTCAGGAACTTCTTACGCGCGTGAAAAATCTCGTCGGCCTCGGCACTCCCGCGCCCGCCGCCACGCCGCAGCAACCCGCGGAACGCCCCGCAGTCGTTCCTTCGCTCAACAGTCTCTTTGCACCTCCCGCCCCGCGCGTGGTCCATCCGCCAGCGGGAATTCCGCCAGCGCCGCCGCTTGTCCAGCCACAAGCCTCCGAAGCTCCCTGGTCCCGCGCCGTCGCCGACGCTCTGGTGAATCCCGCGGCTCCGCCAATGCATCCGCATCCGGCTCCCGTTGCAGTTCCACCTGCCGCCCCACGCCCGGTCGCCGCGGCCTCTGACGTCCAGAAGCTCCGCGTCGAAATCTCGCGCCTCGAGCTCCTCGTCAAGAAACTCCAAACCGAGCTCCAGATCGAGCGCCAATACAACCAGGCTCTCGAACTCCACGTCCGCACGCTAACCCAAGTCGAGTAGCTTCAACTCCCAAGTCCGGTAGCTACAACTACGACGGTCCTCTGATCGCCCCAACCAGCCGGGCAAATGGACCCTCCTACTTTCCCGTAGTAGACTGACGTCTTCGCCATTTTTTGTTTCTAATATTGTCAGAGGTCTGTGCCAATCACTATGTTTTCTGCCGCTTTTCAAACAGGCTTTTGTGAACCGCAATTCTGATTCCGGGCCTCCTCACTTTCCTCCGCCGGAACTCGCCCCTGCGGGGTTCAGTCCACACGGAGTCACCTTCGCTGCGGAACACGACTATCGGCGCGACGTGGACGGACTCCGCGGAATCGCCGTTCTTGCGGTCATCGCGTTTCACGCTTTTCCCAATTTTTTGCCCGGTGGCTTCGCCGGAGTGGATATCTTCTTCGTCATCTCCGGTTTTCTGATCAGCGGCATTCTTTTCCGGAACTTACGGGAAAATCGATTCAGCTACGCGAGCTTCTACGCCCGCCGCATCCGTCGCATTTTTCCCGCGCTGATTCTGGTGCTGGTTCCTTGCCTCATTTTTGGTTGGTTACTTACTCCCATGGATTTTCGCCAAATTGGGTTGCACGTCGCTTCCGCGGCTGGCTTCGTCGCCAACTTCGCTTTTTGGAGAGAGGCCGGCTATTTCGACGCTTCGGCGGAAACCAAACCTCTTCTTCATCTCTGGTCCCTTGGTATCGAGGAGCAATTCTATATTTTCTGGCCGCTTTTCTTGACCATCGCCTGGCGTCGCAAACTGAACTTTCTGGTTCTCATCCTCATCATTGCCGCCTCGTCCTTTGCGCTAAATATCCATCTCGTCCTGTCCAACCCAGACGCCGCTTTCTATTCGCCCCTGGCCCGCTTCTGGGAGCTGATGCTGGGAGGCCTTCTTGCCTATCTGGCCCTTCATCGCCCGGAAAGCCTGCCTCGCGGAGCATGGGTCTCCACTACCGGCGCGGTTTTACTCGCTCTGGGTTTCTTGCTTCTCGATCGTGATCGCAACTTCCCCGGATGGTGGGCGCTTCTTCCAACACTTGGCGCCTTTCTCTTGATTTCGGCGGGCCCAGAGAACTGGCTCAACCGCCTCATACTGGGAAGCCGCGCCCTGACTTCGACGGGACTCATCAGCTATCCGCTCTATTTGTGGCATTGGCCGGTTCTTTACGCCATCCGGCGATTGTTTCTTTATCGCATCACCGGGCTGCCAGCTACTGGAATCCTCCTGGGGGCGTTGCTCGTCAGCTTCGTCCTCAGTTGGCTCACGTATCGCTTCGTTGAAACCCCCATTCGCTTTGGCAAATTCAAGTCCAAGGCGGTCGCACCACTCGTCTCTTTCATGATTCTCGTGGCTGTGGCGGGCCTCGTTACGTTTCAGACCAACGGTTTCGCTTTTCGTTTTTCACCCGAGATCATGCGCGTACTTGCTATGGACTACAGAAGTCACGCCCAAAAAAGCTACCGTTATGGCACCTGCTTTCTTGGCATCGCACAGGGCCCTTCTGAATTTGGCAATTGCACGGATCGCTCATCGTCGCCTCACCCGGAGACGATCCTGTTATGGGGGGACTCCTTCGCGGCCCATCTTTATCCAGGCCTGCGCGCCAGGTTGACCCCAACGGTTCAACTCACTCAATTCACCGCATCCGGTTGTGCCCCTGTCAACACGACTTGGGGGAAAGACCACCCCCATTGCAGTGAAGTCAATCGTTTCGTGCTCGATTACATCGCCCGCACTCATCCCGACCGCATTATTCTCTCCAGCGCCTGGTCTGAATTTGATTGGAGACTTATCGGTGAGACCATAGCTCGTCTGCATAGCCTGGGAGTAAAGCGCATTGAGTTGATCGGTCCTGTCCCCTCTTGGTCGTCAGGCCTTCCGGTCAGTCTCTTCAAATATGAGAAATCCAGACCCGCAGGTGGCTCGCCTCTTCCCCGCCGCATGTCCTTTGGACTTGTCTCAAATACAAAAGAAATTGACCAAGAGATGGCTCGCATGGCCAATGTCTGGGGCGTTGCTTATTTTTCGCCGTATCGAGTGCTGTGCAACAACGAAGGCTGTTTGACCATTCTCGGCGATTCGCCAGACACGCTCACCGCATGGGATACCGGCCATCTCACTGAGGCCTCCTCCATCTACGTCGTCGCCCAATTGGACGATAGTCTCCTCAACTGACCCTTTATGCGACGCCGGTCCGGGTCACCTGACCGAAAAACCCGGTCCGGATGGGCAGTTGACCTGCGGCGCTGAAACCAGTAGCCTCGGCTCACAACGAAATTGAGCGTTCATACCTCTTAGGGGAGTGCCATGAACCAGCCAAAACGCAACGGCATCTCGCGCAGGCAATTCGCGCGTCGCGCCGCTTTGCTTTCCGCTTCCGCCGCGATAGCACCCGCCGCCGGTGCCTTGGTGCATACGGGCTCCGCGGTCCCCGCGCAAGACGCGGCGCATCCCAGCCTTTCCTCCTCCAGCCAGATCGAAGCCGACGCCCGCTTGCAACTCATCCTCGCGCAATATGGCAGCCGCTTCTCCGATGACGAAAAATCCTTCCTGCAGAAAATCAATGTTACGACGCAGCAATCTCTCGATCGCGTCCGCGCTTACCCGCTGGAAAACGGTGACGCTCCCGCACTTTATCTAAAACCCCTCGTTGAACGAGAAAAGAAGAAATCCGAAGCCCCGGCCGCTGCTCCGGCCAAGAAGTCCTGAGGACACTCGATGCTCAGCGAAGCGATCCTCTACTCTCCCGCCAGCGAGCTTGCCAAAAAAATCCAATCCAAGCAGCTTTCTCCCGTCGAACTCACGGAGAGTTATCTTGCCCGCAGCGAAGCCCTCGGGCCCAAGCTCAACGCCTACGCTCGCCTTCTCCCCGATGTCGCCCTCCAGCAGGCGCAAGACGCCGAAAAGGAAATTCACCGTGGCCATTACCGCGGCCCGCTCCACGGCATTCCCTTCGCCGCGAAAGATCTCCTCGCCGTCAAAGGCATCCCCACCACGTGGGGCGCAAAACCATTCGCCGATCAGGTCTTCGACTACAACGCCACCGTCATCGACCATCTCCGCAACGTCGGCGCCATTCTTCTCGGTAAAGCCGCCATGATCGAGCTTGCGGGCGGCATGGGCTACATGTATGCCTCCGCCTCCCTGCAAGGCGAAGCGAAAAATCCCTGGGATCAGTCCTGCTGGACATGCGGCTCCTCGTCCGGCTCCGCGGCCATCGTCGCTGCGGGGCTCGCCGGCTTCGCTATCGGCACGGAAACCTGGGGCTCCATCGTCTGCCCCTCCGCTTTCTGCGGACTCAGCGGTCTGCGCCCAAGCTACGGCCGCGTCAGCCGCTATGGCGCGATGGCCCTGTCCTACTCGATGGACAAAATCGGCCCCATGGCCCGCTCCGCCGAAGACTGCACGCACATCTTCGCCGCGATTGCCGGACACGATCCCCTGGATCGCAGCATGCTCCCGATTGACCGTGCCGCGTTCACCTACTCTCCCGCCGCCGATCTCAAAGGCCGCACCCTACGCGTCGGCTGGCTCACCAATGCCTGGAAAAGTTACGACCCCGGCATCGCAAAAATTCTCGACGCCACGAAAAGCGCTCTGCGTCATCACTTCCCATCGGTTCACGACACGCCGCTTCCCGAAGGGCCCTGGGAAGACGCTGCGAATCTCATCCTCTCCGCCGAAGCCAGTTCCGCCTTTGGCTCGCTCATCCGCTCCGGCCGCGTCAAGGAACTCACCGACCCTATGGGCCGCATCGCCGGCTATGTCAGCCAGAGCATCTCCGGTGCGGACTACAACAACGCCCTGCGCATCCGCGACATCCTGCAGCGCAAAATGAGCGCTATATTCGACGCCTACGATGTCCTCGTCACCGCTTCACAACCTGTCACCGCCACAAAACTGGACCTGAATCTCTTCACCGATCTCTCATTCCCCGACCCGCTCGGCGCCATCGGCAATCTCTGCGGCCTACCCGCGCTCTCCGTGCCCTGCGGCTTCGCCGAAAAAAATCTCCCCGTTGGCCTGCAATTCATCGCTCGCGCCGGCGACGACGCTGCCGTCCTGCAAGCAGGCCGCACCTTCCAACAATCCACCACCTGGCACCGCAAACACCCGAAGCTCGCGTAGCGCCGGAGGGACGAGAAAATCTCGCCCAGGCCGCAAGGCCTGGGATCCATACACGCAACGACAGAGCGCCGTAGGTACACAGTCCCTCATGCACCCGCGCAAAAACACAGTGCAAGATAGCCGCTCCCCACCTGAATTATTTTGGATTGCTCGGAGGAAAACCCGCTTACGCCTTCTTCTTCCCTTGCAAAATCTCCCGCACCGTTCGTAACATGGCCGCCCGGCTGAACGGCTTGGTCATCAACCGCACCGTGGGATCCGCATTCGCCATTTCCGTTGCCGCATGCTCGCTGTAGCCCGACATGAATACCACCGCCAGTCCCGGATAATCACGCTGCAGCCGCACCGCCAGTTCCTGTCCGGTCATACCCGGCATCACCATGTCCGTAACCAGCAGATCAATCTTTTCTCCGTGCTTTGCGGCCAGTCCCATCGCTTCCTTCCCGTTCTTCGCCTCAAGCACCGTGTAGCCGCCGGACTCCAGAAACTCCCGCGCAATCTCCCGCACGTCTTGCTCGTCTTCGCTCAGCAGCACCGTTTCGGTACCCGCTGGCAATTCTACCGTCGGCTTCGGCGCCATCGTCTGCACTTGGGCCGCATCCACGCGCGGCAAATAAATCTTGAACGAAGTCCCTTTCCCCAGCTCGCTGTAAACCCAGATGAACCCGCCGCTCTGTTTTACAATCCCGTAGACCGTTGCCAGCCCCAGCCCCGTCCCCTTACCCTTTTCTTTGGTCGTAAAAAACGGTTCAAAAATGTGCGCCTGCGTCTCCTCGTCCATTCCCGTGCCCGTGTCGGTCACATCCAGCAACACATACGACCCCGGCTTCATATACGGGTGACTCGCAATATAAGACTGCTCCAGTTCGCAGCACCGCGTTTCGAGCATCAGCTTCCCACCGCTCGGCATCGCGTCGCGCGCGTTGACCGCCAGGTTCATAATCACCTGTTCCATCTGGCTTGCGTCGGCTCGCACGCTGCCCAGGTTCTGGTCCAGCTTCAGCATCAACTCGATATCTTCCCCAATCAGCCGCGGCAGCAACTTCCCCATCTCCTCCACAACGGAATTCAGATTAATCACCTGCGGCTGCAACACCTGCAACCGGCTGAAAGCCAGCAACTGCCGCGTCAATGTCGTTGCGCGGTCCGCGGAGCGGTCAATCTGCTCGATCTTCCTCGCCATCGCATCCGCGGGGTCCAGCGTGTTCAGCAGCAGCTCCGTGTGCCCCTTGATCACCATCAGCAGATTGTTGAAGTCGTGCGCCACGCCGCCCGCCAGCCTCCCCACCGCTTCCATCTTCTGGGCCTGGCGCAGCTGCAACTCCAGGTGCCGCCGCTCGCTGATGTCCTGCGCCACCGCCAGCCGCACGCGCCGTCCAGCGTGCACCATTTCATGCGAGATCAATTCCACTTCAAACGTCTTTCCGTCTTTTCCCTGGTGCAGCCAGAATCCGTGCTCCTGGGCCGCGGCCTCCATCTTTTTTATGTATTCCAGCGCCTTTTCCCGCTCGCCCGCCGGCCGTATCTCCAGAATCGTCATTCGCTCAAATTCTTCTTTCGAATAACCGTATTGGCCAACTGCTGCCTGGTTCACGCGCAGAAACCGCAACGACTCCAGGTCATAGAGCCACGTTGGAATGGGGTTGTGTTCGAAAAGCAAGCTGAGCACCGATTCGCTCTTGCGGAGCTCTTCTTCCGCACGGCGCCGCTCAATCGCCAGCGCAATGTGCCCGCCCACCGAATCCAGAAATTCCAGGTCCCGCAGATCGTAGGCATTCTCGTTCTGGTAGTGCTGCACCACCAGCACGCCAATCGTCGCCGTCGGCGTCTTCAGGGGCACTCCCAGCCAGGCTGGCGAGGGTGACCCTACAAGTTCCACATCACCCGTGGCCGCCAATCGGTCAAATTCAGACTGTGGAATCAGCGCCGCCTTTCCGGTTCGAAACACATACGCCGTGCAACTCCGCCCGACCTTTTGCGGCGGCGGAGCCGCATCGTACTCATCGGAAAAAAATGGAAATTCAAAGACGTCCTGTTGCGGATCATGCAGCGCCACGAAGCAGTTCTCCGCGGAAAGCACCCGCTTCAGCGCGCCATGAATTCTCTGAAGCAGTTGATCGAGATTCCCCGTCTGGTTCAGCGCATGCACGATCTCCGAAATCACTTGCCGCTCGGATTCCAGGCGATGGAGCTCCGTCATATCCATCCCGTGCACCAGGATGCCCTCGAGTCCCGGTTCTTTCAGCCGACTCCGGCAGCTCAGCTCGAACCAGCGCCAGGATCCGTCACGGCTTCGCAGCCTGCATCTTGTGCTCAAGGTCGCGCCATCCAGCGCCACCACCTGCATCAGGTGTGCGCGCACCTGCGCCGTGTCTCCCACATGTACCAGCGCATGGAAACTCCGTCCGATCAACTCCTCGGATCGGTATCCCAAATCAATTTGAAATGTGGAATTTACAAAGTGCAGCGTGCCGTCCTGTCCCAGGACCGCAATAATCTCTTTCGTGGTGTCCAGCAGCGCTGCCAGTTGTGCGGTCCCTAAGGCCAATCCGGGATCCGTAACCTGTCTTTGAGCCATCGGGTTGTGACTTCATTCGCCGGTTAAGGCACACCGTACCCGGCAGGAATTTCGGAAGCCTCCAGAGGTTGAACTACGTTATGACTTTGCTTGCGTGAGAAACCCTTGCCCTTTCCACAGTAAACAATCTCAGCGAATCGGTAAACCTGCCCCAAGGGCCGCGTTCTCTATCAATGAACTGTACCAACGTACAGGCCGCTCTCCGTCCTCTTCTGCCCAGCCTCTCGCCCTCATTCCAATCTGTGAGATAACTAGATTACTTCTACCCAGATACGGGAGGCCCTCATGCACGGTATGTGGAAGGACATGTTCGTCATCACCTTGCCGATTCTCGAAAAAATCCTTCGCCCCATTTTTGTCTATATCTTTCTGGTCGTGATGCTGCGCCTCTCCGGCAAGCGCGAACTCGTGCAGCTCAATCCCTTCGACCTCGTCGTGCTGCTCACGCTTTCCAATACCGTGCAGAATGCCATCATTGGCGACGACAATTCCGTCTCCGGCGGCCTTCTCGGCGCCACCTCCCTCCTCGCCATCAATTACCTTGTCGTCCGGTTTCTTTACAAGCACAAGAAGCTAGACCAGATCATCGAAGGCAGGGCCGACATCCTGGTGGAAGGCGGGAAAGTCCACGTCGAGCGCCTCAAGCGGGAACTCATCACCATGACGCAACTCGAAGCCGCCGCCCGCAAACAGGGCTTCGGCTCACTCTCCGAAGTGGATCAGTGCATCCTCGAACCGGGTGGCACCTTGTCGTTCATTGCGAAAAAACCAGATGTGGACATGACCCGCCACATGGAGCTTCTCAGCCGCATCGACCAGCTCAAATCCGAATTGGCACTTCTCCGCGCCACCCCACCCACCACCGCCTGACGCGCCAGCCTGCCCTCGCTCCATGTAGTGGCCGGACTTTGGACCGGCCACACTTCTCTCGTTGTCTGTAAGATTCAGTGCAGCAAGAATCCGCTCACTCCCACAGCGACTCCCACAATCCCCAGCAGGATTCCTGCGAACCAGAAAAATCGCTTTTTCGTCAGCAGCGTCAGCGAACAGATGATCAGCGCAATCTCCAGGATCACTTCTGCCGCGTCATACCGGTCTCCCCGTTTGGAAACCTGTGCGCGCTCGTTTTCTAGTTCCTTCGCCTTATCACTGATCTCATCTTTTTCCTTCTCGTAGCGCTCCACTTCCTTCAGGTACTGCTCCCGCATCGCTTCGGTCTTTTCTTTATCCACCGGCTGGACCGTACCCAGCACATCGGCAATCCCCTGCATCTCATGCAGCCGGATATTCTTCGCCTGAAAAAATGCCCATTGGTCGCTTGCCTTCGTCTGCAGCAGCAACTCTTCAGTCGACGCGCGATGTCCCATCAGCGTGGCCATCGCCACCAGCACCGCCAGAATCGCCAGCGTCACCGCCACCGGCAACATCCCCGGCTCGCCACCGTGCTCTTCGGCCTGTTCCATCACCTCATGCATACACGTGTGCCTCCGCAACGATTTTCTATTTTCAATTTTCTATTTTTGGACTACGCAATGGATTTTAGCACTTCTTGTGCCGTGCTTATCGTGCGCTCAATATCGGCTGGCGTGTGGCACGCCGATACAAAGGCCGCTTCAAATTGCGAAGGAGCCAGAAAAATTCCCCGATTCAGCATCTCCCGGAAATACCGCGCATATATCTTCGTGTCCGACCGCTTCGCTCCCGTGTAATCCGTCACCGGCTCCGGCGCAAAGAAAATCGTCGAGAGCGACCCGATGCTGTTCACCTGCGCCGTAATCTCTGCGCCGGCCAGCGCGTTCTTCAACCCGTGCACCAGCTTCCGAGCATTCGTGCTGATGTTCTCATACACTCCTGGCTTCGCCAGTTCTTTCAACGTCGCAATACCCGCGCTCATCGCCAGCGGATTCCCCGCCAGTGTTCCCGCCTGGTACACCGGTCCCAACGGCGCCACGTTGTTCATCAATTCCGCGCTCCCGCCATACGCCGCCACCGGCACGCCGCCGCCAATAATCTTTCCCATGGTTGTCAAATCGCCCTGTACGCCAAACATCGTTTGCGCCGACCCGTTCTGCAGCCGAAATCCGGTGATCACTTCATCGACAATCAGCAGTGCGCCATTCTTCTTCGTCAGTTCTCGCAAACCCTGCAAAAATCCTTCTTTCGGCTGCACCACGCCCATGTTCGCCGCCACCGGCTCCACAATCACCGCGGCAATCTTGTCCTTGTGCTCCACGAACAGCTTCTCCACCGCAGCAAGATCGTTGTACGGCACATTCAAAGTCAATGCCGCCAACGCCTGCGGAACACCTGGACACTCCGCAATTCCCAGCGTCGCCAGTCCCGATCCCGCTTGCGACAAAAAGCTGTCCGCATGCCCGTGGTAGCAGCCCTCGAACTTGATGATCAGGTCGCGCTTCGTGACGCCACGCGCCAACCGCACCGCGCTCATCGTCGCCTCGGTGCCACTCGAAACAAACCGCACTTTTTCCAGGAACGAAATCACCCTCGTAATCAACGTGGCCAGTTCCAGTTCCAACTCCGTGGTCACGCCAAAGCTCGTCCCGCGCGCCGCCTGTTCTGCAATCGCCTTGGTCACCGCCGGGTGCGCGTGCCCCAACAACATTGCGCCCCACGAGCAAACGTAATCCAGCAACTGATTCCCATCCGCGTCATACAAATACTGCCCGCTTCCCCGCTCAATAATCAGCGGTTCGCCGCCCACGGATCGAAACGCCCGCACCGGGCTGTTCACGCCGCCCACCAGCACCTTCTCGGCCTTCTCGAAAATCTCCCGCGAACGCCGCCGCTCGGGTTTCGCCTGCGCTTGTGTCGCACTCATAGCCTCACCTCAACCATCCGCAATTTCACTGATGCCTCTGGCAGCTCCCTCACAAATTAGAGCGCCCGTGGGTCGAAGCTTTAGCTCCGACATTAGCGTCCAGAAAGAATTGGGATTTGGCCCCCGAGGAAATGGCTTCTCCCCTTAAGGCCAATTTATCAAATAAATTCTGGGATCAACCCTTCAACCACCGCGCCACATCCTTCGCGTGGTAGGTCAAAATCATATCCGCGCCCGCCCTCTGAATCCCCGTCAGAATCTCCAGCACCACACGCTTCTCATCAATCCAGCCCTTTTGCGCCGCGGCCTTCACCATCGCGTATTCGCCGCTCACGTTGTACGCGCCCACCGGCACATTAAACCTATCGCGCACGGCTTTAATAATGTCCAGGTACGGTAATGCCGGCTTCACCATCACCATGTCCGCGCCCTCTTCCAAATCTAGCGCCACTTCCTTGATCGCTTCGCGCGCGTTCCCCGGATCCATCTGGTAACTCCGCCGGTCGCCCGACTTCGGCGCCGAATCCGCCGCCTCGCGGAACGGCCCGTAAAAACCCGAGCAGTATTTCGCCGCATAGGCAAAAATCGGTAAGTTCTCGAATTTGTGCCCGTCCAGCAGCGTGCGGATCGCCGCCACGCGCCCATCCATCATGTCCGAGGGCGCCACAATGTCCGCGCCCGCCCGCGCGTGTGAAAGCGCCTGCTGCGCCAATAACTCCAGCGTCGCGTCGTTCACCACGTCGCCGTGTTCCAGGACGCCGCAGTGCCCGTGGTCCGTGTATTCACACAGACAAACATCCGTAATCACAATCAAATTCAGCTTCGCCGCCTTGATGGCCTCCACCGCCCGCTGCACCACGCCTGTCTTCGACGACCCGCTCGTTCCCCGCGCATCCTTCGACTCCGGCAACCCAAACAAAATTACCGATGGAATCCCCAGCGATTCCACCTCGCGGCACTCTTCCACAATCTGGTCCACCGACTGCTGAAACACTCCCGGCATCGAGCTCACTTCGTTCCGCACATTCGTTCCCGGGCAGACAAACATCGGATAGATGAATCCTGCGGTGGAGAGGCGCGTTTCCCGCACCATGCCGCGCAGCAACTCGCTGCCGCGAAGCCGCCGAGGCCGCTGAATCGGAAAACTCATTGTGGTTTCGCTCCCGCGGGCTGCACCCGCCCTGCCTTGCCAAAAAATTCCGCCACCGCCGCCAGCGTTGCGTCAACCGTCGCATCCGACGCCACCAACACGCGCTCCACTCCTTCTTCCTGCAGCGCCCGTGCGCTCACTGGCCCAATCGCCACGAACGCTGCCTGCCGTCCAAAGCCGCGAAATCGCTCGATTCCAAGCAACTCTCTCAAGTGATGCACCGCCGAAGGGCTGAAAAACAAAACCGAGTCTGCGCTTTGCGTGGCCACAATCTCTTCGATCTTCTTTAAATCCGATTCGGCCGCTACCGTCCTGTACGCCACCGCCGGGACAACCCGTGCCCCGTGCCGCGCCAATGCCGCGATTAAATCGGGATTCGCCCGGTCGCTGCGCGGCAGAAACACACGCTTCCCGTTTACCTCATTCGCCAGTTCGTCGGCCAGCGCCACGCCGTTGTGAACTTTCGAGACATAATCCACGTTCAGCCCTGCACCCCGCGTCGCCGTCGCTGTACTCGGCCCCACCACGGCAATCCTCGCGTTCGCAATACTCTCCGCCAGCGAACGCCCCAGCGCCTCGCAACGCTCCTGCAGCGCCCTCACCGAATTTTGGCTGGTGAAAAACACCCAGTCGAACTTTCCTGCCGCTCCCTTCAAGCATCGATCCAGTCCGATAAAATCGTTCGGCGGCGCAAACGCCACCAGCGGCACCACCAGCGCATCCGCTCCCGCCGCGCTCAGTGCTTCCACTAATGCGTGGCTCTGCTCCGCCGCGCGCGTCACCAGCACGCGCTTCCCTGCCAATGGCCTGGAGCCGGTTTCACCCACGGGCGCGCTGCACCTCTTCCAGAATCGTTCGCGCTCCGCCTTCCGCCAACACTTTTGCCAGCTGCTGGCCCAGTTCCGCAGCCTGCTCCGGCGGAGCCGTGGCCCGCTCCCGCACATACTGCGTGCCATCCACCGAGCACACCACCGCCTCCATCACCAGTTCTCCGCGCTCCATCCGCGCCCAAGCTCCGAGCGGCACCTGGCATCCGCCTTGCAGCGCCGAAAGCAGCGCGCGCTCCGCAATAATCGCCGTCCGCGTTTCCGGATCGTCTAGCCGGCTCAATATCTCCGTCGTGTCCTGGTCCTTCAAACGCGACTCGACCGCAATCGCGCCTTGCCCCACCGCCGGCAGCGAAATGTCGGTTGAGAGCGCTTCGGTAATCTTTCCCGCCCAACCCAGCCGGTCCAATCCCGCCTTCGACAGCACAATCGCGTCGTACTCCCCGCTCTCCACCTTGCGCAGCCGCGTATCCACGTTCCCGCGCAGTTCGCGCAAATCCAGATCCGGCCGGTAGTGCCGCAACTGTGCCTGCCGCCGCAAACTGCTTGTGCCCACCCGCGCGCCCTGCCGCAGATTCGCAAGTGGCGTTCCCGTGTGCGACACCATGCAGTCCCGCACATCGTCCCGCCGGCAGACTGCCGGAAAATGCAGTCGGCTCGGCGTCTCCGTCGGAATGTCCTTCACGCTGTGCACCGCTATATCCACGCTCTCTTCCAGCAGCGCCTCTTCCAGTTCCTTGATGAAGATGCCCTTGCCGCCCACCTGCGTCAGCGGCGCCTGCTGCATCTTGTCGCCGGACGTCTTGATGATAATGATCTCCGCCTCCATCCCGGTTGCCTGAAACAACTGCTTGCGCACAAATTCCGCCTGCCAGCGCGCCAGGATGCTTCCTCTTGATCCAATTCGCAGGGGCTTCACGATTTCTCCCGGTCGGAAAGATACAAATCCCGAATCGCTTCCACGTTCTGAATCTTGCGCCGCAACTCTTTCTCCGTACGCAGCCGCTCGGCCGGATGCAGCAGCAACTGCTCAATCAACTCATCCATTAAAGTCCCAATCCGCTCACGGTCTTCATTAGTGAAGTGGTTGATTCCCTCCAGCCGCTCCGTCAGGAAGTTCGCCCGCTTCTGCTTCAGCCGCCCGCGCAGCGTGTCCAGCACGCCCGTCAACTCCACGCTGGCCTGCCAGGAGATGAATTTTGCCACATGATCTTCCACCAGCGCTTCCGCTTTCGGCACTTCGCTCTCCCGCGCGTCGCGGTTTTGCTTCACAATCTCCGTCAAATCCTCCATCGAGTACAAATAGACGTTATAGATGTCTGCCACCGAGGGATCGACGTTGCGTGGCATTCCCAGATCCATCAGGAACAATGCCCGGTTTGCCCGCGAAGCCATGGCCTTCTCCACCATCGGCTTGGTCACCAGGTAATCCTGTACGCCCACCGCGGACACAATCACGTCCGGAAACTTCAGCGATGTGTCCCACTCCCCCCAATTCAACACTTCCCCGCCGTAGGTCTTCGCGAACTCCTCGGCCTTATCGCGCGAACGGTTCATCAAATACAAATGCTTGATCCGCCGGTCGCGCAACTGCGAAACCACCTGTTCACTGATCGTCCCCGCGCCCAGCACCAGTGCGCTGCGTTCCGTCAGCTTCCCGAAAATGCGCTCCGCCAGCTTCATTCCCGCGGACGCCACACCCATCGGCCGCGTGCCCAGATCCGTCTCTGCCCGCACGCGCTTCCCGATCTCCAGCGCCGCCTGGAACAACCGGTTCAGCACCGGCCCGGTCACGTGCTGTTCATGCGCCTTCAGATACGCGTCACGCACCTGCCCCAGAATCTCCGCTTCTCCCAGCAACATGGACTCCAGCCCCGCCGATACGCGGAACAAATGCCGCACCGCGTCATGATCGTAGTGGTGATACAGCGAGGGATTCAGCTTTTCCGGCTTCACCTCATGAAAACTGCTCCAGAACGAGCTCAGCGCTGCCGCCGACTCCCGCTTCGCCTCCGCATGCACGCCGTACACCTCGCTCCGGTTGCACGTGGAAAGCACCAGCGTCTCTTCCAGAATTCCCCGCGACTTCAACTCTTCCGCCGCGCGTTGCGCCAACTCCCCGGAAAACGACACCTTCTCCCGCACCTCCACGGGCGCCGTCCGGTAGTTCAAGCCAACTAGGACAATTTCCATATCGCGCGAATCGCGCTCCTAACAACTCACTAAAAGCTCAAACTCTGTCATTCCGAGGGCGCTTTTTGCCCGAGGAATCTGCTTTTTCTTTCATCCAAGAAACAAACAGATTCCTCGCATTGCTCGGAATGACAATTCTTAAACCGACTCCTAAAAATACCGGTGGTGCGACGAAAAATAGAGGTTCACCACCGTAAAACTCAGCACCACCAGAATGAAATTGAACACGCACAGAATCGAAGCCCGCGCGCCCCGCCACAGCGCCGTTTGCCATACCCTCACGTACACCACATATAGCAGCACCACCACCAGCGTCACGATGTACTTGGGATCGAAATACCAGTGTTGCCCCGCCTGCCGGTCCACCGCCACAAATCCCAGCACCGTGCCGACGGCAATCGTCGCCAGTCCTACCAGAACACTCGTGTGGCTCATCCGCTCCAGCAATTCCAGCGATGGCAGTCTCCACACGACGTCACTGAATTTCCGGATGCGCAAGACGCGCTCTTCCGCCAGGTACATCACGCTTAGCACGCAGGACAATGCAAAGCCCGCGTACGCCAGGATGCTCAGCGTCACGTGCAGAGCGAACACCACCCCATGCGGCTGCGAAGGGGTCGGCGGATGGTCCGGTACTAGATAGGAAGCAAAGAAAAACACCAGAATGATCGGGACAATAAACGCCCCCACAGTCCGCTGTCGGTGATAAATCTCCAGGCACAGGTAAATTACCGCCAGCAGCCAGCCGAAAAGGGACATGGCCCCTTGCAGGTCGTGGTACGGCACCGAATGCGCCGCCTTGGCGCGCGCCAGCAGCGCCCCGTAATGGCAAGCTAACCCCAGAAACATCAATACGGTAGCCAGCCTCCCGGTGACTTCTTTTCCGGTGTATAGGAAACTCAGGTACAAGCCCGAACTCAGGAAGTAGGCCAGCACCGTCAGCAGAACAAAGGTATGAATCATCGGCTCGGGTCCTCGCCGAGTTGGGGTGCAGCGGGTACTTGCCCCTTCCCCAGCCCGCGCAAGCTCTCAGATGCGTTCAGTATAACGTAGTCCCAATCTATCATTGGCCCGCATTCTCAACGGTTGCTTCAGTTTACGTTCGCCTGCACAACCGGGCTGTGACGCACTTCACACCCATCCGCTGCTTTCGCCTCATCGGAATCTATCATCCGCTTCATCAGCTATTTGCGTTGGACGCCACCTATCCCGCGTCCTACATTCGTGAGCCGGTGGCGCGCCAGCCGCTTTACTAGGGACTTACCCGACCGCCGATTTGCAGGAGAACGATGACTGCCACGGCTCTTTCAATTCGCAATCGGCTCCCCACATCCTTTGTGAACTACCAGCTCGACAATGCCTACGACGAGATGTTCTCCTCGCCTGGTACCCCGCGCGACCATTACCGCACACTCCAGCAGACCCTCCTCGGCCTCCCTCCTGAAGAACTGCGCCGCAGCCAGCAGGCCGCCGACCTCGCCTTCCTCCACGAGGGCATCACCTTCACCGTCTATGGCAGCAAGGAAGGCACCGAGCGCATCTTCCCCAACGATCTTCTCCCGCGCATCATCCCCGCCCGCGAATGGGCCAAAATCGAAAAGGGCCTTACCCAGCGGCTCACCGCACTCAATCTCTTCCTGCGCGACATCTATCACGAAGGACGCATCCTCTCCGATCGCGTCATTCCGCGCGAACTCATCTACAGTTGCAAACACTTCCGCCGCGAAATGCGCGGCCTCAACGTCCCCCGCGACATCTATGTCAACATCTGTGGCACCGATCTGGTCCGTCTTCCCGACGGCAACTTTGCCGTCCTCGAGGACAATCTTCGTGTCCCTAGCGGCGTTTCCTACATGCTGGCCAATCGCAAAGTCCTCAAGCGAGTATTCCCCACGCTCTTTCGCGACTATGGCGTCTGGCCTGTCGACCACTATCCGCGCGTCCTCCTGGCCACTCTGAAATCGCTCGCCCCGGAGAACTGTCCGTACCGCCACGATCCCACCACGGTTCTCCTCACTCCCGGTGTTTCCAATTCCGCTTACTTCGAGCACACCTTCCTGGCCCAGCAGATGGGCATCGAACTTGTCGAGGGCCGCGACCTTCTCGTTCACGACAATGTCGTCTACATGCGCACCACCTCCGGCCTCCGCCGCGTGGACGTCATCTACCGCCGCGTCGACGACGACTTCCTGGACCCGATCTGCTTCCGTCCCAATTCCATTCTCGGCGTTCCCGGGCTTTTCAACGCCTACCGCGCCGGAAATGTCGCCCTCGCCAATGCCATCGGCACCGGCGTCGCCGACGATAAGGCCGTTTACGCCTACGTTCCCGAGATCATTCGCTATTACCTCAACGAAGATCCGATCCTCCAGAACGTCCCGACATTCCTAATGTCCGACGTCACCCATCGCCAGCACGCCCTCGAAAACATGGACAAGATGGTCATCAAGGCCGTCGGCGAATCCGGCGGCTATGGCATGCTCATTGGCCCACACAGCACGCACTACCAGCGCGAAGAGTTCCGGACCCGCGTGCTTGCCGATCCCCGCAATTACATCGCGCAGCCCACACTCGCCCTTTCCAGCGCTCCTTGCCTGACGGATGGCGAAATTGAATCGCGCCACATCGATCTGCGGCCCTACATCCTGATGGGCGAAAAGGTCACGCTGGTCCCAGGCGGACTCACACGCGTCGCTCTTCGCAAAGGCTCTCTGGTTGTGAACTCTTCGCAAGGCGGCGGCAGCAAGGACACCTGGGTCCTTCGCGAGGGCGAAGTTGGCAGTGAACTCCTCGATGAAGTCCGAGAACAACTCGGCGCGCTCGCCACGGAAATTGGACCTAAGCGCATTGTGCGGGAGAAAGCCTCGTGAGCACCCGCCCTCCGCGCAACTTCTTCGTCGAAGCTTTTCGCCGCGACGCCGGCATGCTCTCCCGAGTGGCCGACAGCCTCTATTGGATGGGCCGCTACCTCGAGCGCGCCGAGCACACCGCGCGCCTGGTCAACGTCGAACTCCAGCTCTGGCTCGATCAATCCCCGGAAATGGGCGCTGGCCGCTGGCGTTTTCTCCTGGAAGCCCTCAGCGCTCCGGTCTCCGACGGCCCTGTGGACCCCACGAAGCTCGTCAACACGCTGGTCTTCAGCCGCACCAATGCTTCTTCCATCGTGTCGTGCATCGCCTCCGCGCGCGAAAACCTCCGCCATGTTCGAGAACAGTGCAGCACGCACATGTGGGAGCAGCTCAATCGCGTCTATCTCGGTGTGATCGAGGTGAAGCCGCAGGAAGAGTGGTTCCTCAAGTCGCACGATTTCTTCAGCGTGGTCACCGAGGGCGCGTATCTTTTCCACGGCGTCACCGACGCCACCATGAGCCACGGCGAAGGCTGGCAGTTCATTCAGCTCGGACGCTACGTCGAACGCGCCGACACCCTCACCACGCTCCTCGAAACCCACTTCAAGCGCATGACCTCCGATGTCGAGCGCCCCGTCGAGGGCGTCGAATATCTCGAATGGGTCGGCCTGCTGCGCGATTGCGTCGCCTTTGAGGCCTATTGCAAAAAGCACACCGCCGAAATCCGCCCCATGCGCGTCGCCGAATTTCTGATCCTCAATCCCGAATTCCCCCACTCCATCCGCTTTTCCGTGGATCGCGTCAATGCTGCTTTGCATCTGGTCAGCGACCACACCCAGCGCGCCGCAAAGCTTCCCACGCGCATTGCGGGACGCCTTCGCGCCGAAATCAGCTACAGCCAGATTGAAGAGGTCTTCGCTCAGGGCGTCCACGCCTACTTGCAGAAAATCCGCAGCGATTGCACGGAAATTCACGACGCCATCAATGAAATCTATTTCGACTATCCCATCGAAGCGGAAATCGCTTCCTGAGCCCACCGCCCATGCCCACTATCTATTCCATCAAGCATCTCACCAGCTTCCGCTACAACCCGTCGGTTGGCGAAACGCTGATGGAGGTCCGCCTCCAGCCCCGCAGCGACACGCAGCAGCGATGTCTGGCCTTTTCTCTCGACGTTCAACCGCGCACCAACGTGATGATCTATCGCGATTTCTACGGCAACACCGTCCACCATTTCGATATTCCCGGCAAACACGATTCCGTTCAGGTCCTCGCCGAATCCACCGTCGAAATGCTTCCTCGCCGCGATATCGCCAGCTTCCCACAGAGCAACTGGGACGAACTCGACGAACTCGTCTCCCAGGGCGATTACTGGGAAATGCTCCTTCCCAGCCAGTTTGCCGTTGCCACCGAAAAGCTCGAACAGCTTCGCGCTGAGTTCCGCCTTGAACGCTACGGCGATCCGCTGGCCCTTTTGCAAAAACTCAACGCATCCCTTTACGAAGCTTTCGAATACGCCCCCAACGCCACCCGTGTCGATTCCCCCATTGACGAAGCCCTGGAAACCCGTAGCGGCGTCTGCCAGGATTTCGCGCACATCATGATCGCGCTCGTCCGCCAACTCAAAATTCCCTGCCGCTACGTCAGTGGTTATCTCTATCACGAAGACAAATGCCATGACCGCTCGCCCGCCGGCGCCTCGCACGCCTGGGTGGAAGCCTATCTCGGCGAAGCCGGCTGGGTGGAGTTCGATCCCACCAACAACTTAATGGGCTGCGAGCGCCACATCCGCGTCGCTGTCGGACGCGACTATGCCGACGTTCCTCCCACGCGCGGCGTCCATCGCGGCGAATCCGAAAGCGAACTTGCCGTCACCGTACACGTCTCTCTGGTGGACGCCCCCAAGCCCGAAGATTTTGCTCCCGCCATGGTTCTCCGCACCAAGCGCCCCACCGCACCCGCCTCCGACCCCACCTTCACCACAAATCAGGCCCAACAACAGCAGCAGCAGTAACGGCCACAGTCGGCATCGCCTTCGATTTTTGAGACTTAGAACACCTCACGTTCGCTTGTGACGTATAACCTTTCTCCAAAACACTGTTCCTGCCAGATTTGTTATGCTGATACCACAGGACTTATGACAACTTCGGCCTCTTCCATCACCCGTAAAGAACTCTTCCTGCGCGCCGCTCGCTGCGAGCCCGTGCCACGCCTCCCCGTCTGGATGATGCGCCAGGCCGGCCGCTACCTGCCCGAATACCGTGAAATCCGCGCCAAACACTCGTTTCTCGAGGTCTGCAAGACCCCCGACCTTGCCGTCGAAGTCTCTCTGCAACCCTTCCGCCGCCTTGGCGTAGATGCCATCATCATCTTTTCCGACATTCTCATCCCCGCCGAAGCCATGGGCCTCCCGCTCGAACTCGAAGACAAAGGCCCCAATCTCCCCGAACCGGTCCGCACCGAAGCCGATGTTCGGAAGCTCCACATCTTCGATCCCGAGGTCGAGACCGGCTTTCTGATGGAAGCGCTCCGCCGCGCCGTCAAGCAAGCCGGCCCCGATGTTCCCGTGCTTGGCTTCGCCGCTTCGCCCTGGACGCTCGCCTGCTACATGGTCGAAGGCCGCACCAAGGAAGGCTTCGCTACCGTCAAGAATTTCCTTTATAGCGAACCCAAAGTCTTCCGCGAACTCCTCCACAAAATCGCGCAAGCCACGATTCTCTATCTGAAAGCGCAAATCGCCGCCGGCGTCTCCGCCGTGCAACTTTTCGACACCTGGTGCGGCGAACTCGACCTGCACGATTACACGGAATTCGTCCTGCCCGCCGTCCAGGAGATCATCGCCGGTCTCGGCAAAAAAGTTCCGGTCATCTATTACACAAAAGCCTCGCACCATCTTCTGCCGTCGGTGGTCAAGGCCGGTGCCGACGTCCTCAGTGTGGATTGGCGCATTCCCCTGGGCGAGTTGCGCAAACTCGCCGGCCCCCGCGTGGCCATGCAGGGCAATCTCGACCCGGCCATCCTTTTTGCGCCGCAGGATAATATCCGCCGCCAAACGCTGGACATCGTCGCCGAACTTTCCGGCCATGGACACATTTTGAATCTCGGCCACGGTATTCTGCAGCACACGCCCGTGGAAAACGCGCAGCTTTTCATTCACACTGGCCAGCAAGCCGTGCTTCAGCAGGCACAGCCCGCGGTGCCGTCGCGCCCCTGAGCAAGCCTAGGTAAGGAGGCTAACGCCGTGCCCACCATGAACCCGACATTGCAGCAAATGCACGAAGATCTTTCCGTCGGCGAGGACTTCGTCAATCGCTACAATCGCCCCGGCCCGCGCTATACCAGCTATCCCACCGCACCCGTCTGGACCGACGCTTACGGCCCCGCGGATTACGAAGCCGCGATGCGGTCCGCCAACGAAAAGAAATCTCCCGTCTCGCTTTACATGCATCTTCCCTTCTGCGAGAGCCTCTGTCTTTTCTGCGCCTGCAACGTCATCATCCGCAAAGACAAAAGCGGCCTGCCTCCCTATCTCGACATCCTGAAAAAAGAAATTGACCACGTCGCTAGCCGCGTCTCCCGCGACCGCGAAGTCGCGCAATTCCACTGGGGTGGCGGCACCCCCACCTATCTCTCTCCGGAACACATTGAGGATCTTTTCGAATACACACGCGCCCGCTTCACCTTCGCGCCCGACGCTGAAATCGGCATCGAAGTCGATCCCCGCGTCACCACCCGCGCGCATCTCGAAGTCGTCCGCAAAATGGGTTTCAATCGCCTGAGTATGGGCATTCAGGACTTCAAGCCTGAAGTTCAGAAAGCTGTCCACCGCGTACAGCCCTACGAAATCACGCGCGACATCATAGCCGCCGCCCGCCAGTTGGGCTTCGACTCCATCAACGTCGACCTCATCTACGGCCTGCCTTATCAGACCGCGGAAAGCTTCGCCCACACCGTCGAGCAGATCGTCGGCCTCTCGCCCGACCGCATCGCCATGTTCAGCTACGCCCACGTGCCCTGGCTCAAAAAGCAGCAGGGCTCCTTCGTGAAATTCCTTCCCGAAGGCATGAAGAAGTTCGACATTTTCCGCAGCGGCCTGCTGAAATTCCTGGAAGCTGGTTACCTTTACATCGGCATGGATCACTTCGCCAAGGAAAACGACGAACTCGCCGTCTCCCAGCGCAACCGCACGCTGCACCGCAATTTTCAGGGCTACACCACCAAGGCCGGCGCCGACCTTTACGGCATGGGCATCACCGCTATCAGCGGTATTCAGGAAACTTACGCGCAGAACTTCCGCGACATCCCCACCTGGGAAAAAGCTGTCAACGAACACGGCATCGCTACCATGCGCGGCTATCGCCTCTCCCAGGACGATGTCATCCGCCGCGAAGTTATCAGCCGTCTGCTCTGCCACACCATCATCGTCAAGGACGAAATCTCCAAGAAATTTGCCATCGATTTTGACGAATATTTCGCTCCAGAACTGGAACGCCTCCGCATGCCGCAAGAGGATGGCCTCGTCGTCGTCAACGACAAGGAGATCCGCACCGCGTGGCTGGGCCGCATCTTTATCCGCAACCTCGCCATGGTCTTTGATCCGTATCTCGAAAAGCAGCAGCTCGCTTCCCGGCCGCTCTTTTCCAAGACCCTGTAGCGCTGCTTCGCTGCGACAGGTCTTCTCCTTAGGAGGCGGGGGCTTCAGCCCCCGCGCAAAACGGCAAGAAATGAAGGGGCTTTAGCCCCTGAAGCGGCACACAAACGAGGGTCACGGCAAAAGGCCGCACGCATATGTCCACTCAACTCGAAGCTCTCATCATTGGCGCCGGAATCTCCGGCCTCGCCACTGCCTACGCGCTCTCCAAATCCGGCATCGCCGTCCGCGTCCTTGAATCCGCTGCTCGCCCCGGCGGCGTCATCCAGTCCGTCAAGCGCGATGGCTACCTCCTCGAATGCGGCCCGCAAAGCTTCAGCGGCAACGGCGCGATCACCTCGATCTGCAAAGACCTCGGCATCCTGGAGGAACGCGTACTTGCCGATCCCAAAGCCGCGCGCTACGTCTTAATTGACGGCAAGCTGCAGGCCGTTCCCATGGGCCCCGGCATTCTCGCCTCTTCCTTCCTGAGCGGCGGCACGCGCGGCGCCATCGTGCGCGACCTGCTTGGCAAAAGCGAAGCCCCCGAACCCGACGAATCCGTCGCCGCCTTCATCCGCCGCAAATTTTCGGAAACGCTGTTGGATCGCCTCGTGGGCCCGTTTGTCTCCGGTATCTACGCCGGCGATCCTGAAAAGCTGAGCCTCCGCGCCGCCTTCCCGATTCTCTACGAAGCCGAAAAAGCCCGCGGCAGCATCATCCGCGGCGCTTTCGCGGTGATGAAGCAGCGCAAAGCCGCGCTTGGCGACGCTCCGCAAACTCCAAAGGAAAAACCCACGCTGCAAACTTTCCGCAACGGCAACGAAACCATCATCAACGCCATCGCCAAACATCTCGGCGATAATCTCACCTGTGGCGTGCAAGTCGCCCGTATCGAAGCGCTGCCCTCAAGTCAGGAGCCCAAGGCCCCGCGCTTCCGCGTCTCGCTGCGCAGTTCTCGCGGCGACGAAATCCTCGAGACCGAACGCTTGATTCTCGCCACGCCCACCGATGTCGCCGCAAGACTTCTCGAGGCTCTCGACGCCGGCTTCTCCCAGCCCTTTGGGGCCATCGGCTATTCCGGCGTCGCGGTGGTCTCCCTCGGCTACGCCAAACAGGATGTCACCGATCCCCTATCCGGCTTTGGCTTCCTGGTGCCTCGCTCGTCCGGCCTCAGCATTCTCGGCACCGTCTGGAACTCTTCCCTCTTTCCAGGCCGCGCTCCCGAAGGCCACGCCTTGCTGACCAGCTTCGTCGGCGGAGCCACCAATGCCGCCGCGCTCGGCAAATCTTCCGAAGCCCTCGCCGCGCAAGTCCACCGCGAACTCACTCCACTCCTCGGCATCCGCAAAGATCCAGTCTTCTCCAACGTCACCCTGTGGCCCCGCGCCATCCCGCAATACAATCTCGGCCACACCGCCAGAATCGCCGCGCTGAATCAACTCCGCGACCGCTTCCCCGGCCTTTATTTTTCTGGAAATTACCTCAACGGCCCCGCCATCGGCACCTGCGTCGAACAAGCCCTGAAAACCGCCGACGAACTCCGCATCAGCTTCGCCAATTAGTTTCGGCTTCACTGGGACACAACTCAGTTGGTCTTGCTCTGCCGGCCATGAGAGGTCAGACTATTACGCGATAACTGAAATCCTGATCATGTGTCTAACTTTTTTTCTAGACGAAGAAAACTCGCGTGAGGCGCTAGCGAGATATCTTCAAAACACTTCCGAGGCAACCTTGGTGTCTAACGACGGATCCCAACGTTGGGATGGAGTGCTGCCAGCACGTGTTGGAGAGTATTTCTACAAGTCACCGTGGGTGCTTTGTGCCGGCACAAGAAAAGACGCGCCGCAAGTCGAACTTTCCGCCTTCTCGGCAGATCACTTCAAGAGTTCCCAGCAGATGGTAAGCGCTCTCCAAGACCTGGAAGACACAGCGAATTGGTCACTTTTTTCTTGGGGAGGTTACGCGAAATACGGAATGATTGGCTTACTTGCACCTACTGCCATCGATATTGGGGTAAAGCCGATCTTTCAATATGGGAGCGCGGCCGATTTCGGCCGTACTTTTAAGGGCTCTCTCGGACGCCGGACCGACAAGAAACTCGCGCCCGCCTTGTGGCGCGCCTTGAACGCAGAAAGAGAGATTCCCCTAATTGTCACGTTTGCGCATTACGAAGACGCGTTCACCTGGGACGACGTGGAACTTTCTTATTCAGTCGAAGGAACATTTGCTGGCGTTGATGATGCGGAGGGCCCAGCATCTGCATACCGGCCAAGAGACTATGCAACATTTGCATATTTTGTTGGGCTCATGAATCAGGTGTCCTTCTTCGACATCCTGCCAGGATCACTGAGTATAGATGCGTGCCAAAATGTCCGGCGAATGGCTCATTCGTTTGATTTTTCGGGCGCGCTCAAGCTTTCACCTTGGTACCTCATATACAATGGAGGAGAAATCGATACGTATCACGTACTTTTCGTCGCATCGGACCATTCAGCCACTTTGCATTTCGCCCACGAGGCAAGCGAATCCCTCTCACTAGTAACACATTTCTAGTGGTTCACCCGTTTTCACTACGTCTTTACCGCATTACTTCTTCTTCTGACTCTCTCTATGTGCCAGCCGGATCTCTCTTCTCTTCGCCGCCTCTCTCCACCGCCGCTTCTCTTCCGCCGTCTTCACAATCAACGGCGGCACCGGACGCGGTTTCCGCGTCACCTCATCAATCGCCACAAACGTCACATAAGCAGAGGTCGTCGGCTTCCGCTCTCCCGTCAATATATTCTCCGAAAACACCTCCACGCCGATTTCCAGCGACGTGTGAAACACGCGGTTCACCTGCGATTTCAGCATCACAATCTCGCCCAGATTCACCGGATTCTTGAAGTCAATGTAATCCACCGACGCCGTCACCATGTAGCTGTTCGCATGCCGACTCGCGGCCATCGCCGCCACAATGTCCACCATGTGCATCACGTGCCCGCCCAGCAATTTCCCCAGGGCGTTCGTCTGCGCCGGCAGCACCACCTCCGCCATCTCCGAAGCGGAAGCGCTCACCGGCTTCGCGTGCAATTCATAACCATCCACCAACTCGCTTTTCACTTTCCGCTTGGCTTTCATCGCTCTCCTTAACTAGAAGCCATCTTGAAACAGCACCGGGGGTCGGAGCTTTAACTGGGGGGTCGGAGCTTTAGCTCCGACATTCAGACCGGAAAAAAGACCGGGCTCTAGCCCCTGAGGAATTGCCTCGCTTTTCCTCTTCAGATTTCTGAGCAGCTTCTATCCTTCTTGGGCCGCCCGCCCCACTCCTCGTATAATACGCGTGACGCACATGAGCACACAAAAATCCCGCCGCCAAAAACTGGAAGAGTTGCTGCTGCAGAATCCCAACGACCCGTTCACGCGCTACGCCATCGCCCTCGAGCATCTCCGCGAAAACGATCTCCCCGGAGCCGAATCCCAATTCAAGGCGCTTCTCGAAGCCAATCCCGACTACGTCCCTGGCTATCAGATGTACGCGCAGACCCTAGCGCAACACGACCGCGCCGCGGAAGCCAAAGCTTTGCTAGAAAAAGGAATCAACGCCGCTATCCGCCAGGGCAACCAGCACGCCCGCTCCGAAATGGAAGGCCTGCTCGTGCAACTCAACTAGCGACTTTCAGAGTTTGCATAAAGACTCACGGGAATGTCATTCCGAGCGAAGCGAGGAATCTGCTTTTGCGATCCCACGAGGGAAAAACAGATTCCTCGGGCACAATCCGCCCTCGGAATGACAATCTTCGACGTTCTCACAAAACATCCGCCCTCTTCGCCACAAACATCCCATACACAAAGGCCCCCGAAGCGAACGCCGCCCTCATCGCCCGGAACGACTTCAGGTTCTTCACAAAATCCCGCCCCAGCTTCGCCGCCAGCACCCAGAACGAAGGATCGGCCACGATATTCAACGCCAGGTCCCACGACTTCTCGCACTGCTTCGTCAAATCCTCGCGCACCACAATCTCCATCCCTGCCGCCCGCAGCCACTCCTCATAACGATCCATCTCCGTCAGTCGCACAAACATCCCCTCGTCAATCGGCGCGATGTACTTCCTCTCCTCCGCCGCCGTCAGCCCCGGCCGCTTGAACCAGTCCGTCAGCGCAAACACCCCGCCTGGCCTCAGAAATTGCACCGCCGAGGCAAAGAATTTCGCCCGGTCGTGATAGTGCGAGATCGACTCCGTGGACCACAGCGCGTCAAACGGCTCCGCAAACGTCATCGCCTCCGCATCCATCTTCAGGAACCGCGAATTCGCTCCCGCTTTGGCCGCCGCCTCCTGCGCCATCTGCACTTGCACTTCGGAAATGGTGATGCCCGTGGTCGCCGCCCCGTAATGTTTTGCCAAATAAATACTTGTCCCGCCGAATCCGCAGCCAATATCCAGGATCGTCGCGCCATGGGGAATGCCGGCTTTCCGCGCCACGTAGTCAATCAACTGGTCTTGCGCCTCTTCTTTGCTCTCATCGCCGCGCAGCCACAGCCCGTGATGGATGTGGTTCCCCCACAGCTCCTGGTAATAGGGACTGATGACATCGTAGTGCTCGATAATCTTGCTCTTGTCGTTGGTCTGGGTCATGGGGCACCCTTCCCCCTGGATTCGAATTTTGCTCGGGCAGGTCGCCGTTGTATTCTAAAGGCTCCCACCCCGAGTGCAAATAGAAAGCGCCTGCGATGCGCCGGGGCCTCCGCGATTTGCTATTATCAGCCAAGGAAACCCATGCGGCCGGAACGCATACCTCTCTTCCCACTCAACGTCGTACTTTTCCCCGGCGAGGAACTTCCCCTGCACATCTTCGAGCCGCGCTATCGCCACATGGTCCGCGAGTGCCTCGACAATCGCTCGCCCTTCGGCATGCTCCTGGCCATGGATAGTGGCATCGTTCGTGTCGGCTGCACCGCCGAAATCCTTGAGGTCGTCAAACGCTACCCCGACGGCCGCATGGACATCCTCAACGTCGGCCGCGACATCTTCCGCGTCGTCGAACTCTTCACAGACGACCCGCTCCTCGAAGGCCGCGTGGACTACCTGGAAGACCGCGACGCCCCCGTCGACGGCAAAATCCGCCAGCAACTCGTCGAAATCTACGAAACCTGTCACACACTGCTCTTCAACAGCCTTCCGCGCGACGTTGAGGAGTCCCCTTCCGGCGATTTGTCCTATACCATCGCGGCTTCCCTGCCGCTCGATCTGCTTTGCAAGCAGCAACTCCTTGAACTTCGCGCTGAGCCGGAACGCCAGGAGCGCCTGCTCAGGTACCTCAAAGACTGGGCGCCGCATCTACTCAAACAGAAGGCCATGCATCAGGCCGCCAGCGGCAACGGCCACGGACTGAATTAGAAGAAATTCAGAAGTTTCATAGGAGGCCGGGGCTTCAGCCCCGGCGACAGAAGCGAGAAGTAAACGGGGCGTTAGCCCCGGAAGCGAGTTTGGAAGTAGCCGCGGGCTATGCGAGTGGTCCGCAGATAGGGGCCCCATGACACCAAGCACCTCCGCTCATCCCGCAGGTCATCCCAAGCCGCGCACCTTGGGCGAACTGAAGCGCATTCCGGACTTCGACGCCCGCGTCGCTTCTCTCTCCGTCAAAAACGAAATCCGGCGCAATCTGCTCCGCGCTATAGAACGCGACGAGCCACTCTTCCCCGGCGTCCACGGCTACGAAGATACCGTCATCCCGCAGATCATCAACGCCCTGCTCTCGCGCCACAATTTCATCCTCCTCGGTCTGCGCGGGCAGGCCAAAAGCCGCATCCTGCGCGGCCTGCTGCAATTCCTCGACCCCGAAATCCCCGTCGTCGCCGGCTGCGAAATCAACGACAATCCGCTGCAGCCCATCTGCCGCGCTTGCCGTGAACGCATCGCCGCGGAAGGCGACAACACGCCCATCACCTGGATGTCCCGCGATCAGCGCTACGTCGAAAAGCTCGCCACCCCCGACGTCACCATGGCCGACATCATTGGCGACGTTGATCCCATCCGCGCCGCTCGCGGTGGCCGCGACCTCTCCGACGAACTCACCATCCATTACGGCCTGCTGCCCCGCGCGAATCGCGGCATCTTCGCCATCAACGAACTCCCCGACCTCGCCGGCAAAATTCAGGTCGGCTTGTTCAACATCATGCAGGAAGGCGACATCCAGATTAAAGGCTACCCGCTGCGCCTCCCCCTCGACGTTCTAATCGTCTTTTCCGCGAACCCTGAGGACTACACCGCCCGCGGCAAAATCATCACCCCACTCAAAGATCGCATCGGCGCCGAAATTCGCACCCACTATCCGACTACCGTTGAAGAAGGCATCGCCATCACTTCCCAGGAAGCCTGGACCAAACGCGACTCTGATATTCAAGTCGAAGTGCCCAGCTACCTCCGCGAAGTGGTCGAAGAAATCGCGTTCCAGGCCCGCGAAGACAAGCGCATTGACCGCCGCTCCGGCGTCAGCCAGCGCCTGCCTATCAGCACACTGGAAAGCGTGGTCAGCAGCGCCGAGCAGCATGCCGCCCGCGCCGGCGAAACGAACCTCGTCGCCCGCGTCGCCGATCTCTACGCCGCTCTTCCTTCCATCACCGGAAAGATGGAACTCGAATACGAAGGCGAACTGAAAGGCGCGGAGGTCATCGCTCGCGAACTCATCCGCACCGCCATCGGCCGCGTATTCTCTAAACACTTCGCCGAAGTCAATTTCCAGCCGACGATTCAGTGGTTCGAAGGCGGCGGCGAACTGAAAATCCCGGACCTCAGCGCCACCAGCCAGCGTTACCAGCAACTCGCCAAGGTGCAGGGCTTGCTGGAGCACGTCTCGCGCCTCGGCGTCACCGACCGCAAGGACGAAGGCCACGCCTCCGCCGCCGCCGAAATGATTCTCGAAGGTCTCTGGGCGCATCGCCGCATTGGCCGCAGCGAAGAACGCGGCTTCTACGCCGAAAAGCAGCGCGCCCCGGAACCTCGCGAGCAAGTCAGCCGCCCTCGGAGAAATTACAACTGACGACCCTGCGAAGGGTCGTCACCCTGAAGCCCGCGCCGTTTGCGGGCTGAAGGATCCCAACCCTGGCTTTGCGTGTAGGGGCGGCTTTAGGCCGCCTTCCGTTCTTGTAGCGGCCGCCTTCTGAGGCGGGCGCCTTTAGCAACACCGGGATTTATCGAGGACCAGCACCATGAAATTCACCAAATACGGCAAATACATCGGCGAACCAGCCGATGCCATCGACCTCGACGAACTCATGAAGCGCCTGGGTGACTTCCTCCTGCAAAGCGGCTTCGAATCCCAGTTTTACGGCCTCTCCGAAATGGACGCTTCGCACTCCATGGAGGCACTCCGCGAAGCCATCCTCCGCGCCCTTCAGGAAGGCGACCTGCTCCCCGAAGACGCCATGAGCGATGAACTTCGCGACCTCCTGAACGATCCCGGCGCGCTCAACAGCGAAGCCATGCGCGAACTCATTGACAAGCTCATCGAACGCATGGCCCAGGAAGGCTTCATTAATCCGCAGCAGCCGCCACAGGTGACGCCTCCTCCGCAAAATACGCCGGGCGGCTCGCTCGGCCAGCCGCGCGAAAATCCCGAAACCCGCTTCGAGATTACGGACAAGGCGATCGACTTTCTCGGCTTCAAAACGCTGAAGGACCTGCTCGGGTCGCTGGGCCGCAGCAGCTTTGGCCGCCACGACACGCGTGACCTCGCTACCGGCGTCGAATCTGGCGGCATCTCCCGCCCCTACGAATTCGGCGATACGCTCAACCTCGACATCAGCGCCACGCTCTCCAATGCCATTCGCCGCGAAGGCGCCAAGGTTCCGCTCGAAATGGAATATCGCGACCTCATGGTCCACCAGTGCGAATATCAATCTTCCTGCGCCACGGTGTTGCTGCTCGATTGCAGCCACAGCATGATTCTCTATGGCGAAGACCGTTTCACTCCCGCCAAACGCGTCGCCCTGGCCCTTTCCCATCTCATCAAAACGCAATATCCCGGCGACACGCTCAGCCTCGTTCTCTTCCACGATTCCGCCGAAGAAGTCCCCATCAGCCAGCTCGCCCGCGTGCAAGTCGGCCCCTATTACACCAACACCCGCGAAGGCCTGCGCATGGCCCAGCGCATTCTTCTCCGCCAGCGCAAGGACATGCGTCAGATCGTCATGATCACCGACGGCAAGCCATCCGCGCTAACACTCGACGACGGCCGCATCTACAAAAACGCCTTCGGCCTCGATCCCTTCGTCGTCGGCGAAACCATGGAAGAGGTCAACAAGTGCAAGCGCGCCGGCATCATGATCAACACCTTCATGCTGGCCACCGACTACTCCCTCGTCCAGTTCGTCCAGAAAATCACCCAAATGTGCAAGGGCAAGGCCTACTTCACCACCCCCTACAACCTTGGCCAATACCTGCTCATGGATTTCCTCCAGCGCAAGACCCGCACCATCCACTAGCTTTTGGTAGCGCCTGCTTCTAGCAGGCGAGCGCTCTTTCTCTTCACTCTGCTCGTCCTTGCCGCCGGGATGGCGGCGCCACCGGGCTGATCTCTGCTACACTACGCGCTCATGAAAACGCTATTCGCTCGCATCTTGTGTCTAGCCCTCTTCGCCACCGCACTTGCCTCCGCCCAGGACGTCATCCCTCTCTACCCGGGCACGCCTCCCGGCTCCGCACCGGAAACCTATCCCGAAAAACAATACTTCTCCAAAGTCTGGAACACCGAAGTCGTCGCCAACGTCACCAAACCCACTCTCACTGTCTACAAGCCCGCGCCCGGCACCGCCAACGGCACAGCAATCGTCATCTGTCCCGGCGGCGGGTGGATGGCTCTCTCCATCAACAGCGAAGGCATCGACGTCGCCAAATATCTCGCCGCCAAAGGCGTCACCTCCTTCGTCCTGAAATATCGCCTGTCCCACACCGGCGAAGACGCCACGCAAGAATTCACGGATCTGATCAAAGACCGCCCCAAATTTCTGGAGCTGATCGCCCCCATCGTTCCTCTTGCTGTCGCGGATGGGCTCGCGGCGGTCTCCTATGTTCGGAAGCACGCCGCCGAATACGGCGTTTCGCCGGACCGCGTCGGCATCATCGGTTTCTCCGCCGGCGGTGGCGTCACCGCTGGAGTCGCCTTCCAATACACGCCGGAAAATCGCCCTGCCTTCGTCGCCCCTATTTATGCCGGAGCTGGCCGCTTTAAGGACTCCACGGTTCCCGCGGATGCGCCGCCGATGTTCATCGCTGCCGCCACCGACGATCAGCTCGGCCTCGTCCCGGACAGCCTCCTTCTCTACCAGAAGTGGTACGCCGCGCAAAAGCCCGTTGAGCTTCACGTGTACGAAAAAGGTGGCCACGGCTTCGGCATGCACCAAAACAACATACCCACCGATCATTGGATCGACCGCTTCTCTGACTGGCTCGAACTCAACGGCTGGTTCAAGAAAACCATGTAGGCGCCGGGCTTTAGCCCGGCCAGCGTAGGGGCGGCTTTACGCCGCCTTCTTCGCCCGATGCCAGCCCCACCTTCTGAGTTCCGTTCTTTGCACCCCGGACGGTTTTGCGGGATGGGCCACTTTTTGCGCGGCCAGCAATCAAATGAACTAACTCAACGATGACCAAATCTCCACCCAAACAAGCGACCCAGTCATTCCGAGCGAAGCGAGGAATCTGCTTTCTCTTGGTTCTCCACCGCCGCAACATACCAATTACGTTAAACTACCCCCATGTCACTAAAACGCAGAATATCCACTCTAATCGGTTGGGAGGCCCCTTTGACCACCATTAACGCCGGACAGACCGCTCCATCCTTCACTCTGAAATCCCTCGACGGCAATTTCTACTCGCTCGCCGCCTTGCTCGAAAAAGGCCCCGTCGTCGCCGCCTTCTTCAAAATCTCCTGCCCCGTCTGCCAGTTCACGCTTCCCTTCATTCAGCGGCTCGCCGACCGCTTCGCCGGTGACGCCGCCACTATCCTCACCATTTCCCAGGACGACGCGAAAAGCACCGCATCGTTCAACAAGGAATACTGGATGAAGCTTCCCACGCTGCTCGACGATCCAGCCAATTATGCAGTCTCCAATGCTTACGGCCTGAGCATGGTCCCCACGATTTTTCTGATCGAACCCGACGGCAAGGTAAAGGTAAGCTGCATGGGCTTTGGCAAAGCCGACCTGGAGCAAATCGCCGACGAACTTTCCACCCGCAGCAGAATCACCGCCGCCCCGCTCTTCAACGCCAACGAAGTTATCCCCGCCACAAAACCCGGTTGAGGCTCCAAAAACTAGGTCCGGTCGGACCTAACCGCTGAATGTAGTGGCCGGGCTTTAGACCGGCAGCGCGCCGGAGGCGCGCCACAATTTAGCCCCAGGCCGTTAGGCCTGAGATCAAATGTGAAATCCATAATTCACCGCAGGCGCGCCACAGTTCCCTAACTGCGATCGAACTCACTCCACTTCCCCCAACAAATCCGGCTTATGCTTCTCCGGCTTCTTCCGTTTATCCGGAATCACGCGCGTCCCCGCCGGCGCGAGTCCCGACTTCCGCGCTCTTCGCCGCGCCTCTACGCCCTTATCCAGTCTCTTTTTCTTTCGCGTGGCCATTTCAGCTCGTCTTCCCGGTAATTTCCGTCACCGCGCGCCACCCCTGATCAATGGCCTCATTTGTGTATGCAAACACGCCCGCATCCGAATTTGCGATGTGAATCTTCCCAAACGGCTTCCGCCCGATCTCATGCGGCGCTTGCCCCTTTGGCCACACCGGATCGAACAGCGACAAATACTCATACGAATATCCGTGCGGCCAGCGGTTCAGCGTAATCGCTTCGATGTCCCGCGCGGGATCAAATCCGCCTTCGCCCAAAGCACGCCCCAGCTGATCGCGAATCGTCCGCTCGAACGTCTCGAAACTCGTCGCATACAGCTTCATCCGCCCGGTCCGCTGCATCTCCCGCGCTGTCGTTCCCGGCCCCACCGGCACATGCTGCATATGCAGCACGCACGGCTGGTCCGGACTTTGCGTGAATTCATACCCGCCCATGCTCACCGGAAAATCCATCTCGATACCATAGAAGGTGCAGCCCGGGCACGAAATGCCGTGCACCTTCAGCTTGTCCAGCGCCCGCCAGTTGCGTAACTGTACGTTCGTATACACCAGCGGCACTTTCACGTTGTACGCCAACCCCTGCTTCTGCGACTCCGTCATCTCCGGGCACATATAGGGAATCACCATGTTCCAGCACGCCAGGATGCACGCCTTCCCTTCCACGGCGTACGTCTCACCGCCGCGCACGTAGGTCACTTCCACGCCCCGCGAATCCGCCGCGTCGCCGATATTCCGCGCGTGTACAACCGTGGAATTCAACCGGATCCGCGTCGCCGCATTTTCCGTGTCCAGCTTCGCGTAATCAAATTTCGCCTGGACCACATCCTCCATCGTGTTCCCCGGAGCCACTCCCGGCGCCAAACGCCGCACCAGCAGCCGCGCAACCGAAGCGTTGCCATCGGGGAAGTGGTAGATGTACGGCTCCTTGTCCTGCCGCGTCACCTCCAGCCCGATCCCCGGCCCGTCGGTATCTTCAATGCCCAATCCATCGAATCCCGGCAGATCTTCCAGGCCCGCCATATCGCCGGCTGGCACGGCGTCAATCGTCACTCCGTAAAGCCCCAGCATCGAATTCTTAAACAGCGGCAAAATTTCCGGCGTCACCTTCACATTCTTCAGCAAATAGTCCTGATAACTGGTCTTCGCCAGGTACGCCTTCTTCCCTGCGGCATCCAGCCCTTGCAGGTAGTCCACCTTTTCCGTGTAGAGACGCACCAGATCTTTCTTTGCCGTGTCTGAAAGTGGCGCGAAAGTCAGAGTTTCGGGCTTTGGTGCGGCGAACCCGCCCCATCCGCGCACCAGCTTGTCGATGCCAAACGTCTCTTTGTCGAAGAAGATCGCGTGCTCCAGGCCACGCCGCGAATAAAATGTCTTATCGTTGTAGGTCTCGAATTTCTTGACCTCGACGCCCAGTTCCATCAGCAGTCGCTTCGCCTGCGCGCTGTATAGCCCCGGCCCAGCGATGGATTGCGTCCCGCCATAGCCAATTAGTCGTTTCCCACCGCTCGTGAACTCGTTCCGCTTGGCGTGCCCGCCAAAATCGTCATGATTGTCGAGCACCAGGATATTCGCGCCATCTCCCGCCTGCTGCCGGTAAAAATACGCCGCCGCCAGTCCGCTGATCCCCGCGCCCACCACAATCAGGTCGTATGTTTCTTTCAGCTTCTTCCCGTCGCCCCAATTCTTTCCGTCGCGCATTGCGTGCGCCACTTCCCAGGCCCCGTCGTGGTCCCCTCGCAGACCCGTCTTCGCAGGCGGGTAATATCCCGGCTGCTTCTCCGGCGCGTAACCCCCATCCGCATCGCGCAGCATCTCGCCCAACACCGTATTCGGCGCCACCAGCGAAGCGCCCACGGTCACACTCACGCCATTTAGAAAATCGCGCCGCGCGATATTTCTCCCCATTCCCAGCTCGCGATCCCGCTTCTCCTCACTCACGCGCCTCTCCTCTCCCGAATGACCCCTCTGCGCACACCCGCCCGCACAGGTTTAGTTTTCAACCCCCTAAGCTTAGCCCAGATTTTTGCTGATCGGAGATGCTCTTGTAGGGGCGGCTTTACGCCGCCTTCTTCCCCGGATGTAGAGACAGATTTCCTTTATAGTGGCCGAACTTTAGATCGGTCAGGAAATAGCAAACAGCGAGCAGATAACAGAAAACCAACGGTGCGTAAAACAAGACTGCTGCTGCCTGTTACCTGTTCGCCGAATCAAAAACTGAATCCCACCTGCAAATCAATCCGCCGGTTATAGCTCGAACTCCCGAACGGCCCACCCGCCAACGCGTTGGACTCGCCGAAAATGGGCGACCCCAAATTCCCTATCGGCGTCGCTGGGTTCACATTGTTGAAAAGATTCCGTGCCTGCACGCTAAACGTAAGCGAGTATCTCCGGTTGGTCGCACCGCCACTCATGCCACCGCCTGGGCCACCACCTCCAGGGCCGCCGCGTCCTCCACCACCGCCCGGGCCTCGCCCAAACGTGCCTCCGGCGCCAGGCCCGCCGCCTTGCCCGCCGGAGCTTTCCGTCGCCGGACCAAACCCAAATGTCTTGCTCACGCGCAGATTGAACGTGAACCGCCCCGGCCCTTCCGCATAGTTGATCGGAATCGGCTCATAGGTGCTATCGAACACCGGACTCGCGTTGAAACATCCATATTTCGTCACGGACGCGCCCGTCGACGTGCATGGCGCAAATGTGGGCCGCACGTTATAGGCATTGCTCTGGTAGGGATCCGTGCCGGTCGTGACGTTAAACGGAATCCCCGAACTTGCAATCACAAACGGATTCAGCCGGAACCCTTTCGGCAGGCTCCAGGTCCCTCCCAAAAACAGCCGGTTTCGAATGTCGAAGCTCGCGCGCCCATAATCTTCCCAAATGTGCAACGGAATGGACGGCAGACTGCCCACTCCCGAAGTGTCGCTGCTGGCGTGCCCGTAAGTGTAGTAGCCAAACAACGACAGCTTCGATCCCATCTGGATTCGGCCATTGATGATCAATTGATTTTGCTCGAAATCCGCGCCGGATTCGTACTGCAGAATGCTGCCGTATGCCGTGTTCGGCCGCAGTTCGGTTGCGGGATCAGCCGCGTTCAAATTGTCCGTAAAAAACTGGTGCACTCCGTGTGAGTTCAAGTAGGTCACGGCGATGTTTGCCACCTTTGTCAGTTGGCGTTCCAGCGTTACGCCTGTCTGGATCGTATACGGCGCCTTCAGATGGGAGTTGTCCACGTAATATGTATTCTGCGCGGGATTCGGCACAATCGTGCCCGGCACATTCGGAAAGAAGTCCGGATCCTTAATCTGCAACTGCTCCTGAATCGGGTTGACCTGATTAAAGCGCTGCTGCGTTTCCACCAGATTGTAGGTAAAACGGTCATAGAACAGCCCGAATCCCGCGCGCAGCACGGTCTTCGGCGGCTTCTTCGCGCTTCCGCCAATCCCCCACGCAATCCCCAGCCGCGGTGCAAAATCCGATTTGTCGCTGAATTCGTTCTGCGTCTCAAAACGCAATCCATAGCTGATGGTCACGTTCGGCCGGATTTTCCAATCGTCCTGCGCGAACAAACCGGCGTCCACGAGTGTCGTGTTCACCGGAATCACGGAGGTCCCGCCAGCCGTCTGGAACGTCTGCGTGTAATAACTCGCGCCGCCCCCGTTCGCGATAATCGTCGCCAGCGGTATACCCTGCGCCAACCCCTGCACCGTCATCTGGTAAGCCTCAATGGCCGAGATCACGCAGTCGTTCAAAGCCGATGGGGTGCAACCCGGCATGGGCCGCGAACCAAACGAATACGTCCCCGTGAAATTCCCGCTGGATTGATTGTGGTCATCCGTCGCCCGCAAACGGCCGCCAAACTTCAACGCATGCTTTCCCACATTCCAGTACGTGATGTTCTGATATTCGTAGCGCTTCTGAATATCCGACGAGTTCAAGCTTCCGCTTCCGCTGCCAGCGAACGCCCCGCCTGCGTTTACCGAGTAGAGCGTGCTCACCGGCGTGGTCCCATTGTCTTGGTGAATAAACTGGAAGCGCGATTCATTGATCACGTGCGCGCCGATCACTTGCGTATCGGTAGCCTGCAGTGTGTGTTCCACTCCGAGCGTGTTCGTTCCAAGTTCCGGAAGGTTGAATTGGCCCACGCCTTCGTTCGTCTCCACATCCCGAAAATACTGATAGCGCACCGTCAGCGTGTTATTCGGCGTCAACTGGTAGTCCACGCGCGGGCTCAAATTCGTTCGCGTCTGCGGATTGCTCACCGCTTGGCTGTAGCCATTGAGAATGCTGTAGGGCGCTATGCCGGTGGGGCACGCTATATTCAAGATCGAATCGCCGCACACCACGCTGGCATTCACCACGCTCAGCGCGCCGATATTGCGCCGCTCGATATTGAAGAAAAACGACGCCTTCTTATTGATCGGCCCCCCAACGTTGAAGCTGTATTGTTCTGAGTTGTAGCCGGGATTCGCCGCATCCGGGCTTTGATACGGATTCCGCGAGTTGAACGCGTCCGAGTTTCCCTGGATCTGCACTTGCCCGTGATACTTGTCCGTGCCCGGCTTGGTGAAAATCTCGATCCGCCCGTACCCCAGCTTGTCGTACTCCGCCGAAAACGGGTTCTGGTTGATGCGGATTTCCCGGATGGACGCTTTCGGCGGCAACTGCCCCGCCGTGAATCCATCAATATAGATCTGCCCGCCATTTGGTCCCGCCGAGGGCCCCGCCAGCGCTTGCAGTTCCGACGACAGTTCGTCCGGATCGTCCGAAAGCGCTTCCAGGTCCTTCCCGGACAAAACGATGCTGTTGGCATTGTTCTCCGGACTGGTGTCCAACTGCGTGCTGGACGAATTCACCACCACTTTTTCCTGCCTGACTTCCAACGTCATCCCCACGTCCAGGCGTAGCGTTTGACCCGCGGCTAGCACCACCTCCGGCTTTTCGAACATGGCGAATCCCGCCGCCACGGCCTTGATTTCGTAAGTGCCTGCCACGAGTCCCTTGAACTCGTACACGCCATCCTTGTTCGTGGTGGTGTCCATCGAGCCGCCTGACGGGGTCGTCAGCAGCACCGTCGCGCCCACCAGCGCGCCGCCCGAAGGATCGGTCACCTGCCCGCGAATCACGCCGGTTGCCGTCTGCGCCCAGTTCGCGATACCTGACACCAGCAATAAGCAGAGAGCCAGCAGTCCCCGCTTCCCCACCTTGATCACCCGTTTCGTTCTCTGCACCTTAAGATCCCGCCGTTCGTTTGGATTCGTCTTTCCGCGCTACTGTCCCGCGTCTCCGCCACCACCGCCGCTCATCGTCCAAGGCGTCAAAATGCTCGAAGCCTGCTCCTGCGTCGTCGCCTGCAGCAACAGCTCCACTCCACCCAGCACGGTAATCGCCGTCGGCTGACCGTTTTTCTGCGCACTGGTCGCCACAATCATCACCGCGTCCCCCTTCTGAAAATCATTCAATTGCGACCCCGGCAACCGGCTCAACAATTGCTGAAAATCGCCTCCGCCACGCGCTTGGCCTCCCGCGCCCGGCGCTCCACCAGGTCCGCCATTCGCCGGAGGCCCGCCGGTTGCACCTCCGGGCGCACCCGCTGTTCCTGCCGCGGAACCCGCACCGCCTGGTGCGCCTGTCGCTCCCGCCTTTAGACGCATGGCAATCATTTGCGCCATGTTTGCGGGCAATTTTCTGAGTTGCGTATCAGAACTCACCTTCACTACCTGCGCCTTCTTCGTGGCCAAATCCGTAAGTGAAATCGTTGCCGCGCCTGCGTCCACGGCACTGACCGTCCCTGCAATATTCAAAAACGACCCCGTCACAATCTCATCCGCCGTAAACGACGCGCCGTCCGCGCCGCGCACGCCGCGCGCCCGCAACTGGTCTCCCGCCTGAATCTCCGCCACGCTGCTGGGTTTTGCGTCGTCGAACTTCACCGATCCCGGCGCATACCTTCTCACCACGGTGCTCTTCCCGACGGCAACGGCCACGTCTTTTTTTCCAGTCGCTGTCATGGTGCCGATCGTAATAGTTCGCTGCGCCGCATCCACGGCCTTCACCAGCCCGCCAATGCCCCGCCGCCACGCTTCCCGTTCCTGCGCCTGCTTGTCCGCGATGTCCGCCTTCTTCATCGCGACCACCCGCAACGCTTCGCATACAGGCGGATCGCCCGCGCAGCGCACCGATGCCAACACGCGATCCCCGGCCTGAAAATCACTCAGCAAAATTGTCACGGCTTGCGACAGATCCTTCGACCCCGGCGGCACCCGCACCAGCTTCGTGGTATCCGTCACACTGACCTTGCTGTCCGTCCCCGCGTCCGTCGTCACCGTCATCGTGCTGCCTTCAATGGATTTCACCGTGCCCACAACCGGCGGCGTTTTGGCGGGCGCTGGCGTTTGCCCTGCAGCCGAAAAAACCATGAGCGAGGCCACCGCCAGAGCGACTCCCAGACCTGCCGGGGCGGGCACACATTTCCTCATCTCTCGCACAATAGACATTCCCATCCATCACTCCTTAAGTTCCCTGATTTGCGGGGTGCGCAGTTCAGGCCCATTCACACACGACAATGCGCACACAACTCCAGCGCGGATAAACCTACCCCTTAGACGCGCACCAGCCTCCTCCGCGTTTCACGCTTCTCTTAATTTATTTGAATTGAAGCTGGAATGCCTTACCCAGGCCCGCTAAATCAGTCCGAAGAGCAACCCTGACAATCTCGCCTTGTCAACGCTGCGCCATCCGCGGCCCGAAGAACCTCAACGCATCCTGGCGACGCCAGCCATCGCTCCGGCCTGGCCCCTCTTCCCTATTTTCTATTTTCCAATTTCTAATTTCGTTTTACCCCAGTACAAGCTGCCAGTCTCTTCAGATCCCCACAATCTCCCCGGTCGCGTCCACGTCCACTTCCACCGCTCGCGACACCTTCGGCAGCCCTGGCATCAGCATCATACTGCCGGAAATCACCACCACAAATCCCGCCCCCGCCGAAAGCGAAACATCCGTCACCTTCAGTTCCCATCCCTTTGGCGCTCCCATCCGTTTCGGGTCGTCCGTGAAGGAATACTGCGTCTTGGCGATACACACCGGCAACTTGCCAAATCCCCAAGCCGCAAACTGCTCCAGTTTTGCTTTCGCCTTGTCGTTCAATACCACACCGCCTGCTCCATAGACTTCTCGCGCGACCTTGCCGATCTTCGCTTCCAGGCTTTCATCCGCCTCGTAAATATGTTTCGCACGCGCGTCTGGATTCTTCTCGATGATCTCCACCACGCGCCGTGCCAATTCTTCCGTGCCCGCTCCCCCGTTAACAAACGCCGTGTGCCGCGCGTAACCCGCGCCGTTTTCCGCACAAGCGCGCTCCAACCGTTCCAGGTCCGCGTCCGTATCTTTCGGGAAACGGTTGATCGCCACCACCGTCGGCAATCCAAACGACCGCAAAATGTGCAGGTGCTGCACCAGGTTTGGTATGCCCTTCTCCAGGTCGCCCTCGCCCTGGTTGCGCAGGCTCTGCACCGTCGTCACCAGCACCGCCGCCGCGGGACTGACGCCCGTCGAACGGTACACAATATCAATGTATTTCTCAGCTCCCAAATCGGCCGCGAATCCGCATTCGTTCACCACGTAATCCGCCAGCCGCAGACCCATCTCCTGCGAGATCACGCTGCTTGTGCCATGCGCGATGTTCCCGAATGGCCCCGCATGCACAAACGCCGGCACTCCTTCAATCGTCTGTACCAGGTTCGGCTGGATCGCTTCGGTCAGCAGCGCCATCATCGCACCCGTGGCTTGCAGATCCTTCGCGGTCACCGGCCTCCCGTCACGCGTCACTCCAATCACGATCCGGTCAAGCCTCTGCCGCAAGTCCGCGCGATCCTTGGCCAGCGCGATAATGGCCATAATTTCCGAGGCCGCCGTAATCACAAATCCGGTGCGCCGCTCAAGGCCCGCCTTCTTGCTTCCCGCGCTTACCACGATGTCCCGCAGCGCGCGGTCGTTCATATCCATTGTCCGCGGCCACGAAATGCGCTCGGGATCGAGATTCAAATCTTTGCCGTGGAACAAATGGGCGTCAATCAACGCGCCCAGCAGGTTGTGCGCCGCCGCAATCGCATGAAAATCCCCGTGAAAGTGCAGGTTGATCTTCGCTGCCGGCTCAATCGTAGAACCCCCGCCGCCGGCTGCTCCGCCCTTCATCCCAAACACCGGCCCCAGCGAAGGCTCCCGCGACGTAATGATCACTTTCTTTCCGATGCGCGCTAGCCCCTGTGTCAGCCCAATCGACGTCACCGTCTTCCCTTCGCCGCTCGCCGTCGGCGTCGTCGCCGTCACGATGATCAGCTTTCCGCGCCGAGGGAACGCTCCATCTTTCAGCAAATCCAGCCGCACCTTGCCGCCGTACGGCCCAATCTGCTCGAAATATTTTTCCGGCAACTCCAGCTTTTTGACGATTTCCAGTATCGGACGCAGGGATTTAGCCATATTTCATCTAGCGAGCCAGTGCATGCCGCTCGCTCCTCGCTTCACTTTCCGTGGGATTCCAAGTCTCGGGAGGGCTTTCTTGCGTCTCTCTCCAAGCTGTCCAACACTCTTTTTGTTGCGCCCTTAGAATATCACTTTCATCGGGGCCTTTTGCACGCCTCTCCGCCGGGAAGCGCCCCTTCGATGCTACTATGCTGGTCTCGCGGAAAAACAGCCCAAGCTCCCATGAAACGAAAGGACGCGCTCCCTTCCGACATGCCCGAACCTGCCGCCACCCCCGCGCCTGCCATCGAATTCCGTGACGCTGGCTACATCATCCCCGCTCAGGAACCGCGCATCATCCTCGACGGCATTTCCCTGCGCATCGCCAATGGCGAAGTCGTCGCCGTCCTCGGACGTAGTGGCAGCGGCAAGACCTCGCTGCTTAAGCTCATCAATCGCATTCTCCGCTTCACCTCCGGCGATGTTCTGGTCGGCGGAAAATCCGTAAGTTCCTGGGACCTGATCCAACTTCGCCGCGGCATCGGCTACGTAATCCAGGAGACCGGTCTCTTTCCTCATCTCACGGTGCGCAAGAACGTCTGCCTCGTGCCCGACTTGGAAAATTGGCCCAAGGATCGCGCCCGCCAGCGCTTTCACGAGGTCATGGCCCTGGTCGGCCTTGACGCGGGCGAATTCGCCCCGCGTTATCCGCGCGAACTCTCCGGCGGCCAGCGCCAGCGCGTTGGCGTTGCTCGCGCACTTGCCGCCGACCCGCGCGTTCTTCTCATGGACGAGCCTTTCGGTGCGCTCGATCCCATCACCCGCGCCGAACTCCAGCAGGTTTTTCTCGATCTTTCGCGCCGCGTCCGCAAAACCATCGTCCTGGTCACCCACGATCTTCGTGAAGCGCTCCTGCTCGGAACACGCGTTGTGCTTCTCAACGCAGGCCACGTCGTCGCCTCCGCCTCTCCCGACGACTTTCTGAGGCTCGATCATTCCGCCGTCCGCGAATTCATCGCCGCCTCCGAACTCCGCGTGAGGCAAACCGTATGAGCCTCTGGACCTTTTTCTCCACGCATCGCCAGGAAATCTTGGCCGCCATCGAACAGCACCTTCTGCTCGTCGGCCTGTCCTTGGCGATCGCGATTGCCATTTCCGTTCCATTGGGCATCGCTATCGTGTCTCGACCGCGTTTGCGCGCGCTCGCATTGGCCGTCGCCAATATCTTCCAGACCATCCCCAGCCTCGCGCTCTTCGGCTTCCTGATTCCCCTCCCCTTTCTCGGGGGCATCGGCACGCGCACCGCCGTCGTCGCGCTGGTGCTTTACGCGCTTCTGCCGATCCTTCGCAACACCTACGTCGGCCTCACCAGCATCGATCCTGCCATTCTCGAAGCCGCCGAAGCCATGGGCATGACGGAAAGCCAGGTGATGTTTCGCGTGCGCCTTCCGCTGGCCAAGAGTTTCATACTCGCCGGGATTCGCACCGCCACCGTTATCACCATCGGCATCGCCACCATTGCCGCCGCCATTGGGGCGGGCGGTCTGGGCACATTCATCTTTCGCGGAGTCGCCATGGTCAGCAACGTCGTTATCCTCGCGGGTGCCATCCCCGCGGCCCTGCTCGCACTTCTCGCCGATTATCTTCTCGGCTTCCTGGAGCGCCACTGGAAGATCAATTAGAGGAAATGGATCAACGGACCACCGGGGATCGGAGCTTTAGCTCCGACTTAGAAGTACAAAAGAGGCGGGGCCTTAGCCCCTGAGAAATGGACTTGAGAACTTTGCGTTCCATTTTTAAGAATACTTCACGCCTGCGCCACACCCTGCTCCTCGCAGCCATCACCGTCTCCCTGCTCTGCCAATCCTGCTCGCGCACGTCCCAGAAACCTCATCTGGTGATCGCCTCAAAATTCTTCACCGAGCAGATCATTCTCGGTGAACTTCTGGCCCAGCACATCGAGGCACGCACTGGCATTCCCGTCGAGCGCAAATCAAACCTTGGCGGCACGCTCCTGGTGCAAAAAGCCATGCTCGCCGGAGACGTGGACCTCTACGTCGAATACACCGGAACGGCGCTCACCGCGGTTCTTGGCGAAGCGCCGCAGGGAGATTCCGCGGCAGTCCTCGATCGCGTTCGCCAGCAATACGCGCAGCGATTTCATTTCGCCGTCACCGAACCATTGGGCTTTGCCAACTCCTTTGCCATGGTGATTCGCGGCTCGGACGCTCGCCCCTTGCATCTCTCCAAAATGTCCGATCTCGTTTCCGTAGCGCCGCACTGGCGCACAGGTGTCGGCTACGAATTCCTCGAACGCCCCGATGGCTACACCGGCTGGACCCAGCGCTACGGGCTACGCTTCGGCAAGGAACCCAGTGTGCTCGACCTGGGACTCCTCTATCGCGCGCTCGCCGAACGCAAAGTGGATGTGGTCGCCGGTAATTCCACCGACGGCCTCATCAACGCGCTCGGCCTTGTCCCGCTGGAAGACGACCGCCACTACTTCCCGCCCTACGACGCCGTCCCCATCGTCCGGGAAGCTGCCTTGCAGCAATTCCCCGCACTGCGCGAAGCCCTCCGCGACCTGGCCGGAAAAATCTCTGAAGCCGACATGCGCAACCTCAACAAACAGGTGGACGCCAACCAGCGCGACGTTCGCGCGGTCGTCCGCGAATTCCGCGCCGCCAAAGGCCTCTGATTTGAGTGAGCAAAGCACCCCGCGATTGCCATCCCGACCGGAGCGAGGGATCTGCTTCTCAGCCTCGTCATCGAAACAGCAGATTCCCCGCGCCACAAACCGGCGCTCGGAATGACAACTACGTTCTTTATGCGAAAAGGAAATACAAAACGCGCGGCAGCGTGTAGCTTCCCTACCCCAGCCGCTTCGAAAAATCCGTCAGCGTCAGGTATGTCGAATCAATACTGTCCACCAGCTTGCCATTCTCTTCCGATTTGGCCTTCACGGCTTTCCATTCCGGATCGTCCTGGAAGGCTTTCCAGTTAGCGGCTGCGGCTTCGCGGCTAGGATGCTCCAGAATATAAAAGAACGTACTGCTCTTCGTGGGTTCGTCCAGCGCAGTCCAGTAAGCAATGCTCTTCAGCCCATGTTTCGCAAAAAGTGCATCCGTATGGTCCCGGAAGCGCGCGATCAGATCATTCAGTTTTCCGGCAGCCGCATGATAAATCCGCAATTCATATACCTTCGGGGATGCCGCCATCGTGTCACCTTGTTCCTTCTCCTCCGCCGTCACATCCCTGCTCGCGACCTGTGAAAACGCCTGCTCCATTGCTTCTGCCACGCCAACCGGCAGAAACATCGCCAGCGGCACTGCCTGCAACCATGTTCGCCTGTTCATGCGGCGCATTCTAGCAGAGTTGCAAGCGCAAAGTCAGGACCAAGCCACAAGGCCTTTGGAATGAACGACGTTCCAGGCCCGGCTCTTCGAGTCCCAAATTGGTAAGAAGCCAGAAATTCAAAAAGCCGCAAAAATCTCAAAAAACGCGAAGCCATTCGAAAAGTACTCCTTGCAAGTTATAGCGCCACAACCACATATCACACTTTTTCATAGTATCCACTTAATAACCTTCAGAAACTACTTTAAATGTCGGCGCGCCGACATTTTTGCCGCTTCCTCCGCGCCGAGTGGCTATAACCCAATCCATTCAGTTATGCTAATGCACCGAATCGGTCAGAAAGAGTACTGGACTCACCGCCGGCTCGTCCGTGGTCTCTACAAAATTCCGTACTACGTTTGGGAAAAACCATTGAGAAATAGGCGGTTGGACATCCTGCGAGCCGTTGCCGTACTTCTGGTACTCGGGCGCCACGCCGAAGGAGGGCCACTGCTTTGGAAGCAGATCGGCTGGGTGGGAGTCGATCTTTTTTTCGTCCTCAGCGGATTCCTCATTTCCGGGCTTCTATACACGGAGTATAAAAAAACCGGCGCCATCCACTGGAAGCGCTTCTTCATTCGCCGCGGATTCAAGATCTATCCTGCCTTCTATGTCATGATTCTGGTCAGCATCCTGTGGCCGCTCGCCTTGCGCCAGAAACTCGATTGGCACTCCTTCCTTCCAGAAGTCCTGTTTTTCCAGAACTATTCGACCATCTCTTACTGGAACCACACCTGGTCTCTCGCCGTTGAAGAGCATTTCTATATTTTCCTGCCCATCCTGCTGCTGGCCCTGATCCGATGGCAAAGAAACCGGCTTCCAGAAAATCCCTTTCGAGCTATTCCAGCCATCTGTTTGTTTTTAAGCCTCGCTTGTTTGCTGCAGCGCGTTTATCTGGCTTGGTCGGCGGCTGATCTGAAGACTTCCTGGCCTTTTATTCTCTTCCCTTCTCATCTGCGTATTGACAGTCTTTTTTTTGGTGTTTTTATCGGTTATCAGCACCACTTTCATCCCGTTGTTCTCCACCGGATAACTTCCAACTGGCGCGCACGTCTGCTTTTGCTCGGCGCCTCCGCGGCATTACTCTCTCTCTGTTTTGTATTCCCCGTGATTTCTCACTTTATGCTGAGTTTCGGGCTCACTGCACTGTATCTGGGTTTTGGCGGGGTTCTGATTTTGTCGCTCTACACGCATGGTGGAAATACACCCGAACAACCGCTAACCTGGCGGCGATTTTTGCCGGGCGATCTGGCTGCCTTTGTCGGCAAGTACTCGTATTCCATTTATCTCTGGCATGTGATGGTCACGCTCCATTACAAGGGATTCCTCAACCTGATCTGGCCCGGCATCGGCCTTTCCGGCCTCTTCTATGGATACGTTGTCTTGAGCATCGCCGGAGGGATTTTATTGTCGCTCGCTATCGAGTACCCGGTACTCGAGCTTCGGGACCGTTTATTTCCAGACTTTCAATCCGTGCATAGTCTCTCTTCTAAACCGACACTCGCACCCGCCGGCACCGCCGAGTGACGTTGAAAACTCTCAAGTTACCTTGAAATGTCGGCGCGCCGACATTGGCGTACAGGACGCTTCCCCCTCGCCTTCCAGGCTGGCAAAATCGTGTAACATCGCGAGACTCGGAGCGAGCTTGCGCCCGAATAGCCACAAGGGAGACTCGAATGTATCAGCCAGCGGCATTCCGCGAAGAGCGTCTGGAGATCCTGCACGCTTTGATTCATTCCCATCCCCTGGGCACACTGATAACTGGCGGCGCATCCGGCTTGCTTGCCAATCTCATACCCTTTGTCATGGTTCCGGGCGGAGAGAAAGGCACGCTGCGCGCGCACATTGCCAGGGGTAATGATCAATTGGAAGCCCTGCGTGCCGGTGCCGAAACCCTGGTCATATTTCAAGGGCCGGAGTCCTACATCACGCCGTCCTGGTATGTCTCCAAGCGAGAGCACGGCCGAGTGGTCCCTACATGGAATTACGTGGTAGTGCAGGCCCGCGGAACACCGCGCGTCTTCGACGACCCGGACTGGATCCGGGCGCAAATTGGCGAACTGACTTCCCTGCAGGAGGGTCAACGAACTGCGGCATGGAGCGTAACCGACGCGCCGGAAACCTACATTTCCGGCTTGCTCAAAGCCATTGTCGGCATCGAAATCCCCGTCGCCACCCTCGAAGGGAAATGGAAAGTCAGCCAGAACCAGTCCGCAGCCGATCGGAGTGGCGTCCACGAGGGTCTTCGTAGGGAGGGGATCAACGAAGAGATGGCCAGGGTTGTCGAAGAACGCAGTATCGCCCGAAAATCAGGGGAATGAACCGCGTTTGCCTTTAGAGCCCGCTCGGTCTTCGGTCTTCCACTTACTGAATCTGCAGGTCTGCCGGCAGCGCCTGATTGATGCTCTTAAGCGACTGGAAGCCGTCCTTCACCACGGTCGAGCGGATGTTGTCACGCGTTACCAGCACCGGCTTCAACAGGATGACGGGCACTTGAGCCTTGCCGTTGTTCACGGTGATGTCGCCCTGTGGCTTTTCGCCCTTGGCCAGCCGCACCGCTTCTTCCGCCGCTCGGCCCGCTTGCTGAGCGATGGGCTTGTAAATGGTCATGGTCTGCGTGCCCTGGGCCACGCAAATCACGGCAGCCAGGTCGGCGTCCTGCCCGGACACCGCAACTTTTCTGGCCAGGTTCTTCTCGCGTAGCGCCTGTATCGCCCCACCGGCCATTCCATCGTTCGAAGCCACCACCGCCGCAATCTCCCCGCGCGTGGCGTCCAGCGCCTTCAGCATCGCCAGATAAGCATCGGATGGCACCCAGTCGTGAATGTACTCATCGGCGACGATTTTGATGTCGCCGCGTGCCACATAGGTCTGCAGCACTTTCATCTGCGCTTCGTGCAGGGTTTTCGCGCCCTCGTCGTTCGCGGAACCCGCGATCAGCACATAATTCCCTTTCGGCGCCTTCCGCACCAGGGCCTCCGCCTGCATCTTCCCGATTTCCTTGCGGTCAAAGGTGATGTAGAGGTCCACGTCGCTGTTTCTCGCCATCCGGTCATAGCTGATCACCTTCACGTTGGCGGCTTTCGCGGCCTCCACGATCGCCGAGGCCTTCGCCGTATCGTGCGGCAGCAGCACCAGCACCTGAATGCCGTCCGCGATCATTTTCTTCACTTGCTGTAATTGGCGGTCGTCATCACCGCTGGCATCCGCGGAGACCACCTGTGCCCCAAGCTGCTTGGCGCGCATCTCAAACGAATCGAGATCCGTTTGCCACCGTTCACCCTTCATCGCTTCAATGGCAAAACCAATCTTGATCGGTTGCTGCGCTTGCACCACAGGAATGAGAGAGATGAGTACCAGCGCCACAGTCGGCGCACACAACCATTTCCACTTGTCGGATGAGATAAGCAAAAGGAATTCCTCCACGTTTCACCCGACGTTAGCACGCCCCCGCATGCCCGCATTCGCTTCAGCCCATGCCTGTGCTCTTTGAGTAAGGGATTCCGCGCCGCTGCGGTGCAGGTATGGTCGTCGCTTTGTTAGGAAAGTGAGGGACGAATGAACTTAAATGTCTGGCCAGACTTGGCCAGCAAGGTCTGCCAGCGGGTAAAGTCTTTTGTGTTTTCGGTCAGTAGAGTAGCGCCGGAATGGACCGCTTCCAAAGCAATCAATGCATCCCTGAAATGCCGGCTGAAATCCATTTCTCCCAAAATGCTTCGCGCGCGCCGCAACAAAATCCCGGCTTCCGACCAAACGAATGCGGAGGGTGTTGAAAACCGAAGCAACGCCTGATGCGCGCGGCAAAGTTGGTCCAGAGCCGTCTTTTCACCACGTTCCCGGGTGCCGGCATAGAGCTCCGCCGCCACAACCGCCGTCAGGATGGTGCGTCGAAAAATGCGGGTATCTTCCAGCAGCCAATCATAGGCCTCTCTTCTGCTGTAACGAATGTAAATGCCCGTATCCAACAAAAGAAGACCTGCAGGGAGAGCGGTCACTTCCCTTTCCCACGGACGCGGCCAAATACATCCTCGATTCCAGCTCTTTTTCGCAAACCCCGCAAGGCATGTAGCCCTTCCTCTACTGCCAGCCGTTCGTCAATCACGATCCGGACGGCTTCGGAGTTGCTGCGCGACCTTAGAGTCTTGCGCAGCCGCGCGATCTTACCGGTCTCCAGCAGCAGATTCGTCCTGGTCAATGCGGCCTTAGCCATGCTCTACCTCCGGGTGTGTAGGTATTTGGTCAATTATACACACTTAAAAGGAGCAGCTCAACATCGGAATCTCATTACATCGCAACGACACTCATAGCTGGAACTTGGTGCAGGCGGGACGTTTTGTACTGATCTTTTTGCTTAGCTTGAGGTTAAAGCTCAGCTAAGCCCCTTCCGGCTATTGGCTAACAGCTGATTTGTGGCGGGGGCGTGTGGAAGTCGAATCCACCACCCGTTCCGCGAAGGAACGCGTCGCCGGCTTTGAAGGCCGGGAAGGTCACCGGACCCCTTTCGCCCCCGGATCAGAATAGCATCAGTGCGGCAAGCCGTTAGCTATCAGCCATTAGCCCTTAGCAAGAAAAATAGGTTGGTAGTCGGTGTCGGAAAAGCCTTTGAGTCCCAAGCTCCAAACAACCTGAACGGAGTCCGAGCTTATGGCTTATGGCTTATGGCTCATGGCTATGACTCAGCGCACACAGCCTGCCAGGCCTCCAACTTTTTCGATACTTCCCATGCATTCTTTGCGTGACCCGGTAGGGGCGTCCCGGTTTACATTTTCGGGCATAGATACGCGCTCGGTTGGCCCTGAGCGGCGGGCGCAAAGGAGTTCCCCATGCGGAAAGCCATCAGTAATAGCTGGACGATTGCGATCCTCACCGTCCTGATCGCGGCGGGAATTTTGCTGACCACGGCGGCGGCGCAAAAAGCCTCCGTGCCTAAGACGCAAGACCGCCTCGCCATGGGCGAAGAACCCACCAAGCAACTTCTCCAGGTGATGAGCGTCAACGGCAAGGACACCGTCTCCAAACAGGAGTACATGAGATTCATGGAAGCGGAGTTTGACCGACTGGACAGGGAGAAGAAGGGCGAATTGAGCGTCAGCAAGCTGACGCAATCGACGCTCTCGGCCAATCGCTACGCCGGGGAGTAAGAGCGAAGAAGTAAGATAAAGAAGGCGGCCGGAAGCCACCCCTACATCATCGGAATCCATTATCAGCGAAAGAAGGTTATGCGCGGACGGTTTCCAGCGCCTGCGTGCGCTTGAGCGCCGAAGCCAGGTCGTAGATCGCCGGACTGGTGCAGACTTCGTAGTAGTGGTGATCCGACGGCTTCCCGATTTTTCCATCCGGCTGGAGTTCGCGCGCCATGCCGTCGCGCACCACCAGCAATTCCACGGATTCACCCATCGGCACTTCCCCGTAGTAAAGCTTCACCTCGTGCTTGCCCCAGGGCATCTCCAGATTGGTTACCAGCTTTTCCAGCGAAATCTCCTCCGACAATTTCTGAAAACCCTCGTCGTTCAGCTCGATGCCGTTCATGTTGAAGCGCACCAGGAACTCGTCCAACTCTTCCGCCGAAGCACCTTCCAGCGCGGTTAGAAACTGAAATACGGAAAAGTGCGTCTTCTGCCCGGCCAGCATGCGCTTGGCCAGCTTGGCGCAACCCGATAGGCGGTCCGAGAGATTCAGCGCCTTGGAGATCATGATGCGCGATTCGCCGTCTACCCAATAGGTCGGCGCATCGCCCTGAAACGCGATGCCGATGCCCAATTCCAGGGGCGGCAGATGCGTGCTTGCCGCGCTGTCGTTATACGAATTGCACACCGCCAGAATCTGCTTGGAAAGCGCGCAGGCTTTGGCCACCGGCCGCGCGTCGCCTTGCGTGGCTTCGGTCTCGAAAATCGCCAGAATGATGGCGTCGCCTTCGATAAAGACTTTCTTCGCGTTATAGCGGTCCAGCAACTTCTTCACCGGCTCGTGCAGGTTCAGGCTGAAGTGCGAAGCGGGGCTGAGCCCTTTGGCCAGCAAATCCTGCGTCATTTTCGTGGAGCCGCGCACGTCCGCCTTGATAATCACGTGCGAGACCACCTGGTCGTGCTCGCCCCGGGCTTCTTCTTTCAGCAGGCATTCGTAGAGCCGGTTATTAAGCCGCGAAAGCTCGCGAATTTTTTCCGCGCTCACCAGGTTGATGCGCTCCATGCACGCGGCCAGATGCTCGGCGTCGCGCAGGTCGCGCCGCAGGCGGAGAAAATCGATGGCAAAACGCAACACCGCCGCCTGTGTCTCTTCGCGTGAATATTTCCGGATGCGCCGCGACAATTCTTCCAGCGGCTTCATGGTCAGCCGCCGCGCCGGCACCTGCTTCAGAATTTCCTCGACGCGTTTCGCCTCTTCCTTCGATACCAGCGCCTTGCGCAACTGCTGCAAGTGCACCGGCGGGCAGTAGTCGCTGGCAATGGGACGGATTTCGTAGCTGGCCAGCAGGTGCGGAATCAACTCCAATTGCTCCAGCCGCGTGTGGAGCTGCGCCAGCAGCCGCGCCCGCATGGGCTTCTCACTTTCGCTGGCGTTCGGCACGTCAAACAGCTTGCGCGCGTTTTCCGGCTCGTTCAGGTAATCGCCCAGCTTGCCTTCGTAATCCTTTTGCACGAATTCAGCCTGCTTTTTCGCGCGATCCAGCCGCGGCGCCATCTCTTCCAGATGCTTCTGGAAATGCCGCAGGCGGTTTTCCACGTCGGTGAGGGAGGCTTTCACTTCGGCGGGATCAGCCGAAGAAGCCAGGAACTTGTTCAACAACCCGTCACCCTTTTCGAGTTTTTTGCGCAGGGAGTCGCGCTGATCTTCCAGCGCCGCAATTTCGCCGCGCATGCGCTCGGCTTCGGTAAACAGCGTGCGGTACTCCTCCCCGCCTTTCGCGGGCGCGCTTTCGGAAGCCACTTGCACGCCAGCCTCTTTCAGGAAGTCCTGGAAAACAGCGTCCATGGCTTCCAGGCGATCGGGGTCCTTGGCGTAATTTCCCAGGAGCACGTAGTGCTCCAGGAAATAAAAATCGTCGCGGCCGCCATCGAGAAAGACCAGGCGGTTTTTCAGCATCTCGTAGTACGGATAGTCTTCGCCAAAGAGCGCCCGGCGGGCTTTGGTGATCAGGTTTTCTTCCACATCAATCAGGATTTGCGCCACCAACTGGCCGATGATGCGCAGCACGTCGCGCCGCGCGGACTGCATCTCCGAAAGCCGCGCCTTGATTACGTGCGCCTGTTGGCTGCGCTCGAAATATTCTCCGCGCTTCCGGATGTACTCCTTCACGTCCAGAATCACGTTGGCAAACTGGCTGACCAGTTCTGCGCTGAGGAACTTCATGATCGCCAGGCGGAACAGCAAATCAATTTCGATGTTCTTCTGCTGCTTGGCCTTCGCCAGGGAGTTCTGCAGCAACTCGGCAAGCAGTTTGCGGAATTGCGTGGAGTCCACCGCCTTAGCGCTGCGGAATTCAATGCCGGAAAGATAGGTGCCGCTGGTGTTCTGGCGGATCAAATCGAAGAGATAATCGCGGGCCACCTGGACAAACTTGGGGCTGAGGAAAACGTCGTGGTGGATGTTGTCCACGCCGATCGAAAGCGACCCCATCGGCAGCGCAAGGTTATAGCTCTTCAGCGCTTCGCGTGCGCCTTCGGTCGTGCCTGGATTGACAGGTTCATTGGCCATTGTGCGTCGCCACACCCCACCAGCCTCCAAGCTAGCAGTGGGAGGGGTGGGCCGCAAGGAACCCAAGGTACAGTCGTGGCCAGAAAGTTAGGGCAGCGTTGCCGCTTAAGACACTTAGAGGAGGCTAATCCGGCGCGAGTCGCCACCCAGGTGCTCGAGGCGCAGGCGAATTTGCGGCCACTCCATCTTGAGGGGGAATTTTTCAGACCATTCGAGAATGACGATGGCGGGTTTGGCAAAAACGTCTTCCATGCCCAGGGTCTCGAAGTCCTGGAAGCTCTCGACGCGGTAAAGATCGCCATGAAAAACCTTGACGCCCGGGCCATATTCGTGGAGCAGGGTGAAGGTGGGACTGGTGACTTCGTCTTCCTGGGCGGCATGGAGTCCGGCGACGATGCCTTTGGTCAGGGTGGTTTTGCCGCTGCCCAATTCCCCGCTGAGCAGGACGAGCACGGGCGCTTGCAGCGTGGCGGCAAACGCGCGGCCCCACGCGATGGTCTCTTCAGCGGAGTGCGTGATCACTTCCTCAGCCACGCGACTCCAGCTCCTGCAGCAATTTGCGACGCGCCATTGGCACGAACCGCGCCACTTCCCCGGCGAGCACGCCGGATTCGTCTCCCTGTGCGCTGACCAGTTCCGCTGCGCGACCGTGGAGATAGGCGCCAAACGCCACGATGCGAAGCAGATCGGCAGTGCCGAATTGCGCGATCAGCGCCGAAAGCAATCCGGTGAGAACATCGCCAGAGCCACCCTTTGCGAGGCCGGCATTGCCGGTGGTGTTCACAAAAACATCTCCATTGGGCGCCGCGATCACCGTGTGAAAACCCTTCAGCAGCACAACGGCGTTCCATTTGCCTGCAAATTCCGTTGCTACCTTCACGCGGTCTGCCTGCACTTGCGGTGTAGTGAGCCCGCAGAGGCGCGCCATCTCCCCGGGATGCGGTGTGATCACCAGATGCGGGGATTTGCGATTCGAGAGAATTTCCGCCTGACCGGCGAAAGCGTTCAGGCCGTCGGCATCCAGCACGATGGGGAGGTCCCCATGCGCGACCACGCTTCGCACAAATTCCTGTGTCTCGGGGTGCGTGCCGATGCCCGGGCCCATGCCGAGCACGGTCATGCCGTGCAGCAAGGTGGCGAAACCGCCGAGGCGAAGCGCTTCCGAAGCGATTGTGCCAGAGGCCGTTGCTGGCAGCGCTTCGGTCATGTATTCGGCTTGGGCCCTGGCAACGGTGGAGAGTGCAGGTTCCGGCGTCGCGACCGTGACCAATCCCGCCCCGCCGCGCAGTGCCGCCTGTCCGCACAGAATCGCGGCGCCCGTTTTTCCCACCGAGCCGGCGACAATCAGAACATGCCCGTACGTTCCCTTGTGCGAGTCGGCGGCTCGCTGGAGAGGAAGCTCCGAAAACTCTTCCGGCCCGGCCCACCGCAGTTTTCCTTTTCCCACTTCTTCCACGAGCGCGGCGGGCGTCCCGATTTCGCGGACGACGAGCGCCCCACAGTTGGGCGCGTCGGGGGAAACGAGTTGGCCGATTTTCGGCGCGGTAAACGTAACCGTGAGATGCGCGCGCAGGACTGGTCCTTCGGCGGCTTGGCCATCCGAGGGCAAGCCGGAGGGCGTATCCACGGCCACGATCCAGGCAGGCCAGGCGGCTTTCGCTTCCTGCGAATAGCGATTGATGTTTTCGATCACTTGCGCCAGCAGGCCGCTGGCGCCCCCACGAATGCCGGTGCCCAGCAGAGCGTCAATGATAACTTCACTCCCGGCCACTTCGGGCCAGGCGCGGATCCAGTCTTCTTCGCCGCGGATGACGGTGACGGTTTCCCCAAGTTCTCGCCAGCGCTGGTAATTTATTGCAGCGTCGCCCTGCAAATCGCCCGGCTCGACGAAGAGGTAGACGTTGACACAATTGGCGCGGTCTTTGAGGTAGCGAGCAACGACAAAGCCGTCGCCGCCATTGTTTCCTTTGCCGCAGAGCACACACACGCGTCCGGGTGGCCGGTTACTTCGCTCGTTATATTTTTCCAGGAAAACTTCGGCGACGCTTTTGCCCGCGGCTTCCATCAATTGGCGGCCGGGAATACCGAAGCGCTCCGTTGTGAAACGGTCAACGTCGCGCATTTCCGCCGCTGTCAGGGCCTTCATCACGATCCACTGGTAGCGCCTGCTTCTATCAGGCAAGCACTACGATTTTTGCCGAATAAGCACTGCTTTTTAGTCAAACTACACAACCCCCACATTCGCCGAGGGACGGCGGTTACAAGGAATCACAGCATCCAGCCGCCGCTCACGTTGACCACCTGGCCCGTAACATACTCCGCCTCTTCCGATGCGAAAAACGCGACCGCGGCTGCAACATCTTCCACCGTTGGCGGGCGTCCAATTGGGTAACGCGCATCGCTGAGCTTGCGCGCCTCTTCAACGGTCAAATCCTTTTCATCCATGCTGGAAGGATTTACGACATTCACGGTGATCCCGTTCTTCGCCTCTTCCAGCGCCAGCGAACGGGACAATGCCACCACCGCCGCTTTCGCCGCGGCATACGCGCTGATTTTCGCCTGCCCGAACGCGCGCTCCGCTCCCACCGCGCCCAGGTTGATGATTCGGCCCCAGCGGCCCTTGCGCATCACCGGCAGGGCGGTGCGGCACATCAGAAAGACGCTCATCACGTTCGAATCAAAAATACTCTTCCACTCTTCCACGGAAGACTCCGCCAGCGTGTTCCAGCGAAAGTCACCCACGTTGTTCACCAGAATATCGATGCGGCCGTAGCGATCCGCTACCGTTTTCACGAGTTGCTCGGCGCGGCCTGGTTCCGTGATGTCCGTTTCCACGGCCACGCAATCCACGCCCAGCGCCTGCATGCGCCGCAGCGCCGCCTGGGCCGCCGCCTTATTGATGCGATAAGCAAAGGCAATGCGCGCGCCCTCCTGGGCCAGGCGCATGGCAATGCCACGCCCGATGCCCCGGCTACCCCCTGTTACCAACGCAACCCGGTTTCGCAGCGACATTCGTCTCCTCGTCAACCTTCCTACGACAAATTCCCGTGCAAGTATCCGCCACCGAGCATATCAAATCCCGGCACGCGTTCAACGGCACCCGGCAGAACTACCATGCTCCGTGCTACTTCAGCTTGGCCACGATCACCGTCATGTCGTCGGCTTGCTCAGGGCTGCCGGACCATTCCTCGGCGGCAGTCATAAGTGCGGTGGCGATTTTCATGGGTTCGGCCTGGCGTACCCGCTGCGCGGCAGCTTCCAGACGCGAAACGCCAAACTCTTCGCCGTAGGCATTCTCGGGTTCCACAAGGCCGTCACTATAGGCAATGAAGACGGCATTCGGCGGCACATCCACCACGCCTTCCTGAAACGGATAGTCATCCACGATGCCCAGCACCATACCGCCGACATCCAGATGCAACGCCTTGCCTTCGGAAAGAAGGAAACCCGGCAGATGGCCCGCGTTCGTGTAGCGCAGCTTGCGCGTGGCGATGTCGTAGATAGCCACAAGGAAGGTGGCGAAGCGGTCCTCGCCGGTGTTGCGCACCAGATGTTTGTTCAGCCGCCCCACGAGTTCGGCCGCACTCATCTGTTCGCTGCCGGGCGTCAAAAGCTGGCTGCGGAGAGCGGCCTGCAGGCTGGCCATCAGCAATGCCGCGGAAATTCCCTTCCCGGAAATGTCGCCCAGCGCAATGGCCACGCGCGTGGGATCCAGTTGGATGAAGTCGTAGTAATCGCCACTGACGGAACGGGCCGCGCGGCAGATGGCTTCAATCTCGACGCCTTCGACGTGCGGAAAGTTCTCCGGGAACAACTGGTCCTGCACTTCGCGCGCGATGGAGATTTCGTTCTCCAGTCGCTGCAATTGCTTTTGTTCGTCAATCAACCGGCTGATGGAACCGGTCATCGAGTTGAAGGACTCACCGAGCGCCCCCAGCTGGTCGGCGCGCTCGATTCTTACCCGGTGTGTGAAATTCCCTTCCTGGACAAATTGCGTGGCGCCATAGAGTTCGGAAATGGTGCGCGTGATTTCGCGTGTGAGCACAATGCCGATCAGCAAGGCCACCAGCTCAATGATGAAAAAGACTACGGCGAGCAGTTGAATCTGAAAGACGCGCGCGCTGCTGAACTCTCCCAGGGATGCAAAGATGCGGCGATTCAGCTGCGAACGCCGCGCCTGGTAGATAGCGAAGATCGGGTGCCCGCGCTCGACCCCCGCCGGGGAAACATACGTGGCATCGAGCTTGGATAACCCATCGATGATGGGGTCAAACCACGACGAAGCAGGTGCCAGCTCGCGCTTCGTGGTATCGATACTGCTGATGATGGTGTAATCCTTGGCGCCGATGCGCACGGCATTCTTGGAAGAGCCGGTTTCAACCGTTTGCAGCAGCTTGATTTTGATGGGACCCACGTCGGGCGCGACGCCTTCCAGCAGATCGCTGGTGAACGGTGAGCTCACTTCCACGATTTGCTTTTCACCGATGCCGTCCATCTCCCAAATGCCGGCAAGGCGCAACTGGTTACCGGTCTGGATCATGCCTGCGAACGACCGTGCCGCGGGGCCCGCGGCCGTATGGATAAATTCGGGTTCCACATTGAAATTCACAGTCAGCTTCCCGAATTGCCTGCCAATGGTGGCCTGCGCGTGTTTTGCCAGCACCTGCCGCTTGCCGTTTTCATCCAGGGCTGCGGGGAGCTCCGCCTTCATCGCTGCCAACTCCGCCGCCTCGTTCGACAAGGTCACTACGCGGTCTTCGATATCGTGATAGAGAAGATAGGCTCCCAACTGCGAGTAGAGAATCTGGCCAACCAGACTGGCGAGGAGCAAGAGCAGGACTACGGGAACAACCGCCAGGAAAACGTAGGTGACGATGAGCCGGTTGCGCAGGCTCCACATCAATTCGGCGCGCCACCGGCTCCAATACCGGTAGACAACATAGAAAACCGCAAGCAGGCCCAGAATGCGGATCAGCCCCACACCGCGGACACTCTCAAGGGCTGGAAACGCGGTGGCCATGCCCAATACGCAGAAACTCACCGCAGCCCAGTCGAGTTTCGACAGGCTTTTCCAGAAAGGCTGTTGCTGGTTGGCCGTTCGCTTCATCGTGGAAGAGTCAGAAAAGACACTTTACCCGATTCGATGCATTCGGACGAGGGCAGGCTGGTCACACACCTACGTGATTCCCGCCGGTTGCCCAGCCGGAATCAGGGCTGCGGGTTGCGCACCTTGCTGTGCTTAACGCTGTATGTGAAATAAATGACCAGGCCAATCACCAGCCATACCACCAGCCGGACCCAGGTTACCCCATTGAGGCTCGCCATCAACCCCAGGGAAACGACGATACCGAGAATCGGTACCAATGGAACCAGAGGCGTGCGGAACGGACGCGGCAGATCCGGACGTCTCTTGCGCAGAATAAGCACTGCGGCGCAAACGATCACGAACGCCAGCAACGTTCCAATGCTCACCATTTGCCCGAGGCTCCCAATGGGAACCAGCGAGCCGAAGATGGCCGCACCCAGGCCCACCACCGCCGTGGACTTCCACGGCGTGCGGAACTTCGGGTGGATGTCGCCCGCCCACTTCCAGAGCAGGCCGTCGTGCGCCATGGAATAAAACACGCGTGACTGGCCAAGGAGCATCACCAGCATTACCGTGCTCAAGCCAGCTAACGCCCCGGCATTCACCACATAGCTGCCCCATTTCACGCCCGTTTCGCGAATGGCCAGCGAAACCGGCGCGCCGATGTTCAAGCGCGTGTAGTGAACCGTGGCGGTGAGCAATCCCGAAACGACGATATAGAGAATCGTGCAGATAATCAGTGAACCCAGAATGCCGATAGGCATGTCCTTCTGCGGATTGCGCGCTTCCTGTGCCGCCGTGGAGACCGCGTCGAAGCCAATGTAAGCAAAAAAGACCACGGCCGCGCCGCGAAACACGCCAGACCAGCCATACGAGCCGAACGTGCCCGTATTGGGAGGAAGAAACTGGTGCCAGTTGGTGTGGACCAGATCAGGCCGCTTCAGAACGAATGGCAAGGCTACGGCGATAAAGGTAAGAACCGCGATTAGCTTGACGAAGACAATGCCGGTATTGAAATTCGCGGATTCCTTGATACCCACGATCAGGATGGTGGTGACGGCCATGATCGCGAGGAAGGCGATGAGGTTGAAAACCGCGGTGGCATGCGGCAGGCCAGCCGCCTGTTCGGGAGCGAGACCCAGAGAACTTAGCGGCGCCCAGCGGCCTTCGAATTGAACCCAGACCGCGCCGGGGACGTCGCAAATTTGCGGCGGCAAACTGATGCCGTAGTCCTGCAAGAACGCGACCAGCGTGCTGCTCCACCCACTGGCAACCGTGGCGGCGCCAAACGCGTATTCGAGGATCAGGTCCCAGCCAATGATCCAGGCGACGATTTCTCCAAGAGTCGCGTAGCCATAGGTGTAAGCCGAGCCCGCAATCGGAATCATCGAGGCGAATTCCGCGTAGCAAAGCCCGGCGAAGACGCAGCCAAGCCCCGCCAGGATGTACGACAACATGATGGCCGGACCGGCGTAGAGAGCCGCGGCAGAACCGGTCAACACGAAAATACCCGCCCCGATGATGGCTCCAATGCCGAGCGTAACAAGGTTGACTGCCCCGAGTGCGCGCTTGAGAGAGTGCTCGCCGGTGTCGCCAGCCTCTTTCATCAGTACGTCGAGCGACTTGGTTGCGAAGAGCGGGTTGCTCATGCAACTCCTCCTTTACAAATCCTACCGGGCTAAAGCCCGGCATCCAGAAAAGAAGGCGGCATAAAGCCGCCCCTGCACTAACCGTTTGCTGCGCGTTTCTGGCGCGCCCAGAGCCAATAGACCGGCAAGCCAAGCAGAACAATCAGCATGCCCATGCCCGCGGTTTGCGTCTCGTACAGCAGCAGCACGCTCATAATTCCGCTGGCCGCCACTATATACAACAGTGGCAGCAAGGGATAGCCAAATGCCTTGTAAGGACGTTCAAGTTCGGGACGCCGCACGCGCAACACGAAAATCCCCACGATAGTCAGCACATAGAAAAGCAAAGCGGCGAAGACCACATAGTCGAGCAGATTGCTATAGAGATTGCCATACGAGCCGTCCGGCTTACGCGTGCGCAGCAGAATCAGCACGACGATCCAGATGCCCTGATAAACCAGCGCCACGCCGGGAACGCCTTTGTCGTTCAGCTTGCCGGTGGCGCGAAAGAAGAGCCCATCCTTGGCCATGGCGTAGGCCACGCGAGAGCCGGCAAGAATCAGCCCGTTGTTGCAGCCGAACGTGGAGATGATGATGGCGACGGCCATCATCCACGCGCCTTTCGCTCCGTAAACGGCAGAGAGTGCGGCAGTGGCCACGCGGTCGTCCGGCGCGTGCTGAATCTGATCGAGCGGGAGAGCGCACAGGTAAGCAAGATTCGCGAGGCAGTACAGGCTGATGACGATGACCGTGCCGAAGGCCATGGAGAGCGCCACATCGCGCCTGGGATTTTTCACTTCCGCGCCGAGGAAGCCGATGTTGTTCCAGGCGTCGGCGGAAAACAGCGAACCGACCTGAGCAACAGCCAGGGCCAGCAGCAGCCCATACCACCCATCTCCCGCCGTCACCGTGGGCAGGATGCCTTTCAGGAAGCCCAGGCCCGGCTCAATCGTATTGGAATTCCGGATGGCCCAAAAGTGAGAGAAATTATCCGCAATCGCCGGCGCATTCCGCGCCACAAAGACGCAGATCAGAATCAGCGCGGCTAGCGAGAGCATCTTCGCGGAGGTGAAAATATTCTGAATCCATTTTCCGAGTTTCACCCCGCGCGTATTGAGAAACGTCAGAAAAATGATCATCAGCACGGCGACAAGCTGCTGGATCGAAAGGCTGATGGCGAAGCGAGACGAAAAATTGAGAGGGGGAATCACCCAGGTTGTTGGCGAAATCGCAGGGAACAGAACGCCCAGGTAACGAGCGAAGCCAATGGCCACGGCTGCAATCGTGCCGGTCTGGATCACCAAAAACAGCGTCCAGCCGTAGAGGAAACCCCAGAGCGGAGAGAACGCTTCGCGCAGGTAAACGTATTGCCCGCCAGCATGCGGATACAGGGCCGCAAGTTCCCCGTAAGAAAGCGCGGCAACAATCGTCAAAACACCCGTGAGGATCCAGGTGAGCAGCAGGCCGCCCGGCGAACCGGTTTGCCGCGAGATATCCGCGGCAACGATAAAGATGCCGGAGCCGATCATCGAGCCGACGACGATCATGGTGCCGTCGAAGAGCCCGATGGCTTTCACAAACTCGTGCTTTTGTTCACTGGACGGGGTGGAGGAAGCGTGTTGGGCGTCGGCCATTCTTCCTCAGTCCTGGGACGCCGCGGATGGAGCGGCTTCCAATCGTTGGATGTATTCACGCGCTTGCGCGGCGGGATCTTTCGCCTGCAGGATGCCGCTGATTACGGCCACCGAGTCCGCGCCGGCTGCGATCACTCCCGCGGCGCGATCGAGCGTGATGCCGCCGATGGCCACAATGGGTTTCGTGGTCAGGGCACGCACGCGGCGCACGAACTCCACGCCGACGACGGGATCGGGATTTGCTTTGCTGCCGGTCGGAAAGATAGGCCCCACGGCAATATAATCCGCCGAAGTGGCCGCGGCTTGCTGAAATTGTTCCAGGTTGTGCGTCGAAACTCCAACCCACCGTTTATCACCAACCACGTGACGCGCTTGTTCCACAGGAAGGTCTTCCTGGCCGACGTGAACGCCGTCGGCGCCGGCGAGATAAGCGACGTCGGGGCGATCGTTCACAAGAAAGGCGCACTTCGAAGTACGCGCGGTTTCCGCGATGGTTCGCGCATTGGCGAAGAGCTCGCGGGCAGAGACGCGCTTATCGCGGTATTGCAGCAACCGCACGCCCGCATCGAATAACTTTTTCGAAGTTTCCCCGGCCGGTTCCCTGAGCATTCCTGCGTCTAATATCACATACAGCCTGGGCATCACAAGGCGCATGAAACGCTATTTTCCGTTGGTATTCAGCAGTTTTTCGATGAAGTGGGTGTCCATGTTCCCGGCGGCGAAATCCGGATGCGCCAGGATGCGGCGCTGCAGGGGAATGGAGGTCTTGATGCCTTCAATAACGAACATTTCCAGGGCGCGCTTCATGCGGCCGATGGCTTCGCTGCGGTCGCGGCCCTTGACGATCAGCTTCGCGACCAGCGAATCGTAGTAGGGTGGAATAACCGCGCCGGAATAGGCGGCGGAATCCACGCGGACGCCGGTGCCTCCTGGCGCCTGAAACGTGGTAATACGGCCGGCCGACGGAACAAACGTCTCCGGATCCTCGGCGTTGATGCGGCACTCGATGGAGTGGCCGGTAAAGGTCATTTCGCCGACGGCGTCTTCCATCTTTTCACCCGCGGCGATGCGGATCTGGGACTTCACCAGATCCACGCCGGTGACAAATTCCGTGACCGGATGCTCCACCTGAATCCGCGCATTCATCTCGATAAAGTAGATGGAGCCGTCGGTATCCATCAGAAATTCGACGGTGCCGGCGTTGGTATAACCGATGGCTTCGAGCGCCCTGATGACCTTGCCGCCAAGCTCCTTGCGGCGCTTGGCGTCGATCACCGGAGAAGGCGACTCTTCGATAAGTTTCTGGTGGCGGCGCTGGATCGTGCATTCGCGCTCTCCCAGGTGGATCACTTTGCCGTGCTGGTCGCCGAGCACCTGCACCTCGATATGCCGGGGATGCTCGAGAAACTTTTCCATGTAGACATCGGGGGTGCCGAAGGCCTGCTGCGCTTCGCTCCGCGCCGTCTGATACGCAGGGAGAAGTTCCGGCTTGTTGCGCACCACGCGCATGCCGCGGCCACCGCCGCCCGCCGCCGCTTTCAGGATCAACGGATAGCCGATGCGGTCGGCTTCCTTGGCGAGTTGCTCCTCGCCTTCAACGACGCCGTCGCTGCCGGGAATCGTCGCCAGGCCCTGGGCCTTCATTTCGCGCCGCGCGCGGTCTTTCTCGCCCATCATTTCGATGACTTCAGGCTTTGGACCGATAAAAGTGATTTCGGAGGCTTCGCAGACCTTGGCAAAGTTGGCGTTTTCGGAAAGAAAGCCGTAACCGGGGTGGATCGCATCCACGTTGGTGATTTCCGCGGCGCTGATCACCTGCGGAATGTTCAGGTAACTTTCGCTGCTGCGCGGCGGGCCGATGCAGACTGCTTCATCCGCAAAGCGCACATGGAGGGAGTTGCGATCGGCCTCGGAATAGACGGCCACGGTGGCAATGCCGAGTTCCTTGCAGGCGCAGATGACTCGCAGGGCGATTTCCCCGCGATTGGCGACTAGAATTTTCTGGAACATAGTCCGTAGGCCGCTATCTCTTGCGGCTGGGGCGAATTCCGAAAAGAGGCTGGCCGTATTCGACCGGCGCCCCGTTTTCGACGAAGATGCGCAGCACTTCGCCGCTGATCTCGGACTCGATTTCGTTCATCAGCTTCATGGCTTCGACAATGCACAGAGTCTGGCCCTTGTCCACGTGGGAGCCGACCTTGACGAAAGGTTCGGAGCCCGGACTGGGTGAACCATAGAAGGTGCCGACAATCGGCGAGGTGATCAATTGCAGGTCTTCGCCGCCACGAACATCGGTGGCCACGGCTTCCCCGCCCTTCGGCGATGTGACGGGCTCCGGCGCGCTGAGAGCCGACGGAACGATGATCTCGGCCGCGGGCCTTGGCGCGGCCGCAAGGACAACGTTGGCGCCGGGCTTCTTCAGGCGGATGCGCAAATCGCCCCGTGAGTATTCAAACTCCTCGAGGTTATGCTCGGTCATGAAGCGCAACAACTGCTCAATGCGCTCAATTTCTGGATTCGCAAACGACGGGCTTGCACTCGCTTTCGCGGTCTTTTTCCGTTTCATGCCTTTTTCTAGAGCTCGATAAGATCCCGCGTAACGCGGGTCAAGACTTCACCACGCCCTGCTCTCACCAGGACGTCGTCTTCAATCCGGATACCGCCAACACCTTCCATGTAAATCCCAGGTTCTATGGTAATCACATTTCCGGCTTCGAGTCGAACCGGCTGGCTGCGCGCCACCCGTGGGTCTTCGTGCACCTCCAGCCCCAAACCGTGGCCGGTGCTATGCACAAAGTACTTGTCCAACCCGTTTTTCTTGAGAACTTCCCGGGCAGCAGCATCCACTTCGCCGCAAGTCACCCCCGGCTTGACGGCTGCCACCGCTGCTTCCTGCGCACTTTGAACCGACCGGTACCAATCCCGGACCCGCCGGCTGGCGCGTCCCAGGTGGACTGTGCGCGTCATATCGCTGCAATAGTGGGCGAGTATAGCACCCAGGTCGAGGACGACCAACTCATTTTTCCTCAGCTTCTTGGAGGTGGGACGCGCGTGGGGAAGCGCGCCGCGCGGGCCGGAAGCGACGATGGTTTCGAACGATGGGCCGCTGGCGCCGCGTTTTTTCATCTGGTATTCGATCTCGGCGGCGATTTCCATTTCGCGAACACCCGGCTTGATGAGCTTCAGCACGCCTTCGACGACTTCGCCCGCCAGAATAGCCGCCTTTCGCATCACGGCGAGTTCCTGCGCGTCTTTGATCATCCGCAGGCGCTCGACAAGTCCCGAAGCTTCCTGGCCGCGCCATTTGCTCCCCGCGGCTTTTTTCAGGGTATGGAGTTGGGCGACGGTAAGTTGATTCGCGTCGTAACCTACGCGGCGTACGCCATGCCGCTTCAGCCAGGCGCCAACCGAAGGATACAGACTGCCGGCTTGCAGCTCAATGCCGACGCCACTTGTTTCGGCTTTGGCCTGGACTGTAAAGCGGCCATCGGTAATGAGTGTTGTTCCCGACCTTGAGACCAACAACGCGCCGGATTCGCCTGTGAAACCTGAGAGGTAGAACCAATTAGGCGGATGGGTGACCAGCAGCGCTTCGAGTTTCCGGACCCGAAGTTCCTGCAGCAGCCGCTTGCGTCTTTGCGAATGAATGGCGCTCATAAAAAAATCGAGGAGGTTTGCGCCTCCTCGATTTCAGTTTACCCGAATCTGAAAAGCCGCGCTTGCGCCGGGGATTATCCGGGGATGATGCGCGGAGTTATGAAGAACAGAAGTTCCTGCGACTCAACCGTGGTAGCAGTACGCCGGAAAAGGTAGCCAATCACAGGGAGACTCCCGACGATCGGCACTTCGTTGATCTGCGTCTGCTGCTGGGTGACGATAATGCCGCCGATGACCACCGTGCCGCCGTCGGCAACAGTGACCTTGGTCTGCGCAGCCTGGGTATCCAACGCCGGGATGCCCTGCACGCGGGGAATACCATTGTCGATCTGAGTGTTTTCCACGAGGACGTCCATGAAGACGGTGCCCTCGGCAGTAATCTGCGGGGTGACTTCAAGCTGCAGCACCGCGTCAATGTACTGAACGGAAATCGTATTGTTGATGGTCGTCTGGATAGGGATCTTTGTACCCTGCTTGACGATGGCCTTTTCGTTGTTCTGGGTGATAACTTTCGGCTTGGAGAGCAGTTTGCCGACGCCCTTGGCTTCCGCGGCGGTGATGAAGAGGTCCACGGCGAAATTTGGCGAGCGATGGCCGAAGTAGAAGCCGCTGGTCGGCGCGTTGGCCGGAAGGTTCACGTTCAACGGAAGACCCGGAGTGGTGCTGCCGGAGTTTGAAGTAGGAGTGCCGATGAGCGGAGGCTGCGGAATGCCGCTGCCCGTGGTAACCGGGCTGACACCCACCTGTGCCGGTCCGCCGAAGATCGAGCGGCCGCTGGTGGTGGTGCCGGCGAAACCCCACTGCACACCGATGTCCTGAGAGAAGGAACGCGACGCGGAAACAACGCGGGCTTCGATTTCCACCTGTTGGGACTTGCGGTCGAGCTGGTGGATCAAGTTGTCGATCACCGGGATGACCGAGGGAATATCGCGGATGATCAGCTGGTTCGAGCGGTCATCGGAAAGAATGTCGCCGCGGGCCGAAAGGAATTTTTTCAGGGTGTCCTTCAGAGTGGCCGCCTTGGCGTAGCTAAGGACGCGGGTCACGGTGACGGGGGCGACGGCTTGGGCCTGGGCCACCGAGAGGTCGCGTTGCGTCTCGGCTTCGCGCTTCAGCGTTTCGCGCGTGGCGATGCGAAGCACGTTGCCATTGAGCTGCTTATCGAGGCCATTGTTCTGGAGGACGATGTCAAGAGCCTGATCCCAAGGTACTTCGTCAAGAACGATCGTGAGCGTTCCCTTGACGTTGGGATCAAGCACCACGTTCAAGCCGCTGATTTCATGAATCAGGCGGAAGAAGTCCTTGAGGTCCACATCCTTCAGGTTCACGGAGATGGGCTCACCCGTGTAACGCGCCGGTGCTTGCGAGTTGGAGGCCACAGCCTGCTGCGCCGCAACGGTGGTGGCCGCCGTGGCCGCCTGCTGCATGGCTTGTTGCGAGGCCTGCTGTGCATCGGCCGGAGGAGCTGGCTGCTCATTCTCGTGAAGGCTCGCCAGGGCGACTGAGGGCTGGGTCAGTTCGTTCGGGAGAGCAAACCGAGGAGCGGGAACGCTGGAAACTTTGTTCGAGTGCGCGGCGACGTGAGGCGTCTTGACGTCGTAAGCAATCGTTTTGGAAGACGGGGCCGCGGCCGCGGAATTGACCGGAGCGACCTGATTGCCATCCGGAGCGACTTGCATCTGGAGGTAAACGACGACGGCATCGCCGTCATGCGCAATCTGATAGGGCGTTTCCTGGGTGAGGTCCACGACCACGCGCGCGATATCCGGGCGGAACTGTCCCATGCGAATGCCGCGGACCGGCGCGGAGACGCCGGGGATCGCCGTGCGCTGAACATCCAGGCGAGCACCGCTGAAGTCCAGCACCAGACGCTCGGGATTCTGCATGCGGGCGGCGTGGACGTCAAGACGTCCGGCCCCCTCGACGCGAATCGCCGCGCGCTGCGGCTCCTGCGTGATGGCCACGCTGGAGATCACCGCCGCGGTGGAAGTCGCGCCTGCGGGCTCCTGAGCGCGAACCGCGGCCAGGCCCCCGCCCAGCACGATGCTCGCAACTATCAGGCAGCCACCTCGAAAGGCCGGCCAGTTCGTCTTCATTGCTGTTCTCCTGCACTGGAGTAGATTCTCTTGTTGACTTGACGTTCCACGGGTTTGCCGAAGGCATCCTTCCCCAATTCGTGGAACGACACGCCGTCCATCGCAATCTTTTCAACGCGCCCGTCGTACAACTGATCCCCTTCGCGGAGGAAATAGGTCCGCGACTGGGGGTTGGTGACCACGGCGATCATGCCGTTGGGAGACTTGACGATTCCGTCGAGGCGCAGCGTGCCCACCTGCAACCCGGCCTTGCCTGGAGGAAGATTGGCGCCAGCGCGGGCCGCCGCTTCCTGACGGCTCGTCAGAGACTCAAAAGGATCGCGGCGCGCTACCTTGGACTCTTCGCCCCCCGCCGGCGCGGAGGAAGCTCCGGACGCTGGCGCGCTTTCCGCCGTTTTCTTCGGCGTCTTGGCGGCGCCGGATTTCTTGGCGGATTTGGCAGCTGGTGCAGGTGCGGGCGCCGGCTTCGTTTGAGCGTGCAAGCTGCTCCCGGCCGTCGCCAGCAAGATGCCCGTCAATAGTGTTTTGGCTAGACGCATGGCTCGCTCATCCCTGCTCACGGTTTCTTCACCGGTTGGCCAGCGGCACCCTTAGCCCCGGTTGTGGGGCTGGAGGTGTCCGCCGCTTTCGTGAAGAAAGTCGTGACCGTAAAGATTCCCGTCACTGTGGTGCCCGGCCGCAACGGATACTTGGTTTCCTTGCCGCTGGTGTTATTTGGATCGTCGAACTGAATATCGCCCACATTGATGATGCGCGACAACCGGCTCAACCGGGAGAAGAAATCCAGCATATTGAAGTACGGGCCATCGGCCTGGACCTCAAACGGCATTTCGTAGTGGTATTCCCTGGGAACGATATTCTGCGAAGTCAGTTTGCGCAGGGAAACATTGGAAGCGGTAGCCGCGCCTTGAATCTGGCGGATAAATTCGTCGACTTCCTTTTCTTCCGGAACGATGGTCTTCAACGTGTCCAGCTGTTTATTGAGCGCATCCATCTGCTGCTTCAGCTCGCCGTAGCGCTGCTTATACACCTGAAGCTGGGTGACTTCCTGATTCAGCTGGGTGCGCTGGGTAACGGCCTTATCGTAATCAGCGCGCGCCTGGGCGACCGGAGAAAACGGAGCATATAGCCCGGCCAGCACCAGAACCACCGCGATCGCCAGGGCTACCAGGCCCTGCATGATTACCGACATATCTCGGAAAGGATTGGCCATGATGTTCTCCTATCCTTTCTTCGCCGGTGCGCCGGGGGTCTTGGGCGCGACTGGCGCGCTTGCGGGTTTTGCCGCCGGAGTCGCCGCGGTGGGCGTGGCGTTGGGCGCAATTTCGGCGTTAATCGTGAACAGGAAGGTCTGCACGTTGGTGCTGTGATCGTCCTGCTTGGATTCCTTGATTTCCACCTTCTGGAAGTAGCCTGAGCGCTTCAGCGCGGTGATGAAGTTGGCGACGGAGTTCAGGGAAGCCGCCGCGCCATCCATGGTCAGCGAAGTGCCCTTCTTGGTCAGCGAGAGGAGCCAAAGGTTTTCGGCGCGTGAAACAGTGTTCGCAACCTGATCCAGAAGTTCCTGTCCGCCGGTGCGGTCGCGCTGCAACTGCTCGATGGTGTCCACGCGCTGCTTGAGCACCTGGCGCTGCTTGTCGAAGGCTTCCACCTGGGCCTTGATCTGTTCGAGTTCCGTCTTCTGCGCCTGCAACTGCTGGATGCGCTTGTTCTCGTCATTCAACTGGGTCTGCCAGGAATGGTAGAAGTAGAAGAGGAAGAGGCCGCCCAACAACACGCCAGCGCCGATGAACACCAGCGGGAGCGCCGCTCCGGTGTCCACAGGACGGCGTGAGGCTTTGGGCCTCGTTTGTCCAAGTAAGTTTATGCGGATCATGGCTAGTCGAAGCTCCTCAGGGCCAGGCCCACCGCAACCACGAGTCTCGGCGCCAGTTCGCGGATCTGATCCTCGCTATGCTTGCCAGGATTGATCAGCACCTTGCGGAAGGGATTCAGCTCTTCCACAGGCATGGCAAATTCTTCGCGCAGCAGGTCCACCAGGCCGGGCACGCGGGCCGTGCCGCCGGCAACCATAATCCGCTGGATATTCTCACCGGAAGCGGTGGCGCGGAAGAAGTCGAAAGTCTTCTGGATTTCGAGAGTCAGGATGTCGGAAACGCTGCGCAGGATCTGGCTCTTCTGCTCGTCGGTGACCGTCGGCAGGGTGTCGCCTTTTTTCAGGCGCTCGGCGTCGTCGAAGCTGAGGTCCAGTTCCTTCTGAAGCGCGTCGGTGTACTGGTTGCCGCCGACGCTGACGTCGCGGGTGAACAACGGGATACCGCCGCGGACAATATTAATGTTCATGACGCTGGCGCCGATGTTGAGCAGCGCCACGGTCTGGCCGGCGTCAGGTTCGTAATTAACTTCGAAGCAGTTCTGCAAACCGAAGGCATCAATATCCACGACCACGGGAGTCTTGCCTGCCTGCGCCAGCACGTTGGTGTGGTTCAGAATCTTGTCCTTCTTAACGGCTACCAGCAGGACGTCCATCTGGGAGTCCATGGCTTCCAGCAACTGGTAGCTTAGGTTGACGTCGGCGATGTCGAAGGGGATGTGCTGGCTGGCCTCGGAAGGAATGCGGTCGTACAGCTCTTCCTCGGTCATCAGCGGCAGCGGAACTCTTTTGACAATCACGGAGTGGCCGGAAACGGAGGTGGCCACGTTCTTGGTCTTGATCTTTTCGTTTTCGAAAATTCGCGTGATCGCGTTGGCGACCTGCGGCGCGTCCATGATGGCGCCGTCCACGACGGTGTCTTGAGCCAGCGACTCCATGCCGAAGCTGACCAGCTCATAACCGGCCTTCGTGGATTTCAGCTCAACAGCTTTGATGGAACTGGAACCGATGTCCAGTCCGACCAGCTGTTTGTTTTTTGCTCCCCCGAGTAACCACATATCGCGGCCTCTTTCCCTCACGCTCGAACAAGCCTAGCGGCGCTTCGCCACCACTTGGCTCATCTTGCGTTCCATCCACCTGTCTAGGATCGTCTTCCTAAGTTTCCAACGATTTCCTAATTTGAATGCAGGTATTTCGCCTTCTGTGATGTACCGGTACAGAGTATCCGGACTGATGCCCAGATACTGGGACGCCTGCCGTACGTTCATCACTTCGCGCGATTCGCTCACGAGGAACGCCCACCTTAACCTTCACACGTCCTTCCAGCTACGTGTTTTGCGGCACCCTTTTCGAGAAATCAACTGCCGGACACAGAAACCCCGGGGTGCAGCTCGTGGAACCGTTATGTCATTGGGCGGACCCGAGCGTCAAGCCTTTCTCGCCCGAAGTTGTCCTAAGAATGCAGGTAATCTTAGGCAAATCACCTGGTATTGCAGGCAGGTGGCGGCACTAATTGTAGCTAGTCCCGGTGCCATATACTACTAATTGTTGTTTTCTGGGATTTCGCGCCTGTCCTGCCGGACGGTAATTGATTGTTCGCAATCCGCAGCAAGGAGAGCCTTTACTTGCACTTCCGCGAGGCGATTCCCCTTTTAACGTTCGCAAGAATCAAATCACGACTATTCTCGCGCGGTCTACATCATTCTCCGGCAAGAGCGACAACATCCCACGATCCAACGTAGCGAGTTTTCCATTCTTGTGGATAGCCAACCCCAGCAGATAGGCATCGGTCAATTGCTGGTGTCCTTTGAGTTGCGGCCGGGATTTTTCCACGGCTTGTGCGACACCGATTTCGTCCGTCCAAAATTGATGCGCCGGATGAGCCAAGTTTTTCTGCAGCAGCGAGATCGCATTATTAACCGTGAGCGAGCTCGGCGAAAATGCCGGATTCGAAAGCAGGCGCACGAAGGCGTTCTGGGTCAGTGGGCATGTGGCCCAACCATCCGCAGCATGACGAGCAAGCCATGCTTGAACACGCGCATGAGAGGATTGCTGGTACCAGAGCGCCGAGACCAGTACGTTGACATCGAGCAGAAAAATATCGCTCAAATCATTTCGTCCAGGAGTTTACGAACGTGTTCGTCGGTAACCACGGGAGAGTCCGGCGGCAGATCAACCACAACAAATCCATTTTCGATCTTGGTCCGCAGGGGAGCATTCAGGCCCTGACGGACCAACTCGGAAACGGCTTTGCCCAACGAGAGATTGCGGCTCTCGGCAAATGATTTCACGGGTTCGACGATATCCTCGTCGAGAGAAAGCGTGGTTCTCATAGGACTGCAATGATGTCACATATTTATAATTGATGTCAATGGCTGGACATTGACATCGATGTAGAATTTACGCATCACGCATTGCAGCTTGATTCAAATTCCCAACGTCTTCCATAGGGCTTCCACGCGGGCTTTGGTCTTTTCATCCACCAGCATTTCGTCGGGCCACGGGCGGGTAAAGCCTTCGGTGGACCATTTCCGCGTGGCGTCCACGCCCATCTTGGAGCCAAAGTCCTGCATCCTGGCGGCATGATCCAGCGTATCCACAGGGCCAAGGGTGAACTGCACGTCGCGCTCGGGGTCAATGGCGCATAGAGCCTTCCAGACGACTTCCCGATAATCGTGCACATTTACATCATGATCCACCACCACAATCACTTTCGTGAACATGGCTTGGCCGAGAGACCAAATCGCGTTCATCACTTTGCGCGCGTGGCCGGGATATGACTTACGAATGGAGACGACCATCAAGTTATGGACAATGCCTTCGGCGGGCATGGCGACGTCCACGATTTCGGGATGCGTGAGCTTCATCAACGGAAGGAAGACGCGTTCGATAGCATAGCCCATGTAATAGTCCTCCTGCGGAGGGCGACCAACTACCGTGGCCAGATAGATGGGATCCTTACGATGGGTGATGCATTCGACGTGAAAGACCGGATATTCCCCTTCGAGCGAATAAAAGCCGGTGTGATCGCCGAAGGGGCCTTCGGTGCGCATTTCGTTGAGATTGACGTAGCCTTCGAGAACGAGCTCGGCGTTGGCGGGCACTTCAAGATCGTTGGTTTCGCACTTGACCAGTTCGACCGGATCGCGGCGAAGGAAGCCGCTGAACATCATCTCGTCCAGATCAGGAGGAATGGGAAGAATGCCACCGAGCGTGGTGGCGGGGTCTGCGCCGATAGCAACGCTGACCGGGATGCGGCCCTCGGGATTCTTGGCGCGGGCGCGGCGGAAGTGTTCGGCGCCATGCTTTTGTGTTTGCCAGTGCATGCCGGTGGTGCGTTCGTCGTAGACCTGCATGCGATACATACCGACGTTACGCTTGCCAGTTTCGGGATTGCGGGTGAATACGAGGGGGAAAGTAATGAAGCGGCCGCCATCCTGGGGCCAGCACTTCAAGATCGGGAAGTCGAAGAGGTTAACGTCGGAGCCTTTATGGATGACTTCCTTGCAGGGGCCGTCTTTCGTCTGCTTGGGCATGAAAGAACCCAGCTCGGCGAGTTTGGGAAGCATCTTGAGCTTGTCGAGAAGGCCTTGTGGAGTTTGCATATCCAGGAAGCCACGGATGCGGGCAGCGACGTCATCGAGTTTTTCGACTTCAAATGCCATTTCCATGCGACGGACGCTGCCAAAGGTGTTGATGAGCAGGGGGTAACGCGAGCCTTTGGGCTTTTCGAAGAGAAGGGCGACACCGCCGGGATGGCCTTTGGGACCGGGCATGGCCTGGGCTCGCTGAACGACTTCGGTAACTTCAAGAACAGGATCGACTTCGACTTTGATGCGGCGGAGTTCGTTTTCTTTTTCGAGCCGCTTGATGAATTCGCGCAGATCGGCGTAAGCCACTTCCCCCTCCTGGAATTTTCGGGGCGCGGTAGTGAAACCAAACACTAACACGCAGGGTGCAAGACCGCAAAAGCCGGCACGGTGGCGGCAACTGGTAGAAATAGACGTATAATGCCCCGCGCAATGGCGCCATCAGTGCGCAAGCGCGGGGAGCGACCATGAGAAGACGGATATTGGTTGGGCTGGCATTTTTGGAACTCGTGCTGGCCTTTGCGGGGCGATCGCCGATCGCCAGCGCCGATGACACAACCGGCAAACCCGCCAAAATCGACAAGCTGATGCAGGAATACACGGACTGCTGCCAGTTCACCGGAACCGTGCTCGTGGCGGAGCACGACAAGGTGATATTCGAAAAGGGATACGGCTATGCGGACCGGGAGTGGAAAATCGAGAATAAGCCGGATGTGAAGTTCCGCATCGGCTCGATCACCAAGCAGTTCACTTCGATGCTGGTGCTGCAGCAGGTGGCAAAGGGCACGATCAAGCTCGACGCGCATTTGTCCGACTATCTTCCCTACTACCGGAAAGACACCGGAAGCCGGGTAACGATTCACCAGTTGCTGAATCACACCTCGGGGATTCCCAGCTACACGGACGATGCGAAATTTTTCGACGACGTTTCGCGGAATTACTATGCGGTGGACGATTTCGTGAAGAAATATTGCAGCGGGGATCTGTCGTTCGAGCCGGGAAGCAAGTTTCATTACAACAATTCAGGATATTTCCTGCTGGGGGCAATTCTCGAGCACGTCACCGGAAAGACTTACGAAGCGCTGCTGAAGGAGAACATCCTCATCCCGGCGGGTATGAGCGATACCGGCTACGATCACTCCGCCGAAATACTGCCAAGGCGCGCTTCGGGCTACCAGCAGGAGCTCGGCGGCGTGGAGAATGCGCCGTATCTGGATATGTCGCTGCCTTATTCCGCGGGCTCCCTTTATTCCACCGTGGAGGATTTGCATAAGTGGGACCAGGCGCTTTACACCGACAAATTGGTGTCGAAGGAACTGAAGCAGAAGGCGTTTACACCTGGACTTGAGGATTACGGCTACGGATGGGACATCAAGACAATTCCGGCGGGAGAGCCCGGAGCGGGGCAGACCAGCATCAGCCACGGCGGCGGAATCAATGGATTCAATACGCTGGAAGTGCGCTTGACCGGGGATCACGACTTCATCGCCATTTTTAACAACACGCCCGGCGCGCCGCTGAATGATATGGCCAAAGGCATACGAGCCGTTCTCTACGGGCAGGAGCCGGTCATTCCCAAGAAAAATCTGGTACCGGTTCTGGGGGAAACGCTCACGAACCACGGCGTGGATGCGGCGGTGAAGCAGTACCACGAATTGAAAAAGAGTGATGCGAACGGTTACGACTTTGCTGAGCGCGCGCTCGATCGCCTGGGAGAACTCCTGCTGCGCAAAAAGCGAGGCGCGGATGCGATTGTGATTCTTCAGTTGAATGCCGCGGAATTTCCGAAATCATCGAACGTGTACGTAAGCCTGGGCGACGCGTATGCGCAAGAGGGAAAAAAGCAGGAAGCGGCGGCGAACTACAAGCGGGCGCTGGAAGCGGATCCGAAGAACAAGGAGGCCGAGGACAAGCTGAAGGGTCTGGAGAAACCGTAGCCAAACTCTAAGGCTTGACTACCTGAAGTCCAAGTTCTCTTTCGAACACGTCGAAATCGCGATCACGGTGGAGCAATGCGTGCCCCTGCAAGATGCAGAAAGTGGCGATCCAGCAATCGATGGCCCCGCGGATGGTGTGACCTTTTCTTCGCAATGACCGGTAATTCCGCGCCACGGCCAAGGCAAAATCCTCTCCGCCGGGAGAGGAGATGTGCAGTTTCCTGAGCTGCGAATACGCCAGGTTGAATTCGCTTTCGGCTCGAATGCCCTGAAGGATTTCACAAAGTATGAGGTCGGTTACGCCGAGCCGCTGACGGGACAACTCCCGCTCGACCCAGAGCGCTTCGGGGCTGCGGTGATTCAGGAAGAAATCGATCCAGACACTCGTATCAACGATGACCATGGGTTGAAGCCACCTTAGTCCCTGCGCATTTCGTTCAAATCACCCTCCCAACGGATCTTTCCTCGCAGCTTGCGAATTCCCGCCTGCCTCTTCAAACGCACCAGCATTCGCAGTCCGGCTTCCACCGTTTCGCGCTTGGTCTTAGTATTGGCGCTGCGCATGGCTTCACGCATCAATTTGTCATCGATTTCGATATTGGTACGCATGCCGCACCTCGATGTGTAAAATATCATGTTTTGTGTGTATTGAACACCGAGATGGATGCGACCCTCAGGGCTTTTCCTGCTCGTCTTGTTCCAAGTCAATTTTGCTTATTGGTTACGCTCAATATGACATGCAGCCGGTGTGAGAATTTTGGATTACAATGAACTTGTCGCGTAACCAATTCCGCGAATCCAGGAGCCGCTATGAAAAAGTCCCTGATGATCTTTGCCCTTTTTGCAATCACCGCCCCTCTCGGCCTGGCCGGACCCAAGCAGACCGGAACGGTTGTTTCGCAGACCTCGGTGACTTGCGGAGAAAAGAAGTCCAAGAAGCAGAGCCTGGATCTTACCTGCCACCAGTACGTGGTGCGTTCTGGAGCGATTGATTACACCGTGCAACAGCCGAAACCCGAGGATCAGGGGCTGATTCCGTTGAACGCGACCGTGGAGTTCAAACTCGATAAGAGCAAGATGAAGGTAAAGGCAAACGGGAATTCCTACGAATTTAAAGTGATCTCACAGTCCCCCGCGGGCGCAACGCCGCCAGCCCCCGCATCGTCAACACCGAATCAGTAAAAACTTCGCTCGAAGCCAAGCTGGCACGGTTGGGGTCGCAAGAGGAACGTATGCGGAAGGTTATCCTCGTTACCCTCGTGTTTTACTCAGTGACCGCGCTTTTGTACTTCCTTTGCGCGGGGCGGACGGACCTGCCGTTTGTGTGGTGCTATTTCGTATTCCACGCAATCTTTGGGCTTGGTACGGTGGCGATTGCCGATCGCCGGAGTCCCGGCTTCGCACGGGAGCGTCTAAAGCCGGCGCCGGGAGAGCAGGACCGGATGTTCAAGCCGGTTGGATCGGTCTGTTCGCTGGCGGTGCTGGTCTTAGCCGGATTGGATGTGGGAAGGTTTCATTGGCGCCCGGTGGTGGGTTGGCGAGTGCAGTTGGCGGGATTCCTCCTGGATTTTACCGGATTTCTGATTGTCTGCGCGGCCATGCTCAACAATGCGTTCTTTTCTTCGGCGGTGCGGCTGCAACCGGACCGCGCGCAGGTGGTGGTGCGCAATGGACTCTATGCGATCGTGCGGCATCCGGGATATACGGGCGGGATCTTGTATTTGGCGATGAACGGATTGGCCCTGGGGTCGTGGTGGGCGGGGCTCGCGGGGATTCCCATGGTGGTTTTGACGTTGCGGCGAACGATGCTGGAGGACCAAATGCTGCAAAGCGGTCTGGCAGGCTACGCGGAGTATGCGAAGGAAGTGCCGCATCGCCTGGTGCCAGGCGTTTGGTAGGTTTGTCCACCTGAAGGTGGGCGCTACATAGGCGGGGTGTCCAACGATTACAATGGAAATGGCATGAAGCGGGTCTACTTCGACCACAATGCGACGACTCCAGTGGCCCCGGAAGTTGTGGAGACGATGCTGCCGTATTTCTCCTCGGAGTACGGAAACGCTTCGTCCATTCACGGGTTTGGGCAAAGGGCCCGTGCGGCGGTGGAGACAGCGCGTGAACAGGTGGCGGCGCTGATCGGTGCGCAGGCGCCGGAGATTGTTTTCACCAGCGGCGGTACGGAAGCCGACAATCACGCGATCTTTGGAGTCGCGGAAGGGACCCTGACCGAGCGCACTGATACGCATGTGATTACTTCCACGATTGAACATGAGGCGGTGCTGAATACCTGCCAGGCGCTGGAGAAGCGCGGAGTGGTTGTCAGCTATCTTCGTGCGAATCGCGAAGGGTTGATTGATTTGGAGGAACTGCGGCGGGCGATCCGGCCGGAAACGATTTTGATCAGCGTGATGCACGCAAATAACGAACTGGGAACGGTGCAGCCGCTGGAAGAGATCGGGAAGATTGCGGAGGCAGCGGACGTTCCCTTCCACACGGATGCCGTGCAGGCCGTCGGGAAAATTCCGGTGGATGTGAAGACACTGCGAGTGGATCTGCTTTCGCTTTCCGGGCACAAATTTTATGCGCCGAAAGGCGTGGGCGCGCTGTTTGTGAAGAGCGGGACCCGGCTGCGGCAGTTTCTCTATGGCGGGCACCACCAGCGCGGGTTTCGGCCAGGCACGGAGAACGTGGCGGGAATCGTGGGACTCGGGAAGGCGGCGGAATTGGCGCGTGCTGCGCTGGAGAAAGATGCGGGGAGGATTTCGCAACTGCGCGACACGTTGGAGCAAGGATTGCTGGCTCGCGTGCCGGATGCGCGGGTGAATGCCGGCGGCGCGAGGCGGACTCCGAATACGAGCAACATGAGGTTTCCGGGGATTGAAGGCGAAGCGCTGCTGATTGCCCTGGATTTGAAGGGGCTGGCGTGTTCGACAGGAGCCGCGTGCTCGTCGGGCGCGGTGGAACCCTCCCATGTGCTGACTGCCATCGGATTGGCGGCTGGCGACGCACGCGCGAGTCTGCGCTTTAGTTTGGGAAGAGGGACAACGGAAGAGGAAATTGCGGCGGCGCTGGAGATGATTCCGGCGGCGGTGGCGCAACTCCGAAAGATTTCTCCTGCTTATCCGAAGTAACCGCGTGGCTTAGGCGGACAACAGCCAGGAATGGCTGTGCTGCAGCGCAAAATATTGAGACACGATAAACTGGTAAGGTATGGATACGCAGGTACAATTCGATGCTCTGCCCACTGCAGGCGCGGAGGCCACACCCGGGTTGATCGCGGTGGCGATGTCCGGCGGTGTGGACTCCTCCACCGTCGCGGCGGTGCTGCAACAGCAGGGACAAACCGTGGTCGGCCTGACGATGCAGCTATGGAATCAGCGGCGGCTGCCGGAATTGCAGGGCACCGGGCCGGCGCAGCACCGCTGCTGTTCGCTGGACGATGTCTACGATGCGAAGCGCGTGGCACAGCATCTGAATTTTCCCCATTATGTGGTGAATTTCGAGGAACAGTTCGAGCAGCGCGTGGTGCGGCCGTTTGTGCAGCAGTATCTTTCCGGGCGTACGCCGATCGCCTGCACGAACTGCAATACGGATGTGAAGTTTGAGCCACTGCTGCGCATGGCGCAGCAGATTGGTGCGGTGCGCCTGGCCACAGGTCATTACGCGCGTATCCGGAAGAACGCGGCGAGCGGACGCTACGAATTGCTGCGCGCCCGGGATGATTCAAAGGATCAATCCTATTTCTTGTGGGGACTTACTCAGCAGCAGCTTGCGAAGAGCGATTTTCCGCTGGGCGAATTGACGAAAGACGAAGTGCGGGAACTGGCGCGCAAGGTGCGCCTGCCGGTGGCGGAAAAACCGGAGAGCATGGAACTGTGCTTCGTGCCCAACGGGAATTACGTGCAGTTCATTCACGCTTATGCGCGTGCGGAAGGCAAGCCTCTGACAGACCAGGAAGGCGAGATCGTCACCGAAGATGGGACGGTGATCGGGCGGCACACCGGCGTGCATAACTACACGATCGGACAGCGCAAGGGATTGGGATTCGCGGCGGGCAAGCCCGTCTATGTCCTGGCGATTGATACTGGGAAGAACCGCATTGTGGTAGGCGAAGACGATGCGCTGCGGACGACGACGCTGGAAATCGAAAGCGTCAACTGGATTTCCATTGTAGAGCCGGATGGGCCGGTGCGCGGCCAGGCAAAGATTCGCCACAAGCACGAGCCCGCAGCCGCCACGATTGAGGCGCTGCCGGAGGGACGTGCGCGCATTACGTTCGATGCGCCGCAGCGCGCGGTGACGCCGGGGCAGGCCGCGGTATTTTACGACGGCGACACCGTCCTTGCCGGCGGTTGGATCCGTTAGCCGCCGCACCAATCTTCCCCATTGACTTTATTTTACTTATTCGTTATTTTATCTTACGGGGAACGATGGCCGTCCTCCCGTTTTTGGCGCTATTGACCCGAATTCGTGGTTTTATCCCGCGTCTTCTTTCGGCATACCAATCTCTATCCCGATTGTTTGCCACAGATGCAAAGGCCACTTCCCACACCTCCTGTATTTGCCACACATACCAGAATTCGCACTTTTGCTTAAGGTGAGTCCCGTTTGGGGTCTCTTACCCGCCGACTGTTTATCACCCGGAAACGCCTGTCCTTCAGCCCAAGTCAGCGGCCATACGGCCCGATGCTAAGCTTGCGCCATGAGCCACGATCTACGTGACGTCGAAGATCGCCGGGGGCTGCGGTTTCCCTTTGACGCGGATGCCGAAATCCTTCTCGATAATTCCGTTCAAAGGGTTCCCGCTCGGGTGACCGAATTGAGCTTTCGCGGGTGTTTTGTGCAGATTTCCTGCGCCTTGAAGGAGCGCCAGCGGATGAGCCTGAAGATTCGCCACGCAAAGGATAGTCTGGAAGCTTCCGGGCAAGTCATGTATGTCCGGCAGGACGGCGTTGCCGTGCTCTTCGATGAACTGGATCCGCAGGCTTTGGACGTGTTGCAGGACTGGATTCTCAACGCGCTAGACATCCATGCAGAGGCCGAGCGCCAACAACAGAAATAAAACTTCGCTCCCCTTCGGCCCTGGTTTCGGCCAGGAGAGTCGGCCACTGGGGATGGCACTACCGCTATAAATTAAACCCAGGAAATCCTCAGATGAACAGCTCGTCTTCCTGCTCGACCGTGGTTTCGCGGTCGGATGAGCGGGGAGTGGAGCGGCGCGAGCGCAGCACATCGAGGCCAATCTTGATGCCCTGGACGATGGCCGAGGCTTTCTGTACCGGGCCCCAGAAGTTGCGGCGAACCGTGGAGCCGGCGTCTTCCACGGCTTCCAGTGTGCCCGTAAGGATGCGGTCTATATGAAGGAGTTGGCCGCGGAGGCGGTCGGAGGCTTCCGTGGCGACTTTGTCGAAGCGCTGTGCCTGGGAGCGCGTGAGATAAACAATATGCGAGGCATCTTCGACGAGCTGCGCGATTTTGGGCTGAGTTTCGTCGAGCATGATCTGCGTGCGCGTAAGAATGGGACCGACGCGCGAATGCAGATCGCCGATGGTCTTATTGACGGACTCCGTGGTCTTTTTCACTTGAATGAACAACAAGACCAGGACGCCGGCCTGCACGATCAGCGTCAGCGCGGCCACGATGATGAACAGCTCCATCGTAACTTGCATACACACCCTACCCTCTCCGCTCTTTCAGCGGAAGATTGGAAAAGGCCCGGACTTCAGGACTTCGATTCGCGAAGAAACGCTTCTCTGCCTGCATCCACGGCGGCGGAAATCGATTCGCGCTTGCGCGAGGCCACATCCTTGCCGCGCTCGATGAGTTCATCGGCGCGCTCGCGGAGTTCGCGGGCTTTCTTCTGGGCAAATTCGCGGCCGTCATCGGCGCGCTTGGAAAGATAATCGCGGGTTTCTTCACCCGACTTGGGAGCAAACAGAACGCCCATCAGGGCGCCGACGCCAAGTCCGACGAGGAAGTAGCTCACTTTAGAACCAACATTGTCAGCCATTGGAAACCTCCACGCCGCAAAGATAACACAGGGATTAGTGGGTCGCAATATCGCATAACCACTATTGGACCAAAATAACGGTTAGTTTGTATCTTTTTGCTGTGCCATGTGTTGCACGATTTTTTCCGCGGTTTTGCGCGGGACCATGCGGCTGAGTTCCTCTGCATCCGCCTTCTTGAGATTGGCAATGCTGCCATAGCGCTGCAGGAGCCTTTGCGTAGTGCGCGGGCCAATGCCCGGAATATCGAGCAAGGCTGAATGGGTCTGGCGGGCTTCCCGGCGCTGGCGGTGAAAGCCCACGGCAAAGCGGTGCGTTTCGTCGCGGATCTGCTGGATGAGATGAAGGACCGGGGAGTGGCGTTCGAGGATGACGGGTTCGTCTTCCTGGCCAAGTACGTAAAGAATTTCTTCTTTCTTGGCGATGCTGGCCATCGGCTGGTTAATGATCTGCAGCGTTTCGAGAGCTTGCGCTGCGGCGTGTAATTGACCGAGGCCGCCGTCAATCAGGATGAGGCTGGGCAGGGGCTTTTGTTCTTCCTGCAGGCGGCGATAGCGGCGGATGACGGCTTCGTACATGCTGGCGAAGTCGTCGTTTTGCTCGCGCGGGCGGCCCTCGGGAGTTTCGTCGCCACGAATTATGAATTTGCGATAGTCCGATTTTTTCATACGGCCGGTCTCCCAAACGACCATGGACGCCACCGTATCGGTGCCCTGAATGTGCGAGATGTCGAAGGATTCGATGCGCTTGGGTTCCTCGGGAAGATTGAGCGCGGATTGCAGGGCTTCGCCGATGGCGCGCGAGGTGGGCTTGAGGACGCGGAAGCGCTGTTCGAAGGAGTGCTTGGCGTTGTTTTCAACGAGATCGAGAAACGCGCGCTTGCTGCCGCGCTGCGGCGTGAAAATTTCCACCTTGTGTCCGGCGCGCTCGCTGAGGAGATCTTCGAGGAGTTCGCGGTCCTCGAAATCGATGGGCATGTGAATCATTCTGGGAAGATATTCGGCTTCGAGATAGAGCTGTTTCAAAAGTGAGGGAACAAATTCGTGGGGATCAAACTCCTCGAGCTCTTCCCAATAAAATTCCCGGCGATCCACGACGCGGCCGGCACGCAGGTGGAACAGATTGGCAGCGACGAGCGGCGGTTCTGCGTAGTAGGCCAGAACATCGGTGTCGTCACCCTGCGCGGAGGCGATGCGCTGGCGCTCTTCAATGTCGTCGAGGGTACGGAGAAGATCGCGATACCCGGCGGCTTCTTCAAAGCGTTCCTGTTCGGCGGCAGCCAGCATTCGTTCTTCGATGCTTTTCATGAGGTCCTGGCGGCGGCCTTCCAGGAACATGCGCGCGTCGCGGACAGCTTCCGCATAGCGTGTCTCAGTGGTAAGTCCGGCAACGCAGGGCCCGAGGCACCGGTGAATGTAATACTGCAGGCAGGGACGCGGATGATTTTTCGCAAGGTCCACGTAGCAGGAGGGGATCAGGAAGCGCTTGTGGATGAAGTGGAGGATGCGGCGGGCGAGGCTGGCCGGAAAATACGGGCCGAAGTAGAGCGAGCCGTCTTTTTTGACGCGGCGAGTGAAATAGACGCGGGGATGTTTCTCGTACAAGGTGAGCTTGATGTAGGGATAGGTCTTGTCGTCGCGCAGAAGAACGTTGAACTTGGGCTTGTACTGCTTGATGAGATTGTTCTCGAGGGCGAGGGCTTCGCGTTCGTTTTCGACCAGGATGGTTTCAAGGTCGGCGATCTCGCGGGCGAGGGAGCCGGTTTTGGCATCGATCCAACTAGATTCTAGGAAGTAGGAACGCACGCGATTGCGGAGGATACGCGCCTTGCCCACATAGATGACTTTGCCGGTGGCGTCTTTGAAGAGATAGACACCGGGAGATTCGGGGAGGGCGGCGGCTTTTTCGCGGGGTTCCATGCGACAGGAATCAGTGTACGGCGGAATGCGGGGGAAGAAAAACTGGGAAGAGAAGGGCGGCCCGCTTCAGAAAGCGGGCCTTGCATCGAGGCTTGAATGGATGGCGTGGTCGGGGCAAACTGAATTGGAGAAGCTGAAGGGAGAATTGGAAGTGTTTCGGACGGTTGAGCGAAAACTCTGGATGGGAGTTGCGGTGGTTTGCCTTTGCGGAGTTCCCATGCTCGCACAGGTTCCCGTCACGCAGCCGCCACCGCCCAGCCCGCCTTCCAGTGCGCCGCCGGCGCCGAAGAAGAATGCGGATAATGCGGTGCAATCGGCGCCGGATCAGCCGATGTGGGATCCGTTGCGCGCGGATAAGGATATGAACGTTGGGAAGTACTACATGAAAAAGGGTGACCTGGACGCCGCGATTGACCGGTTTGAAGATGCGGCGCTGGCAAAGCCGGGGTTTGCGCTTCCCTACTTATATTTGGGCGAGTTGTATGAAAAACAGGGGAAGAAGAAACCGGCGGTGAAAGCGTATCAGCGCTATTTGGATTTGAATCCGAAAGCGGAGGACGGAGACAAGATCCGCAAAAAAGTCGAGAAGCTGCACCAGGAAATTGACAAAGATAAGAAGGACATTTCGTAGGGTTAGGCAATTGTGGCGGTTTGCGAATGGTGTTTGTGAGTTAGCGGGCGAGGTGGTCCAGAAACTTGCGGGCAGCGTGGAAGTGCTCGTAAAGCTTTTCTTCGGCACGGAATTCGGGGGAGTGCGACAGCAAAGAGCAACCGGAGCGGCGGGTGGGATGCTTGACGTGGAGCATCTCGTGATACAGGACGTATTCCACGACAAACTGGGGAACGCCGGGGCGGTCCATACGCCGGTTTAAGACGATCTGGTTGGGGCCGGGATCAAAGCAGCCGAACTGCCGGCGCCAAGAACGGGTGCTCCAGGCAATGTGCGGCCTGACCAGCGAACCGGAAAAATAGCGTTCATTGATCTGATCGAAGAGAGTGAGCAAGTCGTGGTGCGCGCCCTGCGGCGGCACAGGCGCGGGACGGACGCGGCGGCTGCGGAGGCGATGAATGCGGCCACGCGTGCGATCCGAGCGGGCGTATTCGAGGTAGGGACGAACGAGCGCACGGGGCGGGCGGCGGCGATAGACGCGGCCCAGGAGAAGCGCGGCTGCGCCTTCAAGAACCGGCAGAGGCGCGCGGCGAAGGAGATCGGAGAGGCGGATGTAGACGACGTCCGCGCGGCGGCGGAGCGTGATGACGAGGCTGCTATACGGATAGAACTCGACCTGGAATTGCGGCGGGCGGCCCTCGCAGCCGATGCGCGTAAACATGCGCTGGAACAAAGCGACGCCGCCGGGAACATGTATGGGGATCTTGGGGCGGGCGGCGGTCAACGTTCAGGCCTCAATTTTTGCGCCGGACGGGCGGAGGCGCGGCTTTCTTTTTAGCGGCTTCGGCTTCGCGAAGAGCATCTTCGGTGCCTTCGATGGCGTCTTCCAGATTTTCCTTGTAGATTTCGAGCTCCGGCCCTTTTTCTGAATAATTTTTCAGAGCCTGAAGAAATTCCGGGGCTTTCGCAGCCATCAGATCAATGCCCTGGCGGATGTTGTCCTGTTTTTCAAGGCCCAGCTGAATCAGATCGGCGGCATCGTCCACGCAGCCGATGTAAGAGTTCATCAGATAGTTGAGCATTTCGCCGTGCTTGTTGGAAGCAGGATGCTCGAGTTCGTATTTAAACTTGATGAGGCGGTCTTCGGCAAAGGTGAGAAAAAGCTTGATGCGTTCGTTGCTGGATTCGGCATCGCGGATCTTGTCGGATTCGATGGAAGTGAGATAGTCCTTGTCCGGGCGCTGGGCCAGCAAGCGGGCCGGCGACGAAGTGAATACCATGGCCGCCCCAATGGCCGCATGAAAAACGAATTTGCGGCGGCTCATCATGATTTGGCTTCCGCAGGGGCCGGAACCTTCACCGGGTCGGGAGTGCGGCGCGGGAAGAGAAGATTGATCAAAGTGTCGTCCATATCGAGCAGGTCCTGGTGGACAATGCGCAGCGGCGGCCGCACTTCTTCGGGAGCCACCAGGAGCATGTCTTCCACCTGGCGCATACCCTGGCGAACGCCGAGTTCGAGCTGGCGGTAACTGCCGGAGTGCTTGTCGGCATCGGGCTCCTGCTTCCTGAGAAGCTCAAAAGCGGCGCGAACGTTGTCCCGGTATTTCTCAAAAATAAAGCCGACATCAACGAAGTTACCCGAGTTGGCGGCATCCGTGGCGGCGGCAAACTGGGCGTTCGCCAATCTTTGAAACTCCTTGACCTTACGTCCGGCGTGGGTTTCCTTGTCGAAATTGCTCTGCAACTCCTTCAGTTTGTCCGTGGCGTGCAGACACGCACAGAACACGGAAGCCGCAGCAAGGAGCAGAAAGAAGCGCGAGCTCCGCGTCCGCAGGCTACTTTTTTTTCTCGGCGCGTTTCTCCAGAACATGGATCCGCTGGTTCGCCTGCCAGACCTGGTTCGCGTGCTGATTGTTGTCCAGATCTAGAAATTTCCGATAAGCATCAAGAGCGGGCTGTACCTGATTGAGTTTATCGTAACAAAGTGCGCGTATAAACCACTCGCCGGAGCCGGGGGCTTCTAATTTGTCCACGACGTCGTAGGCAGAAAGCGCGGCGGAGTAGTTTTCGCCAAGATAGTAGGTGGAGGCGAGGTCTTTCCAATAGGTGACGTTTTTCTGGTCGAGCTGGATGGCGATTTTCAGTTCGCGTTCGGCTTCGGGAAATTTGCGCTGCTGCAGATAGAGGCGGCCCAGACCGCCGTGAAGCTGCGGGTCTTTCGGGGCCAGCGCAAGAGCTTGCTGAAGAGTTTTGCCGGCATCGTCGAGTTTATTTTGGCCAATCTGGATGTCAGCGCGAAGTTTGAGGTCGTCGAGCGAGGGAGCCTGGCCATTGGCGGATGAGCCGGAGATGGCGAGGGCTTCGTCGAACTGCTTGTTGGCCACGAGGAGCTGCACGAAACGTTTCCTGGCGGCGGAATCGTTGGGCTGAATGGCGAGATACGCACGGTAAGCGTCCGGGGCTTCGAGCTTGTTTTGCGCGTCGAGGGTGAGAGCGAGTCCGCGCAGGGCTTGCGGAGATTTGGGTTCGCGCGAGAGAACGTCGCGGAATTTTTTCTCGGCTTCCACCGGCTTTTTCAGCTGCAAATCGGCGTTCGCAAGGTGCAAGGCGGCTTCGTCGTTTGTGGGATCGAGTGTGTAGGCGGAAGCAAAAGCGTCAGCAGAGCCGGCAGCGTCGCCAGAGCGTTCGAGAGCAATGCCCAAAAGGAAGCGCGGGCGGCTTTGGCTGGGAAGAAGTTCGACAGCTTTGCGGAGCGAGGCGGCCGCGGCGGCGGGATCTTTTTCCAGGAGCAGGATGCCGAGATTGAGATGCGCTTCGGCCATTTTGGGGTCGAGGTTGGCGGCTTTTTCGTATTCGGCGCGGGCGTCGTCATCCTGATGGAGACCCGTATAGGCGTAAGCAAGCTGGAAGTGCGCGAAGGCGACGTCGGGTTTTTCGGCAATGAATTTCTGGAGAGGCGGGACTGCGGAGGCGTAATCGTTTTTATCCAGTGCGGCTTGCGCTTCGTCGAGGAGGTCGTTGAGCGGATTGCGGAGCTTTTGCGATTTGCCTTGAGAAGAATTGGGCGGCGGATTTTGCGCGAAAGTGAAGCTGGCGTTCACGCTGTATCCAAAGACAATTGCGGTGAGCGCGGAACATCGGATCAGAGCTCGGCGGCACGCGCGCATTTCCATTAAGGTACCCGAGGATTGGGCTTTGAAGGTTCGGTGCGCGAATCGGAGTTTCCGTTGCCCGAAACATTTCCGTGGGCAGGGCGCTTCCCTGCCCCATTGCCGTTGGCGAGAACTTTGGCAAGAAAGCGGCCGGTGTGCGATTGCGGATTGCGCGCGACTTGTTCGGGAGTGCCGGTGGCGATGATGCGGCCGCCCTGGTCGCCGCCTTCGGGGCCCATATCAATAAGCCAGTCGGCGGACTTGATGATGTCGAGGTTGTGCTCGATGACGAGAAGTGACGCGCCGGATTCAAGGAGCCGGCGAAAGGCGGCGAGGAGCTTGGCGATATCGTCGAAATGGAGCCCCGTGGTGGGCTCGTCGAGGATATAAAGGACCCCGACATTTTCCGAGCGCGTGAGATGCGCAGCAAGCTTCAGGCGCTGCGCTTCGCCGCCGGAGAGCGTGGTGGCGGATTGGCCAAGACGCAGATAGCCGAGGCCGACTTCGTTGAGGACTTTGAGTTTGGAAACAACTTTCGGGACGTTGACGAAGAAGGCCAAGGCTTCGCGAACGGTCATTTCCAGGATGTCGTGGATGTTTTTGCCGTGGTAGCGGACTTCGAGAATGCTGGATTTAAAACGCTGGCCGCGGCACTCTTCGCAAACAAGTTCGACGTCGGCGAGAAACTGCATTTCGACGGTGACGGTGCCGTCGCCCTGACAGGTTTCGCAGCGCCCGCCGGGAACGTTGAAGGAGAAATGGCCTGGGGTGTAGCCACGGCGCTTGGCGTCTGGCGTGTCGGCAAAGACGTCGCGGATGGCGTCGAAAGCCTTCATGTAGGTGGCCGGATTGGAACGCGGGGTACGGCCGACCGGAGTCTGATCCACGATGATGACTTCCTTGAGGTAATCGTCACCGTCGAGGCGATCGCAGAATTCCTTGATGCTGGCGGAATTGCGCTTGGCGAGCAACGCGCGATAGAGCACGTTGTGAACCAGCGTGGATTTGCCGGAGCCGCTGACGCCGGTGACCACCGTTAACGTGCCAAGCGGAAGCATCAGATCCACGTTCTGCAGGTTGTGAAGCGTGGCGCCAGAGAGGCGCAGGAATTTTCCGGCGGGCTTGTGCCGAGTGGCGGGAACGGGAATGCGCGATTCCCCGCTGAGATATTTGCCGGTGATGGATTTCGCGTCGTGAAGAATTTCATCGTAGGTGCCGGCAAAAAGAAGTTTTCCGCCGAGTTCGCCGGCTCCGGGGCCGAGATCAATGATGCGGTCAGCAGCTTCGATGGTGTCGGGGTCGTGTTCGACGACAAGCACGGTGTTGCCGAGATCGCGCAGCGATTTGAGAATATCAATCAGGCGCTGCGTGTCGCGCGGGTGGAGACCGATGGAAGGCTCGTCGAGGACGTAAAGCGCGCCGACCAGATGCGAGCCCAGCGAAGTGGCGAGCTGGATGCGCTGGGATTCACCGCCGGAGAGCGTGGAGGTTAGCCGGTCGAGGGTGAGGTACTCGAGGCCGACTTCGTCGAGGAATTGCAGGCGGGTGCGGATTTCTTCGAGTATCTTGTCGGCAATCCTGGTTTGCGACTCGGTGAGCTTGAGTTCGGCGAAGAATTTGCGCGCGTCTTTCACCGTCAGCTTGCAGAGGTCGGTGATGGACTGTCCGGTGATCTTGACTGCACGAGCCTCGGCGCGCAGGCGCGTGCCGCCGCAATCCGGGCAGGTGGCGTATCCGCGGTAGCGGCTCAAGAAGACGCGCACGTGGAGCTTATATTTCTTGCGTTCCAGCCAGGCGAAGAATCCCTTAACGCCGTCAAATTTGTTCTCGGGATCGCCCTCGAGGATCAGGCGGCGCTGTTCGGCGGTGAGCTGCCGCCAGGGAAGGTTGGAGGGAATGCCGCGGTTGCGCGCCCATTTCTTGGCCTCCTGCAGGAGGATGCGGTAACGGGGCTTGGTCCAGGGCTCGATGGCGCCGTCGTCGAGCGACTTGCTGGGATCGGGGACCACGAGATTCAGGTCGAAATCAATGGTATTGCCGAAGCCCTGGCAACGCGGGCAGGCGCCAAAGGGATTGTTGAAGGAGAAGAGGCGCGGCTCGGGTTCCTGGTAGATGGTGCCATCGTTTTTGCATTCGAAGCGCTCGTTGAAGGTGAGGCGTTCGGCGCGATTGGCGGAGTCGGCGACGAATTCGAGGATGGCTTCGCCACCCCCGCGGTAGCAGATTTCGATGGAGTCCACGAGGCGCGAGCGCGATTCGGGGTCAACGGCGAGCCGGTCGACGAGAACGTAGACCGGCTTGGCGAAATCGACGTCGAGCAGGGTTTCCGGCGAAGAAAATTCGTGGACGCGATTGTCCTGATAGAGGCGGTTGAAGCCACGCTTCTGGAGTTCGACAAGGACCGTGCGCAGGGCGTCCTGCGGCGGAGGAGCGGCTTTTTTTCGCGCGGATTTCTTACCGCCGGCGGCTGGCGCGTCGGCGGAAGGCATGCGGAGCTGATAGAGAACGTAGAAGCGCCGGCCGGGTTGCAGCGTGAGGACCCGTGTGGCGATTTCGTCCGGTGTGTCGCGGCGGACTTCGCTGCCGCACTTGATGCAAAAGGTCTGGCCGCAGCGCGCAAAGAGCAGCCGGAGATAGTCATAGATCTCGGTGGAAGTGGCAACCGTGGAGCGCGGATTGCGCGTGGAATTTTTTTGGCGGATAGCCACGGCCGGCGCGATGCCGGAGATTTCGTCGACGTCCGGCTTTTCCATCCGCTCCAGGAACTGCCGGGCGTAGGCGGATAGAGATTCGACATAGCGGCGCTGGCCTTCGGCGTAGACAGTGTCAAAGGCGAGCGAGGATTTGCCGGAGCCGCTGACGCCGGTAACCACGGTGAGAGCGTTGTGGGGGATGTCCACGGTGACATTTTTGAGGTTGTGGACGCGCGCGCCGCGGATGCGCAGGACTTCCTGTTGATCGAGGATTGGAGGGATGGTTTCGCTTGTGGCCAAAGGGAAGCCCAGACAGCGCGCTTTCCGCACGCTGCCTAAACTTCAAAGTATACGACTGCGGGCAACCCGGGGCAAATCGCATGCATGGCGGGCGAAATAACTGCGGCCCGCCACGGAAGGCAGGCCGTCCTTCGCTACTGCGTGCGTAAGCGGGAGGTTGGCGCTGCTGCCTGCACGGCGTGTTGTTCTTCGCCGACCGCCGGGTGGGTAAAGGGCGGGGTCTCGTGCGTGATTTGGCTGGTGGCGAGATCCACGGTGACGCTATCCACGGGCAGCGCGGACTGCGTCTTGGTACCAATCAGATCGAGGGTGAGCACGTGATTCGTCGCCGTGATCAGTAAGTGGCCGAAGCCGTTGAAATATTGGCGCAGGCTGTGATCTTCCGCCCCGTTTGCCGATTTTCCCGGCAGCGGGGTGCGCACCGGCTGCCGCAGCGTGTTGGTCTTGACCGGTTGAATCGGACCGTGCCCGCCGGTTCCGACAACCACATAAGGCACCTGCATCGATTTTCCGGCAATTTGCACGGCGCGCGTAAAGCGCTGATAGACGTGAGCATGGCCGGAAAGAACCGCGTCCGGCCCTATCCCGGCTTCCTGGAACGCTGCATCCAGGTCTTGCAGCATGGTGGAGCTGCCGGTATGGCCGCCGCCGCCGCTAAAGGGCGGGTGGTGCATGGCGACAATGAGAGCGGACCTTGTGCCATTGGCGCGCGCCGCTTTGATCTCCTTGAGTTGCTCGACCAGAAAATTCCATTGAATGTCGCCCACAACGCCCCCGCGAATCACACCTTCGTGTTCGCCGCCATTTGAGAACAGCGCGATGATTTGCGCAAAGGGAGCGTCGAAGCGATAGAAGACGCCCGGCTGGAACATGTGCGGGCGGTTCGTGGATTGCAGAAGCTTTGTCAGATCGGCATCCGACGCTGGAGGCGTATCGCAGAAATTGGCTTCGAAAGCGTCGATGGACTGCGGATCTTCCTGCGGATTGGAGTCGTGATTCCCGGGAATGGCGATGATCTTCCCCGTGTAATGCCCATACGGAACATAAAACTGCGGCTCGTACATATTTGCCTTGGATTCTGGGGAATTGTACTGGTGGTTGTAGACGACATCACCCAGGTGAAAAAAGAAGGCCGGGTGATCCGCGGGATTGGGGCGGTGCAGGTCCATTTCCATGACCTGAGCAACCAGTTCGATATCCCAAGGACCGCCGAAGCCGGTGTCGCCGGCGGACTGGAACACGAGTTGGCCGCTTTGCTGAATCTCTTCGACGAATTGCGCACCGACGATTTCGCCCAGCTCCATCACCGGAGGATTGCGCTTGAGCGGCGGGATCGGAATGATTTGTCCCGCCTGGCTCTGATCCAGTTGTTTCCTGGTTTTGCTGCTTCCGAAATTGGCGGGGCTGTGCAGGAATGGCGGCTGCGTGTGACTGGGGATCCGCGAAGGCTGGTGCGTTCTCATGCGCTCGACGTGCAGTGCATTGCTGGCCTGGGGACTCTGGCGTTTGTTCATGATGTGATCTCCTGACGGCAAAACGGAAATGAGGCCTTATGGACGAAACGGGAGAAATTCGAGGGAGCCTTAAAGTACCTGCCTACTTACGTACACAGTAGTAGACCGATTGGTAGTGCGACGTTATGGAAATTAACAAAACAAGTCAAGTGAAAATAGATTGAATAGGAGAGATTCAAAGGAGGGCGGTGATGGAGCTTCTTGGGAACTTTAAGAAGGCGGCCTGAAGCCGCCCCTGCGGGAGGCAGCGTGGCCGCTTTCGCATGGGCCCGGCTGAAGGTGGCCGATCTGAAGTTCGGCCACGACAGGGACGTGCGCGGCGTCAGAGGCGTGTAAAGCCGTCGCGGGACCATTGTTCGGAGCCCACGCCGTTGTGGACGAAGAAGAGACCATCAGGGTCGTATTTCTTTTTGATCTCGGCGAGGCGGTCGTGGTTGGCACCCCAGTATGCGTGCTGGAAGTCGGGTTCGAAATAGTTACTCTCGGAGACATAGGCGCCACCGGCGGGAGTGAGGGCACGGAGTTCGTTCATACAGCGGTGGACGGCCTTGGCCGCTTTGCGGCCTTCGGCAACGTCCGGTTCGTGACCGGAGATTCCCGGATACGCAGGACCCTGGCCGTCGGCAACGATGGCAAGAGCGAAGGCGTCGCAGACCGCCGGATTCGTGGCGGTGTCCTTGGCGGCAGCGATGGCTTCGGCGGGCGCGCCGGCCAGACCCTTATTGAAATGAAGTTCGACTTCGCTGACGCGGGAAGCGGCGAAGAGCGCATTGGCCAATTTTTCCTGCGAATCATCCTGGAGTAGCGACGCGGGCATCCAGAGCGACTCGAATCCCCAAACGACCCATCCGACCTGGCCGGAGTCACCGTTCCACCAAACACTGTTGGGGCTGGCACCTGCACGCGAATCATTGCGGAAAACGGGATGGTGATTCTCGCGGCGCCAATCGGGATCCCACCAATGCCGGAAAGGTATGCTGCCGAGGATGAGTCCTGGCTCGAGAGTGAAGTCCGAGGGAGATTGGGCAATCCAATCCAGGAAGGGCTGCCAGATTTTCCGGGACTCTTCCGTAGTCAGACCGAGGTGAACCATGCTGATGCCTAGCCGGTTCTCCGGACTGAAGTGCGCTTGCTCGCCCCATTTGTCGTTGAAGAGGGCCTCGCGATAGAAAGCGACGAAGCGGCGGATCAACCGGCGATAGGCTCCGTCGGAAGTGGCTTTGACGTGGAAATTGGCGCCGCCCGCCAATTCGGGAAGATCGCGGACGCGCAAAGTGAGTTTGCTGATCGCGGCGAAGGTGCCGCCCCCGCCGCCTTTCAAAGCCCAATAAAGGTCGGGATTGCTGCAGGCGTTGGCGATGCGGATTTTGCCGTCAGCGGTGACGACTTCCGCCTCCAGGAGACCGGAAGCGGCGGTGCCGTAGTGCTTCGAGAAGCTGCCGAAGCCACCGCTTTGGATAAGGCCTGCCACGCCAACAGTGGTGCATCCGCCGCCTTGCACATAGGCGTTGGCCTTGGTGGTAACGGCGTCGTAGGCTTGCAACCAATATGTGCCGGAGCCAACGGTGACCGCGCATTGGGGCGCGTGGGTGGCGGCGCAGCCTTGCGGTACGAAGTTATCGCGGAGTTCCACGTCATGCATGTGGCGCGTCCAGATAAGGAGCGAGTCTGGCGCGTTCGAGGTGCCTTGGTAGCTGTGGCCTCCACCTTTGACAACCAGCCGCAGATTGTTTTCGCGCGCAAAATTGACAGCGGCGGCGACGTCCGAGGCGTTTCGCGCCGCGACGGCGTAGACGCTCGGCTGGCTGGTCCAGGCATCCACCCAGCCGGAAGTTTGTGTAAGGCCGGGGGTATCGCCGATGTAGTAGGGATTCTTGAGATGCGCGAAAAGATCTTTGCAGGCGTCATTTTGTGGAGAGGAGACGCAGGTGCTGACGGAGAAATCCACGGGAACGAGCTTGCCGCCGACGGCGTCATTCAGGCGCTTCCATGCTTGTGGAGAAGGCCAGTTGGCATCGCTGGGACGCACGCGGCTCTTTGCGGAGGTTCCAAATAAAGCGCGCGGCCAGGGTTGGAGGACAGAGGCAGCTCCAGTGACAGAGGTTTTCAGGAAGGATCTGCGGTTCATTGGAACTTTCCCCCGTTTATTCCTGCTGGAGTTTGATGGAGCCGATACCGCCTTGTACGGTGAGGTGAATCGTAGCCGGAGATTTGCCGTAGGCTTCGTTGATGTACTCGTCGCCTTCCTGCTTAAGCCCATGCGTGTCAATGGAGCCGAGTCCACCGTGGACAATGGCAACCACGCCGACGTTTCTTGGAAGGCGAACCGTGGCTTCGCCAACGCCGCCCTGAATCTCGGCTTCGAGGTCTTTGGCGCGTTCGCCGGAAAGATCCACATCGGCTTGGCCGGCGCCGATATTTAGTTTAAAGCGGGTGAGATTGACCTTCGCAAAGCGAAATTCGCCGCGGCCCGCGCCGAGGTCCACTTCAAGATCGAGCGGAAGCGCATCGTTCACCTTCAGGCTCCAGGTATTGTCGGACTTGACCATGAGCTGCGAGTTCGAGGCCTGATTGATATTGAGTTCGCCCCGGCCATCGCTGACGGCATAGTCCACCGAGGGCAGTTGCCAGGAGCCGCCATAGGAAAAATCCGCGTCCAGGACTTGATCCGCGCCGCCACCCATGCGCAATTCGCCGGCGGGCATCTTCACCGACATGCGAATAGCTTTTGCACCGTTTAATCCCACGATTTTCTGTTGGTGAGAAAGAGCGCGCGACGCAAAGATGGTGTCATTGTAAACAGCGGGATGATGACGCCAGACAAGAAAGCAAATGACGATAAGGAAGACCAGCGTGCCGATGGCCGAGCCAATGGGAAAAGGGGCAGGCTCATCGGGGCTTTGCGGTCGGCGGGAGCGGTCTAGAATCATGCCGGCGCCGACGAAGATCAGAATCAGCGGCCAATAGTGACGCAGGACGGGCCAAGGATCGAATGAGGGATTGGCGCGTTCGATCAGCACCACCACGCCAAAGGCGATGAGGAGCAAGGGGAAAACGACGGAACTGCTCCGGACACCTCGATTTTGAGCCATGACCGACCTCTCTGCAACTGCAGCGTTCACTGGAAATGATACGCAAAAAAGGGGCCAAATGTTCCGGTTGCATCGTATGACCGGAAAGCAGGATGGTCAATGCATGGGCGGAGATACCAGGCGTCGCAAGCGTGTGCTAGAGTGCGCGAAGGTAAGGAGCGGCGCATGGGAAAGTTCGAGCGGGTGATATGGATCGTGCTGGACAGCGTGGGGATTGGGGAGTTGCCGGACGCGCGGGACTACGGTGACGTTGGACGGACAACACTGGGGCATATAGCGGAGTACCGCGCACTAAAGATTCCGACACTGGTGGAACTCGGATTGGCAAACATTGCGCCACTGCAACATCTGGCGGCGGTGCCTGCGCCAAAGGCCTCGTACGGCAAGGGAGCAACACGCTCGCCGGGAAAAGACACGACGACGGGACATTGGGAGATGGCCGGCGTGTGGCTGGATCAGGCGTTTCCGGTTTATCCAAATGGATTTCCGCCGGAGATAATCGAGTCATTTGAACAGCAGATTGGGCGCAAGACGCTGGGCAACAAGCCTGCTTCCGGCACGGAGATTATCAAGGAATTGGGGGAAGAGCATGTGCGGACGGGCAAACCGATTGTGTACACGTCGGGAGATAGCGTGTTCCAGATTGCCGCGCATGAAAGCGTGATTTCAATCCAGGAGCTTTATCGCGAGTGCGAGATTGCGCGGAAACTGCTGGATGGGAACCATCGCGTGGGGCGCGTGATTGCGCGGCCGTTTGAGGGAGAGCCAGGAAATTTCAAACGCACAACGCGACGCCATGATTATGCGGTGGACCCGCCTAAGCCGATGCTGCTGGATGTATTGATGGAAAAGAAAGTGCCGGTGTTTGGCGTGGGGAAAATTCACGATATTTACAACGGCCGGGGCGTGGACGATTACGTCACGACGAAATCGAACACGGATGGGATGGAGAAATTGACGGCGGCAGTGAAGGAGCGTCCGCAAGGACTGATTTTCTGCAACCTGGTGGATTTCGACATGTTGTACGGGCACCGGAAGGATTTGGAGGGATTTGCGAAATCGCTGGAGGAGTTTGACGCACAACTTGCGCCGTATTTGAAATTGTTGACTGAGCAGGATTTATTGCTGATTACGGCGGATCACGGGTGCGATCCTGATCCGCGTTGGGAGACCACGGATCACTCGCGGGAGTATGTGCCGATCCTGGCATACGCGCCGGCGAAGAAGGTTGGCGCGAATTTGGGCACACGCGCAACCCTGGCTGATATGGGGCAGAGCGTCGCGGAGAATTTTGGAGGGAAGATTCCGCATGGCACGAGTTTTCTGGCGGCGTTGAATTGAGAGGAAGAGAGAATTAACGCAGAGGGCCTCAGAGAACGCGGAGAAAATGAAGAGTACAGCCCGGAATGGCTGTGCCACAGCTGAAGGTCTGTACACGATTGCCCGCGAGATGCCTGCGCTACAGTTAGCGGCCGGAAGCAGTGGAGGCGGCGTTGGGCGCGTAGTAGCCGTTGCGCGTGCGCGCAACGAGTTTCCCGTGGCCACGCGGCGGGATGACATCCACGCGAACGGCACGATAGCTTCCGTCCTTGGCGGCGTTCGACGGGTAGTAGCCCAGCGTGTATTGGTGGCGGATATCCCCAGCGACTTGCTGGCAGATGGCGTGGACGTCGTCCACGTTTTCCGGGAAGAACGCGAGGCCACCGGAGGCCTGAGCGATTTCGGTGAGCGCTTTCTTGGCGGTTTTGGCGCTGCGCTTGTTTTCCTGGCCGAGCAAGCCAATCGTATAGATCACCGTGTCGGTCTTCTGAATTTCCTTGATTGTCTTTTCCAGAGAGTTGCGGCTGGTGTTATCTTCGCCGTCGGTGACGATCAGCAGAACCTTTTTTTCCTTCTTCGCTTTTTTCAGGTGATCGAGCGATCCGATGATGGCGTCGTAGAGGGCGGTGCTGCCGCGGGAGTCAATGCGCTCGAGGGCTTCTTTAAGCTCCGGGACGCTGTTGGTGAAATCCTTGTCGAGGTCGAGATAGAAGTCGTCGTTGAAATTGACGACAAAGGCTTCGTCCTGAGGATTGCTGGACTGGACGAGGGTGAGAGCGGCCTCGTTGACGCGGGGGCGTTTGTCTCGCATGCTGCCGCTGTTATCAATGACGAGACCCATGCTGACGGGAATGTCTTCGCGCTTGAAGACGGAGAGCTTTTGTTCGACTTTGTCTTCATAGACGCGGAAATTATCGGTGGCGAGGCCTTCGACGAACTTGCCGCGGTCGTCCAGCACGGTGGTATGGAGGACGACGAGGCTGACATCCACATGGATTTTGCCGCCGGAAGGCGATACACCGCCGGCTTGCTGGTCCGGCGGCGGAGGAGGCGGGGGAGCCTCAACGGGAACCTGCGCAAAAACAGAGGCTGAGCCTAGCAGGAAAACGAATAGAGCCGCGCCAAGTAGCGTAAACCTGCTGAATACAACAGCGAGTTCAGTGGGACGGGGCGTAATAGCCGGTTTTCGCGTAAACGCTGAGGGGAGGAAGGCCCTTGGGGGGACGCAATTTGACTTTGATTTTGCGCCACCGCGCATCGTGGATGTGATTGCTAGGTTTGTATCCCAGGACATATTGATTCCGCAGCTCCATGCCAATCTTGGTGGCGATATCCGGCAAATCGTTTAGATGCTCGACAGAGAAAACGCGGCCACCCGTGAGTTCCGTGATTTCGGAGAGCAGCGTCGGGCCGTTCAGCTCTTCCGGGGTGCGATTCCGATTACCAAGCGGGTCGAAGATGCCGATGGCATAGAGCTGGGTATCCGCTTCCTTGACCAACCGCTTGATATCGTTTTCGTTGTACCGACTATGATTATCGCCTCCATCGGAAAGAATCAGCAAGGCGCGCTTGGCGTTATGTGCACCCCTCATCTGGCTAAGGCCCAGATAGATGGCGTCGAGGAGAGCGGTGCGGCCGTGGGGAGCGGTAATCATCATGCGGGATTGCAGGTCTTCGACGCTGTTCGTAAAGGTACTGGTGAGTTCGGCGCGCTCGTTGAACGTAACCAGGAAGAATTCGTCCTGAGGATTGGCGGTTTTGAAGAATTCCAGCGCGGCCTCGCGGGCTTTGTCAATTTTATTGGACATGCTGCCGCTGAAATCGAAGATGACGCCGATGGAGATAGGGACGTCTTCCGAGGAGAAAGTGACCACTTCCTGCTCGATGTTGTCCTCAAAAACGCGGAAGTTATCTTGATCCAGGCCGGTGACCAGGCGATTGAAGGGGTCGGTGACGGTGACGTTGACCAGGGCAAGGTCTACATCGGCGTGGATGACTTTGCCGGGACGCAAGGTTACGGCTGGCGTGTCGTGGGAGACCTCCGTAAGTCTGGCCGGAGGAGGAACCGGATTCTGGCGTGTGGATCCGGGATCGGAAGGTTCCTGGGCGCAGGCGCTAAAAGCAAAAAGCAGCAGGCAGCCTAACAGGGAAAGGGCCCTGGTACTTGAAGATACGCGAAACTTGCCCCCATCGCGTTTCACGGCTTCTCCATCCCCCCCAATCGCCGGGAGGGGCCGCGCGGATGACGACATCATAGCATCGAGCAGGGAGAAGGCAAGAGAAGATCACGCCGAGCTCACGGCGGCGCGGAAGCGGGTGTGCTAGCATCGGCAGCGGTTTAGTTCAAGGCGAGGAAATAGGCGATGAGCAACGAAGAACCGCGCGTGGTGGTGGTGATTCCGGCGAGATATGCGGCAACGAGGCTGCCCGGCAAACCGCTGGTTTCGCTGGCGGGCAAGCCCATGGTGCAGCGGGTGTATGAGCGGGCCAAGCAGGCACAGACCGTCCAGAGAGTGCTGGTGGCTACTGATGACCATAGGATTCTCGATGCGGTGGCGTCGTTTGGCGGCGAAGCGCGAATGACGCGGACCGATCACCGCACCGGAACAGAGCGCATTGCGGAAGTGGCAGCAAGCGTCGAAGGGGATGTTTTTGTCAACGTGCAGGGGGACGAGCCGCTGATCGATCCAAGTTCGATTGACACGGCGGTGGCCGCGCTGCTGGAGGAGCCAGTCGCGCAAATCGCTACGGTGGCGACACCCATCCGGCACGCGGGCGACATTATGGACCCCAACGTGGTAAAGACCGTGCTCGATTTTGACGACAACGCGCTTTATTTTTCGCGCGCGCCGATTCCGTGGGTGCGCGATACAAACCAGAAGCTGCATGTGAAATATTGGAAGCACTTGGGGCTCTATGTATTTCAACGGGACGCGCTGCTGGAATATCCGACGTTACCTCAAGGGGAGTTGGAGAAGATCGAGCAGTTGGAGCAATTGCGCTGGATGGAGAACGGGTGGAAGATTCGCGTGGCGGAAGTGGCGCATGATGCCGTGAGCGTGGACGTGCCGGAGGATGTGGCGCGAGTGGAAAAGTTGCTGAAGGAAGAGAAGGCGGGTCCCCAATGATCGATGATGTCTGCGCCATGCAAAAACGCCTCAATACAATGGCCACCTGATAGCGGTGGCGCTATTGCGTTTGCATGACCTGGAAGCCGGATGTGGTGCGATCGCTGTCGTAGCAGTTGACGAAAATGTGCGAGCCATCGGCAATATACGCTTTGAAGTTGATGGTGAAAGGAGAGGTACCGCCGACCGCGATTTTGAAAGGGTTGTCCTGGGTACCGTCGCCATTGATGGTGAGCGTGCCGGAGATGCCGGCGTTCAAGTTGATGCCGTTGCTGGAGGTGAGGCCGATTTCGATGAAGTCGGCCGTGCCGGAGAGATTGTTGTTCGCGGTGCTGGATTGCGTGGCCTGGCCAACGAAGTGTTCCACGTAAGCGGATGGGTTGATCAACTGCAGTCCGTTCCAGTTAAACACAAAATTGCCGGAGACGGTGGACGTGGTGAAAGGGCCCGCGATCTGGGTCATCATGGTGCCATCGCCGACGATTTTGGGCGTGACGTCCTGGATGACGGCTTGCGTCGGCGAGTAAAAATAAAAGACGTAGGAGACGGTGCCGACTGATGAATTCTGGAAAGTGAACGTGCCTCGGCCGCTGCCCGCGTTCGTGGTGTCCATGGAATAGGTGGCAGCGGAGAGATTGGAACCCTCGGAAATGTGGGTGTTGTTTCCGTTGTCGTTTTGATCGAAAGCCACCTTGCTGACATTTCCGGAGCCATCGGTGGACATGCGGCCGAGACGCGAGATGGGACCAACGGTACCAGCGGTGACGGACCCCGACGTGAGAAAGACGAAGCCGCCGTTCAGGTCTGAATTTTTCGCGGGGATGGCGCCGGATTGGAGCATCGCATCGCCTTCGGCGCCGCCCGCGGAGTCTTCCTCGAGAAGCTTGATGCGTGTGTTGTCCACGATGTAGAAGGCGTAGGTCTTGTCATTGATGGTCACCATGCCACGGCCGTAATTGGTGCCGTTGCCGTTGGTGTCCAGCGCGTAGGCGCCAGGCGTTAGAGCGATGGCCCCGGAAGGAGTGAAGGCGCCATCGTTGACGTCGATGGTGCCCCCGGTGAGGTTGCCGTTGCCATCCGCCGTGAACTGGCCGATGGTAGAGATGATCGAGGGCGAATTGCCGGCGAAAGAGACGCCGGCGAAGTCGAAAACGTAATTGCCCTTGATCGAGTTGGGAGAGAAGGCCGCGGGAGTCTGCTGATTCAAGGTGCCGTTGCGGGTGGCGGCGCCATCGGTTTCCACCAGGATGCCTTGCTGATTGGATTGCAGAGACAAGCTGAGCTGAAGAGAGCCGCCGCCGGTGACGTTGAGCGTCATAACGCCGCGGCCGTTGGATTGAATTTCATAAGTGCCGCCGGAATAGCTGATCACGGAGGCGGGAGGATTGACGCTTAGATCGAGGACATCCGCGATGCCTGCCGTGATGTGGCCGTTGCCGTCGGCGGAGATGCTGCCGATAATGCCGGTGAAGCCGCCGGAGGTGGTGTCCTGCCCGCTGATGGAAAACGCATACTGGCCGGTGAGGCTGGCGTTGGAGAATGGGCCGCTTGGCGGAGGAGGAGTGACGCTGGAATTGCCGCCACACGAAAGAAGAAGCAAGATCGAGAAGAAAAGAGGAAGAGCGGCAAAGCGGGCCAGCCGGCGATGAGACGTGGGCATGAATGCCTCAAGAGAAGTTCGCATGGGAATCAATGAACCAACCATACCGCATTTTGCGAAAGTTACGAACCCCCGGCGTTGTGGAAGGTTGCGCGCTTAGAAGTTTTTTCGATTTGCGGCAGTGAAGAGAGTGGATTGACAGAATTCAGGCCAGCGAACATAATTATATGTACGTCAATCCTGCGGAGGTTCGATAAGCTCAAATCTGCTTGGTGCGGAGGCGAGCGACCCGGATGGCGCCAAAATATATTTTTGTAACCGGCGGTGTTGTTTCCTCTCTCGGCAAGGGCGTAGCGGCATCTTCCATCGGCTGTCTCCTCGAAAGTCGCGGCTTCAAAATCACCATCCAAAAATGCGATCCCTACCTGAATGTGGACCCCGGCACCATGAGTCCCTATCAGCACGGCGAAGTGTTTGTGACCGACGACGGAGCGGAGACGGACCTCGACCTGGGCCACTACGAGCGCTTCACGCACGTCAAACTGACCCGCGACAATAACTGGACCAGCGGCCGCATCTACGAAACCATTCTCTCCAAAGAGCGCCGCGGCGATTACCTCGGCAAAACCGTGCAGGTGATTCCGCACGTTACCGACGAAATCAAACGCTGCTTCAAACGCGTCGCTGAGGGTGTCGACGTTGTAATCGTGGAAATCGGCGGAACGGTGGGCGATATCGAGTCGCTGCCGTTTCTGGAAGCAATCCGCCAGATGCGGCTCGAGCTCGGCGCGGAAAATACCTTGTTTGTGCATGTAACGCTGGTGCCGTTCATTGCGGCGGCCGGGGAATTGAAGACCAAGCCGACACAGCACAGCGTGAAAGAGATGCTGGGCATCGGCATTCAGCCGGACGTGCTGCTGTGCCGGAGCGACCGTCATATTTCCGAGGATTTGAAGAAAAAGATCGCGTTGTTCTGCAACGTGGCGGAGTCGTGCGTAATTTCGATGGAAGATGTGAAGACGATTTACGAAGTGCCGGTGGAACTAAGCAAGGAAGGGCTGGACGCGCAGATTATCCGGCTGCTGCGGCTGGAAGAGCGCCCGGCGAATATGCAGCCATGGCTGGATATGCTGCAAGGGCTGCACCATCCAAAGGGCGAAGTGCGCATCGGGATTGTCGGTAAATATGTGCAGTTGGAAGATGCATACAAGAGTTTGCGCGAGGCGCTGCTGCATGGCGGCCTGGCGCACCAACACAAGACGGTGATTGACTGGATCGAATCGGAAGAGATTGATTCGCTGGAAACCGCGGAGAAAAAGCTGAAGGGCTACGACGGGATTCTGGTGCCCGGCGGCTTCGGGAAGCGCGGAATTCAGGGCATGGTTTATACGATTCAATTTGCCCGCGAAAAGAAGATACCCTTCTTCGGGATTTGCCTGGGGATGCAGTGCGCGACGATTGAATACGCGCGCGACGCGGCTTGCCTGGCGAAAGCAGACAGCACGGAGTTTGATCCACAAACGCCGCACCGCGTGATTTACAAGTTGCGCGAACTGCTGGGCGTGGACGAGATGGGCGGCACAATGCGGCTGGGAGCTTGGCCGTGCAAGCTGGAGCCGGGTTCGTTTGCGTTTAAGGCCTATGGCAAAACGGAGATCAGCGAACGGCACCGGCACCGCTATGAATTCAACCGCGAATACGAAAAGATTTTGACGGCGGCGGGCTTGCGGATCACCGGACGCACGCCGGACGACAATTACGTGGAAATCGTCGAGGCGCCCAACCATCCATGGTTCCTCGGCTGCCAGTTCCATCCAGAGTTCAAGTCCAAGCCGCTGGAACCGCATCCGCTGTTCGCCGCGTTTATCGGCGCCGCGCTGGAGCACAGGGTTCAGAAGTCGCGGCCAGCATCTGCCGCAGGTGCAACGGAAGTGCAGCCTCCGTCAGCGCCGCTACGGGCTACACCCCACGCCGCGGCGTAATCGGTAACGCTTCCATTTATGAAGCTCGAATTCCTGGCAGACGGTTCTCCGGACTGCCCGCTCATTCGCATCTTCTCATTCAGTACCACGGAGGCTTTAGAATTCCGATCGTGCCTAGAAAAGCTAGGAAACGGCTCCCTTTCGGAGATTCGCCTTCACGAGCAGCGATTTATTGAACCGATTGGAAATTGCGAGTTACTCCTTTTCACGGGAAAGTGCGATGCGGGCGTACACCAACGCAGCTCACACAGATTTGATTGGGAGTCGAAAGCTTCGTCTTGGGAAGATATGGCCATGTTGGTGACCCCGCTGATCAGTTTGAGGTCGAATAAATACCAATGGCTTTGCAATCGAGGCCGCATCAAAGTATTACTGTCTACCGATGGCAACTGGTAGTACTGACCTTGTGATATCTTCGAATCGTTCCATGACAAAGACAAAAGAGCTACAGCTGGGGGATTTGCGGTTGGGCGGGGAGAACCCGCTATTCTTGATGGCGGGGCCGTGTGTGATTGAGTCGGAAGCGCACGCGCGGGCGATGGCGGAGCGTGTGGCGAGGATCGCGGCGGACGCGGGGGTACCCTATATTTTCAAGGCTTCCTATGACAAGGCGAACCGCTCGTCGGTGAAGGCATATCGCGGCCCGGGATTGACGGAGGGATTACGGATTCTGGGCAAGATCAAAGCGGATTTGCACGTGCCGATCCTGACGGACATCCATGACGCTTCGCAGGCGGCACCGGCGGCGGAGATCGCGGACATTTTGCAGATACCCGCGTTCCTTTCGCGGCAGACGGACCTATTAGTGGCGGCGGCAAAGACCGGGCGGATCGTAAATGTGAAGAAAGCGCAATTTCTTTCGCCGTGGGACATGGGCAACGTGGTGGAGAAGATTGCGGCGGCCGGAAATGAAAACATTATTTTGACGGAGCGCGGCGCAAGCTTCGGCTACAACAACCTGGTTGTGGACATGCGGAGTCTTCCGGTGATGGCGAAGTTCGGGTATCCGGTGGTGTACGACGTGACGCATTCGGTACAACTGCCGGGCGGGCAAGGGCATGCGAGCGGCGGGCAACCAGAGTTCATCGAGCCGCTGGCTCGCGCTGGCGTGGCGGCCGGCGTGGATGGAATCTTTCTGGAGACGCACGACAATCCGGCCGCGGCGCTATCCGACGGGCCGAATGCGTTGCCGTTGGTGCAACTCCCGCAACTGCTGGCCCGATTGAAAGAGCTTTCCATGATGGTGCGACGCTGGAGCAACGCATGAGCCTGGAAACGGCGCGGCGCGTTTTGCGCATCGAAGCGCAGGCGATTCAGGATGTGCTGGCCCGCCTGGATGTAACGTTTGAGCGCGCGGTGGATTTGCTCTTTGCGTGCAAGGGGCGCGTGGTTGTGACGGGGATGGGCAAGTCCGGACTGGTGGGACGGAAGATTTCCGCGACCTTTTCGAGCACTGGATCCCCTTCCTTTTTTCTGCATCCGGCGGAGGCGCTGCACGGCGATCTCGGCATGCTGGCGCGGGGCGATGTGCTGCTGGCGATCACTTATGGTGGCGAAACCCTGGAGATTTTGAATTTGCTGGAGGCGCTGAAGCGGCTGGAAATCCCCATCGTGACGCTGACGGGGAAGCCAAAGTCCACACTGGGAGAAACGAGCGACGTGGTGCTGGACGTAAGCGTGAAGGAAGAGGCGTGCACGCTGAACCTGGCGCCAACCGCAAGCACAACGGTGGCGATGGCCGTGGGTGATGCATTGGCAATTTCCCTGCTGGAGCGGCGGGGATTTCAGCACGATGATTTTGCGGCGCTGCATCCGGCGGGGCGCCTGGGAAAGAAATTGCTGCGCGTGGAGCACTTGATGCACGCGGGCGACGCGCTGCCACGGGTGTCGCTGGAGACGCCAATGCCGGCGGCTTTTCATGAGATGTCGGCCAAAAAATTGGGCATGACCACGGTGACCGCGGCGGACGGTACGCTGGCGGGAATTTTGACGGACGGAGATTTACGGCGGTTGATGGAAAAACATGGCGGGGCGACGCTGGCGATGACCGCTGGCGATTGCATGGTACGCGACCCACAAGCACTGGGACCAAAGGTGCTGGCCAGCGAGGCCTTGAATTTGATGGAGAAGAAGAAGATTACATCGGTGGTGGTTGTGGATGAGGCGCGCCGCGTCCTGGGTGTGGTGCATTTGCACGATTTGTGGACGCTGGAGTTGATTTGAGAAATTTGGAGTGCGGCAGCATGGCTGCCGCTCTTGCGATTTAACGAGATAATTCCTAACGATCGATTTGTTCTAAAGCTGTGAACGCAAAAGGCTTCCACGCTCCCAAAGGCGGCGAAGAGCACAGCCAGGAATGGCTGTGCCACATGCACCTACCACACTGCTCTATTCTACTGGTGGGCCGAAGAGTTCGTTGAAGAAGTCGCGGATGAGCTGCATGGAACGGAAGTCGGCCAAGGCGTTGTAAGCAACACCCGGCAAGGCAGGGCCGTTTTCGTGAGTGAAGCCATGCATCGCACCGCCGTAAATGGCCAACTGCCAGTCGGCGCCGGAGACGTTCATTTCTTCGGCGAAGGCGGAGATCTGAGCCATGGGGACGTGCGGATCGAGCGCGCCGGCGCAGACAAGGATTTTCGCCTTGATTTGGCCGGGTTGCACTGGGTTCGCCGTGCTGAGCGTTCCGTGCACGCTGACGGCTCCGGCAAGATCAACGCCGCTACGGGCGAGTTCGAGAACAACCAGTCCACCGAAGCAGTAGCCGATGGCGGCGATGCGGCCATCCACAAGCGGATGAGCGCGGAGGATTTCGATGCCCGCCGATGCACGGCGGCAGAGTTTGGGCGAGTCGCGGCGGAGGTCGTTGAGAACGCCCATGACGCGCTGGCGGTCGCCGGCCACACCATCACCATACATATCGCAGGCGAAGCTGACATAGCCGCACTCAGCGAAGAGTTGCGCGCGTCCTTTCGCATGTGCGTCCATCCCGCCGCCGCCGTGGACCACCAGGATGCCAGGGCGCTTCACCGGACTGGAGTCCTGCCAGGCAAACATGCCGGTCAGGTCCAGAGCACCGTCCTGATATTTCGCGTATTCGGTTTTCATGTGGATGAGTTCTCCTCGTAGGATTTAGCGTGCGTTACAAAGAGCTTCAGCGACGCTAGATTATGAAGTACCTTCATTAATTATATCACAATATTTAATAATTTGCAACCCGCGCCGCGGCAATTTGCGCAAGCCTTGTGGCGCTTCGTTCCTGCTAAAATGCGAGTTCCCTTTCAAGGAGGCCTCCGTGGCAAGCGCACCCAAAATTCCACCCGCACTGAAGAAACGAGCCGCAAAGATCAAAGTGGTGTTGATGGACGTGGACGGAACGATGACGGACGGCGGAGTGACGCTGCTATCACAACCCGACGGCACGGCGCTGGAAATCAAAACCTTTGACGCGCACGACGGGCAAGGCCTCACGTTGGCGCATACGGCGGGTCTACGGACCGGATGCATCACTGGGCGGGAAAGCGCGGCGCTGGCGCGGCGCGCGAGAGAGATGAAGATGGAGTTTGTGTACATGAAGATTCCGCTGAAGATGCCCGCGTATGAGGAGATTCTGGCGAAGGCGGGCGTCAAAGACGAGGAAATGGCCTTCATCGGAGATGATCTGCCGGATATTCCGCTGTTGAAGCGGGTGGGGCTTGCCGTAGCCGTGGGAGACGCGGTGGAGGATGTGAAGAAGGTCGCGCACTACACGACCAAGGCGCTTGCAGGAAGAGGCGCGGTGCGCGAGGCGATTGAAGTGATTTTGAGGTCGCGCGGGAATTGGGAGGAGTTGATCGACAAAGCCCGGGCCTGATGCTAGAGTGCGCGAGTTAAATCTCCGGCCGCGACTGCCTGCGACCGGTTCCTTCCCAAACGGAGAGAATTCCAATGAAAACCAATTATGCGGCGGTGGCTGTGGCGGCGATTGCGTACTGGCTGCTGGGGGCGGTTTGGTATGGAGCACTCTTCAGCAAACCGTGGATGGCATTGGAAAATATTTCCATGGAGCAGGCGAAGTCCATGAATCCGGTGCTGCCGTACCTCATTACGTTCGCGTTGAATTTGCTGATTGCGTATTCGCTGGCACAGATCTGCATCTGGAGAAATGCGGATACCGCGGGCCGCGGAGCTTCCGTAGGCGTTTTGTTGTGGATCGGCTTCGTTGGGCCGATCACATATACGACGTACATGTACGAGATGCGGCCGAAGGAGTTATTTGCGATTAATGAGTTTTATCCGCTGGCGGGGATGGTGTTGATGGGGGCGATTATCGGGGCGTGGAAGAAGAAGGCAGCTTAGGCATGGGGTAGATACCAGATATCGGATTTCAGCAAGCGCGGCGCTCGCCTGGCGGCGTCGCTTGTTTTTGCCTGCAAGATGCAGGCGCTACCGTTCGGACGGGTCTCAGGAGATAATAAGGGGCGCATAAAAAGGAACGAGGTGCCCCAGCGTGACGCATGCATGGCATGATGTTTCTCCAGGTAAAGAGCTACCCCGTGATTTCCAGGCCGTGATTGAGATTCCCCTCGGATCGAACGTGAAGTATGAATTGGACAAGGCGACCGGCCTGTTGAAGGTCGATCGCATTATTCACTCGGCGGTTTTTTACCCGGCGAATTACGGATTTATTCCGCAGACCTATGCGGAGGACAACGATCCACTGGACGTTCTGGTGCTCTGTCAGGAACCGGTTCAGCCACTGGCGTTGATTAAGGCCCGGGCCATCGGCGTGATGACCATGATCGACGGCGGGGCCAGCGACGACAAGATCATTGCCGTGGCGACAAACGATCCGGAGTTCAGCGATTACATCGAGGCACGCGACCTGCCGCCGCATCGTTTATTGGTGCTGAAGCGCTTTTTTCAGGACTACAAACAACTGGAAGGCAAACAGGTGCAAGTAGAAGATATCAGGCCGGCATACGCGGCCATGAACATCATCGAGAAGTCGCTCGCGCGCTACACCGCGCTGCGCGATGAATTGCTGGCGGCACACTAATTGCGGAGACCACGGATGAGTTCCTGGCAATGGGTTTTGGTTATTTTGGGCGTGCTACTGGTAGCGGTGGCCGCGGGACTGAGCTATATGGCGGGCAGTCCGAGGGATGCCATCGGCATGGTGCGGTACGCGCTGCCGCACATGCATCGTGGGAATTTACAGGTGGGCAGCGCGGCGCCCAATGCCACGCTGGTGGCGCTGGATGGCGCGACAACATTCAAGTTGCGCGAACGCGTGGCGGGCAAGCCGCTGGTGCTGGTCTTCGGGAGCTTTACTTGACCGCCGTTCCGTCGCCAGGTGGGCGACATCGTGCAGCTCTTTGACGATTACAAGGACCATGCGGATTTCCTGACGATTTATGTGCGCGAGGCGCATCCCACCGACGAGTGGCAGATGAAATCGAACGAGAAGGATAAGGACGACGTTTGCTACGCGCAGCCAAAAACGCTGGCGCAGCGCGTGGCGATTGCCAACGATTTCACGCAACGGTTTAAGTATCCTGTGCCGTTCGGAATCGACCAGATGGATAATGCAGCCAATGATGCGTATGCGGCGTGGCCGGAGCGGCTCTACATCCTGGATGAAAACGGGTATGTGGCCTACAAGGGCGGGAATGGGCCGTTCAAATACGACCCCAAAGAAGTGCGCGCGTGGCTGGCATCGCACTATGGCGAAGTGAAGCGTCCGGAGCCCGCGCCAGCAACTCCCGAAAAGAAAAGCTGAAGAAGGATTGCGGGCCGTGAAACGCTTACGCGGGAACAAAACGGCAGCGAAAGGTGAGGGTGTGCGCCGCGTGGGACTGGCGCGTGCGCTTTCCAAGCTGGGCTATTGTTCGCGGCAACGGGCGGCGGAGTTGATTGGAGAAGGTCGCGTGCGGTTAAACGGCGCCACGCCACGGAATCCGGAAACGCCGGTGCGAATGGGCGTGGACCGGATCGAAGTGCAGGGACAGGCGATTCGCGCGGCGGAGAAGATATATCTGATGGTGAACAAGCCGCGTGGGCTCGTGACATCGGCCACGGATGAAAAGGGGCGCGCGACGGTGTACTCCGTGTTACCGGAGGATTTGAGTTGGCTGGCCCCGGTGGGGCGGCTGGATAAAGCGAGCGAAGGACTGCTGCTGTTTACAAATGATTCGGAATGGGGCGCGCGAGTGAGCGCTCCCGAAACGCATCTCGAAAAAACGTATCATGTGCAGATCGGAGCGATGGCGACGCCGGAATTAGTGGAGGCCCTGGAACGCGGTTTGGAATCCGAGCGCGGGGAGTTATTGAAGTGCAGGCGCGCGAGTTTATTGCGCACCGGCGAGAAGAATTCGTGGGTGGAGATGGTACTGGATGAAGGGAAAAACCGGCAGATTCGGCGGATGCTGGATGCGCGAGGGGTGGAGGTGCTGCGACTGGTGCGAGTCGCGATCGGGCCGCTGCAATTGGGAGATTTGGCGAAGGGCGCCCACCGGCATTTGACGGCGAGAGAGCTGGGTGAGTTGAATCGGGCGATGAGCTCCCCGGCTGCGAGGATGAGGTGACTGCTAGACTATGACGATGAAGAAGCCAGACGTATTGGAGTGGGCCAAGCGGCTGCAAGCGATCGCGCAGAATGGGTTGACGTATGCGCGAGACCCGTTTGACCTGGAGCGATTTCAGCAGATCAGGCAAATTGCGGCGGAGATGCTTGCCTCGGGTGCGGCAAGTACGAATGCCGAAGAGCTGATCGAGGTGTTCAAGAAGAATTTTGGATATGCCACGCCCAAGGTGGACGTGCGGGCGGCGGTGTTTCGCGAAAACAAGATTCTGCTGGTGAAGGAACGCGCGGACAATGCCTGGACGCTGCCGGGAGGCTGGGCGGACATTGGCGACGCGCCGAGTGTGGCGGCGGTGCGCGAGGTACGAGAAGAATCGGGATACGAAGTGGTGGCTAAGAAATTGGCCGCGCTGTATGACCGGGAACTCCACAACCATCCGCCTTACCCATTTCATTGCTACAAGATGTTTTTCGTGTGCGAAGTGACAGGCGGAACGGCGCAGACGAGCGTGGAAACGACGCAGGTGGAATTTTTCCCCGAGGATCAGATACCACCGATGTCCCTGACGCGCGTGACACCGGTCCAAGTGGCGCACATGTTTGAGCATTACCGGCATCCGGAGTGGCCAACGTCGTTCGATTAGAGGGGCTGCGGTCGCGCCAGAAAAGCCGGGAAAGGTTTACCCAAATGGGAAATTCTGGGCTACAATCTAGGCGGTTAGAGGCAAGCAGTTCGGGGCTTTTTGCAAGCTGGCTTTCGCTCCCAAAATGCCGGGCACCGAGGTGGTACGGCGCGCCCGCCCCCTGAACGCTGCCGGTGGTCCCGGGCAAACCGGGGAGTGGGGTGCCAAGTGTCTACATTGCCTGATGTGGTCCATTCGCGCGTGCTGCCGGAGGGTCAATCCGGCGAATTGCTGAATTTTTCGCGGCAGAACGTTCAGTGGGAATGGATGAGCATGTCCGCGCGGCGGCTGAATCCCGGCGAAACGTACACAACGGCGACGCGCGGCGAAGAGGCGGCGTTCGTGCTGCTGGGCGGAAAGTGCACGGTGGATTGGGGAGCGGGCGCTCAGGCCATTGGCCAGCGTAAGAATGTTTTTGACGGCTTTCCTTATGCCGTTTATCTGCCGACGGGCCATTCGATCACCTTTAAAGCAGACACAGTTTGCGAAATTGCGGAGTGCCGCGTGCCATCGGAAGCGAAGTTGCAACCGAGGTTGATCACGCCAAAAGACGTGTTTCCCAGCCTGCGAGGCGGCGGGAACGCTTCGCGGCAAATTGTGGACGTGATGCGGCCGGACTTCCCGGCGGACAAACTGGTGGTAGTTGAGGTGTATACGCCGGCGGGAAACTGGTCGAGCGTGCCGCCCCACAAGCACGAAGTACACAACCCGCCCACAGAAGTGGACCTGGACGAGATTTATTACTACCGCATCGAGAAGCCGAACGAGGGATTCGCGCTGCAGCGGCTCTACACGTCAGATCATTCGCGGGACGTGACCGTGCGGACGCAGGACGGCGACGCCGTGCTGGTGCGCAACGGCTTCCATCCGGTGGTGGCGGGGCCCGGATACAACATCTACTATCTGAACTTTCTGGCAGGGAGTTCGCGGATGCTCGCGGCCACGGAAGATCCCACGCACGTGTGGCTGAAGTCCACCTGGAAAGAGATGGACCCGCGCCTGCCGCTGGTCAAGTAAGGCCATTCCACCGCGGAGAAACATGGACCAATGGGCAAAGGGCAAGTGCGCGGGAAGTGCGGCGGCCGTTTCGATAAGCGCTTAGATGTGAGTCCATTTTCCCGCTGGCTTCCCTGCCCTGTTTTGCCGCATGCTTGTCCCCAAAATTCAGGATGCCTCCCAAGGAGAATCTCTCCATGACCCGCCGTCTTACTGTTGCCCAAGCCATCGTGGCCTTTCTGAAAGCACAATATTCCAGCCGGGACGGCCAGGAGCATCGCTTCATTGAAGGGTGCTTTGGGATTTTCGGTCATGGCAACGTCTGCGGCATCGGGCAGGCGCTGGAGCAGGACCCGGGGCTGCGCTACTACCTTTGCCGGAACGAGCAGGCGATGGTGCACACGGCGGCGGCGTTTGCGAAGTCGGCGTTTCGCATGCGGACGCTGGCTTGCACAAGTTCGATTGGGCCCGGCGCGACGAACATGATCACCGGCGCGGCGGCGGCAACGATCAACCGGATTCCGGTGCTGCTCATGCCGGGAGACATTTTTGCGCGGCGGAATGTGGCGCCGGTCCTGCAGCAACTGGAATCGACGGCCACGCAGGACATTTCCGTGAACGACTGTTTTAAGCCGGTTTCGCGTTATTGGGACCGGATCGAGCGGGCGGAACAGGTGCTGACATCCTTGCCGGAAGCGATGCGCGTGCTGACTTCGCCGGCAGAAACGGGCGCAGTGACGCTCTCCTTGCCGCAAGATGTGCAAACCGAAACTTTCGATTTTCCCGAAGAATTTTTCCGGAAGCGTGTATGGACAATTCCGCGAACACGCTGCGACGCGCAACTGCTGCAGAAAGCGGCCGCATGGATTCGCGAGGCCAAAAAGCCACTGATTGTGGCCGGCGGCGGAGTGCTTTATTCAGAGGCGTCACGAGCGCTGGCAAGTTTCGCGGAAGCAACGGGGATTCCCGTGTGCGAGACGCAGGCCGGAAAAGGTTCGTTGGCTTTCAATCATCCGCAGGAGGTGGGCGCGGTTGGCGTAACCGGCACGCCCGGGGCAAACATTCTGGCGCGGGAAGCGGACCTGGTAATCGGAATCGGGACGCGGTATTCGGACTTCACGAGCGCCTCGAAGACCGCGTTTCAGAATCCGGCGGTGCGATTCATCAACATTAACGTGTCGGAATTTGACGCGCACAAGCATTTTGCGCTGGCGTTGACGGGCGATGCGCGCGTGACGCTGGAGGAACTGCAACCGGCGGCCGCCGGCTATCGCGTGGATGCAGGGTATGCCGCGCGGATAGCGACGTTTCGCGCGGAGTGGGAAAAAGAGGTGGATCGTATCTACGCGCTGCGAAAAGATCCCCCGATTTCGCAGGGGGAAGTCGTTGGTGAACTCGATGTATTCCTGGAGCCTTCGGCCGTCATCTTAAATGCGGCGGGAAGTCTGCCCGGGGACCTTCACAAACTCTGGCGAACGAAGCAGCCCGGCGGATACCACATGGAGTACGGCTATTCGTGCATGGGATACGAGATTGCAGGCGGGCTGGGCGTAAAAATGGCGAACCCGAACCGCGAGGTCTACGTGTTGGTGGGTGACGGATCGTATTTGATGATGGCGCAGGAGATCGTTACTTCGCTTGCCGAAGGCTACAAGCTGAACATTATTCTGCTGGATAACCACGGATTTTCGAGCATCGGAGGGTTGAGCCGCGGGTCCGGCAACGACGGCATGGGGACGAACTACCGCTTCCGGCGCGGAGATAAATACGACGGCGAATTGCTGCCCGTGGATTTCGCGGCGAATACGGCGAGCCTGGGTGCGTGCACAATCCGGGCGAAGACGCACGAAGAGTTCCGGAATGCGCTGGCAGCGCAGCGAAAGCATGACCGGACATCGGTAATCGTAGTGGAAACATCCTACGAGGAGCGCGTGCCGGGCTACGAGTCGTGGTGGGACGTGCCGATCGCGGAAGTTTCGGAGCGGGAATCGGTGCAGGCGGTGCGGAAAAATTACGAGGAAGCGCGAAAGAAGGAAAAGTATTTTTTCTAAGCGAGTGTGGGGCGAGAGCAGAAAGCAGATCCCTCACGTCGCAAAAGACGCGGGGTTCGGGATGACCGTTGTGGTTTGGTAAGAGAGAAGCCGGGGAATTTGAATCGACGGAGAAAGAGGCAGCTTGGCCACCACGACAGAGTCACTCCCGGCAGGAAGTGCGCCCGCGCCGCACCTGAAGCGCGTTCTCGGACTGTGGGACCTGATCTATTACGGCGTGATTCTGACGTCGCCGATTGCGGCGGTGCCGCTGTTTGGCGAAGTGCAGGTGCTTTCGCGGGGACACGCCGCGGCAACGATGCTGCTGGCGATGGTGGCCATGTCGGTAACGGCCGTCAGTTTTGGACGCATGGCCACCGTGTACCCTTCCTCAGGATCGGTTTACACCTACATCAGCAAGGGGCTTAACCCGCATGTAGGATTCGTGGTGGGCTGGGCGATGTTTCTGGAATATTTATTCCAGCCCATCCAAAACGCATTGTATGCGGTGCTGGCGATTCAGCGCATGGCGCCGGAGATTCCGTTCGCGATTCTGGCGGCGCTGACGGTGGGATTGATCACCTACATGACCGTGCAGGGGATCAAGTTCACGGCGCGGACCAACGAAGTGCTGCTGGCATTCATGTGCTTGGTGACGGCGGTCTTTCTGGTGGAGGCTTTCCGCTACGTGGTGCTGCACCAGCATTTTTCGGGATTGTTTTCGCTCCAGCCGGTATATAACCCTCGGACATTTCAACTGCGCGGCGTGGCGTGGGCGACATCGCTGGCGGCGCTGGTGTTCATCGGATTTGACGGCGTGTCGATTCTTGCGGAAGAGGTAAAGAATCCGCGGCGCAATGTGCTGCTGGCTTCGGTACTGGTATGCGTGTTCACGGGATTGTTCAGCGGGTTTCAGGTGTATATGGCGCAGCGCGTCTGGCCGGATTACACGACGCTGCAAAATCCGGAGACGGCGTTCATGGACGTGGCGCGGGCGGCGAGCGGACCGTGGCTGTTCACGGCGTATGGGATCATGCTGCTGGTCTCCAGTATTGCTTGCGGGCTGGCGGGGCATGTGGGCGCGTCTCGATTGCTTTACAGCATGGGGCGCGACGATGTGTTACCCAAAAAGATATTCGGACACATCAGCGTGAAGAAAGGCAATCCGATCTACAACGTTTGGATTGTGGGAGCGTTAGCGTATCTCGGCGTTGTAACAATTCCCTGGGAACGCGCGGCGGAGCTGGTGACGTTCGGCGCGCTGATTGCGTTCATGGGCGTGAATCTGGTGGCATTGCTGCATTTTTCGTTTGGGCCGGAGAATCGGGGCAAGCGGAACTTCTTTGTCGATTTTTTCGTGCCGGGGTTTGGATTTGCGTTCTGCTTCGGGCTTTTGTTCAGTTTGCAGAACTGGACGAAATGGGCGGGAGTGATCTGGCTGGTGGGTGGGATTGCGTATTCGGCCTACAAGACGAACGGGTTTACGTTGCGGCCGAAGTTGTTTGATTTCAGCGAGACGTAGCAAGACAGTGGCCGTTCGCATTCGCTCCGGGCAAGCGAGTGGCGAGAGAAGAAAGATGAAGATAACGCAGGGGCAGAGAGCGCTGAGGAATGCGGAGAAGAGGCCGGTCTAAAGTCCGGCCACTACTCGGTGCGCAGAGAGAAACCGCAGGATTCGCGGATGCGGAGTTCCGGCTGAAGCTTGATTGTGACCGGCTTGCTGGCGTCGCCGGTGATGCGGCGGATCAGGAGTTCGGCGGCTTCGCTGCCCAGTTGATGCTTGGGAAGTTCCACGGTAGTCAAGCGCGGACGGAAAATTCCCAGCCATGGATAGTCGTCGAAACTCACCAATCCAAAATCTTCGGGGCACCGGAGACCCATTTCTTCGGCGGCTTTGAGGAGACCTACGGTCATCAGATGGTTCGCGACATAGATACCGTCTGGGCGCCGCGAAAAGAGCGAGTGGCCAGCGCGGTATCCGGATTCCAGGCGGTAGTCACCTTCAATCACCAAATCCTGCTCAAAGGGCAGACCCTCAGCCTTTAGGGCGTCCACAAAACCCTGAAAACGTTCTTTCGCGTTGCTGACTTTGAGCGGGCCACTGATCAGCGCGATGCGCTTGCGTCCCGCGCGGGCGAGATGAGAGACGGCTTCATAGGCGCCGTGGTAATCGTCGGTGATGACTGCGTCTTTCGTCAGTTTTGGATACGTGCGCATCACGAGGACGAAGGGAATGTCCACTTCCTTGATCATCTGACGAAGCGAAGGGCGAAAATCCTCCGCTGCCTTGGTGAGGAGGATGCCGTCCACGCGCTTGGAAAGCAGGAGTTCGACGGCTTTTTCTTCCTTGTCGAGCGAGTCGTCGCTGTTGCAGAGCAACAGATTATAGCCATGTTTCTGGGCAGCGTCTTCGGCGCCGCGAACGACGCTGGGGAAAAACGGGTTGCCGATATCCGGAACGATCATGCCGATGGTGTGCGTCTTCTGTTTGGCGAGGCTGCGGGCGATGAGATTCGGGCGGTAGTTCAGCTTGCGGATTGCGGCTTCGACTTTTTCGCGCAGGGCTTTGCCGACATGGCTCTTGTTATTAACCACGGCGGACACAGTGAAAACGGAGACGCCGGATTCGCGGGCGACATCGTAGATGCTGGCGGCTTTGCCAGTTTTCTTGCGGCCGTTTTTGGGAGCATGGCTCATGCAGACCGGGCGCGTCACTCCTCCTTTGGCGAATCAGTATCTTACGGCAACTGGAGCGTTTTTCCTCGCAGACTCGTAGATCGCGTCGAGGATCAACATGTCGCGGTGGCCCTGGCGCCCGTCGGGTTCGACGGGCTTGCCCGACTGGATCGCCGCGGCGAAGGCATCGAGTTCGGGAGCGAATTCATCCACGACGGGAAAGGTGCGCTGGAACCGTTTGCGGTTAATTTTCCCCGTGAGAAGGCGCGCTTCGTCGAAGGGAAAAGCCGGAGCGAGATTTGCCCAGCCTTTGTCTCCCTGCACGAAGATGAAGGAAGAGAGCACGGAACTGTACGTTGTGCTGCCCTGAACGATCAGGCCGCTGGCGAAATGCAGGCGGAACGCGAGGCCCTCTTCTACATCCCGGAAACGGACGGCGTCTTTTTTCCAGGAATGGGCGGTGACTTCGACGGGATCTTCGCCGACGAGCCAGCGGCTGGTGTTGGTGCAATAGATACCGAGGTCCATCAGCGGTCCGCCGCCCGCGATTTTGGAATCGATCAGCCACGGGAGAGAGCGACCGGGAACGTGGAGTTCGCTGAAAGCGGTGTGAATCATGTCAAGCTTGCCGAGTTGACCGGATTGGATGAGCTTTTTCAGGAAGAGAGCGCTCGGCTCGTAGTATTTCCGGTAAGCGGTCATAAGCTGAACGCCGGCGGATTGGCAGGCCTGAACCATCTGCGCGGATTGCTGCGCGTTCAGGGCCAGCGGCTTTTCGCAAAGGACATGCTTCCCTGTCCTGGCTGCGGCAAGCGTGGCCGACAAATGTTCGCTTTGCGGCGTTGCGAGATAGACCGCAGTCACTTCCGGGTTAGCGAGGCAAGCTGCGAACTCGTCCGCCGCATAGGCGGCTGATGCGTTGAATTTGCGGGCGAGCTTTTCAGCTTTGCGTTTCTCGCGGCTGACCAGCGCGACAAGCTTCGCGCGCCTGGCATGCCGGAAAGCGGGGAGGACGGAACCCTGGGCGATGGCGCCCAGGCCGACGACAGCAAACCCCACCTTCCGGTCTTTTTTCATGGCGAGTGCCGATCAGCTTTCGCGGTCCGCGCGGCCGAGGCGCTGGTTGCGAATCGCTTTGTGATCGAGATTGCGTAGTTCTTCGACATTTTCGAGAATCTTGTGGATGGCGTCGGCGATGTCGTCCACGTCCTTGCTGGAACCAAGGAAGTGCTGATGGGGGAACCAGACGCCTTCGTGGTAGGCAGCTTTTTCGGACTCGGGGCACGAGTAAGCGGTGCGAAGATCGAGCGGCTTTTCACGATTCCAACTGAGGGCCGGGAAATCCGTGGGGTCCACCGGGAAGAGCGAGCTTTTATAGACGGGTTCGTAGAAGAGGCCATCGCAGTGCACGCCCTCGAGCTGCATGGCAGCGACAAAAGCGGCGCGTGGAATGTCCTTCACCCTTTCGGCGAAGTATTTCATGACGTAGCCGTAAGGAGCGAGGCTGGTGATGCGCGGTTCGGGCTTGAGCAGGCCGATGCCTTCGGTATTTTTCAGCTTGGATTCGAGGCGCTTCATATTTTTCTGTCGGAGAGCGCCTTCCTTGGGGAGACGCTTGAGTTGCGCGCCAAGAATGGCAGCCTGGAATTCGCCGAGGCGGTAGTTGAAACCGATGATGCGCTTTTTGTACTGATCCGTAAGGGAGGCGCGGCCGGCGTTGATGTAGCTCTGGACGAGTTCCATGTATTCGAGATTATTGGTGATAACGGCGCCGCCTTCGCCGGAGGTGATGAGCTTGCTGGTCTGAAAGCTAAAAGCGCCGAGATCGCCCATGGAGCCCGCGCCCTTGCCGCGCCACTTGCCGCCGTGGGCGTGTGCGCAGTCTTCGACGACTTTGAGGTTGTGCTTGGCGGCGATGCGGGGGATTTCGTCCATGTCGGCAAAGCGCATCCCGAGATGGACAGGAAGAATGGCTTTGGTTTTCGGTGTGATGGCCTTTTCAATCAGTCGGTAGTCGAGGCAATAGGTATTCGGGTCGATGTCTACGAAGACGGGGACGGCGTTCAGAAGAAGAACCGGGCCGACCGTGCCTTCCCATGTGTATGCGGGAACGATGACTTCGTCGCCGGGCTTGATGCCGATGGCTTTGAGCGCCGCTTGGATGGCCACGGTGCCGGTATTGACACACTGACCGTATTTCGCCGTATGAAGCTTGGCGAACTTTTCGGCGAAATCCTTGGCGTGTTTGCCGGGAAACGGCTGGCCGCCCCAACGCGTGCTTTGCAGAACGTCTTTGAGCGCCGCGGCTTCGGTTTTGGTGGCGATCGGCCACTGCGTGAATGGCTTTTTGCGAAGCGGTTTGCCGCCGGTGATTGCTAGTTTACCCACGAGGAATTGCCTCCGTCACAACAAATTTGAATTACATGAAGCCTAAAGAGTTTCAGAGCATAAAGCGACATAAAGCCACCGTTACAACGGCGCGACTATGGGACGTCGGGATTCGGCAGCATGACGTCGCGAATGATGGCGTCGAGATCGTGGCACGCGGTGATGAACTGGCGCAACGTACGGCGCGTCGGACCGAACGAGTCAAACTCGTGGACGGTCAGGCCGTTTTCATCGTAGGCGCGGCGGAAATCCGGGAACTTGGCGCTGAGGGCTTCTACAATGTGAGGAGCGACCGGCGTATCCATGCGGGGAATGATCGCGACGTCGCTTTGATTGAAGCGAACCTGCCAGGAATAGGGAGGCGAAATCACCACGTCACCCCCGATCATTTCGCTCCAGTGCATGTGATTGCGGAAGGCGGCGGAGAGTAGACGAATGCGATAGCCGCGTTCGCGGAACAGTTTGTAAGCTTTTTTGAAAACGGCCACGCCGGCCCATTCGAGATAGCCGGGATCAATGGCAATGTTGTCCTTCTCGATGAGAACCTTGAGCCAATCGTCGAGGCGGCCAACCATGATGGTGCAGACGGGCCCCATCGTGGAGATGTCCTTGCCTTCTTTTTCGCGGCGCTTGAGGCCACGTTCGACGGCTTCGGCGACGGCGACGCATTGCGGCAGGGTGAAACTGACCGTGGCGTTTATGCTGATGCCGCGATAGGTGGCTTCTTCGATGGCGGGAATGCCGGCGGAGGTGACAGGAATTTTGACAATCATGTTGGGTGCAAGGCGGCTGAACTCTTCCGCCTGCTCAACGATTGCGTGGGAGTCGCGATAAAAGCGCGGGTCGGTTTGGATCGAGAGGCGACCGTTTTTGCCGAGCTGCGCTTCATAAATCGGGTAAAGCAAGGCCGCGGCGCGAACAGAGATCTCCCGGACGATCTTCCAGGCGATAGTCTCTTCGTCGGCGGCGGGAAATTCCTTGAGCAGAGCTTCGATGCGGGGCTTGAATGCCGGGAGTTCCTTTTTCAGGATGCCGAGGACAATGACAGGATTGCAGGTGGCCCCAACGGCGCCATGTTCGATGGAATAAGTGAGTTCGGAGACGGAGGCGGAGTCATTCCAGAGACACGTTGGCGTGGTCTGGGTCATTTGATGAAGAGGACTTTTGTATTTGGTTGCCGCTGCTTGGGTCATAAGTCCCTCCTTCGAATGTGTGTCACCTTCCGTCGGGGCAGGCCTGAAGATCGACGCTACGTTGCGGCGGAGCGCTCGAGCGTCACTTTCACCGGCCTGGCTTGCTTGTGCGAATTTTCCGCGGCGACGGCGATGGCCAGGGCTTGCAGGCCGTCGTCTCCCGTCACGCGCACGGACTTGTCGTGCAGCAATGCGTCGATGAAATCCTGGACTTCGGCGAGATAGGCATCGGCGAAGCGCGAGAGGAAATGATCGGCAAGCATATGCGCGCTGCCATTGGTGCTTAGGAAAACCGCAGGCGTCTTATCAATACTGCCGATGAAGACAGCGCCCTTGGAGCCAAGCACTTCGGTGCGCACGTCGTAGGCGTAAACAGCCTGGACGTAGGATTCAATGTTGCCGATGCCGCCCTTGTTGTACTTGAGGTTGACGGAACTGGCGACGACATCGCCGTACTGCGCGACTTCCGGGCGAATGGCGACCGTGCCATAGGTATGGACTTCGGCGACTTCATCGCGCATCAGCCAGCGTGCCAGGTCGAAATCGTGAATGGTGTTGTTGTAGAGGATCATGCCGTTGATGCCGGACTGATAGGCGGCCATAGGCGGCTCGTCTTTGTCGCGGCCCACGGATTTAAAGATAAGAGGCGTGCCGATTTCGCCGGCTTCGATGCGCTTCATCGCGGCGGCGTAGGCGGGGTCGTAACGGCGCATGAAACCGATCTGGAGGCGCACGCCGGCTTTGGCAACAGCTTCGAGGGCGGCGTAGGCATCGTTCATCGTCAGGGCGATGGGCTTTTCGCAGAGGATGTCTTTGCCGGCTTTGGCGGCCTGGATGATGGATTGCGCGTGAAACTTGTCCGGCGTGGCAATGAGGACGGCGCGGATTTCCTTGTCTTCCAGCATGGCCTCAAAGCTGCCGAAGGACTTTGAGATTTCAAGTTCCTCGGCGACTTGCTTGGCGCGCGCGGCAGCAACGTCCGCGACGGCAACCAATTCGGCGCCGGGGGTGAGGCGGCGAAGATTTTCGGCGTGGCGCTTGCCCATTTCGCCAACGCCCAGAACACCAATTCCGATTTTCTTCATGAGCTTCTCCCGATTGCGATCAGGCCTTGGCTGCGGTGCTGAGCTGGTTCATGACGCCTTCGAGATAGCGGAGGCTGGCTGCCACACTGTCTTTGGGCGGAATTTCCGTGTGGCCGAATTTCACATCCTGTTCGATGACGGACCAGCCGGAATAACCGTTCTTGATCAACGTGCGGAAGAAAGCCGGAAAATCGATATTGCCCTTGCCGATTACGGTGAAGACCTTGTGTTCGATGGCTTCCTCAAAGGTCCACTTGTTCTTGCGGGCTTCGGCGAGGACGGCGTTGTTGCAGTCCTTGATGTGAACGAAACGCAGCTTGTCCTTGTACTTTTCGGCTTCCTTGACGGAATCGCCATAACCGTAGACGCAGTGGCCGGTGTCCAGGCAGAGGCCGATCTTGGTGTGCGAGCAGGCGTCATAGAAACGCTCGCACTCTTCGGGTGTTTCGACGTAGGTGGCGACGTGTGGATGGAAGACGAGGTCGAGGCCGAATTCCTGCGCGACCTTTTCGGCGTCGGCAACGATCTGGCCAACGTGCTTCCATTGTGCGGCGGTCAGCGTGGGGCAACCGGGATCGTAGACACGGCCCGAGAAGGCATTGCGCTCGGGAGATTGATCGTCGGCCATCACAAGGAATGGCGCCTTCAGCGTGGCGAGCAGGTCGCCGACTTTACGAATGCGTTCGATGACGGCTTTTCCGGCGGCCGGGTCGGTCATTTTCACGGGCACGAAGGAGCCGAGCAATTTGAGCTTTCGTTTTTCGAGCTGTGGCTTGAGGACGGCGGGATCGGTGGGGAAAAAGCCGTAGGGGCCGAGTTCGGTGCCGGTATAGCCGGCCTCGACCATTTCGTCGAGCATTTTTTCGTAGGATTGATTCCACGAGGGGCCGGGATAATCGAGCACTCCCCAGCTGTCGGGCGCGCAGGCAAACAGGAATCGTTCTTTCAGTCCGTTCATTTCGTGTTCCGTCCTTTGTTCATTACATTTTCCCACTTATAAACTTTTCTTCAGGGGCTAAAGCCCGACCTTGCAGAATTCGATTCGCCGGGGCTGAAGCCCCGGCCTCCTAATGCCAGGGCTCGAAGACCACTTTCATGGAATCGGGCTCGATGGCCTTTTGCATCGCGGCGTTGACGTCGCGCAAAGCGTAGCGATGGGTGACAAACTCGCGCAGCGGATAGTGCTTCAGGTAACGCGCCATCTGGCGCATGCTGGGGCCATAGGCGGCGGGCTCTTCTCCGCCAACAGCCAGGATACGCGCGTTTTTGGCACAGAGATGTCGGTGCGGGCTGAGAGAAATTTCGCCGAGATCGGAAAAATTGCCGGCTTCGACCAATAGGCCGCTGACGCGCAACATTTCCATAGCTTCGGGAACTGCCTGGGGAACGCCCGCGCATTCGACGACCATGTCCGCGCCGCGGCCGTTGGTGAGATCCTTCACGATTTGCAGTCGTTCGGCTTTGGAGGTATTACCGGCGTTGATGACATGGTCGGCGCCCAGGCGCTTCGCGAAATCGAGCCGATAGTCGGATAGGTCCACGGCGATGATGGTGCCCGCGCCGAGCATGCGCGCTTTCATCAGAAAACACATGCCCAGCGGGCCCACGCCGAGGACGACGACGGTATCGTCGAAACGGAATGATTCGTTGGGAAACGCAGACATCTGCTTGGCGCGGTCCAGGCCGACGGAGACGGCGAATATTTCGGTGAGCACGGCCACTTCGGAGGGCAGGTCGTCCGGTACCTTCACCAGGAAGCTGCCGGGGACAATATAGATGTATTGCGACCAGCCGCCAAAGAGATGCGGAGGATTCTTGGCGCTGAGATTGTTGCCGTAATCGGTGGTTTTCTCGCAGCAGTAGTAAGGAAAATCGTGGCGGCAGTAGTAGCACTGGCCGCAGGAGACATTGGCGCCGATGACGACGCGGTCGCCAACGCGGAGCGGAATGCCTTCGTAATCGGTATAGCGGCCGTTGCCGCCGATGGCGGCGATGGTGCCGACGTTTTCGTGGCCCTGGATGATGGGAAATTCGAGTTTGCGGTCGCCGTATTGGGTGACGTAACCCTGGAAGGTGTGCTTGTCCGTGCCACAGATGCCGGACATTTCCATTTTGACGAGGACGCAGCCCGGCTCGGGATCGGGCAACGGGTATTCCCGCAATTCATACTTGCCAGGTTCGACGAGAGTTGCCGCGAGAACGCCTTGGGCCGACATGACCGATTCTCTTTCGCTTCGTAAGTCGTGGCCGCGGGGAAAAACGGCCGGGTTCGTAAAAGCGCGGGGAACCGTTTTTTCAGGACGATTCCCCGCTTGGGGGTTAGTGAAGCAAACTCCGGAGGTCGGGCTAGAAGTTGAGCTTCAGAGATAGTTGCGCAACACGCGCGGGAATATCAGGATTCTGAATAGAAGTTATCTGGCCAAAATTGGTGAGCGGCGCTGTCAGAGTGCCGACGGGGCCCGGCAATAAACCGCTCGGATTGGCAAATTGCGCGTGGTTGAAGACGTTGTAGAGTTCCGCGCGAAATTCGATGGCCATATTCTCGCGAATCGGGGTGATTTTTTTTAGGGTCATATCCCAGTTGTTGACGCCCGGCCCATGAAAGAACCGGCGGTTCGCCGTTCCCTCGGAGCCCATTGCACTCTGGCTGAAATCCGTGATGTCGAAATACAGGTGGTATGGATTACTCCTTGGATTCATTGTGTGAATAGGTTGCCCGTTATAATTCGGGGTATCCGCCGAGAGGGTAATAGGTCCTCCGAAAGCCGTGCCCTCGAGCGAACGGTCATCCGTTTCTACGAGCGTGACGGGAAGTCCTGTGGCAAAACGCGTAACGCCGCTAAATTCCCAGCCGTGGGTTAACCACTTCGGGCTTTCGATTTTGTCGAGAGGCAGCCGGTAGTTATAGCTGATGACAAAATTGTGCGTAGTGTCGAATGCCGAGAGACCTCGAGTGGGCGATAGGGATTGTTTAGTGGGCCGCGGGTTCCGGCGTAGACCGTGCCGTCGGCGGCAGTGTACACGCTGTTTTCGCCACCCGGTCCGCAACCCACAGACTGCAATTGCAGGCAGAGGGAAGGAATTCCAGGATTTGCCGACATTGAAGACAACAGATGGTGCCCCTGGGTCCCGACATAGCTCAGAGTCAAAAGGTCCGAGGAAGTCAACTGCCGTTGGAAAGACAACTCGTAGTTTTCTGCGAAGGGCAGGCTGTTGTGGCTATAGAAAGCGGGTGAACTCCCAATCGTTCCAAAGGCAGTGAAGAAATCACCCAGATTGTCGTATGGATACCCCGTGCCCGGATTGGCAATCGAGAAGTTCTTCGGAGGAGGCGCTACGGGGAAGGGGTTAGAGACCAGGCTGCCGGTCCCCCGTTGAATGAAAGGAGTCGCGAAGTTGGAGGCGAACTGCCCGGTATAGTTACCAAAGGGGGCATCCCCGATTTCGTTGAAATCAGTCGCACCCTCAAAAGTGGTGTAGAACATGCCCCAACCGGCGCGAATGCTGCTGGTGCCAGGTTTTCCGAGAATCTTGCCCAGGATGCCGTCGTACGAATTGAATGAATAGGCCAGGCCAACGCGTGGCGCGAAGTTATTCCACCGCGTCGGAGCCAGTCCGCGATTAATGCCCGGGTCACCCGGGAACACCCAACCAATGGGCGAACCAGGGAATACCAGCGACTGCAAACCCGGAACGATTGTCTGAATTTCGTTATACTTTTCGTGCCACGGCGAACTGACGTCGTAGCGCAGGCCGTAGTTAAGGGTCAGGTTGGACTTGATGCGCCAGCTGTCCTGGCCAAACAAGCCGAGATAGAAACTGCGGCCATAGGATGGGTAAGACTGGCCCTGAACGTAGGAACTGGGGGCGCCAAGGAGGAAGTCCACGATATCACTTCCAGTCTCACTGAAGCCACCATTGAAATTGGTGCCGAAGAAAAAGTTACCATTGGCAACGTTAAAAAGGTTTTCTTCCAACTGACTGAAATGGTATTGGGCACCGATTTTCACAGTGTGAGTGCCAACAACGATGCTGTAGTTGTCGAGAGCCTGGTAGATATTTTCTGTGATACGGTTCGGACGGCTTGGCACCCCGATGACCCAGTTATTGAAGTCGATTTCTGGAACGCCTTGGACCGAGGGAGCGCCGACCGTTACACCGGGCGCATCTGGAGAACCACCCGGGGCGAACCCAAGACTCGCCAAAGTAGTCCCTTTGCCACCCAGAGGTTGATTGAATTTGGTGTCCAGGCGGAAATACCCAAGACGTAATTCGTTTACAGCCGCAGTAGAAAACGTCTTGGTATACCCAATGTCAATCGTGTGGGTATGGCCGTTGCTGTCCACGCCAAAGCCGGGATAAAGCTGCGCGTTCGAGGCCCAGTAGGGATCATTGCGGTCAAACTTGTCAAAGTAGTAGTAGAGAGAGAGGAGATTGCCGCCACTTAGGTTGTCATCCAGGCGGCCGCTGAATTTGTCATCGGTTAGATTCTCCTTCTGCGAACTGTTGGTATATGAACCGTTCGAATTGTTGGCAGGCTGGATGTACTTCAACAGATTCGTGGCGATAGGATTAAAATGACTGGGGGACAAGGTCAATGTCGGAAAGACACACTGTGCAGTGGATGCGCAGCCGACAAAGTAGTACGGCTCATTCGGCTGGACGGGCTGCCCGCCGAGCAACGCGGACAACTGGTTGGCCCAACTATTGGGATTGCTGAGCGGATCGCTGACTACCTTGCCGGTCAGGTTGGCAGCTACGCTACTTAAGTCTCCATTTTCCAGCAGCCCTGCAGCCGGGGCATTTGAAATAACAGCGGTTTGCGCAACTACCTTGCGATTACCTTGATAGTCGGCAAAGAAAAAGAGTTTGTCTTTCCGGATAGGACCGCCGAGAGTGCCGCCGAACTGATTCTGGTGATAGGCGCCTCGCTGACCGGCATTGAAGAAGTTCGCTGCATTCAAATCGGTGTTGCGGAAGAATTCGAAAACGTTTCCGTGAAAATCGTTGGTGCCGGATTTGGTGACGACATTGATCTGCCCGCCGGAGTAGTTGCCGTATTCCGCGTCGAAGTTATTCGTGAGAATTCTCCACTCTGCAATGGAGTCAAGATTGGGGATGGCCCCAGCCCCGGAAAAGCCGGTCTCCTGTATCAAAATACCATTGAGAATAAAGCCGTTTGACGCTTCGCGCATACCGTTTACCGAAAGCGCGCCAGAGTTCTGGTCGCCGGAAACCTTGGGCAAAGCGAATCCTGCGGAGATGAACGCCCCGGCATAAGCGCCGGTCATCCCGGAAGGTTGGCTGACAACGCCAGCCTGTAGTGCAAGCAAATCCGTGAAGCTTCGGGTCACGAGCGGTACATCTGTCATCTGCTTGGCCTCGATAACTTCACCCATTTGGGTATTGGCCGTTTCGACGTGCAGTTCAGAGATGGAGACTTCTACCTTTTCAGTCTTCTGGCCAACTTGCATGGCAATGTCAATGACACGCGCGTCATTTACCTGAAGGACGATATCTGTTCTCGAAGCGGTTTTGAAACCGGTTTGCTGGACTTCCACTGTGTATTTACCGAGGGGGAGTTGCTGGAAAGAGTAGTATCCCTGGGCGTTGGTGGTTTGCGTATAGGCCACGCCAGTGTCGACGTTAGTGGCGGTGACGGTGGCGCCAGAGATGGCGGCGCCGCTGGAATCGGTGACGGTGCCAGAGATGCTGGCAGTGACGCCGGCATAAAGTTGGGCGCCGAGGAGAAGAGCGAGCGCAAACGCCAACAGGCCAGCGAAACAGCGAAGTCTCGAGACTTGCATCATAACCCTCCGAATGAACTTGTCTGAATCCAACCCCGTTTTTGGGCTCGATGGCCCCCGGTTCGTAGCGGCGCACCGTTTTTGCACCGAAAAGCCTCTGCCAAGCCGCACGAATCTAACCGGTTATAGCGTTGCTGGGTTTATAGTGCAGGGTCTTTGCTTTGTCAAGAAGTTTCCCGGCAACAGAGCAGCGCGAACACACGAAATCGGATTGTCGAACCGATTCAAGTGTCGAGCGTCACGCGGGATTTGTACGAAAATCACTTCGCGAAAAAGTACGGCAGGAATCGTCTTTCCTGGGAATTCCGCAGGCCCGGCAGGGGCATCACGATAACCGATTAGAAGAATAAAGAAATCCGCTGCCAGGGGAGGGATTTTTGTCCCAATGGATGCACGGGACCGCGTACGGTTTACTTGATATAGTCGAGGAGGTTCGGCAGGCCCAGCACTTTTGCGGTGGCGTTGAGGGTGGCCTGATTGGCAACCTGTGCCTGCGCAAACTGCGAAGCGACAGACGCGAGGTTGGCGCCGACCAGGGTATTTTCCTGCTCGCTGAGACTCAACTGGGCTCTCGACGAGAAACTCGCGAACAATGTCGTCGCTCATGCCCTGCTCGGAGGATTGTTCCGGATCGGCACGAGATGCCTCAGGCTTCTCAGCTTTGCCATTTTCTTTGTGATTTTTGCCTTTGACCGCCACACACACCGCCGCGCCACAAATTCAAGACCTCCCTTCCTCGAGCAAGTGTCGTTCCAGCCAAGACTGAGAACTAACATTTGTCGCTTCGAATTTCGCAGAGGCTGTACGCTTCGTTTCTTTGCGCATCTCTTCTCTTTTCTGCAATTCGTGCAGGTCGGCCGGCGAAGGAAACCGTCTTATTCACGAAGGTGACTGTTTCGAGAGCATCGTCCCGTTTTCAACTCGGCAGTTTCGCTTCATTCCGGGACACTGTGCTTTGCAATTTTTAATGTGGAAATTCTTAAGAGGAGGATGTGCGCTCTTACATTGAGATTTTGCGGGCCTACCGCAGGCGGACACGCTGCGTCGCAGGTTGCTGCTTTACTTCAAAGAGCCATTTCCGATACTGTCTCCCCACTCCACCCTCTTGGGAGGCGGCCGCTCCTTGACCAACCGCGAGTCCTCCGTGCCTGAAGCGCCATCGCGCGTCATGGGCTTCCGCGACCTGTTTCTGTTTTACGTAGTTACAGGGATCAGCTTGCGGTGGATCGCCACGGCGGCGACGCATGGGCCTTCCTCACTGGTGATCTGGTTGGCCGCCTGGTTATTTTTGTATATTCCCCTCGCGCTTTCCGTGATTCACCTTTCGGCGCGGTTTCCCGCGGAGGGCGGCTTCTACGTCTGGATCAAAAAGGCGTTCGGGGAACGCACCGGTTTTCTTTCGGCGTGGTTTTATTGGGTCAGCAATCTGCCCTACTTCCCTGCCGTGCTCTATTTCGCGGCCAGCAACCTGCTGTTTTTGCATCCTGCGCTGCACCGTTACTCGCAGAAGCCGGTGTATTTCGTAGTGTTCGCCGTGACCGTCCTGATTGGTCTCACGGTGCTGAATATCCTGGGGTTGAATCTGGCCAAGTGGGCGCACAATCTGGGCGCCATTGCGATGTGGATACCCGCGCTGATCGTGATCGTGCTTGGTTTTGCGGCGTGGAAACAGTTTGGCTCGGCCACGTCTTTTGCGCCGCGCAATTTCATTCCCACGACCCATGTGCAGGACATGCTGTTCTGGTCCGTGATTATTTTTTCTTTTATTGGATGCGAAACCGCTTCGGTAATGGCCGACGAAATCAAGGAGGCACGGCGCGACATTCCGCGCGCATTGCTGCTGGCGGGAATTACAATTGCATTCTGCTACATGCTGGGTACGTTTTGCGTTTTGCTGGCGATTCCCAGCAGCGAATCTTCGGATCTGGATGGATTGGCGCAGGCCATAGCGCACAGCGCTTCGCGGCTGGGAATTGGCGGGCTGACGGAGTTGGGAGCTTTTCTGATTTCCATGAGCAATATTGGGGCCGCGGGAGCCTATCTTGCGGCAGCGTCACGGCTTCCGTTTGTCGCCGGACTCGACGGTTACCTGCCAGCGGCATTCGGGCAACTGCATCCGAGATTCAAGACGCCGTGGGTATCGGTCTTGACGCAAGGAGTCTTCGGCGTGGTGTTTGTGTTTCTTGGGCAGGCGGGAGCCTCTGTTGGCGGAGCGTACGATGTATTGGTGGCGATGGCGGTGGTGATCACCATGATTCCGTTTGTACTTCTGTTTGCTTCCATGATCCGGCTGCAAAACCTTGAGCGTTTCCCCACGGATTCTGAGCTGCCAGTCACGCTGCCGAGTGGATTCGTCCGCAGCCTGACGATATTGCCGCGTCCGATCTCCATTTTGCTGGGTGCCGTAGGCGCATCCAGCGCCGCGTTCGCGATTGGGCTCTCGCTGATTCCACCCATCGAGGAACCGCACAAACTGCTCTACATCTCCAAGCTTCTTGGATCGAGTGGTGTGGTAATTGGAATGGGCCTAGGGCTCTTCACTTACGGCGGCCGGCGAAAATAGCGCTTATGTAGGCTACTTATTTGAGGCGGTTGAGAACATAGCGGCGGATATCCAAGCTGAGATCTTCCATTGGCGCATAGAAGCCGTACTGGCGAACGCGGGATTCCGTTCCCTGCTGGACGCGTTTGCAAATCTCCCAGTCCTGACGGTTGACGAGATCCCAGAAATCCACGGCGTCGGCAGGAGCAAAATCCGCCTTGTTCATTTCGTCCGGATGGAAAAGGAAATCACAGATCACCGTGGTGCGATTAGGAGCCTTGGGCCAGATCGTGAAGGCGGCCACGTGGTCGCAGGCGAGGCTCAGCATCAGATTGGGATAGATCAGTTCGCCTTTGTGACGGACCTTTTCATTTTCATCCAGGCCGGGAAAAGGAGCGCGGCTGGTCTTGCCGGTCCAGGTGAAGGTTACGGCGCCTTCTTTGTGAGGAATTCCGTGTTCCCATGCCAGTGCCGCGCCACCTTGCTGCTTGAAGGCAGGGACGACATCACAAAGTTCCGGGTGGACGGCGCCGCAGTGATAACACTCGTTATAGTTTTCCAGGATGATTTTCCAGTTGGCGGCCACTTCGTAAACGATACGCTTCGCAGTTCGCAGATTGCCCAGCGGATAGCGTTGCGTGCGCTCCATGGCTTCGCCAAAGGCGGAAACCAGAGTTTTACCTTCGCCAGCGGCCGCTTCCGGAGAGAGATTGAGAAAGATGAATCCGCCCCAGAGTTCGACGCCAACCGGAAAGAGAGAAAATTCAGATTTGCAGAAGCCGGGAGTGTCCTTGGTATATGGTGCGTTGAGCAGGGTCCCGTCGAGCGCGTAAGTCCAGAGGTGATAGGGGCAGCGAATGCCGTTCGCGCCCAGTATGCCTCCATTTAGTTTGATATCCGAGGGAAGCTCTTCACCGGGCTCTGGAATCAGGCGCGAGCCGCGATGACGGCAGACGTTATAATGTGCCTTGATCTCGCCTTCTTTGGTGCGGGTGACGAGGACACTTTCCCCCACTATGTTCAATACCAGTACATCGCCGGGCGCGGGGATATTCTCAGCGCGCGCGGCGCAGAACCACTCGCGGCTGAAGATCTTCTCCTTTTCCTGCGCAAAGATTTCGGCGGTGCGGTAATAGTCGCTGGGCAGAGACTTCTGCATGCCGGAGTTAGGTGGTTGCGTCACGTTCATAGCTTACCCTGATGCACAGCTAAACTCTCATTCGGCCGCGCTTCCAATCGCGCAGAGCCTGCTTCGCGGCGTTTCTTCCCGGTGCTCCCGTAACGCCGCCGCCGGGATGCGCGCCCGCTCCACAGAGATAAAGACCGGCCAGGGGCATGCGGTATTGCGACCAACCAGGAACGGGACGCATGAAGAAGAGTTGCTCCAGGTTCAAATCGCCGTGAAAGATGTTGCCTTCGGTGAGGCCATAGGTGCGTTCCAGGTCGAGGGGCGTAAGGATGTTGCGAGCAAGGATGGCGCCTGGAACATTCGGCGCGTATTCGGCAATTTTTTTGACTACGCGATCGCCCAGCCGTTCGCGGTTTTCGTCCCAAGTGCCCTCGCGCAGTTTGTAGGGGACATACTGAACGAAGCAGGTCATGATGTGGCGGCCCTCGGGAGCGAGAGAATCGTCGGCATTCGAAGCCACGACACAATCCACCCAGAGTTGCTCGGGGATTTCGCCAAATTTCGCAATATCGTAGCAGCGTTCGGCGAATTCGAGCGATGGGACGAGCGTGAAGAGAGAGCGTTCCTGCGGAGTGGCTGCGGCGGGTGTGCCGGTGAACCGCGGCTTTTCGCTGAGCACCAGGTTAACCTTCGCACAGGGGCCAGCCATTTTGATTCCGCGAATGGATTCTACAAACTCGGCGGGCAATTCGCTGGGATCGGTCATCTGCAGGAATGTGCGCTTGGGATCAGCGTTGGAAAGAACGAGTTTGGCACAAATCTCCGTGCCGTCCTCCAGCGTCACGCCATACACCCGGGCGTTTCGGGCATTGATGCGTGCGACGGCCGCGTTTGTACGGATCTCGACGCCAAGTTTCTTACCGGAAGCCGCCAGGGCTTGCGTGATCGAGCCCATGCCACCCATCACATGACCGTAAAATCCTTGCAGCTCGTGCTCACCGCCGCTCAGCAGGTGGAACAACAGCCCGATGGCCGTGCCCGGCTGGTAAGGGCCTCCGTGTTTCCCGTAGACATTGTTGGCGAGAAACATGGTTTTCATTTTTTCGGTTTCGTAATTTTTGTCGAGGAACTCGCCAAGGCTGCCCGTAAGGAAGGCCACAAGTTGCGCCACCTCGGAATTTGTAATGCCGCGGAAGCGTTTTCCAACGCGGAGCAGGTCGCCCCAGCCTTGCATGGAGCGCGTGTCCACCTCGGGCGGAGGTTCCATGAAGAATGGCTGGAGGTAACGCGCGAGTTTTTTGAGCTGGTCGTCTACCTGGATGAAGCGTTCGGCGTCTTTTCGCGATATTTTACGGAATTCGGCCACAGCTTTGTCACGATTGGCCCACCACGGCACCACGTGACCGTCGGGAAACGGCACCTGCAAACCAGGATCGCAGGGAACCATACGGAGACCAAAATCCGCGAGGCGCAATTCGCGGATGACCTCGGGGCGCAGCATGCTGGCGATATAAGAAGTCGTGGAAGCGCGGCAACCGGGAGCGATTTCTTCGGTGACGCAGCATCCGCCGACGATTTCACGGCGCTCGAGGACGAGCGTTTTCAGTCCAGCTTGCGCCAGGTAGGCGGCAGCGGTCAGGCCGTTGTGACCCGCGCCGATCACAATGGCGTCATAAAGCGTCGAAGAGATTGGCATGCAAGAAATTCCCGGGCGATTCGAACGCGCCGCAGAGTGGGAATGTTCTATCACACTCGGCGAGGAAGAGAAAAATCAGAAGAGGCCGGGCGTGTCGAAAGGCAGTCCTACATAATTCTCGGCGAGCGCAGTGGAAGCGGCCCGGGAACTGGTCACGTAGCCCAGTTCAGCGAGATGAATCTTGTGGGAGAAGCCGTCTTCGTTGGGAAAGCGGTGGAGCATGGAGGTCATCCACCAGGAGAAGCGCTGGCCGCGCCACACGCGCATCAAGCAGCGCTCGGTGTAGCGGGTCAAGTTGTCTTGATGGCCGCGTTGATAAAACTCGACCAGGCTGCGTGTGAGCACGCGCACATCAGCTATGGCGAGGTTTAAACCTTTGGCGCCGGTTGGCGGGACAATGTGCGCGGCGTCTCCCAGCAAGAACAGCTTGCCAAACTGCATGGGCTCGGCGACGAAGCTGCGCATCGGCGTGATGCCTTTTTGAAAGATGGGGCCGTCTTGCAGGACAAATCCATCGTGCGTGGCCATGCGGGTGCGCAACTCTTCCCAGATGCGGTCGTCAGACCAGTTGGCAATGTCTTCATCCGGATCGCATTGCAGGTAAAGACGCGAGATTTCCGGCGAGCGCATGCTGAGCAGCGCAAAACCCCGTTCGTGATAGGTGTAAATGAGCTCGTGGGAAGCGGGGGCGACGCGGGCGAGAATGCCGAGCCAGGCAAATGGATATTGACGTTCGTAGAAGCGGATGCGCTCCTGCGAAACGGCGGGGCGGCAAATACCATGAAAACCGTCGCAGCCGGCGATGAAATCGCAAGCGATTTCGTGCTCGCCTCCTTGGTGCACATAGTGAACCTTCGGCTGGGAATCGTAATCGGAAACGCGCATGGCTTCGGCTTCGAATAAGACTGGAGCGCCGTAGCCGATGCGAGCAGCGATAAGGTCCTTCACCACTTCCTGTTGAGCGTAAACGGTGATGGATTTGCCGACGAGATCCTGAAAATCGATGCGATGTCCCTTGCCCCCGAAGCGGAGTTCAATGCCGTGGTGCTGCAAACCCTCGCGCAGCATGCGCGCGCCAACGCCTGAGTCGCGCAGCATGACCACGGTGCCCTGTTCAAGCACACCGGCACGAACGCGGTTTTCCACATATTCGCGAGAGTGGCTTTCCACCACCACGCTTTCAATCCCCTGGAGATGCAGCAGGTGCGCGAGCATCAGCCCAGCAGGTCCGGCTCCCACAATGCCAACTTGTGTTCGAATGGTTGCCATTTTGCGCTTGCAGCCGTTCAGGAGAATTTGTCGATCAGCTCTTTGGGAATGGGGTGGCTCTTCACCTTTGCGGGATCGCCTGGTTCGCGCACGGTCCATACGCGCTTTTCCATTCCATCCACGGCCAACACATCCCCGCGGTAGAGCTTGTGGCTCAGTGTAAAGCTGCTGGTGCCCCAATGTGTGACGCATGATTCCACGCTGACTACATCGCCAAAAGAGGAAGGCACTTTGAAGTTGCACTTCGCTTCTACCAGAGGGATTCCGGCGATACCGAAAAGCCGCAGCATCTCAGCCTTCGGGTAGCCCAGGGCGCGATGAAACAAAGCGTTGGTGCATGCATCAAAGTATTCGAAGTAACGGGGGAAGAAAACAATGCCGAACGGGTCGCAATCTCCCCATTCGATCTGAATTTCACGCCGGTTTGTCAGCATATTGTGATTTGATTTGGCCAGCCAAAGTGGCCCAAAGAGAGTCTACTCCACGCGGCTGATTTCGCGTAGGCGGTTTGCGCGGTGACTGTGCGTTTACGATAGACTGTGAATAGGAAAAGCCAGAACATGACGACAGCTTATATTTGTGATGCCATCCGCACGCCGTTCGGACGCTATGGGGGTTCCCTTTCGAGCGTAAGAACGGACGATCTGGCGGCGTTGCCGATCCAGGAACTGGTGAAGCGCAACCCGGCGGTGGATTGGGGCGCGGTGGACGACGTGATCTACGGCTGCGCGAACCAGTCCGGTGAAGACAATCGCAATGTGGCGCGCATGGCGCTGCTCCTGGCGGGCTTGCCGAAGGAAGTTTCCGGTACGACGGTGAACCGGCTGTGCGGCTCCAGCATGGATGCCGTGGCGATTGCGGCGCGAGGAATCAAAAGCGGAGAACTGGATCTGCTGATTGCGGGCGGCGTCGAAAGCATGTCACGCGCGCCTTTTGTAGTGAGCAAGTCGGATTCGGCGTTTGCGCGGAATTTGAAACTCGAGGACACCACTCTTGGCTGGCGGTTTGTGAATCCGGCGATGAAGGCGAAATATGGAACGGACCTGATGCCGGAAACGGCGGAAATCGTGGCGGAGGAATATCACGTTTCACGCGCAGACCAGGACGCGTTTGCGCTGCGCAGCCAGCAAAGAACTGTCGCGGCAATTAAGGCTGGCCGCCTGGCGGAAGAGATATTTTCGGTGCCTGTTCCGCAAAAGAAGGGCGGTCCGGTCCTGGTTTCCATGGACGAGCATCCGCGCGCCGATACCACGCTGGAAGCACTGGCGAAATTGAAGGGCGTGGTGAAGCCCGAGGGAACGGTGACCGCGGGGAACGCGTCCGGCATTAATGACGGCGCCTGCGCGCTGCTGATGGCCTCCGAGACAGCCGTGAAAGAGTATGGATTGACGCCAAAGGCGCGCGTGATTGCCGCCGCGACCGCTGGCGTAGCGCCGCGCGTGATGGGCATCGGTCCGGCTCCGGCAAGCAAGAAGGTGCTGGCGAAAGCCGGATTGAAGATTGAGCAGATGGACGTGATCGAATTGAATGAGGCGTTCGCTTCGCAAGCACTGGCGGTGCTGCGGGAACTGGGAGTCGCTGACGATGCGGCGAACGTAAATCCGAATGGCGGCGCCATCGCCATCGGCCACCCGCTGGGCGCCAGCGGGGCGCGGCTGGTAACCACGGCCACATACCAACTGCAGCGCACGAAGGGGCGCTACGCGCTGTGCACGATGTGCATTGGCGTGGGCCAGGGCATTTCGGTGATTCTCGAGCGGGTGTAGCAGGGGCACGCCGCCCGCATGTTGCGGCAGGCTGCACGTAAAGGCAATCAAAGCTTCCTGGAACGCGGAAACCGGGAGACAATCGCGGCGATGAGACTCTACGACCAGATGTTCCGCAACGAGGCGATCGATCGGATCTTTTCCGATTCGGAAACCATACAAAGCGTGTTGTTGTTTGAGGCGGCGTTGGCTCGGGCAGAGTCGCAAGCGGGCGTCATCCCCGATTCCGATGCGCGCGCCATCGCCGCCGCGTGCCGCGCCGCGGGTTTTGACGTCGCGGAACTCGCCGAGTCTGCCGCTACTTCCGGCAATATCGCCATCCCACTGGTCAAGAAGCTCACCGAGAACGTCGCGAAAAATAATAAGGATGCGGCGCGCTTTGTGCACTGGGGAGCGACGAGCCAGGACGCGCTGGATACCGCACTGGTGTTACAGCTCCGGCGCGCACTGGAAGTGATGGATCGGGATTTGGCGCGGCTCGCTGTGACGCTGGCGGATCTGGCGGAGAGACACAGCGGAACGCCAGTGGTGGCGCGTACCTGGATGCAGCAGGCCTTGCCGACCACGTTTGGTTTCGTTGCGGCGGGTTGGCTGGATGCAGTTCTGCGTCATCGCGCGCGCCTTGCGGCGCTAGCGGCAAACAATCTGGTGCTGCAATTTGGCGGAGCGGTGGGGACGCTGGCGGCACTCGCCGGGCGCGGCCCGCAAGTGGCCAAGCTACTTGCCGAAGAGTTGCATCTTCCACTTCCCGTGATTCCCTGGCACACGCATCGCGACCGGCTGGTAGAAATCGCCGGTGCTCTTGGGCTTTGCGTTGGCACCCTGGGCAAGATTGCGGGCGACATTGCCCTGCATGCACAAACCGAGATTGGCGAACTCGCCGAACCGGTGGGAGAGGGCCGCGGCGGCTCCTCCACAATGCCACATAAGCGTAATCCCGTGACCTGCGCCGCGATCCTCGCCACATCGCTGCGCGCGCCAGGCCTCGTCTCCACGCTCCTTGCCGCAATGAAGCAGGAACACCAGCGCGCCCTGGGTGGCTGGCAAGCAGAGTGGGAGACGCTGCCGGAACTTGTGCGCCTGGCGGGAGGAGCACTTCACAATCTGGCGGAAATGCTGCCCGGCCTGCAAGTGGACACCGAGCGGATGAGGCAGAATATTGACGCAACGCGCGGACTGATTTTTGCCGAGGCAGTGACCATGGCCCTGGGCGACCGCCTTGGAAAAATGCCTGCCCATATGCTGGTGGAAGCGGCATGCAAGAAAGCGGCCGCGAGCAAGCGGCATCTGAAGGACGTGCTGAAGGAAGAGCCTGGCCTGCACGGCTACTTGACGCCAGCGGACCTGGAAGGCCTTTTTGAGGTGCGGAACTATCTGGGCGATGCCGAAGAATTCGTGCGCGTCGTGCTGGCAGAGGCGCGCGGCGCAGCGGCTTCTGGTTAGGAAAAAGGAAGGCTTTATGGCATTCGCAAAACTTTCCGACGCACAGTTATTTTATCAATGGGAAGGACCACAAGGCGCACCGGTGGTGGTCTTTTCGAATTCTCTGGGCGCCACGCATCGCATGTGGGATTCACAGGTGGAAGAGTTTACGAAGCATTTTCGCGTGCTGCGCTACGACAGCCGGGGCCACGGGCAATCCAGCGTGACGCCGGGCAACTACAACGTGGCACAGCTGGCAAACGACGTGATCCAACTGCTCGACGAACTGAAAATTGAGCGCGTGTTTTTCTGCGGCCTTTCGATCGGCGGAATGGTGGGAATGCAACTGGCATTGACAGCCGCATCGCGCGTCCACAAGGTTGTGCTTTGCAATACAGCGGCAAAGATCGGGACGGTAGCGACGTGGAGTGCACGCATCACGGCGGTCCAGGAAGGCGGGATGAGAGCGATCGCGGGCGCCGTGATTGACCGCTGGCTGACGGCCGGATGGCGAGCGGCACACAGCGGCGAAACGGCCCGGGTGCAACAAATGTTGGAGTCGACTGAAGCGGGCGGCTATGTGGCCACATGTGCCGCGGTGCGCGACGCGGACTTTCGCGAGAAGTTGCAGGGTATAAAGACGCCAACCCTGATCATCTCCGGAACGCACGATCTCGCGACGACACCGGCCGACGGGCAATTCCTGGAAGGCAAGATTCGGGGGGCCAGGTATGTGGAGCTTTCCTCGGCGCACCTTTCGAATATCGAGGCCAGGGACGATTTCAATCGCACAGTGTTGGGATTCTTGAAATCCCAGGGAGCGCACGGATGAACGAACGCGAGCGGCACCGCAAAGGAATGAAAGTGCGCAAGGAAGTGCTGGGAAAGGAGCATGTGGAGCGCGCCGCACAGCGAAAGAACGTGTTCAACGAAGAATTTCAAGACTTGATCACGCGGTATGCCTGGGGGGAGATCTGGACGAGGCGGGGCTTGCCGAAGAAAACGCGGAGCATGATTACGATCGCGATGATGGTGGCGCTGAATCGAACGGAGGAGTTGAAGCTGCATTTGCGAGCCGCGGCGAATACGGGCGTGTCGCGCGACGAGATCAAGGAAGTGCTGCTGCAAACGGCGATTTACTGCGGAGTGCCGGCGGCAAACCATGCATTCACCGCGGCCGAAGAGGTTTTCTCCGAACACCGTAAGTAAGGCCGGTCACGCCGTTACCGGAATTTCAGCAAGCACTTCACTTACCCAACTCACCGAACGAAGATAGAGATCCGGCAGAAAATTCTCGTGCAGGCCGATGCGGCGGCAAGATTCCGCCAGTTGCCCCCAGGTGCCGGATTCATAGTCAAGGACCACTTCAAAAACCGGACGGTAACGGCTGTCGAGCCCTTGCAGGGCTTTGGCGATATCCTCGTCTACCTTAATGTCCTGAAGGACGACGGCCATGGGGACATTGAGAAGCGCGTCCATTACCGAAAGCAGGCCGAGCAGGAAGAGATCGTTGGTTTCACGCAACATACCGATCTTTTGGCCGATCAGCTCGCAGAACATGGCGCGTAACAGCGGCAGACGAAGTAGGCTATCCGCCACTTCATCGCCGAGAGCTGCAACGCTGACCAGTGAGATCCACTTGCGCATGGCGCGCTCGCCCAGAAGGCTTAAGGCGTGTGGAATGGAATGAATTTCGGAGCGGAACGAGAAGGCGGCGGAGTTCAAGTAACGCAATAACCGGTAACTGAGCGAGACGTCGCGCTTGAAAGTCATCGAAATGCGATGAAGATTGAACACCGGGTCATTGGCGGCTTGCAGAAGTTCCAGATAAACGGCCTTGTTTGCCGGCACGCTACGGCGGCCCACAATTTGTGGCCGGCAAAAGAAATAGCCCTGGAAGTAGTCGTAGCCCAGCGCGCGGCAGCTTTGAAATTGCTGGTCGGTCTCCACCTTTTCCGCGATCGTAGGGATTTTGCGGCTGCGGCAACGATCAATGACTATCCTTTGTTCAGCTTCGCTCATCAGCAAAACGTCGATTTTCACAAAATCCGCAAATTCCAGCAGCGGCTGCATTTCTGGCAGATCGCAATAGTCGTCCAGAGCCAGGCGGTAGCCCAGTTGCTTCATGCGCAGACAAGCACGGAGCACTTCTTCGTCCGGCGGAACGGTCTCCAGAATTTCGCCAACAACCAGCTCACGGGGCATGAGCGTAAGAAAGTCCTGGAGCAGAAATTCCCGCGTGCAATTGACGAACGCGGGCAGCCCGTCGGTCATGGTGCGAATGCCCATCAAGAAAAGCTCGTCCATGGCGTTGACGGAGAGGGGAGATCCGGCCTTAGGGCGGCAGTAGTTTTCCGGCCCGTAACGCGAAAGAATCTCGTAGACAAACAGTTGCCGGTCGGGAGTCAGGATAGGTTGCCGCGCCAGGAAACGGTTGTAGCTTTCCGCAGTGGTCATAGTGAGTACAGACTCGCGAAATCAGGTGCAAGAGACGGGCCATAGTTTGAGAAGGCTATTTGCGACAAAGACTAGCCAATGGCTGCTGTATCAGCTTTTCCGCCGTTAGCAATCCCAAGCAACTCCTGGCGAAAGCAGTAAAGAGAGAAATACATGACCCAGAGTTAGAGCGGGTGTTCGGCTTTGGAACACGGCTTCTGGCATAACTATCGAGATGCAGCCATTACCTTTGGCAAAACTCTTGCAAATGAGAGAAGCAGGGGATGACGTGAATCCAGCAACCTACAGCATCCTGACGCAGCGAATCAAACAACTGGGCCATCTGCCGGCCATGCCCGCCATCCTGGCGACGCTTTGCGACGCGCTCGGCCAAAAGACGCAACAGATCAACGTCGACGAGGTTGTGCGGCAGATACTGTATGACCAATCGCTGGCGGCCCAATGCCTGCGCGTCGCCAATTCGGCGCTATTCCGGCAACGCGGCGACGTTACCACGGTGAAGGACGCCGTGCTGGCTTTGGGCCTGTGGCGCATCCGCGATCTGGCCTTTTCTTGCAGCCTTCCCATGCTCTTCGCAAACGTAAATACAAGTGTAGGAAAAGAAGTTTTCTGGAGGCACGCGCTGGGGACTGCAGTTATTTCAGAGGGATTGGGGCGCGAACTGGGTGCGCGGTTTCTGGAAGGAATCTATCTGGCAGGCTTGCTGCATGATATCGGTGTACTGGTGAACGCCGTGCTGTTTATGGACGATTTCCGCGATGTGCTGAAGGAATCGATGGAAAACCGATTGCCGCTCGACAAGATGGAGCAAAGAATCCTGGGCTTCACGCACGGCGAGAGTGGACGCATTCTGGCGGAACTCTGGCGATTACCGACGGAGTTCGCCGATGTCATCGAATACCACGAAGATCCGGAAAAGTTGAACCAGAAACCGGACGGCGCCCAGAACACGGCGTTGAGCGAAATGGTCGTGTTGGTGCATGCTGCCGATTTGATTTGCCAGAAGATGGGACTTGGCTATGGTTACGAGCTCAAGTCCCCCGAGGTGAATACCTTGCCCGGCATCTGGCAAACACTGGAGGAACGCTTCCCCATCGCTCGATCGTTTACGGAGTCCACTTCCACCAAACTAGCGCACCACCTGGTTTCCGAAGCCGAAAAGCTGGCGGACACCGTTTTCACCCCGGTCATGACAACGTCCTAGGCGGAAACCGGAGCCAGGTCTCAATCATTAAAAATGTTAGCGCGCAGGGTGTAGGAACTTAGCACCTTCATGTAATTTCCGCGTTCGAATGCGGTAGGATCGGCAACCGCGCCGCGGCTCATGCTGCCGCACATCTGCTGGATGGAGACGTATTCGTGTTCGTCCAACCAGCGATCCACTTCCGCCAGAACGTGCGCGGCGTGATGAACTCCGTTCCGCAAAAGCGCCGAGGTCATGAACGCCACCTTGGCACCGGCGAGAACGCATTTGATGACGTCGCTTGCGCTGTGCACTCCCCCTGTTATGCCCAGGTCTGCATGAACATTTCCGTAGAGCAGTGCGGTCCAGTGAAGGCGCATCAGGAGTTCTTCGGGTCGGCTAAGCACCAGGCTGGGAACCACTTCGAGTTGCTCGATATCGAAGTCCGGCTGGTAGAAACGGTTGAAAATGACAATGGCGTCAGCGTGGGCTTCGTCGAAGCGCACACCCATGTTTACCGGCGCGCTGAAAAAAGGAGAGAGCTTCACGGCCACCGGGATGCGGATGCTGCGCTTCAGATGGCGCACCAGGTCAACGTATCCCTGCTCGATTTCACTGCTGCTGACACCCGGGTCGGTGGTGATGGAGTAAATATTCAGCTCGATGGCGTCCGCGCCGGCTTCTTCCATCAACCGGGCATATTGCAACCAGCCACCGTCGGAGATGCCGTTGAGGCTGGCGATGATTGGAATGTCCACGGCTTCCTTGGCGTGACGGATGAGTTCGAGATATCCATCCGGGCCAAGATTGTAGGTCTGCAGATCGGGGAAGAAGTTGGCGGATTCGGGAAAGCTCTCGGCGCCACGGGCGAGATCGTAATCCACCGTGAGGCTTTCAAGTTCGAGCTGCTCTTCAAACAGTGAAGGCAGCACGACAGCGCCAATCTGCTGATCTTCGAGGCGGCGGATATTGTCCACCGATTCACACAATGGCGAAGCGGAGGCCAGCAATGGAGTTTTCAAAAGCAGGCCGAGATACTTTGTGCGCAGGTCGCTCATTCCTCTTCTCCTCCCTTCTTGATGGGTTGTGGAGCGGATTCGGGCTCGACAGGGGCGATGTGGGGTGATTCGCTGCGCCCGGGCATGGCCGCACGGTTGGAATAAACCCGCCACTGCCGCTCGACATCATCCTGGGCCATTTTGAGCAGTTCGCGCGCCGCTTCCGGATTGCTCCGGACCAGCATGGTGTAGCGCGCCTCCTGGTATGCGTATTGCTTGAACGGAATGCTGGGTGCTTTCGAATCGAGCTGGAACGGGTTCTTGCCTTCCAGGCGCAGCGCCGGGTTGTAACGCATCAGCGGCCAGTAGCCGGAGAGCACGGCCCTCTTCTGCTGCTCGAGCCCCATGGACATATCGTAGCCGTGCGCGATGCAGTGGCTGTAGGCAATGATGATCGAAGGACCGTTGTGCGCTTCGGCTTCGAGAAACGCTTTGATGGTGTGCGTGTCTCCAGCGCCCATGGCTACGCGCGCCACATAGACGGAGCCGTAGCTGACCGCCTCCATGGCCAGGTCCTTCTTGCCCATGCGCTTACCGCCAGTGGCAAACTTGGCGACCGCGCCGCGCGGCGTGGCCTTGGACATTTGCCCACCGGTGTTGGAATAGACTTCCGTGTCCAGCACCAGCACGTTGACGTTGCGACCAGAACCGAGAACATGATCGAGGCCGCCGAAGCCGATGTCATAGGCCCAGCCGTCGCCGCCCACGAGCCAGACGCTCTTGCGGACCAGCGTGTCCGCAATCGGCATCAGGGCGAGCGCTTCCGGCAAAGTGAGCCCGGCGATTTTCTTGCGGAGTTCGACAACGCGCCGGCGTTGCTCTTCGATCCCCGCTTCTTTGGACTGATCCGCTTCCAGGATTCCCTTCACCAATTCGTCGCCGAGATGGCCGCTGAGACGCGTAACGAGCTCCCGCGCATAGTGCTCCTGCTGGTCCACGGCCAGGCGCATGCCCAGGCCAAATTCGGCGTTGTCTTCGAACAATGAGTTGGACCACGTCGGGCCGCGGCCTTCCTTGTTCGCGGCGTAAGGCGTGGTGGGCAAATTGCCGCCGTAGATGGAAGAGCATCCGGTGGCATTGGCGATCAGCAGGCGATCGCCGAAAAGCTGCGTAAGCAGCTTGATGTAAGGCGTTTCGCCGCAGCCGGCGCAGGCGCCGGAAAATTCAAAGAGCGGTTCAAGGAGTTGCGAGTCCTTGACCTGTCCGTGCGAGAGCTTCTGGCGGTCGAGTTCCGGCAGGTTGAGGAAAAACTCCCAATTGCGGCTCTCCGGCTGGCGAAGCGGAGTTTGCGGCTCCATGTTAATGGCTTTGTGTTTCACTTCGCTTTTGCTCTTGGCCGGGCAGACCTCCACGCAGAGCCGGCATCCGGTGCAATCTTCCGGTGCGACCTGCAGCGTGTAACGCAGCGATTCAAATTCGCGCCAGCGGGGCTTCGATGATTTGAATGTTTCCGGCCCGTCTTGCAACAGCGAGGAATCGTACACTTTCGCGCGAATCACGGCGTGCGGACAGACCAGCACGCATTTGCCGCACTGGATGCAGAGCTCCGCGTCCCAGACGGGAATTTCCTGAGCGATGTTGCGCTTCTCCCACATTGCCGTGCCCGTGGGGAACGTTCCGTCAATGGGCAGGGCGCTGACCGGAAGTGAATCGCCATTGCCGGTGACAATGGTGCCAAGCACGTTGCGAATGAACTGCGGCGCCTTCGGCGAAACACCCGGCAACATGTCGAAAAGCGCGGTGACGCGGTCGGGCACTTTGACTTCGTTGAGATACGCGAGTGTATGGTCAACGGCAGCGTTGTTTTTCTGGACAACGGCTTCGCCGCGCTTGCCGTACGTTTCCAGGATGGCCTTTTTGATGGCGGCGATGGCTTCCTCGCGCGGCAGGACGCCGCTGATAGCGAAGAAGCAGGTCTGCATGATGGTGTTGATGCGGCTACCCATGCCGGTTTCGCGCGCGACTTTATAAGCATCAATCACGAAGAAGCGGAGTTTCTTCCGGAGAATGGTTTCCTGCATCTGGCGGGGAAGGTGATTCCAGATTTCATCCGGGCCAAAAGGAGCGTTCAGCAGAAAGGTCGCCCCGGATTCCGCGCCCGTCAAAACGTCAATGCGATCCAGAAACTGAAATTGATGGCAAGCGACGAAACTCGCGCGGCTGATGAGATACGTGGAACGGATGGGATCCGGCCCAAAGCGCAGGTGCGACACCGTGACCGCGCCGGCCTTTTTCGAATCGTAGACAAAGTAGCCCTGCGCGTAATTGTCAGTGCCCTTGGCGATGATCTTGATGGAATTTTTATTGGCGCCGACCGTGCCGTCTGAACCGAGGCCGTAAAACAGCGCGCGCACGGTACGCCGATCCTCGGTTGAAAACTCGGGATCGTAGCCAAGGCTGGTGTGCGTGACGTCGTCGTGGATGCCGATGGTGAAATGATTTTTGGGTTGTGGCTTGCTCAGTTCGTCGAGAACGGCCTTGGCCATCGAGGGCGTGAACTCCTTCGAAGAAAGCCCGTAGCGCCCGCCAATGATGCAGGGAATGCCGCTTGAAGGATTCGCGGCATAACGCTCCATGTATACGCTGAGAAGATCCTGATAGAGCGGCTCGCCGAGGCTGCCGGGTTCTTTCGTGCGGTCCAACACTGCAATGGCTCTTACGGTCTTGGGAATCGCATCAAGGAACGCGGCTGAGTCAAAGGGACGGAATAAGCGAACCTTGAGCAATCCCACTTTTTCGCCGCGTTGATTCAATGCATCCACGGCCTCTTCAGCTGCCCCGGCGCCGGAGCCCATGAGCACGACCATGCGTTCGGCATCGGGCGCGCCGTAATAATCGAACAGGCGGTAGGCACGGCCGGTGCATTTCGCAAAACGGTCCATCACTTCCTGCACAATCGTTGGGCAGGCACGATAGAAAGGATTACAGGCTTCGCGCGCCTGGAAGAACACGTCCGGGTTCTGCGCGGTACCCCGCAGAACGGGGCGGTCCGGAGACAAGGCGCGTTCGCGGTGCTGGCGAACGAATTTTTCGTCCACAACGGCGCGCAGGTCGTCGTCACTCAGCGCATCGATCATGCCGACTTCGTGCGAAGTGCGAAAGCCATCGAAAAAGTGGAGGAACGGAATACGGGATTCGAGAGTGGCCGCCTGCGCGATGCAAGCAAAATCGTGCGCTTCCTGGACGGAATTGGAAGCAAGCAGCGCAAAACCCGTGGCCCGCGTGGACATGACGTCGCTGTGGTCGCCGAAGATGGAAAGCGCGTGGGTGGCCAGCGTGCGCGCGGCCACATGAATCACGGCGGAAGTCAGTTCGCCGGCGATCTTGTACATATTGGGAATCATCAGCAGCAGGCCCTGCGAAGCCGTGAATGTGGTGCCCAAAGCGCCGGCCTGCAACGCGCCGTGCAACGCGCCTGCGGCGCCGCCTTCGCTCTGCATTTCGATTACGTCGGGCACGGCGCCATAGATGTTCTTCTTCCCTTCCGAATTCCACTGATCGGACCATTCGCCCATGGGCGAGGAGGGCGTGATGGGATAGATGGCGATAACTTCGTTCAGGCGGTACGCGACCGAGGCGGCCGCTTCATTGCCATCAAGAATGGAGAGGTTGCGTTTCATAGGGAGACTCCCGGAGCGATAGGGAAATGCTAGGCTGCGGAAAATCTGAATGCAATGGCAAGTGCACGTGTTTCGATGAGGTGGAAAATGGCTGTCCGCCGTGTGACGAGTGTCACAGCGTCCTGCAGGGTTTCAGGTCCGTGGTGGCTCGCCAATCTGGTGCCTATGCGCCCTCTTCAAAGCCGGCTTCCGGCGCCGGCAGGCGATCGCCGTCGCGGGCGATCCAAACATACAGGGTCGGCAGAAGGAAAATGCTTAATATCAGCGCGGAGACAAGCCCTCCCACGATGACAATTGCAAAAGGCCTTTGCGAATCGGAGCCGATGGCATGGGACATGGCCGCGGGCAGTAGCCCCAGCGTGGCCACCAGCATGGTCATCATAATCGGCCGCAAACGGAGAACCGCTCCCTCAATCGCTAAGTCCTCAATCGAATGACCGCGCGCACGCAACTGATTGATGTACTCGAGCATAATCACGCCCGTTTGCACGGATACTCCGAAGAGCGCCAGGAATCCAACACCCGAGGAAACGCTCATATGCGTTCCGGTGATCAGCAGTGCTAGCAATCCTCCAATGAGCGTCAAAGCAACGTTACCGATAATGAGGAGGCCCCATTTCAAGGAGCGGAACATGGTGTAAAGAATGATGAAGATCACCAGAATGGTCAGGGGCACGATGACCAAGAGGCGGGCTTCGGCGCGCTTTTCGCTCTCGTATTCGCCTTCCCAGTCGATGTGATAACCGCGTGGAAGTTGCACCTTGCTATTCACTTTCTGAATGGCTTCTTCCACGGCATCGCCCAGGGCGCGGCCGCGGACACTGTATTTGATAGCAATATAGCGCTGGTTGCCTTCACGGTAGATTTCGGAAGCTCCGTCGCGCTCCTCAATCTTGCACAACTGCGAGAGAGAAACGCGTTCTCCGGAAGGGGAAAGCAGGCGAATGCGTTCAATGGCCTCACGTGTGTTCCGGTAAGGCGGGAGATATCGCAAGACCAGATCGTAGCGCTGCTCGCCTTGCAGCACCTGCGTCAACGCATTGCCACCGACGGCCGTCTGGACGGCGTCCTGCACGTCCGCCACATTCATCTGAAAGCGCGCGGCCTGCTGACGGTCCACGGTGACATTCAGGTTGGGTTGTCCCAGCACGCGGAGCACACCCAGGTCTTCGATGCCCGGCACCTGGCGCATCACTCCGAGGATCTCATCGGCTTTCTGCTCCAGGACCTGCAGATCATCACCATAGATTTTCGTTGCCAACTCTCCCTTCACGCCGCTCACAGCCTCTTCCATATTGTCTGCAATCGGTTGCGAAAAGCCCCAAACGACTCCAGGGATCTTTTCAAGTTCGCGGTCCATGGCGGCGATGAGTTCTTCCTTGTTCTGATGGAAGACCGGCCGCCACTCTTCCTTTGGTTTGAGATCCACAAAGTATTCCGTATTGAAGAAGCCGGTTGTGTCGGTGCCATCATCGGGACGCCCAACCTGGCTGGTGCACTGAGGAACTTCCGGAAACGAGCAGAGGATAACGCGGGCCTGATTCATCAGGCGGATGCCTTCGGCCGGGCCGGTGCTGGGCGCAAGCGTTCCGCGAACCCAAAGCGCGCCTTCATCCAGGTGAGGAAGGAACTCCGAACCGACTACGCCGCCGATCATCAGATACGCGGCTACGGCAAATGCCAGCAGAGCGGTTCCTACGGTTACGAGACGGTGCTCGATGGCCCAGCGAAGTGCGGACCGGTAATGCTCGGTCAGCCAGCGCAGCAACGGGTTGTGCCATTCCGTGGCGCCTTTCGAAAAGAAGAAGGAAGCAAGAACCGGAGCAATCAGCATGGAAAATATCAAGGCGCCCAGCAGGGCGAAAGCCACCGTCCAGGCCATCGGGCGGAACAAGCGGCCCTCAACGCGCTGCAGCGTAAAGATGGGCAGATAAGCGGTAATGATGATGGCAATCGCGTGAAAAACGGGACGCTGCACCTCGTGTACCGCCTCTCGAATGCGTTCCAGCGGAGTTTTGATGTTTTGTTCCGCGCTCCCATGCCCAAGATGCCGGATGATGTTTTCCACCATTACCACCGCACCATCCACCACCATGCCAAAATCCAGCGCGCCCAAGGAAAGCAGGTTGGCGGGAATGCCTTTCAATTTCAGGCAGGTGGCTGCAAACAGAAGGGAGAACGGAATCGTAAGAGCCACGATAAAAGCACCACGCACATTTCCCAGAAACAAGAACAGGATAATAACCACGAGGATGATGCCCTCGGTCAGGTTGTGCAGCACCGTGTGTGTGGTGTAGTGCACCAGGTCGCTGCGATCGATAAAAGGAACGACTTTAACGCCGGCCGGCAAAATGCGCTCGTTGAGTTCCTTCACCTTCGCATGAATGTCTTTCAAGACCTGGTCGGCATCCGCCCCTTTTCGCAGCAGGAGAATGCCAGAGACCACGTCATCGTTGTCCACAATCTTTCCGTCTTCGCGGTGATAGGCGCGGGCAAACTGCCCCAGGCGGATCTTGGGACCTTGTTCGACGACGGCGATGTCTTTGATGCGCAGTGGCGTGCCGGCTTTCGTTAAGATCACGGTGTTCTCAATGTCGTGAACATCGCGAACCAGTCCCACTTCCCGAACGTTGATCTGCTGCAGGCCGGCCTCGACAAAGCTTCCGCCCGCGTTCACGTTGTTATTGGTGAGTTGCTGCTCCACCTGGGCCAGGCTCAATCCGTAAGCGACCAGCTTGTTCGGGTCCACGCGAACCTGATATTCGCGAGTGGGCCCGCCAAAGCTGGAAACATCCACGACGTTCGGCACGGATTTGAAATTCTTCTCGATGACCCAATCTTCGATGGACTTGAGTTCCATCACGTCGTAATTCGGGTTGCTGCTCTGCAGAGTAAAGAAGTAGATTTGGCCGACCGGGCTCCAGTCCGTGCCCATCTGCGGCACCACGCCGGGCGGCAGCGTGACTTGCGCGAGCCGCTCCAGCACTCGCTCGCGGTTCCAGGCGTTATCTTCTTCATCGTCGAAAATCAGCTTGAGGTCGGACAAGCCGAATAAGGAGAACGAGCGCAGATGAACGACGTGCGGAATGCCGTTCATGGTGATTTCCAGCGGAATCGTCACTTGCTGTTCAATCTGTTCGGCGGAGATGCCCGGCCACTGCGTGATGATCTCCACATAGTTGTTGGCGACGTCAGGATAGGCTTCCACCGGTAGCTGATGGAAAGAGACCGCGCCCCAGATAAAGAGCAGCAGCGCAATAGCCAGGACCAGAAAGCGGTTCTCAAGCGCGAAATCGACGAGACTCCGGATCATTACTGCTCCACCGTGTTCTGGAAGACAAGCGCGTTCTGGATAATCTGCGCGCCCGCTTCGATTCCGGAGACCACTTCCTGCTGGTTGTTGGGTAACATGTTGCCAACGACGACCGCGACGCGCTTGAAGTGGCCTCCGCCAAGCGCCACATAGACCCAATTCCGGTCATGCAGGTGCAGAATAGCGGTAGCCGGAACCGCAGTATGGATTTGCGGCTGGCGTCCATAGAAGGTGGCAGTAACGAACATGCCGATGCGCAGGATTCTTCCCGGATTCGGGACTTCGATGCGCACCTTGGCGGTGCGTAGATTAGGATCAAGAATCGGGAAAATATTGTCGATGCGCCCTTTGAGCGTCTTGCCGGGATACGCATTCAAACGGATATCGGCGAGCTGACCAACCTTGACGGCGTCCAGATCATTTTCGTAGACATCGCATATGATCCAGACGTAGGACAAATCCGAAATCGTGAAAGGATTCGGTCCCGGCAACCCCTGTGCTCCAGCGGCGTTGGTGACCTGCTGATCGGTGATGACACCGGAGATGGGGGCAACGATGTCCACGGTGCCGGTCGGATGATCCTTGTCCAGGCCCATCAGCTTGAGTTGCTCCGCCGCCGTGTCCAGGTCCACCTTGGCGTCTCTCTCTGTGTCTTCGGCCTGCTCGAGCGCGCTCTTGGCAATCGCTCCTTTGTCGTAGAGGACCTGTGCGCGTTCGTATTGCAGGTGTGCCAGACGCTCATCGTTGGAAGCTTTCAGATAAAATTGATAAGCGCCGGAGACGTCGTTGCTGCGCACACGCAGCAGCACCTGGCCCTTTTTCACTTCGTCACCCAGCCGTGCCTTGATCTCCACCACGCGCCCCGCCGCCAGCGAAATGACGGGAACGGCGCGAGCAATATCGGGATTGACAACACCTGTGACATCCAGCGACGCGGGAGCCCTGTACTCCACCGCTTTGGCTAGCGGAAAACTCTCCGCGTGCGGCACGGTGAAGTTGTTCATATCCATCTCCTGCTCGACTACAGCCGGCGGCGGTGCGCCATTGCCGGTCTCCGTTTTGCCCGAACAGGCAACCAGCAACACCCCATAACAAGTCAGCTCCACGGCAAGCAGTGCCGTCATTCCAATCCGCGAATGCACCATCCGCATGTTTCTGTCCTCGCTCCTCGTTACACTTCGAATTACATACCGACTGTCATTAGAAATCCGCTAAAGATGCTGGCTGCCGCGGCAGACACCGCGCCAAAGGACTTGGCAGTCTATGGATTATTGCGAGCCGCTAGAATTGGCGGAATGTAAGAAAAGCAGAGAGGTTACGCGAGCGGAGGAGCCCTGCCGGATTGCAGCAGAATCTCGGCATTACGAGGTGTTTGTTCGAAAGCTGTCGCCAGGAAGGAAGAAACACCTGCGAAGGGTTGCCCGAATGTGCATCTGGCTTGGCCGCTGAGTTGCCACCGGCTCTGGCCAACGGCGAGCTCGTAGAACGGAGACGCAGAGGGAGCCAGGATTACCGAACCCGGACGCTTACCCACCTCCGGATAGGCAGCGCGATCCACCTGCGTGAAATTGCCTTTGCCATCGTTGAGGAAAATGGCAACGAATTGCGAATCCACGACGGAGGTAATCACCAGATCGGCGATCTGGTCTCCGTTCACGTCCTGTGGAGAAACATCCAGGCCGCCGGCGGGGCCAATCAGTCCAATGGGTGCCCGTAGGCCGGAACTAAACTGAAGTTCCAGAGAATATTGCGCATCGGGAGCACCGTCCTGGCGGACGCGGATCATTGCCAGATCAGGACGCAAGTCTCCGTCGAAGTCCGCAATCGCGAAATGACTGGAGCCCTGCGCCAGAGCGGATTTGGCCAGGCGCACGGCCGGGTGGCCCGGATCAGTGTGGAGCGAGGGAATCAGGAAAAGCAGCAGGCCTACGCAGGCGGCCGCAAGCGCGAATGGGAGAAGTGATTTAGAGGTACGGGCGAGCCACATGGAAGTGCAATAGTGTAACGCATCTGAGCAGTGAAGTGGCAAGCAGGGTAAGACTGGCGCGCATGTCCACCCGGCGGAGTAGGGCGGGAGCGTATCCTGTGATAAATATCACAAAAGAATGTGACAAACGACGCGGAAGGCAGTGAGCAGGAACCGATAGCTTATAGATATAGATAAGGTATGGTGGGCGAAGGACAAAGAAGCGCACTACCGGCAATGGAGACATTGGTGCCACCTACCCACACAACTAACATCCTTGCTTTCCTGCGCTTAGCTGGGCCGGAGCCCGGCACAAAAGGAGTAACCCCGCTATGAGCAGCAATCCAGCTCTGAATCCCAGTTCGGCTGAGACCTCAGCTGGTCTGCCCACATCCCGCGCTCTTTCTCTTGCCGGGGCGGCAGCCGTTCTGGGGTTGGCGCTCGGCTACTTCTGGCTGGGGCCAAAGGCCAAACCGCCCGCTGCTCCCGTCCGCCCCGCAGCGGCAGCCGCTGCAAACATGGGAATGCCAGGTGGGCATCCCATGCCTACCATGGAGCAGATGAAGGCGATGGCTGACGTGAAAGCAGCGCCGCTACTCGAGGCGCTGAAGAAAAATCCAAAGGATGCGAAACTTCTGGCGCAGACCGCGGCGCTCTATGCCAGCACGCACCAGTTCAAGGAAGCCGCCACGTATTACAAGAAGTCGCTGGACGTGGACCCGAAAAATGTAACCACGCGAACTGAATTGGCTTCCAGCCTCTATTATTCGGGCGATGTGGATGGCGCGCTGAGCGAATTGCAACAGGCACTGAAATACAACCCGACAGACGTGAACGCGCTCTTCAATCTGGGAATGATCAAGTACAAGGGCAAGGATGACGCGGCCGGAGCAATAGCGGCCTGGCAACAGCTTTTGAAATCACATCCGGATCTGGATCGTAAGCCGGCCGTGGAACAGTTGATCGCGGAAGCACAACAAAAAAAGGAAGTGAAAAATTAGGACGGGCGGTGAACCGCAAGGAGCTGGGGCCGTGGCAGAAACATTGAAAGTAACGACGTCAAATAGCTGGAGCGCTGCGCAAACTGCGGTACTCGCTGTGGTGTGCCTGCTGGCGGGCACGGCGGGCGGATGGCTGATCCGCAAGTCCACCGTAAAGACAGAAGCACCGGCAGCAGCGATCAATTCCGCCCCGGCGCAGGGGGCAAGTCAACCGGCACCCGCAAACTTCGGTTTGGGCAGTGGCGAACCGACCACAGCGCAACTGCAGGAAGCAGCAAACGCTCCGGCAGCGCCCATTCTGGAAAAGCTGAAAGCAGAACCGGAGAACACTGCTCTGCTGGTCAGCGCGGGAAACATCTACTACGACGCAAAGCAATATCCCAAGGCCATCGAATACTATGAGCACGCGCTGAAAATTCAGCCTGCCGACACTTCCGTTCGCACGGACCTCGGCACGGCTTATTGGTATACCGGCGATGCAGATGCGGCAATTGCGCAATTCAATCAATCGCTGAGCTACGACCCGAATAAGGCGGATACTCTATTCAATCTGGGCATCGTAAAGTGGCAGGGGAAGAAGGATGGTCCGGGTGCGGTTGCCGCGTGGCAGAAACTGCTCGCGACGAATCCGGCGTACCCTAACAAAGAGATGGTGCAACAGTTGATTGCGCAGGCGCAGCAGCAGCGCTAGAACGGAACTCGACGGGGAACCATCGCAAGACACTTTGCGTTGAGGATATCTGCTCCATGAGCGAACGCCAGTACAAGGCCATTATCGCCGGCGCGGGGCCCGCAGGGCTGACCGGCGCCTACGAATTAAGTAAGCAGGGCCAGCGCGTGCTGGTGCTGGAGAGCGACCCGCAATATGTCGGCGGGATTTCGCGGACGGTCGCCTACCATGGATACCGCTTTGATATAGGCGGGCACCGTTTTTTTTCCAAGTCCCGCGAAGTAGAAGATTTGTGGACCGAGATTCTCGGCTCGGACATGCTGGAGCGGCCGCGCTCTTCGAAGATCTATTATCGAGGGCAGTTCTATGCCTACCCGTTGAAACCATTCGAAGCGCTTGCGAAACTCGGCCTGCTGGAATCCACACTTTGCGTGCTCTCTTTTTTGAAAGCGAAAGCGAATCCCACGCGGCATCCGAAGTCGTTTGAAGATTGGGTGGTCAACCAGTTTGGCGAGAGATTGTTCCGGATTTTCTTCAAGACGTACACGGAGAAGGTCTGGGGCATGAGCTGTAAAGAAATTTCCGCGGACTGGGCGGCGCAGCGCATTAAAGGGCTGTCACTGGGGTCCGCAATCAAGAACGCGCTGCTTCCCAAAGGCAAACCGAAAGACCGGAAGGAAGTCGTCAAAACGCTGATTGACACGTTTCGCTACCCGCGGCTAGGGCCGGGGATGATGTGGGAAACGTGCGCGGAGAAAATCCGCCGCATGGGCAGCGAGGTGCTGCTGGGGCAAAGCGTGGTGGGCTGCCGGTGGAACGCCACGGGCAATGAATGGATCGTAACGGCAAGAAACACCGAAGGGCAGACGGAAGAGTACCGGGGCGAACATCTTGTATCTTCCATGCCGGTCCGGCAGTTGGTCTCGCAGATCGAGCCGCGGCTTCCCGATGAAGCTTTGCAGGCTGGGAACTCACTGCGTTATCGCGATTTCCTCATCATCGGCTTGATCCTTAAGGAACGCAACCGGTTCAGCGATAACTGGATCTATATTCACGATCCCAACGTAAAAGTGGGGCGCGTACAGAATTACAAATCGTGGTCGCCGGAAATGGTGCCGGACCCGAATTTCTGCTGCTATGGCCTGGAATATTTCTGCTTTGAAGGCGATGGTCTTTGGACCATGGCGGACGAAGACCTGAAGGCGCTAGCAAAGAAAGAGATCGAGCAGGTCCGGCTCGGCGTGGCTGCGGATGTGGTGGATGGCTGCGTAATCCGTCAGCCGAAGGCGTATCCCGTCTATGACGACGATTACAAGCGCCACGTAGACGTAATCCGCAAGGCGCTGGCCGCGCATTGCCCCAATCTCCATCTGGTGGGCCGCAATGGCATGCACAAGTACAACAACCAAGATCACGCGATGATGACGGCCCTGCTGGCGGCGCGCAATATTCTGGCCGGCGAGCAGAAGTACGACATCTGGGCGGTAAACGAAGACGGTGAGTACCACGAGTCCGGCCGCGCCGGAGAGCAGGCCAGTCCCGCGCAGAATCAAGTCGCCGTCACTGCCGCAAGTTCATGAGTCTTCTCCGCAATCGCTGGGCGCACCTTTCCGTCTTCACCATATTTCTCGCGTACATCGGCATCAATGCGCTGCGCCTGAAATATTGCGTCATTGACTTCGACTTGTGGTGGCACCTGAAGGTCGGCGATTGGATTGTGGAGCATTGGGCCGTGCCGCACACGGGCATCCTATCCCGCACGGCCATCGAGCGCCCCTGGGTGGCTTATAGCTGGGGCTACGAAGTACTGCTTTCGCGCTTCTATGCGTGGTTTGGGCTGATTGGCGTGGGGGTATTTGGGACGCTGCTCACCATCGGCGTTGCCTATTCCGTGTATTGGATGACGCGCCGCATCTCTGGACATTTCTGGCTGGCGGTAATTCTGGCGGTGGCCGTGTGCTCCGCGTTTCTGTTCAATGGAATGCCACGCCCTGTCTTCTTTTCCATGATGTTGTATTGCGTGACGCTGGCGTTGCTTTTGGATGCACAGAATCGCGAACGAATCCAACTGCTTTATTGGCTGCCGGGCTTGCTGTTTTTGTGGGCGAATCTGCACATCCAGTTCATCTATGGTTTGTTTGCCATAGGGTTGTTCGTCGGAGTCCACGTCATAAACAATTTTCTGCAATCGACGGGATTAGCACGCGGCTTCCTGAAGCCTTCGTCGCTTCCGGTGAAACCACTGCTGGCGATACTCGGATTGTGCGTTCTGGCGACTTTGCTGGGTCCCAATTTGTACCGGCCCTACGTGGCGGTGCTGCTCTATACAAAAGCAAAGTTCAGCTACAACATCATCATGGAGCTTCAACCGCTAAGCTTCCGCGGCTTCAGCAATTTTCTGGAGCTGTTCCTTGGAGCGGCGGGATTTTATGCGGTCGGCTGGCAAAAGAAACTCGATCCGTTCAAATTGCTGCTACTCGTCGTAGCCAGTGCTGTTGCATTTCGAACCATGCGGGACGGCTGGTTCCTCTGCTTTTCCGCGGCGGCGTGCATCGCGGACTTCCCTGCCTCCGCTGCCTCCCGGGATCAACAGGAATCTTGGGGAGATTTAGCCATCGTCAGTGGCGCTTTGGCTGTTCTGCTTCTCTTTGCTGCGCCGGTCGTGCATTTCGACGCGCGGGGGATTGACCGCGCGATCAGCGCAGACTTCCCGGTGAATGCGATCAACTCGCTCCGGCGCCAGGGCTTTTCGGGTCCGCTTTATAACAATTTGAATTGGGGTGGATTCCTGATGTGGTATCTGCCGGAATTGCCGGTTGCCATTGATGGGCGAAATGATCTTTATGGCGACGCGATGGACAAGATTTTCTACGAATCGCAGTCGGCGTTCCCTTCTTATGCGGCAGACCCTTATCTGGATGAATCCCGCCTGGTGATTCTGGATTCCACGCTTCCGCTGGCAAAGGTTTTGACGATCGATACAAGATTTCAGATGGTCTATCACGACGACATAGCCACGGTATTCATGCGGCGTATCGCCGGCGGGAACACCGGCAGGGAGAGTCATGCCCCCGGCCAATGACAAACCTGCCGCGAGGACGTTTTCGCGTTTGCGTTTTTGGGGACCGCGCATCGCTTTTGCCATCGCCGTGCCCGTTCTGCTGCTGGCACTGACGGAAGGCGCGCTGCGGATTTTTCATGTGGGCTACTCCACGAGCTTGATGATGCCGTGCACCGTGCACGGCCGGCCTATGGACTGCTACAACCCGTTTTTTGCCGCGCCCTACTTCCCCCCCGGCATGATCAAGACGCCGCAGTTCTATTCGATTGATCCCGTGAAGCCGAAGAGCACCTACCGGATTTTCGTGCTCGGAGAATCGGCGGCGATGGGCGATCCGGATTTTGCGTATGGTTTCAGCCGCTATCTGGAGGTGATGCTGCGCACGCGCTTTCCGGGCCTGAAATTCGAAGTGGTGAATACGGGCATGGTGGCGATCAACTCTTACGTGAGCCGGGAGATTGCCAAGGAACTCGCGGTCTATCAGCCGGATTTCTATGTGGTTTACGCGGGCAGCAATGAAGTCGTTGGTCCATTTGGACCGGGCACCGTTCTCACCGGCGGCTCGATGAGCATGCCTCTGGTGCGCGCCAGCATTCTCGCGCGTTCCTCTCGCATCGGGCAGTTACTCGCCGAGTCGGGGCAGTCGAAGCAGGAATGGCGCGGCATGGAAATGTTTCTGGATAAGCAGGTGCGCGCCGATTCGCCTCGACTGGAGGCTGCCTATCGAAACTTCGCGGTCAATTTGCGCGGCATTATCGAGGCGGCGAATGGATCGGGCGCTCACGTCCTGCTTTCCACAATCGCCACAAATTTGCGGGACTCGGCTCCCTTTGCCTCGCAGCATCGCGTGCCGCTGAGCCCGCAATCACTGGATTCGTGGAACGCACTGGTCCAGCAGGGCGCGGCATCGGAAACCGCGCAATCGTATGCCGCTGCGCTGCAATACTACGAATCAGCCCGCCAGCTGGACGATCAATACGCGGAGCTTGAATTCCGCATCGCCCGCTGCTATTCCCGCATGCAAAACTTCATGCCCGCAAAAGAGCACTATCTTCGCGCGCGGGATCTGGACACGCTGCGCTTCCGCGCCGATTCGCGCATTAATCAGATTATCCGGGCAACGGCGGAAGCATCCGGTAACACAGCGCAACTGCTCGATACCGAGGCATTGCTCGCGGGCGAAAGCCGCGATGGCACTATCGGCGAAGAGATGATCTATGACCATGTCCATCTGACTCCGCTGGGGAGCTATCTGTTCGCCCGGGAAGTCTTTGAGCGGGTCGTCAAAGTGTTGCCCGCCGAAGCGAAGGCAACCGCGCGCTCCGTTGAGCCCCTCACCGAAGGCGAATGCGAACGCCTACTGGCTTTTACAGCGCATGACCGGGCGCGTGTCGCCGGGGAAATGGCGGACCGGTTGCAACGTCCACCGTTTACCAAGCAGCTTAATCATCTCGAGCAATTGCAAAGCTTGATGCTGCGGGCTTCGCTTCCCTCGGACAGTGTTCAGGACACAATTGCGCAGTATCAGTGGGCGATCGCGCAAGATCCGGATGATTTAGCGCTGCACTATAAATTCGGCTTCTATTTATTCGATTACGATCGCACGGCCGCGGCGCAACAGCTTGTGCTGGCCAAGCCCGCGGACGATTTCCCGGTGTTCCTGCCGGATGGCACGCGCGTGCAATAGATCAGAACTGCGAGTAGATGAACTGCGTGTTGTGTTCATCGAAAAGAAGGAATAGCAGCAGACCGAACGAATAGGCGATCGGGCGGACCAGTACGCGAAAAACGGAAAGACCTTCCGCTCCCGCTCGCTCATCCAGTTGGGTAAGCTTCTCCAGCAACCAGGGTTCGACAACACAGAAAAGTGCGACCGCCGATAACAAATAATAGAAGCCAGTTCCCAACCCTGCTCCAGCGCTCATTCGGACAAACATCGAGGTCAGGAGTTGCCCAGCGCTTTTGAGCGTTGATGCGCGGAACGGAACCCATGCCGCGGTAGCGGCAATTAACGTGAATAGGCGCCAAAAAAATGCGGTCGCGGGCGGGTTCGCGGTTCCGGGTTCGGCGTCTCGCCAGCTCTCGTAGATCCGATAGACCACCAGATAGACCCCGTGGAGCATGCCCCACAACAGAAATCCCCAACCGGCGCCATGCCACAAACCGACCAACGCCATCATCCCGATGAGACTCACATACAGGGGAAGCGGCGCGCCGGAGTATTTCGCATTGATGGGGAAAAAGAGATAGTCGCGGACCCAGCGGGAGAGCGTCATGTGCCAGCGCGACCAGAATTCCGGCGGATTCGCGGCGTGGTATGGCTGACGGAAATTTTCCGGGAGCGTTACGCCCAATAGTTTTGACGCGCCGATGGCCATGTTCGTGTAGGCGGAAAAATCGAAGTAAATTTGCAGCGCGAAACCTATGGCCAGGCACCAGGCATCCACGGTGGAGTGGCCGGCGGCCTGATCAGGCGCAAATCCCCGGTCCACCCAAACGCCGAGCAAATTCGCAATTACATTTTTCTGTACCAGGCCCCAGATGAGGCGGTCCAAACCTTCAAACACAAATCCGGGCTCAAACGGCTTTTGGAATTGAAGTTGCGGCATCAATTCGCGCGCGCGAACAATCGGCCCCGACAGAATATTCGGCCAGAAATAGAAGAAGAGGCAGAGATCGAGGAAGCCCGGCAACTTGACGCGGCCTTGTCGCAGATCCACGAGGTAGGCAATCGCCTCGAACGTCAAGAAAGAGATGCCCACCGGAAAAGCGATCGAAAGGAACCAGGGCGGCGGAGAGACGGCAGGTGAGATTCCAAGCTCACGTAAATTGATCAGCAGAAAGGCGCGATATTTGAAGAACACCAGAAGGACTAGAAGAAACAGCACTCCCAGCCTCGTCCAATGGTTCGCTTCTTTCCCGCTGCTGGTGATTTGCCGGCCCGCGATGTAGACCACCGCGGCCATCAAAAGCGGCAGCCAGACAAAGGAGAGTCCCCAAGTGAGATAAAAAGCGACACTCGCCAGCAATGCGAACGCGCGCCGATACCCGGACGGCAGCAACCAAAACGTCGCGACCGCTGCCGCGAGCACTACCAGGTATGGAACGGAGTTAAAAGCCATTCGTCGAAATTCCCGGCACGCCTATTACAAAACAGGTTTTGCCACGCGCTCCACGGTTTCCACAATCAGGTCCAGATCGTCGAAATCTTCCGGCTGCAGCGTTTCGGGTGGAATCTTGATGTGCAGCTTCTTTTCAAGAAGCCCGATGAGCTTAAGCACGGAGAGCGAGTCGATCAAGCCGGAGCTGATCAGCGTCTGCCCGGGTTTTAGCGGACGGCCAATGAGTTGCGCGGCGGCTTCCCAGGCGGCATTGCGAATTGCTTCACTGTCCGGAATCACGTGCGTCTCCTTTTAAAGAGCTCCCAGGCGCTCGCGCAAAAACCGATCGCGTGTTTCGCGCCGCGAGATCTTTCCGGCCGTGCTCTTGACGATCCAGCGTTGCGGTACAACGGCCACATGGCGTGCGGCGGTGCCGATGGTGGTCATCACCAGCTTGCGAATCACGGCTTCCAGCCGCTGCGCCCCTTCTTCGTCGAAATTTTGCTTCATCTCCGCCACCACGGCGAGGCTCTGCGTGGCGAACTCCCGGTCTTCCACGCCAAATGCCACCACGCGCCCCGGATAGATTCCTTCAATCGAATTGACGACCGCCTCGACGTCTTCGGGAAAGATGTTATTGCCGCCCACGATCACAATATCCTTGAAGCGGCCAATGACGAAGAGTTCTCCACCGGCAAGGAAGCCAAAATCGCCGGTGGCGTGCCAGCCGTCCTTCAGCGAATGCGTCTGGAATCCTTGCGCGCCCCAGTAACCGGAAAACAGAGAAGGCGTGCGCACGTAAATCTCGCCTGGTGTGGCATCCGGGCAGAGCGAGCCATCTGCTTCGACGATTTTGAGTTGCGTTCCGGCAAGCGGCCTGCCCGAAGAAACATACACCTCATCAATCAGGTCGAACGCTCGCCCCGCGTAGGATTGGCTACGCTGATGGACTTGCGGCCGGGGCATCGTGGCGAGGGGCCCATCCAATTCCGACTGCGTGATCGCGAACACCGTTTCCGCCATTGCATAAGAAGCCTGCAGAGATTCCCGCCTTACGCCGCAATCGGCAAAGGCTTGCGCAAATTCATTGAGCGATTTCAGGCGCACGGGTTCGGAGCAGTTGATCCACGCGCGCATGCTGGTTAAATCGGGGCGCACCATCTGTTCGCGGCGCTGGCTCATGTAGGAAAACGAAAAGTTTGGCAGCCAGCAAAATGTCGCCCGATAGCGTTCGATGTATTTCAGAAGCAGCTCCGGATTCAGTACCCAGTCATTGGCCGCCATTTGCAGCGAAGTGGCGCCGTAACAGAGCGGCATCCAATAACAGGCGATCAGCCCCATATCGTGGTACATGGGCAGCCAGGAGACCACCGAATCCTTTTCGGAAAACCGAAGAGCATCACCCAATTGACTGAATTGCGCGGAGAGCATGTCGGCGGTTACGACGATGGCCTTTTGCGCTCCGGTGGTACCACCGGAAAACTGCAGGAAAAGCGTGCTGGGATCAGGCGGAAGATTGTGCGCGGATACCTTTTGCCGATCCATGCGCTCGACAACCGGCGCGGCGGGAAACAATCTCTCGAAGGTGGACGCGTTCTCGAGCGGTAACCCCGCCACGGGATACGGCAAACCGCTCTGTAAATTCTGCGCAAGCCGCGGCAAGGTAATCAACAAATCCGCCGGCAAGTGGTTAAGCTGATGGACCAGGTTGCGCTGATACTTTTCAGGATCGATGCGGCTGGTGGGCCACGCGAGGATTGCGGGGATGTGCCCCTGCAACACCAAACCAAGCTGCAACAAAAAGAGCTCCGGGGAATGAGGGAGAAGCAGCAACACGACGGAGCGCGGCTGCGGCAAGACAAGTGTGCTCGCCAGTTCTTCCGCCCGAGCCAGGATGGCTCTGCCCGTGAATTCCCGCGGATTGTCGAACTCCGGAGCAACTACGATGCGGAGCAGAACCTTCTCCGCATGGGCGAGGAGTTGCGCACGAAGTTGCGCCGTAAATTCGGCGTGTGTGCTCACTGTTTCGGCCTTTGCAGCGAAACGTCTGGAGCATACACCGCCTCAGCGGCGCAGAGATCCGCCGCGATGGTTTCCGCGGCGAGGCGGTGGCCGGTTTCGTTCCAATGGCCTGCGCCGAGATTTGCGGTGTTGAAGCCATTTAGGTAGACGTTATGCGCAACCGCATACGTAGAAAGCGCGGGAGCCAGGTTCGTCACCGCGATGGAATTGCGTGCCGCGAAATTATTGATGCGCCTGTCCGCGTAGGAGAAGTCCGGCACGCCGAGCTTTTGTAACAGTGCGTTGCGTTTGGCGGCGTCGGGGATCACCTGCGGGCGCGTGGCCAGCGTGACGATTCGAAATTCGGCATCGTGGGCACGTACATCGTCACGCATCTTCAGCAGCAAAGCTTCGGAGACATTCCAGGCGTCCTGCATGGCGGAGAGGGTGGGAGGCGCGTAAATGGCGTACTCCAGATTGTCCATGCCGGATTGTTCCGCGCGTTCTTTCGCAGCGGCCATCGCCACACGGATTTTGCCGTAGCGCTGCAATGTATTTATGGCCTGGAGAGTTTTGCTGTGGTCATCGAACCAGAAGCCGGCGTTTTGCAGCCAGATTTGCCGTGGCTGTAGAGCAGGCAGTGTACGAAAAGAATCATCCAGCACCAACTGATCACCGCGAAATACAAAATAGGGAGAGCGCTCGGGCGTGACGGCATTGTTCAGCTCGCGGACGTTGTTAGCGATGTCGCGCGCGGGATAAAGAGCCAGAAGCACAAGATCGGGGTGGTAACTCCAAACTTTTTGCTGGAGCAGGAGGAACTCCTGCGCCGTGGAATAGCCCGCAACGCCAAAATTCAGAACCTCGATGTGCTTTCCGACAAGGCAACGCTTGTCATCCAACTGCTGTTCCAGAAGCGCGGTATAGGTTTTGTTTTGCGGTACCTGCAAAGCTTCCGTCCAGGAGTTGCCGAGCACCGCGATGCGGTAAGTTCCCACCGGCTTTTCGTAGGTGCGTTCCGTGTCGCGAAATCCGCGGCTGTTGATACGCACCTGTTGTGGCGTTTCGGTGGAAACGCGTCCACTGGCACCCGGGCGCAGAACCCAGCCTAACTCGCGGTCGGGCCCGTAGAGCTGTGCGTCAAACGGAACTCCAGCCGCGCGCAAAGCCAACTCGACAAGGAGAGGCAGCGCCGAGAATACAGCGGCGGCGAGGAGTAGTTCTCTTTTCGTTGGAGGCATGCCTCAACCCGAATGCGGCAAATTCACCCGGATGCTCGAAGACGTCGGATACATTTCCGAATCGGTCTTCGAAAGATGCTCAAGCGCGTAGATCGCCCCCAGGAGCAGCAACAAGACGCCCAGCGGCAGCATCCACCATAGGCGGTGCTTCCAAGCAGTGGCGAGAATTCCGGCTTCCCCGTTGGTGGTTTGTGTCGCTTTGATCTGTGTACTCATTTACGTCTCTCTTCCGAGTCCCCTTGCTTAGATCTTGTCTATGGTTGTGTGGTCAGCGGAACCGGCGCCTCGTCATGCTCTGTCGCGGACGGCCAATCGTCGGCATGGCTCGAGCGTCGAAAAATGAAATATACCTCGCGTTCGAAAACTGCGCGTTTGTACAGATAATAGCCATCGGAAAAATGGACCAATTCATATCCACGCGTTGTGAGCTGCGGCACGCCCGTTTTCACCATCAACTGTGGGTCATCGGAATATGCCACGATGTATTCCGGCTTGACCCGATAAAGCGCATCCACGTCGAGCTTTGTAGTTTCCAAAGGCAAGCCATGATGAAAGTAGCTAGTGCGATTATTGACGAAGATGTTGTGGTCAAAGTAGGCCTGGATCGCCACTACACCAAATAAGAGACCGAACATAGGTCCGCGATCGGCCCCGACTGCTCTCAAATACCCAGCGGCATCTTCTGCACCACAATACGGGAAGCGATATTCACGATTGATGATAAAGATTGCGTCCCAGATATTGATCGCGCAGAGCAAGAGAATTAATGCACTCGCGGCAAGACAGGCACGCCGGTCAGTGACTCCAAAGGCCAGGTGTTCCTCGCCGGAAGGCCAAGCAATCCATAGTCCCGCGATGGCGGCTACGAAAACCGTTCCGTGGTGATGCGCGGCTCCGTGCACAAGGGCGTAAAAGGCAATCAGTGAGCCAACCGACAGAGTGAAAGACAGCCACTTTTTTCGCCAGACGCACCACGCAGCGAACAGCAAAATGAGAATGACGGATGGGACAAAGAAATCGATAAAGGAACCGGAAATCACAGCAACCAACTTCTGGAATGTCGTGGGGAAATTGGCCAGAACTTCCGGCGGCGCGTGCGCCAGCTCCGTTTTGATCACGATCTCCTCAACGTCGGGCGTGGGTTTAACAATCGCAAATATGAAGGCAAAAACGCAGGCCATAAAAAGCAAGCAGGCCACGTATTTTTGGCGCGCCGCCTTCGAGAGAGAGTTCCGCTGGCGGATTGCGTCGACAAGATACGCAAAGCCCAGACAGGCAGCAAGAATCGTACCGTGAGCGGTGAGAAGCGCCAGCAGGACCAGAACGACCGTTATGCGCTCGGGATGAACTGTGTCTTTAAAGAAGTACGCGGCCAGGAAAGCCAGAAGCGGGAAAAGCGTGTAGGGGCGCGCGATGACGGCGTACTGATAGATCATGACGTAGGTGAAGGCCAGCGGCCAGCGGATATAGCGCGGGAACGGGGCAAGGAAGAGGAGGACCGCGGTACCAGCGATGGCAAAGGCGGCTCCAATGTAACCCAGCGCGCCATAGCCGGCGTGGAAGACGTGCTGGGCCACCCAGAGAATCGTGTGCCAGAGCCCTGGGGAACCTTCATAGCGCAATTCGTGAAACCATATCGTCTTCAGATCGAGATCGCGCGCGATCAGCCAGGCTTGCGCTTCATCGGCCCATTTTTCGTGGTATTGCAGCGTCCAGAGAACCACGCACGAATAAGCCAACAGGACACCTGCGTCGGCCCACTTCCAAGGATCGCGGCGCCCAGCGGCAGCGGACGGCGTGGCTTCGACTTGTGCGGCGGTGGCCATTAGGCGTTTTACGGCTGCTCCTTTGCGGGATGCGAATAGACGATTGCCAGATTGTCTTCGTAAATGACCTGAAAATCCGCAACGCCTCGGAAGGCCTGGCCCATTAGGCTGGACTTATCGAGGAGCAACGTGCGCGCCTGATTCATCGGAGGAAACTCGCGATAGGGAATATCCGCGTTCATGGCCTTGAAGTAACCGAGTTCGGTCTCCTCAGGATACAATCCGCGTCGTGAATCGATGGCGACGGGAAATTCCGGCAGATACCAGGTCAAAAAGGCTCCCCATTTGTAATCGTTGAAAAGCGGAGCGGGCTGCGGATGCTGGCGCAGAAAGTCCGCGGCGCCAACGGGAAAGTTCCCGGCCATCTTTGCAAACAAGAGATCCTGATTTCTTCCCTTCGTCAGGAAAAAAGCGCCCAGCGAGAAGATCACAGCAACGGTTAGAACCCCAAGGCGCTGCGGATTCCAGCAGGAAGTTTCCTGTGATGCGCAGGCCTGTCGGGCCCGCCGAATCGCCTGGCCAATCACAGTGACCGCCACCAGTGCGAGCAACCAGCTTTCGCGTTGCGCATGAAATGCGAGCGCCGTGCAACCCGCCAAAGCGCCGATTTGAAATAGGTCCCGTGAACGTACCAATCCGAGAGCAAGATAGGCGGCCATGCCCAGCAGCATGAGCACGTAATCCTGCGGTTGGCGAAATCCCAATGCGTGGTAAGCAGCCAAATTGGAATTGACGGGACTAAGTTCATTCGCAAAGAAAGAAACATGGGGCTGAAACCCATAGGGATTCAGGAAACTGGTGACGATGCAGGCCGCGCCAATCCAAGCAACACGAGAAAGAGGAACACTGGCCGCGGCACGATCGAGGATCGCCCGATTTCCCGACGGCAGACGCGCCTCGATCACAAATGAGGCGAAGAAGATAAGGTACAAGGCGAGGCCGTACACGAAGCCGGTATCAAAATTGACCCACACCGCAAACAGAAACGGCAGCGCCACAAGGCGCCGTCCATCGCCCAATTCGCGAACATCCCACAGCACCCAGGCTTCACAGGCAAACAGCAGCGCGGAAATAAACGCCGGAGCCGGCCCCATCGCCCAAAGCACATACTGCGCGATGGCAGAGAGGGCAGCCGCCGCCCAGAAATTGCGCCAACCGCCAGCCAACAGAAACGCGCATAGGGCCAGCGCAATCCGCAAAACGATCAGCAGCGCGGGAAGCGCCGCATAGCCTGCAATCCGATAGGCAATCGCCGTCAAGACCGAAAATCCCCAGGAGCAATCCTGCCAGGGCAGATTCGCGGACTGCGAAAATAATCCGAGCCTTGGCCATGCCTTGTTTTGCAGCATCCACGCACCCGTACGGAGATGCCCCCAAATTTCAGGGTCGCGAAGCGCGGTGAGCGCCCGGAATTCGAAAAATGCCGCGAACGTAAGCAGACAGAGAAAGGCCAGTGCCCGAAACAGGGTGTCTCCGGACAGAGAGCGAGCATCGCGAGCAGAATCGGCGTTGCGCATCGGTAGAATTGGCCGTGCAAAACTTGTTCTTTCCCGCGTGGCTGAATACGACCTAGTGCCTGGTAATTCCCATCTGCGGCAGCAGCGATCCGTTCACGGTCACCGATCCATTCGGATTATGCGCGGCATTGTGGCAGGTCAACGTGCAGGTGTTCGTGGCGCGGTTATACGAAATTGGAGCGCCGTTGTTCTGGCCGACCACGGCGATATCAAAATTGATCAGGCGTTCCCCACTCACGCTGGGATTCACGGCGCCCATGCCGTGAGAAGTGTGGCAAACGGAGCAGGAGAATCCGCTCTGGGAAATGTGCCGGCTGTGCTGGCTCCAGCTGGCATTAGAAAGAATATTGTTCAAGTCGTGGCACTTTGCGCACATCGCGTAGGGGCCTTGCTGGCTAAGATCCGGCGAGGGATAGGTGTTGGTCACCGTGCCGCCTGGAACCGCCGCCTGGGAGAACTGATAGTTGCGCTCGAGGATGTGCGGGTAGATGGAGCCGTGCGGGCCGTTCGGGCCGACGCCGCCAAACTCGCGGTTGTCGTCGCTGGAATGGCAGTCCGTGCAGAAAATCTGCGTGCCCACCAGGCGAGAAGAAGCCGTGCCGTTCTGATTCAGCATGTTGGTCAGCAGGCTGGGCTGCGGCAGCGGGCTGCTCCGCGGATGCACCACGGGATGGCTCGATGTGGAGCTCTGGCTGAACTGCGGCACCAGATTCAGCGGGTCGGATGTGAACACCAGCCGCGTGGGCAAATAGCCGTATTTAATCAGTACCTGCTTGCCGACGCTGGTGCCGTGGCAGCGGAAGCAGTTTTCATACTGATTGACCGCGGGTGCCACAACCGTGATGCCGTCCGTCGCGCTGACGCCGTTCACGCCGCTCTGCGGTGGCCGAATCGCCGGCGGCTGAGAGAAAGTCGTCAATGCATTGCCGGTGTGCGGATTGTGGCAGTCCACGCAGGTGGAGTGCCGGTTGTTGTTGAGCACCGCGGGTTCCGCTGCGTCGTGGGAGTTCGCGCCAGCCGGCAACAGATGCGAGACCTTCGCGAATTCGCCGTAAACGTTCAACGGCAGCGGAGAGATGTTAGCCGCCGTGCCGCTGTGGCAGGTGACGCAATCCTGTGTCGCGGGGTCTACACCGGGCGTCGCAGGCGTGGCAAGGCGCATCAAGCGCGCCGGGCCACTGGCGTTGTGTTCCATGTGGCACGAGGTGCAGGCGTTTACCGCGACCGTGGGGTAAGAGCCAACGTTGGCGCTATTTGCCACCTGGTTGGTGGCCACCTGGTGGATGCTGGCGGACCAACCGGCGAGTGGATTGGGTTGCCCGGTCATTGTGCGTGTGGGATCGTGGCAGGCCAAGCACATTTGCCCGTTCGAACTGTCGCGCACCAAAAAGTTCTGCGCAATGATGTCGATGCCCTGCACATGGGGATTGTGGCAAGTGGTGCATTCAATGTTGCCGTTCACCAGCTTTATCGCGCCGGTGGTATCGGCGGTCACGCCTTGCGCCGCCAGGCTGACGACCAGGTCCGGCGAGTCCTTGATGGGCAGTTGAATGCTGAACGGATGCGAACCGCTCAAATTCGTGCCCAACACATCCATATTGTTCATCGTGCCCTGGACAGGAATTTTGCCGTATACCGCCGACTGCCCGATGGCCACCGTGCCGTCATGGCAGCTCAGGCACAGGCTGCTGGTTACGCCGAGCGTGGGCTGCGTGTTGCCCTGCTGCTTATAGGTGGAGCTGGTATAGGGCGTATAGGTTTGTGCGGAGAGCGTCTGGTTCCACAAGGGAGTCACGCCGCCGAGTCCGCTGTGCGGCGCATGGCAAAACGTGCAGCCGAGGCTTCCTTGCGCCGTTACCGAGGAACCGCTGCCAATCGAAAGATTGTGCATGCCCAGCGCATCAATGGAACTTGGCGGGTTGGTCTGCGCCCAGGCGATGCAGCAGGCGGCAGCCACAAGCGCCGGCACAGCCATGAAGATGAGCCAGCGCTTCATTGCTTCACCCCATTGCCGGCTTCCTTCGCTCCGAAATAGTGATAGACCTGCACGCGCTTGTTAAACGAATCCACCACGTAGATGCGGTCCTGAGCGTCAATGCGCAATCCCGTTGGCAGCTGAAAATCGCCGGGCGCGGTGCCAAGTTTCCCGAAGTAGTAGAGCAGCTGGCCCTCGCGGTTGAACACCTGCACCACGCTCCACATGCCATCCACAACGTAAAGATGCCCTTCGGAGTCGAACCCCACGCCCTTGGGACGGAACATCGAGCCAACGTGGTCGCCGATCTTCCCGATCGAGTATTGAAATTCGCCGTTTTTGTCGAGCACCTGCACGCGGAAGTTCATCGCGTCCACCACGGCCAGCGAATCGCCGTAGAGCCGCAGCTCGGTCGGATAGTTGTACTCGTTGTCGCCCGTGCCCGGCTTGCCGATCTTTTTCAGTACGCTGCCTTGCATATCCATCACGAAGATCTGGTCGCGCAAAGTGTCGCTTACATAGATGCGTTGCGCGGCGGAATCGATGGCAATTCCCGTGGGGCGTTTAAAAAAACCTTCGCCGTATTTCAGCGCGCCGATCACGCGTTCGAATTTTCCGCTGGGATGGAACACGAAAATCTTGCCCGAGTCCGAGTCCGTCACGTAGATGTTGTCCGCGGCGTCCACCGCCACGCATTGCGGCTCGAGCAGCGGGTTGTGGTCCGTATCCTGCCGCGACAAAAATTTGTACTTTTCCTTGTCGAAGTCGAAGATGTGCACGCCGTGCGCGCCGGGATCGGTGACGATGATGCGCCCCTTCGAATCGGTGGTGATGCTGTAAGGCCTGACCATGGTGTGGTAGTCGGGCGCGCCGATGGCGATATCCACGACTTTTGTCCAGAAGCCCTTCTTGGGCTTCACTTCCTGCTCCGAGCTGAACATGCTCTCGAAGCGCAGCTTGCGTCCCCCATCCAGCAGCAATTCCGGAATATCTATGCGTACCGGCTCGTTCTTCTTTTTGTCCGCGGCAAAGCCCCCCGGATTCAGGCACAACACGCCCGCCAGGCTCGCCGCCAGCATTGTTCCGCTGAATTTTCGTGTCACGCCGTTGCTCAGAAGACGTTGAACCATCGCGACACTCCGACAAAGTAAGAATAATCGTTACCCGGCGGAGTGCCGGCCCCGCTGATTCCCTGGAAAAATCGCGTATAGCCCGCAAACAGATTCACCCGGCGGAGCCGGTACTGAAGCTGCGTGTAAAAAATCTTCGTGCGGTTCTTGGACTCGAGATCGTTCGCGTTCGTGTAACTCATGGCATTTGTATAAGACGCGGTGAGGCTCATGCGTGCTATCGGTGTTATTCCCACGTTGGCGCCGTAGCTGTGGCCATTGTAGGCGATTTGTCCGAGGGGCGGCAATCCGGGCGTCGGCGGCAGCGGCTGAATGCCCGTGCTGGTGAGGATTGAGAGTCCCTTAGAGTCCACGTAATTGGCACCAAATGTCAGCCGACGCAGCGCAAGGCTCGCGGAGAAGCCATTGCTGTAACTATAGGAGTCCTTGTCCTGGTTGAGGCCGCTATGCGTGCCGTTGTAGGCAAACGTGATCTGCTTTCCGCGGCCGAGTCTCCGGTGCACGTTACCGCTGTAGTTGTAATAGGACGTTGTGTAGGTCACCAGCTCTGTCTGTACATTTTGGGCGTAACTCAGATTACCGGACACCAGCCAATCGCCGAAGGCATGAAAGCCGTTCAGATTCCCGATGAAACCAACGCTATTGTTCGTAAATTCGTTGGTGCTCTCGATCAGGCTGGCGGAAACTGAAAACGTGTTCAGGATGCGCTTGTTGTAGCCCACCGTCGCGGAGAGATAGCTTCCGTCATAGGTGTTGCCAAAATAGGATTGCTGGTAATAGGTTACCTGCATCTGGCCAAACAGATCGTGTGTGAAGTTGTAGCTCGCTCCGCCGGTGGTGGTAAACGACTTGGCGCTCGAGTCCTCCTGGCTCAGCGGAAGGCCACCGCTGGTGTTCAGGATGGATTGATACAAGTAACCGTTCAGGTTGTCCGTGTAGTTTTCGGTAGCATAGAGAGTGAGCTTCTGCGTTGGGTGAAAAGAGAGGTTTGCGGTTTCTATATTCGTTGAATAGTCGGCACTCGATTTGTAATCCGAGAGTGAACTGCTGTAATCACCAGAATAGTTGGAGTGGCTGAACGACAAGGCCACGGAACCATTCCAGGGCAGCGAGTGATAGGCGGTCGCGCCCACCGTGTTCGAGGTAGTGGCAGAAATATCCGTATTGGACTCACCCGAAAGAAACAGGGGAATTTGGGAATCAAATTTTAAGTACTGATAGTAGGCGTTCAGGTTCCAACCCGCGTAGCGATAACTGGACCTCACGTTCAGTGTCCGGGTAGACGCGCTGGAAGTTTCGTTAGTTCCGAAGACGTTTCCGCTGCCATCACCCTGGGAATAGCTGAAAGACAAGGTCGGCTTGTTCGGGAACAGCAGGCTCCAACCGGTGGCGAAGCTCCAGCCGCTTCCAATGGTGGTGAAGTTCGGCGAACCGATCAGGCCAAAATTCCCAGTCGAATTCCGGGTGTAGTTAAAACTCACGAAGCCCGGCGTCTTGCTACCGGTGAAGAGATTCACATTCGAGTCTATTCCGGTGGCATCGGTCAGGGATTGAAAAGTGGAGTCGGAGGTGGAGCGGTTGTAATAGGGTGTAGCGGTAAAATTCAGAAAATTGGAATTGTAATAATCCCCAGACAATTGGGCGCTGCCGCCGAAATCCACGGCGTGATTCGACTGCACGGTGGTCCCGTACCCGGCGGAGTACCCACCAGTGAGGATGCCGTTCATGCGCATGGTCAGGTCGTCGCCAACCTGCAGCTGCGCATGCACATTGGGCGCTGCCACAAGAAGCAGCAGCCACGCCGCGCATTGGAGGACTCGTTTCACTCCCAAACCCCTTCCCTGCCCGGCCTTACAGGATCTGGACCTGGGCCTTCGCTCGCAGGGACTTGTCCAACCCGGACCGCAGGCTTTCGTACTTGGCCTTCTGGAGTTCCGTCTTCAAGTTGGCCTTCACGGATTCAAAGCTCTGCTTGCCGGCCGGTGTGTGCGAGTCCAGGCGCACGATGGTGTAGGCGGACTCGATCGAAATCAGACCGCTGACGCTGCCGGGCTTCATCGCGGAAAATGCCTTTACGATCTGCGGAGGGAGCTGGTCCTTCTCCACGGTCTTGTGCAAGCCCATGTTCACGCGGAAGTCGTCTTCGGAAACCTTCTCCGCCAAAAGGCCAAAATCCTGGTAGGTCTTGGCCGCCTGCGCCTGCTTCAAATAGTCAGCGGCGCGCTTGGCAGCTTCTTTCTGTTGATCCGGGGTTGGGTGCAACGGCGGCATAACGGAAATAGACTGGAAGCTATACGATTCCGGAATCTGGAAGCGTGCGGGATTCTTGTCGTAGAAAGCCCGCGTCTCCGCCAGCGTAACGACTGCTTTATTTTCGACGTCGCTCTTCAACACCTGCTCGATCAGCAGCGAGCGCTTGATCTTGTTCACCACATTCTGTTCGGACCCACCCATTTCCACATTGAGGTACTGCTGATATTCCTGCGCGGAGTGAAATTGCTTTTTGAAATCCAGCTCCGATTGTTTCAAGACCTGCGGAGAAACCGTCAGCTTGCGGCGCAGCGCTTCCTGATAGACCAGCTCTTCGAAAATGATCATCTGCAGCGCGCCTTCGCGAATGGAGGCTTCCTGTTCCTTCGGGAATCCGTTGTGCTGGCTGGCATAAGGAAAGATCTGCAACATTTCGCGAAGCAGATCGCGGTCCGTCAAGACGGAGCCGTTCACTTTGGCGATGGGCTTGTCGCTAACATTGAAAGCGGAACTTGCCGGGGCGCTGCTGGATTTGGCGGGAGCCGTGGGTGCGTGAGAGGCGACTTGCGAACTTGCGTTTCCTGCTGCCGCTAGTAGTAGAGCGAAAACTACCAGGTACCTCATGATGTACAACCTCCGATTTTCTCTAAAAAAAAGGGGGAGAGAAGATGCTCTCTCCCCCGGGGAAGTGCTACACGTCTTATTGGAAGACGGTCGGGATGTTGTTGGTGTTGTTGGCTTCGTTCGCTTCGCCGAAGTGGCACTGGCGGCAGAACTGGGTCGTCGAAGCTGCCTGGCCAGCCGTGAGCTTGCCCTGGAGGTTCGGGTTGTAGGGGCCGTTCACGAAGAAGAAGGTCGCGTAGTACTTGCCGCCACCGTCGCCAACGATCGGGCTGTTCGCAGAGGAGGTATACACGGTCATGACGTGCTGGTTGTGGCAGGTTGTGCAGAGCACATAGGGCTTGCCTGAGCCGTTCACGCCGTAGGGATTGCTCCACTTTCCAGGCGCCAGTGCCGGCCAGCCGTAGTTGGCTACGAACTGAGCATATTGCGAGCCAGGGGTGACCGTGAAGACGTTGTTGGCGAACACAAGGCCGGGGGCCGAGCTGATCGTGGCGTTCTGGCCTACCGGGTGATCGTTGGTGTAGTTCCCGGCGCTGGTGCCATCATTGCCGAGCAGGGTGGGGATCTTCTGGCTGCCGTAGGTCGTATTCGTCAGCAAACCAATCTGTTGCTCATACGACCAGTTCTGCATCATGTTCGACGCGGTAACGTTGCCGTCATGGCAGCTGAGGCAGAGGAGAATGCCGCCAACTTCCTGCGAACCGCTGCTAATACTGCCGGGGAGAACCTCGGCGAACCGGCCATTGTCTCCGAACTTGATCGTTGCGCCGTACAGTGGGCTGGCGTCCTGGCCCCACAATGCGTAGGAGCCGGCATCCGCCGCGCCGCCGTGACCCGAGCCGAACGAGCCGCTGTGAGGAGCATGGCAGCCCGCGCAGCCGCGCCCTTGGTTCTGGTGAGCACCGAGGACATCAACCGTCGAGGACGCGTTCTGACCCATTGCCAATCCGGCGCTGGCCAGAGCGAAGAGCGCTACTAATATCGCCTTTTTCATAACTTTTAAAACCTCCGTTTGTCTTGCAAGACAACTCGAATTTCAATTTCACTTCGTTTGGCCTTTGCCTGGAGCGGGCCGGCCAGCGATGTCCCAAAGTGCATCTGCGATGCCGAACCGGAACAAAGTTCAGAAGGCCTGAGGGTTTTTATAAGTGTTGCATTTTCTATCAGATAGGGTACTAGTCCCAGGTACGGGTCGGTGAGCTTCCCCGGTCCAATGGGTCCCGCTGGGTGATATGGCCCAATTGTGATGAGCAATCACACAGTTGGTGATGAAACCGTAACTGGTTTATTGTGAGCCACATCACAGCAACCTAGTGCGGCGATTACACTTTCATCGCGGCCGGAAACAACCCTTCGCCATCCTGTAGTGGCCGAGCTTCAGATCGGCCTGCTTGCTTATCGTCAGGCCAGTCTAAAGCCTGGCCACTACAGGAAGGCGGCCTAAAGCCGCCCCTACACCGGCCCGCCGCAGACGGCGACACCGAACATATGGTTAGAACGAACCGGTGTTCTCTTCTTGGCAGGCGCGCACAAAAAAAAGCGCTGGCATAAAGCCAGCGCCCCGAATTTCCATTTTCTATTTTCGCTTTTCTATTTTCTCTTTTTTCTTATCTCGTCACTCACCACTTCTGCTTACGGCTTTGCCGCCGGAGGCTGCACAGGAACCACTTCCTGCTGCGAAGCGGGAGCGTTGTGACTCGCGGCGACTTTTGCACGGTCCGCGGCGCGCTTTTCGCGTTCCTTGTCCGCCTGGGCATCGGTGACGTATTGCATTTGCTGCAGGCGGCCCGGATAGATTTCCGTGGTGAAGACGCGATCCTGCTTGTCAATCGCGATGTTCACCAGGCCCTGGAACTGCCCCGGCAGCAGGCCGTGCGCGCCTATGGCGATCAGCAACTGCCCCTCTTTGGTGAACACCTGCACGCGGTCCTGCGCGCCATCCGCTACCCAGATGTGGCCATCGCTATCCAGCGCAATGCCCTTGGGCCGCGCAAAATAGCCGGGCCCATCTCCATTCTTGCCGAACGTGCTGATGAAATTTCCGTCCGCGTCGAAAATCTCCACCCGATTGTTCAGCGTATCCGCCACGTAAACGTTCCCTTCCTTATCCACGGCCACTCCCGTGGGCTTGGCGAAATCGCCTGGCGTGGTGAGTTCATGCTTATGGCCAGTGGTGCCAATCTTGCGCAGCAGTTTGAGCGTGTCCGCATCGTAAACCAGCACCTGGTCCAAATCCACGTCCGCTACGTACAACAACCGGTTTTGCGTATCAATGGCCATGCCGCTAGGCTCGGAGAGACCGTCCGTGATCACGTCTTCTGCTTTGTGGTCCTTGTTGAAGATCAAGATGTGTTTCAACCCAGGATCGGAAACGAAGAGGCGGTCGCTGTCGTCCATGGCCAGGCCGATAATGCGCACGAAATGGGCGTGCGTGCCGTTCTTGATCAGATCCACGTCGCGGGTATCTGGATTGAAGATGAAGATGGCGCCGACTTTGTGGTCGGCAACGTAAACCAGCCCTTTGGAATCAATGGCGATGCCGTATGGCTGGTTCAACTGGAACGGCATGCTGAAGGCTTCTTCCTCGGTCTGCGTGCCCGCCAGGCGGTCCATCCAGCCGTTTTTCTTCTGGACGTTTCCTTTGTAGTTGCGCTTCTCTTTGTCTGAGGAATACCAGGTGGTGTACTTGATGCGCGCGATGGCCGGAGGATTCGGCCAAACAATAAAGGAATAATCGATGGCCTTGATTTTCGCTTCCGTTTCCGCCTGCTGATCGGCCTTCTTTTTCTTCTTGTCGTCCGCGTTCAGGGACACCGGAGACAGCCAGGCCACCAGCGTGAACGCTCCCAACAGCAGGGCCGCCCACTTCCAATGATTCTTGCTGAATTGAGCGATCTTCATGGCCATTCTCCCCTAAGAAGCTCCCTAGCGCTTAGTCAGATCCTTATGGCAAGTAGAGCAGAATTCCGTATTGTTTTTCTGGTCCTTCACCAACATGCCCTGGTTGGCGCCGGAGTGCGGCTGGTGGCAGGTGAGGCAGTTGATTTTGGCGTAGACCTTAGAGATATCGGTCGGATCGGTGACGTCGGAGACCGGATGGCCCATCACCGGATGCCCCTTCCCGTATTTCAGCGGAAGGATGGGCACCTTGTTCTTCTTGAAGTAATCATCCGGCAGGCGCAGCGTGCCGTTGAACAGCTTGAACTGCCCGGTGGTTTTGTCCTGGGTGGACGTGGTATCCGGCCCGTGGCATTCCAGGCAAAGCTTGTTGCCCTCGGCACGCAGCAGCTTTTCACGTTCGCCGCCGTGCGGCTCGTGGCAGGTACCGCAGCCCTGATCGAACACCGGCTGGTGGTGCACGGGCTTTTTCGCGAGGTCCGCGATGTCGCTGTGGCAACCCAGGCAGATATCCACGGGGTTCGTCTTCGGCAAGTCAATGTATTTGCTGGCATGCGGATTGTGGCAATCGGTGCAATCACCGGCCGCGCCGGGATGCTGCACCTTGGCGCTTTCGATCTGCTTGGCCTTTTCGTCGTGGCACATCACGCAGAGAGACTTGGCATCCGGCTGCGTCAGCACCACTTTTCCGTCTTTTGCGGGCGCGTGGCAGACTTCGCACTGCTTGTCCGCAAACGGCGGGTGTACATACTTGGCCATCAGCTTGGGCAGCGCGGACTGGTGTGGATCGTGACATTGCACGCAATCGGCGGTGGCAAACGGCTGGTTCTGATGCGCCTTCTGGAGTTCCGCATCCTTGGGATCGTGGCAATCAATGCACAGCGCCGGAGTGGCCTTGGTGAGGTGGAAATCGAATTCCTGCTTGCCGCGTTCGCCGGTCTTGTGCGTGACGTGGCAGGTCTCGCAGCCCATGTCCAGCGCGGCGTGGCGGCTGCCCTTTTCCGGAGTGTTCAGCCCGATGGTGTGGCATTCCAGGCAGAGGTTCGTCTTCTGGTCGCCTTCGGGAGCCTTTAGGAGCTGGAATTTATTATCCGACTGGTGCGGATCGTGGCACTTGAGGCAGTCGCGCCGCGCCGGAGAATGCACCACGCCCTTGATGTCCGCGGGATTCTTGTCGGCATGGCAGGTGAAGCACAAAGAGGCGGGCGAGGTGGTAATGAGCTTTACGCGGGTGACGTCTTTATTCACGCGAATCTCATGGCAGCTCATGCAGCCCGTGGAGATCGCCGTGTGCACGTTCTTGCCCTGGGCCTTGTCGCCATGGCACTCGATGCACTTGGCCGCGTCCGTATTCTTATCCAGTGGAACCGGGTGAATATCGGCCAGCAGTGGCATGGCCAGCAGTAACAAAAAGACAAGTAAGCCAATTCCTGTTATCGGGAGATTCTTCAGGCGAGTGAAGATTCTAGACATTCGAATCCCCCCACAGGCAAACCGGGGACATGGTGGGGACGGTGTTTGGCTGTAGGGTACTCGACTTCGTTGCTTCGGGGCTCCGCTCGACCGCCAGGACCAACGCAGTAGTCAGCGCCACTGCAAAAACCAGCAGGACAACCATGTACAGGACTCGGTGGGAGCGATTGGATAGTTTCACCGTCATACCCATTGTCTCGCTGCGGAATTCAAGCCGCAGGTAGCTTTCTGGATCCAGAGTGCATACTGGATTCCGGAGTACTAAACGCGATGTACCTCAATGCACCCCTTGTGCCGAAGTGACGCATGACCGCCACCCTCCCCTGTTCCACGGCTAACCAACTGAGATTTAAGCTCTTATTGGATGTCGCAGCTATGTGGAGGAAGGGCTGCCGCCACAAAGCCCAAAGCCGATTCTGGGTGATATACCCCAAAAGTGATGCGAAATCACACAAAATTTGTGCTGAAATTCTAAACAGTCCCGCAGTTCGCCGGTCTCAAAGCAGAAAACCTGGTTTTTCCCGTAAGTCAATGGAAAACCAATCTACTAGCATCCACCATCTAAGTGGAAATGCGTAACCTTCTATTTGGATTTGGCTCCGTTGCTGCGGTTTTCCTGCTTGCGCCCTCGGCGGCAAACCATTTCGTTCTCGCGAAAGACGCCACGCCTGCCATCGAGCACCACTTGCGCCTCTATCACACGCACACCGGTGAGCGCATCGACATCGTCTACCGCCGCGGCGACACGTTTCTGCCTGAAGCCGAAGCGCAACTTGATCATTTCCTGCGCGACCATAGGACCGGCGAAGTGAAGCACTACGATCCGCGCCTGTTTGACATTCTTTCTGAATTGACAACGGCCGTTGGCCATTCTGATGCCGAGATCGATATCATCTGCGGCTACCGTTCTTCGTGGAGCAACGAATTTCTGCGTTCGAAATCCCCGGGCGTGGCGAAGAACAGCCTGCATATGCAGGCGCATGCGATTGATATTCGCATTCCCGGGGTGGATACGCTCACCCTGCGCAACGCCGCGCTGGGGCTTCGCGAAGGCGGCGTGGGTTACTACCCGCGCTCCGGGTTCGTGCACGTGGATACCGGCCGCGTGCGCACGTGGTGCTACGGTTGTTCCGCTGCACATCCTGCCGCGGAGTAAGACTCGCCTCTACTGCACAGTAAGAGTGACCGTGGTAATGGTAATCGGGGCTGGCTGACCTGGAATCGTGCCCTGCACGACGATGTGATAGGTTCCCGCCAGATTGGGGCATGACCCGCCTGAGGAGCCGCCACCTCCCCCGCAACCCAGGAGCCCAACCATCGGCGCACAAATCAACAGCACAACGAGAAAGAGCCGCCGGAGTTTCTTTTCTTTCCTCCAACCCACAAGAAACAACGCCGACAAAGGCAAAAACACCGCGAAGAGTGGCGGTGCCGTTTGCGCTGCCTGTTCTCGATCTTCCCCGGGCCGAATCAGTGATGCGGTACATGCCGGCAAATTTACGGTCAAGGCAAAGTTCACCCCAGAAGTTCCCGCGACGATTTTGGCCGGCTGGAAAGTGCACGTTGCGCCTTGCGGCAACGAACTCTGCAGGCAAGACAAAGTCATTGCCTGATGCGAATAACCTGCCTTGCCGTCGAGCACCATGCTGTAGGTCGCGGAGCCCCCTGAGATTGTTTGCGCGGCAGGCGCTGGAGCTGTTGGTGCCGCAACCACCACAATCGGGTACGTTCCCGAAACGCTTGCGTTTGCTTGTGATACCGCGGTGATGATCACAGTCGCGGGAGTTGGAACACTTGCCGGCGCCGTATAAGTGCCATCTGATCCAATCGTGCCCACCGTCGCGTTTCCTCCCGCAACTCCATTCACTTCCCAATTGACCGCGGTGCTTGTTGGGTCCGTGACGCTTGCGGCGAAGGCCTGGGTTGTTCCGGTGTAAACGGTGGTGGCCGCCGGATTGGTGCTGATCGTTACCGTCGAAGTCGTTGTACCGTCAACAATTGTCACCGTCGCCGTTGCCAGGTTGAAGCCGTTGGCATTCGCAACCGCGGTTACGTTGACGGTGGGCGATGTCGGAACGCTCTGCGGCGCCAGGTAAGAGCCCAGCGCGCTGATCGTCCCAACAGTTGCGTTGCCTCCAATAATTCCGTTCACTTCCCACGTAACAAATGTGTTGTTGGCGCCGGTCACCGTTGCTGCGAATTGTTGCGGTCCGCTCGTCGGCAGAGTGGCTGAAGCGGGAACAGCGCTTACACCCACGGTCGAAATGAGTTCGCGAACGCGGGAATTGTCGGTATCGGCCACAAAAAGATCGCCAGAGGAATCTCCCGCGACGCCAAGGGGCTCGGCAAGTAGCGCGCTGCTCGCTGGGCCGGGATCGCCGGCATATCCCGCCGTGCCATTCCCTGCCAACGTCTGAATGTTGCCGGTCACGGCCACCACTTCACGCAATGCGGAGTTCGCACTGTCTGCGATGAACAGATTTCCCAGAGCGTCGACAAAGATGCCGTATGGCTCGTTCAGCAGGGCGCTGTTTGCCGCGGCTCCGTCCCCGGAGTAGCCCGGCGTAGCACCACCGGCCACGGTCGTGATGTTGCCCACTGCCGCCGTAGATCCCAGACAGCCACCCGTGACTGCCGCGATGCAACGAACCTTTGAATCGAGTGTGTCAGCGATGAAAAGATCGCCCAGAGAATCTCCGGAAATACTGGCGGGACTCTTGAGCTGTGCGCTGGTAGCCGCGCCGCCATCGCCGCAGGTGCTTCCCGCGGGCTGGCATTCGGAACCGGTTCCAGCCACGGTGGTTATGCTGCCTACAGCCAGTGTTGAGCCGAAACACCCGCTCGCCACTCCGACAACGCATCGGATTTTGGCGTTGCCCGTGTCAGCGATGAACAGATTTCCAGGCGTGTTGTTGGCGCCCGTGTTGTCCACATAAACGCCAAATACTTCGCCGAGTTCGGCGCTCGTCGCGGCCGCACCATCGCCGCAAGTGCCGCCGGTCGGCACGCATTGCGTGCCGGTGCCGGCAACTGTGGTGATACTGCCCACCCCCAGAGCGGATCCCAGGCAGCCTCCCGGGGTTGCCACAACGCAGCGCACCGCGAAATCTCCCGTATCGGCGATGTAAATATCGCCCAGACTATCCACGAAGACTCCTTGCGGCACATTCAACTGAGCGCTAGTGGCCGCGCCGCCATCGCCGCAGGTAGCCGGCGTGGTGGCACAAGAGGTTCCGTTACCCGCAACGGTGACAATGTTTCCGGTGGCTCTTACAATCTTGCGCACTACGTTGTTATAAGTATCGGCGATATAGACGTTCCCCAGACCGTCCACCGCCGTTCCACCCAAGGCATTCAGTGAAGCGTTTGTGGCCGCCCCGCCATCCCCGGAATAAGCGAGCGTATGATTCCCGGCGTAAGCCTGAATGCTGCCACCGGAAATTTCGCGTACTTGGTAATTGCCTGTATCGGCGATAAATAGGTTGTTGGAGCCATCCAAAAACAGACCGGAGGGGAGATTCAACAGGGCGCTGGTCGCCGCACCGCCATTCCCGGAATATCCGGAACTGCCACCGGTCCCGGCGATAGTCTGAATCGTGCCGGCCGTGACTTCGCGAACCACACTGTTTTGCGTATCTGCGATATAGAGATTACCCAAACTATCCAGAGCGACTCCCTCCGGGAGGCAAAGTTGTGCGCTGGTCGCCGGGCCATTATCACCTGAGAAATTGCACACCTCTTGAAATGCGTAATGCACACCCGCCACAGTTTGAATATTGCTGGAGGTTGCGAACACTTCCCGGATCACCGAGTTATCCGTATCCGCAATATACAGATTTCCTATGCCATCCACGTACAGCCCAGCCGGAAGATTCAGTTCAGCGCTGGTTGCCGCGGCGCCATCGCCCGAATAACCACTTGTGCCGGTTCCGGCCACGGTCGTGATGCTCCCCACCGGGAGGGCAGAACTGAAACAACCACCAGCCGTCACCACAACACACCGGATTTTCGAGTCGAACGTATCAGCGATGAACAAATTGCCCAGGCTATCCACAAAGACGCCCGCAGGCCCGCTCAGATGGGCCGAATTGGCTGCGCCACCGTCGCCACAGGTGCTGCCCGTGGGCTGGCACGACACGCCGGTTCCCGCCACGGTCGTGATACTCCCCACCGGAAGGCTCGAACCCAAACAACCGGAAGCCACGACCACCACGCAGCGAATCCTCGCGTTCGACGTGTCCGCGATATACACGTTCCCCGAAGCATCGACCGCGACGCCTTCCGGGCTATTCAGACTGGCGCTTGTAGCCGGTCCGCCGTCCCCGGAGTGTCCGCCATTTCCATTGGCGCCAAACCCATTTCCGGCAAAGACGCTTACTGTTCCGCTGGAATTGATCTTGAAAACGCGGTTCGAAGCGGCATCCGCAAGATAAGTATTCCCAAGCGTGTCTCGCGCGATGCTCACCGGATTGCCAATACTCGAAGACAGGGCAGGAAGCCCGTTCGGGCCGCCACCCGCCGCAAGATTGATGTTGTACTGTGCGCCGCAAATTCCGGGGAGCGCAAACCACACGAGCAACAAACAGGTCCCAAGGCACCCGCGGGTGCTATATCTGGAGTGCTTCACGTGCGAACTCCCTTCAAACCTCTGATTGGCTGGCGGTTTACCAGTTCAGCGAAGTTTCTCGCAAGTTTCTGCGTCATACATCACAATCGCCGGGTCTCTTGGGATGGGCTGATGGAGGAAGAGGAACCGGAATCCACCTTCGTATCCGCCAAGTCCTTATTTGTGCGATTCATAGGCTTGGGCAAACAAATTCTCCAGCTTCTTGTCGTGGCCGTAGATGTCCTCAAAAAAATGGATTTGCCCGTCTTCCGGAGCGATGGCCGTGCCATAAACAATGAGCACCGGAATCTGCCGCACCAGGTTCACCTGCTGCTGCTTTTCCGCTTTGAAGGCGGCATCGATCTTGTCGCGCGTCCAACCCGGGTTATAACGCAGCACATAGCTCGCCAGCGCCGCGGGATCCGCTACGCGCACGCAACCATGGCTGAAATCACGCCGCGTTTCGGAAAAGGCCGCCTGCGACGGCGTCGAATGCAGGTACACATTGTTGTTGTTGGGAAAAATGAACTTAATGAGACCGAGCGCGTTCTTTGGTCCCGGCTTCTGCCGCACGGCCAGCTTTCCGGCCTTCAATTGCGCCAGCACTTCATCGCTGATCACACCGTCGGTCACCACGTCGCCGTTATACGTTGTCACTTCAAACTGGTTCTTTTGGATATAGGCGCGATCCCTGGTGACCTTCGGAACGATTTCGTTGCGCAAAATGCTGGGCGGCACATTCCAGTAGGGCCAGAAGATCAAGTACTTCATGTCTTCTTCCATCACTGGCGTTTCGGTGCGCAATGCGCGCCCCACCACCACCGGCATTTTCACGGCCACCTGGCGGTTCTCGTCGAATCCGCGCAGCAAAAACTCCGGAATATTCACGACGATCGGCGGCGTATCAAAATTGTGTGGCAGCCAGCGCCAGCGCTCCAGCGCGAGCTTCAATTGCAACACACGCCGCGACATCGGCACATTCAGCTCGGCGATGGTCTGCGCGCCGAGCTTTCCCTGCGCGTCCAGTCCATGGCGCGCTTGAAAGTGCTTCACACCGCCGACAACGTCCCCTTGATAAAGACGGGAATCAGCGCCCACCGCGGCCGTGGCCGGCAAATCTCCAAGGAATTTCAAGCGTTCCACAAGTTGCGGCACATCCGCATACGGCTGGCCCGGCGCAACGGGCTTCGTCACAGTGGGCAGTGTGCTGGGCTTTTCGGCTTCCGCCATCTGCTCGTAGTGCTCCAGCGCCGCCATCACGCGCTGGTAGCCCTGATAGGGCGGTTCGATCTTGGCAAAGTCAGCGTTCAGATCCGCGCTTTCCTCAATGCGCTTCAGCAAAAAGTCGCACAGGTCGTATTCATTACGTTCCGGCTCAAAATCGGTATGCAGCGTGCGTGGATCCAGTTTTCCCAAGTGCAGGTCGGATGCGTAACGCATGCCGGAAACCGTCAGCGCAACGTCGAAGTTCACCAGCGCATTTTCATCCTTCGAAGTGGCGTTGTTAAGTGCGCTGACACGGTCGGTCCATTGCCCGCCGTCATAGTCCCGATTGTCCAGCCCCTTGCGATCCGCCTTCTCCAGGATGACGATCAAACCCAGGGCCTGCTGTGTTGGCTTTCCTCCGCGGGTCCAAGCCAGCGCATAACCGTTTTTTTCGTAGAACTCCTTCGTCTGTGCCACATAGTCGGAAAAGCTCGGCCAGTGCAACTCGCTGAGTCTGCTCCGCTCCAGAATCGCCCGCAATTTTGCCTGGCCTTCGGCGCTCAACGGATCCGGCGGCGAGCCCGCGCCGGAAGGCACTTGCTGCGGCGCGCCGGTGCTAAGTTTGGGTGCACCGATCGAGCAGCCCGTGGTCAGCAGGAAGATGACAGCCAGGGAGACCCGGCTTCGGGAACGGAGCTTCATTTTTCAGTCCTCTCCTGGGTTGTGGAGGTGAAACCGTTTGGATGATCTTCCATCATCAATAGATGCGAAGAACAACAGCGCCGGCAGTAGCCGCGCAGGTCTGACTCAAGTGGGTTTGTTTCAACGGCTGCTGGTGTGCGCAGGAAGCAGGCTTTCATTGCAAGCCCTCATCTTAAGATTCCTCCGCACACCAACAAAGGAAGGCGGCCAACACACGTGTTGCATTGAAGATACACAAAACAGAGAAGAAAGGAAAGGTCACCGGCGGGCGTTGCGCCCACGGACCGGTTTGGAGAAGTGCGAATCCTGCGATAGTCTGGGTATCCTGCACGACGGAGGTTTCATGCGTCCCTTGGGAGTCACGCTCGCTGCCTGTTACGAATTCCTGCGCGCTTTTTTGCTCGGCGTGGCCGCCCTCGGTGTTGTTTTTGTCGGCGGAGTGGCTTCGCGCCTGGCTGGCCTGGCCGCCGAAGGCAACACCCTGCAACGATTTCTCGCCAGCCTCGGAAAGTTCGTCGGCGTCGCCCTGCTGATCTATGCAGCGATTCAGTTGCTCCTGGGAATCGGCCTGCTACTGCGGCAGAACTGGGCGCGCTTGACGACCATGTTTTTCGCGGGACTTGGGCTGCTGGCGCTTCTGCCTCGCGCCGTTCACTTCAGGCCAATTTCCACTTTGTTCGCGCTGCTCAACGTCGCCGTGCTGATCTATCTGGCCCTGCCCGAAGCGCGCGGTTATTTCGAAGCGAAGGAGAGCGCGCCGCAGATTCCGGCTTGACCTCCGCCTCTGGCGCGAGCCGGCAAATCGAGCGTCCCTGCCATGCCCGATCTGACTCCTGATGTTTTGCTTTCTGGGTTCGTCTGGTACGTGGTGTTCCTCTTCTCCACGACTTGCCATGAAGCCTCGCATGCGCTGGCGGCAAAGATCGGCGGCGATCCCACGGCGGCCCTGGGCGGGCAGGTGAGTCTCAATCCCATTCCGCACATCCGGCGTTCGTTTTTCGGGATGGTCGTATTTCCGCTGCTCAGCTTCTTCGCCTGGGGCGGCATGATTGGCTGGGCTAGCGCGCCTTATGATCCCCTTTGGGAACGCCGCCATCCGCGCCGCTCGGGATGGATGGCCCTGGCCGGGCCCGCGGCGAACTTCACGTTGATGCTGCTGGCCGTTGTGCTTCTTCGCGCCGGAGAGGCTTTCCAACTCTTCCCCCGGGATCCCTTTACCGGAGCGCAGCATCCCGTTGAGTGGGTACTGAAAATCGTGTTCCTACTGAATCTTCTCCTGGGCACCTTCAACCTGCTTCCTGTACCCCCTCTCGACGGCAGCAGCGGCATTCTTGTTTTCATGAGCGAAGGCACCGCGCAAAACTATCTGGATCTGATCCGTGGAAGTAACTACGCCGTTGCGGGCCTGCTGGTGGCCTCGCTCGTTTTCGGGAGAGTCTTTCCCTATATCAAGGATGTGGCCATTCGCTTCTTTTTCTAGCCGCCGGCACGCCTGCATTGCTTCTGTTTCAAGACTGTCAGCACTAAGCTATCGACTACCAGCCCCTCGCACGCGCTTCTTCTGGCCGACAACCACGGATTACACTTCTTCCGCTCCTTTAGTATTCGCTAAAGGATTTCCACTCTGAACCAGGAATCGCTGCGATGTCTCGCGCCTGTACAGGCAGCCCGTTTGCCGTTCGCTAAGTGCTTTCCCTTCGTATGCTTCTGCACGGGCCAATTGGCGGGCGAACTGCTCTTTTCGCCTGCGGAGGCGTTCATGGAGAGTTCAGAACTACTCACGCTGAAACAGACCGGATTGGTGGAAGTTTCCGGCTGGGATGAGGACGAATTATTTTTTGTGGAACGCTCGGAGCTCGGCTGGGACGAATACGCCGGCAAGCATGTCACGCTGACACACATGCTCGCCGAAGGATCGATTATCTTTGTGCGGCCGATTCTGACCACAGCGACACACCGCGCAAATCCCATTCCTTACGAAGCAGAATTTGTGGGATGCAACCCGGAGGGCCATCACCAATTCCGGTTGAACGGGGTGCAGCCGCGGTACGCGCGAGAGAATTTCACCGTGAATTAGGGTGCGGTTCCCTTCCACTTCGGGACAATGGCCCAATTTGGCAAGACCTCTCGCACTCTTTTGCATTGCCCTCCGATTCGCCTCCTCTGCCTCCCGGCACTTCTCCGCGACATGAACTGACTTCCACCCCTCTGACGGCGTTCCACTTAGTGAATGTTCCCGACTTAGAATCACTCGCGATTCCAGCTTTCCGTCTTTCGGCCGGTGCGGAATCCGGTATGGCACAGCCCGTGCCTTGTTCCGGGACATGGCCTACGCAACGTATAAGTCCGTGGCAATTTCTCCGGTACAGAGCGCATTGACGCCCTGTATCTTCGACGATGACACCAGCGAGCGCGAAGCGCTCTCTTATCTCATTTCCGACATGGGGTACGAACCGGTCTCCACCCCGGACGCCGAGGAGGCCTTGCGGCTGATTCGCATGGGGCGGTGCCGCTTGGTCTTTGCCAGCACGCACCTGGAAGCGCCCGACCCGTTCGATTTTCTGGACCGCGCATTGCGCTGCGATCCGGGAGTCCACGTGATGATCATGACCGCGCAATACACGTTGGAGGGTGCGCTGGAGGCCATCCGCCGCGGCGCATCCGATTTTCTGCCCAAGCCGCTCGATCACGTGCGGCTGAAGCGCACGCTGGACGATCTGGCCGCGCTCTATGACCAGCGCCGGCGGGTGCGTTCGCTGGAAGAGCAGCTACTGAAAGACCTGGAGTTTCACGGCATCGTCGGCAAAAGTCCCGCAATGCTGGAAGTCTTTGACTTTGCGCGAAAAGTGGCGCGGCATTACACGAATGTATTGTTGGTGGGTCCAACCGGTGCGGGTAAAGAGCTGGTTGCGCGCGCCATTCACCAGATCAGTCCGGTCAGCCAGCAGCGGTTGGCCGTGTGCAACTGCTCGGCGATGGTGGATACGCTGCTGGAGAGCCAGCTCTTTGGCCACGTCCGTGGAGCGTTTACCGGCGCAACAGACACCCGCCCGGGATTATTTGAATACGCCAACGGCGGCACCGTGTTTCTCGACGAAGTCGGCGAAACTTCCCTGCCGATGCAGGCCAAGCTGCTGCGCGTGATCCAGAACCGCGAGATCCAGCGCGTCGGTTCGCCCGAAGTGAAGCAGGTGAATGTGCGTCTGATTGCCGCCACCAATCGCGACTTGCGCGCCGAGGTGCTCGCTGGCCGCTTCCGCGAAGACCTCTTTTACCGGCTGAGCTCCATCCAGATTCGTATCCCGTCGCTTGCCGAGCGGCTGGAAGATATTCCGTTGCTGGTGCAATTTTTCCTGAAAAAATACAACGACTCCTACGGCAAGAACATTGCCGGACTCACGCGCCGCGCGCAAACCGTGCTGCTGCAGCACCCTTGGCCCGGCAACGTGCGCGAACTGGAAAACGTCATCTCCACCGCCTGCATCACCGCCACTGGCGATTTCATTGACATCAGCGACCTGCCAGAGCAGTTGCAGCACCGCAATTCGCGGATCAGCGGTGACGAAGACTGGCGCCCGCTTTCGCTCGACGAAGTGCGCAAGGTGCACATCCAGAAAGTTCTGCAAATGTGCAACGGCAACCGCCTGCGCGCCGCGCAGATCCTCGGCATCGGCCGCACCAGCCTCTACCGTTACCTGAAGCGCGATGGCTTCGACGTACGCCCGCACACCAGTGGCGCCGCCGCGTAGCAGTGCGCGCGGCTTCCGGAAGACTGTGGGGCGGCTTTATGCAGCCCTGTTGTCAGCAGAGTTCTCTCTTTTGCTCGGGGATTTTTATCTTCCGCGAATCGCTGCCCTAGGTCTGCTTCCCTAGACTTCGTTCCAATCACTCGTCGCGTTCTCTTCTCCTTTACTTCCTTTACCTCCTTTACTTCATTTACATCCTTCAAGCCTTCCTCTCCTGTTAAACTCATCCCGGTAGCCCACCTTGCTGCCGATTGCGTTTCATTCGAGGAGCGCTCTGATTGGACGTTTCCGTCATCCTGCTCACGCGCAACACCTGTCAGCAGACGCGTGAAGCCATCGAGTCGGTCCTCTCTTCGACGGATTCACTCTCCAAAGAGATTCTAGTTATAGACAACGGTTCTACAGACGAAACGCCGCAACTCTTCCCCAAGCTCTTTCCACAGATCCGCTATTCGCGCATAGAGCGCAATCTCGGCTTTGCGCGAGGCGTGAATTTCGCGGCCCGCGAAGCCCAGGGCGATTTTCTGCTGCTACTCAATTCCGACGCCCGGCTTGCGCCGGATGCACTGGCGCTAGCGGTGGACTGGATGCGTGCGCATCCGCGCTGCGGCATCACCGGTGGCCAGCTTTATCATCCAGACGGCCGGAAACAAAACTCCATCGCCAACTTCCCTACTCTGGCCACCGAACTCCTGAACAAATTTCTGCTGCGTGCCTTCTGGCCGTATCGTTATCCCGGCAAGGAACGGGAGTTCCGCGAGCCAATCGAGGTCGAATCCGTCGTCGGCGCGTTTTTCCTCGTGCGGCGTTCCGCGTGGGATCAACTGAACGGACTCGACGAGCGCTATTTCTTTTTCCTGGAAGAAACTGACTTTTGCCTGCGCGCCCGCCAGGCCGGCTTCACCACCGTGCATTTGCCGCAGGTCCGCGTTTGCCACGGGCAGGGACAGACCGCCAAGAAAAATCTCGCCGGAGCGCGCATCGAGTTCTGGAAATCACGCTACGCGTTTTTTGCCCGGCATCATGGCTTGGCCACTCGCGCGATCCTGCGCGCCGGACTGCTGGTCCGCCTGGCGATCGATTTTCTCTTCAGTGGACTGCTGACCGTGCTGAGCTTCGGCCAATGGCGCCGCTGGCGGCGGAAATTTGCCGTGAACTGCGCCTTAGTCTGGTGGCATCTGCAAGGGTGTCCCGCGGAAGTTGGATTACCTCGCTAAGAACTTTGCGCAAATGTTCCGCTCTGGCACAGTAATCTTCACGATAAATTGGTCTTTTCCAGTCTTCTTTCCACGCGAAAACTCGCTCCCGCATCCGCGTTTTCCGGTATCCTGTGCTTGCAAAATCTTGGCCCCTTCCCCAGGTAGCCAGGATGACGTACAACAAGGTGCGCCGCAGCGGGCGCCTCACGAAGTCGGTTCCCATACTTTTGATCGGTAGTGACACGGAAGGCCGCGTGTTTTCCGAGCAGGCGCACACCGTGGTGCTGAGTCTGCACGGCGCCGGCATCGTCTCCAGACACAAACTGCTGGCGGAGCAGGAAATGGTGCTGCGCTCGCTGGCAAGCAACCGCGAAGCGGAGATTCGCGTGGTCGGCGAGATCGCTTCGACGGGGGACCAACATACTTACGGCGTGGCGTTCCTCGATGAGTCGATCGACTTTTGGGGAGAGCAATTTCCGCCACCACCTTCGCTGGAGGAGCGTCCGCTGGAGCTTCTCCTGGAATGCTCGTCTTGCGGCGAACCGGCGAGCGTGATCAACGGCGACTTTGAGTTCGACGTATGCGCGATTCATGGTGGCCTGGTGAGGTACTGCGGGGCCTGCGGGTTTGCGACGGTGTGGAAGCGGCCGGAGCCAGGAGCCGCGTCGCGCGTGGCCACGAAGAAAGCAGCGCCGAAGCCGCTGAAGATGGAGAAGGAAGAAGCTCCAAGCGCATACGCGGCAGAAACCCTGGACTTTGCCCACGATTGGGGCTCGGCGGCACGGGTGGAAAGCGTTGCGGAAACGGTGGTGCAGCGCGCAGAGGCGATCTCGCCGCCGGCGCAGGGCGTTGAGCTGAGCGCGCCGGCGCGAGTGGCGCGGTCAACGGCGATTGCCGTGGAAGAGCGGCGGAATCGCGTGCGCGCAAAGGTGAACTATTTCGCTTGCGTGCGCAGCGATGCGTTTGGCGACGATGTGGTGAACTGCATTGACATGTCGCGCGGCGGGTTGGGCTTTCGCACGAAAAATGCCTACGTGATTTCGACGGAGGTGCGCATTGCCGTGCCGTTTTCGCCGGAGTCACCGAATGCGCCTACGATTTTTGTGCCCGCCCGCGTGGTGAACATCATGGAATTGCCGGAGCGGAAAATGTTCCGCTGCGGGGTGATGTTTCTGCCGGAGCGGTGAGCACAGACGTATATGAGCGCGGTCCGCGGGGCGGAAGCCCCAACTTTTTCAGACCTTTTAATGCCGGACCTAAAGGTCCGACCCCTTTCTGCTCAGGTTAGCCGGCTTGGGCGGCTTTTTTGGCTTGCTCGGAGTCGTAACTTTCTCCATAGATCGCGGGGACTTTGCCGCCCATGGCGCGCAAATAGGTGGAGAGCTGTCCGCGATGGTGGATGGCGTGGCTCAGACTGAAATTGATGTAGGCGATGGCGGGGAGTTGGAAAGCGCCGCGGAAATCGAGGATCTTTGCGGCTTGTTCACCGGTGAGGCGGGTGAGACCTTCAAAATTCTTGGCGAAGGAGGCTTCGTACCACTTGACGATATTTTCCGGGGTGATGCCGCCTTCGGGGCGCGGGATGGGATTGAAGTCGAAGGTGCCGGCGATGATGCCTCCATAGAAGCGATGTTCGGCCGCGGCAATGTGCCAGGCGAGTTCGGCGGCGGTTTTCGATTGCGGGTCGGGGCGATAGTCGGAATGGGCGGCAGGGATGGCGGCGATGACCGCGGCGGTGGTGCGATGCTCGTTCTTCACCGTGGGAAGCTGGTATTGCAGGAGGAACGCGGCTTGGTCTGGCGTGATGGGAATCACCGAGTGATCACCTCGTGGGTGGAGTGAATGGCAGTAGGTAGGATGCGGCGTCGGTGGGGATTGGTATGAGGGAAGGAAGTAAAGGAGGTACAGGAGGTAAAGGATCGAAGAGAACGTGAGCCGTGGTCCGTGGTCCGTGTATGGAAGAGGAAAGACGAAAATGGAAAATCGAAAATGGAGAATGGGAGGAGGATTGCGCAAGCGCGAGTAGGTGGATTGGTCGGATCAGCTGGGAGGGGGTACCCCTGGGGTTGCGGAAGAGATAGGAGAGAAAGGGGTTATTTTGCTGGCTGGCATGTGTGGGAAAGAAAGGAGTTAGCGCAGGAGGGTCAGGCCTGCAGTTAATGGATGGCTGGAAGCGGATGAATTTGCAATGGGTTGGCTGTTGAGGAGAGCGGGCGGGGGATGGGAAAAGGGGCGGGAAAAAGGGGAAGGAGCTTCCCGGAGGCGAGCAAAAACAGCGGTGCGCTAACGTCACGGGTGAGAGTAACATGAAAAGAATAACTTAGTCAATAGTTAATTAATGAGTATTTATTCGGACGTTTGAGGCAAACGCACGCTGCCTAAGGAGCAGAAAACGTCCCGTCCGGTCCCCAGGCTTCCTAGACCGCTAGTTAAAAGTGTATGAGTACCCGAGAGTAACACCCGCTTAAAGATTCTTCACAATGGCCCTGAGCGACCCGAGGAGAACCGTCGAGGCAATAAGAATCACTGCTAGGCGATGGTACCAGCGAGGGGAGATCTTTTCTTGCTGCTTGGATGTGAATCCATAGAATCCATAGGCAATGAACTCCTTCGCCCTCAGTCCATACAAAACTCCGAACGTTCCTCCGACGAGACCTAGGATAGCCCCTGGTAAACCGCCACTCAGGAAAAACGCCGACAGGACAGTAAATGAATTCAAGGTGTGGCTCCTCTCTTTCTCCCACTATGCAGGGCAGGAATAGGCTCCAGCGATACTAGGGTTCTCAATATACGCCCCAATGGCACCCTCGGTCTTCGTGCCAGGTATAAAAAAACCCAAATAGCCGCCGACCGCCGCAGGAGGGTGGTCTAGGTTCGGTTCTTGAACCTGGGCCTTGAGGTGGCCTTTCTCTGCCTGATGGGAGATTCGAGAGAGAGCTTCCCTGTTTCGACTTTGGCGGCGATGCCCGCGGGGCTTAAGCGCTACTACGGCCAAGGACGTCTGCACCATTGGACGGGCGCAATGCAGGACGGCGCAAAGCCCCAACGCGGCACGCGCTAATTGTTGATGTCGGTTTTGGCGTCGAGCTTCACCAATAGACCTTCGAGTTGCGGCTTGTTGCCGTCGGGAGCGGAGGCAATGGCTTGCTTCATCTCTTTGGAGGCGGTGGTGAAATCGCCGGCCTTGGAAGCGATGCGCGCCTGCGCGACGTGGCTGAGCCAGTGGTTGGGATCGCGCTTCACCACTTGCGGGTAGAGTTCGAAGGCGCGGGCGGAATTGCCGTTGCGCTGCAAGCCGCGGGCGTAAACATAAAGCTGGAGAGCGGTGGCCTTGCTGAGCGCGGTATTGAGAGCCTTCTCCGATTCATCCTTCTTGCCCATCGCCGCCAGGATGCGCGCTTTGGTCTCCCAATTTTCGAAGCGGTCTTCGTTCGCGATCGAGGTATCTTCCCACTTCAGCGCTTCCTCCAGATTGTAATTGTTATCCAGGCACCAGTTGGCGGCTTCGTCGTAGCCGGCCCAGGTAAAGCCGCCGACGCTGCGCAGTTGATTGTGGATGCTCTTCAGAGTGGTCGCTTTCACGTCGAAGCCGACGCGAAAGGGCACCGCGACTTTTTCCCAGCGCAGAGTAGCCAGGGCGGAATCGGGCTTCACATCGTCGAAGGTGTAGGTGAGCGTGTCGAATGCTTCGCCGCTGGCGGGCTTCACGGTGACGCGCAGCGCGTCTTCTTTTTCGTCATAGCTGAAACTGCCCCAGGAAGTGGAATTTTTGGAGAAGATGATGGTCCACTGGTCCTTGTCGGGGATCATGTGCAGGCCATAGGTGCCCGCGGGGAGCGGCTTGCCTTCGATGGCAGTGTCGTCGGAGAAGGTAATGGTGGTGTTTTCGTTGGCTCCGGCGCGCCAGACTTTGCCGTACGGCACAACTTTGCCCCAGATTTCGCGGCCTTCGGCCAGCGGGCGGCTGTAGGTGATGGTCACGGTGCTGATGCCGATGGTCTGCACCGTCTCGCCGTGCTGGCTGAGGCGCGGCAGAATGAGTTCCGTGGCCTGGCTGCCATTCTTGAATTGCGCGTGTGCGCCGGAGAGGCCCACGGCGAAGCATAGGGAACAACCGAGCAGATAACGGGAAATTTTGCGCATGGATACACCATCCTTTTCGCGAAAAGAGGAGTTTCGCGGAAGCGAGATTAGGAGAAGGACACGCCCAAAACGATAGACGGGAAGAGAAAGAACGAGTGAGCAAAGAGAAAAGAAAAAGAAGGCGAGGTGAAATAAATATTGACTTTCGCTTTTTATTCGCCTATAGTCCTTCCCGGTAGAGGAAACGGGAAACGGGTGGCGGCGGCTCCATTGCCTTCGGGCTCTCCCGGGCCGCATGCCACCCGTTAAAGTAGCGCAAGTGCCGCTTCCCTGCCAGGAGCTGCCATGGAAGCGTGTGTCGAAAAAAACAGTGGCGAGTGGCGAGTGACGGGTGACGAGAAAGAGGAAGTAAATGAGGTTAAGGAGATAAAGGAAGTAACGGAAGAAGAGGAAGCGGCTGCGCGATTGAAAAGTTTGTCGCCCTTTACCTCCTTTGCGTCCTTTACTTCTTTTTTCTCAACCGGTTGGGCGAGTAGATCGCGGACAGCAACAAAAACGCCGCACATTGTGCACGTGGACGTGGACGCGTTTTTCGCTTCCGTGGAACAGGTGCTGAGTCCGAAGCTGCGCGGGAAGCCCGTGCTGGTGGGGCGTGGCGTGGTGGCTTCGGCGAGCTACGAAGCAAAATTCCGCGGCGTGAAGACCGCGATGAGCTTTCGCGACGCGCTGCGCATCTGTCCGCAGGCAATCGTGGTGGCGGGAAAATACGAGCACTATGCCGAATTTGCCGAACGCGTGCGGCGAATACTGGAAACCTACACGCCAGCGGTGGAGACGGCGGCGCTGGACGATTTTTACATGGACTTCGCGGGGACGGAGCGGTTATATCCGGATTTCGAAGCCACGCTGCGGCGGCTGCAGGCGGAAATTCTCGGCCGGACGGGACTGAGCGTCTCGGTCGGCGCGGCGCGGACCAAAGTGGTGGCTTCGATTGCGTCGCGGCTGGAACGGCCACGCGGGTTTCGCATTGTGCCGCCGGGAACCGAAGAAGCATTTCTGGCGCCGCTGCCCGTGGACAAGCTGCACGGCATCGGGCACACGCACGCGGGCGCGCTGGCAGAGCGCGGCGTCACAACCATCGGGCAGTTGCGGATGATCCCCAAGCCGGTGCTGGTGGCGGCATTTGGCGAAGCGATTGGCGAGCAGATCTGGGAACGCGCGCGCGGGCTGGATGGGCGCGAGGTGATGACGCTGACGACGCCCAAGTCCGTTTCGCGCGAGACGACCATCGAAGGCGGCACGATTGACACTGAATTTCTCGGCGGCCTGCTCGAATATTTGAGCGAGCGCATTGGCGCCACGCTCCGCGAATATGGCAAGCAGGCGCACACCATTGGCGTGAAGCTGCGCTATGTGGACCATTACTCGGCGCACCAGACGATGCGGTTGCTGCACGCGACCAACGACGAACGCGAACTGCTGACGGCCAGCAAGGAACTGTTCGGGAAACTGTTCACGCGGCGCGTGGCCATCCGCCACATCGGCGTAAGCGTGACGAATCTCGATGTTGACCGGCGGCAGAACGAGCTGTTCGACACGGATGCGAACCGCCGGTGGTACCTCAACCGCGAAGTGGATCGCGTGCGCGGGCGCTACGGCTGGAACGCGGTCTTCTACGGCAAGGGCCTGGAACTGCGCGAACACTACGCCACCAAGGAAAATGGCCTGGTACTCTCAACCCCGTGTTTGTCTCGTTAAGCGCATGTTACATAAAAAGATATCTATCCATAATGCAACAAATGGAGTAGATTTTCTTTTACCCATGCCCTCCTACGAAGACGACAATCCCGGATACTGGACCGACTACACAAACCTACAACGCGTTAAGCATGACCTACTAAGAAGCTATCTCGGCGGTTGGTTTCCTATTCTTGGCAGTTGGTCTGGTCGCGTTGTTTACATAGACTGTCATGCCGGTCGTGGGAAATACGAAACCGGCCAAAAGGGATCACCGCTTGTAGCTATCGAAGCCTTATTAAACCATCCAGTACGCCGAATGATACTGAATCGCTCTGAGGTTCGTTTCTTTTTTATTGAAGCTAACGAAGAGAATAAGATCGCCCTTGAAAAGCACTTGACCGAGTACAACTTACCTCCAAAAGTTCACATAAGTGTCGAACTGGGAGATTTCCAGGAGGTATTGGAGCAATTTGTAGACTCTCTAAACAAAAAGCGAGCAGAGATGGCCCCAGCTTTTGTATTTGTAGATCCATATGGCTTTAAACTTCCAGGAATTCTGCTGGCACGGTTGAAGTCGTTTAAAAGATGCGAACTTTTCATTACTTTCATGTGGCGCTGGATTGACATGGCGATTCATCACCCAGACCATGAAGCAAACATGGATGCGCTATTTGTCACCCCATTCTGGCGCGATTTAAGAAATATCCTTGATTCTGAAGAACGGTGTGAAGCAGCAATTCGATTATTAGGAGAACAAATCGGCGGAAATTACCTTACACGCGTAAAAATGCTCGGCGAAAATGGAGAGGTTAAGTACGTTCTCATACATAGCACTGGTCACCCGAAAGGACGGGAGCTCATGCTTTGGGCTACCCGAAAAATTTGCCCAACGGGGGGATTCAAAGCAAGAATAAACGATAATCCCAATCAGGAATACCTGATAAAGCCAGAACCAAATCTTGAACCTCTTGAAAACTGGCTTTGGGGCAAGTATCGAAATAAAGCAATTACGGTTGGGCAAATTCATGCCGACATGTTAGACGCTTCCAGCGGAGTGCCTTTCTTAGAAGCAGACATGCATAAAGTCCTCAAGAAACTTTTGCATGAGGGTAAGATTGACGGTCCGGACAAACTCATTTTTAAGACGAATCCAATAATTCGCTTCATTCCTAAAAAGTAAGTATCAAAGTAAGGTCATATAAGGTGAAGCATGCAGTTAGCGCAGAGAGCATCGAACTTCATCCGGCAGTTCGGCGGGCCGGGGGAGGACACGCAGATTGAGTGTTTCCGGTTCTGGCAGTTGGTTGTTGCGGGCGGGTGTCCCTACCGGTGCGCTTACTGCTTCCTGCAGACGGTACCCTGGTTTCGGTTCCGGCCAGAAGAGCTTTACGGCCTCGTCTACACCAATGTGGACGACATGGTCGAAGAAATCGAGAAATGGCTTGCCGATCCTATTCCCAAGATGATGATTGCCGGCGAACTGCAGGACGGACTCGTATTTGATTCGGCCTACAAAAAAACTAGCGGGAAGGCGCTGACGCATCACATCATCCCACTCTTTGCAGCGCAAAAAAGACATCGGCTGATTTTCCTGACGAAATCCACGCAAATTCAGCATGCACTGGAATTGGCGCCCACGCCGCAAGTTGTTTTTTCCTGGTCGGTCAACGCCGAGGAAGTTGCCGCTAAATGGGAGCATGGCGCGCCGCTGCCTTCCCAGCGCTTTGCCGCCGCGAAGAAGATGAAAAAGGCCGGCTGGCCCGTGCGCTTCCGCCTTGATCCGATGGTTCCCTATCGTGATTGGAAAAAAGGCTACGGCGAAGCTATTCGCAAGATCAACGATCTTTCGCCCGAAATGGTTACGCTTGGCGCGCTGCGCGCCACTTCGTACAACGGTTTGAAGAACGCCTCCAAAGCCAACGGGCGCGATGAAAGCATTTTCGAATATCTAACTGAAGAGAAAGATCCCTCTGGATTCAAATACCGCATTCCCTTTGCAAAGCAAGTGGAGATGTTCCGTTTCGCCGTGGGCGGCTTGAAGGGAAGCATCAAACCGGCTCTCTGCAAAGAGGACAAAGCCCTTTGGAGGGCGCTCGGAATGAAGTTTGAAGGGTGCCATTGCTTGCTGGGGCGCCAGGACGCCATCGTGAAAGAGAGGCATACCGAGATGATACAGACGAAACCAGCAAAGCCTCTCCTTGGATTAGGCAAACCTTTGCCGATTGTTGCCTGAGTTTGCGTTTTACTTCCCTCCCCTCTACCGCAAATTTCATTTCATTCTCCGATCGACTCCCGCCGGTCGCTGCTAGTGGGTTGACGCATGTTTGTGCATTTGCATTGTCACAGCCATTACTCGTTTTTGCGGGGGGTGAATCCCCCGGAAGAGATCATTGCCGCGGCGGTGGAGCAGGAGATGCCCGCCGTGGCGCTCACGGACACGAATGGAATGTACGCGGCCATTCCGTTTTATCAGGCGGCGAAGGCGGCAGGGGTGAAGCCGATTGTGGGGATCACGTTAGAGGTGGAAGCAAGCAGCCAGTTGCGCGAGGTAAAGGAGGTTAAGGAAATAAAGGAGGTAAAGGAGAAGAGCAAATTTGCTCGCAGCGGCGGCAACGAGATGCCGTCTTCTTTATCCTTTACTTCCTCCACTCCCTTTACCTCCTCCGCCTCTTCGCTCGCCACTCGCCACTCGCCACTCGCCACTTTGGCTTTACTGGCGATGGATGCAACCGGCTACAGCAATTTATGTCAGTTGACGACGCTGCGGCATTTGGGGGTGTTGCGGCCTGGGCAGGAGACGTTTGCGGAAGAAGCGGGGCGGCCAGTCACTCTGGAAGAGTTGACTGCACACAGTGCAGGAGTGATTGCGTTGTGGCCAGCGGGAGAGATCTTCCGGCCGCCGGACGCTGGCCGCCGGCCGATTCCCTCTTCCACCAGTCACCAGTCACCAATCACCAATCACTTGCAAATGCTGAAGGACATTTTTGGTGATCGGCTCTACATTGAGGTGCAGCATCTTTCGCCAGGCGATGGGCGCATCTTGCGCAAAGCGCAGGAGCTTGGCCAGCAACTGGGAATCCCGCTGGTTGCGACGAACAATGTGTACTTCGTCAAGCCGGAAGAGCATTTGCACCATCGCGCAGTAAACGCGGTGCGTACTGGCGGGCTGCTGACGACAGTTGCGCCGCCGGAAATCGCCACGCCCGAAGCGTGGTTCAAGCCTGCCGTGGAAATGCAGCGATTGTTTCCCGATCATCCGGAACTTCTGCGCGCCACGCTTGAAATCGCCGAACGCTGCAACCTGCAACTCGAACTGGGCAAGCTGATCCTTCCGGAATTTCCCGTGCCAAAGGGCAATACGCCCTCGTCGTTTCTTGCGAAATTGTGCGTGGTCGGCGCGGGAAAGCGCTATCCATCTCCTGGCCCAGAAGTGTTCGAACGCCTCACCCACGAGTTGCGCGTGATTGATCATTGGAAGCTTGCGCCGTATTTCCTGCTGGTTTGGGACATTGTGCAGGAAGCGCAGCGGCGCGGCATTCCGGCGGTGGCGCGCGGCTCGGCGGCAAGTTCGATGGTCACCTATTGCCTCGGGATCTCGCGGGTCTGCCCGATCCGCTGGGGGCTCTATTTCGAACGCTTTCTGAACGAACAGCGCGGCGACTGCCCGGACATTGACATTGATATTTGCGGGGCGCGACGCGACGAGCTGCTCGATTACGTCTACGCGCGCTGGGGTCCGGAACACGTGGCCATGATCGGCAGCTTCATCACCATGCACGCGCGGCTGGCAGTGCGCGAAATCGCCAAGGTGTTCGGCGTGCCGCCAGGCGAAGTGAATCACTTCACGAAGCGGTTGCCACACCGTCCCGTGCGCGAAATTCTGGAAGCGATCAAACATCTGCCGGAGGGCCGCACGCTGCCGGTGAATGACGAGCCCTGGAAGACGATCCTGCAGGTGGCGCTGCGGCTGGACGGTGCACCGCGTCACCCGGGGATCCACCCCTGCGGCACGGTGATTTCCGCGCGGCCGCTGACGCATCTGGCGCCTCTCGAGCGCGCGACGAAGGGCATTGTGGTGACACAGTACGACATGAACGCCATCGAAGCGCTGGGGCTGATCAAGATGGACCTGCTGGGGCAGCGCGGGCTGACGACCATGGCGCTGGCGTTGGACAACATTGAAAGCAGTGGCGAGTGGCAAGTGGCGAGTCGCGAGAAAGAAGAGGTAAATGAGGTTAAGGAAATAAAGGAGGTAAAGGAGAAGAGCAAATTTGCTCGCAGCGGCGGCAACGAGATGCCGTCTTCTTTATCCTTTGCTTCCTCCACTTCCTTTACCTCCTCCGCCTCTTCGCTCGCCACTCACCACTCGCCACTCGCCACTTCTTCCCTGGCCGCGGATGGCGTTACTCCGTGCCCTCGGGCGCGGACGATCGATTTTGCGGCAATTCCGGAAAATGATCCCGAGACGTGCGGCGTGGTTTCCACGGGAAGAACGCTGGGGATTTTCCAAATCGAGTCGCCCGCCATGCGCGGCATTCTGCGCCTGATGAAAGCGCACACGCTGGAGGAGATGGCCATCGCGTTGGCCATCATCCGGCCGGGCGCGGCGGAATACGGTTCGAAAGAGCTGTTCGTCAAACGGCTCAGCGGAAAAGAACCGGTAGCTTATGCACACCCCGCGCTGGAGCCGATTTTGAGAGACACGCTGGGCGTGTGCGTTTATCAGGAGCAGGTCATGCAGATCGCGCAATCGATCGGAAGCATGTCGCTGGCGGAGGCGGACCTGGTGCGGCGCACCTCCGTAAAATATGCCGGGCGCGCGGATTACGAGCGCTTGCGCGGAAAATTCGAAAAAGCCGCGGAGTTGATGGGCCTGAACACGCACGAGCGCAAAGAGTCCTGGATGATGGTGGAAAAATTCGCGGGCTTCGGATTCTGCAAGGCGCATGCAGGGACGTACGCGGATATCTCCTACCGCATGGCGTATTTGAAGACGCATCACACGGCGGAATTTCTGGCGGCCATGTGCAGCGCAGGCGCTGGGTTTTACCACGTTTCGGCGTATGTGGAAGAGGCAAAACGCTGGGGGATTGAAGTGCGGCTGCCGTCGGTGAACCGTTCGCGGATGGAATATACGGCGGAATACAGCGGGCATGGGCGGAAGGCGCTGCGCGTGGGATTGCTGCAGGTGAGAGGGCTGCGGATCGAAACGCTTGTGTCCATCGTGCGCGAGCGGGCGGCACAGGGCGCATTCCGTTCGCTGGAGGATTTTCTGTCGCGCGTGGCGATGGAGCGCGATGAGGTCGAAGCATTGATCAAGTGCGGTGCGTTTGATGATGTGTGCGGCATGACGCGGCCGGCGATGCTGTGGCAGTGGAATTTGTTGCAGGGGAAAGAAAGCGGCGAGTGGCGAGTGAAGAAAGAAGGCGGCATAAAGCCACCCCTGCAAAAAGGTGCGCTGTTTGCGGAAATGAAAAATGACGACAGGATTGAGGAGGTGCCGCGGGAGATGGCAACGCCGGAATACACACGCGAGCAAAAGTTGCGCTACGAGCGGGAGATTCTGGAGGTGTGCGTCAGCGGACACCCGCTCGATTTCCTGCCACGCAACGGCGAAGCATGGAGCGATGAGCTTCCTCGCCTGCGGGGAAAACGCGTGATGCTGTGCGGCTGGGTGGTCACCTACCGCCACGTAGGCACCAAGAATTATCGCAACATGATGTTCGTGACGCTGGAGGATCAGCGCGGCCTGTTCGAAGTGATTCTCTTCCCCGACGTTTACGACAAATATGGTGGCCTGGTTTATGAGACGCGGGCCATGCGCGTGACCGGCGTGGTGATGGAAGGCGAGCATATCAATGGAGAAATGTTGGAAAGTTTGAAGTGAAGACGGAGCCGGATATCGGAAATCAGATATCCGAACTTCCAACACGACGACACGGAGCCAATCCATTTACTTCATGATCCGCCAGCCACAGAAAACCGGACGGCCGCCAGAGCCGCAGAACGGCCAGCCGGCCGAAAGCGGTGAAGGCTGGCTGGGGCATAACCGCAGTGCCAAGCGGCGGCTGTGGGAGCGCCTGAACCCACGTCACCGCAAAGAGCTGCGGATGCTGGCCGAGGCGCTGGCGCTGCAACAAAATCACGCGCGTTTGCCGGAAAATACGCGTAGCCGGCTCGATGCGGCCCTGGCCGACCTTGACCGCGTGATCCGCCGTATCGCCGCATTGCTGGCGGAGGTAGCACGCCGGACACCTCCGCCGGGGTGAGTCTTGCAGGCAGAGTTTCCCCAGCCCATACTGGCCACATGAACACTTCCAGGGGTCCCCTAGCCATCCTGGGCCTTGCCGCATTGCTGGCGGCAACCGCGCTGGCGCCCTCCGCCCGCGGCGATGAAATCCGCCTGAAAGACGGTAAAAAGCTGCATGGCGTCATCGTGTCCTACGAAGACAACATGTTCAAAGTGAAGACGGATTTTGGCTATGTGCTGGTGGAAAAGGATAAAATCGCGGCGATCATTCCAGATACTCCAGCGGATTCCACGGATGCAAAAGCGGCGCTGAAACCCGCGCCTAAAACCGAGCCGGCCACAAGCAAGGATGCGGCGACCGGAGCCCTGACGCCGGCGGTGGAAACCAGCAAACAGGCGAAAACGGCGACGATCACTAACGCGGCGGTTCGCCCGGAAATTCCGCTGACCGCGACCAAGAGCGATGCTACCCCACCGGCGATCAAACCGGTGAATGCCACGCCGAAGACGGCCCTTGCTTCACCCGTTGCCCCGCCCCCTCCGCCGAAGGTGGAACCCCCGCCGGTCAAAGAAGAAGTGCAAGGCAATTTGTACATCAATCATGAATATGCGTTTCGGATGTACAAGGCGCCGAGCTGGGAAATTATCGGCGATGCGGGCCAAACGCTTCCGAACGCGATCGTGGCCATGGGCACTAACAATGAATCCACGCTGCTCGTCGTAGGATATGAAAAGTCAAAGACCGCATTGGAACCCGCCGCAAAGGCCGTCGAGAAGAAATTAAGCGAGGTTTACGACAACTACCGGCTGATCTCGCAGCGCACAGCGCCGATTAGCGGGATGCCGGCGGTTGAGTACCACTATCGCGGACTGGCCGACGGGCACGACTGGTCCGGTACGCTGGCGGTGGTTGCGCGCAATGGAGAGATTTTCACCGTACTGGGCATGACCTACGCGGATACCGACCTGATTCAGATTCAGGAAAACGTGATTACGCGCGCGGTGACCAGCCTGGAGTTCACTCAGAAATAATCGCGGTTATTTATTCCTTACAAGCAGAGAGCTGGAAACACAGGCCAAAGCCTGCTGCTCGCGCGCTTTATGCGTGGGCTTCGACCGACTTGCGGCTTTCACGAATCATGTTGATCAGCGATTGCACGGCGCGCGGCAAGCTGCGATCGCGGCGATAGACCAGCGCGAGTTCGCGCCACAGATCCACGCCCTCCACGTTGAGGAGTTTCACATCGCCAGTCTTCACCTGATCGCGGGCGAAGCTCTCACTGATGATGGAGATGCCCACATCGGCGGCCACGAACGTTTTGATCATGCCAATGCTGGGGAGTTCCATGGCGATTTGCAGGCGCGAACGATGCGGACGGAACAATTTATCGAGCACCTGGCGCGTGTAGCCTGTTTTCGGAAAGATTAGCGGAGCGGCGGCAAGTTCTTCCAGCGTGACGTGCGAGCGCTGGGACAGCGGGTTCTTGGTGCTGACCATAAAGCGCAGCCGGTCGCGGTTGATCACATGCATCTTCAGGTTCGGGGATTTCAGGGGTAGCGTGACAATGCCCAGGTCCAGCGAACCTTCCTCAAGCCGCTGCAAAATCTTATGGCTGAAATTCCGGTAGATGCTGATGTGCACCAGCGGATACCGCCGCTTGAATTCCGAGAGAATGTCCGGCAACAGATACAGACAGGTGGCTTCATTGGCGCCGAAGGTCACCGGCCCTTGCACCACGCTGCCGCGATCAGCAACGATCTGCATCGATTCGTCACGCAGCCGCAGCAGCCGCTCGGCGTATTCGAACAGAACTTCGCCGGCGGGCGTCAATTCAACGGATTTGGCGGAACGATCGAGGAGTTTTGCTTTGTAGGCCTGTTCCAACTGCCGGATCTGCGCGCTCACTGCGGACTGCGAACGAAAGACCTTTTGTCCCGCTTTCGAAAAACTCTTGAGTTTGGCGACCTGAACAAAAGTAGTCAGTTGATCGAAATCCATAACCCTCACTCTCTATACGCTGAGTATAGCGGATTTTACATTAGAAAACGTTTACACCGAAGCATCTACGCATAGTGCGGCGTAGAGGTGGCTGGCAGCGACAATAAACCCGCCGGAGGGGCCGCGACGGGACTGCGTGCCTCCGTGGAAAAAACTCGCCAGACACCCTCCACAGATTCCTGCAAGTGAATCGGCTGGATGCGAACGAAATTGTGCAGGGTGTTCTGGCCCAAAATGCGCGCGGCGCGCGGGCTGCCGGTACGCTGGTAATGCATCTGGATCAGGGTGCGCAAGCAGGATTCTTCCTGTTGTTCCAATTCGTGCGCTTGCACGAATTCGCGATTGAGCACATTTTCCACTTCGCTGCGCAAGAGGTAAGCGAGTCCACCTGTCATTCCCGAACCAAAGTTGAGGCCAACTGGCCCGAGAATGGCCGCAATGCCTCCGGTCATGTATTCGCAGCCATGCTGGCCCACGCCTTCGACGACGGCGATAGCGCCGCTGTTGCGCACGGCGAAACGTTCGCCGGCTTGACCGGCGACGAAGAGCCGGCCGGAAGTAGCGCCATAGAGAACCGTGTTGCCCGCGAGCACATCGCCGCGTTTGGAGGCGTTCTGGCCAGCGCTGATTACGATGGAGCCGCCGGAGAGACCCTTGCCAACGTAGTCATTGGCTTCACCGAAAAGATCGAGGTCGAGGCCATCGGAGAGAAACGCTCCAAAGCTCTGGCCAGCCGTACCGCGAAATTCATGCGTCGCCGGGGGCACGCTCGGATGCTGCAATCGCAGCCTCATGTGTTCTCCGCTGAGGTGGCTGCCGATGCTGCGGTGGAAATTGTTGATCGGTGTCGGGCCTGCGGGCAGCTTCTGCTGAAAGAGTTCTTCCACTTCGGCGCCGCTCGATTCGGGTACAGGAGTCTGTTGCGGCACCACGCGCGCGGAGTTGGAGACCGGGATAACCAGCAGTGCATCAATGCCGGACTTCGTTTCCAGGCGATCGTACCAGCCGCGAAGTTCCGTGAGCGACCGCACGCCCAGTTCGGCCATATGCTTGCGAATCTCTTCGGCCAGCGAACGGAAATACGTAATCACCATTTCCGGCTTGCCATTGAAGCGGAGGCGGAGCGTTTCGTCCTGGGTGGCGATGCCGACGGGGCAGGTGTTCAAGTGGCATTGGCGGGCCATGACACAACCGATGGCCACCAGCGCCGCCGTGCCAAAGCCGAATTCGTCGGCGCCGAGGATCGCACCGATCAGAATGTCGCGGGCGAAGCGCAAGCCGCCGTCAACGCGCAGCGAAACGCGCGAGCGCAGGCCGGCGCGCAGCAGCGTCTCATGCGTGTCGCGGAGACCGATTTCCCAGGGCAAGCCTGTATTCTTGATCGAAGTCAGCGGCGAAGAGCCCGTGCCGCCGTTGTGGCCACTCACGGTGATGACATTCGCGCCAGCCTTCGCCACTCCGGCGGCGATGACGCCAATGCCGGTGCCGGAGACCAGCTTCACCCCAATGCGAGCTTGCGGGTTTACAGCACGCAAATCGTGAATGAGCTGCGCCAGGTCCTCAATGCTGTAAATGTCGTGATGCGGAGGCGGAGAAATCAGCGGAGTGCCGGGAGTCGCATGGCGAATCCGGGCGATGTATTCCGTAACTTTGCGCGCCGGGAGCTGGCCACCCTCGCCGGGCTTTGAGCCTTGCGCCATTTTAATTTCGAGTTCCTCAGCGCGCACCAGATACTCGGCGGTGACGCCGAAGCGTCCGGAGGCAACTTGTTTCACCTTGTTGGCGGCACCCGGGATGGCGTAGAGCTCGGGGTCTTCGCCACCTTCGCCTGTATTGCTGCGGCCACCCATCTGATTCATGGCCAGCGTCAGCGTTTTGTGGGCCTCCGGACTTAGCGAGCCCAAGGACATAGCCTGCGTGCTGAAACGCTTGAGGATTGCTTCAACCGATTCCACTTCCTCCAAATCAACTGGCTGCTCCGGCAACATTTCCAACTGATCGCGGAGAAAAATCGTGCCGCTGGCATTGCTGAGCTGTTCAAAAGCGGTATAGCTCTCCGGTTGCGGCTTGCGCACGTGGGCGTGCAACCGGCGGACCAACTCCGGCGAAGTGGAGTGGAGCTCCGCGCCTTTGCGGAAGCGGTAGAGGCCAAAATCAGGCAACTCTTCGGCGGGCGCTCCGTAGGCAATGCTGTGCATCTTCAGATAGTCTTGCAGCACTTGAATCAGCGACTTCGTGCCCGGATAGCGGCCGGCATCCTCGAAATATTCGTGGCAGAACTCTTCGTCTAGGCCCAGCACTTCAAACAGATGGCTGTTGCGATAACTCGCCAGCGTGGAAATTCCCATGCGCGCCAGGACTTTGCGCAAGCCGCCATAAACCGCGGCGCGGAATTTCTTGAAGCCGCCAGGCTCTTCGCTTTCGGCAAACTCTTCGGCGAGATACGGCACCACAGCGCTGGCCCCCGCCGCAAGCAGCATCGCCACGTGATGCGTCTCAAAAACCTGCGCGCTTTCCACAATCAGCGGAACATCGGCGAATCCTAGTTTCACCGCATTTTTCCAAAGTTTTGCCGCCGCCAGCAACACCGGCAGCGTCGCCTGCCTCGGGCCCAGATTGCGATCCGTAAGGAGGAGGAGCCCCGGACGCGCGCCACTACTCAGAGGGGTAGCTTGACACTGAGTCAAACAGCGGCGTGCACCCGAGACTCCATTGTTGGCAGGAAAGCTTGTATCAACAACTTGCAACGCAGGGATCGCTGCACATAGCGCCACAAGCTCGGCGGCGCTAAGAACGGGGCCCGGCAGACAGTGCGACTTGCCGAGCGAAACTTCCAGGGACATCACGTGGGCTTCGCGCAAGGGATCAATGGGCGGATTGGTCACCTGAGCAAAGCGCTGTTTGAAATAGTCCCAAAGCGGCCGCGTCAATGCGGAGAGAAACGCGGGAGGTGCGTCGTCGCCCATGCTCCAGTCGGCTTCCTTGCCACTCAGCATGGGACGGAACAATAGTTTGTATTGGTCGTCGGTCCAGCCGGAAGCGCCCGCGGCGCGGCGCGGCTCTTCGACTGGACGCCGCGGCGCATCCATGGACAGCGACAGCATGGAAGGCACAGAGTGCGCCTTATGCCGCACCTGCGAGGTAACGCTCTTCAGAAGTTCGCGCCAGCGGAGGAACGCCCCGGATTGCGGCGTGGCCAGAATCATCTCGCCGGGCCCAAGGCGTGAACGTTCGGCAATGCGGGATTCTTCCAGATCCACAAGCCCGGTTTCACTGCCGGCAATCACCAAGCCATCGTGCGTCACCAGATAGCGCATGGGACGCAAACCATTGCGATCCAGCTTTACGCCAACGGACAAGCCATCGCTGAAAACCATCGCCGCGGGCCCGTCCCAAGGCTCACCTTCGCGTGAAAGCACTTCCAGCGTGCGGCGGACGTCCCCGGAAAGGAACGGATCCTCGGCATACGCTGGAGGAACCAGCGCAAGCATCGCCGTTTCCACGGACTTCCCTTCCAGAAGTTTCAGTTCCAGCGCGTTATCGAAACTCGCGGAGTCGCTGACATATCCCTCCAGCATTTGGAACCACTCGCCGACGCCAATGCGCTTGCGCACTTCGCGTTCGCGCGCGCGCAGCCAGCGGCGGTTGCTGACGATGGTGTTGATCTCGCCGTTGTGGGCCACGTAGCGGAACGGCTGCGCCAACTGCCAGGAAGGTTCCGTGTTGGTGGAATATCGCTGGTGGAAAATCGCGAATTGCGCGGCAAAGTCCGGACTGCGCAAGTCTTCGTAAAAGTGGGGAAACTGCCAGGGCGTGAGCAGTCCTTTATAAACAATCGTCCGCGAAGAGAGAGACGAAATATAACATCGCTCCGGAAGCAACGCTTCGGCGCGCTTGCGAAGCAGTGACAAGCCGCGCTCAAATTTCGCTTCGGCATCGGGAACCGGGGCTTTGGTCGGCGCGGGCTCGATGAAGAACTGCCAGATCTCCGGCATGGTCTCAAACGCGCGCTGCCCCAGCGCGTTGGGATTCACCGGAACTTTGCGCCAACCGGAGAGGCGCAGTTTGCTGCGGCCGACGGCGTCGTCAATCGCGTGCTGCGCATCGGCTACCCGCGTGTGCGGCGCAAACAGCATGCCCACGCCAAATTGTTCGCCCAGCGAAATTTGCTGCTCGGCGGCTCGTGTGCGAAGGAAACTGACGGGCAAGCTGCTCAGAATGCCCGCACCGTCGCCACTTGCGCCGTCGGCGTCTACTCCTCCGCGGTGCGAGAGGCGTTCCAGTGCCTGCAGGGAAAATTGCAGGATTTCGTGGGTCGGCGGTCCGCTGAGGCGCGCGACAAAGCCCGTCCCACACGCGTCGTGGTCCGGGTGTCCCCAGTTCGGCTGGCGCCGCAAACTACACATACCAGAGTAATAGAGGCGGCGGCCCGCGAAGTACAATGCAGAATTTTCATCGAATGTATCGAGAATTGAGGGGGACTAGTCCCTATAACCAGCTCAAAACTTGGTGACTTCGCTGAAGTGAAAATCCTTGATTTTCATTGAGGGAACCACCATTTCGAAGGATTCTTCCGCCGTGGAGCGGCGAGAAGGCCCCAGGGATTCAACATTTTGCAACATTTGCAAAATCGATTGATTGAATCGAAAATTGCGAACCGATTGCGTGACTTTTCCCTTCTCTACAAGGAACAACCCGTCCCGCGTCATCCCTGTCATGACCTTCTCGTAAGGATCAACTTCGCGGATATACCACAGGCGCGTGACCAGCAGGCCGCGATCGGTTCCCGCGATCATCTCTTCCAGCGTGGTTTTGCCGCCCTCAACCACCAGATTCATGGGCGCTTCGCCATATTCGTTGGGCAGCGCGAAGCCGTGGCCTGTGGGTTTTGTTTGCGCTTTCTTGGCCGAACGCCGCGAGTAGACCAGATGGCGCGGAATGCCCTGATCCACCAGCACGACGCGCTCACGCGGGATGCCTTCACCGTCAAAGGGAGCGCCCAGTTGCTCTGGGTGGTAGACGTCGTCGGTGATGGTGATGTTCCTGCCCAGAACTTGTTTGCCGAGCCGATTGGAAAAACAAGAGCGTTGGTCGCGCACGGCGGTGGCGGAAAAATCGTAGAAGAGAAAGCCAACAAGATCGAGCACGGCCGCTGGCTCAAGAATGACGGTGTAGCGGCCGGGTGCCAGTTCGATGGGGTTTTCGGCGCGTGCCGCTTTTTCGCTGGCGGTCTTGGCCAACTGCTGGGGATCGAACGCGCGGTAGTCGGAAGCGTTGGCCTTCGCCCAACTGGTAGCCGAGCCTTGCTGCATGGTGATGGAAAACTCGGCTTGCGTCTGGCGATACGCAGCATAGAGGCCTCGCGCATTGGCGAGCACGGATTGGCTCTGGCCGCTGGAGAAGATGCCCGCCGCAACCTGCCCCTTGCCTTCGGCCAGCGCACAGGCATTTTTCACCGCGCGGGCACGCGCCTCCGCGGAGAGCGACGCGGTAGGCGAAGCAAAGCGCCGGACGTGACGATATTTCTGTTCGCCGGGCAGGGGCAAAAGTCCAGCATCTTTCGGCTGGCTTGCGGCAAGAGAAGCGGCGGATTCCAGCGCGCCACGGAACGCGTCTTCATCGGTGCGATTGGTAGTGACGCGCGCCGTGCGGCCATCGACGACTACTCGAAGAGAAACCGTCAGCCCGTGCTCCGCGACGTGCTGGTGGATCGTGTTATTGGCGAAACGCGTTAGCGCGTCGATCACTTCGTCCACGTGAACTTCCACTTCCGGCAGATCAAACGACTTGGCGAGGCGAAAAATGTGGCTGGTGATGGCGCGCAGTTCGCGTTCGGGCCGAAGGTGCGCTTCGGCTGCGGCAGCTTTGCGGGAGGCAACAGCGCGGGTTTTCTTTGCGGCACTCATTCGTTTGAGAAGGCTGTTCCGATTTTCACGTTGCGAAAGCGCGCCGGCGCTGCGCCGTGGCCTGTGCCCATCGTCTGCATCGGCTGGCCCTTGCCGCAGTTCGGCGTGCCCCACAGCACCCAGTGGTCGGCGTTGCAGATAGCGTCGCAGGAGTTCCAGAACTCGGTAGTAATGCCGCTGTAGCTGGGATTTTTCAGCATGCGGCCTTTCTTGCCGCCTTTGATCTCCCAGGCGATTTCGGTGGAAAACTGGAACTGGTAGCGGCGATCATCAATCGACCAGGAGCGGTTCGTCTCCATCAGAATTCCATCGTCGGTGTCCGCGATCAAATTTTCCGGGGTCCAGGTGCCGGGGAGCAGGCTGACGTTGGTCATGCGAATCATCGGCAGACGGTTCCAGCTTTCCGTGCGCATGGTGCCCCCGGAACGCTGCAGACCGATGAGATGCGCGGTTTCGCGGCTGGAAAGATAGCCGCGGAATTCGCCGTCCTTGATGACGTCGATGCACTGCGCGGGGACGCCTTCGTCGTCGTAAGCGAACGTGCCGAGCGCGGCGCCGTGTGCGATGCGGGCGTCGGCCACCACGTTGACGATGGAAGAGGCGTAGCGCAGGTGATTCAGTTTGTCGAGCGTGAGAAAGCTCGTGCCCGCGAAATTGGCTTCCTGGCCCAGGACGCGGTCAAGCTCGATCGGATGCCCCACCGATTCGTGAATCTGCAAGCCAAGCTGGCTGCCGCCAAGAATCAGCGTAGTTCGTATCTCAGGACATTGAGCCGCCGAATGCAGAGCCACAGCTTCTTCGGCGATCAGGGGCGCATGCTTCGACAGATCCATCGCTTCGATCAGCTCATAACCCCCAAGAATGTGCTGTCCTCCAAAACTGTTTGGATAAGAGCGTTTCTGAATGGCGTCGCCTTTAAAGGATGTGGCGACAATGCCGCAGCCGGAATGCACGCGGCGCTGATGAATCTTCGATCCGGCCGTCGAGGCAAACCACGAATCGATCTTGCGGAACTGCATGTCGGTTTCGGAAAGTGTGACGCCCTTCACCGCGCGCATTGCCGCGTCGGCCTTCAGCAGCAGATCAAGCTGCGCCTCCAATGGAATTTCGAAGGGATCTTTCTGGCACGGCCCCTGCCAGCTATCCACGTAGACGCCTTCCGGCGCAAGCTGCACGTCTTCCTTCTTCGCCAGCGCCGAGGCTTTGGCGATGGCCACCGCCTGCGCCGCGCACGCCGCAACGCCTTCGCGCGTCAGTTGATCTGTGGAAGCAAATCCCCATGCGCCATTCACCACCACGCGAATACCCAGCCCAATCGATTCACTCTGGCCCAGCGTGCCCACTTCCCCACCCTTGGTTGTCAGGTCGCGTTGCCTGAAATGCATGACGCGCACGTCGGCGTAAGTCGCGCCGCGCCGCCGCGCCACATCCAGCGAATGTCCGCAGTAGTCCCACATGGCAGCAACGATTTTAGCAGAACGGCTCAACCCAGAGGGCGATTAGGATGCGGCCTATTTCGATGGACACAGCTTAGATTTCTTGGCATCAATGCAAAGCTGGTCCTGTATCGCAGCTAGTTGCTTGGGATCCTTTACACTGAGAACCTGCGGCTGACCATGCTGGATAGTGTAAATGGTTGTTGTATCGTCAAGAATTTTCCCTTCCTCGGTAATAGCCAGACATCGAACTCCCAAGTCGTCGAAGTTATCACCATTAAAGTCAGCGAACTTATACAAGCAATCGTACTTGGAGTCTTCCTCAGTACCTACGGAATAGTCACTGCCAATGAGGATTTCAGCGCTTTTTTCGCTCCAAGTCCTTATTTTCCATTTAGTCTCAGTTGAATCAAGTCGGAATGAACCGAGAAGGTAATCCGCCTCACATTCGGTGCAACTACTATAGGTAAAAACGACGTCGGGTGCTCTTGAGGAATCGAATCGAATGAGTTTCTCAAATTTCCACTGCGTAAAACCTTTGTTGAACGATGTCAATGCTGTTTTTTTGCCATTCTTGAGATCGTAATTGAAAGCGACGAAATAGTTGCCATACGTAGAAGTTCGCATCTCGCGTTCACCGACCAGCACAAGAGCAGATGTTTCAAAGACCCCGATGCGGCTTATCCACTTATACCCCTGCGCGACATAGGGTTTTACTTTCTCGGGATCATCGGGCTTCAACTCGTCTGTGAAGGCCGTCCTTATGCGCTCGAATATGGTCGCGTCTTTCCTGGAGTCGAGCCAATGGAAGGTTGCCGATGAAGGCTGGGCGCTCTGACCGATGGCAGAGGGAGACGCAGCTAACATGAGAATGGAGATCAACGCGGCGAGCTGCATGTTTCTATTTTACTGACAGTTTCAGGTTCATGCGCCCAAAAGTAGAGTGTCTAGCCACATCTGGTAAATACATGGAGCCCAGCGCCCACGCTAACCACGGTACATCACAGCATGCCCAAATAAATTGGGGCGCCTCGTTTCTATCGAGGCGCCCCAAAAGGAAGAAATGCAAGCGGTAAGGACCACCCAGTTAGTTATGTGCCTTCTTGCCAGGAGGCGAGATAGTGCTCCTGCTCGGCGGTCAGCTTGTCCAGGCGATGGCCCATGGACTCGAGCTTCAGGCGCGCGATTTCGCGGTCGAGGTGTTCGGGCACTACGTACACCTGCGGCTTCAGCTCCTTGTGGTGCTTCGCCAGGTGTTCCGCGGCCAGCGACTGGTTCGCGAAGCTCATGTCCATTACCGAAGCCGGATGTCCTTCGGCGGTTGCCAGGTTCACCAGGCGGCCTTCGGCAATCAGATAAATCTTGCGCCCGTCTTTCAATTGGAACTCATCGACCAAGGGACGAACTTCCTTTTTGCTGGTGGAAAGTGCTTCGAGCGCTGGGATTTCGATTTCCACGTTGAAGTGGCCGGAGTTGCAGACGATAGCGCCGCTCTTCATCACTTCGAAGTGCTCGCGGCGAATCACGTTCTTGTTGCCGGTGACGGTAATAAAGACGTCGCCTTCCTTGGCGGCATCGGCCATCGGCATCACGCGGAAGCCATCCATCACGGCTTCGATGCCCTTCACTGGATCAATCTCGGTGACGATCACGTCGGCGCCCAGGCCCTTGGAGCGCATTGCCGCGCCGCGCCCGCACCAGCCGTAACCCGCGATCACAACCTTCAAGCCGGCAATCAGCACGTTGGTGGCGCGAATCACGCCGTCCAGCGTGGACTGTCCCGTGCCGTAGCGGTTGTCGAAGAAGTGCTTGGTCATCGCGTCATTCACTGCGATGATCGGATACTTCAGCGTGCCGTCCTTGGCCATGGCGCGCAGGCGAATCACGCCCGTGGTGGTCTCTTCTGTGCCAGCAATCACGTTGCTGACCAGATCTGGCCGCTTCGTCAGCAGCATGGTCACCAGGTCGCAACCATCGTCCATCGTGAATTGCGGCTGATGGTCCAGCGCCGCCTTCAGGTGCTGGTAGTAGGTCTCGTTGTCTTCGCCCTTGATGGCGTAGGTGGGAATGTTGTAGTCGCGGTTCAGCGAAGCGGCCACTTCATCCTGCGTCGACAAAGGATTCGAAGCACACAGCACGGCATCGGCGCCGCCATCGCGCAGCGCAATCATCAGGTTCGCGGTTTCGCTGGTTACGTGGAGACACGCGGAAACCCGCAGGCCCTTCAGCGGCTGCTCCTTGATAAAGCGCTTGCGGATGGACTGCAGCACCGGCATCTGCTGCGCGGCCCACTCGATCTTGCGCTTACCGGCATCAGCCAGCGCGATATCCTTCACATCACCCTTTTTGAGTTCTGCTGTAGCCATAACCTGGACTCCTCACCCTTTAGAATTTTCATCTGCGGAGCATTGGTTGCCGCTGAGATACTCCCCACCGTCAAGAGGGACCGACCTTGCCGCAGTGAGGAAATAGTTTGTTGAACCGAACCTAACCGAAGCACCCCGCCCGATACTAGCGGCGAGCAACAGCTTCTGCCGAAGCACCGATCCCCGCAGCCTTGCGGAGCGCATCGGCGCGGTCGGTCTTCTCCCAAGTGAACCCTTCGCCGGTGCGGCCGAAGTGGCCAAAAGCGGCGGTGGGCTTGTAAATGGGGCGGCGGAGATTCAAGGTCTCGATGATGGCCTTGGGCGTCAGCGAGAAATTCTGGCGAACCAGTTCGGTGATCTTCTCTTCCGCAATTGTGCCGGTGCCAAAGGTATCGACCATCACGGAAACCGGTTCGGCCACGCCGATCGCGTAGGCAAGCTGCACTTCCGCGCGCTTCGCCAGGCCGGCGGCCACGATATTCTTCGCAATGTAACGCGCCATGTAGCACGCCGAGCGGTCCACCTTCGAGGGGTCCTTGCCGGAAAACGCGCCGCCTCCGTGGCGGCTGTAGCCGCCGTAGGTATCCACGATGATCTTGCGGCCAGTCAGGCCCGCGTCGCCCATCGGCCCGCCAATCACGAAGCGGCCGGTCGGGTTAATGTGGAACTTGGTCTTGGCATCGAGCATGTTGGCCGGCACGATGGGCTTGATCACATGCTCCATTACAGCGTTGCGCAGCTCTTCGTTCGAAACGGTGTCGCTATGCTGGGTGGAGACGACCACACAATCCACGCGATGGGGCTTGTTATCGCGGTATTCCACAGTGACCTGGGACTTGCCGTCGGGACGTAGGAAACCAACTTTCTTGTTCTTGCGGACTTCGGAGAGGCGCTGCGTGAGGCGGTGGGCCAACTGGATCGGCAGGGGCATCAATTCTTCGGTCTCGTCGCAGGCATAGCCAAACATCAGACCCTGGTCGCCGGCGCCGCCGGTGTCCACGCCCATGGCAATGTCCGGCGACTGGCGCTTCACGGTGCAAACCACCGCGCAGGTGTTCGAATCAAAACCATACTCGGCGTTGTTGTAGCCGATCTGCTGGACGGTTTCGCGGGCCAGTTCGTCGTAATTCACATGGGCCGAGGTGGTGATTTCGCCAGCCACCACGATCAGGCCTGTAGTCAGCAGCGTTTCGCAGGCAACCCTGCCTTTGGGGTCCTGACGCATCACTTCATCCAGAACCGCATCCGAAATCTGGTCGGCAATCTTGTCCGGGTGACCTTCCGTCACCGATTCGGAAGTAAACAGAAAATTGCGCATGTTTCCGTCGCTCAAAACCAATCTCCTCTAATGCTTGTCTTCAAATGGGAGGGGTGAAACACCCCGAAGCGCCTACATGCCGGAGGCAAAGCAGACTCTATCTTGTCAGGGTACCATTCCCAAAGTACCGAATCAACGCATTGAATTTGCACGGTTTAAGGTTGCAGCGAACGGCCATTTTCAGGCGTTGAACTGAATCTAAAGCCATTTACTGGAGCGGTGCAGTCGGCTCGAGCTCCTAACGCCGCGCTGGCGTGCAGCTTGGGGACCACCTTACTTATGGTGCAAAAAGTGAGACGTGCTTGTTGCGGCAGATTTTGCAGAATTACCAATGGCCATCAGGTGGCATCGGCATCGTCGTCGGGTTGTATGTCAAGTTTCCCCTTGGTCTTCTTGGCCATGAGATACGCGCGGATAAACGGAGTCAGGTCGCCATCGAGCACGCGGTCCACGTCGCCGACGCTGAATTTTGTGCGGTGATCTTTGATCAGCCGGTAAGGTTGCATGATGTAGGAGCGGATCTGGCTGCCAAAAGAGATGTCGAGCTTGGACTCATCCAGGCGGTCCGTTTCGTCGCGGCGCTTCTGGATTTCCAGATCGTAGAGCTTCGAGCGCAACATCTTCATGGCCATTTCGCGGTTTTTGTGCTGGCTGCGCTCCATCTGGCAGGCCACGATGATGCCAGAGGGAATGTGCGTGATGCGCACGGCCGTTTCCACCTTATTGACGTTCTGCCCGCCCTTGCCACCGGCGCGGAAGGTGTCCAGCTTGAGGTCGTCGGGCTTGATGTTGATTTCGATGCGGTCGTCTACTTCTGGAATCACAAACACGGAAGCAAACGAAGTATGCCTCCGCGCTGCCTGATCAAAGGGTGAAATGCGCACCAGGCGGTGCACGCCGGTCTCTCCTGTCAACAGGCCATACGCATTTTCACCGCTGAACTGGATGGTGGCGTTCTTGATGCCCGCTTCTTCGCCGGGCGTTTCATCCAGCAAATTGGCGGTGATTCCGTTTCGCTCAGCCCAACGGAGATACATGCGCAGCAGGATCGAAGCCCAGTCCTGGGACTCTGTGCCCCCCGCACCGGGCTTGATGGTCATGATGGCGTTCAGGTGATCGTTTTCGCCGGAGAGCAGAGTCTTCGTTTCAAGTTCGGCGACGTACGTGTCCGCTGCGTTCAATTCCCTGCTGAGATCCTTGAGCAGCTCTTCCTTTTGCTCCGCATTGGACTCGGCGGCGGCCAATTCGATGTACGTTTCAATATCGCCGCTAAGCCGCGCCAGCTTTTCATCGGCGGACAACTGGTCTTCCACGCGCTTGCGGTCGCGCAGGACGCTCTGTGCCTCTTCCTGATTGTTCCAGAAATTGGGATCGCTGGTGCGCTTCTCGAGTTCGCTCAGCCGCGCGCGGTTCTGCGGTGCGTCAAAGATAGCTCCGCACAAGGGTGATGCGCTGCTTTATTCCTTCATACTGGTGCTGCAAGTCTTCAAGAATCATGCTTGGATGGGAACCCGCGCGGGGCGGGTCAATTTGCCTTTCGGAAAGTCAGTATTACAAGAATAGCGGAAACGCCGACGCACATCCAGGCGAACCAGTCGCCGAAGCGCGTGTAGATGGTCTTGTCGGTGCGGAAATCGTAAGGCACATCGGCGGAGCCGCGCGTATCGCGGTGCAGGACGCGCTGCACATTGCCGTAGGGATCGATGGATGCGGTGATGCCGCTATTGGTATCGCGGATAAGCCAGCGGCGGTTTTCCACCGCCCGAACCCGCGCCATACGAATGTGCTGCTCAGCGGCTTCTGATTTGCCAAACCAGCCGTCATTCGAAATATTGATCAGCAACTGCGCGCCGTTGTTGGCAAATTCGCGGATCTCTCCGGCGTAGATCGCCTCATAGCAGATGAAAATCGAAAAGGTATTTCCGTTGGCGAACTGGCCTACGCCGCGCTGCTTCCCTTTGCGGAAGCCACCCACCTCTTCGGAAACGCTGGTGACCACCTGATGGATCAGCGGAAACGGCTCGTACTCGCCAAAGGGCACGAGATGAATCTTGTCGTAGAGAAATTTCTTTTGACCGTTGGCGTTCAGCATGGCCGCGCTGTTGTAAGGCAGCAAGCTTGGGCGGGAGTTGTGAAGGTCCGTGTCCGGGGCCGGTTTCCAGTCAATGATTCCCACAATGGCGGGATTTTGAAATTCCGTCACCACGTGGGAAATGTAGGGGCCAAAACGGGGGTCCTGGAACGAAAACGGCGCCGGCGCTTCCGGCCAGATCAGCAAATCCGGTCTTCTCCCGCCAGCCGACGGTCGCAAGCTCAACTGCTCGAGTTCGGCGAGATCCGCTTTGTGATCCGAGTACCAGTCTCCTACGTAGCCTTCGTTCTCCGGAAAATTGGGCTGCACCACGCGCGCGGTGTGATACGCGGCGGCGAATGGCACCAAACGTGGCCCAAAGTCCATGATCGCCAAGAGAATCACAGCGACTCCGGCAGCGACAGCCAGTCGACTTTTCTTTTGCGCGGGGGACGCGGCTAGAATCCAAACCAGCAGCGCATTGAAGCAAGCCACCAGAAACGAGATTCCGTAAATGCCAGTGACACTGGTCAACTGCACCAACGCAGGATTTCCCGCGGCCGGATAGCCCAGCAAACCCCAGGGAAAACTAATTTCCGGCAGATAAGCACGCAGCACTTCGGTGGAAATCCACAAAAAAGGCGCGCCGATCAGCGCCAGCGCAATTCTCTGCCGGGACAATCGCAGCACCATCCAGGTGCACAGTCCGATGGAGCAGCCCCACACGGAGGCAATCAACAGCAACACTCCCCAGCCCGCCGTTGTGGACATTCCCCCGTGCACCGCCAGCACTTCGGCGATCCACGGCACGCAAGTGATCACAAAAATCAGTCCATGCAGAAAGCCGCAGATAAACGCCACCCAGGTCCGAGCCCCCAGCACGCTCCACAGCAGCAGCGCCAGGCAGAACCAGGAATAAAAACTGGAATGTGCGTCGCGATACGAGAGCGACAGGATCGCACCGCTCAGCGCGGCAACGATGAGCCTGACGATGGATGGAGTTTCCGGGGGAAACAACGAGCCCAGGGAAGAGAACCAGGGACGCGACGTCATCAGTGTTTTACGTAAAATGCCTTGAAGCCGGCGCTCTCCAGGCCTTTTTTCGCGGCGTCGGCATTCTTTTGGTCTTTAAACGGGCCAACCTGCACGCGGTAGAACTTGTCTTTTTGCGGCGGCTGCACATATGCGGAAAAGTGTTGCTTTTGCAGGCTGTTGGCCAAAGCCAGCGCATCATCCTGCTTCGCCAGTGCCGCCACCTGAAGAATATAAGCACCGCTGGCAATCGTCGGCGCGCTCGTTGCTGTCTTGGCAACTGCAGCACGGGGCGCGGCATTTGCCGGCGCTATCGATTTTGCATTGACCGGCTTGGAAGCGGGGGGCGTAACCGGGGCCTTCGGAACCGGCTCCAGATGCGCCGGTGCAGGAGTCTGCTTGCTGCTCTTGTCGTAAATCCAGGGGCTATCGGAAGTCTTTGATACGGCGGGATCGTCGGGATTATCCCAACCGGAATTCGACGTCGAAGCGGCAGGAGTGTTGGCCGTCTTCTTCGGCTGGACGTCGGGTTTGTCCATCAGGATGGCATCCGGCTTGCCATTCACGCCGGCCGCGCCAACCTGGCCGCTGTACTGGTTCCGGCCCATGACATAGCCCAGCGAAAAGAACACACCGGAAAACACCAGCATCAGCAAGAACAATCCGATCACGTGCTTGCTTTCCAGCACGCGATCCCCGGCTCCGCGCTTCCCCCCAGAAGCCATCTATTTCGAGGTTCCTCCGCTCGCTTTCATCCAACTATTAATAATATCGATAGGCAGGGGGAAAACAATCGTTGTGTTCTTTTCGACACCTATCTCGGTCAGGGTCTGCAGGTAGCGAAGCTGGATAGCGGAGGGCTGGGTCTCCAGAACTTTCGCGGCGTCGGCAAGCTTCTGCGAGGCTTCAAACTCGCCTTCGGCGTGAATAATCTTGGCGCGGCGCTCGCGTTCCGCTTCCGCTTGCTTGGCGATGGCGCGCTGCATCTGTTCGGGGATGTCCACCTGTTTGACCTCGACCTTCGAGACTTTGATGCCCCAAGGCTCGGTGTCCTGGTCGAGTATCGTCTGTAATTTCGAATTGACCCGGTCGCGCTGCGACAGAATTTCGTCGAGCTCGAACTGGCCGACGACGCTGCGCAGGGTGGTTTGCGCAAGTTGCGAGGTGGCGTATTGATAGTTCTGCACCTGCGAGAGCGCCAGGTTCGCATCCACCACGCGGAAGTAACAAACGGCGTTCACCTTCACGCTGACGTTGTCTCGCGTGATGATGTCCTGCGGCGGCACGTCCAGCGTTTCCAGCCGCAGGCTGATGCGGTAGAGAGTTTCGATTGGCCAGAAAACCAGCCGGATGCCCGCGCCCTTTGCTTCTGGCAACAGGCGTCCCAGGCGCAGCACTACGCCGCGTTCCCACTCTTTAATGATGTAAATCGAATTCCAGATCCAAAGCAAAAAGAAACCGATAATGACCAACGTGCCCAATCCAAAAAACTCAATCATGGTTATCCTCCCCTGCCTCTTCCGCTCTTTGCCGTCCGAGTCAAACTTGTTTCGGTTCCACGAACAGCTTCAAACCATCCACGCGCAAGACGCGTACCACCGCGCCCTCGGGAACCGGGCTGGCGGCGGCGGCGCGCCACAATTCACCGTGCACACGAATCATGCCTTCACCCTGTGCGGGCAGTGCGGTGGTGACCACGCCTTCTTCGCCAAGCATTTCTTCCCTGCCCGTGGCCGCCTTCCACCCGCGCGATTTCAACACAAGGCGCATCAGGAACACCGTGAGCAGCGCCACAGGCAATGTGACGCCAAGCGCCACACCCAGGCTGACCCCGGCCGGAGTCAGCGGCGAGCGAATCAGAAACATCGCACCGAGGAACATGGAAACGATGCCGCCAATCAACAGTACGCCATGGCTGGCGAATTTCGCCTCCATAATAAAAAGCGCGAACGCCAGCAGGATCAACACGACACCCGCGAAATTCACCGGCAAGAAGTGCATCGCATAGAGCGCCAGCACGGCGCAAATGCCGCCAATCACACCCGGCGCAATCACGCCGGGATGCGTAAATTCTGCATAGAGCCCAAGTACTGCGCCCAGCATCAGCAGAAAGAAAATATCAGGATCCACGATGCGGGCCAGAAATTTCTGCCGTGCCGTCAACTGAAAATCCCCAAGCACGTAGTGATCCAGAACCAGCTTGACCGCTTTCCCATCAAAGCGCTTGATCTCCCGGCCATTCAGTTGCTTCAGCAGATCGTCTTTGTCGCCGGCGATCAGATCAATCAGATGTCCGTCGAGCGCTTCCTTTTCGGTGAACGCCTGCGCTTCCGTCACCGCCGTCTCGGCCAGCTTCGGATTGCGGTTGCGTTTCTCGGTAAAACTCCGCAGGAACGCTGTCGCATCGTTGTTGATTTTCTTACGCAACACTTCATCTACGGGAATGGAAAATCCACCCGGCAACAAAATCGGTGTAGAGGCCCCGGTATGCGTGCCCGGCGCCATCGCCGCCACGTCCGCGGAAAGCAGAATGAAAAAGCCGGCGGAAGCTCCACGAGCCCCGGCGGGCGAAACATAAACTGCCACGGGCACCGGCGAATCCAGAATGTGGTGAATGATGTCGGTCATCGAATCGCTCAGCCCGCCCGGCGTGTCCATGGTGATCAGCACCAGAGAGGCGTTGCGCCGCGCCGCGTCCGCCAATCCTTCATCAATATAATGAGCCAGCACCGGCTCCACTTCCTGCTCCAGCTTCAGTTCAACCACCAGCGGCGCCGCTTGCTGGTCGGCAGACGCAGCACGCACGCCGATCCTGCCGGTCATCCATAACGCGGCAAACATTCCGATTGCGAAAACGAATCCCAGACGAACCATTTTCCGGCCACGAGCGTTCATTGGGCACCTCCCGTGGGCTTGGTGTTCTGCAAATGCTCCAGCAATGCCTTGGCTTCGGTGTAGTTCGGGGCGATCTTTACGGCCTTTTCCACTTCGGCGCGCGCCAAATCGGGCTTCTTCTGCTCCAGATAAACGCGCGCCAGTGTAACGTGCACCGACGCCGAATCCCGCGCCGCCAGCGAAACTTGCAGCTCTTTCACGGCCTCATCCAGATTCCCGCGCCGGCGATAAATGTCGGCCAGTTCGCGATGCGCAAAAGCATTGTGCGGGTCGCTCGTCAGGGCCGCGCGGAACTCTTTCTCCGCGGAGTCCAGGCGCCCAGCTCCCAGTTCCTGCCGTCCTCGCCGTATGTGGATCACGGCGGCATCCGCCGCCGAAGTCGGATCTGCGGAAGGTACGCTGGGATTCAGTGGACCGGCCAGTTCGAGTCGCAGCGTGGTCGTATCCAGTTCGTTGGTGACCCGCTGGTATTTCGTGAGCCACTCGCCCTTGGCATCCAGTTTGAGTGCCGGCAAACCGTTTGGCCCCAGCGCTTCCAGCGCCGTGTTTTTCTCTTCCTCGGCCTCGTCTTTTTTGCCGGCTTTTTGCAGTGTGTAAATCAGGAACGCCCGATCCTCGGGGTTATCCGGTTCGCGTTCCATGGCATCGCGGAAATGGGTGATGGCCGTGGGATAGTTTTTGTTTTGCAGTTCCAGCAGGCCAAGGTTGAACGGATAATCGTCCTCATCCGGGTCCAGGTCCCGCGCACGTCCCAGCGAAGTCATTGCCTGGTCCACATTTCCCTGCCGTGCCAGCGCCAGCGCCAGATTATTTAAGACTTCCGGAAGGTCCGCGCCGCTCACCATGTTGCGCTTCAATTCGTCCTGCAGCGAACTGAATACCTTTTCCGCTTTTTCTGGCTGATTGATGCGCAGCAGGCAAACGCCGGAACTAAAAACGGCTTCGGCACTTCGCTCATGGGAGGCGGGCACGCGGGCGTACCAATTAAGTGCGGGGCCACAGTCGTTGCGCGTGAAATAGATCTCGCCCAGCGCAAACGCCGGATCGGGCCAATCGGGTTCGAGTCGCGCCGCTTCCTTCAAATCGCGGATCTTGGTCTCGTCTTCATTCGCCAGTAAGCCGCGAGTGTAGTTTTCAAAAGCGCCCAGCTGCAGCGGCCGTTGAAATTTCGAAAATTCGCTCAAGCTGAGTGGAAACGCACGATCGGCGCTGGAGAGCAAGCGCCACGCCAGCCGGGTATGCAAATCCATCAATGAATTCAACGGGCCGGTTTCCCGCACCACCGGCAGCAGCGCCACCGGATTCACGCGCATCACCCGCGCATCCACCGTAAGCGTGGTGCCATTGGATGAAAACGACCCGAAAATCACGAAGTCCGCATCGATTTCCTGTGCGATATGCAGCATTGTGGCGCGGCTCAAATGCGCGTTGGCCGGGAACCCGTCGCGGTCCATTTCATCCAGGCGGCTCTCGTGCGAATAGACCTGCAAACCCGCGGCCGAAAACCGCTGGATGGTCAGCTCTTCCAGGCCTTCGCCAATCCAGTCCAGCCGCGGCGAAGCACCGACATTTTCAAAGGGAAAAACCAGGTACACGCCGCCACTGGCAAGGCCCGATAATTTTTGCGTGGTTGCGGCCGCGCCCGGGGGGCACAGCGAATGCAGCGTCAGAAAAAGAAACACACCGCCAAGCAAGAAGCGCCAAGGCTTGCGGGAGAGTGGCCGCGGCTTTCTCATTTACCGCTATTCTAGCAGACGCCGCTCTCCTTATGAGTTGCGTAACGCGCGATTCCTTATTTCTGGAGGTAGACGACCTGGTTCTCCGCATCATATGCCAGCGTTCGAAAGCCCAACGCTCGCACACTCATCAATCCGTCAAACAGCGGCTCGCGCCGGTCGGCAATCAACACACCATCTTTGCGAAAGTGCTGTCCGCCCCACTCCAGATTTAGGTCGGATAGCGGGCGAACTCCCACAGCACCAGCAGTGCCATTGCCAGGCAGTTCGTCCCCCCGCGGGAGCCGGCTCAGGGTAACGGCAGGCTGATTTCCAAACAGCACCAGGCGGTCCGCCCCGGTGTCCACCAACATACGGAACACTTTCCCATTGATCCGCACGGGCGCAATTGCAAGATTGTCCTGCTGTGAGAGCCCCACGGTGAGCCCGTCACCCGAAACCTCGCCGAATTCCAACACTTGGCTCTCGTAGTCCAAACGGAAGCTTAGCTTCCCTAATACATCGAGCCCCAAGATTCCAGCAATAGGTACTCTCCAGTTCTGCTCCACCCCAGAAAGGTCCACTACCAAAAACTGGCTGCCGGTTGCCATTAGCGGCCCGACTTCGACTTGGGGGACCTGGGCGGCTTGGATGGAAGACTCTTGCCCCAAAGCGGCAAATTTGGCGGGCGATAGCTTCAAACCCAATTCGCGGGCAACGCGTAAATTCAAGATGCTCGGCGATGTTCCCGTATCCACCACAAAATTCTGGTGTTGCAAATTTCCACCAATTTGGCCCTCCACCACCACCAGAAATCCGCCATATATATGAACAGGCACACTCGCGCGCGGCGCTGGATGTTCGCCGCGTTTCGACGGTGATTTCGAGGATGCAGCTGCCAACGAGGCCCCTAGGATCCAAAAACCAAGCCCTATGCAAAACAAAGACCTTACGAATATTTTCCCCAATCCTGCCGCACGCTCCCGTTACGGTAGCCCTCACGGTAGGCACCCCCGGAGGTATCGCAATGGTTTGGGCGTGGATTGCGGATAGATTGTGGGTGGCCAGATAATCCATACAGGGGTGGGAACTTATTTGGCGAAAGGCGGACGGCGAACGGCTACAAAATATCACCGATTCAGAGGTTTCTCGTCCAATACACCGAGGCCACCATGTGTCCATCGAGTCCCCCCAAAGCAATCTATCGGTTCGGTGCTTATGAGCTCGACTCCCGCACGCGGGAACTTCGCAAGAGCGGCATGCGTATACGCTGTCAGGAACAGCCGTTGCAGGTCCTTGTGGCGCTTCTCGAGCGCCCCGGGGAACTTTTGACCCGCGAGGAGTTGCGCCAGCGCGTTTGGCCTGAGGATACATTTGTCGATTTCGATCATGCGCTGACCACCGCAGTCAAGAAGATCCGGCTGGCTTTGAATGACGACGCGGATGCACCGCGCTACCTGGAAACTGTGCCGCGCCGCGGATATCGTTTCATCGCCCCGGTCCAGGCGGAAGTGATGGATACCCGCAACCCAGAAAAAGTCCCGGAGGACTCTGGCGTAAGCGCTCCCCACCGGCCACTGATCAATGCACGCGTTATCCTCATGGCCGCAACCATGGTCGCCATTGTCGGCTTCATTTTCTATTGGAGTAACCACCGCGCCCGCGCCATGAACGCCGCCACCCGCATCATGATCGCAGTGCTGCCCTTCGAGAATCTAACCAATGATCCTTCGCAGGAGTTCTTCACCGACGGCATGACCGAAGAGACCATCGCGCAACTCGGACGCCTCAATTCGCACCGTTTCGGCGTCATCGCCCGTACCTCCGCGATGAAATACAAACACTCCGGCAAAACAGCCCAGGAAATTGGCAAGGAGCTCAACTCCGACTATCTGCTGGAAGGCAGCATCCGGCGCGAGGGTTCGCGCGTGCGTGTGGCGGCCCAGCTTATTCGCGCCTCGGACCAATCGCCGCGGTGGAGCCACCAGTTTGATTACGAATTCGGCGAACCTCTCTATATCGAAACGGATGCGGCCACCGAAATTGCCAATCTGGTACGAACCGCACTCGAGCCTTCCGCCAATACGCGTGTGCTAAAAGGCGACGCCGTGGATGTCTACCTTCGCGAACTGGCTGAGTCGAACATCCACACCGAGGAAGCGCTCCAGCGCATCTTGCAGGCCTTCGACGAGGGCATAAAGAAGGATCCTAACTGCGCACCGCCGTATACAGCGCTGGCCCGCGTTTACGAGCGTGGTGCGAACCTGGGCCTGCTGAATCCCACCGAAGCCTATCAAAAGGCACTTGCTGCTGCGGACCGTGCCATTCAACTCGATCCCCTCAACGGCGAAGCACACATCTACCGCGCTGACGCCTTGCTTACGGTGGGCTACGACTGGGCGGGGGCACAGGCGGAAATCCAGAAGGCTCTCGCTCTGAACACCAACGATCCCATGGCGCACGAATGGCGCGGGATCTTCCTGGCCGTGCAAGGCAAATGGGATCAATCGCTCAACGAACTTCACACCGCCGTGGATCTGGACCCTCTCAACGCGGAATATGTGGTGACCCTGGCGGACGTGCTCCAACAAGCGGGAAGGCCCGTCGAAGCCGAAATTCAATACAAAGCCGCAATCGGACTGGACCCCGCTTCGGATAAGGCTCACTCATCGCTGGCTGAGCTCTGCGAGCTGAATAAGCGCTACGACGAAGCCATCAACGAAATGACCTCCGCTTTCTTTCTGCGGGGCCAGCGCGATCAGGCGCTGAGGATCAAATCCGTCTATGAAAAGTCCGGCTTTGCGGCCGCCAAACAAGAAGCGCTGCGGGACCAACTGGCCTTCTTGCAGGCGCAGGGCCGCGAGCACTACGTTTCACCCTTTTCCATTGCGGTGCTCTACGCCAAATTAGGAGACAAGACGCAGTGCCTGCACTGGCTGCAACTCGCCTACAAGCAACGCGACGTCGCGCTGCCCTGCCTGCGCCAGGCACAGAATAATGTTTTGTCTTCGGTGAAAAATGAGCCGGAATTTCAGCAGGTTCTAATGGCGCTGCACTATCCCAACTAAACCAGTCATCTCACGGCTGGGCGGACTCCACGGGTTTGGGCGCGAATAGTTCTTCCGCCTGCGGATTCTTCAGCACCGCGGCAAACGAGGGATCTTTCTTCGCGTTCCGAAAGTCCTCGTAACCTTCATCCTTCGCTTTGCGGAGGTAAAGAATCGCGCGGGTCACGTCGCCCTGGTCCGCAAACGACTTGGCCAGCAGGTAGTAAAAACGACCGCGCTCCAGGCTGATCGAGCGGTCTTGCACCACCGTGCCCGTCCGGCCGCGGCTGGGGTCGAGCGATGTAGGGTCAATGGCAAGCGCCCTGCGGAATGCCGCGATGGAGTCCTCAAAGTCCTTTTGCCCAAAATACGCGTATCCCAGATTCAGGTAGAACGGCGCGAACTCCGTGCGCAAGGTGATGGCCTTCTTGTATGACCGGATAGCCTTGGAGTATTTCTTCTTTTCGTACAAAATCGTGCCGATATTGTTTTGCGCATCGGCATATTGCGGGTTGACCTTTGCCGCCCGCTGATAGCATTTCAAAGCTTCATCGAGTTCCGACTGGTTGTGATAGGCAATTCCCAGTTCATTCCAGTAGACGGCGTTCCTGGGATTTTCGACGGCCAGCCGATGGAAAATATCCTCGGCTTCCTTGTACTCCTTGCGCGCCAGATGGATCTGCGCTATTTCCTCATCCGCGATTCCGTGGTTCGCCGGCACTTGCGCCGCCGTGGACACGGTTTCACCTGCGATCTGCACTAATTTTTGCTGAGGGCTGGCGCTCGGAGAGAAAGTGACTGCGAGGAAAACGACCGCTGGAATCGCCAAGTAATGCTTGGTCATGGCGAGGCTCCTTAGTCCGGGTTGGGCTTCACCGGATCCTTCTTCTTCTTGTCCCCAAAGATACCAAAAAACTTCTGTAAAGGGCCTTTTTTCTTCTCGGGAGCCTTGGCCGGGTCAACGGTCGCCCCTCCCGGCTGTCCTTGCGCCACATTCGTGCCCGCCGGCGCGTTTGTTCCAGGAGCTGCGTTCGGTGCAGGAGGATTCGAAGAGCCTCCTCCAAAGAAATGCGAAAGAAAAGAGCCAGCCGAGGATGCCGGGCCGTGGCCTCCGCCGTGCAATTGGCAAATCTGCGTGGGCCCGGAGCCGCTCACGAACACCTCTTCCCGCGTGACCGGGCAGCTCGGCGTCGCCAGCTCCAGCGTGTCGGCGTCGATAATCGTGGAGTCTACACCTTCTGGCTTTTCAAATTCCTTCACGTCGCGATATCCGGGCAACGCCGTGGCGCGAATCATGAAATCCGCCCAGATCGGAGCGGCCGTCGCGCCGCCCGCAAGCCCGAGGTCGCGGTTATCGTCAAAGCCGATCCAGACCACACAGACCAGGTTGCTCGTGAAGCCTGCAAACCACCCATCGCGCGATGTTCCGGTCTTTCCAGCCGCCGGGAGCGTAAAGCCCTTGGCGCGTACCTGTGCGCCCGTGCCTTTGTTCAGGACATCCTGCAGGATGCTATCCACGAGGTAAGCGACACGCGGATCAAGTACCAGCTTATTCTGCGGCGTAACTTTCTCCAGCGAGTTCCCTTCCGCGCTTACTACCGATTTGATGTAGAAGGGTTCCGCCCGCGTGCCGATGGTCGCAAACGCGGTGTAAGTGCCGGCCACTTCCAACGGGGTCAATTCGTACGCTCCCAGCGCAACCGCAGGCGTCGGGCGAATGTTCGAACCCAAGCCCATCTGCCGCGCGATCTGCACCACGCGTCCGTAGCCCACCATCTCCGCCACTTTCACGGTGGCCACGTTGAGGGAGTTCGTCAGCGCCTGCCGCACGGTAACCTTGCCCATGAATCGTTCGCCATAATTGTTCGGCGTATATTCCTGGCCGTCGAACTCGAACACCGTCGGCTCGTCATCCACCGTCGTCGCCGGGGTGATCAGCGGCTGCGCACCATCCACTGCGTTGTTGAACGCCGCTGCATACACAAATGGCTTGAACACGGATCCCGGCTGGCGGTGCGCCAGCGCATGGTTCAACTGGCTCTGCCCGTACTCCCGTCCACCAATCAACGCCTTGATCTCCCCAGTCCGCGGATCCAGGGCAATCAGCGCCGCCTGCACCTGGGGAACCTGCTCCTGCGGCGCATTCTTGCCCTTCAACTTGCGCGCCTTGGCATACTTCGCTTCCAGCATCGCGTCCACATTCTTCATTCCCGCATCGAGCGCCACGGCGGCGGCGCGCTGCAATTGCGGATCAAGCGTCGTGTATACACGATAGTTGGAACTCAGCAGGTCTTGCTCCGTGTATTTCTCCAGCAGGTGATCCTTCACCATGTCCACGAAGTAAGGCGCTTCGCTGCCGGCCACCGAGGTGCGCACCAATTTCAGCTGCGCGCGCTTGGCGTCCTGCACATCAGCTTCGGTGATGTACTTGTTCTCCAGCATCTGCGTCAGCACGCGGTCTCGTGCCTGCGCCGCCCGCTCGGGATGCCGGTCCGCGACAGAATAGTAATTGGGAGCACGGATCAATCCGGCCAGATACGCGCATTCCGGCAGCGTCAACTGCCGCAAGTCCTTCCCGAAGTAGGCCACGCTTGCTTCAGCGAATCCGCGAATGCCGAAGCTGCCGCGATTGCCCAGGTACACTTCATTGGCATACATCTCGAAAATACGCTGCTTGTTGAAGCGCTGCTCGAGTTCAAATGAAAGCATGGCTTCCGCAAGCTTCCGCTTCCAGGTGCGGTCCGTGGAGAGGAAATAGGTTCGCGCCACCTGCATGGTGATGGTGCTGGCGCCCTGAAAGTGTTGCGAGTGGCGAATGTCCGCCCAGGCGGCCCCGAAAATACGTATGAAGTCGAAGCCGGGATGCTCGAAGAAGCGCTTGTCTTCGGCCGATAGAATCGCCTGAACCAGCGTTGGCGGCAGATCCTCGTAACGCACCGGGCGCCGCTTCTCGCGCAGGCTATCAAACAAGTTGGTGATGAGCGCCGGCTCAATCTCCGCGGTGCCCAGTTCCGAACCGCCGCTCAACGGCCGAATGCTCCGAATGACCTTTCCGTTGAACTGCACACTGAGCGCATTGCCGCCGCTGAAATAGGAAAGCTTCGAAGGCCGGACATCCAGCGTGTTCCCGTTCAGCGTGTACTCGCCCAGCGCACTGGGGTCCTCCTCTGGCCGGTAGCCCGAGCGTTGCAGATACATCACCAGGTCGTCCACACCCCAGGCTTGGCCATCGGAGATATGTTCGGGAGCCGAAAAAATCTGCGTGGTGTTTTGCAGGACGTGCCCGGAAAGCCTTGCATCAATCATCCGGCCGTACTTGATATAGAAGAACGTGAAGATGCTGGCAGCCGCCAGGAAGCACAGGGCCACGAAGCCCAACAGGGAAAGCCCAAACGCGGAGGTCCAGAAACCTTTTTGAACGCGAAGTCGCAAACGAGTGCTCCCCGAGGGTGGGCGATTGCTCAAAGACTAGTGTCTCGCAAGATGTAAGCCGCGCAAAGCCGGGATTCGAGTAGAAAAAGCACAGTCGATTGAACCCCGCGGTTTTCGAATTACTTCATCAGGTCAATGCCTTCGCTGGAAGGCGAAAAGTTAAGCTCGGTCTTATAGACGGCAAGGTCCACCGGCACGGAGTAGTTCACGCTGATCATCATCCCGTGGCTGTTGTTTTCCACCTTGATATCATCGCGCTTGGCGGGAATGTCCAGGTCCTGGATGGTCTTGAAGAGAATGTCCCGGACCTGCTCTTCGGTGTAGTGGTTGACCACCGCAAAGCGCGCTTGCTCGCTAATCTTATCCTTCAACTGATATTCGGCAACGTAGATGGGAACGACTTTGACAGCCACATACACGGCGGCGGCCAGGATCAACGTATAGATGATCGCTTTGATCTTCCCTTCTCCGCGCTGTGAGGCCTTTGTTTTCAATGTTTTGCAGCTCACGGAAAATTCTCCCAAGTCCGTTTTCATACCAACGGATCGACGGTTCTAGCTAGTTTTACGCTAGCATCCGGTTACTGCCCTGTCGAGTTTGCAGGGGGGCAGGTGTTCTTCAGTTGCAACGCCCGGACGGATTGCTGCACATCCGGTGTTCCGGCAATCTTTAGTAAGCCCGGCCAAAAATCGCCCGATCCTTCGCCGGCTTACCGCAGTACACGCAAGCGCCGCCGCTCGCGACTTCCTTGCCAAGCACCGCCGTCTGATCTAATGGGATGCACCGCATGGTCGCGCGGGTTTCCTCTTTGATTTTGGCTTCGCAGTCGCCGCTGCCGCACCATGGAGCGAAGGCGAATCCGCTTTCCACGGCCTGCTTCAATTCGTCGTAGGTTGTCGTCGCCTGCGTATTCGCGCGGCGGAAAGCCAGGGCGCGATCGTAGAGCGACTGGTGAATCTCCTGCAGCAGCTTTCCGATCGTGGCTGGCAGGTCCGCCAAAGGGGCACTGACTTTGCCTTCTTTTCCAGGACGGTCGCGCCGCGCCAGCATCGCCGCTTGCTTGGCCACGTCTTTCGGTCCCAGCTCCACGCGCACCGGTACGCCGCGCATCTCCCAGTCGTTGAACTTCCATCCTGGGCTGAAGCCTTCGCGTTCGTCGAGATGGACGCGGATGTCCGCCTTGGCGAGCTGAGCTTTCAGTTCCTTCGCCGCTGGCAGCACCGTAGCTTTTTCTTCGTCGGTCTTGAAAATCGGCACGATCACGGCCTGAATCGGCGCCAGGCGTGGCGGTAAAATGAGGCCCTGATCGTCGCCATGCACCATGATGATTGCGCCGATGAATCGCGTCGAGAGGCCCCACGACGTGGTCCAGCAATGCTGCAGCACGCCGCCTTGATCCAGATATTTCACCTCGAACGCTTCGGCGAAATTCTGCCCCAGGAAGTGCGATGTGCCCGCCTGCAAGGCTTTCCCATCGCCCATCATCGCTTCGATCGAATACGTAATGTCCGCGCCAGCGAACTTCTCGGCGTCTGACTTCGCACCTGGGATTACGGGAATCGCCGCTTCATTCACCGCGAAATCGGTGTAGACATCCAGCATCTGCCGGGTTTCGTCCACGGCTTCCTGGCGCGTGGCGTGCGCGGTGTGCCCTTCCTGCCAGTAAAACTCCAGCGTGCGCAGAAAGAGCTTCGTGCGGAGTTCCCAGCGCACCACGCTGTTCCACTGGTTCATTAAAACCGGCAGGTCGCGGTAGGACTGAATCCACTTCGACCACATGTGTCCGATGATTGTTTCCGAAGTGGGCCGCAGAATCAGTGGCTCGGCAAGCTCCTCGCCGCCGCCAATGGTTACCACCGCCAGTTCGGGCGAAAAACCTTCCACGTGGTGCTTTTCCTTCTCAATGAAGCTCTTCGGAATCAGCAGCGGAAACGCCACATTCTGATGCCCGGTGGCTTTGAAGCGCTTGTCCAGTGCTGCTTGTATGTTTTCCCACAGCGCCCAGCCGTAAGGGCGCACAATCATGCATCCGCGCACCGGCGCATAGTCCGCCAATTGTGCCTTCAGCACCAGTTGGTTGTACCACTCCGAAAAGTCTTCTTTCCTGGTCGGTAGTTTCTCTTCAGCCATTCGGGGTCAGGCCGGTTTTCGAATCAAACCGGCTCCTCTCTGCGATCGTTTCGCGCAAACCTCAAACATTTGAGCGTAACCAACCCGCTCTCCCACTGTCAACGCAACTCGCCCACAAAGCACAGCCCGCAATTCATATCGAGCTGCCCAGAAACCAGTCGTCGTTCTGTTGCGCTTTGCTGCGAATGAGCAACTCCGGGTCTTTCACCGTGACGCGGCTGTAGGGCTCCACCGAATGCGTCAGCCAGACGTTGCCGCCAATGACGCTATGATGGCCGACGCGTGTGTCGCCGCCCAGAATCGTCGCGCCCGGATAAATGGTCACGTTATCCTCAATGTCGGGATGGCGCTTGTTGTCGTGCCCGCGCACCAATTCTCCTCCCTCGCGCTTGCTGGTCGGATTGAACGCCCCCAGCGTCACGCCGTGATAGAGCGTCACGTTGTTGCCCACGGTGGCCGTCTCGCCAATCACCACGCCCGTGCCGTGGTCGATGAAAAACGATTCCCCAATCGTCGCGCCCGGATGAATGTCAATCCCCGTGTGGTTGTGGCCGATCTCCGTCATCATCCGCGGCAGATACGGAATCTTCAGAAGGTAAAGTTCATGAGCTAGGCGCTGGATGGTGATGGCTTCAATCCCGGGATAACTCAGCAAAATTTCTTCATACCCGAAGGCCGCTGGATCATTCTTCAACGCGGCTTGCAAATCCGTCGCCAGCAGATGGGCCAGCTTAGGAAACTTTCCCCGCAACTCCTGAATCAACACGGTGGCAGTTCCCGCCAGATCCTCCGGCACGCCCTTGCCGCGGCAGTTGCAATCGAAACGCATCGCATAAACGATTTGCTCCGCCAGTTGCGTATCCAGACGTGCCAGAAAACCCAGAGCTTCCGGATCTTTGACTTCCTCTGGCGCGAAGTAGAGGGGGAACAGAGCGTCAAGGTAAGCGCGGCAGAATGCGGCTACTTCGTCTTTTGAGGGCAGCCTGTAGCCCAACGTGGTTGCTTCGCCGAGGCGCGTTTCCAGCGCCGAGCGGAACTCCTGGGCCAGAGAGCGTAAATCATCATTCGGTTTTGTCATGGCGTATCGACCAGTCTTTAGGATGCACTTGGGTGCAAGAAAGAGAAATACAGTGGCGCCCGGCGTGGCCAGGCGCCCTTGGAATATAGGTTCAGAGTTAGAAGCGCAGGATCAAGCGCCGGCCGCTTGGCCGATTCCCTCGAACAAAATCGTCGAGAGGTAGCGCTCGCCGCCGTCCGGCAATACCGTGACGATCGTCTTCCCTGCAAACTCCGGCAGCTTCGCCAGGCGCACCGCCACGGCTGCGGCCGCACCACACGAAATGCCCGAAAGGATGCCCTCTTCGCGAGCCAGACGGCGCGCCATTTCCACGGCCTCTTCGTTGGTCACTTGCTCCACGCGGTCAATAAGGTCAAGTTCCAGGTTCTTTGGCACAAACCCCGCGCCAATGCCCTGAATCTTGTGCGGAGCAGGCGTGAGCGGCTGCCCTGCCCGCGCCTGCGTGATCACTGGGCTGCTCACCGGCTCTACGGCCACGGAGGTAATCTTCTTCCCTTTGGTGTTCTTGATATAGCGGGTGACGCCGGTGATCGTTCCGCCGGTGCCCACGCCGCCGACAAACACGTCAATCGCGCCGTCCGTGTCGTTCCAGATCTCCGGCCCGGTGGTGTGTTCGTGGATCGCAGGGTTCGCTGGATTGTCGAACTGCTGAGGCAGAAAGTAGTGGTTCTTGTCCGACTCGTAAATATCCGTCGCCTTTTTGATTGCGCCCTTCATGCCTTCGGGTCCTGGCGTCAGCACCAGGTTCGCGCCAAACGCGGCCAGCACGCGCCTGCGTTCGAGCGACATCGTCTCCGGCATCGTCAGCGTTATCTTGTAGCCACGCGCCGCCGCCACAAACGCCAGCGCAATTCCGGTGTTGCCGCTGGTCGGCTCCACGATTTCGATTCCCGGCTTCAAAATGCCACGCTTTTCCGCGTCCCAGATCATTGCCGCCCCGATGCGACACTTCACGGAGTACGCCGGATTTCTCCCCTCGATCTTCGCCAGCACCGTGGCTTTCGCGCCTTCGGTGACGCGATTCAGTTTGATCAGGGGTGTTCGTCCTATACTCTGTGAGTTATCGGCATATATGTTTGCCATGATGATCCTCAAGTCCTTTGAATTTGCTGTATCGGGACAGCCCTTCAGTATAAAACCGCTGGCCCCAAAACATGCCACGGAAACTTTCGCCAGCCGCCATCCAGCGCGTAAGAGCGCCGGCGGGCCAAAGCGTCGCCGCGTTGCAGCGGTTTGCGCTCTCCGTTAGACTCGCTATGTATCTGTCGTAGCTGCCGGGCTTTAACCCGGCCAGAAGGATGTCCCCGCGTCCCGCATAGTCCAATGGAGAGATTGATGACCACTGAAGCCAACGCCAGGATGCAGCGTCCGCTGGCCGCCGTTGACCCGCAAATCGCCGACCTCCTCCGCGAAGAGGCCGTGCGCGAAGCCACGGGGCTCGAACTGATCCCTTCCGAAAATCTTGTCTCCGAAGCCGTCCTGGAAGCGATGGGCTCGATCTTCACCAACAAATATGCCGAAGGCTATCCGGGTAAGCGCTATTACGGCGGCTGCGAATTTGCCGACAAGGTCGAGCAACTCGCCATCGATCGCGCCAAGCAGCTCTTTGGCGCGGAGCACGCCAACGTCCAGGCGCATTCCGGCACATCCGCCAACGTCGCCGTCTATATGGCCACGCTGCAACCCGGCGACACCGTGCTGGGCATGGCTCTCGCCCATGGCGGGCATCTCACCCACGGGCATCCTCTGAACTTTTCCGGGCGCATGTACAAGTTCGTCGAATATCACGTGAAGCAGGACACCGAACGCATCGACTACGACGAAATCGAGAAGCTGGCGCACGAGCACAAACCCAAAATGATCGTCGCGGGGGCCAGCGCCTATTCGCGCATCATCGAATTCGAACGCATTGCCAAAGTGGCTAAAGCCGTCGGCGCCATCTTCTTTGTGGACATGGCGCACATCGCCGGCTTGGTCGCCGCGGGTGTGCACCCCTCGCCGGTGCCGCACGCCGACATCGTCTCCTCCACCACGCACAAAACACTGCGCGGGCCGCGCGGCGGCATCGTGCTGAGCAGAGCCGGGTTTGCGAAGGAACTCGACAAGCTCACCTTCCCCGGCATGCAAGGCGGACCCCTGGTGCATACCATTGCCGCAAAAGCTGTCTGCCTGAAAGAGGCAATGGAGCCTTCATTCGTTGATTATCAAAGACAGGTCGCGGCAAACGCCAAAGCACTGGCAAGCGCCATGACTCGCCACGGATTCCGCGTCATTTCCGGCGGCACGGACAACCACGTCTTTCTCGTGGAAGTTCATCCGCGCGGCATCACCGGCAGCGACGCCGAAAAAGCGCTGGACCGCGCGGGCATCACGGTTAACAAAAACTCTATTCCGTTCGATCCACTCCCGCCCATGAAGGCCGGGGGCATCCGCCTGGGCAGCCCCTCGGTGACCACGCGCGGCATGAGGGAGCCCGAGATGGAGTTGATCGCCAATGGCATCGCGGAAGTCCTGACCCACATCGGCGACGCCGCCGTCGAACAAAAGGTCCGCAAACAGGTCGCGGACATCGCCGCGCGTTTCCCCATTTACGAATCGCGCCTGCGGCCGGCAGCTACGCATGCGGCGTCCAAGTAGCACGGGTTTCAGGCTGGGTCCGTGAGTATTCGCACGTAGACAATGAGCAAAGCAAAACACAAACTCCCCGACATCGTCACCGCCACCGCTGACTTTGAAAAATGGGCCTCGCGCCACGTCAATCTGATCCCCTCCGACGTGAGGCTCAAGCACCGCTTGATGGCCAAGTCTGCGTTTCCCTTCCTGCGCGCCACTTTTTATCGCTGGGCGCAGTGGTGGCCGATCGTCTGCCCCGAACTTGCCGGCGCACCACAAGTGCTCGCCGTCGGCGATCTTCACGTGGAAAATTACGGCACCTGGCGCGACCTCGAAGGCCGCCTCATTTGGGGTGTCAACGATTTTGACGAAGCCTTCCCTGCTTCCTATGCCGTGGATTTAGTGCGCCTGACGGCCAGCGCTTACCTGGCCATTGACGAAGAAAATCTCTCCATCTCGAAAAAGCAAGCCTGCAAAGCGATCGAAGCTGGCTACCACGATTCTCTCGCGAAGGGTGGCGGCGCCTTCGTCCTCGCCGAACATCACCGCTGGCTGCGCCTGGTCGCCCTCAACAAACTCCGCGATCCGGTCGTGTTTTGGGAGAAAATTCTGGCCTGTCCTAAATACAAAGGAGAGCTTCCGAAGGACGTCTGGAAGCTGGTGCACGCTTCTCTGCCTCTGCGCACGTTTAATTTTGAAATGCGATCGCGTGTAGCCGGACTCGGCAGCCTCGGCCACCCGCGCGTTCTCGCGCTGGCCACCTGGGACGGCGCACACATCGTCCGAGAAGCCAAGCAGCTCACGCCCTCCGCCTGGGTCTGGGCGCGCAAACTATCCACGACGCAAATTCTCAGCCGCAAGCTGGTGGAGTCCGCGATCCGCCTCCGCGATCCTCATTTCCGCTTTGCGGATCACTGGATCGTGCGCCGCCTCGCTCCTGATTGCTGCCACATCGAAATCAGCACGCTGCCTAAGAAACGCGACGAGGAAAAACTCCTTTACTCCATGGGCTGGGAAACCGCCAACATCCACTTCGGCAGCCCCCGCGCCATGCCCGCCGTCCGCCGCGACCTTGCCAAACGCAAAGGCCGCTGGCTCCACAAAGCCGCCAAGTCCATGCTCGAAGCTACCCTCTCCGACTGGCGCCTCTGGTGCCGCAAAATGAACTAGCTCACACGGGATTCGCCACCCTTGGATAGCAATTCATGGAGTTCCAATACCTGAAGCTGGGTCTGCTTTATCTCTTTGAGAAGTTCCACCCTACCCTGTTGGACTACATATTTGAGAATCTCGACCGCGCCAAACAGGACCCAGAAGCATGCCAGGCCGAGGAACCAGTTTCCTTGCGGTGAGTCGAAATGCCGCCCGGCCATCCAGAGGAACGGGGCCGAAACGGCAGTCACAAACATCCACACCCGCACCACTGTCCACTTATTTCGCCGGAGCATCTTTTCGTTCTTCGTCAGGAGGGAAGCTACTTCCTTCTGGTAGGCCGCAAGATTTGTAGGTCGGGGAAGACGCGACATCAGTTGTTCGCCGATCGATTCACTTCGATGTTCCATAACCACCTCCTGACAGAATTCCTTTCATCGCTCGTTTCGCGAAGTGCAAGCGCGATTTGACTGTGCCCTCCGAGCAACCCACCACACCGGCAATTTCCGCCAGCGAAAAATCCTCGAGAAAATACAGGACCAGCACTTCCCGGTGCTTCGGACGGAGTTCATTCAGCGCCTGATGGATGGCCGCCGCATCATCTTCCGTGAAACAAACCTCGGCGGATTCCTGGAATCCGGCAACATGGGCTTCCTCGGCTCTTTCTGCAGAAATCTCTTTTCGGATGCGGTCCACCGCTATCCCATGCGTGATGCGATAGAGCCACGGGCGCAGCGAACCGGCATCCTTGAGCCTGCGAATCCCGCGAAACGCTTGTATCCACACGTCCTGGAGAACGTCCAGCGCCGCTTCTCCGTTGCCGATCAACTTTGTGGCGTAATAGAGGAGCGGTCGCTCCATCATCGCGACAAGATCCGCGAAAGCCTTCGGCTCACTAGCCTGGCACCTCAGGGCGATCCATTCGTCCTGCGTTCGGCTCGGCCTGCTCCGCGTGTTCATGTCTGCTCTTATGTCGTAAGAGAACCGTCAAAGGTTCAAGAGAGCGGGGCACTGGAATCGCCACCAGTCCTCAACTTCCAAATTTGAGTGATCGTCCTAACAAAGCTTTTCCTTAGCTCCAATTCTTCCACACTCTGGCCATGGGCGACTTTGGAGGGCGATGTGCAAGGGCTTATATTTGCGACGACTACTAAGGTGGTAGCAAACTTGGGAGTAGTCGATTCTTCGGGCCACGGAGCACGGACGACGGGTCACCCTCTTTTCCTGCGCCGCCCGTAACCCGCCACTCGCCAGTACAACTCATTCGGCGTACACTTTTCTAGCTACTCCGAGGATGCCAAGTATGAAAACTGCCACCGCCGCGGGCTCCAACGCCGCTGCGCTCGACTTCAAGAAATCCCTGCTTGACGCCTTTGCCGTGAACGAGCGCGCCAATCAACTCCTCCTCAGCAACATTGACGACAAAGCCTGGCAAGCTCCTCCTCCTTCCGGCAAAGGCCGCTCGATTGCCGATATCGCCGCACACATCCATCACGTGCGCCTCATGTGGCTTACCGCCGCGGACAAATCCGCCAAGGTTCCCGCAAAGCTCGAACCCGATAAGGCCACCCGGGCTCAGGTGCAATCCGCGCTGAAAGCCAGCGCCGCCGCCATTGAAGCGCTGCTGGCCAAATCGCTGGAAGATCCCAGCGGGCGTGTGCCCAGCTTCAAGCCCGACGTGGTCAATTTCGTCGCCTATCTGATCGCGCACGATTCTCACCACCGCGGCCAGATTTGCATGCTGGCCCGCCAGGTCGGCCACGGGATTCCCCCCAAAGCGGGCTTTGCCTTATGGGAGTGGGGCACATTGTGGCGCGAATGCGGTTCCAGCAAGTGATACCCGCGCACCTCTCCAAGCCTAGATTGCTCATCGCGGCAGCGCTTCTGCTTTTCCTTCCGTGCATTGCGTGTGCTCAAACCGAGCCACCCAGGAAGCTCACCTGGAAATCCGTCGAATTCGCCATTATCCGCTTCAACGACGAGGCGCCAAACTCCTGGAACATCTACCACGGAGAAAAGAAAGGCATCGTGCTCGTTCGCCTCTGGAAGCGTTACATGCTGGTGCGCATAGCCGACGAAGAGGTCTACGACATCGATCCGCGGAAAATCGCCGTCCATGGCGATTCCGTGGACTGGTCGCCCGCCGACATCCCCGACAAGCCCATCGAGATCACCGAGTGGAAAGCCCGTAATGTCGGCTCAATGGAACGCATCCGCTTTCGCTTTGGCAAGAACGGCCACTACCTGGAAATACAGCTTCCGCTGGCCATCAACGGCGATCCAATGTATTGAGCAGGAGAAATGACGCAATAACTGGTTTCTGATCCATATATACAGAAATGGAAATCAGAGGAGACTACTCCGATCGGCGGTATACACCGTAAAACCACGGAATGCCTAAGGCCCCGGGTCCAACGCCCACGTTGATCTTATCTCCGTCGTGGAAGCGATCGAAATCGTCGGAATCCACAGCCAACCGTTCGACGCGCCGGTCTGGACGCCACGAAGGCACAAACAGCCGCCGCGTCCCGCGAATCACGCCTTTCATCTGGTAACGGCTGACCACCACCGATGGGTGATACGCCAGCTTGCCCGGCGAATCCAATTTGCCGTTCACAAACAGCGCCACGGAGAGAATGATGGGAATTGGAATCAGCCCGCTAAAGAGGTGCCGCAGAACTTCGATCTCTTTGCGCGCCCGCGCGCGGCTCTCCAGTACAATCGCCAGCACCAGCCCCAAAAAGAAGATCGCCCCGAAAAATACCAGCATCCCGTCAATATCCAGCGGTGGATAGATCTGGCTGATGTACGGAAACAACAGCGACCCGCCAAGAAACAGCGCCATCTGGCGGATCAAGCGGCGGCGGAACACCAATTCCGCGGCGGCGGTGGTCAATCCGCAGGCCGGACACTGATCGCTATTGCGTTCAGCGCCGCAATCCAGACAGTGGGTCATGGAAAATAGTATACGGCTTTAGCGATTTTCGGCGAGCTTCGCCAGAAGTTCCTGATAGTGTGCGGTGCTTTGCTCTTCCGGGTGCGCAATCGTCACCCCCATGCCGAGCCCCGGCTCCACGCGCTTCACCGAACACTCCAGCCAAAGCGATCGTTCGGCAATCAGCCGCGCACGGAATCCCGCGCCAACCCAAAGCACATCTTCGGACTCGATGAACATGCCCCCCACGCTGATATCGCGCGTGCGGGCTTTCAGCCGCGCCGAACCCCATTCGATTTCCAGATGAGCCTGATAGCGGTAGCGAGGCGCTCTGCGGCGGTCGGGACGTCGGGAACTGATGTCTCCCGTGGACATAGAGGGGGCGTTCCTCCAGGTGGTGGATGGCGCGCAGCGATGGAGTCCGAGCAGCGAGCCTACGCCTTGAAGATACGCCGAAAAGCCGCATATTGTTTCGGACACCGTAAATAGATGTTTTGTTCCCGCCATTTTCCGGTTGGACACAGGCCGTCGAACGGAAATATCACCACACCAGAGGGCTTTACATCGGGGAGCGTCGGAGATATCTTCGCGAAGCTGGCCTGGAGGCATGCGATGGGAATGAAGGCGCTGAAGAGTAAAACGCTTTACCTGGGTGTGGCTGCTTTTTTGCTGGCCGCCTCTGCCGCTCATGCACAGACCCCTCGCAATTCCCTGGCCCAGACTCCTCCCATGGGCTGGAACAGTTGGAACAAATTTGCCTGCAACGTCAGCGAAGACCTCATGAAGTCCGTTGCCGACGCTATGGTTTCCAACGGCATGAAAGACGCCGGCTACCAATACGTGGTGATTGACGACTGCTGGCAGGTAGACCGCGACGCTGACGGCAACATTGTGCCCGACGCCAAGCGCTTCCCTTCCGGCATGAAGGCGCTGGCGGACTATATTCACTCGAAAGGCCTGAAATTCGGAGTCTATTCGGATGCAGGCTCCGGCACATGTCAGAACCGCCCAGGCAGCCAGGGCCACGAATTTCAGGACGCGTTGATGTACGCGAAATGGGGCGTGGATTACCTGAAGTATGACTGGTGCCACTCGGAGACGCGTAATGCCCAGGAAGCCTATTCCACCATGAATCGCGCATTGCAGGCATCCGGCCGCCCGATCGTTTTCAGCATTTGCGAATGGGGCACCAATAAACCGTGGTTATGGGCGGCAGGAATCGGCAATCTCTGGCGCACTACTGGGGACATCACCGATAAGTGGCAAAGCAAGAAACGCTGGCCCGATGGCAGTTGCTGCGAGCTCGGCATGGTGGACATCGTGGATTTACAAGTAGGCCTCGAATCCTTTGCAGGCCCCGGTCACTGGAACGATCCGGACATGCTCGAAGTCGGCAACGGCGGGATGTCCGACACCGAGTACAAATCGCACTTCAGTTTGTGGGCCATCCTGGCGGCGCCGCTGATGGCGGGCAACGATATTCGCTCGATGTCGGCCGACACGAAAGAGATCCTGACCAATCAGGAGGTCATCGCGGTAAATCAGGATGCCCTCGGGCGTGAAGGGCGGCGCGTGAAGAAAGAAGGCGACCTCGAGGTTTGGAGCAAAGCCCTGGCGGATGGAAGTCGAGCGGTGCTGCTGCTCAATCGCGGAAGTTCCGAAAGCGAAATCAGCTTTGCTTGGGCGGACATTGGCTATCCGAATCATTTAGGCGCGAAGATACGCGATTTGTGGGAACACAAGGACAGGGGCGAGTTCAAAGGCAGCTACAAAGCCTCGGTGGCCTCGCATGGCGTTGTCATGGTGCGTGTTTCTCCCTGATGCACGGGGTATCCCTTTTCCGGTTTATACTCTTCAGCACTCACCCAGGCAAACGCGGTTCGCCTTGACGGAGTTTGCGCGGACCAGATAACGGAAGGTCATCGTGCAGGGAAGTGCAAACGACTACCTGGCCGCGGAGCGCACGTTTCTCGCCTGGATCCGCACGGGCATCGCGCTGATGGGCCTTGGCTTTGTCCTGGCGCGCTTCGGCTTATTCCTCCAGGAGTTCAACCGCATGGATCCGGAGTTGCCCGCGCGCTCCTACGGCCTTTCTCTGTGGATTGGCGTGACGCTGATTTTGCTGGGCGTAGCCGTGTGCTTCCTTTCAACTCTGCGGCACCTGCGCATGCTGAAACAACTGGGGGCGGGTGAATCCTTGTTCGCGTCCTCGCCCAGCTTGGCCGTGGGCGTTGCCGCGGTATTGATCCTTCTCGGTCTCATCATGGCGGGCTACTTGATCTTTGCAAATCCAAATCCGATCGTGCATGCATCTTTGCAGGAGGCAACGACAATGGCAACTTCGATGACATCGGTATCAGGCAATGGGATCGTGCGGCTGCAGAGCCATCACTCGGTGGATGAAACTGTGGCCAAATTACAAGACATCTTGCAGGCCAAAGGCGTGAAGCTCTTCACCGTTGTGGATCACAGCGGCGAAGCGGCTAGCGCAGGCTTGCAAATGCCCAACACAAAACTATTGATCTTCGGGAATCCCAAGGCCGGCACACCGTTGATGCTGGCCTCGCCCAGCGTGGCGCTCGATTTGCCTTTGAAAATCTTGGTGGCGGAAGACGCAGCAGGCAAAACGTGGATTTCCTACAACGCTCCCAGCTATTTGCAGGCGCGTCACAGTTTGCCCGCCGATTTGCTACCCAATATCGCCGTAATTGAAACGTTGGCCGCCAAAGCGGCTGAGTAAAGCAGGTGGCTTGGCCACCTGCGGGTGACTGCTACTATTTTATTTCGCCGGTCCGCTCAACTGCGCAAGCCACGGCTCCAGAACTTCGGCGGCAACTTCGCCACCTCTGGGCGACCAGTGCCCGTCGCATTTCAAGAAAAAGTCGCGGTAATTCCCTGCCGCGCGCTGATCCATCTCCGGCAAAAGATCCTTCACAGGCACACCGTTTGCCGCGCCCCACTTTTCCACGGCGGGTCCCACACGGTCCGTGCCCGATGCGTGATACCGCAAAAAATCGTTCAGTGTCGGAATCAGAATGACCGCCATTTGCGCATGATGTGCTTCGGCCGTGGATTTAATATCGGCAAGCGCGTGTTCAAGCCGCGCAAAATCCACTCCATCGTAATCGTTGTAGCCGGAATACGGCGGCGCTGTGCGCCAATACAAGCTCGAATACAGAAACTGGCCAACATGGTACGAAGCCAGGTAAGCGCGAAGGTAGGCCTCCACGCGGTCCCAAAATCCTTCGCCTGCGTTGGGATCGAATTTGCCCGTATAGACAATGGAATAGTCACCGGCGTAATAAGGCCGGTAGCGGCCTTCATGATGCGTCTTTCCCCAGTCGAGGGACATGTCGCGAAAATCGTTGTCGGGCAGAACGCCGACGAGCACCACATCGTGATCAAACTGGCCGGCCAGCGTTTTGTATAACAGCGCGTATTGCAGCGGGCCGAAATCGCCGCCGGTGCCGAAATTCAGATATTCGCGCCCTGATTGCTTTTCGAGAATGTTTGTCAGCCGGTCCTGGTCGTTGACGCCGAGTCCCTCGATAAACGAATCGCCCAGAACGACCGTTCGCGGCTTATCGGAACGCAAGCTGCGCTCCACGTCGCGCGCCCCGTAGCTATTCGTCGTGTAGACCACATTGAAGCAACCGCCCTGGTGATAAAAACGCCCGTTAGGCCGATGCCATACGCCAAAATCGCGATTGATGTCCGCCCAGAACGAATTGTAATTCACGTGATATGTCGGCTTGCTGGAAGGCCAGTTGGTGAAGTTGATATAGATGACGCTGCAGAGTTCGGCCAGCACGGCAAAGATCAGAAAATTGATGCCTGCGATGCGCAGAAAAGCGAGAATCGAACGCAGAGGCGAACGCCTCGGGCTATCGTTGGCGGGCACTTCGGCGGAACTCATTCACACTCCCAAAATGGTTTCTTCTAAAGCTAACGTCGCGGATGGGCATCGGTCAAATAGTGCGGGGCGAATGGTAGGCTAAGAGCCTTCGTGTTTTGGCTAAGGAAAGAGGTATGCGATGGCTACACAAGCAGAAAAGGCAAAGACATTTCGCGCGCTGCACGAGCGGAAAGAAGCGTTTATTATTCCAAATCCTTGGGACGTCGGGACCGCGCGCATGCTGGAGCGGCTGGGCTTTGAAGCTTTGGCGACAACGAGCATGGGGTTGGCTCTTTCCATCGGAACGCTGGACAACCAAGCGGGTCGCGACGCCGTAATGGCCCACGCTTTGGCGTTAACCTCCGCCACGAACTTGCCGGTCAGCGCCGACCTGGAAAATGGTTTTGGAGACGCACCGGAAACCGCCGCGGAAACGATTCGGCTGGCCGCCAAAGCGGGGCTCGTCGGCGGCTCAATCGAAGATTCCACCGGCCGCGCCGCTCAGCCGATTTACGAACTGGCCCACGCTGTGGATCGCATACGTGCTGCCTCGGCTGCGGCCCGCTCCTTGCCCTTCCCTTTCACGCTGACCGCCCGCGCGGAAAACTTCCTGCACGGCCGCCCGGACTTGGCGGATACGATCCGCAGACTGCAGGCCTATCAGGAAGCGGGCGCGGACGTGTTGTACGCGCCGGGCCTCAGCACGAAGGAAGAGATCACGGAAGTGGTGCGTTCGGTGGACCGGCCTGTGAACGTTCTGATGGGATTGCGCAACGTGCATTGGACGCTGCAGGAATTATCGGCGATGGGCGTGCGGCGCGTAAGCGTAGGCAGCGGCCTTTACCGCGTGGCGCATGCGGCGTTTCTGCGGACGGCTCGCGAGATGAAAGACGCGGGCACTTTCACCGCCATGGCCAACGAGCCGATGTACGGCAGCGACATCAGCAAACTCTTCTCCTGATCGGCTGCACCTAAAGCTGTTACCGAAAATTCCACAAACCCAAAATCGCATCTTGCAGGGCAATTTGCCGGATGCTAGCCTAAGCGAAGAAAAGGCGAATTTTGCACAGGGGTTGCTATGGCCAGTAACGCATATTCGTTGGCGCGGGCGGGACAAAGTTCCACGCTGGCCCGCGTGAACCAGATCCTCGATGGGTTCGCCGCGCGCGACCGCAACGGCGAAATCCTCACCGCGGTGCGCCACTATCCCGCCCGCGACGCGCAATGGGCCTCCTTTCCGGAGTGGGTGCACGCGGATTTGCGCACCGCCTACCACGCGAAAGGGATCAAGCAGCTTTACACCCACCAGGCCGCCGCCGCGGAGGCGGTTCACGCGGGAAAGAACGTGGTCATCGTCACTCCCACTGCGTCCGGAAAAACCCTTTGCTACAACCTGCCGGTCCTCAACGAGATTCTCGAAAACGACGACGCGCGTGCTCTCTATTTATTCCCTACCAAGGCATTGGCCCAAGATCAACTCGCGGAATTGCACGATCTGAATACCCGCCTGGAAAACCGCGTGGGCGTTTTCACCTACGACGGCGACACGCCCAGCGATGCCCGCAAAGCCATCCGCGAAAAAAGCCACATCGTGCTTACCAATCCGGACATGTTGCACACCGGCATCCTTCCCCACCACACGCGCTGGACGCGCGTCTTCGAAAACCTGCGCTACATCGTCATCGACGAGCTGCACACCTATCGCGGCGTTTTTGGCAGCCATCTCTGCAACGTGCTGCGGCGCCTGCAGCGCATCGCCAATTTCTATGGCAGCAAGCCGCAGTTCCTCTGCTGCTCGGCCACGATTGCGAATCCCGGCGAACTTGCTTCGCGTCTCATCGAAGGCAAAGTGGAAGTTCTAGCCGCCAATGGCGCGCCCGCCGCGGAAAAGACCTTCGTTTTTTACAATCCGCCGGTGGTGAACCGCGCTTTGGGAATTCGCCGCAGCTATATCAACGAAGGCTCGCGCGTCGCCCAGGAATTCCTGAAACACGATTTGCAGACGATGGTCTTTGCGAACTCCCGTCTGCACACGGAACTCATCCTTACTTACCTCCAGCAGGCCAACCCGCGGCATCCCGGGCAGCCCGAGAAAATTCGCGGCTACCGCGGCGGTTATCTGCCCGGCGAACGCCGCGAAATCGAGCGCGGGTTGCGCGAAGGGCTCATCCGGGGCGTGGTGACAACGTCGGCGATGGAGTTGGGCATTGATGTTGGCTCGCTCGACGCGGTTGTGATGACCGGATATCCCGGAACCATCGCCGCAACCTGGCAACGCGCGGGACGTGCAGGCCGCCGCAGCGGGAGTTCCTGCGCCGTGCTGGTAGCTTCCTCCGCTCCGCTCGATCAATTCATCGTTCGGCATCCGGACTATTTTTTCGGCAACACGCCCGAGCATGCTTTCATCCAGCCGGACAATCTTGAAATTCTGGTGAATCACCTGAAATGCGCCGCCTTTGAACTACCCATTGGCCCACCGGAAAAATTCGGAGATGTGGATTTGCCGGATCTCTGCTCGCGGCTCGCCGAAGCGGGCTATCTCCACAAAGCCGGCGAAAATTTCCATTGGACGCATGAGGCCTATCCCGCGGACACCGTCAGCTTGCGCTCCGTTACCAGCGACAATTTCGTGATTATTGACATCACTGGCGCGCCGCAAGTCATCGGCGAAGTGGACTTCCCCAGCGCGCTCACCACCGTGCACGAAAAAGCTATTTACCTTCACGGCGGCCAGCAATATCATGTCGAGCATCTCGATTTCAAAGAGCGCAAGGCCTACGTAAAGCAAGTCAACGTCGACTACTACACCGACGCCATCCGCTACACCCAGGTGCGCGTGCTGGAAATTGCGGAGACCAGGGGCGCATCTCCACAAGCCTCCGCTGCCACGCGCTCCCATGGTGACGTGCTGGTTCGCTCGCAAGTCGTGGGCTTCAAGAAGATCAAATTCTTCACCAATGAAAACATCGGCGCGGGGCAACTCGAACTCCCCGAAAACGAAATGCACACCACCTCCTACTGGATTACGCTGCAGCGGGCGTTGCTTGACTCTTTGCCTTACACCATCAGCGAAAGGCAATCGGGGATGTTCGGCATGCTTTACGCGCTGGCCTCGGTAGCCACACTGCTGTTGATGTGCGATGCGCGTGACCTGGGCACGGCCATCGGCGAACGCCCTCCGGCGCCCGGCGAGGCCAGCGAAGAGTTCAGGCCGGTTCGCATGGAAGATGCGATGGGGACTCCAGCGAAGGAGTTTTTCGAGCCGAATCTCTATTTGTATGACGCATACCCGGGAGGCATCGGCTTTTCGGAGCCTCTCTTTCGCGTGCACGAACTGCTGGTCGCGAAGACAAAAGAGTTGATTCAGGCGTGCCCTTGCGAAGCCGGATGCCCTTCCTGCGTGGGAGCTGCGGGAGATTTGGCGCCAAAGGCGAAGGAAGCGGCGCTGGCAATTTTGGAACGGCTGGTTGTTGGGTAAAGCACGGACTTAATCACAGAGGCCACAGAGAGAAGAGCATAGAGGACACGGAGAATTGGGAGACAAGTTTTCCAGACTAGCTGCGTTGCGGCCGGCACGAAGCTCGGTAGAGCGTCCTGCGCCCTTGCGCGCGCCGGACGGCGACGTAGATCCCCTGGCGCGATTGCTGGGCGCGGGCATTGCACGAAATCACTATGGCGAGCACCTCTCGATTCGAAATTGGTTTGCTTCGCCGGAGTTCGTCGAGCCTTCAACAACCGCATTGGAGTTGTTGACACGCACGGCCGGAACAAAGAAAGCCGGATTAAATTCCGCGCGCTCCACTCAGAAGCGACCCGCTTCAGAGAGCGGACCCTACATCAGCAGTGCTCTCCGCGATCCGGAGAAGTGGTTGTTTCTGGATACAGAGACCACCGGCCTCGCTGGCGGCACCGGGACCTATGCCTTTCTGATTGGGCTGGCCTGGTGGGACAGTGGCGGAATGCAAATCGAACAACTTTTCCTGCGCGATTTTTCCGAGGAACATTCCCTGCTGCACGAATTGGCGGCCCGCGTCGCGGATCGTCCGGTTCTCGTCACCTTCAACGGCAAGACCTTCGACTGGCCGCTCCTCGAGAGCCGCTTCACGATGACCCGCGCGATCAAAGTCCCAAAGCTGGCCGCGCATCTCGACCTGCTTCATCCGGCGCGGGCGCTGTGGAAACTCCGCCTCGGCTCCGTACGGCTGATCGATCTTGAGCGCGAAGTGCTCGGCGCGGAACACCTGGGCTTGCATCGCTATGGCGACGTCGCTTCCGCGCTGATCCCCCAGTACTACTTCGATTATTTGCGCGGAGGCAGCCCTGATCCGCTTGCTGGCGTGGTGAAGCACAACCAGATGGACTTGCGCGGCCTCGCGGCCCTCTTCGGCAAAATCAATGCCCTGCTCGATGAACGCGGCTCGCTCGACAACGAAGAATCGCTGGACCTCTTTGGCCTTTCGCGCTTCCTGGAACGCCGCGGCGAACGCGAACGTGCGCGAACTGCCTGTTCCCAGGCGCTACAGATTGGCCTCCCCGCCGAATTTCGTCCGCAAGCCCGCCGCGAGTTGGCGCTTCTTGCCAAACGCAAGGGCGACTGGGAGCAAGCCGCCGAAATATGGCAGGAGCTTGCCGGCGATCCCAAGGACGGCATCGAAGCCTGTGAGCAGCTCGCAATGCACTACGAACGCCAGTCGAAGGATTTCGAACGCGCGCTGGAATTCGCGGAACTCGCGCTGATGAAACTCGAGCGGCAGGGCTGGACATCTCGCGACCCAATTTGGCATGCCCGCCGCGCCCGCCGCCAGGGAAAGCTCATGTGCCGCGTGGAGCGCCTCCGGCATCGCATACAAAGAAGTAACGCGGCGCCCTTGCTGGCTAAATCGGCCGCTGGCGCAAGCACCCGATAGCCGTCGTTTCAGTCTCCGTTCCCTCTCGAGATTCTCCTGATTTGGAGGTGCAAACCGGATGGAATCCCAAGCCGCAAGACAGCAAACTGAAACTCGAGGCGATATGGACACCACGACACAATCCTATCTTCAAACCGAACTCGAGCGCCGCCGGACCAGCTTGCAAGCCGCCGCATCAGCCAACGCCGCCGACCGCTCGCTCCAGCAACTCCTCAGCAGCGTGGACGAGGCACTGGCGCGCCTGAACACCGGCGCCTTTGGCATCTGCGAAGTTTGCCATGAGCCGGTGGAAGCCGACCGCTTGATTTGCAATCCGCTGATGCGTTTCTGCCTGGATCATCTTTCCAGCGAAGAGCAGCGCGCGCTGGAGCACGATCTGACGCTCGCCGCTGGCATTCAGCGCGGCCTGCTACCGTGTGAAAATTGGTCTTCGGGAACCTGGCACGCCCGCTATCACTACGAACCCGCCGGCCAGGTGAGCGGCGACTATTTCGATTTGATCGAGGCCGACGACAGCTTTCTGTTTCTGCTGGGAGACGTCTCCGGCAAAGGCGTGGCCGCTTCGATGCTGATGAGCCATCTTCACGCGACGTTTCGCACTCTGGCCAGTCAGAATTTGCCTTTGCAACAGGTCATCAGCAACGCGAATCGCTTGTTTTGCGAAAGCACCACGGCGGGCCAATACGCGACCCTGGTGGTGGGCCGTGCGTGGCACGATGGAAAAGTGGAGTACGCCAGCGCGGGCCACTTGCCGTTGCTGCATGTCTCGCGCAACGGCATCGAATCCCGCAAATCCACGGGCGTGCCCCTGGGCATGTTCTGCGGCGCGGAGTTTCCCGTCTGCCGGCTGCAACTCCACCCGGGCGATTCCTTGTTTCTCTACACCGATGGTCTGACCGAGATCTTTGACTGCCGCGGCGATGAGTACGGCTTGGCGCGCGTGGAAGCGTTGGTGGGAAAACATGCCGCGAAATCCCCTCAAACTATGCTCGTGGAGTGCCTGCGGGAGATTTGCGAATTTGCAGGCGGGGCCAAGCGCACCGACGATTTGACTCTTCTGGTGATGCGTCACGCGAATTGACGCTCCCTCACCGAATCAGCGAATCACGAGAACCGGATCGTGATCCTCGGTGCCGGCCAGGCGCATGGTGGTCTGGATCAAAGCCGGATCGGATTTCGGCGCCGCTTTGGGCAGCAGCGGCCAGCCCAGTTTTCCCAGCCACTGCAGAAACATTCCGGAAGTGCCGTTTTCCAGCGTGATGCATTCGTCCCCGTGGCAACGAAAATATACGGTGCCTTTCGACGATTCGAACGAGAGAGAATTCTCGCCTTGGGTGGTGTGAAAACGGTCCGGATATTTGTTGGCCAAGGTTTGCGAATATTGGCTAAAGAAGACATGGGCCGCTCCGGCGTCCTGTAGACGAAGCCGCGTAAACAGCAGCAGTTGCTTTGAGTTTTTTCCCTCAAAGGTGGCGTAGGCATCCCCGGCCCAAGGTGCCGATGGAGTTTTCGGCATCGTTCCGCCGGCAAACTGCTTCAATACTTCGTCCCACCCAAATTCCCCAAGGGAATTTTGCTCCAAAAGAACCCAGTCGTCGCCCGGGACCGTTGCCGGCAAATCCAATTTGAGAGGCGCTGGCACCTTATGGGCGAAATAAAGTTCCGGGTGCAGGATCTGCTGCGTATTGGCCGGTGGATTGGCAAACACGGATGCAAATCCGGGCCAGCCGGACGAACGCAGCACCGCCATCGAAAAGGTCAGGCCGCTGAAGTAGGGAAACATCAAGGAATCCTTGATGAAGGGCGGCGCTTTCTTGAGCATCGGAGTGTCCGCCAGGTCACCCATGAACACCGAGGGGTCGAACTCCGGCAAATCTCTGAGCTTTATCCCCTTATCTTTCAATTCGTATTCCAGCATGGCAGCCATGGCGCTGCCTTCCAGGACTGAGTCTCGCGCCATTTCCGCATCGTCATTGGGGCGCGCGGCCTTCACCCAGTTCTCAATCTGGAAGTGCTGGTCTTCCAGCGCGTGAGTCAACTCGTGGGACATCACCATGCGCTGCTCATCGGCGGGTATCCAGTCGGCGATGTAAAACTCGTGGGCTTTCGGATCATAGAGCCCGGCGATCTGCTCCGTCAGCAGGTCCACCATAAAAGTATCCAGGTTGAAATCTTTGGGGATCAGGCCAAAAGCCTCCGCGCTGCGGGCCGAGGCGTAGCGCTCCTTGGTATCCTTTTCATCGTCCATCTGCCGAAGCACGTAAGCACGGATTTCCTCCCGGGAGCGGAGCGACTTCTTTAACGGCGTTTTGAGTTCCCAGCCTGTAATTCGGCTCATTTCCTGCAGAATCTCGTCGGCTGCGGCGAGAAACTCTGGCATATCGGCCGCCGGGGCCGCCCCAGATGGAGAGGGAGCCGGGCTGGCCTGCTGGGCTTGAAGATGGGAAGGAGTCAGAAGGAAGCCGCAGAGAGGAAGCAATGCGGCCACGAACCGGGTAAAACGATTGCGGAAAGCCATAGAAGGGCAGAATAGCAGATTCCTCAGCGCGAGTAGGACACCGTGGAAGGCCGGGCGATGTTTCAATCGGGAACGAAAATCCTCCACATATTTCCACAGGGTTCTATATTGTTCTATATTCATAACAAACTGGTAATTTGCTAAATTGTAAAAGCTGCTGATTCATTGCGAGGGGGAATCCATGCACCCGCCAGGGCTTCGCCTCAGGCAAACAAGAGAATCGCTCGGCCTCACCTATCGAGAAGTGGAACAAGCCAGCTTCGAGATCGCCGCAAATCGCGGCCGACCGGAATTCGTTTTGCACATCAGCCGGCTCGCGGACCTGGAAAACCGAAACGTGGTTCCAAGCCTTTACAAACTCTATTCCCTGGCGACAATTTACCATCTGAGTCCACTGGAACTTTCAAGCTGGTATGAGGCGCCATTTCTTCAGACGTTTCAAGACGGAGCTGCGTTCCCGGCTCCCAACACTCACCTCTATGAATCGATCCGTGCCTCGGTCTTGCCGGAATCCGTCGGCTCCCCTAGGGACAGCAATGCCACGGCGTTCTTGAACGGATTCCCGGAGGGGAATGGCGCCTTTCCAGGGATCAAGCAAGATACATCTCAACGCTATCGTTATGGTTACATCGGACTTTCGGACCGGCGCATGACCCCCATCCTGCGCCCGGGCAGCATCGTTCTGGTGGATACCGCATTGCGGAGAATCGAGGACGCTGACTGGTTCAGCGAATACGACCGGCCTCTCTATTTTGTGGAGACGCGGGCCGGGTACCGCTGCGGTTGGTTCCAAAAGCATAAATCGCGGCTGATTATGCAACCGCACACACTCTCGCGCTGCGCGCCCGAAGTCTGGCGCACTCCGGAAGAAGCAGAGGTATTGGGAAAAGTCGTGGGCGTGATCACTTACCTGAACGAACCTTGGACCTCGGGCCAGATGCTGTCTCGGATAGAGCCTGTAGGTTGGCTAGAAAAAGCTCCTTGAGATATACCGGCGACCGCGGAGACACCCAGCTTTCGAAGAGTTGCCAGCGCTCCGCGGGATCTTCCGGAATTGCCTGGCCATTCGATTGTAAAAATTGAATAAACTCTCTGTGCTGCTCAAGCAAGGTCAGTTCCAGAAAACTCTCAAAGATCTCTTCGTGACATTTCGAAATTGCCTCGTGCAGAACTTCGGCTGGGTAAACGAGAGACAAATCCGGGTGCGCATAGATTCCCCTGGCGGCATCCCGCAAATTGGCAAGATAAGTGAGCCGTGCGAATCTCCCCGGAAGGCCTTCCAGATAGCGACTGGCAAGATCAAAGAAAATCTGGCGGTTAATCCGTAGCTGATCTTGCATTGTCGCTCAGCCTCCACCGCGTTCCGTCGCCGGAACTTTTCCAGTCTCCGTGCAGCAACAGTTGCTAAGTGAGGAACTCTCCGCACCAAGGAGGGTTTCCATGAAAAAACAGTTGCTCATTCTGACCGCTGCACTCGCAGCGAGTGCAATCGTACTGGCACAGGGAGTCACGGTCAATCAGCACGCAAATCAGGGGCCGCATCTCTATCCTCGTTGGATGGCGGACGGCGTCCCGCTGCCGCCTCCGACGCAACCGCCGCCGAAGTTGCAAGTAGCAGACGGCGTTCCACTTCCTCCACCAACGCAACCACCACCGAAAGCTAGCACAGCCCTGACGGCAGACGGCGTCCCGCTCCCGCCCCCCACGCAACCACCTCCGAAGATGGATGTCGCGGACGGTGTTCCGCTTCCTCCGCCCACGCAGCCTCCTCCGAAATTCGCGCTGGCCTAGAGGCGGTTTCGGTATTGGCCCATTCGCGAATCGCGGGACCGGCGGCGAAACTCTTGCCCCGGTCCTGCCCCTCTCGAAGCACCATCCTGCTATTTACTGGCCAGTTAAGTTATGCTAGCTTAGCTGCAACATGCGAGAGTACCTCTCCCTCTTGAATGTTCCCTGGGCGTTAACAACTGCGCTGGAGGTCGGCGTGTTGATTGCCTTGCTTCAGCGGAGAACTTTCAGGAGCTACCCGTGGTTTACGGCCTATATTCTTTCCGCCCTCTTGCAAAGCGCCGGGATGTTCCTTTTGTACAGGACCTCCGGATTGAAGGCTCGCATGGTCTGGAACATTGCCTGGGGAGCACAAGCAGTGATTACCGGCATGAGGTCGCTCGCCGTTGTGGAAGTCATCCGAACTGTGTTCTCGCACTATGACGGCATCTGGTCCTTTACGCGGCGTGTCTTGCTTTGGGTAGGTTTGGGCGTTCTCGTCTACACTCTCGCGTTCTCACATGGGAGCTCGCAGTGGATCATCCTCAATTTCATTCGCGGACTGGAACTGGCTATGGCCGCCGTGGTGGTCACCATGTTGCTCTTTGCCCGTTACTATCTCCTTCCGCTGGCTCCTGTGCCTCGCACGCTGGCCGTTGGCCTCTGCCTTTACTCGGGCTTCTATGTGATCAATTACTCGGTGCTGGAGCGGTCCCTTCAGCAATACGCGGCTTTTTGGAATTTCCTGGGCATGGTCACCTATGTCGCCAGCCTATTGGTCTGGCTACATGGACTCAGCCGTTACTCCGTTGAAGAACTGCCGCTCCAACCCGCAAAGATTTCTCCGGAGGCCTACGGCAAGTTGTCTTCTGAATTGAATCTGCGTTTGTATCTCCTGAACCGGCAACTGACTCTACTCTTGCATCCCGGGGAGCGCCGCCCGTGAACTTGCCGATGATCCTTTTTGTATTGCTGGCCCTGTTGATTATCTTCCTGCTCGCCTGGGTCACTCGCCCCCCCCGGCTCCATTCCGTCACTCCGGACAATATCTTCGGATTGCTCTCCCAGCCTCGCCACTGCGCGCGGTTGCACTTCATTCTGCAAGCGCTGCGGCCCGAGGACACCGAATTCCTGGCCCAAATGGGAAACGCGGCACTGATGCGTGGGATTCGTGTCCGGCGGCGCCAGATCGCCTTAGCCTATCTGGATTGCCTGGAAGAAGAGTTCGAAACGCTTTTGGAAATTTCGCGGGCCATTGCGATCATGGCGCCTGAGGTTATTGCCATGGAGGAAATGAGCCGTTGGAAGTTGAGTCTCCTTTTCTCCGTGAAGTGTGCTCTGCTGCGTGGGCGTTTGCGTCTTGGGTTGCGGCCACTGTCAGGCTTCGTGGCCCTTTCCACCCTGGCAACTGGAATGGTGCGTCACCTCGAGGCCGCCACTTCCAGCATTGCGGAGCATACGGCTTTGGGCGGAGGACTTCCGGGGCTTGAGCTATCTGGCCCGGATGCCGAATAGGACTTCCACTTTCCTTGGATTCCGGATTAAGAGGGCAGGCTAGCGGCTGCTTCCGAAATCTGTGGCGCCTTCCCGTCGAACTGGAGCGGCAATTCGATGCGGAAACTCGCTCCCCGCGGCGGGCAGTTTTTGACGTGGATCCTGCCGCCGTGCTCGGTGACGATGCCATAGCAAATGCTCAGACCCAGCCCGGTTCCTTTCCCTACGGGTTTCGTCGTATAGAACGGATCAAAAACCCGGGACGGGTCCTTCACGCCGGGGCCGCTGTCAGTCAATTCCACGAACAGGCATTTGTCGTCCACACCCGACACGACCCAAAGGTCGCCTTCCGAGGAATGCTCCAGAATCGCATCCACCGCATTGTTGATGAGGTTCAGGAATACTTGCTGGAGCTGGTGCGGATCCGCGGAAATCAACGGCAGGTCCTCCGCCAGCATCAGGTTCACTCGAATCTGGTTCATCCGCAGGTCATAATCGCGCAGCGCCAGCGTGTCTTCGATTACCGTCTTGACCAGAACAGGAATTCGTTCCGGCTTGTGCTGCCGCGCGAAGCTCAATAGATTTTGCACGATGCGGTGGGTTCGCTGGGCCTGCTTATACATCTTTTCCGCGTAGCTCAGGGCCAGCGGCCCAACCTGACCGGAGGACTCAAGCAACTGGCTGTAGCCCAGAATGGCGGTGAGCGGATTGTTCAATTCGTGCGCCACGCCGGAGATGAGTTGCCCCACGGCCGCCAGCTTTTCGCTGTGCAGCAACTGTTCCTGGGTGCGCCGCAAATTGTCGTAGGCCTGACGGGTTTCTTCGTAAAGCTGATTCCGCTCCACAGCGCCCGCCACTTGGCTGCCAACGGCAATCAGCAGGCTGATGTCCGCGGCGGAGAACTCACGTGGTACCCGGCTGCCCACCACCAGCCCGCCGATCACTTTGTCCTTCGACCACAACGTGACGATGTATGCGGATTCGATCTGCTCTCTCTTTTTCAGATCGTTGATTAGCGTGGGTAGCGGGAGCCCCTGCGCCGAAAGAAACGGCGCGCGTACCGCACGAATCTGCTGAATCAATTCGGTCGGCACCGCCACAACAGGGAAATTCTTGGAAAATTCAGAGCGGTGGCCGACCGCGGCCACGCGTCGCAGGGACTGCCCGTCTTTTTCAAACAGATAAAGCGAAGACGCATCCAGAGCAAACAGCTCGACGATCTGCCGCAAGGTCCGCTGCAGCGAGTCATTCAAATCGACTGAGGAAACCAGTGTCTCGGCAATGGAATTCAGCACCAGAAGTTCGCGGTTGCGGCGGCGAATCTCCTGTTCCGCGCGCCGCCGCTCGGTTACGTCCAGAAGGAAACCCTGATAGGCGGTGACCGCTCCCGAAGCGTCGCGGATCGCCGTCGATGATTCGCTCACCGTCCGGATTTCCCCGTCTTTACGGCGCACTTCGAATTCGAAGTCGTTGACCGCGCCATGCTCCTGAAGCAATTTCTTCAACCGCTCGCGATCCTGGGGATTCGCATAGAGCGATTGCGGAATATCCGCTTGCATCAATTCTTCGCGGACGTCATACCCGACGATGCGCATCAGCGCATCATTGAAATCCAGAAACCGGCCATTTGCCGTGGAGATGAACACGCCTTCCTGCACGCTGGCCACCAGGTTACGGTATTTCTCTTCTGCACGTTTGCGCTCGGTGATGTCCTTCAGCACATGAATGGTGCCCAGCTTCCGCCCCGTGGGGTCGGAAAACACCGAGTTCGAAGCCAAGAAATAGCCATGCAGCCATGGATCGGGCGAGTCGGCGTCCCCGGCGATTCCCTCGCAATACGGGCAAAGGTGGAACGTGCCGGTTCGCGGGCTGAACAGTTCGTTGACGTAGCGCCCCACCACCGATGCAAAGTCTTTTCCCAGGAGGTTCGCCAACCGGAGATTCCCGCGCACGATGCGCCCTTCGGTGTCGTGCACCAGTATCGGGTCTCCGATTGAATCAAACGTGTAAACCCATTGCTGTTGCACGTTCTTGATTTGCTCGAACAAGTTCACATTTTCAACCGTGGTCCCCAAAAAGCTGGCCACATTGGCAAGATACTCCAGCTCATCTTCGTGGAAACGCTTGCCCGGCATGGCGCCGATATTCATCAGGCCCACCACGCCCTTTTTCCCGCGCAACGGCACACTGACGAGCTGCGTGATGCCGGCATCCGCCATGATGCGGCGTACCTTCACGTCTTTTTCATCCTCGAAACGCGATAACCGATAGGGTTCCTGGAGAACTCCTTGCAGCCAGGGAGAGGAAGATGCCAGCCGTTCCATCTGTTTCAAATAAGATTCCGAATAGCCCAACGCGGCGCGGCAGACGTACTCCGCCGCATCCGCATCACCTTCTTTCAATCGGATGATCCCGTGCGTCACCCCCAGGCTGCTGGTGAGCTGGTTTAACACCTTCTGGAGCAAAACAGGGAGGGCCACGGACTGACTGCTGGAAGCCGTCAGTAGCGTGAATTGCCGCATCTTCTCGCTGATTTCTTGCGAGCGCGTGCGCGCCGTTTCCAGCAAGAACACGATCATGCCGATGCCCAGGCTGGCCGCCAGAAAATGATCGAACGCAAAGCGCAGAAAATGAACTTCCGTGTGGTTCCACAGCGGCCGGTCAATATTATTGAGGCCCAGCAAAACAAACGCGCCAGCCAGGAGTTTCGTGCCATGGCAGCGCGCCGATGCAGAAGAGCGCAAAAGCAGCCAGCCGGCCGACAGGCACAACAAACTCTGGAGTACGGTACTCTCCCAGCGCGATTGCCCCAGCGGTCCGTGCTTGGCCTGGTAATAGCCGGCAGTCATCGCCAGCAACAGCGCCAGCCAAATCATCGGCCAGAGAAAACGGTTCTGCCCCATCGTGAATTGCAAAACCGAGGCGAGGAAAAATGCCAGCGCGGCGGTGCCGGAAACTGCCGCCAGCACCTGAAAACCGCCGGAGAAACCAAAAAAGAAGGCCATTTCACTGAAGGAAGCCAGGGTCAGCGAAATCCAGCCAACCAGCCACAGGCTATAGAAAACGCCCGGGTTGTCCCGCTTCAAATGGAAGAAGAGTACCAACAGGGTGAGACACGCCGTGGCCTCAAAGAAGGCGATTCCCTGCATGCCTTGGCTGGCGATCACGTCGGCCCCTCCCTGGGGTTCCTTCTGTTTTGCGGAGAAAAGGTGCCGCGTATCGTGCTGGTCTTGCAACGACACCGCAATGTGTTGACGCTAACACGCTATTTTCTGACTGGGCAAGAGTACCCAAATGGCAGTGTGCTGTCCCTTATAATGCTGCTTGGGAGATAACGATAGTGGACCCCGAACACATACTGGTGGTAGACGACGAAGAAGCGATTCGCGAAGTCGTCTCGACAATGCTCGAATCTCGAGGCTACAGCTGCACGGCCGTCAGTAATGGCCGGGCCGCCCAAGACTCCGTGCGGCGGCAAACGCCGGACCTGGTCCTTAGCGACATGATCATGCCGGAAATGGACGGCATCAAGTTGCTGGACTGGTTGCGCAATCACGACCCGGAAGTTCCGGTGATTATGGTGACCGCGATCCACGATATCTCCACGGCGCTCGAAGCCATCCGCCGCGGGGCTTACGACTACATTCTCAAGCCTTTCGAAAAGGATCAGCTTTTTCTCGGAGTGGGCCGCGCCCTTCAGCACCGGCGGCTCGTCCTCGAAAACAAAAGTTATCAGTTGAATTTGCAGCAGCAGGTGGACGAGCGCACGCAGCAACTCACCGTGGCTCTTTCGCAGCTCGAGCAGTCCTACGACGATACCCTGGAAGCGCTGGGCAGCGCCCTCGACTTGAAAGATGCGGAGACCGAAGGCCACTGCCAGCGCGTGACCGCCTTCACCATCTCCATCGCTAAGGCGGTGCCGGTTCCGCTTTCCTTTCTCCCCATCCTGGCGCGCGCCGCATTTCTGCACGACATCGGCAAGATGGCCATTCCCGACTCCATTCTGCGTAAGCCCGGTCCTTTGAATAACGACGAAAAAGCCATCATGCGCACGCACTGCGAAATCGGCTACGGCATGTTGACCAAGATTCCATTCCTTCGTGATGCCGCGGAGATTGTGCTGGCCCACCAGGAATTTTTCGACGGCACCGGCTATCCCCGGGGATTGCGCGGCGAGCAGATTCCCCTTGGCGCGCGCATTTTCTCGATCGCGGACGCCATGGACGCGATGATCAGCGATCGCCCCTACCGGAGAGCCTTGCCGATGTCGCACGCACGCGAAGAAATCCGCCGCTGCGGTGGAACGCAGTTTGATCCCAAAATCGTGGAAGTGTTCCTCTCGATTCCCGAACAGCACTGGACGGAATTGCGCGAAAACCTGGGTTCGCCATTCCGCCTGGCGCACCTGAAGAATCTCAACAACTAAACTGTTTCAGAAATACCCTGGCCGCTTTTCCGCGGTGACGCGCCGTGCTATCGTTTGCGTTGGAACCCCATGGCACTTATTCCCATCAAGACCGCTTCCACCACCGGCTATTGCGATTGTGTTTGCGGCTGCTATGAATTGGCCAGCCTCCGCGACGAGGACACCGGCAAGTGTTATTGTCCCGCCTGCGGAAAAGACCACCTCGATTGGAACGCCGGTGTTGGCATTCCCCTGCCTTCGCCCACCAAGGTGAATGCGGACACCTTTGACCCGCAGCGCGTCCGCGAACTCCCGCCGGGAGCCGATCCTCCCGCCCGCCTGCGCTGATTCTTCAGAAATTTTGTATTTTCGGAACGCGCTGCGATGCGCGCTTTACTTCCCCACGTACAGCAACAGCAGCAAGAACAGCCACAGCACATCCATAAAGTGCCAGTAGTGGGAGGTCACTTCCGCGGCCACCGTGCGCGTCACCTGCGCTTGATCAAAATTCCGCTTCGCCACATAGAGCAGGGCGGCAACGCCTCCCAGCAGGTGCAGCGCGTGCGCCCCGGTGAAAATATAGAAGAAACTGCTGGCGGGATTGCTGGCCAAATAGATGCCTTGCGCGGCCAGCAAGCGCCAAGCCGCAACTTGCCCGGTCAGGAAGAAAATGCCGAGCACCGTGGTCAGCAGCCAAAGATTCTTGTATGCCGCCAGATGTCCATTTGCCAGGCGTTGCCGCGCCATTTCCAATGTGCCGCTGCTTGTCAGCAGGACGACGGTGTTGATCCACAACAGCATTGGGATGTGAACCGGCACCCAGTCGCCGCTGCCGCGCCTCACCAGAAACGCACTGGCCAGCGCCATGAAGAACATCAAAATGGATACGATGCCCAGCGCCATGCCCGTGTAGTAGCGCTTGGGAGACGGCTTCCAGCCACGGGGGCGCTTGCCATCGTCGCCGCCTCCACCGCCATCCACCGGCGGCAAATCGCCTCCGCCACCATCCGATGTCTTCTTTTCGATAATCAGTTCGATGTCCTGCGCGATCGTTGTGCCCGGCATGATCTGCCTTTCCTTCAATCCGCCAGCTTTGCAGAAAGCAACTCGGGCGCGAGATGCTGCGGAGCGAAATCGTTCTCTTCCCCGGCACGAAATTCATAAGCGCCGCGGTAAACGGTGCGCTTCCCCGCCGCAAACGCATCCAACGGCGCCGGCGAAGGAACACTCCATTCGAGTGTGGTGGCGCGCCACGGGTTATTTTCTTCGGGACGTCCGCGGCGCAACAGAGCCTGCGCGAAGTTCACCACAAACAGAACTTGCGCAATCACCGTTCCAATTGTTGCAATGGTGACCAAGGTGCGAATGGAGGCTCCCATAACCGCGAGACTAACGCGCGAAGCATCCGTCAGCAGATGCGACTGAGTCAGCAGCCCCAGCCAGTGCATCGGCATGAAAATCAGATAGACGCCTGCGAACGTCGCCCAGAAATGCATCTTCCCCAGGGTTTCATTCAGCCGGCTGCCAAACATCTTGGGAAACCAGAAAAACAAGCCTGCCAGGATAGCGAACGTCGCCGCCACACCCATCACCAGATGGAAGTGGCCGATCACAAAATCCTCGCTGACGGCCGCGCTGCGCAGATCGTGCCGCGCCAGAAAAATTCCAGACAATCCGCCGGCAATAAAGAGCGAGATAAATCCAATCGAAAATAGCATCGCACACGAAAGTTGCAGTCGCGCTTCCCAAAGCGTGCCCAGCCAACTCGCCAGCAAGAACGCCGCCGGAACCCCCAGTGAGGAAGCCAGCACGGCAAATACCAGCGGCGCATAGGGATTCATACCTGTAGCGAACATGTGATAGCCCCACACGCAGAATCCGATTAAACCGACGCCGCATAGCGCCAGCACCACCAGGCGTTCTTTCCATACCGGCTTGCGTGAAAACGTGGCCACAAGGTGCGTCACAATTCCAAAACACGGCAGCATGGCTACATAAACTTCCGCTTGCGCAAAATACCAGAACAGCCGCTGCCACAACACCGGGAGGTTTCCCTGTCGCACAAGATTTTGCGGCTGTGCGGCCAGAAACGAATCCACGGAGAAAAACTGGGCGCCCAGCAAGCGGTCCGCCAGCACCGCGGCGCATCCCGCCAGCAACACACTGAAGATCAGCATGCTCAGGATGGAGTTCAGGAACCAGGCCCACACCGTGACGGGCAGCCGCGTCAGCGTCATGCCCTCGGTGCGCAGGTCAATCGTCGTGACCGTAAAGTTCAGCGCACTCAGCAGCGCCGCCACGCAAAATATCGACGCACTGACCAGCCAAAGATCTAATCCCGTTTGGGGTACGCAAAAAAAAGAAGCGGTCATACCCGCCAGCGAAGCTACCGTCAGCCAGAACGAAATCATATTGAGCCTCGGAAACGCCATCTCCGATGCGCCAATCTGCAGTGGCAGAAAATAATTTCCGAAGCCGAGTTGCGGCGCCGCCGTCAGCACAAAAAACACCATCAGCGAGCCGTGCAACAGACGAATCGCGGCATAGCGTTCCGGCGTATGTTGCAAGTTTGCAAGAAATGGAATTGCCGTGTCCGGCCAGGAGCTTTGTACCCGCAGCAGCGCCGAAAGCACCATGCCCACCAACACGCTGGCCAGCGCTAGCCACAAATATTGCAATCCGATGGTTTTGTGGCGGGTGGAAAAGACGGCGCGCCCCAGCAGGGACCTGGGGGCCGCGTGCGGCGAGCCGTCGTCGTAAGTGACCATTTTCTATGAACTTCCGCCCTCGGCGGCACCCTGAACCTGAATCCGTATCTTACCGCCTGCGGCAAAATTTGCAAGAAAACCACGCGCGGCGAAAAGCGACGCCAAGTATTCTAAAATAGAGGGAATCCAAGAGATAATCGCATCATGACGAACGACAATTGGGCAAATCCGCAAGCAATGTGGGACGAGCGCTACAGCGAACCGGAGCCCATGTATGGCACACATCCTAACGAATACCTGAAGAAACACTCCGCCCGTCTGAAGTCCGCTGGCAAAATTCTCGTGCCGGCGGACGGTTATGGGCGCAACGGTCACTGGCTGGCGCGCCAGGGATTTTCCGTCCACACAGTGGACTTGTCATCCGTCGGTGTGGAGCGTTCCCGCCGCAACGCAAAGGAAGCAGGCCTGACGCTGAAGATCGAACAAGCCGATCTGATGACCTGGCTCTGGCCGGTGTCTGAATACGATGGCGTGGCGGCGATTTTTCTTCACTTGCCGCCCGAGATGCGCAACAAAATTCACCCCGCAATGCTGCGCGCGCTGAAACCCGGCGGCATTCTGATTCTCGAAGCGTTTACCCCGGACCAATTGCAATTTCAGAGCGGCGGACCGAAAGACGCCAGCCTGCTCTACTCGGCAGAAATGCTTCGCAAGGATTTTGCGGGCGCGGAAGTTTTAGAACTCGAAGAAGCGAAGATACACCTGGATGAAGGCCACAAACACAGTGGCATGTCCGCCGTGGTACACGGTGTTTTCCGTGCCCGTTAACTGCGGTCATCTATTGAAACTGCTTTTGAAAGGCCGCAAACTGCTCGAGCAGCGTCTGTAATTCCCTTCTCAACTCCACGACTTCCGCTTCCAATTGTCTGATTCGCTCGGCGTCATGTTCCGGGGCTGCGCTGCGGGTCCCGTCCTCTCTCGCCTCGTGTCCACTCGAACTCGACGCCGCCTCATCCCCTGAAAACAGGTGCATATAACGCGATTCCTTGGTCCCCGGCTGGCGCGGCAAAACCTCGGCCAACGGCGGCTCGCGGCGCATCAGCAGATGTAGCGCGGAGTGCACCGCCTCCAGATCTTCAAACGCATACATGCGCTCGCCGCGAGTGCGCAGCTCGCCGGGCGTCTGGGGCCCGCGGAGAAACAACACGCACAGCACGGCAATTTCGTGGCGATGAAAATTGTAGAGTTCGTTCAGCCGGTGCTCGAATTTCGCCACGCGCGAATCCCCGCCGGCTGAACGCACCAGCGCTTGTTCCGTTAGCGACCGCAGCGCCGCCCGGACGGCATCTTCATCCAGCGCCATCACCGGGTCGCGGTTGGATTTCTGATTGCACGCATTCACCAGCGCGTTCAGCGAAAGCGGGTAATACTCCGGCGTGGTGGTCTCTTTTTCCACCAGCGCGCCTAATACGCGGACTTCGACATCCGAAAGTTGCAGGGCCATGCCCGAATCATAGCAAGCATGCCGCGTCGCGCGAAATTTCTGGAGGATTGGGATGTAATTCCGGGCACAGGGTCCCCTGGAAATCAACCTCAACGAAACTAACCGTGGTGTGATGGGATTAGGACCAGGCTATAAGTCCTAACCAGGTTATTTCCAGCAGAGGCGAAAGAAAATGGGCTCCATCCAGTCTGTCTTCCGTAAGGCTGTAACTCTTCTCGTGACCGTCGCTTCTTTCTCCGCGATGTCTAGTCGTTGTCCGGCTCAGGAATCCTCCGGAAACGCGCAGCAAGAGCTTCCCTGGACCCAGGAGATGAAGCAATATCCGGGATTGCCCGAGGAGCTGCAAAAACTGTTCCTGAAACTGCAGCAAAATGTCCACTTTCCCGATCCCCGCACGGAAAGCCGCCTCCTTTCCCTCTCTCCAAATACAACCGTTTTCTACATGGCCATTCCCAACTACGGGCAAACCGCGTCGCAGGTCCTTGCAGTTTTCCGTCAGGAACGGAAGGACAGCGAAGTCCTGCGCAACTGGTGGACTCACGGCAGTTTGGCCACGGACGGCCCCAAAATTGAGGATGCGCTTGAAAAATTTTCTCAGCTTCATCAATTCCTGGGCGATGAAATCACGGTTTCCGTCACCGCAGAGGGAAAAGAACCCAAGTTTCTGGTTGTATCTCAAATTCAGAAACCCGGCCTCAAGCCATACCTGCAGCAGCTTGTAAAAGAGCGGGCCAGTTCGTCCAAATCGAGCATCCGGATTCTCGATTCACAAGAACTTGCGGCCCTCAAGGAAAAGCCCTCCAGCGACGAATTGTTTGTGCTATTGCAGAACGATTTCGTGGCGGCGTCAGAGGATGTCCCCGCCTTGCGCAGCTTCGCCAAGCGTCTTGCCTCTGGGGGCGGCGAATTCGCCAGCAGCCCCTTTGGCCAACGGATTGGAAAGGAATATCAAGGCGGCGGCGTGACGGTGATGGCCGCCGCGGACCTGCAACCCATTCTGCAGAAGGCTTCCCCCGTCGATCAACGTGGCAAGGCCTTTCAGCAAAGCGGTTTCGCGGACTTACAGTACGCGGTCTGGGGCCACCGACAAGTGGAAGGCAAAAGCGTCGGCGAAGTGGAACTAAGTTTCAGCGCGCCGCGGCATGGCGCGGCCGCTTGGCTGGCCCGCCCCCGGCCCCTGGGAAGCCTCGATTTCGTCTCGCCCAAGCCGGTTCTGGCCGCAAGCTTGGTCTTGATTGACCCCGCGCAGATTTTTGAAGACGCAAAAAGCTTCTCCGACCCCGCGAAGTCCAATTTCTATGCCGCCATCCCCGGCGTCGAGCAAGTCTTGAAGATCAGCATCAAAGACGACCTGCTGGCGCAGCTTTCCGGGGAGATAACTGTGGAGATGGACTCAACTACAACCGCACAGCCTTTGTGGAAAGTGATCTTGGGCGTCAAGGACTCCAGGCATCTGCAGGCCACCCTCGATGCCGTCGTGGACGCGACGCATCTCCAGCGAGACGAGGAAGTGAGCGGCGGGATTACTTATTATTCGATGATGGTGCCTTCCGGAAAGGAGCCGACACCGGTCTCCTACGCGTTTGCGGACGGCTATCTGGTACTCGCGCCAACCCGCGACATCGTCGCCGAGGCTATCCGCCTCCACCGTTCCGGTGAATCCCTGGCAAAGTCGCCGAAATTCCTCGCGGCTCTCCCACCCGGCCGTGGTCAGAGTGCGTCGGCGATGTTTTTCCAGGATCCACTTGGAATAGCGTCAACGCAATTAAAGACGCGCATGCCCGATCTTGCAGAATCTCTCAAGAACTATTCGAATGTCGCGAACCCGGCGGTCATCAGCCTTTACGGGGAAGAGTCTGCGATTCGCGAGGTAAGTTCAAACCAGTCGTTTGACGCCGCCGGAGTGCTGGTGGTGGCCGCGATCGCCATCCCCAATCTCCTCAAATCCAAGATCGCGGCAAACGAAGCCAGCGCCGTGGGCAGCGTCCGCACCATCAACACCGCGCAGATAACCTATGCGGCGAGCTTTCCGAAAAATGGTTACGCGCCGGATCTGGCATCGCTCGGTCTAGACCCGGACGATCCCAACAAATATTCCAAAGAGCACTCCGGAATGCTCGACGAACACCTGGGCAATGCAAGTTGCACGGCATCGTCCTGGTGCACAAAATCCGGTTACCAGTTCCGCGTGAAATCCCTTTGTAAGTTGGAAAAATGCACGGAATATGTGGTGGTGGCAAAACCAGTCTCCGACTCCACCGGCACCCGCAGCTTCTGCTCCACTTCCGATGGCATCATCCGCTACAAACTCGGCGCACCGCTGGCCGAGCCGCTCACCACGCAACAGTGCAAGACCTGGCTGCCCCTGCGCTGATTAGTATATATAGAGAAATAGGGAATTAGGAAGTTGGTGCGGTCGAGTGGATTCGAACCACCACGGTATTGCTACCGCCAGCCCCTCAAGCTGGTGCGTCTGCCAGTTCCGCCACGACCGCACTGAGGTAAAAACAACTACTTGATTGTAGCCGCGCCAGAGGCAACGGGCAAGGCTCACTGACTGTCATTCCGAGCGTGCTTTTTACGCGAGGAATCCGCTTTTCCTTCTCGAAGTAGATCAGATTTCTCGCTTCGCTCGAAATGACCAAACTACCGTTACGGCTTGACCGGAGCAGGCTGCACCGGTGTAGAAGACTGCGGCGCCGGGGCCGGAGTCACCGGCGCAGGTGTCGCCGCCGGAGCCGTCTTCGGCGCAGGCTTCGAGTACTTCTCAAGAATCGAGCCTCCGCCTCCGCCCTGGTCCTGGGCGCGATCCACACGCACCACCATCGCCAGCGAGCAGACCATGAACATGACGGCGCACCACGTGGTCGCCTGCGAAAGCACCGTTGCCGCGCCGCGCGGCCCGAACGCCGTCTGGCTTCCCGCTCCGCCGAATGCGCCGGCGAGGTCAGCCGCCTTGCCGCTCTGCAGCAGCACCACAATGATCAATACCAGGCAATTCAGAATATAAAACGGCGTCAGAATGTAGTTGCCCCAAGGCAGCCGGAATCCCAGCAAGATAATTCCAAACCCCAACAGCAGGGCGATCGTCCATTTCATCCAACCAGGCATTTCCCACACCTCAATTCTTTCAAATTCCCTGGGCCAACGGCCCAATGCGGGCTCTAACGCTTCCAGTCCTTCACGATGCTTGCAAACGACTTCGGCTCCAGGCTCGCTCCGCCTACCAGCGCGCCATCGAGCTCCACCTGCGCCATTAACCCCTGAATATTGTCGGGCTTGACGCTGCCGCCGTAGAGGATCCTCAGGGCAGCCGCATGGCTGGCGTTGAACCGCTCCGCCGCACAGTGGCGTACGAACTTATGCACCGCCGCGGCTAGTTCCGGGGTCGCCGTGCGGCCCGTCCCTATAGCCCAGACCGGTTCGTAAGCTATTAGGATACGGGAGAACTCCTCAGGGGTCAACGCGCCTACGCTGCCCAGAAATTGCGATTCGATAATGTTTTCGGTCCGCCCCGCCTCGCGGTCGGCCAGCATTTCACCGATGCAAACGATAGGAGTCAGACCGGCAGCCAGGGCCGCCTTGGTCTTCTTGAAGACCGTCTCATCCGTTTCCCCAAAGAACTGCCGCCGTTCGGAGTGGCCAATAATGGCATAGCGGCAACCGGCTTCGACCAGCATGCCCGTCGAAATTTCACCGGTGAACGCGCCTTCCTTCTCCCAGAACACATCCTGCGAGGAAATGGCGATGTGCGTCCCCTTGGTCGCCTCCACCGCTGCCGCGATGCTGGTGAACGTTGGCGCGATTACAATTCCGCAGTCCTCCACGCCTGCTACCAGCGGCTGAAACGCGGAGAAAAACGCCTTTGTGTCCGCCTGATTCTTGTACATCTTCCAGTTGCCGGCGATCACCCGGCGGCGCTTATGATGGCTCATTTGTCAGTGAGGGCCTCCACGCCCGGAAGTTTGCGGCCGCCGAGAAATTCGAGCGAGGCGCCGCCACCCGTCGAAATGTGCGAAATTTTGCCTGCAAGGCCGGACTGATGCACGGCCGCCACGGAGTCGCCCCCGCCCACAATGGAAATAGCTCCTTTTGTGGTCGCATCGGCGACTGCCTGCGCAACCGCCAGCGTGCCTTTGGCAAACGCCGGCATTTCGAAAACGCCCATGGGACCGTTCCACACGATCGTCTTCGCGTTGGCAATTTCCGCCGCGTAAGCGGCTACGGTCTTGGGGCCGATGTCGAGTCCCATCTGCTCCGCGGGAATCGCCCCAACATCCACCGTTTTGGCCAGCGCATCGGCCTTGAATTCCGGCGCCACCACATTGTCGAGCGGCAGCAGGAGTTTGAAATTTTTCTCCTTCGCTTCCGCCAGTATTTTGCGCGCCAGATCAAGCTTGTCTTCTTCTACCAGCGATTTACCGATCCCCAGGCCCTGGGCCTTAAAGAACGTATAGGCCATGCCGCCGCCAATCAGCATGGCGTCGGCAATCTTCATCAGGTTCTCGACCACTTCGATTTTGTCGCTGACCTTCGCGCCGCCGAGAATGGCCACAAACGGCCTCGTCGGGTTGCTGATGGCCTTGCCGATATACTCGAGTTCCTTTTCCATCAGCAGGCCAGCCGCTGCCTGCTTCACAAACTTCGTGATGCCCACCACGCTGGCATGCGCGCGGTGCGCCGAACCAAACGCGTCGCAAACAAAAACCCCATCGCACAACGCCGCCAACTGCTTCGAAAACGCCTCGTCGTTCTTCTCTTCCTCGGGATGGAAGCGCACGTTCTCCACCACCAGGATGTCGCCATCCGCCAGGGTGTTGCTCTTCGACAGGGGAATTTCTCCCACGCAGTCGGAGGCGAACCGCACCGGCCGTCCAATCAGCTCTTCGAGTTTCTTCGCGGCCGGCAGGAGCGAATATTTCGCTTCGGGTCCGCCTTTCGGACGCCCCAGGTGCGAAGCCAGCACCAGGCGTCCGCCCTTCTGAATCGCCAGGCGCAGCGTCGGCAGCGTCTCGCGGATGCGCGTGTCGTCGGTCACCACGCCATCCTTCAGCGGCACATTGAAATCCACGCGGATGAACACCCGCTTCCCGCGCAAATCAAGATCCTGAATCGTCAGTTTGCTCATGGTTTCTTCCGTTTAAGAGTAAGCCGATATTGCTCGCTGGTAACAGCGAGCAGAGAGCAGGACCACCCCATACGATTGCATTCTTAGCCCGGAGCGGTTCCTGCTACCTGTTATCTGATTTCTGATATTCGTTTATGAAACCAGATCCTGTAAGGGCCCGCCTTCTGAGGCGGGCCCTTCTCACTAACATCAGACAACTAGAATTTCGACGCGAGGAGCTTGATCAAGTCGCGGCAACGGCAGGAGTAGCCCCACTCATTGTCGTACCACGCCAGCACCTTCACGCAGCGGTCGCCGACCACCTTCGTGTACCCCGAGTCCACAATCGAGGAATTCGAGTTGCCGCGAAAATCCACGGAAACCAGCTCTTCCTCGGTGTACCCAAGAATGCCCTTCATCGGGCCTTCGGCCGCCGCCTTCAGCGCCGCGTTGACGGAGTCCTTCGTCGCCGGCTTGTCCACAAACACCGTGAGGTCCACCACACTGACGTTCGGCGTCGGTACTCGCATCGCATAGCCGTCCAGTTTGCCCTTTAACTCCGGGATCACCAGGTGCAGCGCCTTGGCCGCTCCCGTGGAACTCGGAATCATGCTGAGCGCCGCCGCGCGCGCGCGCCGCAGGTCCTTGTGCGGCAGGTCCAGCAACTTCTGGTCATTCGTGTACGAGTGAATCGTGGTCATTGTTCCGCTGTGAATCCCGAACGTATCCTGAAGGACCTTGGCGACCGGAGCGAGGCAGTTCGTGGTGCAGGAAGCGTTCGAAACCACGTGATGCTTCGCGGGATCGTAGGTCTTGTCGTTCACACCAAGCACAAACGTGGCGTCGGGATCGTCCGCGGGCGCCGAAATAATCACCTTCTTCACCGGCGCGCGCAGGTGCTTCTTCGCTTCCGGACCCTTGGTGAAAAGGCCGGTGGATTCCACCACGATGTCGGCGCCAACGCTGGCCCAGTTAATCTCCGCCGGGTCCTTGGTCTTGAACACCTTGATGGCCTTGCCTTCGATACTGATGGAATCGTCCGTGTGGGTGATGCGGTGCGGCAAATTGCCGAGTACCGAGTCGTACTTCAAAAGGTGGGCCAGCGTCTTGGCATCGGTGATGTCGTTGACGGCCACGAACTCGATGTCCTTATCGTCAATCGCGGTGCGCACAATATTGCGACCGATGCGGCCGAAGCCGTTGATACCTACTTTGATGGGCATGCTTCCTCCGGTGCGGGATGGTAAATTGCGGCGTCACATCAGGTCTGCAGGACGCCACAGGTAGAACAGAAAATGCTAGGTGGAGTATGCGCAAAAGTCAATGAAAGAGGAAACGTCGTGCGTCACAAAAGACGGAATCGGCAGGTATTCGCGATGCAGATTAATCGGATTTCAATGAGGTGATATTCTCCTTTTACATGAAAACGACGCTTTTTTCGTTGATTCTGCTAACAGCGCTGTGGGGGGCAACCCCTATGGCAAATGTCCGCGCGGGCGACAAGGACTGGGACAATTGCAACGCTAGTGGGCCGGAGCAGGTCATTCAGGGATGCACGGCAATCATCCAGGCCAGTCAGGAATCCAATCAAAAGCTGGCGCAAGCCTTCTATAACCGGGGAATAGCTTACAAACACCAGAACAAGCTTAATAACGCCGTCGGGGACTTCACTCAGGCGCTCAGATTGAATCCAGATTTCGCCGACGTGTACTACCAACGGGCTCTCGTTTATGGACACCGACGCGAGTATGACCAGGCAATCCAAGACTACAACCAGCTCATACGCCTGAATTCAAACTCTGCTCGGGGGTTCTATGGTCGTGGATGGGTCTATGTGCGCAAGGGGGATTACGACCATGCAAAACCAGATTTGGATCAGGCTTTGCTTCTAAATCCGCAGTATGTCGATGCTCTATGTCAACGTGGCTCGTGGTACGTACACCAAGACAAATTGGATCAAGCTCTCGAGGACTTTAGCCAGGCTCTGCGGATAGACCCAACTTATGCCGATGCCTTTATCTTGCGAGGTAATGCATACAGCCGGAATGGGCAGTACGAAATAGCAATCCAGGATTATGACAAGGCGCTCAAATTGAATCCCTTATCTGCCGATGGATACTACAATAGGGGTCTCGCGTACGAGCTTGAGGGTCGCTTTTCAATAGCCATTCCGGATTTTGACCAAGCGCTGCGGCTCAAACCTGGCGATCCGGATGCCTATATGGGCCGGGGTTGGGCCTATGCGAAAACTGGGGACTACGATCAAGCAATTAAGGATTACGATCAGACCCTGCAGATTAATCCAACAGATCAGCGTGCTTTAAGCAACCGGCGTGCAGCCTACTTCCGAAAGGGTGAATATACCCACGCGCTTGCTGACTCTTGGCGTTTGAAGCGGCTTAAACTTGGTTTACCTGGCATCGCGATTCAACTCGTGCTTTTATTATTTTCAATTAGTGTTCTCGTTCTGGTTTTGAGGAAACGCTTGAAATAAAGCAGCAAATAAGGGCTGTGAACAGACAGACAAGCGGGCGGGCAAACATGACTCCGGTGCTCTCCAGTCGCGCTCTCGGTTGGCTAAGTCTTCTGCTTTTAGGCATCGTCATCGCGTTGCCTTATTTGCGCGGAAACCCAAGGGCGATTCAGTTCGCGCGCCAGCCGATGCGCCTCCATTATTGGTTTGCGCCCTTGCTTGCAATCGGTTCGTTGGTGCATGCATGGATTCCGATGGCTTCGCGTCATATGCCGAAAACCAATTTCGATGGATTGTGGATTGCCACGGTGGCGCTGGGGATGATTCTTTTACAAATCGTGCTGGGCGTGGCGCTGCGCTATATCCGCGCCGGCGCTTGGCTTCGGCAAACGCATTGGGTTGTGATGTTGGGCATCACGGCGCTGGTCCTGATTCATCTTTGGATGAACAATCAGGTGCTACGAAATGTGAGCTAGCTATGCGCGCAGGCCGCGCCGAACCTATTGTGGGTATTGTTTGATGGAATTCACTTTATCGCCGCGGAAATGCACGAAGATGGTTTTGTCCGGCGGGTGGCCGTAGATCCAATCTTCCGTGTCATAGCCCTCCGCGTCGCGCTCTCGCACCTTGCGGTCCGGCTTCCCCACCGCCGCCACTACTTCTTCCCGATCCATCCCAAGAACCACGTGCCGGTCCGTGATCGCTTTCTTCATGTCCGGCGGCAGCGTGTCAATCCACTGAACCGAGGCCGAGTGTGTCCCGCCAAAATCCAGGAAGGGCGACAGCAATTTCTTCAGTTCCTCGGGCGTAAGGTCCGGGATGATCTTCGGAAACTGCAAATAAAGCGTTCCACCCGCGCCGGGCTGAATCCCCGGCGGACCTTGCTGGTCTTCCGGTGCCCCAGTGGTCGAAGACACGGGAACGGTTGGGCCGCCCATGCCGACTTGAATGTGCTCCAGCCAATTGTGCTTGGGACGTCCGCCGCCGTTGATGTCCACGATGATGGTGTGCTCGCGAAATTCCAGCTTTGTAATCTGCGTCGGATCGCCGGTATTGATGGCCGCGCCATGCGTGGCAATGATGCGGTCCAGGTAATCCTGATTGAGCGGTTTGTCGGTGTAGATGGTAAACCCATCCTTGCCTCCCGGGATGGGCTTCCGCGCCTTGGCAAATTCGCCGGAAACAAAACGAATCAGGGCGAGTTTCGAACTCTCTGTCAGCGTCGCGCTCTTCTCCTGGGGCGCGCCTTTATTATCGCTGGCTTGCTGTTGCGAGTCTCCTGCCAGCATCACCGGCAGCACCGCGATGTTCTCTCCCTCCAGGGGACTTCCGCCTGGTGCGGCAGGTTTGGACGGCACCAGCGTGGACTTGGGCAAGTCCGTCGTCGCAAACAAAAGAACCAGCAAGCTGATGGTCAACCGGTTGAACATGGCATTAGCTCGGCGCTTTTCAACGCCCGGCCTATTTTATGATGCGGCGAGCCACTTGAGTAGTGGTCCCTTGCAATTCAGGGAGATACCACCGTGACGCCCTGCCGGTCAATCTGCATAGGCAGCAGTTCCCCGCCGGCGTCGAGCACCGCTTTCTCCACCCGCTGCCGCGCCGCTGGTTCGATCAGCAGCACCACGCATCCCCCGCCCCCTGCACCGCAGACCTTGCCGGCCAGCGCTCCATTGCGCCGCGATCCGTTGATGATCGCATCAATCGTCTTGGTGGAAATCGTGGGCAGATTCCGCCGCCGGAACGTCCATTCCGCGTGCATCAGCCGCCCGGTCTCTTTCCAGTCGCCGCTTTCCAGAGCCTTGCGCATCTGCTGCGCGATTTGGGAAATATGTTCGATGTTGTTCCGCACCGCTTTCTTGCCGTCAATGTGCGCTTTGAAGACTTCCCAGTTGTTGATGCCCGATTGCCGCGGCTTGCCGGTGTAGCACACCAACAGGTGCTTCTCCAGTTCATCCAGATTCACCCGCAGTTCGATGCGCCGCTCGCCTCCGGGCAGCAGCTCAATCGCGGCCGCTCCACCAAACGCGGGTGGATAGTGGTCCTGCGTTCCCGTGGGGACGCGAATCACGATGCCCTCGGCGTCGCGGCTGATGTGGATCCAATCCACTTTGCTCTTCCCCGCTCCCGTGAACCGGTCCAGCGCCGCACAAATGGCCACCGCCATGGCGCTGGATCCGCCGATGCCCGCGCCAGCCGGCGCCTCGGAGTTCGTCGTCAGCGTGAACCCGCCTTCCGGCCGGAAGAATTTCACGATCTCCGCCAGCAGCGGCAGTTTGTAACGTTTCGCATGCACCAGCGCTGCGAAGGATGCAAAGGATTCCGCCCGATCGGTATCGAGAGAAATCAGCTTGATGCGTGGATCGTTCGCCGCGTGGGTGTCGATCGTGCAATGGGCATAGCGCGAAATGGCCGCGTTCAGCGTCACCGCGCCGGGATGGAAAAGGTATAGCGGCCAGATATCCAGCGTGCCGCCGGCCAGATCAACTCGAGTGGGTGCTTTCGATTCGATGCGCATGTGGGTGTCCCGCAGGTGGCGGGCACAGGCTAGAGTAGCGAATTGCCGGCTTACTTGCCGCCTGCAGTTGCCGCGCGGTTGCGAAGAAGTAGCGGGCCTGCGGCTTCGCGCGCAGCCAGGGCTGGATTCGGTTCGAAGCAGCGCCGGCAGCGTGCCTCGTACGCTCCCCCCGCGCCGACCACGATAAGCTCTTCGCTCTCCACCAGGCGTTGCGTGTGCACCGCCGGATTTCCGCAACGCACACAAATGGCCAGCAGCTTCGTGATCTCCTCGGCAATCGCCAGCAATCTCGGCATTGGTTCGAACGGCCTACCCCGATAGTCGGTGTCCAGCCCCGCGACAATCACACGCTTGCCAAGATTCGCCAGTTTCGTGCAGACGTCCACCACCTCGTCGCCGAGAAATTGCGCTTCGTCGATTCCCACGACTTCCGTGCGCGGCTGCAGCTTTTCCAGCACTTCGGCGGCTTTACTCACATTGTCCGAAGGGATCCCCAGGCCGGAGTGCGACACGATCTCGTTTGCCGCGTACCGCGCGTCAATCGACGGCTTGAATATCTGCACGCGCTGCCGTGCAATCTCCGCGCGCCGTAGGCGGCGAATCAACTCCTCGCTCTTGCCGGAGAACATCGGCCCCACAACAACTTCGATCCACCCCATGTTGCCCTTGACTATGTCCACGCCTCGTCTCCTTGAGCGAATGAACCCCGCCCTTCACGAACCCGCCGCCGCGGCCTGCCGGTACAATTTCACATTATAGAACGGCGCGAACGCCGTCAGCACCGCCAACCGGAACGACTCCTGCCGTACGATTTGATTGCCCGTCAGCACGCCCCACGCGCCTTGTCCGTCGCGAATTCCTGCTGCGCCCGCAAATCGATCAATCGCCACTCCCAGCTCGATTCCCCGGTGCAATACTTCCCGCGCCAGCGCTTCGGGCAATTCAATGCTTCCTGAACACCCGAAGTGCCCGCGAAATCCGTCGCTCACATACGCCCAGCTCTCCAGAAACACCCGGTGGATGCCGTTGTCCGTCACCACATCCAGGCCGCCTTCGAGCCCAACGAAATAGTTCGCGCTAAGCGACGACTTGCGAAGCAACTCTTGCAAAGCCTCCGCCCGCTGCCGCGCGCCGCGCATCAACTCTTTCCGCGAAACCGGCGTGTGACTAACCCCGCTCTCCACTTCGTACCCATCCACCCGAACCGCAGCGCCCGGTACAAGATTCGCCGCAAACCCAGCCACGGCCTCTTCCACGGCCTTCAGCTTCGGCACCCGGGTACTCCCCACCGCAATGTGGCACGATTTCATGCATGCACCGCCAGTAAGCGAAGTTTACTGTCAATTTTTGCAAAATTTAACGCAGAAAATTCGAAACCTGAGGAAATCACGAGGAAATATAGCGCGCCCCATGAGAATCGAACTGGAGCATGCGGTAGCCCTTAGGGCAGTTAGAAACCCCAAATGTTCTTTAGGTGTTCCCACAAAAAGAAAAGTCTAGAAGCACTGACCTACCGCGCGCCGGACCCGTGAATCAAGGGCGCGCTTAGCGGCGCCCACCATAACTGCGGCCACCGCCGCCGCCCCAACTGCGTCCGCCGCCGCCAAATCCACCGGCGCTGTGATATCCGTTCTGGTAGTGCTGACTCTGCGTGGAACCGCTCTCCCGGTTTTGCCTTTCGGAGTCGAGATTTTCGGATGACCCGCCGTAAGAAGAGCGGCTTTGATTCATGCTCTGCTCGCGTTCCTGCGCATTTGCCTGGCTGCTGGGATGCTGCTCTTCATAATTCGATTTGTCTTGCTGAGCGTTGGCTTGGCTATTCGGATGGGACTGCTCGTAACTCGATTTGTCCTGCTGTCCTTGGGCCTTGGCCGTTTGACTATTGACGTCGGTCCAGCCGCCGCTGCCGTTGGATTTCTGCCAACCGGAGCCGGTGTTTTTGTAAACGTTGCCATCGTGTCCGGCGTAGAGATCGCCGTTCGAACTCTTGCCCGCGGCGGTATTCCCATAAGCGCTGGATGTGCCATAGGCTTTTCCGCCTTGCGATCCTTGGGCGGAAGCCACGGTGCCATTGGCTGTGGAGTAGTGCTGCGCAGTGGCCGATTTATTTCCTTGCGAGACATAGGATTGGCCCCACTGTGCCGTTGGACTGGAGCCTTGATGGGTGGCCCCATACGATCCGGTATAGGGGTTGTAGGCCTGCCCCACGCTCTGCTTGCCGTACGCGGTCGATGTGGAAGCGGTCCGAGTGGAAGTTCCCGTATAGGGATTGTAGGACGCAGTCCTGGTCGCCGATCCATACGCTCCGTAAGTGGTTTGCGATACACCATAGGCGCCCGTTCCCGTGTGGTAGTAGGCAGTGCTCCCGTAGGCCCCGTAGGCGCCATACGCCGTGGGATAAGGACGGTAGACCGGATAGCCATAAGCCGGGTAACCGATGTACGGCGGATAGTAGTAGCCGCTGCCGCTGCATACGATGGCGCCAACGGCTGCGCCCATCACAAATGCGCCGAGATAACCGGAAGTGTAGCTGGACTGCACATAGCCATCCGAAGTCGTAACTTGAGTTACATACGTCACGTTATAGACAGGCGAACTCGGTGGAATCGTATATATCACCTGTGGGACCGAACTCGCCGTGGTCCATGGGCCCTGCGGGGTTGTGGACATGAACCATACGCCCTGCAGGCAAAGATAATAGACATCCCCGACTTGGATGATCTTGTCAGGAGTATTCGTGGCGTAATTGAGAGGCGTGCCTTCAATCGCTGCGAATTCCGGTTTTCCCGTGTAACTCACATTCACCTGCGCGGCTGCCTTAATGGGATCCAGTGTCATTGTCGTGGGGATTTGTGCGATCAGCACCGCGTCCTTTGCCTGCGTTGTGCCAGGCACGGAAGCGAGGATGGCGCTTGCCGGGCTGTCGAGGGGTATATTGGCAAAATCAGCCGGTAAATTCAGAGAGGCGAACGTCCAGGGACCTGTAAGACTGTGGGCGCTGAACCAGCGGCCGGCCGCGAGGTAATAATACGTTTTCGTTGGGTTGTAAACGAACAAGGGACTGTCGGTGTTGTTCGCATAAACCAATTGCGTTCCGCGAATCGGGGTGTACGTGGCCTTGCCGTCAAACAAAAGCACTTCCGCCGGCACGGTGCTGTAGAAAACCTGCGGAACTATGGCATTGCCAACTTCCGGAGGCGGTATCATTTTCTTCACGTCGGCGAACCTGCCGGAATCGGGAAGTTTGCTGAACTCCTTGGAGAGCTTCGTTGCACGCGCCCATGGACCATGCAGGTCTCCCGCAGTCAGCCAGACATTGTCGACCAGCAGGTAGTATTGCGATCCGGATTTGTCCAGGAACAACGGCCACGTGGTGTTCACCACATATTTCAAGTTTGTTTTCGAAACATCGGAAAGCACCGGTTCGCCATCTACGCCCAGAAGAATGGCCGGGGAATAGCTCACGAAAATATAGGGAGGGTCATTCTTCAACTCCACCGTTTTTACGGATTGCGGCTTGGGCATGTACGCAACCAGCCGTTCTAACGAGGCATTGTAAGTCTGCGGCACAAACGAGCGCACCAATTGATCCAGGTTCGCCGTTGCTGTTGGGTCCTGCCCCGGAAAATAGGTATTCAACACTCTGATGTTGAACATGAATACGTTATGCGTATCCATATTGACTTCGGTCGTGCCTTCGAAGCTCGCCGCGCCGACAACTTTATTGCCGCCGGTAGGCGTGAGCTCAAACGCCTGGCGCCACTTGATGTCGTCGAAATTCAGCCAATCATCCACCTGTGGCTGATAGACGATAAGTGTCCCACCGGCTTTTACCATCTTTCGAGGCCACCCGGGATCTTGTGCCCAAGTAGATGCGCAGGCAGCCAGAACCAATGCAAAAGCTCCAACCCAGATTCTTGCCTTATGCATACGAACTCCTCTCACTGTGACCCTTGGCCCGGAGTGCGTTCTTTTCCCTCTGTCTAAATCATGTTTGGCTCATACTGGCCAGCGACTCGGGAAATGTGCCGGTGTCGCATCTTTCCGGTTTACGATCCGTTTTGCGACGAACTGCTACGGCTCGCAGCCGCGACGGAAGCAGGATGGCATTGGGGCGAATGGAGACATACTGGATACAGCGGCGGTTGCGTAACGCGTTGAAAAGAATGGAGCGGCCTATGAGAATCGAACTCACGCCTGAACCTTGGCAAGGTTCCGTACTACCATTATACTAAGGCCGCTTCGACTTCCACTTTTATAGCACGCTTTTCCCTGAAACGACAAGGCGTCGCGGCAATATTCCGGCACACAAAATGCCAATCAGGAAACCTGTGTCACCCGCGCGGACTTGACCATGGGCGAACGCCGCTGCCGCTCCGCAAACCGCGTCGCTTTTTCCTTGTCCGTATAAACGCGTCCGAACGTCTCCCCATCCGCGTAGTTCACGCTGACCAGGAAGTGATGGTGTTTCCGCCGGCGGTCCTTCCCGAACTCCGATTTTTCGTCGCGCACCGATTTGCGCGGACCCTTGTGGGTGGTTGACGATTTGGCCACGGTAACCTCAGCTTTGAAAGGTTCGTAAACTATAAGAAGAATGAATTCTGCACGCAAGCGAAACTTGCGGCCGCTCTCACCTTTTCAAATTTCAATCGATTTAGCGCGCCGGGATTGTCATCGAATCTGAATGCGCGCTCAAAAACGGAAGAAATCCGCGGCTCGCCCGCACCAGATATTCGATTCCCCGCCGCCCGCTGTTTTCTCCCGCATCCGTATCCGTCGGTTTCAGCGAGAGAGTCACGTGAATCCCCGCGATCTGGTCAGACGGAGGCGTGTGCGTGGCGATAAACGCGTTGCCGAAGGCGCTTAAGCTGTGCAGTGATCCTTGGCCCGGCAACCCCAGCACAAAATTCGCCGTTGTGATATCGCTTTCAAATCCTATTAGTTTAACTCGCCCATTCCACAGCGTGGCCAGAGGTAGCCGCACCTGGTCCACAAATGGCGTATCGTTGCAGTAAAACGCCGACTCCATTTTCTCAATGGTGCCGGGGGAAGAACTCCATGAACTCCTCTGAAAAGCCTGGGCCTCAAAAACAAACGGGGCGGTATAACCGGACAAGAGTCCTGGCATCAAAGGAGTGCGGAAGTGGAAAGCATCTGCCGGGCGACCCAATGATGCGGGTCTTAAAACCTGGCTAACCGTCGACGAATCGAGGGGAAATGTTTGGAGTGACGCCGACGGGCTTTGCGCAAGCGCAAGCTGGCCGCAACCACACAGCAACCCAGTTAAGAGTAACCGATAGAATAACTTAGCCGTAGGCTTGGCTCTATGCACCTGCATCTCCTGGCTTCTGCGGAGCGAGCAGTTACGCGCACCATATCTGAAAGTTCTGCCCTTGTCTACACCTTCGAGGCCTTGGCTCGGTTCCCGATAGTTCCAGCTATCCAGCCGTGCACTCTGCCAATTTTTCGATTCAGCGGAAGCAAAATCCGCCGTTCGTTTCATGAAACATTTCCCGAACTTTCGCGTCTTTACCTATGAGGAATGGTTATGATGGTTTCGAGGTTTCCAGTACGCAATATGTTGAACTTAAACAAACAGCCGCCCATTGTAGAAGATCTTCGGTCTCATTCGGCCGAACAACTGGCGGAGCTTCGCATCCTATTGGGAGCAGGCGTCACCGGACGTCCCGATCCCCGGCGTCCCGGCTTCTTTGAACTCGATGGCGTCACCAACGTCTACTACATCTTCCGTTACCCCACGGGACATAAGGTATTGTTGCTGGCCGCGTGGCAGCGGGAATTAGATCCCGTTGCCGAAATGGTCGCCTGCTCTTGCCCCGCCGCCTAGGCGCCTCGCCAGAAAAAACTACTCCAAAGCTCTGTTTATACCCTCGGCGTCACGCCGGCCTATTTATTTCTCGTCTTTATCCAGCGCCAGCGAAACAGAATTGATGCAGTAGCGCAACCCGGTGGGATCCGGACCATCTTCGAACACATGCCCCAAGTGTGCGTCGCACCGGCTGCATTTCACTTCCGTGCGGATCATCCCGTGGGATGTATCGGTCTCTTCATCGATGGCCTGTTGCTCCGATGGACTCGTAAAGCTCGGCCAGCCGCAACCTGAATGGAATTTCGCTTCGGAACGAAACAGCGGCTGCCCACAGCAGACGCACTTATAAGTCCCGGGAATTTCCGTGCTCTCATACTCCCCGGTAAAGGGGGGTTCGGTGCCCTTTTGCCGGGTCACAAAGTATTGATTCGGCGTAAGTTGCTTTTGCCATTCCCCATCCGTCTTCCTGACTTTCTCGCTCATGGAAGCCCCCTCACTCTTTTCATTAGTATCAGATTCGGCGCACCGCCTTGACGTTTCCTCCGTCGCCTTCAATCATGTAAAGAACCCTACTCGCCCTAGGGTCGTCTCCATGACAGACCAATCAGATTCCAAGTACGCTGAAAAGCGTCGGAGTCGGCGAGCCAAGATCGCCAAGCCATTGCGCGTTCGCCCGTCTGAACCTCGGGACGAACACTTTGAAGATTTGCCCGTCAGCATCAACGCCTCCAAGGAAGGAATCTATTTCCAGACTCGGCGCGACAACTACTATAAAGGTATGCGCGTTTTCGTCACCTTCCCCTTCACTTCCCCGCATGACCCCATGAACTGCGAATACGTCGCAGAAGTCGTTCGCGTGGAAAACCTCCCCAACAATCGCTTCGGTGTCGCTCTGCATCTCTTGATGACCATGAACTACTCCTCAAACGCCAATAAGGGCTCCCTCACACGCGCCTGAAGCTCGTTTTGATCGGAGAAGTTCTGCCTTCCCGCCGTCTCCATCTTTGATTCCAAATTTCCGTTTGACAGTTCCATATTTCCTCTTGTACTTTGCCTTAGAGATGAATTTCCGGGCGCATCGACACCACCATCATCACGGCCACCAGCCGCGCCCGGGGAACCCTGCCTAGAGTTTCTGTCATCCGTAAGCAGGAAATCACCCGCCGGCGCCGAGAGCCTTGGCGGGATTTTTGTTTTTGGGGAGGTTGTCGTGGAATTGGCGTTCGAAAAGCAGGCTGGATTGCTTCCGGCCATCCTGCAAGATGTTTCCAGTAAGGAAGTGCTTATGCTCGGCTATGTGAATCCGGACGCGCTCGCCGCAACCTGGAAAAGCGGTGAGGTCCACTTTTTCAGCCGTTCGCGCAATCGCCTCTGGAAAAAAGGCGAAACCAGCGGCCACGTCCTGCGCCTCAAGCACATGCTGGTGGATTGTGATGCCGACGCATTGCTCCTCCTTGTCGAACCCCTCGGCCCCGGTGTCTGCCATGAGGGCTACCGCACCTGCTTCTTTCGCGAATTGAACGCCGATGGAGGCGCCCGCGTCATCGCCGAGCGCGTCTTCTCCACCGAACAGGTCTATGGCCGTTCGGAGGCACAATGAGCCTCCTGAAGCTCGGCATTCCCAAAGGCAGTTTGCAGGACGCCACGCTCGACCTCCTCTCACGCGCCGGCTGGAAAGTCACGCTCGGCTCACGCAGCTACGTGCCCACGATTGACGACCCGGAGCTCACCTGCCTGCTCGTGCGCGCGCAGGAAATGGCGCGTTACGTCGAATCGGGCGCTTTGGAAGCTGGCATCACCGGCCACGATTGGGTCGTCGAGACGCGCGCCGATGTGCTCGAACTCGCTGAACTCGTCTACGCCAAGCAACGCCTCGCCCGTGTGCGCTGGGTGCTCGCGGTCCCGGAAGATTCGCAGATCCAATCCCCGAAAGACCTCGAAGGCAAGGTCATCGCCACCGAGGTCGTCGGCATCACGGAAACCTATCTCGCCAGGCACGGCGTCAAGGCCCGCGTGGAATTTTCCTGGGGCGCCACCGAAGTGAAAGTCCCGCAGCTTGCCGACGCCATCGTCGAAGTCACCGAAACCGGTTCTTCTCTGCGCGCCAACCGCCTGCGCGTCCTCGACACCGTCCTCGAATCGGCCACCGTGTTCATCATGAACCGCAAAGCGGCCGCCGATCCGGCCAAGCGCGAAAAAGCCGAAAACCTCGTGCTCATGCTCCAGGGAGCCATCGCCGCCGCCACCCGCGTTGGACTCATGCTCAACGTTCGCCGCGAACATCTCGAGGGCGTCCTCGCCGCTCTCCCCGCCTTGAAAAATCCCACCATCTCCTCGCTGAGCGACGATAATTGGGTCGCGGTCAACACCATCATCGAAGAGTCCGTGGTGCGCCAGATTCTCCCAAAACTAAAAGCCGCGAAAGCCCAGGGGATCGTCGAATATCCCTTGAACAAGATCGTGCTCTGATGCGCATCCTGAAACTCAATCCCAAGACCGAAACTGCGCTGCTGAAACTCCGGCGGTCCCACGACCGCGCAGCCTATCGCATCGCCTCGCGCATCATTGGCGACGTGCAAAAACGCGGCGATCGCGCCTTACTCGCCTGGTCCGCCAAACTCGATGGCGACGCAGTCCGTGATAAAGGCCTCTGGATCGGCCGCGCGGAGATGGCCGCCGCGAGCCGCCGCGTGGATCCGCAATTCCTGCGCGCCGTGCAGCATGCCGCCGCAAACGTGCGCCGCGTCGCCGAACGCCAACTACCGCGCCCCTGGAACCTGCGCGTCGAACCCGGAATCGCTATTCGCCAGCTCGTCCGGCCGCTCGATTCCATCGGTTGCTACATTCCCGGCGGACGCTTCGCGCTCCTTTCCACGCTGGTCATGACCGTCGTCCCCGCTCAAGTCGCCGGCGTCCCGCGCATCCTCGCCGCTTGCCCGCGCCCCAACGATGAACTCCTCGCCACGGCTCACCTGCTGGGCGTGCGCGAATTCGTGCGCGTCGGCGGCGCACAAGCCATCGCCGCGCTCGCCTATGGCACACGGCAGATTGCCCCCGTCGAAAAAATCTGCGGCCCTGGCAACCGCTTCGTCACCGCCGCAAAACAAATGGTCAGCGCCGATTGCGCCATTGACATGCCCGCGGGACCAACCGAAGCTGTCGTCCTCGCCGATACTGGCAATCCCGTCTGGATTGCCGCCGATCTGCTCGCCCAAGCCGAACATGCGCCGGACGCGGGCAGCTATCTGGTCACCCCTTCGGCGGCATTCGCACATCGCCTGCAACACGAGGTCTTGCGCCAATTGAAAACTCTTCCCAAAGAAAATCCTGCCCACCAGTCCATGCGGAAAACCGGCGCGATTCTGCTGGCACGCTCTCTTGAACAAGCTTGCGAATTCGTGAATCGCTTCGCGCCGGAACATCTCAGCCTGCCCACGAATGGAGAAAAACTCCTCGGCAAAATTCGTTCTTCCGGCACCGTTTTTCTCGGCCCTCTCAGCGCCCAGCCCTTCGGCGACTACGCCAGCGGCAGCAACCACGTCTTGCCCACGGGCGGCTGGGCGCGCCGCCGCGGCGGCCTCTCCGCCTCTGATTTCGTGAAGTGCATCACTGTCCAGGAAATCTCCGGCCCCGGCTTCCGTTCGCTGGCGAACCATGTGGAATCTCTCGCCAGAGCCGAAGGCCTTCTGGCCCATGCGCACGCCGTCGAGGTGCATCGATGAAGCCAAAGCTCCCAGTGCGCGAAGCCATTCTGAAGCGCCAAACCTACGAGGCTCCCGCCGAGGGCCGCTGGGGCAAAATCCGCCTCGATTTCAACGAAAACACCACCGGTTGCAGCCCCGCCGTTCTCCGCGCCTTGCGAACCTTAAGCGCCAAAGGGCTCGCGATGTATCCCGAATACGAAGCCCCCACAAAAGTCCTGGCGCGCTATTTCCGCGTGAAGCCCGCCGAACTTCTCCTCACCAATGGCGGTGATGACGCTCTGCGCGTCTTCTTCGATACCTTCGTCGAACCCCACAGCCATATCCTGATCTGCGAACCCACCTTTCCCATGTATCGCTACTACGCGGAAATCGCCGGCGCTCGCATCCAGGTCCTGCGCTATTCAAAAAAGATGGAATTCCCCCTGGCCGAGGTCCTGCAAGCTCTCCGGAAAAAGCCCCGTGTTTTCTTCCTGGCCAATCCCAACAACCCCACCGGCACACTGGTCGCAAAATCTTCCATTGCAAAGATCCTGAAAGCCGCTTCGCACACCGCCGTCGTGCTTGATGAGGCCTACTCCGATTTTTCCGGCCTGACCTGCGTCCCTTGGATTCGCCGCTTTCACAATCTCTTTATTGCCAAGACATTTTCGAAAGCCGCGGGCCTTGCGGGCCTTCGCCTCGGCGCGGTAATCGCGCGGCAAGATTCGCTCGCCATGGTTCGCCGCGCCATGCCTCCCTTCCCCGTCAACACCTCTGCTCTCGCCGCCGCCGTTGCCGCGGTAAGAGAGCGCCGCACCATCGAGCGCTACATCCGCCACACCAAGCACCTCCGCGCGTGGTTCGCACAACAACTGGAGCGGCGCGGCGTTCGCGTCTTCCCCAGCGCCTGCAATTTCCTCCTCGCCAACTTCGGCAGCCGTGGGCCCGCTCTTTTCCGAACCTTCACGCGCCACGGAATCCTCGTCCGCGAACGCGGCAAAGACCTCGGCCCTGGCTTCGCCCGCATCACCATCGGCACTCAAGCTGAACTGCAATCCCTGTTGAAAATTCTGGACAGGACGCCATAAGAACCCATGCCACGCGTCGCGCAAATTCAACGCCACACCAAGGAAACGCAAATCGCCTTGCGCCTGAATATCGATGGCCGCGGCCAATCCGCTATCGCCACGGGCATTCCTTTCTTCGACCACATGCTCGATCTCGTCACCCGCCACGGTGGCTTCGATCTAAGACTCAAAGCCACGGGTGACCTGGACGTGGACCAGCACCACACCGTGGAAGACGTCGGTATCGCTCTTGGCGAAGCCTTCTTCGCCGCACTCGGCGACAAGCGCGGCATCAATCGCGCCGGCTATTTCCTGATGCCCATGGATGAAACCCTCGCCGTTGCCGCAATTGATCTCGGCGGGCGTGCCTTCTGCGTGCTGAAAGCGAAATTCACCCGCGCCCGCGTCGGCGACTTCCAAACCGAACTCGTCGAAGACTTTTTCCAGGGTTTCGCGCAATCTGCCCGCGCCAACGTCCACCTGCACCTCTTGTACGGCCGCTCCACGCACCACCAGGTCGAAGCGCTCTTCAAGGCCTTTGCCCGCGCCTTGCGTTTCGCGGTCTCTCGTGACAAGCGACTCCGCAAAGTCCTTCCCAGCACCAAGGAACTCCTGTGAAGGTCACGCTCATCGACTACGGTGCCGGCAATGTCCCTTCGGTCGAGCGCGCCTTTCGCCGCCTCGGCGCTGAAGTGGAAACCACAAACGCGGCTGAAAAAGTTGCGACTGCCAATTGTCTCGTCCTTCCCGGCGTGGGTCACTGTGCGGCCCTCATCCACGCCCTCGATGCGCATGCGCTGCGCCAGCCCATTCTCGACGCCATCGCCCGCGGCGCAACCTTCCTCGGCATCTGCCTCGGCCTGCAAGCTCTCTATGTCTCGAGCGACGAAGCGTCAGACAAACACGGCCTCGGCCTTCTTCCCGGCAAAGTCACACGCCTTCCGGCAACCGTGAAACTTCCCCACATGGGCTGGAACACGCTCCAAAGATTGCGTACCTTGCGCCTTCTCGAATCCATTCCCACGGGCGCCTACTTTTACTTCGCGCATTCCTTCGCGGCCCCCTCAGGTGGCGAAGAATGCGCCGCAGTCTGCGCACACGGCCGGGAATTCGTCGCTGTCGTCGAAAAACGCAATCTCTTTGCTGTGCAGTTTCACCCTGAAAAAAGCGGCGCCGCGGGCGCTCAAATACTGCAAAACTTCCTGAAGGCCGCGGCATGACTCTCGCCCACCGCATCATTCCCTGCCTCGATACCGACGGCTCCCGCGTCGTCAAGGGCGTGCACTTCGAAGGTCTGCGTGACGCCGGTGATCCCGTCGAACTCGCCGCTCGCTACAATGCCGAAGGTGCCGACGAACTCGTCGTCCTCGACATCGCTGCCGCCCGCGACAATCGCCCCACCTTTCTCGAAACGATTCGCCGCGTCGCCGAGCAACTCGCCATCCCCCTCGCCGCTGGCGGCGGCATTCGTTCGCTCGAAGCCGCGCGCGCCGTCGTTCGTGCTGGCGCCGACAAAATCACCGTCAACACCGCGGCCGTCGAGCGCCCGCAACTCCTCAGTGAACTCTCCGCCGAATTTGGCGCGCAAGCCGTTGTGCTCGCCATCGACGCCAAGCGCGATGGCTCGCACTGGCAGGTCCGCGTGCGCGGTGGCCGCGAAGCCACGACTCTGAATGTCGAAGACTGGGCGCGCCGCGGCGTGGAGATGGGCGCTGGAGAAATCCTGCTCACTTCCGTGGATCGCGACGGCACGCAGTCCGGCTTCGACCTCGACCTCACCGCCGCCATCAGCAAAGCCATTTCCGTTCCCGTGATCGCCTCCGGTGGCGCGAAACTTCCCTCGCATTTTCTGGAAGTCTTCACCAAAGGCGCCGCCGATGCGGCCCTCGCCGCTTCCATCTTTCACGATCAAGTGCAATCCATCCGCTCACTCAAAGAATTTCTGCGCGCGCATCAGGTCGAGGTCCGCCTCCCGTGCTGATTCCCTGTATTGATCTGCAAGACGGCCAGGCCGTGCAACTCGTCCACGGCCGCCGCCGCGAACTTGCCGTCACCGACGTGCTCGGCCTTCTCCAGCGTTTTGGTCATCATCCCTGGCTCCATGTCATCGACCTCGACGCCGCCATGGGCAAAGGTGAAAATTCAGTTCTCGTCCGCGAACTCTGCATCCGCGCCAAACGCGAACACCGCATGAAAGTCCGCGTCGGCGGCGGCATCCGCACGGTTCGCCGCGCCACGCAACTCGCCGAACTCGGTGTCGCCCAAATCATTGTCGGCAGCGCCGCCTTTAAAGATGGCCGCCCCAACCTTACCTTTCTTAAGCGCCTGTGTGCCCGCGTGAATAAAAAAAAGATCGTGATCGCCCTCGATACCGCCAGGGGCAAAATCGTGATCCACGGCTGGCGCCAATCCCTGCGCATCTCTCCACGTGAAGTCATGGCACAACTGGAACCCTATTGCAGCTCCTTCCTCTGCACCGATGTGGACCGCGAGGGCACCATGACCGGCGTAAATCTCGACTGGTTCCGCGACCTGCGCTCTTCCACGACCTTGCCGATTATCGCTGCCGGCGGCATCTCCTCTCGCCGCGAAATCCTCGCCCTGGAAAAAATCGGCATGGACGCCGCCGTCGGCATGGCCCTCTACAAAAATCGCATTCGCTAAATGGCGCGGGCACTCCTGCCGGTGCAGCCGATCCAACACCCGCAAATTTTGTAGGATCTCCCAACTATCTGTGTCCCACTCTCTTCCGCACCGCTTCAACACCGCCGCCCCTTTTCGCCGCGCCGCCCTTGCAGTACGATACCTGCAATGCGATTTTTTCTCCGTCTTTCGCTATTTTCGTTGCTACTTGCTTCTGCGGCCCTGGCTCAGTCACCAGCCGGCCAACTACCCTTTGAACTCAAACTCATCGGCCCAAACGTCTGGGCGGCCCTCGACGACGCCAAGGGTGACGCCGGCGCCAACGCGGGTTTCGTCGTCGGCGACGACGGCGTCCTCGTCATCGACTCTTTCGAAAACGAAACCGCCGCCAAAGCCCTGCTGGCGCAAATCCGCACCCTCACCAAGCAGCCCATCAAATTCGTCGTTAACACGCACTACCACCTCGATCACGTCGCCGGCAATCGCGTCTTTGCGCAACAGGGAGCGGTCATCGTCGGACATCACAGCGTTCGCGCCTGGATCCATTCCGAAAATTTGAAATTCTTCGGCGACAAGATCACTCCCGAAGAAAAAGCCGAGGTGGCCAGTCTCCTTGCCCCCGGGGTCACCTACGACACGGGCGTCACGATCTTCCTGGGCTCCCGCCGCGTCGAAGTCACTTACTTGCTGGGCCACACCGGCGGCGATTCCGTTGTCTCCATCCCCGATGCCTCCATCATGTTCTGCGGCGATCTTTTCTGGAGAAGAACGCTTCCCAACCTCATTGACGCCACCACTTCCGACTGGCTGGCCACTCTGGCTCAATTCACGGAACAGCCCGCTGAATATCTGACCAACTCCGGCCTGCCGCCCGCGCAAATTTTTGTTCCAGGCCACGGAGAAGTCGGCAACCTCGAAGATGTCCAGGATTTTCGCGGCTATCTCGCCTGGCTGCGCGCCGCGGTGCAAAAAGTGAAAGATTCGGGCAAGCAGGGCGACGCTCTCGTCTCGGCGGTCTTGCCGGACCTCACCACCAAATATGGAGGTTGGGCATTCTTCAGCGATTTTTCGCGCTCCAACATTCTCGACATGGGCGCGGAGCTCCAGGGCACGAAACGCATTCCCCCTCGTGAGAAAAAGTGAGGTTTTATGCTGGTTTCCTTCCGTTCCTGCGGTCCGAAAGATCACGCGGTGCTGCTGCGGCTGGTGATCGCCTACAACAAATTTGAAAAGAACCGCGTGCATCGCAAATCTATCAGCCAGGGACTCGACGTCCTGCTGCGCAATCCCTCGCAGGGAAAGATGTGGCTGATGGAAGTCCACAAGAAACCCGTGGGCTACGCGCTGCTTACTTATAATTTCGAATTGGAATACGGCGGCGCCGAAGGCGTGCTGCGCGACCTATTCGTTGACAAGCGCTACCGCAATCAGGGGATCGGCTCCCTGGCGCTCTATGAGATTGAAGACTACTGCCGGGAGCGCGGTATGCGCGGATTCCAATTGCAGGTTCCGAAGCGCAACAAAGCCGCCGAGATTTTCTATCGCAAGGCGGGATTCCGCGAACTTCCGCGTCGCGTGATGATGTTGGAAGTGCGCCCGGAACACGTCGTCCAGGCCCGACGCGCTACCGCAGGTAAGCGTCGGTAATATACTGCTGCACCATCCGCTGCGTGTTGAAAAACGACCCGTTGATCGCGATGGCGTGGCGCATCACGTCCAGATACCGTTCGCGGCTTCCGTAATAAAGCGGCAGAATCACGCCTTCCAGTTTCGAATACAAGCTCTCCGCGTCCAGTTGGTTGTCCACTGGCGTTTCCGGACCCGGCTCGCCGCGATGCGCTTCGCCGACCGACCAACCGGTCACGCCTTCAATGTGCCCTTCCACCCACCAGCCGTCGAGAATGCTCAAACTCGGCACGCCGTTCAACGCCGCCTTCATGCCGCTGGTCCCCGATGCCTCCAGTGGATATTGTGGAGTGTTCAGCCACAAGTCGCCGCCCGCCGTGATTTTCCCGCCCAGGTCCAGGTCGTAATCGTCCAGAAAAACAATGGACACCGCTTTTTTCAGCGCCTTCTTGGCCCGGAATATTTTCTTGATGATCTCTTTCCCGCCGCCGTCGCGCGGATGCGCTTTTCCGGCGTAAACAATCTGGAAGGGGCCGGCGGTCTTGGCAATCTGCCGCAAGCGGTCCAGGTCGCTGAGGATCAAATCCGCCCGCTTGTAGCCCGTCGCGCGCCGCGCAAATCCAATCGTAAACACCTGTGGGTCCAGCTTTAATCCTGTCTTCTTGCGCACCGTCTCCAGTAAATCGTGCTTCGCCAGCAAATGCGCAGCCCACACCTCTTCCGGCGGCAAGCCCAACGCGCCGCGCAAGCTGTAATTGTCCTCGCGCCAGGAAGGAATCATTCGGTCGAATAGTTCGCGAAACGCCGGGCTGGCCCACGTGGCCGCGTGCACTCCGTTGGTGATCGCTTCGATCGGCACATTCGGGAACATCTTCCGCGAAACTTCCCCGTGGAGTTTCGCCACCCCGTTCACATAATTGCTCAGGCTCAGCGCCAGGTACGTCATGTTTACCGAAGCGCCCCGCCGCGCCGCCTCTTCAAAGTCCGGGTAGTTCTGCTCCACTTGCAATACGCTGCGCACAAGGTCAGCCGAAGATGCGTCTTTCACGTCAAAGAAGCGAATCTGGTCGGGAAACAGCCGGGTCATGTATTCCACCGGAAACTTGTCATGGCCCGCGGGAACAGGCGTATGCGTGGTGAACACGCATTTGTTGCGGACTCTTTCAATGTCCTCGCCCTTGATGGAACTCCGGTTCGCTCGCCTCGCCTCTTCTCCCAGCAATTCCAGCGTGAGCAGCGCCGCGTGCCCTTCATTCATGTGATACCGCATCAATTCCGTGTGGCCCAGCGCCCGCAACATCCGCACGCCGCCGATTCCCAGGATCATTTCCTGCGACAACCGATAGTACGGGTCACCGCCATACAATTGCCCCGTCAACGCCCGGTCCCTCGCATCGTTCGATTCCAGATCCGCATCCAGAAAATAGACCGGCACCTCATATCCACGAACGCCCTTTACCGTGTAGCGCCAGGCCCGCAGCTCGACCTTTCGGTTTTCCAGGGTGACGGAGACGCGCGGCTCTTCCTCTTGAAGATGCTTTTCGGCGTTCCACTCCACTTCCTCTTCCGTCTGCGCTCCTTCTTCCGAAAGACGTTGCCGGAAGTACCCCTTCCTATAAAGCAGCGACACCGCCACCATCGGCAAACGAATATCTGCCGCGGCCCGGATCGTATCCCCGGCCAGGACCCCCAACCCTCCGCTGTAGGTTGGAATCTGATTCTCCAGTGCAATTTCCATTGAAAAGTAGGCTACAAACCGTTTCGGCGGTTGCGTCGCGTTCGCCATCGTTCCGGGGTCTCCGTTCGGCGCATTGAGCTGCGCCGCCACATGTTCTTCCTGCTCGTTCGTATTCATATATTTTCCGGGAAGCCCGCTCCTCACGCAAGGAGAGAGGTCACTCACCGTTCCCTAATGCCATGCGCCAACCTGCAAAATCTGTAATGTCCGCTATAATCCTCTTCCATGAACACGGTTTTGGACGGCATCCGGGTCGTGGAACTCTCCGAAGCGCTCGCCGGTCCTTATTGCGCCATGCTCCTGGGGGATCTTGGCGCGGACGTAATCAAAGTGGAGCGAAATGCGGGTGGCGACCAGTCTCGCAGTTGGGGGCCTCCTTTTGTGGGCACGGAGTCCGCGTATTTTCTCGCCACCAATCGAAACAAACGATCCATCACTCTGAACTACGACCATCCCCTCGGCAAAGAAATTTTACAGCGTTTACTGGCCACCGCGGATGTATTTATCTGCAATCAACCATCACTTCGTTCACTGCAACGCCGGGGCCTCGATCCGCAAACTTTGCGAGCCAAATATCCCCGACTTATCTACTGTTCCATTTCCGGATATGGCCTCACCGGTCCCAACGCCGAACGCCCCGGCTACGATATTCTCGCCCAAGCCGAGGCTGGCGTCATGAGCTTCACCGGCGAACCCGACGGCGGCCCCATCCGCTTTCCCATCGCCATCGCCGATATGACCACCGGCATCTACGCCGCCATGGGCATTCTCGCCTCTCTCTTCGCTCGCCAACGCTCCGGTCAGGGCGATCACCTGGACATGGCCCTGTTCGATTCCCAACTCACTTGGCTGGCCAACATTGGCAGCAACTATCTCAATGCCGGCGTCTCTCCAACCCGATGGGGCAATGCGCATCCCAGCATCGTGCCGTATCAACTCTTCCGGGGCAGCGATGCGCGCTATTTTGTCGTGGGCGTGGGGACGCAAGAGCAATGGCTACGGCTCGTGAAGCTCCTTGACGTCGAACGTTTGGGTGCCGACCCTCGCTTCACATCGAATCCCGCCCGCATTAAGCACCGCGATCAATTAATTCCACTCTTGCAGCAACGCTTCAATCTTCGCCCGAGCGCCGCGTGGCTCTCTAAACTTAAATTGGCGGATATTCCAGCCGCCGCGATTCACACCGTCAGCGAAGCTCTGCAGGACCCGCAGACCCAGAGCAGAGGGCTGGTCGTTGAAATCGAACATCCCACTCTGAAAATCGCCCGCAGCATCGCCAATCCCATGCGATTCGCTGAGCGGCCCATATCTTACCGTTTGCCACCGCCGCTTCTTGGCGAACACTGCCGCGCCATTCTCACCGAATTGCACTATTCGAAAGACGAGGCGGACGCAGCAATGCGCGAAGCCTGCCGCCCGCAAGCAACTATTCCGGACAGAGGGCCTCGTGATTCCCCATTGACTACGTAGCTACTTTAATACCATAATGCAGCGTTCCTGCCCCAGAGTGCTTCCCATGGCACTCGCCATTTCTATGTCATTCCGGGCAGGTGTCTCATGTTTACCTCTCTTCACGTGGTCCCGTACCGCAATTTCAATCTTTGTCCTCACTGCGAACGCTTAGGGATGGACCCGCTGCTCCTGCGGCTGGCCGAGGGACTTCCCATGATCTCGCGTTCCGATGGGGTGAACTTCCACCTCCTGCTCGCGGATCGTCCTCTTCCCTATCCCGCCGAGCGAAGCGCCCAACCTGCCCGCGAAGTCTCTTTGTGTTTTTGGTATTCGTCGGACACGCAGCGAAGCACGTTAGTCATCGTCCCGGCTGGAAAGGGAGCGAGCGTTGTACCCTACCGCGATATCGAGTTCGTGGCTGACCTGCTTTCCGAAAAGCTTCTTCTAAAAGGCAAATTGGCGCCAATGTACGGACTCACGGACAACTCCCTGCGTCTATGGAACTACTGACCAGTCATTTGAATCTCACCGGGCGATATTGCCGCCCGCGCCATCCCTGAAATACCCAAATTTTGCCCTGCGGGTTAAGATGGGGACGAATCAGCGCGTGTCTTGTCCGAACTGGTTCGTGGCAACCGCCCATGCAACGAAAGATTCCCCAGCTCGACGGCGTTCGTGGTGTCGCCATCCTCCTCGTCCTGGCGCACAACCTCCACGGCTTTTATTCCCCACCTCTCTCTTTCCTGACGGCGTACGGCTGGATGGGGGTGGATCTCTTTTTCGTCTTATCGGGTTTCCTGATTACTGGAATCCTGCTGGATTCGATCACTTCCGAAGCTTACTTCCGCAACTTCTATGCCCGCCGCTCGCTCCGCATCTGGCCGCTTTATTACGCCATGCTGGTGCTGATGCTGGTCGTGATTCCTCATCTTAGACCGCAGGACGCTGCGGAAATCTTCCGGCGGTCCCATCCCGGCTGGTCCTATCTGTTTTTCCTGCAAAACTTCTTCGTAAAGGACCCTTCGTGGGCCGTTGGTCCGCTGGGTGTCTCCTGGTCACTGGCGGTGGAGGAACTGTTCTACCTTGTTTGGCCGGTATTTGTAGGCCTTCTTCCGGTACGCCGCCTGGAGATCGTCGCGTGGAGCGTTTGTCTGCTCTCGCCGCTGCTCCGCCTTTTCTTCGTCTCGCACGGCTGGCTGATTTACTCGAACCCTTTCTGCCGTCTGGATGGTCTAATGGCCGGCGGACTGCTTGCCATTCTCGTTCGAAAATCCACATTCAAACCCAAGCGGCTGTTGCCCGCTGCTTGGCTCGGAATCTTGCTTGGCTCTTCCTTGGCTATCGTCTCTGAATTATTTGGCCAGCGCTGGCTAACCTTCTCCCTGGCCGTCATCGCTTCGGCTGGACTCGTCTATCTTGCACAATTTTCCAAAGTGAATTGGTTGAAAGCCGCACTCACAAACCGCTTCCTGATGTTCAGCGGCACCATCAGCTACGGCTTATATCTCCTGCACAAACTTCCGGAAGATGCGCTGAAAGGGATTGGCTTTCAGGCCGGGCACCCGAAGGCCACCTTTTGGATTTCTCTTGCCGCCGCCTACCTCATCGCCAGCGCTTCCTGGTTTTTGCTGGAAAAGCCCGTTCTTCGTTTAAAACGTTATTTCGAGGTTGGCGACGCTCCGCGGCAATCGAGTCCCCTTGGCGTTCCACAGCCGAATCAGTCTAAAGCTACTTGAGCGTCGCTCTATTCTCCACCCACCGCTATCCAGGCATGCTCCCGGTGACTCTTCAAAATTGCTTCACACAGCAGCATCTCCTCGTGCCCGGTCTCAAACGTCGGGAACTTCCGCGGCGCCTTCCAGTCCCCTGCCTCGATGTACTCATAAAAATCCCGGAACAACTGCACAAACGTGTCCGGATACCCTTCCGCGTGGCCTCCCGGATACGCCGCGTACTTCCTCGTATTCACGCTCATCAGCGCGGGGTCCTTGGGGAGCAACTCGCTCGCCTGATTGCGCCGCCCGATCCACAGCGTATTGGGCTCCTCAGAATTCCAGCTCAACGACCCTTCCGTGCCATCAATCTCATACCACAGCCTTGTTTTTCGTCCCGCGCTCACCTGCGACACAGTCATCACACCGCGCAAATCGCCTTCCAGATGGAACAACACGGACGCATAGTCATCCGTCGTCATCGGCACCGGTTCGACATTGCTCGAACTCGCTTTCTGAAACGATTCCACGCGTCCCTGAGGTTTCTGGCGCACTGGCACCACGGTGGCCAGATCCGCGCACAGCTCCGTCACCTTGCGCCCGATGATCCACGTCACCAAATCCAGCCAATGCGTTCCGATGTCGGAGACGGCTCGAAGTTCACCCCCGAGTTTCGCGTCCAGCCGCCAGTTCCAATCCGTCGGATACACCAGCCAGTCCTGCAAAAAGCTGCCGTGCACGAGTTTCGGCTGCCCGATGACTCCCTTTTCTACCAGCGCCTTCGCCTCGTGGCACAGCGGGTAGTAACGCAGGTTGTAGGCCACGCCGGCCACACGCCCCGTTTCCTTGGCAATCGCCACCAGTAACTCCGATTCCCGCGAGTCCATCGTCAGTGGCTTTTCGCACAGCACATGCTTCCCGGCACGCAACAGCTTGCTCGATTCCTCAAAATGCAGATAGTTCGGAGTGCACAGATGCACCACATCCACATCCGGATCACCCGCCAATTCATCCAGCGAACTATAGGCGCGCCCCAGGTTCAACGCTGCACAAGCTGATTCGGTCGTCTCCTTCGTACTCCCCAGCGCCCCGCGCACATCGATTCCTAACCGGCGCAGGGACTCCAGATGTGCGCGCCCCACAAATCCCAGACCAATCACCGCTGCTCTCAGCATCATTTTGACTCGACTCCTTGTGGTCGGAAGACTCCCACCGCGCCTTCGCGGCATGGATTATAGGAGACTATCCCCAAAAGAAAAATGGCCGGTCCATCGGACTGGCCATTCTCTCCATCCAGAAACTCGGGCCTGGGCTTTAGTTGCCCGTGCTCTTGTTCACCGGCGAAGCCTTCTGCAACGTCGCCAATAGCGTCTTGGCGCTGTCCGGCGCCGGCACCGCTTTCTTGAACACGATGTCCGAAGCACTCACTTCCTTGCCATAGAGCTTCTTGTTCGCATCGTTGTCCGCCCGCAGCGTGGAACCTTCCAGCGAAATCCCTGCAAACAGTCCGCGCGCCCGCGAATAGGACAAAATCTCAGCGCGCATCGTCACATCGGTCTCCGCCGAAGCCGTGCGCCCCACCGGCCCTGCCGCTGCCGATGCGTCGCCGCCTATCTTCACCTTGCTGCTCAGCACGCTTTTCGCCGATCGTGGGCTCATCATCAACAAAATAAAGTCCGTCGCGTTGCCCCCGAGCTGCAAACCAACGCTTCCCCCTTCCAGCGCCATCATCGTCGGGGCGCCCCACTTACCGTGGAATGTGCTCCCCCCCCGGCAGGTCATCACCCCACGGCCGTAACTTCCCCCAATACCAATCGCAAACTTCAGCACAGACGGGAGAATCACCACGCAATCCGCTTTATCCAGCACGCTCTGCGGTATGCCATCAGGCGCATTAAGAATCTCCTTCATCACTGTGCCTGCGTTCTCCACGCGATCTTGTTCCTTGTCCTGCGCAAAAGCCGGGCACACCAAAGTCAGAGCCAAACCAAACCCGAGTAGTGTTTTTTTCATCAATGTTCCTCAGATACTTTCTGTGCGCCTGTGGCGTTGGCGTCACCAAAATGGGAAAGAACGCTGGGCGGTGAAATGCACCCGCATCATACATCGGCTTTTGCCAAAGTTCCATCCGCATATCCTCATGAGACCGTCCCCGCCGCTTGCTTCTCGTTCGGAAATACGAAGGTTTAGGAAGGCTGGAGCGCCCGGACACGGCTTTCCAGTTCTCGCGCAATTTCTTCTATGCTCTTCTCCGCATCAATGTGCCCGGGCGCTCCAATGACTACCCGCACGTGTCCCGGCCTCGCAAAAATGCGCCTCTCCTGTTTCAGGTCGAACAGGCCGCTCAGGTACAGGGGCACAACTGGAAGGTTCAACTGCTTCGCCAGAAGACCGATGCCCGCGCGGAACGCCACCATCTCTCCGGTCTCCGTTGTTTGTCCTTCAGGAAAGACCAAGGTATTCCAACCGCGGTCCGCAAGATCGCCCGCGAACTGAAAGCTCTGGAGGAAGCCTGATCGCTGCGGCAAAGGGAAGACATTGAAGAGGCTGGTGACAAGAACATAGCGCAATCGCTCCATGAACCGCTCGAACACGTTCAAGTTCTTTGCAGGCTGCCTCATTTCAGCGAGTCTCTCCCCGCGCATGGCTGTGGCCAGCCGGTTTCGAAAACGCGCCGGCAGTGCCGGCAAAATCCACGCGATGTCCAGATAGGTCACATGATTGGAAATGATCAGCGCCGGCCCCTTGAATCCACGCAGATGTTCGCGGCCTTTCACGCGTGGAGCAGCCAGCAGATAAGTCGCGGGCCACGCCAGCGAGTAATAAACGCAAAGCCGGAACATCGTCGTCAACCAATGTTGTGGCCAGCGCGGATAAACGTGAATGGTTTTGCCAGACGCTTCTCCTGCAAGCAGCTTCTGCAGTTGCCCCACCGTGCGGACGTCTTGAAATTGAGCATCGTTGAGTTCCACCTGATACTGGTCTTCCAGCGCGCTCATGAGTTCCACGCGATCGAGAGAAGAGAGATTCAACTCCGATTCCAGAGTTGTGCCGCTTGCATTGGCAGCAGCACCGTGATGCTTGATTCGCGAGATCAGCGAACTAAGCGAAATGCTTTCTGCGTTCCCCGAAGCTCCCCTGCCCCCTGCGCCTTGCACGATCTCTCGAATCCGCGGAAGTATCGGTTTCTGTGTCGGCGTCCGGGGAAAATCGGGTTCCGGCCAGACAAACCAGCGCCGGATTTTTTGATACTCCGCCAGCCATTGATTGGCGCCATCCACAATAGCAGCCGGGGGCAGCGCGTCGCCGGCGAGCAGCAGAACGCCGCAAGCTTCGGCATTGCCGTCCTTCTCGATGCCAAGCACCACGCAATCCCGCACGCCACGCTGCGCTCTCAGCGCCTTTTCCAGGTCCTCCGGATAAATATTCATTCCCGCCGGGGTAACGATGACGTTCTTGCTTCGCCCTTTGAAGTACAGCCGGCCACTCTCATCTTCCTGTGCAAGGTCGCCCGTTCGAAACCACCCGTCGTCACTCACCAGCGCCTGCGTTTTGCCATTTTGACGGTATGCCCGCGCCACGCCTTCGCCGCGCACCAGAATTTCTCCGTTCTCCGCCACCCGGACTTCCATTCCCGGAAAAACCTTGCCGATCGAACCTTTCGTCGAAGAAAACGGGTGATTGAGACTGATCAGCGACGTTGTCTCTGTCATTCCATACCCCTGAATCACCGCGTATCCCAAGCGCGTCCAAAAAGTCTCCGTGCTCGCGGGCAGCGCTGCCCCGCCGGAGATAAACGCCCAGAATTTCCAGCCCAGGCGCGAGTGAATTCCGCGGAACCTCCACCAGCGCCAAAGAAAATGCTCCTTCTCCGCCAGCACCATTTCTTTTTGAAATCTCTCCATCTCTCCTGCCGATTCCTGCTGGCGTTCGATCTCCCTTTGCAGGGATTCCAGGAAGCGCGGCACCGCTACCATCACCGATACCCCTTCCTTTCGAATGGTCTCCGCCAACTCGCTGGGCTTCAGCGTATCCAGAAAGACCACGGTTGCGGCCAGCATTTGCGGGATGAACACTCCCAGCATTTGGCCGAACACATGGCTCAATGGAAGCAGGTTCAGAAATCGCAGCGGGTGAAACGCTTTTTCGTAGCGGAGATACTTCTGAATCTCCGGTTCCAACCGCTCGATGTTCGCCAGCACGTTCGCATGGGAAAGCATTACGCCGCGCGGCTCGGCTGTCGTCCCGGAGGTGTAGATAATCTCGAGCGTGTCTTGCCGCGAGAGTGCTGGGGAAGCGTAGAGCGAGGCATCGTGGCCAGCTATCGTCGAGCCAAGATTCTCGAGCTCGACGGACGCTAAATTCGGGCATCCGCTCTTCCCGCGCGTACAAAACACCAGCTTGGCGTTTACATCGCTGGCCACGCGGCACGCAAACTCGGCCGGCGAGGTGTGATCAATCGGCACAATCACGGCGCCTCGCAGCAGGCACCCCAAAAAAACGACAATCCATTCCGCCGAATTCTCGCCCCACAGCAAAATCGCATCGCCTTTGCCGATGCCGCGCGCTTCCAATGCCCGCGCCAGCCGGTTGGCCTCACCCGCAATTCGGCCATAGGTCCAGGTCTCCATGCGGTAGCCGCGCCGCTGCCGCACCGCTACTTCCTCGCCGCGCGCACCATAACTCCGCACGAAATTTAAGAGTGATTCAGCCGCCATTGGAAACATCGATTGAAGAAGTTCGATTTGCTTCGCGAACCGTCAGCGCTTCCATGCACTTATGATAAGTTTTGCTAGCGGTGAGATAAACACAAAAAGTCATCATCATCGGCGCAGGCATCTCCGGACTGGCTTGCACCCAACGTCCAAAGCAACTCGGCGTCCAATCCCTCGTCCGCAAAGCCGGCCCGCACGCCGCAGGAGTCATCGCCACAACCCGCCGAAACCCCTATCTCTTGGAACGAGGCCCGCAACGTTCCCGTTTCGAGGCCAGCAACCGCTGGATTATGCAACAACAACCCAAACTCGTCATTCGCGCCATCCGAGGCATCTTGCGAGATCCACAAACAGTCTGCCAGCGCCGCAGTAAGCCAAACCGCAACCTCGCAAAAACTCTCTCCACTCGAGTCCTGCGTCTCTTTCCTTATCGATCGAATTTATCGGGGAATATTCAGAGGATCTTTGGTGAACCGGGGAGGACTCGAACCTCCAACCCGTTGATTAAGAGTTCTATTCTGCGGTTTCGGAGCACTTTGCCCGTAGTTGTACGCAATGAGAATGAGAAACTTAGTTCGTGTCAACCGTAACTCCATACAACCCCTTCTAAGCCGGTAGTCGCTACAGTATCCGCTACAGTGACCTTTATCCCCATCCTCATGCATGTCCTCGCTTTTAAACTGGCCGAATGGTGGTTACTTCTGGAAGTTTGGCGAAAGCCCTTTCGATTGCGTCGGCCTGTGGATGACAATAGCGCTGCGTAATCGTAATGCTGGAATGGCCAGCGATCCTCGCCAACGTGAACGCATCACAACCGGCCTCAGCAAGGCGAGTCAGCGCAGTGTGACGCATAGTATAGGGTGGAAAAGGCGCAACTGGGGTTTGCTTTCCCGCTTTTTTAGCCTCGCTTTCGATCGCTGACAACGCTCTGGCATGAAAGGTTTTTGCAGTGTCGCGATCTAAATGGCCAGACTTACTATCAGCCGGAAACGTCCAGCCCTTCTGTGGGTTTCCCTGTGCGTCCCAGCGTGCTTTTAACGCGTTGTAAACTGCGGGCACCATCGGCAGCATCCTTCGAGCGGCGCGCGACTTCCCTTCTGCTATCTGCAAGAGGCCGCTTGTGCCGTTCAAGTTGATCCGCTCCCAACGCAACGACAAGACCTCGGTAGGTCGCAATCCGGTTCCAAGCATCACTGTAGCCGCGTCTTTCCAGGGCTGGGAACAGGCCTCGAGATAGATTGTCACCTCAGCGTCCGTTAAGACTCGCTCTCGTTGCTTTTCTCCCTTAGCAAGTGTGATCTTTGGCATTCTGTCGAGCTTGCCCCACTCATAAGCCAACGATAGTGCACGCCTGAGTGTCCTGAGACCGCAATTAATGGTGGAGGGCGAGAGAGCGGCTTTTTTGGCCGCATATAATCCGGCGTGTTGGTCGGTGAGTTCGCTGAGATTCAGCCCGGTCAAAACCGAACCGCATAGGGACTGAACTCCGTACTGGTAGTAGCGCAGAGTATTCGGTTTAGATTCCCTAAACTGCGTTTCGACATAAGGCAAGAAATCCTGCCTCAGGAAATCGCGAAGTATGATCATCTTCTGCTCACGGAATCCGACCTCGCCTTTTGCCAGCGCAGTTCTGTGTGCTGCTTCCATCTGTCGCGCCACTCGTGGATTGCCTTGCTTCGTGCTGCACTGGACATGCTTCCCGTTGAACACGAAGTGATACCAGTAAATTCGCCCTCGCTTAAAGTTTGCCATTGTTCAATTCTTCTCCTTTTTCGCAGCGCGAATGCTTCCACTGGTCATCCGCCGTAACGTTTCCCGATAACTACGCATATATGCCGCGCGTTTGGCTTTTCCTTCATCCGTCGTTCGGAATGCTTTCTCGCGGCACTTCGCTGAGCAAAATTTCTGATCAACACGTTTGATTACGAACCATTTTCGACAAGATGGGCATTGAGCAATCCGTCGAAGAAAACCCTGGAAAGCCGCATCAAGAATAAAAACTTTACCTAAATATGTCCGGTCGATTCCAGATCTGCGGCCGTATGCATGCGGAAAATAGGTATAAAGTCGACGCCAACCGTTGGGCCAAGGCGCCCCTAATCCCACGCTGATTGGATATTCGCGGACAAGCCCGTCAATAATTCTCGTGAGTTGCTGTGCTTCTTTGCCGAATTTACCTTTTCGGATTTTCGAATAAGTGCCAAGCGCATAGCCTGTGTTTCCAACCAGACGGTCAAGCCTATTCATGGCGACTGCCATCCACTCAACTTCCTCAAATTTCGGAACACCTTGGCGGCTGTTCAAATAATCAACCAGGCTTTCTGCACTCTCCAATGCTTCAAAGGGACCGAGCCCCCTTAACCGTAACCTACGCTTTGGAACAAATGGCATGATTACATTTTATTACCCAGAGAGAGAGAAAAACAAGGTAGAACTGGGACTCGAAAGGAGTCGCTGACATGGAAGCTGCCAGAATGCTTTGGAATGTGAAGGAAGCAGGCACTGCGTTGGGACTTAGCCCCTGGACGGTTCGACGTTGGATAGTGGAAGGAAAAATTATCGCCGTGAGGCTTGGCAGAAGGGTGTTGGTTGAGCCTTCAGAGTGCCGCCGTTTGGTGGATGAAGGCCGGAAGACGCCCAAGCCCTAAACATCCAGGTAATCCTTGGTCCGGAATTTAGAGGAAATCCAGTAATGAGCACTCCAACAAATCCGTTGCGTGGACCAGGGAAAGGGACAACGTGCCCGGATCTCTTCTTGCTGGTCGCTGGACAAGATCTGGGGCGAGATGCGGCAAGCCCGGCAATCCTCCGAGATTTCATCGTGCCCCGCAGCGCAGGAAGTGGGGGATAGGATGGGAGAATTTCACGAACTGCGGCTCACACGATTTGATTTCGATGCCGCAGATTTTTTGTCGAGTGAAGATGTCGCGGCAATGACCGCCAGTGAGGTAGGTCAATATATTCTTTTGCTCGCGCATGCTTGGCTCGGCGGAAAAGATTGCACCCTACCGAACGATCCGAAGCTACTCGCAAAACTCGCCCGGGCACCGCGGGGCGTCAGTAGACGAGTTATGTCGAAGTTTGCGATCACTGTTGGCAATCGATTGCACAATCCGCGTCTGACAAAGGAATGGAAGGATGCTCAGCTTCGCGCACAACGTAGACAGCAAAAAGCTCACATTGCCGCTAAAAACAGGTGGGACAACAATGCTAAAGGCATGCCACAAGCATCCGTTGAGCAGGAGCCGAGCATTTCGCCCTCGATCCTTGGGCGATGCTTGGAAATGCCTCCGTCCCCGTCCCCGTCCCCGTCCCCGTCCCCAAACCCAATAAGAGCAGAGCCTCTTCCCATTGACCAAGCCAAGATACAAGGAGCTGAACCTTCGGTTGTGGAAAAAGAGGCCCAGCACTCCCTTTCTCTTTGTGAGAATAAACCGACAGAAAAGAATGGCGTTCCGCCGTGGTGCGTCACACCGTTGCATGGGGAACTGTATGGCGGGATCTATCGTAAGGACATTGAAAACCGATTCTTCGATTGCTCCGACATGACCTTCGACGAGCAACTGGCAGAATGTGTCGAAGTCGCCATCACAAATCTTGCCTTGAAACGTACCCGCCGATATAAAGAGGCGCAACTGGATGACCGCGAATTGAAAAGCGCAGCGCTCGCAAAATTGGCCGCAGGAATGCAGACTCTCTCATTGGAGCCCGATTTTGTGCTCCGTAGCAAGCAAACCGTGCAGGCCGTCGTGCATTCGGTCGTCGTTGCCGCCGTTGAAATCATGACTTCGCGATGCGGGGCGCCTACCAATGAAAGCCATTAAGGAGAATGGATCTCCAGCCATTATGTCCGTGGTGCTTGCGGTGACCTGATTTAACAGGAGTCAGTCGAACCCTTGGACACGATTCATCGGCAGGAATTAGAGTGACGGCGCCTGGTCGTTAGGCTTTGCTCCGCTCGTGGCATCTGTCGGCAGCTCAGGAATCGCCATCCCGGGCTTGATGTCGATCGGTGGTCGGGCAGGGCCTCGCACATCCATCACGATTACTTTCACACCGAACTGCGCTGCTTCCTTTGGATCACGAGGCGCGTGAGATCCGTGGAGGAGGAAAGCCAATTCCAGAGCCCTAATCCGCGTTTCTAAGGCGTCTACCGTGCGCTTGTCCGTGAATTTCCCGTCTTTCTGCGCGAAAATCGTCCGCTTGGCCGTGAGGAGAGGTCGTAAATGTTTATCAATTAACTCTCGTTCCGAGATTCCAAGCTCGTCCATCAGCTCTGGCACCCTTCCGCGCATCTGTCGAAGTGCCTGGTAAGCAGACTGGGCTGCATTCTTAATGGGATAGCCTGCCTTTACTGCGGCCTCGGCATGGCTCTTGGATGTGGGGATATACTCTACGAGTTTCTTCTGCCGTTCAGTCCACGCTTGACCATTTTTCCCGAGTGGCCTCTTGCCCGATTTTTTGGACGCCATAATTGAGTAGTTTACTACGTTTTTTTAGACCTTCTTCAATTTCCTTCAGATACGTCTTGAACCAGATTATGTGTTCAAGACAAGCTGGTGGCTCTGGAATCAAACTTTTTCAAGGCAGGGCGGAAGCTGTGCGGTTTTTCTTGCATGACGGAATCCATGTCGCGCTCAAATCATTCGAACGAGAGAAAGAGCCTGTTGGCTGCCGCTTTTTCCGATAAATTCACTGTTATGTCCCTTATGCGCTGAATTTCCTGACCGATTCTGTCATAGGCAATCTCGATTAAGAGATCCTGCTGTTCGGGTTTCAGTTGGCCTTTCTCTTCGACTTGAGCGTTGGCTTCTCTGAACGAACGAATTATCATCAGAAGGGCTCCCACGGCAGCGATTGAAGACACCATTGCGTCCTCGGATAATTTTAGCTCCGGGTCAGGTCTGGGATAAACATCATCGAGTGCTTTCGAGATACCTGCAGTTTCTTTTCTCAGCATCTTTTCAAATTCTGCAACGAAATCCTCCCTCTTGTCTGAGTTCATCAACTTCTCATAAAACACTTTTTCCAAATCGATGGTTTTCAGCCTCCCGAGTGCAAATGAAAAATCGTACTCAGGATCTTTGTCCACTTCCTCGGTGGTCGCCAGTCTCAAATACTGAAGGATTTTGAAGGCCAGCCTGTTGTTGATGAGCAGAACAAATCGTGACTGCCGTTCGTTAGTCCGTTCAAGTTTGTCGAGCCGCTCGTGCTTAAGGATCATGTCAAGGATCAAAACGCCGACGGCCAGGATCAGCAGGTTCTCCATTAGTCCTGGGAGAAAGGCCAACCAGAATTGTCTGTCGAAGTTACCTCCGATGCAGACAAAGATAAGAATCAGGACTATAAAGCTAACCAGAAGAGCAACAATCACGCTTTTCATTTGGCTCCTTATCCCATCCTTCGGAATTAGCCTTGAGATTTCTCCACTCCTCACAGGCCGTATCGGCGGCGGAAGCCCAGACTGCACGTTTCCCAGAATACGCCAGTAGCAGCATCTTAGGTTTTGGTACTGGATCGACCATGCCTAAGTGATGCCTTTTTCCAGCGCATCTAAGAACTCAGTGAATGATGGGGCGACGGGTCGGGCGTATCTTAGTTCCATCCCGATAAATGGAATCATCACGACGGGCAAGCCTGGTTGTCTCGTATCAAATCCATAGGCTTCTCCACCACCGTTCGACCCAAAAATGAAAATTCCCGGAGCATAGTCGCTCACATTGTACGCGGCATTTAGCTCTGGCAATTCGCCAATAGGCCATACGATAAGGTGCTCGCCGCTCGGCTCCAGATTCCCAGATAGTCCGTTGGCATGTCTGTAGAGTTCAAGAAAATCCTCTGGGAGACTAAATCCAATCCTCGACCGAGCGGAGTCTATTTCATGTTCGCTCGCTGGACCTTTCCATTTGAGCTGGATGGCAACTCTCTTGATTCCCTCTCGCATTTTTTCCAAAATCTCCTGCACAAAATCGATCGGGCATTGAGAGTATATGGCAAGGTCCTGATAAATTTGGTAACCGGAGAAGTGGGTCAACTTCTTAGAGTTCATGTAAAGGTCACTGACAACCTTGAGGTCATTCAGATACTAAAGAAGCTGAATATAAGGGAGCAGTGCCGAGTCAAATACCAAAAACTGTATCCAAACGTGAAACCCCTGCACAAAAGGAAGCGATAGAGGTTCCGTGGTCCAGAGTTCCAAAAACCCGACCTGATACGGAGCGGCAATTTTCTTGCGGAGGCACCGCGCTATGAACGGAAGCACAGAGATCACGTTCTCGCCAGGACAGATGTATCGGCGACGAGAGTTGCACGAGAAGTTTGGCGGTCAAAGGCAGGGCGGAATCAGCACGCCAGCCAAAGCCCCCTTCATTCTCTTGATTACGGGGGAGTCAGGGAAACAACATGGATATTCTGATGAGTGGACGAACGACGGAACCTTTCTTTACACAGGCGAAGGGCAGCGTGGGGAAATGAGATTCGTCGGAGGCAATCGTGCTATTCGCGACCACCGGAAAGATGGCAAGGCTCTGCAAGTTTTTGAACAGGATAAGAAGGACAAACGATTTCTTCGCTATCTTGGTGAGATGGAATACGCCCATCATACGTATCGGGAGGCGCCAGACACTGATGGGAAACAACGAAAGGCAATCGTATTTCACCTGCGCCCAGTTGGTACGCTTTCACCGGACTCAGCCGTCGTCGCTGCAGCTCTTTCGGGGGAGATCCCAGTCTCCGTTCGAGGGAAAGGCGGCGGGTTCGGTTCCGTAGAAACCAATCGCCGGGTAGAGAAGGCTGCGGTTGAATTCGTTAGGCACCGCTACGAACAAGATGGCTGGTCCGTCCATTCTGTCGAAGCGGAGAAGGTGGGATACGATTTGTGTTGTGACAGAGGAGAAGAGCAGGTACACGTAGAAGTCAAGGGCACACAAGCTGACGACGTTTGTTTCATCATCACCGCTGCTGAGGTCCGTAATGCGATGATTGATCGCAGGCACGTCACCTGCGTCGTGACTGCAGCTTTGACCGCTACGCCGAAAATGTTCACCTACGTCAAAGACGATTTTTCTAAGAAGATCCAACTGGACCCGATTGCGTTCCGAGCACAAGCGTTGCCTGAACCGCAATGATATATCTTGTCGCACTTCCGCTGTACTCATCTCCATTCGACCTAAGTAGAAAAAAGTGAACTGAACCATCAGATTGATCGCGACACGGCAATCGTCGACATTTTTGACGAAATGCCACCAAACAAATCGGCCCGAACTCAAAGCTCATATCGAGACCGATCTTCTTGAACACCCGAAAGAGAAAAAAGAAGAAAGTTAGTTCGCGAGGTGCTTGCTCATGTTGAGCACGTAGTGCTTGCCATTGGGATGGTGGATGTGGATCTTGCCATCGGCGTCGGGCTCGTGACCCTTGCAGCCAGGAATGCCACACTGGCAGTCACCGAAATCGTCGGGGCGGCCGGGCTTCGTCATCGGTTTCACTTTGTCGGCCATGAGGACCTCCAAGCTAAATCTCCACTGTTATTTTGATTTTTCGGATTCAAATAATTTTCCCATAGCAGTGTGAAACATCCTCAGGCAGTCGAAAATAGTACTCGAGTACTCTCTCTATAGGGGTAGATTCGCAAAGGTTCTTGACAAACCCACAGAGAGTAAACAGAATGCCGAGTCACCAGAAAGCACACTGAACTGGTATTTCCGGGTCATTCTTCTTGATCTTTCACGAGGGACATCGGGTCTACGATCAATGCGTCAGCCCCACCCTTTGGGCACGCTCCGCCCGGGTGGTCTTATTGTCGTGCTTCTTGCTGTTTAATGCGTTTGACACGCTCGCGCAGGCCCCTCCTGTGCAGGTTCCCCCTCCTCCCAATCGGGCCACTTGGGCATCCCTGCCGAAATACAAAGAAGGCGAAATCCTTGTGCGATTCCGGTCAGGCGCACCTGCCTCCCGGGTTCAGGCGTTGCACTCCATGCTTCATGGGGAACCGGTAAAAAGCTGGAACAGCCTCCCTGGATTGCAGTTGGTCCGTCTGCCCTCGGGCACCAGTGTCGAGCGTGGCCTGCAGTTCTACCGGCGCAGTTCCGACGTTCTCTACGCCGAGCCCAACTACATCGTGCATGCCTTCAACACGCCCAATGATCCGAAGTTCCCGCAGCTGTGGGGCCTGCAGAATACGGGGCAAATGGGTGGAACTCCAGGCGCCGATATTCATGCGGCCCAGGCCTGGGGCCTGAGTACCGGCAGCAGTTCGGTGGTCGTGGCGGTAATTGATGCCGGAATGGACTACACGCATGAGGACCTTTCCGCAAACGTGTGGACCAGCACAAATTCTTATTCGGTTACGGTTCCCACCGGTTCGGTATCCTGTCCCTCGGGCAGCCATGGATTCAACGCTGTCCTGAACACCTGCGATCCGATGGACGACAACGGCCACGGCACGCATGTCTCGGGGACCATCGGCGCGGTCGGAAACAACGGTCTGGGAGTCGTTGGTGTGAACTGGAACGTGCGCATCCTGCCCTGCAAATTCCTCGACGCAAATGGAAGCGGCACGACCGACGCCGCGGTCACCTGCCTCGATTTCGTCAAGGCTATAAAAGATAGCGGCGTCAATATCGTCGCCACAAACAACAGTTGGGGCGGGTTTGGTTTCTCCCAATCTCTCTACGATGCGGTGAACGCCCAGATGCAAGACGGCATCCTGCTGATTGCCGCCGCGGGAAACGATTCTTTCAATAATGACCTCGGCGGCCCTTACCCGGCGGCGTTTCCGCTTCCCAACGTGGTTAGCGTTGCGGCGACGACGCGGTTCGACTGGCTTGCGGACTTCAGCGATTACGGTGCCCACAGTGTTTCTCTCGGCGCTCCCGGCCAGGAAATCCTCAGCACCTTTCCCAACCATTCCTACGCCTGGCTCAGCGGCACTTCCATGGCTGCGCCGCACGTCACCGGCGTTGCCGCGCTTTTGGCGGCACAGAATCCCACTCGGGACTGGCGCGCCATCCGCAATTTGCTTTTGACCGGCGGCGACACCATTCCTGCGCTGACCCAGACGATTTCCGGCAAGCGCTTAAACGCCTACGGCTCGATGACCTGCTCCAACGTCCCCTTGAGCAAGCGCCTGCAACCCTTGCTGGATTCCGTCGTCGGCTCCGTCGGCACTCCCATCACACTCTCCGCGCTCAACATCAACTGTGCGCAGCCGGCCGGCCCGGTCACCGTAACCATTTCCCCCGGCAATCAAACGATTACTTTACTGGACAACGGGGCTTCGCCCGACCTTGCTGCACAGGACGGCATCTATACCGCGCAATGGACACCGAGCGCTCTCGGAAATTACGAGTTAGATTTTTCGACGGGCGATAAGTTGCAAGTCACCGTCCTGAATAACTACGTCATTGGCGAGACTTCTTCCAGCTATCAAACCATCAGCGGAACCAATCTGAACCTCGGCGACGACGACATCGCCACCTTGAACTTGCCCTTCTCCGTGCAATACGGAGGCGCCAGCTTCTCGCGAGTCTTTGTGAGCAGTAATGGAGTTCTCAGCTTCACCAATGCGTTCGGCGACTTTCTGAATTCCGTGATCCCGGTGAATGCGACCGAGAACATGAACAGTCAGAATCCGCCTCCAGCCGACATATTGCAGCCCCTCGTGACACTTGTCGCCCCGTTCTGGATGGATCTTTATCCGGTAAAGGGAACCAACCAGAACGTTTTCTGGCAGGTCACCGGCGCCGCGCCAAACCGGCAATTGGTGGTGGAGTGGAGGAATGTCGGAACGTTTGCTTGTCGGCAAGAACCTTCCGTCAATGTCACCTTCGAAGTGGTGCTTTCGGAGAGCAGCAGCAACGTGGTCTTCAATTATGCAAACGCCACGTTTGGCGGAGCGTGCGCCAACCAGGATGACGCGCAGGCTGCGTCCATCGGCCTCCAGGTTTCGCAGAATAACGGCGTGCAGTGGAGCATCGATCAACCCTCGCTTGTCAGCGGAATGTCGCTTACCGGGACGCTGGTGAACCCCAATGCATCACCCAATCCCGTCCCAACGGCGACTTCGCTGTCGCCTTCTTCTCTCCCTGCGGGAAGTCCAGACACCTGGGTGACGCTCACGGGCACAGGATTTGTCCCAAATTCGCAGGTCGGCGTGTATCCCATCTACAGTCGGGTCACGAAATACATGAGCAGCACAGAAGTACAGTTCCTGCTGACCGCCCTCGATCTGGAATACCCAGCATTTGGAAACGGTCTGCAGATCAATCTAACCAACCCACAGCCCGGAGGCGGCACTACGCAGGCGCTTTATTTGCAAATTACCCAGCAGAATCCGGTCATCACTTCGATTTCGCCCACGAGCGTGCCAGCAGGGAGTTTTGGTTTCATTCTCACTGTCAACGGCTCCGGATTTATTCCTGGCGGAACAGACGTTTCCTTCGGCAGCAATTCGGGGCAGACGACTTTTGTCAGCCCCACGCAGGTTACCTTCGCTGTGACCGGGCAGATGGTGCTGACCGCCGGCACCCTAAACATACAAGTCCAAGCCGGACCGAACGGGTTTTCCAACACCGTGCCTTTCACAGTCACTGCGGCGAATGCGCCAGCCACGCTCTCGGCTGCTGATTCTGCGAATGCCAACAAGCCAAAACCCACGGTTACGCCCCTGCCCGGGCGTTTCCTGGGGTGGAAGGCAGCGCAAGCTCTCGGGCCCTCCTATACCGCGCGCTACCAACACCAGTTGGCGCGTCTGGCTCCTTCTGCTCCCGGTTCGGGGAATGTTGGCGCTGCGACCAATGCGACAGTCTCTCCATTGGGAACCTCCGGTGTTCCGCCGGCTCCCGCAACGTTCAACTTCCGGCCCACACTTCCCGCAGGACTACTGCCGACGGCCGTGGTGGCCGGCGATTTCAACGGCGACGGTAAACTCGATTGGGCGGTCGCCAACGGCGGAGACAATACCATCTGGATTTACCTCGGGAACGGTGACGGAACCGCGAAACTCCCAACTGTCGTGCGTCTGATCGGATTTGCTCCCGTCGCGCTGGCCGCAGCCGATATGAATGGTGACGGCAAACTGGACCTCATTGTCGCTGAAGCCGACTCCGGGATGGTCGCCGTGCTGCTTGGCAATGGCGACGGAACATTTGGACCAGAGCTTTTCTTCGCGACTCCCGGTGCGCCAGAGAGCCTTGCGGTTGCGGATTTTAACGGCGACGGCAAACTGGATGTAGTAGTCGGCCTGGCCCTGGGAGAGGCGGAGATCGCGTTCATGCCTGGAGACGGTACCGGAAAACTGGGCGATCCAATCCTGCATTACGGTCAGACTGACGCCAATCCCCTGACATTCGCGATCGCTGCAGCAGACCTGAACGGCGACGGATTGCCGGACATTGTCGCACTCGACTTTTCCCTGACCTCTGCAGGGGTGTCCCTTACAAACCTGATGGGTGGCTCTGGCCCACGCGTATTCCTGAATCAAGGAGATGGGACGTTCAAGCTGACGCAACAACCATTCCACGACACGACAGCGGACCAGGGCCCGGAAGAGGGCCAGGCAATTACGGCCATGGGACTGGCGGATTTGAACCACGACGGTTGCGTAGACGCTGTATTTCTCGACTCGTTGGGATCCGTGACGTTTGCTCCCGGCCTGTGTGATGGCACGTTCGATACGACGCATACTCGGATATTTGGTTCGGGTATTGTGGCGACGGATCTGGTTCTCGCGGACGTCAACGGAGACGGAAAACTGGATCTCATCGGCACTTCATTGAGTTCTGGCACGGATAATTTTTCGCCTGCAGTGCCGTCCACGGTCATTAACGTTCAACTGGGAGATGGAACAGGAAATTTTGGAGCCCCAAGCCTATATCGTGGAGAGCCGGGAATGGTCTCTCTGGTTGCAGCCGACCTGAAAAAGAATGGACATCCCCAAATCATCACGGCAAACCAGCAATCTGACACAATCAGCATATTTGCCAACGATGGGAAGGGGGGGTTTGGCGCCCCGGGTGGCGGATATATCGGCTATCTCACGAACGGGCAAATGCATGCCGTTGGCAATGCGCCCCTCTCCAATTTTGCGGTATTGGACCTGAATGGAGACGGCCTGCCCGACCTGGCTGCTCTGGAGAGCGGAAGTCAGTACCCGTTGCCAACCCAAATGGCAGTGATGCTGAATAACGGCGCCGGCGGGTTTACTGTACCCGTGCTGACGCCGATTGCGGATGTAACCACTGAAGTCGACGATTTTGCCTTCGGGGATTTTCGGAATACCGGCCGCAAGGATCTACTGTTTCTTGCCATAAACGGTTCGCAAGTAATTTATGGTTTTGCGCCGAGCAATGGTAACGGGACTTTCGGCACGCCTGTTCTCAAGGGTATGCCACTCACTATTTATGTGCCCGTACATCTGGTCGTGGCTGATTTGAATAACGACGGCAAATTGGACTTTCTGTTGGTGGGTGCTGGAGGTTACATTCCTTTCTTCGGCAAGGGTGACGGGACTTTTACACAGGGGGCAACCGTCGTGCTTGCCTCGATCCCTTCATTCAACCAGGTCATTCGCTCCATAATTGTGGCGGATCTAAACGGTGATGGGAAACAAGACCTCTTGATTCTCGGTTCTGGGCTAATTTCTTCCGCTGAACAGAATGCCATTTACGAGTGTCTGGGAAACGGCGACGGCACGTACAAGGCCCCGAGCATGTTATTCAACAATCTGGGTCCATTCGCTGTTGCGGATTTGAACAAGGACGGACACCCGGACATCGTCGCAGCCGTCGACCAAGGAGTGAATGCGCAGGTGTTCGGCCATCTTTGGGTCTACCAGGCATTCCTTGGAAAAGGTGACGGCACCTTTGCTGCTGGGCAAGTCTATGGTCCGTTCCCGAATCCTTACGCAGACTTTTACTACGCTGAGTACTTTTTTGGCCCTGCGAGCCAGCCAATGGGAGCCATCCAACCCATGGTCGGCGACTTTAATGGCGATGGCATTCCCGACCTGGCTGTCTACACCACCCCAGGAACAAACGTTTTCAACGACATTGGTTACGCCGGAGCCCCGTTGAGCACGCTGGTTAGCGTCTTGATCGGCAACGGAGATGGTTCCTTCACAGTTCCCAACACTGGAAATGCTTTGGGCAGTTTGCTTGTGCCGCAGACAGCTGCGGATCTGAGTGGCGATGGGCGAAGCGATCTTCTTGAGATGGACCCATATACTTCAGCCTTCACCGTACTGTCGGCAGCGAAAGCGCCGAGCTTTTCCGTGTTCCTCGTCTCGGACCCAGTGGTTGGCCCTACGGGGAAACTGCGGATCTTCCTTACAGACACTTCCGCGTCCAGCTCAACGCTGCAGCTTTCCACCAGCGATTCGCAAATTTCGATTCCGGCCAGCGTCACAATTCCGGCTGGCATTGCCAGCCTGGACGTGAGCTTTCAAATTGGGACTGGGTTCGACACCACGCACGTATTTGCGCTGACGGCGCAGTTGGGAACCGAATCACACACAGCGTACGGGACGCAATTACCGGGAGGACAGAACGCGGGTTTCGCGGGATTACTGCAATTGACGAACACACCCGTGATTCTCCCAGGGGGAACGACGCCGGATTTTGGGCTCCTGATCGGGAGCGTTGGGGGATACGCGACGCAGGTGACGGTTACCTGCCAGGGTTTGCCGGCCGCGGCGACTTGCCAGGCGAGTCCGAATCCGGTGGCGCTCCCCGGCGGCGGGGAAGTGGCGGTCAGCCTGACTGTGGCTACGCAGAGCACGATCGCGCCGGGGCAGTATCCGTTCACCGTGAATTTGACCGACGGCACGGTGACGACCAGTGTGAGTGCGCAATTCAACGTGGGCGACTTCTCGATGTCGCTGTCTCCTTCCGCGCAGACGCTCGGCCCGAACGATTTCACGACGTTCACGCTGAACTTGCAAGGCCTGTACGGTTTTACTCAGCCTGTGATGGTGAGTTGCAGCGGACTTCCCACGGGTGTGGTTTGTCCGTTTTCAGACACGGTCCTAATCGGTACGCAGTCCTTTCAACTTCACACCTCTAATACTCCGACGGGAACGTACACGTTTACCCTGACGGGAGCCTACAGCGGAGTTTCGCACTCCGCGAGCGCTCAGATCACAATTACGGGCGGATCCTTTACCGGTTCGCTTTCGCCCACGCAAACGACTATCGGTGTGGGCGGTTCACAAAACGTAACCGTACAACTGAGTTCGACCGGTGGTTTCCAGGGACAAGTCACTTTGAGCTGCTCGACCGTGACGCAAGTGACGTGTCAATTCGCCTCGCCGCAAGTGACACTTCCTGTGAACGGCACGACCAGCACTACCATGAAGATTACGGTGAACTCCAAGCCGGCGGCCATTTATCGAGTTTCACCGAAAGCATTCTCAAGGTGGCCCAGACTGCCCAGGGCTGTTGCCAGTTTTCTCCTGCTGCTCGTCGTGGCGGCCTTGTGGCGGTATGCAGCTCTTTCCAAGTGGACGGGTTCTGCTGGCCGCTCACTTGCTTACCGGGGTGCGTTCCTGGTGCTTGTGCTGATTGTTTTGGGGATCGGCGCGTGCGGCGGAGGCGGGGGCGGGGGCGGAGGAGGCGGTGGTGGTGGCGGTGGAGGCGGTGGTGGTGGCGGTGGAGGCGGAACGGTCGTGTCCGTGAGCGTTCAGGGTGCCGCCGGGGGAACCACCGTTTCTTGTGGTTCGGTCAGCGTCACTATTCCCTGACGTCTGCGGTTCCAAGGGTTATTAACCTAAGCCCAAGTTCGCCTGCCTTGCGGGACATGCCCAGAAACGAGTGATTTTGGGCATCGAATCTCTCTGAATTTGACTTCGTTAAATCAACAATTTAGAGGGAAAATGTATTGGATGTTTTTGGGCAGGAGGGTTCCCCCGCTGCCCGTGCAGAATTCATGATAGGTGCCGGATCGAGTGATGATCGGTTAGTCTAAGTTTGAGGAGATCCCACCGATCCCTGTAACCATGTGCGACGTCTTTGTACTGCCGCACATCAGTGTCCGCGTGCGGTATCACGGCGCTTCCCAACTCGAGGCCCATCTTTGGAAGTCAGAGATGCAAGAACCGGCAGATCAGTTCTTGCGCTTCTTGTCTGTGGGCTCCATTAAATATGGTGCCGTCGTCTTAACCTTGAGCAATTCTCCGATCCTCTGTCGGAGCCTGATGTCAATACCATATTTTCTGATGTGTGATAAGACGAGGATTTTCAGAATTGAGTCTGCAAACGGCTTATTCTCCAGCTCTCGGTGCAGGCCTACTACGAATTCCTCAGGGAATTCACGAGAATGATCAAGCCTAATCGCCAGATGTATCAAAAGCGTTGCGTTAGATTTTCCGACTTGCTCAAGGGTAGCGTCGTAAGCCTGCTCAAGGTCGGGCGCTCCTACGCACCCAGCTATTTTGAATATCATCCCAAGAGCAAACAGTTTTCCCAGGAACGAAATTAACTCCTCCATCTGTTCTTTTACTTGTTCAACTTGATGTTCCTGATTTTTTGCAACTGGATCTGACTGAGTCTCCAGCATACTCTTTCTGAGTTGGTCTTGAGAGGACTCGATGAGGGCAAGCAAGGAGCGCAGTACTCGGAGTCCGAGCAGATAGGATGCTCTGAGTATCGTCAATTTGTCCTCACCCGGGAGAGAGCCGGGGAAGTTCCTGATGACCTGACCAAGTAGCTCGATGTGTCGATAGGCAAATCTAAACTTCGCGGACTCCGATAAATCATCTGAGTAAACTAATTCGTCTTGATTTCTCGCTAATTCATCGGAACTTTTTTGGGTCAGCCTGTCCTTTAATTCCCGTCGGTCTTTCCGATTTTTTTCGAGGTCTTGCTCTCGGCTCACATCTATTTCCTCGTGGTCAGAGAGTTCCTCTAAGAAATTCACTTCTTCCGTTAATTCAGCTGGTTCGACATTTGCGTAGATTTTATCCGCCATTGCAACTAATTGCGGGAGTGCACCCGATGTGTCTCTTGCCAGGTATAGGACGAACATAAGGATTGTGCTAAATCTGTCGGACGAAACATGACTGACCATCCTGTGTATTTCAGCCCGAAGTGCCTCTCCACCCGGTCTTCCAAGGTTCTCCTTAAAGTATCGAGCCACGAAGTAGTGGAACAGATGCGGATATGCAAAGGAGTAGTTGCCCTCGATTTCAGTCAGGACCCTCGCTTTCTTTAGGTCTGTCAATATCGGGCCAATGTCTATTTTTACCAGATGAGACTCGGCATACTGTTTGGCGATCTCATGGACTCTTGATGATGAGATAGACTCTCTATCTTCCTTGTACAAGGTGTAGGCGAGAATGCTCAGAAAGATGTATTTTTTCTCCAGCTGTGGCTTGTTCCCTGTCGTTGCACTGAGCGCCTTTGTAACGAGAACCTCATACAAGTAGCCGAAGGAGCCTGCTTCGGGTGACTCGGGTTTTTCGTCCTGTTGGACTTGGAGGATACATAAGACTATGAAGGGGAGCGAGGGAAGAGTGTTCTTCCCCAGAACGCTTTGAACGAAATTCTCAGTTTCCTCAATTTCTCTCGCGAGTTCATCTGACTTGATAATGTGCTCCCGCCCGAACTTCATCCACCGGTCAATCAACTCTCCCCGGGCAACGTATCCCAGCTCTTGAATGGTTGCGTACTGAAATTCCAAGAGGGTTTTTGTGGATTTATCCGCGAGCTCCTGAATCTGATAAAGTTCGTCAGTAAGAAGGATGACTTTGCCGAAATAGTTATCGACGATATGCAGGTAGCTTACTCTTCCCTCCGCATTGAGCGTGGTCTCGTGCCAGTTATCGATTATCAAGACTCTTTCTTCTCTTTTTAGCTGGCGGTATCTCTCCCCGGCTGCGGCTGTATATTCGCGGTCGAATTCTCTCAAGAAGGAGTTCAGCACCTTTTGTTCGTCTGCGGACTTGATCTTGTTTCCATCCAGTAGGAGGGGCACGCAGGTTCCCTCGTTCAATATGTCTTCAAACAGAATCTTGGCAAGTGATGTCTTCCCCGAAGAGGAGGCACCTTGCAGCACGATTCGTTGTGTTTCACCTATTTGTTTAAGGAGCTTTGTACCTTGGATAATTTGGGAGGGGTCATCAGTCCGTTTCGGGCCCCGCCTCTTCAAGCGGACATCCGGGTATATGAAAACGTCGCGCAGTTTCAGTGGCCCCTTTATTTTGTGGTCGCATGGGAATCCAATATCTTGGAGAAATTCGTCAAAGTCGTCACTCACAACAAACTCGCTTCTGATTATCTTGTTTGTTGAGAGCTTTCGCCACGGGATCTCCTCTTTGCGCTCATATATTGACTTGTTCCAGGCAAACTGGATGGACATCTCCTCTCGTGTCTCAAAGTCAAAAACCAGCACAGTGAATTCGCTGCGGTGAGGGTAATTTGTATCTTGCAGTGCGCCACCCTCGATATAAAGGATCCGTTCTCCCGTGAAGTTTAGTTTGTAGAAATTGTGAGGCACATGCTGGTGGCCCATGATCGCGATGTCGGAGGTTCTCTCAATATGGTTTCTAAAAGACAAATGATTATTGGAATCGAGCCAGACGTAAGAATGATGGAATAGCGATATTGAAAGGTCTACCTTCTGCCCGAGGTCAATTTTTGACTTTATGTAATTGCAGGGAAGCAGTAATTCTCCTTGCCGCTCTTCTCTTCTGGACAAAATTGCGGTGTTATACAAATTGAGTTGTATTCGCCTGTCCACGATGTCCAGCGTTCTGGACGCGCAAATGCCGTCTTCTATGTATGAGAAGGGGGAGAAGGACTTGCAAAACTTTTGATACGGCGTTTGAACTTTGAGAACTTCATTAAGCAAGGATTTGTTCGGTGACTCGTCTTGTAACGTCTTTAGAACGCCGCTTATAAGCGCCTCTCGAACAGGTATCTCTGCTTTTGGCAGGACGCAGTCGTGATTGCCTGGAATAATTACAAAGTGAACCTGGGATTCTGGCTTAGCCTGTTCAATCTTCTGCTTTAAGCTGGTGAGAAATTCTCCGGCAACCTTATATTCCTGGGCATCTCCCGAGTTGGCGATGTCGCCAGATACGATAATAAGAAAAGATCCGACCGAGCCATCCACCGAGCGGACGGCAGCCACCAGTGAATCAAGTCGGGTTTGAACTGCGTTATTCTTGGCTTGAAAGTGAATGTCGCTTAGATGTACGAGCGCAAATCGCATCGGTTTCTGTACCTTTTCTCAGAGATTTGGAGCTGTTTGATGACTGGATTGTAAACGCCACAAAGCACCAGGTGAGTGATCTTGTGAGCGCATACGGAGAACATAGCACCGCCGGGCAGCCAAACTCCCCCTGCTATGGATGAAAAGTGACGTCTTGGTAACGATTGACACGCCGTGACGTATGACGGTCGATAGAACTACCTACTGAGTTGATTTTCGACACGCGACCAAACCCAGGCCGCCCACAAGCAAGTGATTCTGGCAACGAAATCTCGCAAAAACGCGTGGATTCAATAGGTTACGGACCGATTCAAATTGGGGTTTTTGGGCCAATCGGCTACTGCCGGTTACACTTACAGACATGATCAAAAGATTTCAGAAACACTTGTATCAGTGCGGGTATCCGGTTCGCATAAATACTATATCTATATTTTAGATTTCATATGAAGCAATAATCTGCAGCACCCGATCCAGATACTGGCTCACTTGCCTCAAATCGACGGTGGTACGAAGATGTTGCGGGATCTTACGGAACCATTCGTCCCGCGTTGTCGGACGCTTATCAAGAAATTCCTCCAAAAGCCTCGGACGTAACAGCCCTTCTTCGGGGAGCGAATCAGGGAAATCTACCAGGACTTCGCGCTCTCGAACTTCTTCGAGGCGCTGCCGCAAGGATTGTGCCCTTCTCACATTCTCTCGCTGTTGATGGTACGCAGGATCATTTTCCAAGAGCGATTCGATAGTACGCAGTAATCGCTTAATTTCGCTGTCCCTGCTTTTGAACCAGTCCGTTGACCATACTCGATGAATTTTCCACCCGAGGTTCACCAGAATTTCCTCGCGCAGGCGGTCGCGATCTCGGGCGGACCGGCCTGAATGATAGGTTGCGCCGTCGCACTCAACGCCAAGCAGAAACGCACCAGGCTTGGCAGGATGCTTCACACCCAGGTCAATGAAGAACCCCGCAACGCCAACCTGCGGAACCACTTCGTAGCCCTTCTCTTTAAGGACAGTCCCAACGGATCGTTCAAAATCATTCGTCGGCTGATCAAGGCTTTCATCTGCCTGTTGCAAAATACCTGTGCGGGCAAAGATCAGATATTGCTTCAGTGCCCGCAAACCCCAAGGGCTGTTAGGGGTCGTCTGGATGCGCTCGGGATCGAGTGAGCTGAAAACAACCGTGCGGTTCTTGGCGCGGGTAAAGAGAACGTTGAGTCGTCGGTGACCGCTCGCACTATTGATGGGGCCAAATCGCTGGAACTGATTTCCACGAATGTCAGAACCGTAGGTCGTGGAAATAAAGATAACATCCCTTTCATCACCCTGAACATTCTCCAGGTTCTTAACAAATAGGGTTTCCTGACCGCCTTTCATCTTTTCCTGATATGCGATTGCAGCGGGATCCTCTCGCAGTCGCCGGTCAAGTAGTTCCTCGACCAGTTCTCTTTGTTCAAAATTCAGCGTCACCACACCAAGCGATTCGCCGGGATGCGCCCGCATATGTTCCAGTACTGCCTCCACGACAACTGCCGCTTCACGGGGGTTACGCCCATTTTCGAATACTCCGTCAGGTATAAAGTGGTGCTTTACCCCCAGCAATGGATTGTCGTGGTAAGCGGACGGAAAAATGATGAGATCTCCCTGATAAAATTCATGATTCGAGAATGCGATCAGGCTGTGATGGCGGGAGCGATAGTGCCAGCGCAGCCGTCGAACTGGCTGGAACAAAGTGCTCGCTACATCAAGAATGCTCTCCCCTTCCTCGACGGCAGTGCGTTCATCGTCAGCGCCCTCGTCGTCGGCGTCGACTAAAACGCGTTGAAAGAAATTTGTCGGTGGAAGCTGTTTCGGGTCGCCAACAATCACCACCTGCCCGCCGCGCGCAAGTGCGCCGATGGCATCTTCAGGCTTGAGCTGAGACGCCTCGTCCATGACGACGAGATCGAACTTGAGCTGTCCGGGAGCAAGGTACTGTGCAACAGAAAGGGGCCCCATCATAAAGCACGGCTTGAGGGCGACCAACGCGCTCGCGGACCGGAGAATGAGTTGTCGTATCGGAATGTGACGCTTTTGTTTATTAAGTTCATTCATAACGAGCGCCATTTCAGTCCAATGACGCACCGGGCCATTTTGGTTTCCATAAGGCACCGGGCGCTTGTCAATCAGGGCAGCGACCCGCTCACTGTAGAGGCGAATAGATTCCTTGTCTGCTGCCGCAAACTGATGGCGCAGCTGCTCCTGCGTCACGCCGGTGGCCTCTGATAGTTCGGGGTGCTGCGCGAATACACTGCGAGCGAGGCTGTTGTAGAAGACGAAACGGAACACACGCCCGAGTTCGTGTGGTTCAAAAGTGCGGTTTTCAGCCGCTGCAGTCAGCTTATCGAGTCCGATTTCCCGACTCTTGATTCGGAGGCGAAGGAAATGATTCCAGCGCGGCAGCTCTTCCAAATTCGCTAAAGCGTATTGCGTCAGATCTTGTAATCCGGTCCATGGGCTATCGGCAGTTCCGTTCCAAATTGCTGATCCTGAGACGGCGGCAACTTCCGCAGTTAGTGCCTCAAGACGCTCCCCGCAATCGTGCACGGCATTCAAGGTCGCTCGAAGCTCGGTGAGACGTGCAGCGTAATCCTTGCAGAGAAGCCACTCGCTCGCCTTTGGCGGCAGGTTGCCTGAGGCGATGGAGTCGGCAAAGTGAATTGTATGCCTAATGGATTTAACGTCAGTCTTGACACCGCAGTACGAGCCCCCGATCATTGCTGGAAGTTCAGACATGGCTTGCACGGCTGCCATCGCATTAATGCACTGATCCGCAGCCAACAGGATGCCCGGAACATCCCTGAATGCAACGTCCTCGCGAATGGCAGCGCGATCAATCGCCTGCAGTACGACTCTAAATTCCTGGATAAACTTCTGCAGACAGACGAGAATTTCGTCAAGAGAGGCAGCGGCCAGTAAAGAGCCCTGATTTGGCACGGCGCGTGTGAAGTCCGTAACGCGGACGACAGACTGCTCAAGGGTTACCCGGTGCTCCGGGTTCGCACCAGCATTGGTTTTGATCGCTTTAAGGCGTTCCGTCCTCGCCGCAAAAAGCATTCTTCGGAACGGTTCAGCATGAGGTTGGTGTTCGGGTAGGGCAGCAAAAACCTGTTCATACCAGAGAACCATCTGATATAAATCGTCCCATTCGCTGCGCACTCCATGGAAATGCGCTCCCAGCGTGTCGCGATAGCGGGTATTGTTGTCAAACTGTCTGCATCTTTGCGCGTAGGTCGCCAGATTCCGCAACGCCTGACTCATTTGCTGACGATCAGCCTTCTTCTTTGTCAACGCGACGAGACGATAGTCCTTTATCGCCCGGCTGTAATTGCTACTGAACAACCGCTGAAATAGGCTGGCCTCGTCAAGGACAGAGGCATGCTCGATGAGTTGCTCTGGCGTAAGTGTCCCATTGAAAAGCGAAAGGTCAAACTCCCGGCTAAGTGATGCCTCGGCGACTCTAATCGTTTTCGCTTCTTGCCGAGCAATCTCCAGCGTGGGTTTGGCATGTTCGCTTTCAAATGCTGCTTGTCGGAAGTGGAGTCGATCAAACGGCATGTTCTCGACGATCCGCAGCGTACCCAGCAAGAGGGAGGCGTTGGGAAGCGTGGCTGGGACCTCGCAGCCCACAACGTTGAGCAATGCCCGAAAAGACGAGTGCGCTTTTTGAACCAAGCTCGCCGTTTCGGTCGAAGATTCAAAGAGACTTTTGATTTCTGCGACTGAAAACCCTTCCAGTCCCCAAGCCCTGACACATTCCAGCGCTGCTGCCAGTTTGTCCGCAGTTTGGGAATCGAATAACGAGCTGGCGTTGCGCAAGGAACTTGAAAGCGTTTCAAGGCCTTTTCTGTACGACTCCACTAATTCCACAAATTCTGCAAGCAACCGCCGGGTAGCTTGCGTTTGGCACGGCACCAGAAGGTGTTCAAGTAGCTTCCCTCCAGTATCTGGGAGGAGCGCCAAGGTGGAGGAAGATTGCGCCAAGCCCGACAACGTGCGGGGAAAGACTATACCGGTAGTTTCTTGAAGCTGTATGCAGTACTCATCGACCTTACGAACAGTACTCAGAAACTCCTTAAGGAGATTTAGAACTCGTTCTCCCCCTTCAAAACTCAATGGTTGGGCGATCCAATTCCAAGGGTGCTGATCGATTGAGCCGCAAGGGGCGAGAACCGCCACCAGATGTTGCACATAAACTGCAATGAATTGTTCTGCCTCCGTGAAGTCAGCCCGAGTGTATTGCGGGGCTTGTCGCAAAATGACCTGGTTCAGCTGTTCTCGGTGCACGGCAACGTCTTGCCCGAAGCGGTCGCGGGCCCACAGGATCTCGAAAATCGTGGCTTGGAGAGGTTCGATGATTTTGTTGATCAGCGCTGCGTATTGCGTCAGAAGCCGTTTCCTGTCTTCGACTACCGAGAGCTGGCCGTCGAGATCGCGAGGGTCCTTGAATGAGCCCCTTCGCTGCAGACGGTGAGCAATATCATTGAGAAGCGCTCCCTTTTTGGTTTTGTGACTGTGGACTTCAAGGCAAAACATTCCAAGGCCGGCATCGTCCAGACGGCGGCGGACCACTTCAAGGGCGGCGAGTTTTTCCGCTACAAAAAGCACAGTCTTGCCCCTTGCAAGGGCTGCGGCAATGAGATTCGTGATGGTTTGTGATTTCCCAGTCCCAGGAGGGCCCTCGATCACCAGGTTTTGGCCACGCAGCGCGTGCACAAGCGCACTGTGCTGTGAGCTATCGGCATCCCGGATGAGGTGGGGAATGTCTTTTTTCAACTCCGGCTCATCAATGGCGAACTCTTCTGCGAGAGTGATATTGGGGTTTTTGGAGCCCTCGAAGAGTTCGCGGACCAGAGGATGCTTAGCGATGCTCTGGGGGGCAGGCCATGTTTTGGGATCAAGATCGCGGTACATGAGCAATTTGCCGAAACTGAGCAAGGCGAGCGTCACGTGCCGACGAATCGACCAGCGTTTCTTTAGGGTCAGGATCGCCTTAAATTTCTCGAAATAGGTTTCAGGTGTGTCGTCGTCCTCCAGAAGGGGGATCTCAAGTCCGAAATCGCGGCGCATCTTTTCGACAAGCGACAAATTGGACTCCACATCTTCGCCGGAATATTCAATGACCGCTTCGACGGCTTTGCCTTTGCTTCCTGAGCGCTCGATTGTCACAGGCACAACCAAAAGAGGCGCAAGGTGCGTCTGATCGGAGTCGTCGGACTCATGCCATTCGAGAAAACCGAAAATGAGGTACAGCATGTTGGTGCCGGATTCCTCGACTGCCGTTTTTGCGGCACTTGCGATCTTGCGGCTTACGGTATCAAGCTGTTCCTGGTAGTGGAGGACTGGCAAGAACTCTTTGTTTTGATCCTCGGCACAGTCGAGATCGGACGAGGTGTTCCAACCAAGTTCAACTGCATAGTCCGCAGCGGCAGGCAACTCCTCGCCGTTTTCGATGTCTGGCTCGGGCACTGGCAGAAATGAGAGTTTTTCATTGTCACACAGTCGCTTGAACACAGAATCGATGGCAACATCAACAACACGAAGCGAGGAGGACTTAGAATGCCTGAAGTTCAGGAGTTTGTTGCGGTTAGTGAGATCCAGCAATCGAGTCCGGATTCGGTCCAGGCCGGTCTCCGTACTTCCGGTCAGGAAATCAGCGCTTACGGCGGGTACCTGCTGTTCGACCGATTCTTGATTGGGCTCGCTGGGCATAATTTATTATGTCCGAATCGGTAATCAAAAACTTACTTATTACGCCTGTACAGCAATATGCAGCCGATAAGGGATCAGGCACATTCGACGTCCTTGGGATGTGGTGCGCAACGTGACGTAAGTGCTGCTTGCTTAAAAGATTCCACAGCGACAAAGTCGAACGCAATTCCAGGTCACACTTTATCTTGCCATGAACTATGAACAGGGTGCAGAGGGTCTGCATCAAAAGAGTATTAGCTGTGGACTCTATCGTAGAGGAAAAAGACCCCAACCCGCTACAGTTTCCGCTACACAATCAAAAAGCGGGAAGAACGAAAATGACGTTAATTCATTGAAAATAATGGTGAACCGGGGAGGACTCGAACCTCCAACCCGTTGATTAAGAGTCAACTGCTCTACCATTGAGCTACCGGTCCACGGGCAAACATATATTTTACACACTCTGAATTTTCTTGTCGAATTTTCTGCACCGTTTTTGTACACGCGCCGCAAGGCATGCGCGTATCCGTGCGCCCGCGCGCACCCGCCAGGAAACAATCTCCTGCTCCCTCGTCCCTACTTCGCCCGCAGCACCGCCGCCAAATCCCGCGCCACCTGCTTCGCCCGTGCGATATCGTGCGGATCAAACGAAATCGCCGAAACCCGCGGATGCCCGCCGCCGCCGTACTTTTCCGCCAAGGACGCCAAGTTCTTGTCCGCCGTCGCCTGATTCCATGGATTCGTCCCCAGCGAAACCTTACCCCGCGTCGCCGACGCGCTCACGCTCACCGAATACACACTCTCCGGATGCAACAGATACGGAATAAACTTGTTGTACCCTTCCAGGTCCAGGTCGCTCACGTCGAAAAACACCACGCCGTCTTTCGATTCGCAGCGCTCCCGCAAAACTTCAATCGACTTCCGGTGCCGCTCCAGCAGCGGCCCCAGGTATTTCGCCACGATCGGCAGCTTCACCATTTCCGCCAGCGGCTTGTAGGCCAGCTCCGGAATCAACTGCGCGGGCACGCCGTTGTCCGGCGCCGCCTCAATCACCAGCGCCAGTTGCGTCGCCGGCTCTTTCAATTCCGTCGCCGATTCCGCCGTGGGAAATTGCGCGCCGTCAATAATGTCGCCCCAGTGAATCAGGTCCGCCAGCGGCTTGGTATCAAATCCGAATTTTTCCTTCGTCACCGTGGCAATCAGTTTCGTGCAGGACTTGTACTCCGGGTCGTAGTACATGTGCTGTCCCGGAAAACGCTTGAAATATTCCGCGTCCGCCGGCGTCAGAAACGCGCTCTGGTGATGGTCGAACCACCAGGTCACTTTCGGCGAATTCGAATACTTGAAATCCACGATCACGTTTTCGTCGCCATCGAACAGTCCCTCTTCCCAGGGATGCTTCGCCTTGTGCGTCATTCCGCTGAACTGGAATTCCGCCTTGGCGTTGAACTTTTCCCGGTAGAAGCGGTAGAAAACCGCTGCCGATGCCGTGCCGTCAAAACAACGATCGTGAAAACACAGTCGAACCTTGGTCATAGAGGGCAAACTTGTCCCTTCCCTCCCCGGCCGTCACCGGCGAGAGGAACAAAGCTTTAAAAGATGGACGGGTTGCGAAAGAAAGTCAAGTGCAATCCCAATGCACCAACACTTGCCCTGAGAGGATTTCACATTCCGACGGCGTAAGAACGTTCCTGCCCCAACCCGGGCCGCAGGCTGTATTTAATCTGATAGAACGGCGCCGCCGCCAGCACGCTTTGGAAATCCGCGTCCTCCAGATACCGCCGCTTTGGCACTCGCCGCGCCAGAATCGCAAATTCCAGCAATTCCCTCCGGAAGGGATAGGGGTCCAGGGTGAATTCGTTTCCGCCGGCGCACCGCACTTCCCAATCCGCTTCTCCGCCGGCTTCGTTCACCGGCACATTCTCGATCGTCGTGTCGTGCTCCGCTCCCAGGCAGAAGAACAGGGATAACCGGTCCAGGGCATCCAGCCTTTGCGCATTCCGCTTGATTTTTGTTTCGTCGGTGAACTCTTTTGTCGCCGGGTTGTTCCGCAGATCCACTTTCAGCCGCAATTGCTGCAACCGCAGTCTCTGCACAAAGTCGTTCGCATGATGCTGCTCGTGCGATTTTACGTACTTTGCCGAATATCCCGGCATCGTGGCCTTCGCCCGGTCGTAAAGACCCGAGCAATGCGCCGTCACCAGCAACCCTGCGTACAAGTCTGACTTTACAATCCGGTCAATCCCCCGCTGGTAGAGCGTCACATGCTCTTCCGTCGGCACGCTCATGAACGAGTACGGCGCAAACGACTTGGGATCAACCTCCGGCGCCAGCTCCCATTCCTGCCAGCCGTTGTCGTGCTCCGCCGCCGCCAGGCAAAACGAAGCGAACGGCTCCGGCTTGCTGAACGCCTCATTGCCCCACTCGCGCGCAAAAAATCCGGCCAGCACGCCGTGATCCGTCTGCCGGATCACCACCATCGGCTCTTTGTTCGGCTGAATGATCAAGGCGATCTGCCCTTCGCGCCGGGCGGGGAGATTGGCGCAGAGCCCTATTATGGAACAGGCATGCCCGGGTTTCCACTGAAACCCGAATGCGCAGGCCACACGCTCCTTCAACGGAAAAACCGGTGCCAGGAGCGCGACACCGGTAGTTTTCTGCGTGGCCTCGGCTGGGCAGAAGAGGCCACAAAGAAACAAGCCAGGGAAAAGATGGTCAGGCTACTTGAGGCCCTTGATGAAATCGGCCACGGCCTTGGCTTGATCCGCCGTCACGCCGGCGACTGCCTTCGTGTGCGGCGCTTTTGCGTCGGCCTTGCCCTTGGTCACCACGTCCACGATCTGATCCGCGCTCAACGCGGTTCCCTTTAGAGCAGGCGCCTTCATGGCCGGCTTGCCTTCGCCTTCCGGACCATGGCATCCCGCGCACTTCGCCTTAAAGGTCGCCGCGCCGTCTTCGGCTGCCCACGCGCCGGTGGACACCATCAGGCACAACCCCGCTGCAACGATGAGAGACTTAAACTTCATGGTAAAACTCCTTTCCTTCGTCGGAAATTTTCCGAATCGTTCTGGCCCGGGTGCATGGGAGCAAGGTTTCACGAAGCCGCAGGCCTATGATCACCACATAACCACACACACGGCCAATGCCGATGTGACGCCCGAACATTTTAGCTTTTAGCCTTATTGTGACCTGCGTCACCTGAGGTACGTCGATTTTCTGCTATTCTCTTTGCCCTGTCCGCCGTTCGATTTCTTCGTGCTCTGCTCTTCGCGCGCATCGATCCTCACCTCTCCGCAAAACGAAACACAATGCCCACGGAAACTCGGACATTGTTCTGTGTCGCGCTGCTGCCATCCGCTTGCGCGAAGCGCGTCAGCAGATACTCCGCCTGGACCAGGCGAATATCAATCTGATGTGTCAACGGCAGATCCCACCCTCCTCCAAGCGCGGCCGTCAGCCCATTTTCTCCCGCCTGGATTCCTCCCGAACTCGAATTCAACCGTCCGCCGCCCACCAACCCCTGCACATACGGCGTCCCGAACTTGAAATGCCGGAACGTATACCGCGGCCCGAACGTATACGTATACATCGTGCCCTGGATTCCACCCGGCAATCCGTTGAATTTGTACCCGCCGAAATCTCCCACGATTGAAACATGCGGATTCAAAAAATACGCCGCCGAGCCGCTGCCCCCGATCACCCCGAATTGCCCGCCGCCGTTCCCCGAAAAGTTCGTGCGGATATACGAAAAATCCCCGGAAAGATCCAGGTGCCAGAAAAACGGCTTCACGGATTGCGCATACACCCTCGGCGCCATGGCGCAAAGCCCCGCAAAGAGTGTTAGCGCCCATGCCAGCGCGCGTATTCCACGGATTGCTCTCATCCTCATTCCTCGCATCGCTCGCTTCCCTCGTTTCTCGGAGATTTTGCCGCTCATGGTGTCACCGTGAGCGTCACGGTGGTGGTGTGTTGTATGGTGCCGGAAGTCGCGGTGATCGTGATCGTGTATTGCCCCGGCGTGGTGCCCAGCAGCTTGAAGTTGCTCGCGCTTCCGGCGCAGCCGTAGCCCACCACGCTGCTCGCCAATGCCACTCCGATGAGCAGCATCCGCGCGCCGAAGCCCTTCCGCCTCCATTTCTTCCGGAAGCCCAGCCCCAGCAGCAGCCACACCGTGGGTAGAATCGCCGCGATCGGCCCGTGCCGCAGTGGCAGGTTTTCTCCGGTGAAGGGATCGCCTGCCGTCGTATAAACCAGCGCGTCGGTCATCCCCGGATTCGCTCCTGGCGTCACCGATGTTGGCGTCGCCGCAAAAGTTGATTTCACCGGCAGCCCGGTCGCCGTGAACGTGATCGCATTCGCGAACGGCTGGTTCACCGGCGTCAGCACCAGCGTGAAGCTGCCCGTATGGCCCGCTTTCACCGTATCGCTGGCGGGATTCGCGCTGATGCTGAAATCCGGCGGTGGCGTGATCACCGTCGCGTCGTTGGCCGTGTTGTTAGCGGCATTCGAATCGCCGCCACCGGAAAGCGTTGCGGTATTGGTCACGCTCGCCGGAGCGGTGGCCGAAACGTTCACCGTCACCGCGATTGCCGGGTAACTCGCGCCCGCCGCCAAGGCATCCGCGCGCGTGCAGGTCAGTGTCGCCAGAGTGCAATTCCAGCCGGTGCCGCTGATAGCCGTCGCCGTCAGACTCGCCGGCAACGTGTCCGCCACGCTCACCGTGCCGCTGGGCACCGCGCCCGCCACGTTGCTCACCGTGAGCGTGTAGGTCGCTCCGGTCTCGCCCTGATAAAAGCTCCCCGCATGGGACTTCGTGATCGCCAGGTCAATCACCTGGTTGACCGTTGTCGTGTCCATTGCCGTGTCGTTGCTTGTGTTCGTCTCTCCGCCTCCGGAAACGGTTGCTGTGTTTACAACCGAAGGCGCCGCGTTGAACGCCACGTTCACCGTCAGCGTAATCGCCGGGTAGCTCGCGTTGCTGGCCAGTGCATCGGAACGCGTGCAAGTCAGGCTTGAGAGCAGGCACGTCCAGCCCGTCCCCGCCATCGCCGTCGCTGTCAGACCCGTTGGCAACGTGTCGCTCACGGTCACCGTTCCCAGCGTGGCCGCCGTACCCACATTGCTCGCCGTGATCGTGTATGTCGCGCCGTTCTGCGACTGCGTGAAATTCCCGGTGTGCGTCTTCGCGATCGTCAGGTCCGGCACTTGCACCACAATGCTGGCGCTAGCCGTGTTTCCGCTCCCGCCATTTGTGGAAGTTACATGTCCCGTGGTGTTGGTCAGTGAGCCGCCGCTCGTCCCGGTCACACTTACGGCGAACGTGCACGAACCGCTTGCCGCAATCGCGCCGCCCGAAAGTGAAATGGTTTGCGAACCCGCCGTGGCCGTTATCGTTCCCGCGCCACAGGAACCTGAAGCTCCGCTGGGCGTAGAGACCGCCAGTCCCGCGGGCAAGTTGTCCGTCAATCCGACTCCCGTCAATCCCACGCTTGCATTGGGATTCGTTATCGCGAACGTCAGCGAAGTGCTCGCGCCCAGGCCTATGCTCGCCGCCCCGAACGTCTTCGTGACGCTGGGCGGCGCCACCCCGGTCAGCGTTGCCGTATTGCTCGGTGTTCCAGCCCCGCTTTCGTTCGACGAGATCGCTCCCGTCGTATTGTTGAAAACTCCGGCGTTCTGCGGCGTCACGTTCACGGAGAAATTGCACGTCGCGCCAGCCGCCAGCGTCGCGCTTGCCAGACTGATGGTTCCCGACCCCGCCGTTGCCGTGATCGTGCCCCCTCCACAGCTTCCCGTAAGCCCGTTTGGTGTCGCCACCAGCAGGCCCGCTGGCAAAGCGTCGGCAAACGCAATTCCGTCCAGCATGAGACTCGTGTTCGGATTGGTCACCGCGAAGCTGAGCGCAACCGATCCGCTCACCGGCGCCGTGGAAGCCCCAAATGATTTCGTTACCGTTGGAGCCGCCGCCACCGTCAGATTTGCGTTTGCCGTATTTCCTGTCCCTCCATTTGCGGACGTCACCCCGCCCGTCGTATTCGTATACGCCCCTGCCGCCGCTCCGGTCACGGTCACCGAAAACATGCATGGCGTTCCGGTTGCCACGGTCGCGCCGGTCAGTGCAATTCCTGTCGGTGCCGTGCGCGTTAGCGTCCCTCCACACACCGTCGAAGTCCCGCTCGTCACCGTCAACCCTGCCGGGATCGTGTCCGTAAACGCCACGCCCGTCAGTGCTACGCTGTTTGTTGCAGGATTCGTGATCGTAAAACTCAGCGTGGAAGTGCCGCTGATGGGAATCACGTTGGGATTGAACGCCTTCGCAATCGAAGGGGGGCCCACCACCGTCAGTGTCGCGGTTGCCGTTGCGCCGTTGCCTCCTTGTGTCGAACTTACGGCGCCCGTGGTGTTCACCAACGCTCCCGCCGTGCTGGCGGTCACGTCGATCGAAAACGCGCAGGACCCACTGGCCGCCAGCGTCGCTCCCGTCAAGCTCACGCTGCTCGTGCCAGCCGTTGCGGTAATGGTTCCGCCACCACAACTTCCCGTTAGCCCGTTGGGCGAAGCGATCTGCATTCCCGCGGGCAACGTATCGGTGAACCCAATGCCGCTCAGGCTGCTCGTCGTGTTGCTGTTCAGCACATTGAAATTCAACGCGGTCGTTCCACCCACGGCGATAGAGGCCGCCGTGAACGATTTGCTCAGCGCTGGCGGCGCAACCACCGTCAACGTCGCTGTGTTACTCGCCGCCCCTGGACCGCTCTCGCTCGCGCTGATCACACCGGTAGTATTGTTCAGCACTCCCGCCGCCGTTGCCGTTACATTGGCCGAGAAATTGCAACTCGCGCTTGCGGCCAGTGTCGCCCCCGCGAGACCAATCGTTCCAGATCCTGCCGTTGCCGTGATCGTTCCTCCGCCGCAAGTCCCCGTCAGTCCGTTCGGCGTGGCCACCGCCAGCCCCGCCGGCAGCGTGTCGCTGAACGCGATTCCCGAAAGGCTTGCGCTGCTGTTCGGGTTGGTCACCGTAAAGCTCAGTGTCGTGCTTCCATTCAACGCCACGGAAGAAGCGCCGAACGCTTTTGTCACAGTCGGCGCCGCTACTACCAAAAGATTCGCCGTGGCTGTGTTTCCCGTTCCTCCATTTGTGGACGCCACCGCGCCCGTCGTATTCGTGTAAGCTCCCGGCGCTGCGCCGGTCACCGTAACGGAAAACACGCATGGGGTTCCCGTAGCCACGGTCGCGCCGGCCAGCGTAATCCCCGTCGGAGCCGTGCGCGTCAGTGTTCCGCCGCAAACTGCCGCGGTTCCATTCGTCACCGTCAGCCCCGTGGGAATTGTGTCGGTGAATGCGACTCCTGTCAGCGCCACCGTGTTTGCCGCAGGATTCGTGATCGTGAAGTTCAGCGCTGTTGTCGCGCCAACGCCGGTCGTTGCTGGGTTAAAAGACTTTGCAATCGCGGGAGGCGCAACCACGGTAAGGCTCGCGGATGCCGTTCCACCCGTGCCGCCTTCATTCGAACTGATCGCGCCGGTGGTGTTGTTCTGTTGTCCCGCCGCCGTTCCTGTGACTGTCACTCCGAACGTGCACGATGTGCTGGCCGCCAGCGTCGCACCCGCCAGCGTAATCGTCTTCGTTCCCCCCGCGGCCGTGATCGTCCCTCCTCCGCAGGATCCGGTGAGTCCGTTTGGCGTGCTGATCGCCAGCCCCGCCGGCAGCGTGTCCGTAAACCCCACGCCGCTCAGGCTCGACGTTGCATTGTTGTTCTGCACCGTGAAGCTCAGCGAAGTCGTGCCATTCAGCGGGATGCTGGCCGCGCCGAACGCCTTCGTCAGCGCCGCCGGAGCAATCACCGTCAACGATGCCGTCGCCGTGTTTCCGGTTCCCGCCGTAGTCGAAGTGGAAGTGACGTTGTTGTTCGCCACTCCCGCCGTTGCCCCGCTGACATTCACCGAAAATGTGCAAGAGCCGTTTATCGCCAGCGTGGCTCCAGTCAAGCTCACCGTTCCGCTCCCCGCCGACGCGGTAATCGTTCCTCCTCCGCATGTTCCGGTCAGTCCGTTCGGCGTGCTCACCACCAGTTGCGCGGGCAACGTGTCCGTAAACGCCACGCCCGTCAGCGCAATCGTATTGAGCGCAGGGTTTGTCAGCGTGAAGCTCAGCGTGGTGCTGCCATTCAACGGGATCGCGGACAATCCGAAAGACTTGGCGATCGTTTGCGGCGTCACCACTTGCAGCGTGAAGCTCTGCGTCGCGTCTGTTCCGAATCCGTTGTGCGCATGGAACGTCAGCGCATACGTGCCCTCGGTGCCCGTCGCAGGCGTTCCCGCCAGCGTCCCGGTTCCATCCCCGTTGTCGTTGAGAGTCACACCCGTGGGCAGCGCACCCGTCTCCGTGACCGCAGGGACTGGCAAGCCGGTTGTGGTCACCGTAAAGGAGCCCGCCGCGCCCACCACGAACGTGATCGTATTCGCGCTGGTGATGGCCGGTGCCGTCGCTCCCGCCCCGCTCAAGGCCAGCGTTTGCGGCGAAGTCGTGGCGCTGTCCGTCAACTGCAAAGTTGCGCTGCGTGGTCCCTGCACCGTCGGCGTGAACGTCACGCTGATGGTGCACGTGGCCGCTGCGGCGATGCTCGTCCCGCAAGTATTGGTCTGGGCAAATTCCGCGCTGTCCGGCCCGGTGAATCCGATGCCGGTAAAGTTCAGCGTCGCGCCGGTGTTGTTGGTCAAGGTCACAACTTGCGCCGCGCTGGTCGAGTTGAGCAACTGATAGCCGAAGTTCAGGCTTGTCGGCGAAAGCTCCACCGGCAATTGCTGGAGGAAGATCGCTACGTTATTCGCCGCGCCGTTGGCGAACGCCAAATCCAGTGCCCCGTCGCCATTGAAGTCCGCCGTCGCTACCCCGAACGATCCGGCCGCCGTGGTATAAGTCGTCGGCGCCCCGAACGTGCCGTCACCGTTTCCCGGGAACAGAAATGCCTCTCCGGCGGCCCGGTCGGAAACCACCAGGTCCACCTTGTGATCCCCGTTGTAATCCCCCGCCACTCCCGCAATCAGGTCTCCCGAGCCTGTGGTGGGATTCGCCGCCAGCGTAAACGCCCCTGTGCCGTCTCCCAGCAGAATGGCCACGTCACTGGCATTCACACCCGCCAGGTCCACGTGTCCGTCGCCGTTGTAGTCTCCGGCGATCAAGCCGATCGGCGAACCGGAGCCACCCCTTGACACCGTCGTCTGCGCCTGAAATGTGCCGTCACCCTTGCCGATCAGGATCGACACGCTGCCGTCGGTTTCGTTGCTCACCGCCAAGTCCAAAATCCCGTCTTCGTTGAAGTCTCCGGGCACAAGCACTTGTGGCTGATTGCCCACGCTCGATGTGCTTCCCAGCGTAAACGTCCCATCGCCTTGGCCCAGCAGAAGCGTTACGCTTCCATCGGAGCTGTTGCTTACCGCTAGATCCAGATGCCCGTCCCCATTGAAATCCGCCGTGACAATCGAGAACGGCCCGTTCCCGGTCGTCAGTGAAGCGCCCGCTGCAAAGGTTCCATCGCCATTCCCCAGCAGGATCGTCACTCCTCCGGTGCCCGTGCTTCCCAGATTCGCCACCGCCAGATCCAGCTTTCCGTCTTCGTTGAAATCCCCTACCGTGATCCAGTTCGCGCCGGTCCCTGCCGCCACGGTTGTCCCGGGCGTTACAAAAGTTCCATCTCCATTTCCCAGCAGGATCGTGACGTTGTTGCTCCCGTTGTTCGCAATCGCCAGGTCAATCTTTCCGTCTCCGTTGAAATCTCCCGTCACTAATCCCTGCGGCTGCGTTCCCGTAGCCACCGTCGAACTCGGCGACGCCGGAAACACCGTGGACGTCTCCAGCGACGCCACCGGCACATAGACAAGATTCGAAGTCCCGCCACCTGGCCGCGGACTCACCACCGTTACCGAACCCAGTCCCACCGCCGCTACCAGCGTATCCGGCACCGCCGCGGTGAGTTTCTTGGCACTCACAAACGTCGTGGTCAGTCCTACGCCGTTCCATCGCACGATAGAACCCGCCACAAACCCGGTTCCGGAAATCGTCAGCGTCACTCCCGTGCTTCCAGGCGCGATGCTCACCGGCGAAATCAAATCCACATACGGAACGGGATTGTTCGTAGGAGCGCCCGCGCGAATCCCTTCCGGGCCGCCCAGAGTCAGCGTAATCGCCAGCGCAAGGCACAGCGCAACGGGAAATCGATAGCAGGATCGTGCAGGAAAGCGGATCGCCAACATGGATGGGATCTCCTCGTGAGCCGGTGGTGCCCGGTGCATGGCACCGTTGCTTTCAGCCCAAGAGAACTTCCACCCGGATGGCAGTGGTTAGAGGAGTTCTTGATGCAACTGCGGCGAAGTCTAGCAGTCTGAGAAAAATCGAGTCAGTGAAATCTTCGTAAAATGTTTCCTGAAGTGCACTATGCCAAAGCGGAACGCCATCTCACCTGCCCAGCGCATCCGCAATCGCCGCTCCAAGCTCCTGGGTCGTCGCACTTCCTCCCAGGTCCGGCGTCATCCTTTTTCCCGAGGCAAGCACCGTTGCAATCGCGGCTTCCACGGCGTTTCCCGCTTCCACCTGGCCCAAATGCTGCAACATCATGGCCGCGGACCAGATCTGCCCAATCGGATTTGCAATTCCCTTTCCCGCAATGTCTGGTGCCGATCCGTGCACCGGTTCAAACATCGAAGGAAACTCCCGCTCCGAATTCAGATTCGCCGAGGGTGCAATCCCGATCGAACCAACCACCGCCGGACCCAGGTCCGACAAAATATCTCCAAACAAATTCGATCCCACCACCACATCGAACCAATCCGGATGCCGTACAAAATGCGCCGTCAAAATATCGATGTGGTATTGGTCCGCCCGCACGTTCGGATATTCGCTCGCCACTTCGCGAAAACACTCGTCCCAGAACGGCATCGTGTAAATGATCCCGTTCGACTTCGTCGCCGAAGTCACGTGCTTCTTCCTCTTCAAAGCCATCTCAAACGCATAACGCAGAATCCGCAGCACGCCCTTGCGCGTGAACACCGTCTGCTGCAGCGCCATCTCTTCATCCGTGCCCGTGTACAGCCGCCCGCCAACATCCGAATACTCGCCTTCGTTGTTTTCCCGCACCACGCAAAAATCAATCTTCCCCGGCGGAAAGTCCCGCAGCGGCGAAGCCACCCCCTGCAAAAGCCGCACCGGCCGCAAATTCACGTACTGCCGGAACGTCCGCCGGATCGGAATCAGCAAGCCCCAAAGCGAAATGTGATCCGGAACATCCGGGTGCCCCACCGCGCCCAGAAAAATCGCATCGAATTTTTCCAGTTGCCGCAGGCCATCCTCCGGCATCATCCGCCCGGTCTTCCGATACGTCTCGCAGCTCCAATCGAAATACGTCCACTGCACGCCAAAGGAAAATCTTCGCGCCGCCGCTTCCACCACGCGCATCCCCTCCGGCACCACTTCTTTCCCGATCCCATCACCAGGTATCACCGCGATTGAGTAACTCGCCATCGTATTCAGCCGCCTCCGCGCGAATGCCGTCCTCGACACGCGCTCCGTGTGGCATTATATGCGCCGCACCATCCAGCTACCTTATGATTTAGCAGCGAGCAGAATGTGCCACGTTGAAAAACGCATTGTGTTGTCATTCCGAGCGAAGCGGGGAATCTGCTTTTGCGTTGACTCACGGAAGGCGGGCCCTCGCAGCTTGCGAAATTTCGATCTTCAGGAGGCAGGGGCTTCAGCCCCCGCATAACCCCACCGTTAAGGAAGGGGCTTTAGCCCCTGAAGTCAACGCCACAAACGGAGCATAAATGCATCCAGAACCGCCACCACTCCCAGGCGCCAAGCACGCCGTCCTCGCCGGCTTTCTCGGCTGGACCCTCGACGCCTTCGACTTCTTCGTCGTGGTCTTCCTGATCGACGCCCTCTCTCACCAATTCGGCGTCTCAAAAAAACAAATCGTCTTCACCCTCACCGCCACGCTCTTCATGCGACCCATCGGCGCCGTGCTCTTCGGCCTCCTCGCCGACCGCTACGGCCGCCGCACACCTTTGATGCTCAACGTCATCTACTTCTCCATCATCGAACTCCTCTGCGGCTTCGCTCCCAATTTCGCCGTCTTCCTCATCCTGCGCGCACTCTTCGGCATCGGCATGGGCGGCGAATGGGGCGTCGGCGCCTCCCTCGCCATGGAGGCCGCTCCCCGGCGCTGGCGCGGCATCCTCAGCGGCATTCTGCAAAGCGGCTACTCCGTCGGCTATCTCCTCGCCGCTCTCGCCGCGCGCTTCGTTCTTCCCGCCTGGGGCTGGCGTCCGATGTTCTGGCTGGGAGCCTTGCCCGCTTTCCTCGCCCTCTACATCCGCACCAAAGTTCCCGAATCCGAAGTCTGGAAGCAGCATCGCGCCTCCAGCATGAAGCAGGTCGTCCAGGTCGTCGCGCAACACTGGCGCCGCTTCGCCTATCTCGTCGTCCTCATGACCTTCATGATCTTTCTTTCCCACGGCACGCAGGATCTCTACCCGGATTTCCTGCAGGAAATTCACAAGCTCTCCGCCGCCGCGCGCGCCAATCTCGCGATTTTTTATAATTTCGGCGCTATCCTCGGCGCCATCATCTTCGGACAGCTTTCCCAAACCGCCGGCCGCCGCCGCAGCATGATCGCCTCGCTCGCGTTATGTTTGCTGGTGATTCCCTTCTGGGCTTTCGGTACTTCCATCTTCATCGTCGCCGCCGGCGCTTTCTTCATGCAGCTCGGCGTGCAGGGCGCCTGGGGCGTCATCCCCGTCCACCTCAACGAACTCGCCGCCGACTCCGCCCGCGGCCTCATGCCCGGTTTCGCCTACCAGCTCGGCATCCTTCTCGCCGCCCCCACCAACTCCCTCCAATACTTCCTCCGCGACCACTTCGGCTACCAATGGGCCCTAGCCGCCTTCGAACTAATCACCATCCTCAGCCTGGTCCTCCTTCTCTTCCGCGGCGCCGAAAGCCACAACCGCCCCTTCCTCCGCCTTCCGCCTGCAAAACCACTAGAAGCCATGTCGCAAATATCCGCCAGGGGGTCGGAGCTTTAGCTCCGACATTTAGGTCCACCAAGAACTGGGCTTTAGCCCCTGAAGAATTGCTTCGGACCTTGTCCCGGCCTTTGTGTTTCCCTAGCCTCGGCAGTGCTCACTCGCGTTTCAATCAAATAGCGAGGGACCGCCTCCGCTATAAGGCTTCGGTGGCAGTGGCAAGTCTGCAGTGCCCTTCACACTGATTTCCACAATTGCCGCAAGTTTCTTGATGTCTGGGTCTTCGGAATAGATTGTCGAGACATTTTGCACTTTAGCGGTTGCGACGATCTGCCAATCGAACTTGACCTTTGCCCAGGCGGGTGGCGCATCCTTCGGCAGAACCTTCCGGGGTGGCCTACCCTTTCGGTTTGTGAAAGGGTGGGCCGCTCTTCGCCGGGTGCCGCACCCTTTGGTTTTCAAGTGCGGATTTTCTCTTCAGCTCTTCCGGGGTGGCCTTCGACAAGCGAAGCCACTCCACAAGGAACTTTCGTGTGCGCCAACCGCCCGCTGCGTCCCTACATGCCCGGTCCCGGCGTTCCATCGGACCATTTATCCACTCCAATCATAAAGATGGACAGTGGCGGGAAAGACTTCAGTTGCGGGTAGGCTTCCGCAGAGATGTACCAGTAATTTACCGCCATGACCGGAGAGTTGGTGAGATTTGCGCCCCAGGCAGCGCCGTCTTTCGCTGTTTCATAGAACATCAGATGCGGCAGGTTGTGGCTGCCGCTATCGGTGAGATACGAGCCCTTCGACATCATGTAGCACACCGCCCCCGGCTCCAGCGCGGGCAACTCTTTTTTCTCGATGGCCGCTTTGATTGCAGCGATGACTTCGGGTTTGGAGTGCCCAGCCAGCAACAGCTCGGTGCGCTTATAAGCATACGGCAGCACGGAGCGGGCAGCCGGCGGGTTGAGGCAATCCGCGCCGCGCACTTTGGGATTCCAGAATTCCGGGTGGTCGAACATGGCCATCCATCCGCGTGCCACCCAGCACACCCAGCCGTTTTTGCCTTGCACCGCGGTCTCGTAACCATGACGCGTCAGCACAATCACCGAAGCGTCGCGGGAGATCGCCTCGGGAGCGGCACTGCGCGCCAGCGCAATTTCCGCGTCGCGATCCATCAGATATTGTTCCACCGGAGCCATCGTTGGATATGGTTGTGCGGGGTCTTGTCCAGCCGCGGGCCGCGCCGCCATCAGCGCGGCGACGAGTACGAATGCGCCCAGAAAAATGCTGTGCATCTGATTTCGGGTCATCGAATCCTCCAAACTTCTTCTGTTTCGAGTAATGAAGCGCAACCCATCTCACATCAATGAGTTAGAAACCGTCCCACCAATATTTCCTTTGCGAGGTCGGGGCTTCAGCCCCGGCCGGAGTTCTCCATTCTCTTGCAACGGTCTCCGGCGGATGGCTGCCCGCCCTCACTATCTAGTCGAACGGCCAGAACGGAATTCGACAGTTGTCATATAAAATTTCCAGCCGCTGCTGGCGGGTAAGGCAGGCTCTGAGCAAGCGAAGTGAGAATTGGGTGCCACACCCTTGCTTGCTAGATCCTTGAGGGGATGGCAGATAGCGCATCCTTCCAACAGCACCTTCCGGGGTGGCCTACCGTTTGCGGTTTTCAAACGGTGGGCCGCTCTTTGCTTTTTGCTTCGTTACCTCTTTACTTCATTACTTGTTCACATCTCCCTACCCATCAATGAAACAACCTCGGCGCAAAATCCTTCAGATCCCGCCGCCACGTCTGCCACTCATGATCCGTTCCCGGCGACTCGTAGAAAACATGCTGGATACCTGCTTCCTCCAGCGAACTGTGCAGTCGCAGCAGTCCTGTTCGCATTCTCTCCGGCTCGTTCGTCCCCACTCCAACCCAAAGCAAATGGACTTTCTTCGCAAACGCTCCGGGATCGGCAAACGCTCCGTTGTAGTCCGTCTTGGGATCCAGCTTCCGGTCGCCCAGCACCAGCATCCCGCCCGCTCCGCTGAATCCGCCGATATACGAAAACAGGTCCAGATGATTCAGCGTAATTTGGAACGTCTGCATGCCGCCCATGGATAGGCCCGCCATCGCGCGGTGCTCCCGATCCGCCATCGTCCGGAAATTCGCATCCACAAACGGAATCAGCGCCTGCGTCACGTCATCTTCAAATACCGCCGACATCTCCTGCATGGCCTTCAGCATCTCCGGCGAACCGAACGCCTTCCCCGCCCAACTCGGCACAGGCTGTCCCGCGCGCCCCGCATATCCATACGCCATCACCACAATCATCGGCTTGCAACCATTCGCCGCAATCAAATTATCGAGAATAAAATTCGCGCGTCCCTGCCGGATCCACCCGGTCTCGTCTTCGCCGCCGCCATGCTGCAGGTAAAGCACCGGATAGCGCTCTTTGCTTTTCGTGTCGTAATCCGGCGGCAGATACACCAGCGCGTGCCGCCACGTTCCCGTCACTTTCGAGTTGTACCAGATCTCCCTCACGGCCCCGTGCGGCACATCCTGCGCCAGATAATAGGTGCTGCCCGGCTCCGGAACCTCCACCCCGCTCACGTCACGGCCTCCGCCGAAATATCCATACGTGCCGGGGTCGGCAAACTCCGCTCCATCCACAATCACCGTGTAGTAGTGAAAGCCCGGCACCAGCGCCGGCGTCGTCACCGTCCAGTAGCCGTCCGCCTGCTTTTCCATATCCAGCTTCGGACCGCTCCAAAAGTTCAACTTCACTTTTGTCGCATCGGGAGCCTTCACACGCACCTGTACTCTTCCCGTGCTGTCCACCCGCGGATACTCCGCTCCCCAAACATTTGTCGACGACGGCCGAAAATCCTCCGCCGTCTGCGCACAACAAACTCTCCACGATAGAAGCAGCAAGAATGCCACCAGGATTCGCTTCATCTTTCCACCTCTTCCGGTCTGAATTTCCAGGCCTCCAGTGTATGCCTACAACCTATCTCCCAAGTAGGGCCATGGGCATCGGAGCTTTAGGTTTACCCTGAGCTTCGAAGGGCTCCGACATTAAAATAGACAGAAGCGTTGGGCTTTGGCCCCTGAGGAAATTTTGACGGCAACTTCGCAATCGCCGCCAGCGCCAAATTCCCTCAAAATTCCCGAGTGGCCAGCCGTTGGCGCTTTTCAAACGATTGGCCATTCTTCCCTCTGCCCCACCAAAATCCAGCACTACAAACTTTTCCACTTCGCACCCTGCGCACTTCCCCACTCTGGCCAAACCCCGCGCCTTCCAAGTATCATCAATAAAGCGGTGCGGGAGTGGCGGAACTGGCAGACGCGCAAGACTTAGGAACAAAAAACCACTCATTGCAAACAAAGGACCTATTCGAGAAACACGCCACTTAGCTCGCAGGACCTAACCGGACTTCACGGGTCACTGAGAGGCGGTCATTCATAGTTAATTCATAGCTGAAAGACCCCCTCAGGGAACGATTTGCGGCCCGCAAGAAAGGTCCGACTTTGTGTCCCGGCGGTTAACCGGATGCTGAAAAAAAGAACCATTAGTACTATTCGGAACATCAGATGGTTGACCCACAATCACCCGTTGATTAGGACCCGCATCGGATGGGGAGCGGGAGGATAGTGACATGGCGCCCATGGATGCGATATGCTTTCCCTTCAACCTGAAACCTGTACTAGAGTACAGGGGCAGTACAGTGGCCGCCCAACCCTCCGCGATTTAGGAGAAGATAATGACTGATTACCCTGTGATGTTCACGGTGAGGGACACCGTGTCCGGAGATGGCTTCTTGGCAGGTGTGACTCTAACGGGTCGCGCCATCATCACTCGAGAAGACAACAAGTGGTGGGTCTACGGGGTCCGCCCGGCGCCGATCGCCGAAAGCGGTGACACCCCGCAGGAAGCCTTCCTGCGGTTTCGTAACAGCTATAAGAATGTCTTGTTCGACTTCGCAGGATGCTCCGCGAAATTTGAGAATTTCCGCGAAGCGGTCGAACAGTTCTATCACCAGCCAGACCAGGAAGAGGAAAAGCGCTGGGTGGCAGCGTTCGCCGCAATCCGCTCGGGCGCAGTGAAACCCGAGCCCCCGTTTTTCTCTGAGTTGCCCAAAGAGGATCCGGATACCCGGCCGACGCAAATCACAGTGGAACGTCTCGATAAAGAAAACACGCGATACACGTCCACGGACAATGTAAGCGACTACTGCGCAATGGCAAAGGCGGCTTAGCCTCCATCGATGATCTCCCAGAAGGATGTCCTGGCAATGCTCGCGAACTGTGCGCCGGGTCATAAGGTGGAGCTTAAGACTCACAATTATTTCGTTTATTACAACAAGCTGACGTACCCTGCGCTTCCCAAGTACACCGAAGTTGAAGCTGGCCACGTGAAGAAAATGGCTCGCACGCTTGGGATATACGAATGCGCAAAGAAATTCCTCGGATGGTGAATCCCTGAAATTAACGAAGTACGTGCTTGAGAACGAAGCCCTTTGGTACAATCCGGTTTATGGAACCGATCTCAGTTGTTACAGGCGCTATCGAAATCGGGAAAAAGTTGTACGAACTCGGCAAGAGCGTCAAAGAATACGAAATTAAGCACCAGCTCGAACAGATAGGCGATAAGGTGCGCGAGCTGAAGCAGTCAGCTTCAGAACTCGAAGACGAAAACAGGGCGCTTCGAGAGAAACTCCGCTTCAAAAGCGATGCCTACGAATTCCGCCATCCGTTCTGGTACGAAAAGACTCACCCAGAGCAACCGCTTTGCCCGAAATGTTTCGCAAGCAATATTGCGGCCCCAATGGGGGAACAGGGCCAGAATTGCAGCATTCACTATCGTCACTGCCTTGTTTGCAGCCACTCTGTCCAAGTAGCTATGCGGGAACCACAGCGACAGCCTGGGCCGTCGGGGCGTTTTACTTGGGGCTAAGGCCAGGCTCAAGCCTTTTTCACACAAGAGAATGAGCGCGCGGATTCCCCTCCATTTTCTGTTCTTTCTGTAAACACAGAAATTTGCCCAATTCCCGCTAGATGTGCAGTCTAATGCGGGAAATAATAGCCTTTAAAATGAATGGTTTACGGCGCACTATATATGAACTATGAGTGAGGCCGGGCTGTGATTATCGGGTATTACTTCGTAACCCCATATTTCGCATGCCCCCAGGCGCGCCGGATCGCAAAGAGCCCGGAAGTGTTTCGGCCCTCGGCGAATGGAGCATATGAGCAGCTAACTTGCTCATAGAGAACGGTTTAGAATGCCTTGAATGGAATTTTAGCCGGGGGCCTATCCCCCCAGCGAACCGTCGCCAGCAGCTCTGCCATGGCTCAAAAAATCACAAAACTCATTCTAAGGCCCTTCCGAGCCGTTTTCCCGCATTTTCGCCTTCCTTACGCCCCCGAAGGCATTTTCCCTTAGATCGTGTCTCTTTCCCCGGACCAATTGGGCGGGAATCGGTATTCTGGCAGCATGGGCGAAGGATTGGCGAAGCTGGATAGGGCGACGTAGCCTCTCACTCCGGTTCGCCGAAGAACTCTTTCCAGTTTTCAGAAGTGATGGTGCCCCGCTCCCGGAGGGTTCGTAGCAACTGATTGAGGGACTCTTTGACATCCTGAAGCTCATCGCCAGATGCCATGAGCGTTTCAGATTCGATGTTTCCGACATCCTGCAGAATTGCCATCCCATCTGGCGATTCTTGCGCCGCCAGCAATTTCCTGAGTTGGCGGCACATGGTTCGGATGCTGGCTCGTTCCTCTGCGGTGGGCATTGCGCGGGAGATTCTAACTCAATCGCTCCCTTTGCTTGGCTTGCCAAGTCCTGGTTTGTCGGCTAACCGGACATCTTGATCCTAGTACCCACTTTTCCGGCAACCGCGTTAATCGGGACCTGAACGAGGTTCACCCGTCGAGGCTTAGTACTATCAGGTGAGTTTCGTCCTTGAGTTCCACCTCTTCTAGGAGAATTGGCCAAGAACGGTGGACGCTTACGCAGAGTTTGTCGTTATTTCGGAAGCAGTCCCAGTTGACTGGCGACGCAAATCCACTCCCCACCCTGCTTGATCCATGTATCGGTAAACCGTCCATAATGTTCGTAGGCTTTGCCTTTGAGAAGTCCTTTTTCATGCGTGGCTCCGGTAACCACGACGGTATCACCAAAACGATGCAGCTTCATGTCGTCAGAAATTTCCAAGGTCAATTTATTGGAAAGATCACGAATCGAAGTGAGGAACTGGGTCTTTGACATTACCGCGCCGTCATAATCGGTGAAGACAAAGTCCGGGTGCAGCATCTTCCCCATCGCATCTGCGTCATGGTTAAGCTGCGTTTGATTCCAAATGTTTTCCAGAGCAATGATCCGCTTTTCGTCGCCTTCGATGGTGGATTGCTGGGGAAAAAGAAAGGAAGAAAAAAGCAGGCCGAGAATCAGAATGCGCCACATGGTGGTAGCTCCTTGCCTGATGAGTTCCTTTTAAAGACAAGTTGGCCCCAAGCAAGTTAAGTATAGCGGCCAATTGGTGTGAACTGCCCCCACTTAAGCAGACATCTTGCTCCTAGTACCCACATGTACGGTTACCGCTGTCGGCTCAGACGGTCGACGCAACACTTGCCTGCAGTTTATCTGCAGGGGTTTGAAATCCTAAGGTTTTTCTTGGGCGTTGATTCAAGCGCAGCGAGACC